>JAABUP010000003.1_pt1 | contig 718094 bp, 714 predicted proteins | sample 5559201 | NCBI WGS metagenome assembly JAABUP01 (sample SAMN10711887, study PRJNA513373) | rock metagenome | isolation source: Antarctica rocks | place: Antarctica
TAATAGAGATTTCTCGTGATGGTTATTCCATTCTACATAGCTACATCCATCCATTAGTTATCATAATACTATTGCACTACACCCAAATCACGTGCAGATGACTCATTGACATCATACATTTCAACATTTGAGAACATGATGGGTGAATGTACTTTTTACAGAAAATGAATGTGGTCGTGGGTGCTGACCAGGGAGCACCACGAGGATAAAATCAACAACGAAAAGAATGACGGGGTAGAGAACGAAGTGCTTGCTACACACGGGAAAGCAATCAACGTGTGACGGAGAATATTCATCGGCCTGGGGAAGGTCGAAATGTATATGCTCCTACCTCTTCCCGCCGAGGGGACCATTCTACGTTTTGAAACATGTCGTCTTGACGCCCTACTCATCTCGGGCGGGGTGATGAACTTTGGAGGAGATTGCAGTGATCTGCTGCAAGCAATAGGTGGGCTTCATCTGACAGGGGCCTTACCGACCTGCCTTCTCGAGACTTCAAGCCGAGGCGTGCCGCGCGCGTCTGCCGTGGGGGATGAAACCAATATTCCTTCGAGGTCGGCGAAGAGGCCTGCTCTGAAGGGGACGGCTGGGAGGGTCTTCGGAAGAATAAATGCGATTGAATGGGAATCCATCGCCACCATATTCGCCTAATATTGCGATATTGGAGATACGCGACCTCGTGGTTAGGGCTATGGAATTGTAGCTCCAATATAACATACGAAGTTAAGCGGTGACTGTGAAAGGGTTGGTGTGTGTGTTGGATGACCGTGTTGCACAAGGATGTTGATGGAGATTGAGAGATTGAGGATCATGATGAGGGGATGTTTCACATCCTCGCTTATCTAGCCAGGTACAGGCAGACATACGGGATCATACTAAGTATCGTACAAGCGGAGCCGCCCCTATCATGTTGTAGACCTCAACGGAGTTCTCCTCAACATGCTCCCGTCGTTCTCGGGGATTTACCAGGATCAAGCTCAACTCGCTGCTTTCCCTGCTGAACCGGAGCAAAATATCGATATGTTATAGATGATCCCGAGGCCGGAGCATACCTTAAGACCATGGTTCCACGCATGGCTAAGGTACACAAGGGATGCTCCGACGATCGTTTGGCTAAGCCTCTCTTATGTTAATGCCCAACTTCCCACCTTACTCCCACTCTCCTAGCCTCTGTACCTCTCCTCTTGTCCCGCACAGGGTGCTGGAATCGTCCCCCACGTCTGCCGTCTCCTCCATTGCAGCTTGCGGAGCTGATAATCCCAAGTCTGGTGCTGAGAGGTCGGAGAAACCTTGTCCTGGACACCCACGATCTTGCACAGCTTGTCTCACAGTAGTACATTGGTACATTGATACAGACACTCCGATCAAGCATAGCATCATCTGCCCATTGCGATATCGAGACTTCTTGCCTGCCCCAGCTTCTGTGAACATCACGTGAGCTTCATTGTGACATGGATGGCTTCTTCATAGGAGAAAAGTCCATGCCGAATGTTGGTTTCATCTGGTTTTCATCTGGTAACTTACCGCTCACAACTTCTCGTCCCGGTCGTGTACCGTCTGCCAATCCTTCGTCCCCATGAGGCATGGTAACAACCGTGGCCGCTTCGTGATACAAAGGATGATCCAGGGTCATACTCGTTCGAATAGTGAGGCCACTGACACATCGTCACCTCCAGCTACAGCCGGCCCGGGCGGCGTGCTACCCGGCCACTGACCCCACAATGTATCGAAATCAATGCTCTCATCGCCACTGGTGCCATGGGACGGGTCGTGATCCGAAAAGCTAGGGAGGACAGTGTTGTTGAGATCGAGGAGACCCGAAAAGGAGTCTTCCCATGGATAATGTGGAGGAGCCGAGGTGGGTGGAGCGACAGGGGCTGGTGTAGGCAAGGCACTCAATGCTGAAGCGGCTGCTTGCACTGGAGGAATCGCAGTGATACCGCTCTCCAATGTAGGCATCAGAGTAGTGTGGCCGCTCACAAGGGCGGGGAGTGGAGTTTGAAACGCAGGAGGTGGGAGCTGGACCGCGGCGTGATGTCCTTGCTGACGAATGGCGTTGCGAAACTCGGTGAGCACGTGGGCCGAACGCTTTGCCTGGGGGTCCATCTCACCACAGTAAGAAAGTATGGCAATTGAATTTGCCATGCATTGCTGAGTCAGGATGTTGCCTGATGGCCGCGCCCACTCATTGGCAAAAATAGTAAGCGCTGCGGCGAACAGTGAATAGCTAACGAAGGAATTCATCTTGGGCAAGTAGCGACCATTGAAAGCGTTCTGCACGAGAGCCACAGTGTGCGTCGAAGCAATGATACAGGCGTTAGAGAACTTTTCCTGTTTCCCCGTTCGTCTCTGGGACCTCTGTTGATGTTCATCGGAGGCTAGGGGTACGTTTTGGAATCCCGAGCTTAGCAGGTGGAGGAAGAATGGCCGCGTTAAAAGAATGATGGAATGACAGTATGCCACGTTGGAATGAAGGATGGCAATAGCTTGTCTGCGATTATTGGGAGATGCCTGGCGCCAATGAAGCGCAGGCGACAAGCTCTCTGGCCATTTCCTACACTCCTCTGCGATCTCCTGTGCGAGCCTGGTCGATACTTTCCGTTGCAAATAGATCTTACTGAGTATGAGGCCGATCGCATGACAACTGCGTGCGCAAGCCTCCAAGCCAGCCGAACATATTTGACCAGGTGTGAGCTGAGTGGTCTTCGCAAAAGTATTTGCCTGTGGATTCAAAAATTCGCCGGAGCACTCTTCTTCCGCCATTGCTACAGGGCGACCTAAGTGCGCGGCCAGAAAACGATCCATGGTAAACAACGACCGCCACAGCCTTTTTCGACTTGTTTGCTCGTCCGTTGAGAAGATGGCAAGAGTCTCTTCACAATGTAAGCCGAGCGTGTAGGCTGTACGCACAGCCATACCTGCTTCAGGCCTTAGGATGGAGCATATGAATAGCAAGAACGCCTACCGATGTATGAGAATGCTGCATTCCTCTTCGACCTGAGTAGCATATACACTGCCATGAGCAGCAGAGCCTGTACCGACCAGACGTCCCCGTCCTCAAATCCGACGCTAGGATTGTTGATACTCTTGGCGTTGAGAAAGAAGACCTCCGACTGGTCAGGATACTTTGACCTCACATCGTCGATGATTGCCGCTTCACTAGATCCATTTGCGGGTGTAGCTAAGCAATAACCAATGGCGAGAACTAGGTTGAGATGGCATAGATAAATGCGATCAATCGTTAGAGGGTCGGAGTAAACTCTGTCAACATCTGCGAGGAATGACTTCTCATCAAATATGTGGATGAGACCGTGCAGCTTCGTAACGATTAGTGATGCGGCTTTGCAATGCAATAACGACCACCAACATTGACAAAGAAGGAATCCACTAAAATCATTGCGGTCTCTTTGGTCGGAAGTCTATGCGTCAATTTGAGGTCCGGTGGTAGCGACAGCTGAGTCTCTATCATGGTGTGCCGTGTCGGATCGAGACTGAAAGCCGTTGGTCCCGCTACTGTTTCGATAATCATCCTTAGAAGTTGCAAGAAAGAAAGCGTTGCTGAATCTCCGATGTATATCACCCTTCCAGTGCCATCGTCCAACATCCTAGTCATAGTGTGATTATCCACCACCTCGTCCTCACCACAACTGGTAGAGGCATGATCTGATATTGGTTTTACCCCCGACCTCACATCATGCATTTGTTGGAGTTGGTGTGCCGCCCTTGCAGAATCACCAATGGATGGTGTATCGCCTCCAGGACGCCACGTATTTGGGCCATCGCTATGGTGGTCTGAGATGCAGCTGCTTTGAGGAAAATTGATCGCCCCAAGAAACCCTGCATTGGTTCTGACGCGCTTATGAATTGACGACTCTGGGGAGGATAGACCGCCATGGCCGCTGTGTTCGGTGTATATACACGAAAATTGTTTCTTGGCGCAATTACTGCAAGGCTGCTCGCCATCACACTGTGTTCAATACGTCTCAGCCATGTTCACAGGGGCGTAGAGAAGGGCTGGATATGGGTAGCTCCACCTTCTGCTTCCGCCGCTTACAATCGTCGCAAGCGTTTGCTATGCGTTGTCTCTTTTTGGGATCGACTTTAGGGCGTGTCATTGTGGTTACTGTAAGGTAGTTCTGGTTGATTACGCACCATACCCTAGCTTTAGGCGTTAGATAACAGCAGTATAAAACAGTAATAGATGTGAAACGATAGAGAACGACAAGCGTTGTGCGCCATGGGTTCGACTCTAAGTTATTCAGGGAATTTCCCTGGCATCCCAATAGCACCGAGCGCGGATGTTCGGGATATCGAGCAGCGGAGAAGGTTCCGGTCAATCACCACTAAAAGTAGCACAAGAGGCTAGAAGGGTTCACTGGGTAACCGTCCATACTCGGTGACCGTCCAGCCTTATAGGGCTAGTCCCCTATAAGCCTACCCTATTATGGTCTAAAACGTCAATTCCATGCTATAAATCTATAGAATGACTATTTCTAAAGCTATTTATATTATCCTTTACGAGGTTTTCTTATCCGTATGCCTCGTCCTGATTGGCTGATTCCTCTAGTTACCTATCCTTCCTGTCCTTCCTGGCCGTTTTATCTTCGTAGCCCGTTCTAACTCCGCCGTAAATTACCTGGTCCCCCAGCCTTATTCTATGTGATCTTCCCTACCTAGTTCGGCCTCCGATGATGGAGGAAGGAACGGTAGGGGTGCGTTTAACATGTTAAATAGGTTCGTAGACAGCGTTATTACAAAATTTAAGTTATAAAGAGTTACAAATTACAAACTCTGATGCTCTAGGGTAGCCTTATAGGGTATCAACCCTATAAGGCTGGACGGTCACCGAGTATGGACGGTTACCCAGTGAACCCTTCTAGTGACGGGACAGTCCAGATACTGGTCAGTGGATTGGTGGCTTCTCCCGCCGCTACTAAGCGATCGAATTTATTTGTTGTCACTTGTCAGTCACTCAGTAGAGGAATCTTGTTGTATCATCATAATATGTTAGATATCCTCTTGAATGCGTACATAAAACCTTCATCATAATGACACAAGCAGCGCACGGCTCACCGTATTTTACTCCTCGCTGGGGTCTGACAGACTAGCTACTCGTCTTGGAACCCGAACATGGTGCTGGCGAAGCCTGTTGTACTCTCGATCTCGAGGGTTGGGCGGTACTGGAAACTAATCACCAGGCCGACACACTGCTCATAGTGTACAACTGAATATACTATCTCGGAAAACAAATCGAAAACCTAAGCATAACTAGACTTAGTAGTGTAAGCTGTGCTTTGGTTCTAAAGCGCGAAACCTCAGATGCACAAGCTTCCTGTGCGTCGGTCGTCCACTTGAACATTGTTTCCACGAGATGCAGATCTCTCAGGGCACCGCCTGGGGATACTAGGAATACAACCCTTCCCAAAGCACTTCCGAAGACACTTCCATGGACTGCTCGGATAGTTGGTGGGAGCTCCAAGAATATTTGCCTTTTCTAATTGTTGCCATTGCGAATCCGGAACAAGAGTTCATGAACCAGCCGCAGCTCCCCAACCCCCAGGAGTCCTGACTCACAAGCCAGGAGATCAACAAGTTCGTCTCAATTCCCCTGCAAATCAACGCAAGCTGGAATCAACCGCACGTGGGATACTTCTGGGAGGCGACTGGGTTTCAGGACGCCATCCTATACTCGTCCAAGCTACACGCAAACCGACCTGCACGCTGATCTCAGGCCTGAGCCCATCAGGAACAGATGAATAGTACATATCATACGTTCCAGCGAAACCCCTGTGAGTCATACCCAACATGTTTCTGGCAAAGTTCCTTACAAACGCCCATGGAATGCCTCTTGGCGTTCCGTGGTTCCATACAACACTCATTCTTATTTGCAGGCATCCCAATGACATTGTCAGAGTTAGCTGAGGCGGTAAACTGGTCCAAAGCGTGAGTGCATTGTAGAGTATGGAGTTGTACAACATGTCGAGATGATGCGTGGCCGCAACAATTGGCACAGTAGTGCTGAGTATGTTGATGCTTCGTACTCGGAGGTAGTCTTCTTCTTCGTCATCTCGTTTACTGGAACTAGCCACAATCATTGGTTGCGGGTGTACATGATCTTGGGATTGTGGTCTTACTGAAGGCGACCTTTTGGGACTCCGGCCATATTCGTGTCTCTGGGCCATTTCATAGCTTGCCAATATCGGACGAGAGCTCCAGGCTATCCAGGATAATACGCAGCAGAAAAACGGGATTCCTTGAACGTGCATGTCGACGACACAGGTAAGTAACACAATTGACATACATGGCCTATGGAAGTAGCAGCGATATATGGTATTTCCATTGGGACTAAAGACTTGTCTCACATCCATTACAAACCTTGGTGGTGACATCGTTACGCATGCGGCTTTTAAACATGCACATCATTCTTCAAGATTTTCATGGAGTTTGTTATCTTGGTAGCGAATGAAAGCTACAGTCCATTTGCGCAATAGCATCTCAGGCGCAGAAATTCTATCTGTGCGCAAGATGATATCTGCGGTATGTCGAGATAAAGAAGATATAAAGTCACTGGCTCAGGGTAACCGTGTATTAGGTTATCTCGAACCGCCTCGGACTTGATTTTCTACCATTGGTCAGTGTCTGTTTTGGAGGAGGCGCTTAAAGGCTCCATCCTCGCGAGACCCTCATGTTCCCAGGCAGCTTGTTCACCAATCTTGCGTGACTCGGAACGATGTGCTCGCGAAACACTGATCCCCACACCCCACGCTTGCTTTCCATCGGTAGCTCTTGCTGCACAACGCACCTCCTCAGCAGTGGAAAAGTCTACGAAGAGATACCGATGACTCCATGCGCCCGCAACGCCGAATGCTGGGTTTGCTGGGATGATTACCTTGTTAATCGCTTCCCTGTAGGAATACTTACAATTTGAATCCCTTGAACAACTCGCGAACCTCGTTGTTGACCGTCAAATGGTCGATATATAAATATAGGTAGTGTCTCCCGTGAAATTAGAGATCTACTAGTACTATAGGTTCTACTATATACGAGTAGGCCGAGTTAAATAGGTGCCTTAGGCCTATAGTACGGAATAGTAATAATATAAGGCGGGGGCTGTACTTCTAAGGTAATTACGTCGGACCTAATCGAGGCTTCGCCCCCGGGTACCCCGCCACCCCTGCGAGCACGGCGCACACCCAGATCGCGCGACGATAACTTGGCATGGCTGCTATAAAGTCTCTGCTAGGCTTTCTTTTTGGCAGATTGCAGCACATACGTGGCATCTGCACAAGAGTGTGAGCCTCGCTTAACGAGGAAAGGCTTCGTTATGCTTAAAGGGCCACAGGGCGAAGTCGTCCGATAAGAGGTTAAAAGGCGAAGTTATACTATTATCACTCATTATGCCTTTCTATGGACTATAGGTAGGTGATATACATACAACTTTGCCGTAGACTCTGCGAGACTTACTACCTCAACTTCTAAAGGCACCTATTTCGCTATCCCTCTTTGCTGATTGTATATACGCGTCTGTCAGCCTTATCTACCTCTATCACTTGGGCACCGCTATTATGCTTCTGGAAACACAGCATTAGACACTTTGTGTCATTAATTTGCTGTAAAGACCATTAGACAAAGAAAAGGCGCAATACTATTAGGTTTTGTAGCTGCAAAACTTCCTGATCCAGATTGAAGGGCTATGCCGAGGCGCAAAATTGGGAGCCTCGGGCATCCAGAGAGGGCATTATGTGTGTCATACAACACTGCCAGGCAAGTGGCAAGGCATCAAGCCTTCTAGCCCACTGACCTTGGGAAGCCGTTGTTTATATGCTTCCGGAGCAACAATGTCACAAATTTCTGGTAGCTGAGCGCTGCTGGCCACTTCATGTGTCGTCGATGCCTAGCGATGACGCCGATAGCTCAGCCACCTACTTGTCCTGAGCTTTGCAGGCCCTGGGACGTCAATAGTACTCGACCAAGGCTGTACGCGAATACACCCGGTATGATCAGGCTCATCAAGTGGAGCAATCACTGTTCCTCTTTCCCCTCCACCCATTCACATACATAATGGCTGTATATTATTCCGTTCAGAAGTTCAGGATGATCTACTGCTAGGTAAGGCGATCTCAGTTGATGTCGATTGCTACAAGGCTCATAGGCAGTGCTGTCGATTAGTCTTGGCTCTTACCAAACTCAACTTCACCCTTCAAACCGTAATTTTCTTTTCACTTTTCTGGACTCCTAATCAGTCCGCTGGTACAATTTATTCCCTGAGGTCGATCACTTGCAAAGGATCCATACTTCTCGGGCATGATGGCTGAAAGCTCTGACAGCCAAGTAGTAGTCCCCCCACTCGGTCCCAAATCAGCAGACATTGCTCAAAATGTGGCGGAATGTTTCAAGAACAACATTTGTTCTCCCAGTGCAGGAACAAAATTTCAAGGGTCTACTTCTTCCTCGACTGTCGATGAAGATGACAACGGACTGGCCGTGGAAAGGGAAGCCGCGGTCAATATCGACAAGGTGAACAGTCCGACTGAAAGCTCCAAAAGTGATCCTCATGAAGGTCCTATGGCTGAACAAGCATCGCGTGGAAGCGCAGCGGAGGTCAACCAGAAAAAGCCAGAGAATACTACAGAGAGTTCATCTGGAAAAAAGCATTATGAAGACGCGGTCTCGGCTTTGAATGATATGGAAAGCCAAGTGGTCGGTGCCACAAAAGAGCCCGTGCGGCGTGTACTTGAGGAGTTCAAGAAGATCACGGAGACGCAACTGACGACTCAAGACTCCCCAAACTCGGACAAAGCTTTGCAGAAGGTGGATATATTGTATCGTGTCCGCGTCAAAGAAGAGGGACAAGCCGACAAATACTGGTACCAGGATATTCCATTCTCAGGTCTTGATTACGAGCAACTCGAGCCGGCAGAGAACAAGGAAGGGTGTATTTTTGATGTAATCATGGATGTTGGGATCAAGACCCAGGCAGAGGCCCAGACCCAGGCGAAGACCGAATTACCACCGAATGAGACACCAGAGACTTGGAAAGGACGGAAAAACCATGTCTTTGGAAAGGATATTCAGACGGATTATCAATTAGCTCCTGCGATCTTAATCAAGTCGCAAAGCTTATTGAAAACGCTTCAAAAACTGATAATATACTACACGCAGGAGGATAGTGACATGGGCTTTGTGTCGCATCCTTATCAGATGCTACTATTGCACTATCCCCTAATTGCAGCTTATCGTTCAACCTATAAGGGCCCGAATGAATGCATTCCTGGATACATCACTGTACCTGAAGGCAAAGTACAGACACAGGGACAAGCAACAGTCCTACATCGCTCCAAAATGCCTGCTATTGCAGAGAATGGTCTGCCCGTTCACGAGCATATCAACGGTGAGACAGAATTGGGAGCCAAAGATCTTTCAGCTTCACTTGTCAGCCTAAATGCAGAAGGAATGTCCCCTGAAGAACAGATACAACAAATCTTAGACTTGGCGACGAGCTCAGAGGCAGGTGCTGGAGACTTTGAGGAAGGAGCATGTGATCAAAATACAGCTTACTCTATTGGAGTTTTGCTGTTCTATCTTGCGCCGTTCTATCGTAAGACTATGATTCCTGAATTTGGGCGTCATCGGGAGGGTAAAGCCACATACAAGATGCTTTGGACCCTTTTCAAGCCTGGAATGGATGTCTTCGCTTTGGTCAACAAACAGTACGCCGGATTTGTTGTACAGTCTTGCGAAGTGCTTGAGAAGGAACCCATTTCCGACATAGAAGAGAACAGAAAGAACCGGGTCGCTGTGACGGTCTGGAATTTGGATTTCGAGGGTCCAGAAGTCAATCGAGTCGCCAGAATTTACAATCTCTTCGAATTTGAAGGACAAAAAGATATTGCTACGTTAGAGGTTATCCCAACGAAGTACCTCAAAGATGCCCAAGATCGTCGAAGCTATTTGCAGAAGAGGGGACAGAAGTATTTTGATTTCATTCGACAAAAAGTAGCCTACTGGGCATATGATGGACATTCATTGGAAAAAGACTCCAAACACGTAAGATCCCATGCTCTCATTGATTGAAAAAAAAAGATGTGACTTTGCATTTTTAGTACAAGGGCGATATTATCATCGATCCCAGGAGCTATTACGAAAGCTTGGAGCACGAAGAGCCGCTGGGAGATGAGACATTCGAACCCGATGATGACGGAGGTGGGCAACGCTGGAAAGAATACAACAAGATTGACCCCAAAATGGTTAAGAGCCTGACTGCTCACCAATTGTTCTTGCTGCCGCAACATCTGCGTGGATTTGCACTTGTCATCAAGGAGTGGAGTACGCCTTTCGTTCTCCCCAAAGACATTCGTTTTTAATGCCTTCCAGAAATTTTCGACATTGACAAAATCCACGCCATTGATGAACCTCGTGATCCTATGAAAAACCTTCTTCTACCCCTCGGCGGAAACCATCATGATGTAATTCTTGCATTGCTGAACGATTATTCGTCAAGTCCAGCAGACTTCGTCCCCCGCAAGGGGCAATCTCGCGTCATCCTGTTCCACGGTAAATAGATTGAATTTATGCTAAGTGCAGGAGCTAACGGATACTAGGTGAACCGGGCACGGGTAAGACATACACCGTCGGTAGGTCCAGATCATTCGTATGTGAAGCTTCGAGATTGACTTTAATAGAATGTATATCAAAGGCATGCAAACGGCCGTTACTTTCGTTGACTGTTGCGGACCTGGGCACTAGGGAGGAAGTTATGGAGCGCAAACTATCCATTTGGTTTCAATTAGCAGAGACTTGGAACGCGATTATCCTAGTTGATGAAGCTGACCAGTTCCTTGAGGAACGCAAGCCCGGAGACCTGCAGCGAAATTGTCTAATTGCCGGTGCGTTGTGAATCATTACGCGTTTACTCTATTCTGAATAGCATTGCTGAATTGCTCAAAGTGTTCCTCCGGACCATGGAGTACTATTCAGGGATTCTTTTCCTCGTGAGTTGCCTTCCCTTCTACCAATGGTATATCGACTGACCGCCGGAGACTTCCAACCGGGTTGGACAGATTGACGTTGCATTCGCATCACGTATCTTAATGGCCTTTGAGTACCCAGCAATGACCAAAGACCAAAAAATTGGTCTGTGGGACTTGTTTTTCGACATGTACACAGGAAATGATAAGAGAATCAGATTTGAGAGGGCCGCAAGAAATCACATTAAATCCGATAAAGTAGCAGACATGTTGCTGAATGGACGCGAGATCAGGAATGGTAGGCTTTTCAAAGTGTCTTTCAGCTCAGCTATTAATATTGGCCTTAGCCGTTCAAGCAGCTATACTTATCGCCCGGCATAATGAGAAGAAAATCTCGAAGCTCGATCCCAAGACTGACGGGTCAACTGATAATCTTGTTGTTGATAATCTTATTGTTGAGAAGGACCATATCGATATTTATTTGGAGCAGCGACAGGCTTTCCTGAAATATCGAAAGATTGTGTACAGCATGACGGACGGAGAGAGGGCCTGGCATCAACATGACCGCGCGCGTCTACCTAACCCTTCCACACCACCCACAGGGACCAGTGCTCATGGCTGGCGTCTACCGGCCATGGCGAGTCCCGCTCCAGCAGGTTCGTCTCCAGGTTTACGGCAATACTAGAATGACTCAATACGCACTACATCGGTAGGATTGTTGCACTCATGGTATGGGGCGTGCAGCACATGAACCTTATCAGACAGCCAAGATGTACACGACTTTCCCTTGGCTAAGTGTGAGTTGTTCGTATCATGTATATACCTAACGCGTGTTCATGTCGACGAATACCGAAAGTTGAGCTAGAGAACATTTACGACATTTCCTTATTCGCAATAAGCACAGATTTTACACGAGGCAAGTGAACTTTAAAGTATACACAAAGTTCCTGTTCTAAACTTACCAATATCTCATATCCATCGTATATTCTGCGCTCAGCTTTTCGACTTCAAACCCGCCCCAAAAATAACGGAGTTTAGATAGCGATTGCACAGTGGTTTTCAGTGCAGACGCAGGGGTAAATTGGAGTCGATTCACTTCCCTCCATTCTTTTGTCTCAGCCCCCGGCAAAGCAAACAGAGAGGGGCCACTATTTGTGTGCATTCTGGATTTTTTTTGAGACGAAATGCAATCTAATACAACAGTATTCAGGGCCTCAATTTTACTTCTGTGTCGTCGTGAAGAAGAGAGCAGTCAGCAAACATTCGAGCCGGGCCCAGGCTGCCAGAATGTATGATAATGTTTTAATCTAAGGTCGATTCAGGAGAAGGAAACTGCTGTGAAGGTTCAGACTCTGGTTTCCTAGGTCACATGAGTCCCTGCATGGCAGATTTCAATTTGGGAACGACGGGAACCATATTCCTGGACGAAACATCGGCGATCAATTGATCCTTTATAGGAAGATGCTCTAGAGAGCAGCTACGCCCGGATGTGACTATGAGAGTTTTGCCACCACGGTCATCAGCCTCGGCTGGTGACTGAAATATTTGCAGTAACGCCTCAATGTGGTGAACCAGGCTCGGGTCAGTGTGATCTTCCAGTAGATGAAAATCGTCAATGATGCAGAACCAGTGCAAAGGATAGCTCGTCCATAATTTTCCAAGGATCGTTAAAGCATCTGCAAGTGTGCTCGGTCCTTGAAGACGGTCAAAGCGATCTTGGCTCACTGGTTGCTTTAGCGGTGATGACTGGTTGATGTATTCTTGTACACGGCAAATCAAAAAGTGCGTCATATCTGCAAGCATCTGAGGCTTTGATTGGCCTCTTCCTCGGTCGCAGAGATACAGAATGATATTGAGTCGTTCGCGCGTGGCTGCCTGAAAGATTCCCGAGCAGATTGAAGAGATCGCTCCGATCTCGCGAGTCCTTGACTCACTGACCCAGCTTATACTCGTGCTAGGATCCATGATCCACTGCTCCAGTTTACCAAGTAGCATGGCATCGGCAGTGACTCTCTCGTCTAGCAGTAAGGGCTTTGTTCGTTGCATTGCTTGAAAGCTATCAGTAAATCTTGTCAAGTCGATTGGCCTTGGGATCTTATCATCATCAGCATGACCTATTGAATTCGCGTCGCGAGAGACCTCAGGCGGAGGCATTATGTTACAAGCTTTGATGAGGTGTTCTCGAATCATAACAGCCCGTGGTCGGCGATCGGCTTCGATGTTGAGTATTTCTCGAAGTATTTTCTCGCACTCACGCAGTGCGGCACTCTCTGTTCTACTGCTATCGTCTCGAACCTTACTGAGGTCGTCTAGCCATGCCTGAATATTTTCGTTGAGGGCCTTGTCGCGGTAAAAATGATCGTAGCAATGGCTGACATCGCCAGAAAGGCCCCTCTTCTTAGTCAATTCATATAAGGACGCCTCGCCCGTCATCTTTGAAGCAATTATGTCAACCAGAATACATCCATAGGACCATATATCGCTTCTTCGACCAATATTCTTGCCATTCTCACGGATCTCTGGAGCTGTGTAAGGTCCAGGTTCCCGCTTGGCTGCTGTAATAATTGTTTCCTCCATGTTCATTGGAGCGCGACTGTCACCACTCTTGTACGATCTGTCCTTTGGAGTCCTGATAGCTGAGATTCCAAAGTCGGCAATTTTCCATTTACCAACCGGCTGAGTTTTGAGATCAAAGATTAGTATGTTACTAGGCTTCAGATCCATATGACAGCAAGCCGAAATCTCGCCCGGCACTTTCATTTCCGTGTGTAGCCATGCTAGCGCTCCGGCAAGCTCTGCTGCTTCCCACAACAAATCGTACATTGTCGGGTTCTTATTTCCCCCGAATGTGTCCTTTTGATATGGCAGAAATGAGTGTAGACCACAATCTGCGAGGTCCATGACAATAGAGATCTCATCCTCTCCGTTGCTCTGAGGGACGGTAATAAAGGCAAGGCATTTCATGATATCGGAGTGCTGACTCCGGCTTTGCTCAAATCTCATCAGATTCTCGATCTCAATGTGATGGTCTGCTCTTTTAAATATCTTTCGAGCCACCACTTTGCTGCTCTTTGTGAGATTAGCTTCAAAGTGTGGATGCTAGTGAGAATTTGAGGCTTACAGCGTTACAATTCTTCTTCTTATCTACATAGTATCCCGGCGGAATACGTTCTTCCCAAACAACGCCCGACGCTCCTTTGCCGACCTCATGTCTTGACTGCTTTTCAAATGGCAACTTAGTCCCTGTTCGAAACTTCTGCATTTTTGCTTCCTCACGGATAATGGGGGGGTCGAAAAGCCATTGCGCATCTATGAAACCCTCACAGTATGAAGGCGGCAAAAAGCTGAGCTGTTCCTCATTGAGCGGTAGCTGATCATCGGTATAATCTGGCACCGTCGACCCCTGAGAAACTCGACCTTCCGCAAGCCAACTGATATAAATCAAGATGAGAATAAATCTGCATCTATCTCCTGAGTGATAATGCTGCCAGGTAGCCCAGGTCTTGGATGCCGAGTCAAAAGTACTGCAATGCAGAGCGTTTAAATATTTCGACCATATGGAATTGATGTCTTTTGCTGTAAGGAATCCTTGCTTCTGACATATGCCATACGTAGACTCTTTGGTTGTCTCAAAGGGTGATTCCCGAGCAACGGAAGACATCTCAATAGCAATGTCATAAGGTTGCTAGGATAATTTCATTTTGTATGCACAGCGGAGAGGGCATATCTAGCAAGCTGTCTGGAAACAGATCCTTTTGTAAGTAGAGGCTGATCCTGATGGATTTGCAAGAGCGGGGCCTCCAAGGCGCTCAGAAGTATCTCGCTGCATGCCACAACGCCTGATGTGCCTTACGTTGCAGCTCTTCTGACATGACTGGATGCCCGGACGATAGGAACCGGTCTGTATGTTACATCCGACAATCGCCCGAGGATGGCTTGCAGCATTAGTACGATGCATGATACAGCCTCCACCCTTGGGACAAGGTTGATTGAGCCCCGCATCTGCCCCCCTTGGACGGTGCATCTTCGTCCCCGATCCTCTGCAACGTCTTTGACTTGCAAGATAAATCATCTTGGAAGAAGAGAAAAGCTCTGAATATTAGGCAACAGGATGCCTCCATCGGTTGAGAACTCTGTCGACGATTATCACATTAGCAAAGCCGATCTGCTAAGCCTCCTGCGCAAATTGTACCCAGGCGTTACAGACGAGGAATTCAGAGTAAGGGTACACACAAATTCTTCAGAGGCTGCTTTGGGCGTGTCGCCATTGCGAGGATCTATTTCAAGATGCTGAAGATAGGAGTAGAGCCGAAACGATCGATGGCAATTCCTTGCTTCTAGGACAATAACGCCGGTGAGTGGCTTTGGTGCTAGGCAAGACTCTCCACATCACGACTTACTCTATAACACAGGAAGAATACGAGTAAGTCGTTTGAATGGTGGAGAAAGGCTGGAGACCTCGTTCATCACAATCCCAGCACGATCAGAAAGCAATGACTGTCATCAGAGCTCGGGTACCGTGGGGATTCTATTGCAAATTGCTTGTACATCGCCAGAATGGGCAGGGGAGGAGATTTCGTAGCCTGTGTGTGTGAAAGCCAGCTATGGGGCAGTGAAAAGACGCGCATGTTCAAAGCAAGCTTGAACATGCACAGCCTACAGGCTGCAAAACGGTTTTCACTTGCATTGCTGCACGTGATACGTTTTGGAGGACCGTAATCGGAGTGGACCTCCCCTAAAGACAAGGCTTGCGAGCCGGTCACATATATCCAGATCCTATCCTTGCCATACGCGGATCCTAGCACAGTCGCGCTCTGCATCATCCAGTAGGACCATCAGACTATCATGTATTCTCCTGATGAGAGCCGCTTTGGTGCAGCAATACTTCAAGTTTCCGATCAGAGTGGGGCACTTGAAATAAACGTTTTCGACAGCCACAGTAACATATTCAGCGCACAGTAGAAAGAACCTTGCTTACCTACTTAGACAACGCAAATCGTACCAGCAGTCCATTGACTCCAACTCCCATTGATAGCTGTTCTATTCTGTCTGAGTACCTGCTGAAGTCTGCAACGCCAGCAACGAGAATCATGTAGCGTCGCCTTCAGGGATCACCCCGTACTATCTACTACTGCCACTGACTATGTTCAGATCGATATCTGCTCGCCACTCGCTCAGACCACTACAAATCACCGAAAGAGCCTTAGCAATTATTAAAAGTCACCATAATCTAGATACAGAGTTGAACGGCATTCTCCTTGCTTTCGGAGACAAACCTCGGAGCTCAGAAGCTGGATTGGGAATCATTGATGTCGAACGTCGGTTAAAACCTCAGAAACGTAGAGTGTCTGCTTAAGGCTTTCCAGGTTCCACTTATACTTGTGACATCAGCTATCTTTTTCGGTATGCAGAGCAGGATATCAGTGATGGTCCTTGGCGAATCAGACAGACAGGGCTATATCACCATTCCTCTACAGTACCAGAGGCGGAAAGTGACCTATGGATTTGTTTACATCCAAAGCGGGACTCGAAATTCGAACAAAGCCTCAAGCTATTAGGCAAAACATGGCCATATGGCCCGATAGACCTGAGCTTGCTTCTGCTCTCCACTTACATTGGTAATTGGCGATGGTACCTACGGGACCTGTCGATAGAATATGAAGTCATTGTCAGTCCGCCTCTACCTACTTGGAAGCCTTCAGCTAGCTTAGTAGTGCATCTAACAGATTTTAGGAGGACACAGCACTTGCTCTAGACTTGTCAAGTCCCACGACCGAGCTTCAAAATGGGTTTTGTGTTTTGCAAAGACTGCAGTATTTACAAGACAGAGTATTCCCACTCGTGGCTCTTATGAAGTCATCCAGAAACACTATCGGTGTTGTGCAAGAGCTGCAAAATCCCGATCAACTGATCAACCACAATGATTCGAAAGTTAAGTCTGATAATCTTTCTTGTTCCGGAACATTTCGATCATATGATATGCAGTTGGAAGCTCACAGCATGAGCATTGAAGTCCTCGAAAAGCGGATCAAGGGCAGCTTGAGACTCGTAAGTCTATAAATGGCTCATGATCAACTTATCATTATTCACAGCAACCTATCATAGCTCACGGCAGCGCTCGATCTGAAAGGTCAAGCTACAGCAAAAGCCGTCAGCGACAACTTAGTACATCTGTCTGAAGTCAACATAAAAGACACCTCGAGTGTCCACGTAGTCACCTTCGTGACCTTGATCTACCTTCCAGCTAGCTTCGTTTCTGTAAGTCGGTATTATCAGTGAGCTTGGATTGATGCTCACAGTCCATAGACGTTCTTCGGCATGAATTTTTTCTCCTTTGGTAGCACAGATGGCTCTGGGTTTAAGATATCACCGCAGTTTTGGATATTTGTCATAGTATCTATACCCTTGACCGCACTGACGCTCGGTGCTTGGATCGTAATAGTCCGAAGACAAAATGCCCAACGAGCCTTGGGCATACTACCGTGCTTGAAAGGCACAAACGAATCGGCAGTAAATGCTAAACTTATCTCACTTTTTTGGGAGAAAGTGTGAGAAGCAGCCGAGCTATAACAGAATTTTTTTTTATTAGCTTATGCACAAGACTCCGGAATACTTGGCGTAAAAAAAATCGCGCTCCCTTACCTATAATATGACTAAAGTCCTATAGAAAAGGTAGGATATGTCTCGTCGTCTTCTGATTTTGTTGCTACTATGGGGGTTGCTAAGGAGTAGGAAGAACAGGGGCATTTCCCTCCCTAAATACATGCTTCCAACGCTAGTCCAATTACCCCTCATCAGCTCCAGAAAACATATACGGAGCGCCCCCGCGAAGTGTACTAATAGTCTTCCTGATTTAGGCCTTTCATATCATCTAAATAATAGTATATCTTAACTCCCACTCGGTTTCTTCGCCGTAGGAACCCTACTATAGAGCTCTATAGCTCTTAGAAGTAGATGATCTACCCCTATTAGGGCGTACTAGGCCTAATACCTAACCCTAAGCTCCGACTCTTAATAACTAGTATAAACGCCGTAGTATAATATTCTTAGCTTAGTAGTACGTCGTATACTAGGCTTCTTATAAGGAATTATAGTTACTAGTAAAATTATAGTTACTAAGGCGTATATTATAAAGTTTATACGACGTAGCTATATATACTACGAAGGAGTAACCCCCCTAGATAGTATAGAATAGTTCTTAAATACTAAAAAGACTATAACTTTATCGTTATCGTACTAGTCGCTAGAAAAGGTAGGATATATCTTGTTATCTTCTAATATTATTACTACTATAAGGGTTACTAAGGAGTAGGAAGAATAGGGGCATTTCCCTCCCTAAATATATACTTCTAACGCTAGTCTAATTACCCCTTATTACCTATATACTTAGTATTAGTAAGTAAGATTACTTATATAGTAGTAGCCGTATAATTACGCGACTATATTACCGTTCTATAAGTAGAATTCTATAAGGGATTAATTAAGATATAAGGGGTTTAAGAAATTAAAGGATTTTATAAGAAAATATATAAAATCCTTTAATTTCTTAAACCCCTTATATCTTAACTAATTCCTTACGGAATTCTACTTATAGAATAGTAATAGAGAGGTCTTAATAAGAATATTATTCCTATATTATTAGGAACTAGACTAGAAGGCTAGTTCCTAAAGGCTAGAATAGATAGTATAAACTACTAGTAAGTAGGTAGTATTATAAAGGTTAACTTAATACTCTAGTAACTTTATAGTTATAAAAGAACTAATCTCTACCTATTAAGGAGGTAGAGGGAGGACTATCTAAATACCCCTTAAGGAAGCTACCTAGCCTCTTAGATATCTAGATAAAAGGATATCTATTAGGATAATAAGAAGCTAAATTAATACTACTAGAATATTACTAGTAAGCCGTATTATACTAGTTAAATATATTAAGATATCCTAATAATTACCTCCCCTTTAAGGGTATTTATCCCTAAATACTAACTATTACTATCTATAATAGGACTTATTAAAAACCTTTAAAACCCTAGTAGGGAAAATAAGGGAAAGAGTTCTAAGAATAATAATATTATAATAATAGTAACGCGCTTTTAATATCTTATAATACTAATATATATTAACCTTTATAGTTATAATATTATTAATAGTAGAATATAATTATTAATTAAGTTTATTATTATAGTACTTTATAAACGCGTAATATAAATAAGTAATTATAAAAGTTAGGTAGTAATATTATACTATTAAATCGCGTAGTTAATATATATAATATAGTATATAATAAAGTTATAATTTATTTACTTCTAACTTCTTTTATAACTACTACTATTAATATTAATCTATTATAAGTTACCTTAAGCTATATCTTAATATATTAATAATAGAAGCTAATATATTTAATATTAATACTATTAATACTTTATAAGATAACTATTATTAGAGTATAAGTATATTATAAAAGATTAAGTACTAATATAGTACTATATATTAAGTAGATAGTAATAATAATAATAATAATAATTAAGGTAAGTCTCTATTAGTTATCCTTTATTATTCTATATATAGTATTACCTTATAATAGACTTTAATTATTTTTAAGTATATTATAAGTATACCACTTATAAATTACCTTCTTATATAAGTCTATTATATTAATTACTTAAGGGCCTTATTAATATCCTATTATATTATATTTCTTTTAAATTATTCTTATACTCTTTATACTTAAAGGTATTCCTATTAGTTAACTCTTATAATAGATAGTTAAATACTCTTACTATACCTCTCTTCCCTATTATACTACTAGGGTAGTAGCCCTCCCTAGGCCCTATTATCTTTAGTACGCTAAGTACCTAGGTTTAAATCCTAGGTTACTATATAATTATAAGATAGGTAGGGCCTATTAGAGGTACTACTACCTTTATAAGAAATATAAATTAATTTATAATAATAGGATTTAAATATAATTTATATATAATATATTAATAGGTTATAAGTCCCCCTTACCTTTTATATTTATATATCTAGCCTTTTTACTTATAGCCCTATTATTACCTTTTAAAGTAGAAGTTACCCTATTATACTACCTTTATAGTACGCGTTACTACTTTTACCTTTAAGGTAAAAGTAGTAATTTACTTAAGGGAGTATAGTAAAATACTTTTATATAAGTTATAAACCTCTAAGGAATTACTACGCCTTAAGGTAGAGGTAGGTAGTCGCGTAGCTATTACCTTGAAGGGTATCCTAGATATAATAAGATAGTAGGTAAGTCCTTTTATTATATATTTCTTATAATATATATTAATACTTTTATAAGAGGGGTTAACTACCCTTATTATAATAGAGGTTAATAAGAAGTTAAGGGAGGTAAGTATATTATTAAAGTATTCTACTATCTTTATATAAATTGATTATATATTAGGAGGAGGATAATAATAATAATAGTAATAAGGGGGAGATAAGAGAGATAGAAGAAGATATAAAGGAGGAAGAGGCTCCTACCTCTATTATTATTATATTACCCGCCCCTACTCCTACTAGCCCAAGCTACCCTTCTTATAATAATAGTACTATTAATACTACCCCCTTTACTTACCTTTATTATACCGCTCGCCTCCCTTATACCCCTTACCCTCCTTATACCCTCTCTTTTATACCTATTCCTACGCCTACTCTACTTCCCCTTAATAGGGATACTATCTTATCTACTATCTTATCTTTCTTAGGCTATAACCTATTATAATATACTCTATTTATAAGACCTTAATATTATACCTTTAAGTAAAGATTCTTTTCTTAGGTTATAAGGATTTTCCCCTTAATTAATTCTTTTTATATATACTTCTTTATTAAAATCTCTATTATATAAATATAACTAGTAACTTACCTTATATACCTTAACTTCTTAATAGAATAATTCTATTATAATAGCTACGCGCTAGTATTTTACTTATAATACTTCTTTATTATATATATATTATTATATTCCCTTTATAAGTCTTTTATATTTATATCTTTAATAGATATCTATTAATTATATTTTATTTTATAACTAGACTACTTAATTAAATAGTACTAAATACTTTTACTTTTTATCCTATCTAGAATTTATTCTACCTTATAATATTCTTTACTATTAATAAGTTTTAGAGGAGGTATAAATAATTACTAACCTTTATTAAGATAGCTTTAATATAGTTCTAATAAGGAAATATAAAATATAAGATAAATTCTTTATACTATTAAGAGACTTAAGTAGTACGCCTAGTATTTAATTATATCTATTACCTTAAAGGGACTAGTATACTTATATAATAGCTTTTAATTTAATCTTTTCTACTTTAAGTTCTTTATAACTAATATTACTAGTTCTCCTATTATATAAGACTTTAGGATATAAAGTTTATTATAAAACTTTATAACTTATACTTAAATAGTCTATTATTAATCTACTAATATAGCTCTTACTTTTAAAAGGTTTTTTATATAATCTTTAATTATAAGTACTCCTCCTTCTAGAAAGTTATCTCTAACTTTATCTTCTATATATAGATTAAATCTATATATTATATAAAATAGTAAATAACTTAGTATAATATAAATATTATTATAATACGCGAATTTAGCTATTAGAAGTAATATAGCCTAATTATCTTATTCTTTATTTAAAAATACCCTAAGGTAATATTCTAATATTTAGTTCTAGTATTTAATCTACCTATCTATTTATAAATAGAAGGTAGTACTTAGTTATCTCTTTATTTTTATATAATAGTAGACTTCTAACTAATAGGTACTTATAAATAAGGATCCCTAATCTAATATAATACCTATTAGTAAATTATATTATAATATTATATTCTTAAATAAGATCTTAGCTAATTTAATAATAGTATAAGTACTCTTAATTAGAAGGTATTAAACTATCTTTATATACCTATAAATAATTATAAGAATAGAATTATATATAGAATTTCTATATTTATTAGGTAGTAAGCTTATAATAAAATCTATAAAAAGTTCTTCTTAAGGCCTATTAGGTTATAATAAGGATATTATATTATTATAAGGTTTATATCTAGGAGCTTTTATCCTTTAATATATTTTATAAGTTGAAATATATAGCTTAGTATCTATTAATATTCTACTTTAATAATACTTATATTAAAGTAACTCTAAGGTTTTTTATAACCTAAAATAAACTATTAAAGTATTATTATAATACCTTATAGTAATTTCTATATATAATACTAAATTATCTAGTATATAAAGTACTTCTTTAAATCTTAATAATCTTATTAAATTAACCTTTTAAGGCTATTTAATAGTATTTTACTAAGAAGTTATAGAATTTACCTTATTTATCTATTTAGTAATAAATAGATTATTACTTTATAATAAGAGGATAAGTTCTTTTAAGGATTCTAATCTAGCTTTATAAGTTATTTTAAGTTTAGTAACTACTCTTACTAATACTTATAAGATATATTATTTATAACTAATAACCCTAGTAATAGGATTAAGTAGTAGCGCTATTATATTACTTTAATATTAGGAAGGTAGCTTTATACCCCTTCTATCTAAGTTTTTAGGCTTAATTAAGGGTTTCTTAAGCCCTCCTAAGCTAGATAAGTTTATATACTTAATTTTTTCTTCTAGCTACTTTTAGCTAGAGATAATACTTCTTAAATTTACTAGCTTATTTTATAAGATAGGTAGGAGCTAGTTAAATAATATCTTAATATTATTATAATTAGGTCTATATAATAAAGTATTTATAGGATTCTTCTTACTAGGTTAATATTTAATATTAAAGTTATATATAATTAAATAAATAGCCTATTAAGCTTAATAACTATTTATTTACTTTACTTATATAAATCCCCTAAGATTATTATAATTTATAAGTACTTTAATAATATAATAACTACCTTTTATATAGTATTACTATTACTTAAAGGCTTTAATAATTATTAATAGCTCTTAATTATATATCTTATACCTAGTCTTAATAGGTATTAATTTATAAGACTAGAAAGCTGCTAGATATTAAGCCCTATTATTATCCTATTAAAATAAGATAGTAGTTATAATAAAATTAGATATATCTATTTTAATCTAAATTTTCTTATTAAGATTAAAACATATTAAGATAGGTATAATTATAAAGGTATAATATAAATTATAGAATATCTTATCCTTACTAGCGCCTTATATAAATAGTCCTAACTTTTTCCTATCTTTACTACCTTTTAAAAGGCTAGTTAAGGGGGATACTATTTATAAATAGTAGTATATAAAATATTAATAGAAGTTTATAAATTCTAAGAATACTTAGACTTTTCCTAATATATAATTAATACTAGCTAGTCTTAAATAGTAAATACCTTATAACTATCTATTAATATACTATTAATACTTATAATAAACCTAAGGAATTCTATTAAATTAATATAAAATTTATATTTCTTTTAATTTATATAAAGTTAAAACTTTTATAACTACTTAAGTACCTAATAGATATATTACTTATAACTTAAGATATCTTTTAAATAAATTAAAATATTATTAAGGTATATTATATAAGTAATATCTACTAGGCCTATTAAAGCTCTATTAATATAGGCTTAGAATATAACTAGAGTATTTATTAGCTTAAATAGTATAATTATATATTTAAAGTAGTTATATTATATATAGAATATTATCTTCTACTTATTACTCTTATAAATATAAATCTTAAAATAGGTATCTTTAAAATCTAACTTAATAAATATCTTTATACCTTATAAGTAATTAAGTATTTTACTAATTAGAGAGAGAGGATAATAGTTCTTTACTATTACCTTATTTAACTTATAATAGTTAATATATAAATATAGGCTACTATCCTTCTTTAATATAAATAAAATAGGAGCCTTAATAGAGCTAGTAGACTCTTATATTTAACCCTTTAACTTAATATTATCTAGGTAGATATATATAGTTTCTAACTCCCTTTATAATAAATTATAGATAGGCTTATAAGGAGGCTTATAACTATTTATATTAATAGTATAATCCCTAGGCTTAAATAGGGGTAGTTATCCTACCTCCTTATTTAAAAAGATATCTGAAAAGTTATAGAGACTTTTAGGTAGCTCTAATACTTTATTATTAGAGCTCTAAGTATCTACCTAGAATAACCTAGTATAAATAATAATATAAATTACTAATTTACCTTTAAGGGTATCTATAAATACTTATAACTCTAGGATAAATACGCTAGTAGAGTCTAATAAAAATTACTACTTTTAATTCCTTAAATCTACTTATACCCTAGCTTCTAATAAGGTAGGTATATTAAAAATAATAGGTAACCCCTTCTTCTTAATTATATAAAATATACTAGTATACTAACCTAGCTATCCCTAGCTATTAATAAGGTAGTACTCTACCTAGTATATATTATAGTAATAGATTAATTAACTATTTATCTATTTAGGAATTAGTAGCTAATAGCCCTTTAGGGGTTTTAAGTTATATTACTTAATAAAGCTTTAGGAGATAATATTAATCTCTACTCTAATATTTATTAGGAAGTTTATATAGTCTTATATACCTTATATATTAATAGAACTATTAATATTAATATTATAAATTAATAATAAAACCCTTTTAATAAGTAAGCGCCTTAATATTAAGGTTTAAATAGAGGCGCGCTTCCTTTTTTTTAATTTAGTAGTCCCTTTTTTAATAGTATTAATAGGTATTATATTTAAGTTCCTAGGTATCCTAGGCCTATAATAGTCTTTATTATAATACCCCTTCTTTTTATAATTAAAATATATTAACCCTTCCTTAGTATCTAGTAACTTATTATAACTATTAATAGGTCAAATACTTCTTACTTTTATAAAAGGATTAATACCTCTATTTTAACTTCCTTCCCTCTTTTAACCTTTATTCTACTTATTAGAATAATCCCCTTTCTTAGTAATATAATTATTACCTACTATTATTTTAATATAATATTACTAGTTATTTTTTAATTAAGTAGTAAGGGTAATTAAGCTTTCTTTAGTTATAAGGAGGTCTTAATAGTTTATAAGGGCCTTTTAAAGGTCTAGATATAACTTTATAAAGAAGTTAATCTACTAATATTCCTCTAAAAAAAAGAGGGGGTTATAATTTAATCCTACTTAGATATATATTAAAGCTTCATATTAACTAGTTAGAGTTCTATTATATATCTAAGTATAATTATATATTATAAAGCTAATAGTTTACTAGATCCTTAATAAGGTTTAATAAGTACTAAGTAAAGTACTCTTAAGTAATTACTCTCCCTAATAATAACTTTTTATAATAATCTTATAACTTAGTAGGTTTACCTTCTAAGAATTATATAATCTAAGTAACCTTTATAAATTTAATTAGGAATTTATTAAGTATTAATTAAAATATATTATTTATAATATAATACTATTTTTTATATTTATATATATTCTTCCCCTTATAAAAAGGTAAGTCCTTAGGCTTTAAATAGCTCTTAGGGTATTAACTATTAAATTCTTCTAACTAGCCTCTAATAGACTAACTTAGGGTAAAACTATTAAAGATAGATCCTACCTTAGAGTCTAATATACCTTATATATTAATACCTTAATTTAGAGGGTAATCCTTTATTAGGCCTAGCCCTAACCCTTATTATATCCTATTTAATAATCTCCTAGTAATTTATTATAGATCTAGTAAGGCCCTATCTACTTTTATTTATAATTAAGCTACCCTTTCTTAAATATCTTAAAGCTTTTTTTCCTTTATTAACTACTCTTTTTTAATTTTAATAGTAGTAATAAGTTTATTAAATATAATTATACTAGTAAGGATTTTATTAAAAATTCTATTACTAAGTATATTATTTATTACTTTAATATCTCTTATATTAAACTTTAGTATTATATTAATTTTATTATACTAGACTTCTAATATATTTTTATTTTATTTAGTATTAGATATCTTTATATTATTATACTATTATAATCTAGACTATCCCCCTTTAAAGGTAGAGAGATTAAAACTATTAAGAACTAGACTAGAAGGCTAGTTCTTAAGGGCTAGAATAGATAGTATAAACTACTAATAAATAGGTAGTATTATAAAGGTTAACTTAATACTCTAATAACTTTATAGTTATAAAAGAATTAATCTCTACCTATTAAGGAGGTAAAGGGAGGATTATCTAAATACCCCTTAAGGAAGCTACCTAGCCTCTTAGATATCTAGATAAAAGGATATCCGTCAGGATAATAAGAAGCTGAACTAATACCGCTAGGATATTACTAGTAAGCCACATCGTACTAGCTAGATATATCAAGATATCCTAACATATATGATAATACTATACTAGAACATCGTGAGTTACTATTATATACTGGCGGAGCGCAATTCTTACATGCCAAGTATTCCGGAGTCTTGTGTATAAGCTAATATATAGCTAGTTATACAGGGCTATAAGACTGAATGGGAGACTTTTATCATCAGGAAGGACTATAAAAAGGTCCGTGCGACAGGGCATGTTTGAAGGTAGCGTGTAGCGTTTCTCCCAAGATAGAATGTATATATATGAACTTACATGGGGCTCGCAGTGATCCCTCTAACGCGAAAAAAAGAAATCTAAAAGACTCGTTGAGAACCCCAAATGCGAGAATTTGCTCGCATCATCATCATCCAAAGCATCGCAGCAAGATCAAGATACTGGACCGTACCAAGCAGGAGACTTCCTCAATTATGGCTCCCGTCGGCGCATACATACTCATGGTACTTGCAGCATGTATCCTATTCTCTGTCTTCGCCCTTGGTCTCCTCCACATTCTCGCGACCATGGCGAGGAAGGCTGGTAGGATTAAAGAGAAAGATTTCCAAGCGACGATGGCGGGAGGGGCTAGAATAATGACGAGTCCTCACGAGTGTAATTGCCAGCATGGGTTTCGTACTGAGACTGCATGTTACGATGATGGTAGGTGCCGTATCAGATATGGATGGACACCGTTGACTGAGTGTGGTTAGATACTATTGATACCCAAGAACAGAGGGCGTCGAGCTTTGATATTTTCCTCGGGGTTTGATTTGACCATCTAGCGACCGCTGGTCCTTCCGTAACACAGGTCAGCAACGAGGTAGGGAGATTCTGATGATAATTTCATCTGGGTTTACCGTCAGAAAAGACTTCTCCCATCGTGTCGATTTCTGATTCCTTTCGCCTTCGACTATATCTTTGGCTTTCACTTTCATGGCCTTGGATCTTGGTCACGCCAGAACGAATTCCTCCTTTCACCAGCTTGGGTGTACATACAGAACTCGTTGATCTTGTCCCTCAGCTCTTCTGAGCGTCCTTAGCCTGCTCCCTTTGGATCCATTTTGCGCTTTCCTTCGCATGCTTCTCCGTCGCCTCCTTATCAGCCAGCATTTCCTTTATCCGGTGCGGACTGGGTACACTAGGTCAATCCAATATCAGTATCCCCGGCCAATTTTGGCACCATATTGTCCGACCCTCGAAGAGGCGCGTATAGCATAATCAAGGAACCAGAATCTGCAACTTACTGTCTCCCTTTCTCCACCCCTGGCCTCTTCAACATTTTCTCCTCCCACGCTTTCAGATACGGAAAGTCGTCGATATCGACTCCGGCCCATCCGGCAGATGCGACCCAGCCCCAGTGCGCAATATCAGCGATCGTACACTTGTCACCTACCAGATACCCGGAAGCGGAGGTGGCAAGATGTTTATCCAGCACACCGTACAACCGCCTTGTCTCGTTCTGATATCGAGAAATACCATAAGGAATCTTCTCAGGCGCGTATCGATGAAAGTGATTAGCTTGCCCTTGCATGGGCCCAACCCCAGCATTGAGGAAGAATAGCCAATTGTTGACTTCGTACGTCTCACGGCTGCCAGCTGGATAGGAGATCTTGTGCTCAACCTGGTCGTATCGCTCGACGAGATATTGCATAATGCTGCCCGACTCAAAAAGGCGGATCATTCTGCCATCAGAGAATGTGTCTGTGAGTGCGGGAATGCGGCCATTTGGGTTGATCTCGAGAAACTCAGGCTCTTTTTGGGTGTTGGTTTGTATATCGATTTTGTGGACTTTGTAGGGGAGGCTACAGAATGGGGAAATGTACTCAGCTGTGAACACTTGAATAGGGAAAATAGATCTGGAGTATTCACCCAAGCTCTTCAAGGGTAATAGAGATCTTGATACCGTTCGGTGTCTGAGTAGTGTAAAGGTCGATATCCGGAGTTTTGGGTGTAGAAGACATGGCCTTGACGAGATGTTTGGTCAATTGTTCGACACGTGGAAGCATGTATAGAGGATGATGTTCTTAGAAAATGAAAACAAAATTGTCTGATCGAGTTCTGTAACGCTCAGTTTTCCCCACGTTCGAGGGTCAAGCGGCATGATCTCATCATGCCGCAGCTTTCCCAGGTGCCGAGAGCCTTTAGACCGTTTCCAAGCTTAGTTCCCCGGTCGATAGGAATAGAATCGTTTTGCGTCGCATCAGTATGTGATGTTTCAAACGTGTTGAAATGTAAAAGAATCGAGATCTGTGAACCCTCGAAATCTTCAGCATCTAGGGTGTCCGGCCATTAATGGCAGCCCCAGTTGTAACCCAATCCTTTACAACAAAGTACCGTTTTTATTTAATTCCACTGTTAAGCAGATGTCAGTACGTAGTGCTGGAGTGGTGATCATGACCACACGTTTGGTGGCATTCTACTTGTGGCATGGGAAGAGACAACTTGTCCAGCACCACAGGATAGAGTATGGGCTTTGTAGCAGATACATCAGTTGAGTGATGCGACGCTCAATCACGTTGATGATAGCCCTATGTCCCTGTTCCGTGGATAATCATTTCAGATTTCTACTCGTGTCATTGGAGGTATAAGGAAGTATGTGCACTCACGGCACTGCAGATGTCAGCAGGAGGCCGGTGAAACGTTAGACCGTTCCGAGCACACCTTACCAGATTAGGAATTCCTAGAATACATGTGGACTAGCCCTCATTCGTCCACCCCTTCACAGCTTTAGTCGTCGACAACCTCACGATAACGTGGACGTGATATCGACAGTCATGTCTTCCGGCTATGGCCTCGCAGGCGGTATGTTAGTCCTAGTTCTAGCCGGCATCATCATTGCGCATCCCTCACCTACCGATAGTCATGCTCACCATTGACGCTGTCCAGGTCCCTCACGATGCTTTCCCTTCTGGCAAGAGCTTCTAGCCTGCTACGTCGTCAACAGTGACTCGGATGACATGTCAGGCGCCAAGAAATGTCTACCAGTGCTAGAGGATTACTACGAGTGCTTGCATCATAGGAAAGAGGCGAGCACGCATATTCCAATTGAGAAGAAAGAAACCGGCTTCTGGGGACCAAATTGCTGATTGAAGAACTGTATTATCTAGTTAGCAAGAACGATAGCATTGCAGCATGCATATCGAAAGGCGGAGGCTGCACATCCGAGGGAGAATTCACCGAAAGTGGGGACAATCAGGAATCTGGGATTATTAGATAAAGAAGATGATACCAAGAGTGTGCTGGGCAGCCAGTCAAAATGAGAACATATTTTACAACCTCAAATGGCGTTGGCGCATAGATGAGGCTCGAAGCCGATGTAGTGCCTACTTCTCAGCTTGCAGGTGCATCAAGACATGGCATTCTCGGCTCATACGACATGTTATTGGACCTTCTGGGACGGAAAGTGAGCTTACATCCAAAGGGAAATCCTATCCATTCGACCGCTGGCGTACGAGGCGCCGAGGCTTAGCTGGATGCGGGCCATCTGATTTCTCGCATTGCACTTCTTGAGACACTGAATAAAGGGCCATTCTTCGTGTCCGTACATGTTCCGTATTTATTGACAACCATCACTTCACTACACGGAACACCGAAGCTAGCTGAGTGGGATACTGTGCAGACGTGGCGCCGACCATATCACAGTATTGTCAACTGTTTGAGCTCTATACAAGGCCGGCAAGAGCCCCAGAGGCCAAAGATTACGAAAGTGGGCACAAAACCAATATGCTGTTGTTGCGTCTCTTAAGAGCCAAGAAGTTACTGGAGGGGAGTTGTGATGATACGATGGTTTGGGTCGAGATCAGGAGCTAAATAGAGCTACCGAAGAGCTTACATATCGACGTACGGGGCGAACCCGGTGTCAAGGTCTCGCAGTCAATCGTTACAGCAACTTGGTATTGTTCACTTGATCAACTGGAAGGTTCTTCTTATATCGACTTCAGTAGCAATGTGCGCCATCATCATACAAGGCTTTTTCCCTTCTGCTCGGTGGCCGCCCAAACAAGTCAAGCATTATTTACAGCGGCCAGGCATGCGTCGCTTTTAAAGTCCCTGCTAATGAATATTCAGTCGCTTCTGACTACTTACCAGGAGAACGACTCAGACCAATCTCTAAAGCAGTCAATGTACCTGGCGTATAAACCAAGCGATGGGTCAAGAGGCATGCCTGCAAGTGCAAGTGCACCATTCACAACCCGCCAGAATGATCAGATGGCCTCAAGCATGCTGACACACGCATGCTCTACAGGCTCCTGATTGACTGGCGGCCCCACACATTTCAGGGCAAGCGGAACAAACGCTAGATCTTCGTTTATGCCCATACCGCTGAAATCCGCAAGCCTGACCTCATGATCTTGTACGAATGATTTTAGTTGAGCAAGGTGAAGACCCAGCAACCTGTTCGGGCAACAGGTGGCCCTTTGAGGAGACCACTCTTAAGTAAGCACGGGTGTAATCAACGAGAAAAAAGTGAACATCAGCGCACGATGCCTTGTGTATTGGGAATCACTGTGTTGGCAGCTGAGAAAAGTATGGCTATGACTAGGACACGTGAGATCTTGCGGTCGATTTGGTCAAGAACGTAGGATATGGCTCCGAGAAACAGATCACAAACCGTGTCGATGTGCTCCTTGATGGACCATAAAGGGCGTTGATTTTGTGCCGCTTCCCACCAGGTCATGAGTCCGACGTCTTTGGCCTTCCTCTGCAATTGCATTCCTCCTATTCGAACACAACTTCTCAGGCTCTAGATCCACGTCTTGGGCTTACGCTGATAGAGACCACAGGATTTCTGCACATCAGAACCAAGCTATGCCTGTTCGGCACTAGAAGAATTCACCCCCTTCTGGTCCAAACTTACTTCTGGTCCAGCCCTAAGGGGCTAGCGTGCCGGAACTTTTCGTTTCCGTACTCCGGGGTTGTGTTCTAGGGTTCTCTTGGGCTAGATCACTATTGCTTCCATAGATCAATAGCTGGGCTAGTTATAAGAAATATTTTGCTGTAAGAACTGTTTAGTTTTAGACGTTCTACAATTCTTGTAGCGAAGATAAGTTACTAAAATCGATCGTTATGGAAGTGGAGGGCGTGAACCAGAAGTAAGTTTGGACCAGAAGTAGACTGACCGTTTTTTCGGTACTCGGTACCAGATTTTGGTATTGACCCAACTCGCTAAACTACTTACGGCTAGCTTATTACCTTTTTAGGTTTAGCGTTGCATAATAATCATGAATTCGGTTCCAAATGGAACCGACGCGGTCAGTCTAACCAGAAGGGGGTGAATTCTTCTAGCAGTCGTTGAGACCCGACCCTAGCCTCCGAGGTTCACCCTCGGGCGAGCAAAAGTAAACAAAGCGTCATCCGCGATAACAACTTTTCAACTCAACAACATTCTCTCTGTGGATAGCCTTGATAATTACTGTCGAGATCGACAAAATTATCAAGAGGCATACCATTGCGACGAAGCTACAAGTTATGACGATGCCGCGGCGACGCTCATCGCGCATCAAGAGCGATGTAACACCAGTGAGCAGCACCCACCTCTGTGTTCCGGACGCTATGTACTCACCAACCAATCTATTCCTAGGCCCACCCTCAACCTCACTCGCATTCACCAAACAAACTGTCTTCCCTCCTTGAACGTGACGAATCTCCTACCAGCGGCCCCACAATTAATATCGACGCCCTCATTACGTTCCCCCCCTTGTCGCCAATGCCCGTAACAGCACAGGGCCCGTTGAATGCCATATCGTCACCTATGAGAACGCCTCAAACAAAATCTCGAGTGTACCCACCTCAAGAAGAGATGCATCCAAGCAAAGTGCATCAGAGTACAATAAAGGCCTCGCCTTCTCGCCTCCACTTTGGCAACATCGACTCTCAGATCGCCTCAACTCCCTCTAAGCCTTCTACGGTAGCCGTTGCCCAACACACTCCGTCCAAATCGAAGGATGCATTGCCGAAGCACATGAACTCCCCATCCTTCGACTTTAGCTTTGAGCGACCCGAGACCGATCTGAGTGCAGAAGCTCAGAAAATCATGGACAGCGTTCGTGAAGAGGCTGCAAAGATTAAAGCACAGCTGATAGAAGAGCGGAGCAAGCAAGAGCATAGAGATGGAGATACGGACCAGCTCTATGGTTTTGGAGGGCGGAAAATCAACAAGCTCAAGGGCAAGTCCGGAAGATATAGTGATGTACACAGGGAAGAGTTCAAGAAGATGGATTCGATTGCTGGACACGTGTCCGCATGGAAGAACAAGACTCAAGACAACCCTTCATCGCTGAAGCGAAGCCCTTCGAAAGCTGGCCTCGATCAGCCTCAGAAGCCGCTTCAGAGAACCAAGTCCTTCAAGTCATTCGCGCCCCATGAGCCTCATGAGAGACTCGAGAACACATCTCCAGGAAAACGCGCCAAAAAGACGCACGGCGACGACACCTCGGCAGGTAGACCAATTTCACGCGATACCAATTTGAGTGTACAGACAACCCCTTCTAGATCTACGATCCCCTCAGACTTGCCGAGCGCGGTCACTACTCCGACAAAGGCATCATTGGCTCGTTCAGCGAGTGTGAAGACCTTCAAGACTTCCATGATCCCGTCTTTGAGCCGGTCGACCTCCACGAAGACACTGAACAGCCCAGCTATGCCAAGGACCGAGGGGAGCAACAAATATCTTGCATCATTATCACGTTTCAGTAGTATGAAGTCTATACTTCACCGCTCGCAGCCAAAGTTCTCCAATGATCCTATCAAACTTGCTGCGGGTACTCACCTACCACTGCCAGAAGGCAAGATCGACCTAGAGAAAGACCTCCCGACTCTGCCAGGCACCCCTTCCGGGGGGTTCCAGCGTTCTTCAACCATCAAACGTGTCGGCTTCACACTCACGCCTAGTGAGAGATCTCGTACCGACCTTGAGGCTAAGTCGCAGACGCCATGCAAAATTCCCACACCTTACTCCCATGCTCAGCCCAAAGTCTCCACCTTACCTCCTGTCACCACGGACCGTGTCTGCTATCCCGACCTTGCCGATTCACCCAACGTTACCACTCGCACCAAGCTCCCTAAGACTCCCGCACCCGGCGATTTCACTTTCCGGGCAGAGAAATCCATTGACTTCTCTCACGGCAATGAATCACGCGTTACAAGTCCGGGCTCAACCATTCGTCATGTCCGCCCCAGTGGTTTACTGACCCGCGTACCGACCTTCGATAGTCTGCCTGCAATTCCTCACGGCATGCCGAATAAGAAACGAAGCCGTCCCGAGCCTGACACCGAGACTGAGGACAATGAGAACGTTGATCCTATGGACGCGGATGAGACCGATAAAGACCAGCCACGGGCCAAGAAGCAACGTATGGCTGCTTCGCCTGAGAAGACATTGGGCAACCAGCCCCCAAGCAAGCGACGTCTGACGGGATTCGGCGGCAGTAAAATCCCAAAGCTCGGTGGTGCGAAGGAAAAGGGGAAGAAAGGACTAAGTCTGGGCAGACTCAATATGCTTGCGAGGCCGAAGGAGAGGCACTGAGCTGTTGACCAAGAGATTTCCAGACCATCTCATGAGGTGCTGCGGTTAGCTGACCTGCCGATGTCTATGTCATGCGTATGTTTACGATTGAGCGTGTTTAGCGAGAATGATGCATGAACGTGGGGAAACTCCTCTTGAACTACTGTGTTTCCTCACGAGTGTCTTATGCTGCAATGCTCATGATACATGTCTCGATGTTCATGACGGTATATGACCCTTGTCAAGGTCGTGATGGCCTTGTATGTTGAATGTATAATAGCGATAGCTTGATCAGTGACTGAGATTGTGCTAGAATTAGCTGTACATAAACAACAACAAAAGACTATACTAAGTGAATCGAGTCGCCAGTAAGGTATTGTCTTGTCACAGATACCTTAGCCATGCCGGACAGATCTATGCTAGCTACAAAAACAGCTAGTGCAATCGTCACTCTTGCGCTTCGGCACGTGGGCCTCGGCATGTGAATTGAGCTCCTTTGAACCGATAATATTGTAAACACATGAACACCGCAGACACCGCAGAAATCACCCTCTTGCCTGCTCTTACGACGCAAGAGCCGAGTATATGAGTAATCGTTAAACATAACTCAAACATAGCAATCATGAGCTCTCTCGGAGTTGGCGTCCCTGTACCCAAAATGCTGCGTGAATCCGTCCCCACCTGCAATCACCCGTTACTAGCTAACGCGCTCCATCGCAGCAATCACCGGCACTTGGACTCTTCCTTTCACCGCTTATCTCGTCTTTCTTTCCAACCGTGTGGTGTACAGGCGTCTGCAGAAGGAAAAGTACATGGGTAAGGAGGAGCTGCAGCGAACCCATCACCCATGAAGTGGAATTCGGAGTCGCAAGCTGTCGCTTCGAGGCTCCCATCCAGCTACGGCTGTCTAACATCGTCTCACGACTGATCCTCAACTTCTGGTGACTCTCGCTAATGCAAAAGTCATGCAGGCGACCGGTACGAGAACGGAGAAGCCTCAACCTCCAACGACAATCCTGATCCCCTCCTCCTCGACAGCCGTGCACACAATAACTTCCTCGAGAGCGTTCCACTCGCCTTCACACTCGTAGCAATTGCAGAGCTCAATGGTGCAAATCGAAAGGTGCTGAATTATGCCATGGCCACGCTCTTGGTGCTAAGAATCTTGCACGTGGAGCTGGGCATGAAGGGAGAGAATACGGTGGGATGGGGCCGGCCAGCCGGATACTTTGGCACACAGGGCTTCCTGGCTGGGATGGCGGCGTATAGCACCTATCTTGTAAAGGGCTACTGGGGCTATTGAGTATGAAGGAACACTCGAACATGGGATTGACTTAGGACATGTGAAGATAACGGCACTTCAGGCATGTTCCGCCCCATTATAGATACGTACATTCTCGCAACGTACAAATTTTGGAAAATTAAAGGCAAGAGCTCTGCGTTTGAAGTTTGTGAAGTTCCTTCCCTTTGGGGTATTGTACTTCCAAGTGGACTCGACTGACTTTCCTCACAGCATCTCGTCCACTCGCACTTCGTGATGCATCATCCCTTTCTTCAGCATTTCCAGAAGTACTTTCGGTTTCCGGTATATCATCACACTCTCATTTAGTCAAGACTCCAAGATCAAATTCCGACCTCTCAGTCGTTACTCCACCAGTGCCTGCCCCCTAGCCCCCCAGATGGTCAAATTCAGCATCGCGAACCTGCTGGAGGACAGCAAGCTCTACTGATTCAGCCATTCCCGCCACCAACATGGGCCCGTCATTCTACCTCTCCTACATCCGTTCTACACCCACCGTCCGCCAAAATCCATCCCCGTCTCCACCTGCACCCCTCGTCCCAAGCCCCCTCCGAATCTTCAAGCGCCCCTCACGAAAACCCAGCTCCAAAACCCCCCCGCTCGCCACCCTCGCCTCACCACCTCCAGAAAACAGCTCCGCCTCCTCCGACTTCCAGGAAAGATCATCCACAGCCTCCCCACCATCGCCCTACTACTCCACCACAGACCTCCTACACCCACTCCCACCCCCCACATCGCCCAACCCCAGCGCCGTCTCCCCCGCCCAGCGTAGCCTCTGCGATCTATGTCACAAATCACTCACAACAACAACACAACCCTATTCCTTCCCCCAAACCGCACCCGCAGTCACCGACCGCGTCCGCCGCCTCTTCCCCGTCGTCAGCGAATCGCCCCTCTTCTGCGGCCCTTGTTTCGAAGCCATACACGCAGTGCACATATGTTGGGGCTGCGGCTTCCCCGTCTACAGAGCGGAAGAAAGGGTAGGATGCGGATGGGCATGGTGGCACTGGGGCTGCGTGAGATGTCTATTGTGCAGGGTAAGCCTATCAATCCCATCCCATCCCATAAAAACAACAACGCTAGGAAGAATAGACAGATGGAAGAACTGACGCCATTTTATAGAGTCCCCTCCCACCACCCCCCTGGACCGAAACCCCAATCACCCTCTCCACCCCCCCATCCTGCAAAGCCTGCCTGCGCGAACTGCACCATCTAGCCTCCCAAGAACGTGCCGCCAACAAGACGCGCAAAGGCCGTCACACCTCGAGCCAGCACTTACTCCCCTACACCAGCAATATCAATATCCATTCTTATGACGGGAACAGGAGCCGCAGTAGCAGTAGCAGTGTCGTCAGTAGGAGGAGGAGAAGGTTCTCGCTCATGTCGGTTCGTAGGGTGAGTTTGGGGGTTAGATATCCGCCGTTGCCGAGGTGGATGGGTGTGAGGAGGGATGGGGGTGAGGGGATGGGGAGGGGGACGGGGAGAGGGGTGCCGAGGTGGATGGAGAAGTTGCCGGGGAATTTTGGGGGGTTGAGGGGATGGAGGGGGAGGGGGGGGAGTGGAACTTTGGTACAGGGGGGAGGGGGTGGATATAGGGGATATGGGAGGGTTAGGGGGAGTTCAGATGGGGGATGCTGAGGTGGGAGGGGCGTGAGTAGCGTTGTTGTTGTAGTGAGATACGTTCGTTGTTGGACGTGACGCGGTCGTTTAGTTGATGATATGCGAATGATCCGCTGTGAATCCAGTGTGGAGTATGCCTTAAAATCAATGCATTTATCTTATGATGCTACATACGCTACACCTGGGTATCTCAATGCTACTACCGTAACTCTGCGTCATCGTAAACATATTCCCAGCCCCGTACTCATCAGGTACCATGGAATCAAGCCCGTCATCGTCACGTACCTCCCATCCCATGCCATCAGCCCCTGGAAGAATGATGAATCTCAACACTACTATCATCGAACCCCAACCCCGACGTACTCTTCTGCAACCTCGGGCCCCCATTGTCAAAACTCCCACGCAGGCCCCTTACGACCCTGGTCTCGAGGCTGGACCTTGGCCGAGCGAGGGACTGCCGTCGCTCCTTTATGGGCCTTATAGTCTCGTAGCTCGAGCGTCCGGTGATGCTGACTCGCTCAGATCGCGTGTTTGGTCTTGAATTGTTATCCATTGAGGTGGACGGTCGTTGGACGAGTGCTTGGTAGCTGGTGACGCGATGGTGACGATGGGCGTCGCCCATGACCGCGGTTGATTTCCTCCTCCGCGCCAGGGTTGTTTGCTTTGGCGGACTGCCTTCGACTAGACGCTTGGTCATTTTTCGAGGACTGCTTTCCAACATGCGCGTCACTTCGTCCATTTCCTGGGAGCCTAGGGTGTCCTTCCTCAGCTGGATGTATGAGCGTCGTCGGGCGGCCTTGAAGGCTTGGCCTGCGGTGTAGCGGTAGGGCGAGCCAGATCCGTCGACGGAAATGTTGTTGCGGTGCTTGTGCTCTATGGAGGCTGCGACCTGAGCTAGTGCATTTGGTGGAATATCGATTGAGTTCTTGATGGCTGTTAGCAGATACCCAAATTTTCAATACAAGGTATGCTTACGGGGTGCACGATCGATATGGGAAGCTGAACCTTGAGATGCTTGCTGGATTAGTATTCAGTAGGTTACTCGCTATGAGTCTCAGGACAAGACGCACTTGAAGGAGCAGGTGATCTGGATGTTGAGGAAAAAGCGTATGCCAAAGAAGCGCCCTAAGCAATCACATCAGTCGCTAGAGCCAATCTCAGACGTAGTTTGATCGAAGCGCACGGCCACGCATCTCGCTTTCCCCTTAAGGTTATTATGTGCAATGAAAGTGGAGGAGGCCAAAGCACAAAGGGCAAAGCCCGTCGAGAGTGCTTAACGTGCGTATTTTGGGAGCTGCCTGAGTTCCACATGCGTGGCACAGGAGGCTCTAGGCCTAAGAAGCATGCTCTTCATGAAAGAATGAGAAGAAGTGGATACCTGTTTCAATCGACACCAGACCTGGAGGCAGTGCTATTTGGCAGGTCCTGAAATCTTGCGAAAGCGCACGGACGCCGTGAAATCCATCCCGGATCTGTATCCTTGAAATGATCTCTTTGTGCATACGATCTGGTACCCGCAGACCGTCCGTCGATCGACTACCAGCAGATGGCGCCGAATAGTCATGGAAGAGTATTGTCTTCTCGAGCTGCAGTTCAACCTTCTTCACGTCTTTGCTACTCTCATTATTTATATGGACATCGACGAAGACAGGGTACCCGCTGATCCAGGTCTGACGGTGAAGACCAGCCGTGAGCTTAATCATCTGGGTGCTATTGTTCCTAGCTGGGAATAGCTCGTCCGATGCTGAGAGTGGATGTCGTAAGTTGACAAGGGCCTTTTCCGCTGTTGGTCACATCAATCATGATGCCACCGATACATGAAGGTCATGGACCTACGATCATGTACTGTCAACACCACAATCTCCTGCGACTGGCGAACGATATGAGTCTTGCCATTGACTGTGAACACCATCGAAGCACTAAGCCAGTAACTTATACCCACCTTCTTTGATTTGTATGGTGGTGGACCCATCGCTACAGGCATATTCAGGCGGAATGGAAGTAGAGTATCAGAAGGGGCGACGTCCCAGGAGCCGTTGATATTTGCACCCGGCGCCATGCCATCAGGAGGAGTGTGGGCTTCGTCGATAAGGTCGCTCGTCAGAGCTCGAAATATGTACTGCTTGCCTCTGCACCGCTCTATGCCAGCCAGTGTGACCGAGATCCTGCTGAGTGACAATGGTCGTTTGGCCTTCCACCTCGGTTCAAATCCGCCCCCATCGATCGTAACATGAACCTCACCCTCTACGGTTGCCCCTCCCATGAATACCGGCGAGGATAAGCGAATGGATAGGCTGGCTCTTGCGTGAGTCAGTATGGGACTTCCCAATATATCTGTAGGTAAGATTGCGGGAACAAAAGTCCTGGACGGAGCTCTCCGAAGTGTCGGTCCATCTGGCCGGCGAATGGGAGACGTCGAAGCGCCTTTGGGGGGAATACTGGTGCCCGCTCTCAGAGTTGCATTGGCCGACTGAGGTCGAAGTGGTCCATGAGAGACTGATGCTATAGAAGTAGTGGATGCAGCAGAGTTCACGTGCCTCGATGATCTTCTTTCTGGTATACTGGACAGACCTTGCAGGCTCGTGTCACCCGTCGATGGCTGAACGAAGCTCTGCCTCATCTGAAGTCACTAGGCCGGGAGGCCATCCAACCAGGTTGATTCATTGAGGGTACATGACATTGCATAGGTCGAACGACGACATGCGTCGATCATTCTTGTTCCTGCGCATTGCACCTGCCCGGATTGCTTTGACGTCTGCAGGGACACCTTGATAGTGATTGAACGTGACTGTCGCGTGGTACCTTCCCCAACATTGGTGAGTGATAACAATGAAGCCCCATAGCAAGACGAAGCCATGAGCTGCAGCATTTGGTCAACATTCAGATCATGTCTCTTCAAGGTAACAGAATCCCCAGATAGCATGTCACCATGTTTCACTGCTGAGTAGGATGTTGTCAGATTTAAGTAGGTGATGATGTGCAGATCAGCACACACACACCACGTGCATCATTCCCTACTACAGACAGCTGAGACGCTTTAGAAGCAAGGTAGAAGAAGACTAGTGTGTTGATATGTACAAGAGAGTGGAAGCTATCTGTGATGAGCCGCGCCGTCGGGTCCTTTCCACTGTTTCCACTTGCCCCCAGCAGGATCCCTCGGAAATGCTTGTTTGATTTATTTTAAGGGTTCAATGCCAAGAGCAGCCTCCCATGTCAATGGTCGCCCATCCGCCTCACAATTGTTCATCCTCACTATCCCCCTTGAGGCTATTCGATCCAACCCCCCTGTCCTTTCTCCACCAGATGATCCCAATCGCATGGAAGCCCTCCAAATAGCCGAGTCAAGAGGAGACTCAATCTCCTCAGTCCTCCCAGAAGTCCAAACGCCTTCCAACAACTTCGCCGCAACGCCCCGCCCACAAGTCTGCCACCCCGTGTCTAGCCAATCCCGACGGCCAAGGCTTTCTTCCCACCGGAGCCTTCTCCCAAAACATGGAAATCTCCTCCTTCAACCTCAACATGGCGAGTCCTTTGACCTAGACGCAGCTAACCCCACATTTCGCCATGCTTTACTTATGCTGCCGGTTTCCGTTCTCACTCTATGCCTTGCTAGACCGCACTCGTTCTTCGTCGACCTGTCACCATATTCACGATTCTATTACCTCACACTTTTATGACCACGTTATCACAAAGTCCTGCAGGATTACGTTGCTTGAGCCTCATCAGCGAGCATAGTATACCAGTCGTGTGCTTGGCGCAGAGCTAGAACCCGTGGCCGTAACCAGAACATGCTCTAGCACCCATTGGCGCGAGCAGGACGAACAGTCGAAGAACCCCATTCACAGCTCGACCTCGGGTTGGCCGCTTCTGCCGCGGGCATGTCAAACCTTGATGAGATACCACCAGTTCCAAAGATTGAACCGTTTGAGGAAGAGTCCTTCTCAGAGTCGTCGCCCGAAGCGGAGGAGCAGAGCCTCACACAAGAGCCCGCCCAAGTACAAAAGCGCAAGGGTGGACGGAAGCCTGTATGTTGTCCTCATGTTCGTGCAACGCGACCGCCGGCCTGACATGATTATAGATATACGCAACCTCGGAGGAACGCAAGCAGAGGAACCGTCAGGCGCAGGCCGCCTTCAGAGAACGACGGACAGAGTATATCAAGCAATTAGAAGCCACGATCAAGCAGCACGAGGAAGCGCTCCAAAGTCTACAGCAAAGCCACAGGTCAGCTGCTGACGAGTGTCTAATGCTCCGGTATAAGAATTCTCTGCTGGAACGGATCTTACTCGAAAAAGGTTCGGCTTGCTCAGTCCGGAGTAATATTGCGCAATGACTGACGTTGACCGATAGGAATCGATGTGCAGGCGGAGCTGAAATCGAAAACCGAGGGCTCGAGCGTGATACCACAATCCGGCATCTCGGCAGGAGCTCAACAACCCACCCCCATACAGCGAGCTGTCATGAATCGGCAAAGCCAAGTTCGCCGCTCGACATCAGGGTCTCAAGGGTCTCGAATACTACGTCCTCATTCCTCACATCCATCTTCGAACCATTCTCCTCGTCTCCAACCAACACCTCCAACTACCATATCACCGAGTACGACCAGGTCACCCGTTGGCTTACCAAAAGGTGGGATGGTTCTACCTGGTAGCGACTTGACAGCTCAGCACCAGCACCAGCAACAGCACCAACAACATCATCAACACCAACAGCAGCACCTGCCGCTTGAGCCTCGAGGATACGCGCCTCAAGCCCCAACCAGACTCAGCATTCCAGCTACCAGACCTTTGACACAAAACATGACACCGAGTACGACTGATGGCAGCCATGGTAGTGAAAGGGACAGCCATTCCACTTTTTATCCCTCTACTTTTCAAGCTCATATAGAGCAACTCGGCAAGCTGACCCGCCCCCTCCTTTCCATCTGTCTTAACAGAGCTCTGTTCGTCCTAGATTGATTTTGTGAATATAGAACAGGAATACGATGCGCATGCCGATATGCTCGACGACGATAACCCTGATGACGGCTCCGCAGGCCCCGGTCCATACCCACAATCATTTCAACAGCAGCCTCTTCCCCCAAGTCAGCAGCTACCACCGTTAGGCATGCAAGGGCAGCCGCCGATGCAGCAGATGCAACCGATGACAGCAATGCAGTCAATGCCACCCATGTCGTCTATGCAACCACCGTCGACTGCGCAACAGATCAACCCCAGTAACTCGGCCTACGCCGGTATAAACGAAGGGTTCGATCCATATGATCCTGTGCTGGATGCGGATCCATTTGGACTCACCGCTAGCATGCATTTTCCGACGCAGTTCACATTTCACGAGAGCTCGATGAGGAGATGAGCGTGCTGGTGTTTCATTGAGCGAAGAAAAGTCATACTGGGCGCAAGATATCGAATACCTCGCATTCTGCAGAGAGCAGAGTATGGGTTCGAAAATTGTTTGCATAGCGAACTGGAGTTAACAAAAACATACCATCAGGGAAAGCTGGCAAGTCGCCAAGCACCTTTGTATTTTACCCTTCACATCATTGGATTGACCAAAGATTCTGGCCTCTTCGAACGTGTGATCTTCAATTTGACAACATCATTCATACATCAAGTTTTAGTAGACCGTAACAATAACACATGATCTTGGCCAGAATGTAGACGAAATGTATAGTGCCCATGCGGCGCTAGAACTAGAGACCTTCCCGATCGCCAACCTCGCTAAGAAATTACCCACAACTCGTCTCTTCGAAGGCTTCCTGCCAGGTACCAAACGACAACATAAGCCATATTAAGAGACAAGATCCTGTGCCAGGATCCTGTCCTTTATACTGTACACCAATCCTTCACACTGGTGCGATAGTAGGGAAGGCCTTCGCGGAAGGCAGGGTAGGCGGGCGTCATGAGTGATGTGAAATCAAAGGTACGAAGTCGCGTCTAACACAACAATCCCATTGATCTCTACCCTACTCCAATTGAATATGTGTGTGATGATTTCGTTCAGTAGAGGACATGGGCTAACGTATGAACTGCTTAGAACCTTTACGAGCTCCTTGGTTTGTACAGAGTAAGCACGATTGCAAGCAAGTCTAATCCACTGCAACAGGAAACGACAGTGACCAGGACTCGGACAAAGAGCCAGCACCACCTACAAAGATCGCTGATAAGCCAGTTCCGCGAACAGGAAAGAGGGACGCGTCTGGTACTGCACCTTCTGAAGCTCGCGGAGGAGGCCAGCGTGAGAGACGTGGTGGGAGACGTGGAGATGCATCCGGCAACGAAGGAGGTACGTCAGCTCACGATTACGTGTTTGGAGACGTGGGGGATCCTTTCGTCACTTGCAACATGATCATACCACACCGTGTGAGACTGACAAATCGTTCAGCAATGCGCGACCGCGAAGCCGGTTCTGTGAACAACCGCAGCAAGCCAACCGACGATGGCCTGCGGCAGGATCGTCACCGCGATCGTATCGAGGGGGGACGCGGTCAAGGCAACCATGAAGGCCGAGGTGGGCGTGGAGGACGCGGTGGCGGCAGCAGAGGAGGCCGTGGCGCCCGTGATGACCGACACACTCGTGGGCCTCCCAAGTATGCATTCGCTCTTCCATTAGTCCAAATATAACACATCTAATCTATCGGTTGGTTGAAGCGACCATCCTAAGCAAGCCGAACAATCCTGGGGCGCCACAACCGGCGATGCTGAATATGCCGACGAGAAAGCGGGTGAGGCTATCGCCAAGGAGGAAGAAAAACAAGAAGGTGCCGCTGGCGGATGGGATTCTGGCGTGGTTGAACTGCCGAGCGAAGCCCCAGCTGAAGCGGAGGGTGCTGCTCCGGCACAAGGCTCCACCCCCACCGATGCTCCAGCTGCCCCAATCCAGGAGCCCGAGCCCGAAGATACCAGCCGCTCATACGCTGACTACCTTGCTGAGCAAGCGGAGAAGAAGCTGAAGCTTGGGGGTGGTGTACCAGAAGCTCGCAAGCCGAATGAGGGTAGCAAGCAGAAGAAAGAGTGGGAAAACGCCAAGCCAGTATCTAAGGATGGGGAAGATGAATACATGGCCGGCAGAGGCGGAAAGGCCAAGCGCGAGAAGCAGCGCAAAGAGAAGGAGAGGGTCGATGTCGACATTCGTTACGTTGAGCCTAACACTGGAGGACGTGGTGGAGGTGAACGTGGACGAGGACGTGGCCGTGGCGATCGAGGCGACTTCCGAGGCAGAGGTCGTGGACGCGGCGGCGACTCAAGAGGGCGTGGCGACGGTGGATTTCGTGGTAGTCGTGGCGGACTCGACAGCGGAAATACTCCCAACGTTGGCGACGAGAATGCTTTCCCGACTCTAAGTGGCTCGTAGCTACGGCTTGAGCATATTACCAAGACTCGATCCAACGAGAGGGCGATTACTTGACTTCAATTCTACAAGAGGTATTGTTGGCACCAAGAACGGTATCTTCTCCTATGTCTAGCGATATCAGAGCGCGAGAGCAACGTCGTCCCATTGCATGTAGCATAAAAGGGTGGCATAGCTCGCTCATATCAAAAGCAAACTTCTTAGCACGTCATTTTCACTACAACCATCCATGTATATTCTGATTCGTAAGTTTCCTGGCGGGTACCTCCTCAAGAGTAAATACACCATGTCACAGTCTATCACGCGTCCGGCCCATATCTTTTTCATGTTTATTCTCTCTCAATGTCTAGGATGTCTTTCTTGCCATCTGACAAGATTCAACCAACACATGGGTAACAAAGTCTTGCGCAGTGTAATCATACGACGATCCATGTGTAATAAGCTGCGTGCGTATAGCAACAATCTAGAACACTCACTCACTTTCTTATCACTCGATAGCCAGTCGGTCCTTCGCCCTTCTCTTTACGCACTTAATCCAGCCTACCGATACTACAAAGCAACATGCCTTCCTACGCATCTCAAACTCCTCCCTCCGTCCCGATCAACTCATCCAACCACCATCATGCCACCCATTTCGCCATCAAGACCCTCCCCACGGGGCCCAAGCCTCCACGATATCTACACCTCGTGGACTACAGCCCTCACCCTACCACCCACACCACGTCTTTCCGCCCTCCGCCGCCTCGTGAACGCGATCACCTCCAAGAGCGCCTCAAACATAGTATTGCACCCGATACCCCTAGCACGCCTCTTCCTCGACCTTTCCTTAACCTACGCCTATCTTGGCGAGTACCACCTCGCGTCCCTCGGCTTCGAAAGGGCCGTCAATGCCGACGCCCAGCGAGCATTCGCCCTCTTCGCACTAGGTCTTTCACGAGCCGAACTCGGCGACTGGAAGCAGGCAAAGTTGAATTGGAAGCGTTGTCTCCGCTGCTTCGAACAGCCTGAGAGAAGTCTGAAAAGCATCCCCTACCAGCCGTTTCAGCAGTCCCAGCCCATCAATGAGGATGATGATGCTACGACAAGGAATATTGGGTTGGGCGAGCAGTGGCTGCTAGAGCGCGATAGAGTAAAATGGAACCTGAACATGGCAGCTTTCGAGACTGGAGACAAGAAGGCAGGCATCAAACGTCTGGGTCCGGATGACCCCAGACAAGGTCTGAATGGCATCCCGGCAGGGTTGAGGTTCGGTCCCGACGGATGGTTGAACGCTGAGTTGGAGAGAGCTGAAGCAAAGGTGTTCCGGCCACTGGAGGATATTGGGAAACCGGTTTCTGCACGGTCGTCGCCGCAGAGCTCGAATCCTTCGCCTGTCATGAAATCGCTCCCTCCACTACCACTCCGACCAAAAGCATCAGCGCCAAGGGTTGTAAGCAAGGTGTGGTACGTCGACAACACGACGCTCGAAGACGATCTGGTTCCTGAGACATCGTCACCACTCACCGACCCAGCACCCATACTCTCGCCATACATCTACGACAGCCCATCCTCTATAGATCAAAACAGTCTCAGATCCGGCCCAGCAACATCGCCCAACTCAGCAATCCCAACCCCGCTCTCCTTCTACTTCTCCGACAGCTACGAGCACGACGCCTACGACGAAGAATCGACAGATAGATACAGCAACATCGACGAAACGATAGACAGTATCGACGAAGCGCTAGACGACATCGACGACGCAATGTCCCTCTGGACCCTCCCCCTAAACCACCCTATATTCACTAATCCCCACCCTCCCCTCCATCCATCAATCCCTCACCACCACTACTACACCTCCCTCTCCCCCCACTCCACCCCGTCCTCCCTCTCAAACGACACAACCCTAATCCCCCCCTTCCTCCCAAACGACCAAGACCTAATCGAAAACAAAGGCCTTGACGAACTCCCACCCTCTCCTCCTCCTATAACAACAACAACAACGACGACCACAAATGAGGAAATACTGCTCCCCCGAGTCTTCGAAGGGTTTGGGCCAAGGATGTAAGTCCCGTCCCACCACCCACCGAGCAAAGCCAAAGCAAAGCAGAGCAGAGTGATGAGATGCCTATCATACCCATGTTCAGAGTTTCAGAGTCAGTGAGTTTGAATTTGCATTGAGATTAAAACTGAATGGCGGCTTATTCGTTGGTGTGTTTGCAATAGGCAATTCATAGATTGGAATCGGGAAATGGGCGGCTTTCCAAGGCGGAAGTTTGTGAAATGAGTTTTTGATTTTTCTTGATCTTTTGCTATATGGGGTATCATTGCGCATTTTGGGGCTTGCGTGTTTTGGAGAATCGGTTTTGTATTGACGACGAGGATGGTATGTAGACTATGATTTCTCATATATGCGTATACCTCTTGATTCCTAGCCCATAGTCCCCTGCCAGATTCAAATTCAGCACAAAAAGTCCAGTCCAGTCTCCTATATACCAATGCAAACCCTCAGTTTCTTCCCCAACCTCCCCAACATCACTACTCTCCAGACACCACTCAATCCCCTCATACCTACCCCACCTAGTCTAGAAAAACAGCACACTCCCTTATCATCCACCATTTCCGCCTCAATCCCCCATCCCCCATCCCCCATCCCCCATCCCCCATCCCCCATCCCCCATCCTCCTCATCCTCATCCTCATTCCCTTATCCAACCACAACCATAACCACTCGAAAATCCCCCTCCCATCCCCTTCCAACTCATCAAAACCTCAACCTCCATCCGTCCAGCCATCCGTCCATCCATCCGTCCATCCCAAATCCAACCATCCATCTCAGTTCTCACACTGCAATCATCATAACACGACACCTTCCAACCCCTCCCTCCAATTCACTCCAACTCACTCCACCCCTATCCACGACGCCCCAATTTCTCGCCCAATCCAACCCACCACATATACCCACATCCCCACATCCCCAACGCACCTCCTCCTCCCTCTCCACCCAACCTCTCGTCCCAATATTTCCCCCCTTCCCAAGCCCTCTCGCCACGCCTCCTCCCCCTTCACACCCAACCCCATCCCCCATTCCCACTTCCCAAACACCTAAAGCCCCACCCCCACCCGCACCACTACATACAAAGACAAAAAAAAGAACAAAAACAAAAACAGCACAACAACACCACATGACAGACCCACCTCAAGCGGCAAAAGCACAACAACAACAGACACCACCACAAGCCCTCTTCTATCCATAACCGTAACAAACACCATCCATCATCACATGCAGAGAAGACAATAGAAGCGATTCCTGATGCAAAATCTCTACATCACATCGGCATACTCGTCACCAGTGCGTAAAGCTTCCCAAGACTGAGTCAATATTTAGTTTTGGTATATAGACCGGCAAGGGAAGAGAAGAAACATCGGGCGCGGCTTCAAATACGGGGCAGAGATACCTATGTTGTATGCGAAGAAACAAGGACACCATCATCGAAGATACTTGCCACACTGCAGGTCTCAATCTGGCAACTTTGAAAGAACCCATCATACATAGTCAGACCATCACAGCAGATATTCGAAAAGGAAGGCCATTATACCTATCGCACACGAAAACCAAGTACAAGGAACCAAACGTCAGTTCGCGGCTGATAGATATGCTTACTAGGCTATTGATTGAGATGGCCGTATCTATATTGGACATGCTGTAAAAGAGGTCATACTATACGATGCTTATGGGCGGACGTGCAACTTCTCCATACTCATCATAATCTGCCATCCGCTATATCTGCCATGGTAGCAACTGCTTCGCTCAGTTGGGCGTAGGGGCCTCGGGGTATCTCTGATGCACAGTCCCGTCGTAGATTGGGACGGTTGGTGCTGCTACGCGTGTATAATCTGCTTGGTGTCATACCTGCAGTGACGTACACCGCATTGGGTTGGACTGTCCACTAGACTGCTGCACAGTACTGCCTAAATCGTGGAGTCCGTGTAAGGGCTGATTAGGAAGTCGGTTCCAAAATCTGACGCGGAGCGGCTAAAACCATGCTCTGCTTCTGTGAATGTGAACTGCTAAATCTCAACGGCTTCGACCTCACCCATCGCCTTCCAGTTCGTATTGGCTCCCATCACCACCATCTGCCTCATCCATGTCGTCATCATCGTCATTCAAAGCGGCGGCATTCATCAGACCAGCGACTTGCTGGTCGTTGTCTGCCTCCTCACCTTCCCGATCGTCATACATCGTTCCCTCATCATACATATCAGTTCGTGAATTCAAATAGGTACGTAATCGATTGACGCCTTCACCCGAGAATACGCAAAAAACAGTTCTTTGGTGTTCCGTAAATTCTACACCGCAGTCAGCACTGCCGATTAGCAGTGAATGGGTTTCGTGGTTTTACCTGGAGGAGCTTCTCTGCAGAAAGCGATAAGGTCATCCCGCATGTAAAAAGCTTGTACTCCTGTCAAGCTGAGATGCGTCAATTTCGGACACTTGTTGAGTAATGCATGAATGCCCTGTGTACATAATCAGTAAGACACGTGTTGGAAGACGAGTGCAACGTACGCGAAGAGTGAGATTGATGCAGTAGCTCAGATGAACCCTCTCAAGAAGGCTTAGGATTCCTCTTGGGCGTAACGGTTCGGTTTGCTTGGCCAACGCGTAGATGCTCGTGTCTGAGATCTGTTGGCATTTGACGAGGCCAATCCGTCGGAGCTTGGGGAGGCTAGCAAGCTGCTTCACGCTATCGTCCGTGAGATGATGGCAACATGCTAAATCAATGTATCGAATTCTGTTGCACAGTTTGACAAGTTGCACAACAGCCGCGTCTGTGATGTGGGCGCAATGACCTAAGTGAATGTAATGCAAATTCTTGCCAAGCTTTGTGATTGCAAGCACTGATCTATCAGTGATCTCCTTGCATTTTGCAAGAACAAGGTTTCGAAGCCGCGGCGAAGTCTCGATAATCTTCTCGACTGCCTCATCGTGAAGCTGGGAACAGGCCGTAAGATCTAAAATACGGAGGCTTTCAAACGACATATTCTTTGGTAGGTCAAGGAACGCAACGTCTGTGACCAAGTTGCAATGCCCGATACGGAGTTCTCGAAGTTGTCTTCCCCGTGAAACTAGATTAGTAATTGATATATTGGTAACCTGTCTGCAATTATGCAAGTCGATCTCGAGCATGTACGGGCAATGCTGTGCGACCGCCATGATCGAGTCGTCCGTAATCAAGGAGCAGTTGTTGAGTTTGAGCTGAGTCAGGTTAACTACGGCAAGGATGGTGTTGGAAGAGATCTCTTACTCGTTTCAAGAAATGGCAGTTCTCTGCAACTGCCACCAAAGAATCGTCTGTCACCTTGGAGCAATCCGTAATGTTCAGTCCTTGCAGACGTCCGCAGTTCTCGGATACAGCTTTCAAGGTATGATCGGTGATTGCGTCTAGACCGGTGATATCCAGAGCCAGGAGGCTTTTACTTCCATGTATCAATGAGCATACCCCTCCATCTGTCAACTTGATGCAGCCCGTCAACGTAAGTCTCTCAATCCTCTTGCAAAGCATGAATGGCTTGACGGTCCCGTCATTTATCTGCTCGTTTAGGTTCGAAAGATTCAGCCGCTTCACGAGAGCATTGTACGAATAGTAGCCTTCGGGATGCTGGATCGACATGGTAACGCTTAAAAGGTTTTGCCAGGAGTTGCATAGAGGGCGATGCCACAGCAGATCCACACTGTTTCTCGACCACATCTTTGAAACCAGCATACAGCTCCTCAAATCCATGCTCGAGCTCAGCCTCGTGAAGACGCCAATCAGAAGCTCAGGAGGAAGGCGGCTGATCGGTGAAATCCGGTGTTCGCGTTCCTGGGATGGAGACATGGTCATTTCTCGCAGCGAAGCCACTCCAATCGATGATTCCGAGTCATTCCTCTGCGCGGTAAAGAAGTCCGTATCATCGTCGTAGGCAGCTCGTTCAGGCGAGCTTGATGATGACGAGGCCGACGTTGAAGTGCTGGCTTCCAGCATCTCCGAACGTCTTCTCACCATTTTCTGGGTATGGTGCAGCAGCAGCAATAGTCTGCGGAGGGGGGTGGAAGGGGGGAGGGAGATGTGTTGTCGCAGATGTTCAGGCCCTTGCAGGATATATTTTCCGGTGACCACCGGACGCTCTTTCCCAAGGTTCCTTCCGCGGCTCGTAGGAGTAATCGACGAGGTAAAAGGTATTAGTGAGTTTAGGGTGGCTCTGCTCTTGATAGCCGAGCAAAGACGCTTGGTGACGACGAGGCTATGGCGTCCTTTTCGACGTCTTTCTCATCCGAGCATGACTTGGGAAGTCTCAGATATGGCCCTTGTCTTTTGTCATGTCCCGTCTAAGATCTTATATGCTGGAGAGAGAAGAATTGAAGGTTGGTCAGGGTGATAGAGACGATCCCGCACTGTCTAGTAAGCGCCGTCGCCCTTCGTCAAGCTGAATGCCACAACGTGATTTGGATAAGGTGAATGTTGTATTCTCATGCAGGCCTCTAGATGCAGATGTTAGGAATGATTTAGGTTTCAATGAACGCGGTTCAAGAGATGTTTGGTGGTAGCTGCCGTTTTTCGCCCAAGGTGGTTCATGGTAGCGCCTTGTCTGACGCTGCGTTTCCGATTCGGTCACGTGTCTTGTTTCTGAACCGCCAATATATGACAGGGACTAGGTATCATGCCATACGTGGACTATTAATCAGTTTTTCATGTCCACCTCACTACGATTTAGCAGCAATTCACAAACCTGAATCATTTTGGATCCTTCAGACGCAAAGATCTCCCTCACACTTTTCGAAATGTTCATCGTCAACTGGTGTAAGTGACCACATAGCTCGTCCCTCCAAAGGCCCTGTCACCAGTACTGCCCTCCTCGCAGCGTTCCTTGCTATTGTAGATGCTGACGTGGCTGTGATACTCAATAGTTTGGGATGTCCTCGCTTCTTTAGGCCTGCTGAACAAGCACGCTAAGCTCCTCTTCCTCGGTCTCGATAACGCAGGCAAGACGACACTATTACACATGTTGAAGGTACGTGGCTTCGTCTGATCGCACGGGCCAGACAATGTGGAGCATGAGATTCGGCAGAAGCGAAGGGATTAAGCTATGCAGGAAGATCTCCTCAAGCCCAATGTGTTGATATGATCTACGTAGAACGATCGAGTTGCGATGCTACAACCCACTCTACATCCAAGTAAGCTACCATACCATGTCTTCAAGCCATTCATTCTGACACTATCTAGCATCAGAAGAACTCGCCATCGGTAATTGTCGCTTCACAACCTTCGATCTCGGCGGCCATCAACAAGGTACCTTTCCTCCCTAACGTCCCAGACCACAACCCGCTAATGCATACATGCATGTAGCCCGCCGCCTATGGAAAGATTACTTTCCCGAAGTATCCGGTGTCGTCTTCCTTGTTGACGCCAAAGACCACGAAAGGTTCGCGGAGTCAAAGGCTGAACTTGACGCCCTCCTCACCATGGACGATTTGTCCAAAGTTCCCTTCTGTATCCTTGGCAACAAAATCGACCACCCTGACGCTGTAAGTGAGGAGGAATTACGGCATCAATTGGGTCTATGGCAGACCACTGGGAAGGGAAAGGTGCCCTTAGAAGGAGTTAGGCCAATCGAAGTCTTCATGTGCAGTGTGGTTATGCGGCAGGGATATTATGAGGCTTTCCGTTGGCTATCGAATTACGTTTGAGAGCAGTCCTGTGTTGTTTGGCAAAGGTTCGAGAAAACGAAGACTAAGAACGAAGGGCAGAATGAATGCGCGATACCCTGTGAGGAGGGAGAACAGCCTCGTAGCGTGTAGTGTCTGAACTTGTACAAGATAATATGTTACCACATGAACCTCTCCCCACTCTCAACACCAAATGTGAGAGGCATCAACTGTCAGCATTTGGGTCATAACCATATTAGCTATTAGTACATTGTGAGAGGTATTTCATCATTATCAGCCTAGACCTTGCACGATGAAGAAACTTCTTCACAAAACGAAAGAATCCATCCAATCTAGTCATCAACGCCCCAATCACCCGATTTCATCAGACTCACAATCTACGGCCGCTCCTCCTCCAACATATCTCGACGTCCTCCGTTACCGCTCCCACCATGGCGTCAATCTCGGCTCCATCTTCGTTCTTGAAAAATGGCTCTTTCCATCCATGTTTGAGCCGGGCCTGAAGGGCGATAGCGAGCTTGATGCTGTGACAGCGTATTCAACCCCAATACCACCGTCTCTGCCTCGGGCTGATACGGTGAAGGTCAATCGCCGCATACGGTGTTGAAAATACACGCCAAAGATGGGAGAAGCATTGGGCTTATGCACTTACAGATGAAGAACTAGCATGGCTGGTACATACCGCAGGGATAACCTCTGTCCGACTGCCAATTGGATACTTCACGCTAGGACTTACGTTCACGGATGGGACGCCATTCGCTGGGCACGTTGCACAAGTCTACGAGAATGCGTGGTCTGCTGTACGCCAACTTTGTGAACGACTCTACTCCTCTGGCATAGGCGTGCTACTAGATCTTCACGCACTTCCCGGCAACGCCAACACCGAAGACCACGGCGGTGTCTCGACGAAGAAAGCCGAGCTGTGGGGCAACAAAAGCAACCTAACGCTAGCAAAGAAATGTCTTCTCTTCGTGGCTGAAGAAGTCCAGAAGGGCAGCATCAAGGGTTGCATTGGCATCGAGCTCTGCAATGAAGCTTGCTGGGGCGCCAAAGGCATGTACCAGTGGTGTACAGACGTAGTCAGCGCTATTGGCCGAGTCGACGTGAGCATACCGCTCTACATCAGCGATGCGTGGGATCTTGGCTCTGCGATGGCGTGGTGTAAAGGTATGAACAAGCGAGGAGCTGGGAATCCCATAGGAGTTGATACGCATCGCTACTACACATTCACGGACAGAGACAAATCGCAGAGTCCAGGGCAGATCATCGAGCGTGTGCGCAGCGAATTGGATGAGGTGCACATCGGACCGGGGGATGCCACAGATACGGGCGCTGTGCAAGTCATCGTTGGCGAATGGAGCTGCTGCATGACCGAGGACTCTTGGGCTAAAGCCGGTGGCGCCGACAAAGACGATTTGGTTAGGCAATTTGGGAAGGCAGAGATAGAGCAGTGGAGAGAGAAAGCTGGAGGCGCCTTTTTCTGGACTGCGAAGATGGAATGGATGGACGGTGGGGAATGGGGACTCTTTGAGATGGTCAAAAAGGGGGCGGTGCTGCCATCAGCAAACCTGGTTTTGCCTCTTGAAGAGGTTAGGATGGCTGCTGAGCGGGCTAAACGACAGAGTTTGGACAGAAAAGCAAAGGCCAAAGACGCCCACGTCTGCTACTGGAACTCAACTGCGCCAGGAGGACAATTCGAGCATTGGCGGTTCGAGCAAGGGTGGGACTTGGGGTTTGCAGATGCTCTGGCTTTCTTTGAGATGAGAGCGAACGGGAATCTGCAGGGAGCTAGGCATGGCGGAGATGTCATTGGGGTCCTGGAGCTCTGGATCTTGAAGAGATTGCGTGAGACCGGGCAAACTGGGGGCTTTGCGTGGGAATGGGAACATGGATTTAGACAGGGTGTGGGTGACTTCCGAGATAGTCTATTGGAGACTGGATGAGGTACGTTACTTACACTCACCCGTCTTACTACAGATGCCGACGCTGTATGGATGATCCAAAATTTCCGAGCCCTGGCTCTACAGGGTTGGGATTGTCTTTCGCTGCAGCCTAATCCACTCCCTAATACCTCGCCAATGACACATCCACCACTTCATACACACCCCTCCAGATATACCTTCCCAAACGCCCTTTACGTTGTATTTTAACGTAAAATACAATGAGCACATCTCTCTTACTCCAGCACGCACTCTCTTCTATATCATCATACTCCGTACCGATTGCAGATTACGGGCCATTTGATCAGAACAATCCTCCCACCGCGGATGCTACCCCCAAGAAGGAACGCATCTCCAGCTCTACCGGCTCACAGACACATGCACCAACCTAGCACTCGCTGACTCCTTCCAGAAGCAGGAATCCATGCCAGTGGAGAATCTATTCCATTACTTCCACAGCCATGACAAGTGTGTGGCGAGTGATCCTTGCAGACCTCTCCCACATGTTTATTCCTAAAGGGGACTTGCCAAACCTCGCTGAATTCCAAATCTTGATTCGCACCCATCCCAATTAAAGCACCTCTTCTGTATACCGAACGATACTTATCCAAGGTCCTAATCCACATCAACCGCATTATCACAAAGGAAAATACCAAAGGGATCACACGAATGCAGAGCAAGTTCCCCAATACATATCCCACCCTTGCCTACAAGCATAAAAACCCTCCAAACTGCCGACTTCTCTCTACGTGGATATTCCATACATAAAGAAACGGCTACGCAGGCACACCAATCAAAAACCCTCTACGACACCATCTCCAGACCCAAATCCGCATTTAACAGTACCTACTACCAGGCAACGTTATGCCATATTTTTCGAATCCAGTAAACACCGTCAATAGTAGGTTAGATAATACTTTCCCGACCAAAACTCAGCCCCCTTTCAGGAGCCGTACATCCTAAAATCCAACAAGCGTTCCCGATAGGTAGTTTGGCCATAGAATCAGAGTCATTATAAGGCCCTTTAACGGATTATATAATGTTGTACATCACCCCTAGATAGCACAATATGCCCGCATCCGAATCTAGACTGCAAGATTGTCTTCTCTTTGCCTTGTTGCGTTGATGTTCGTTGAGTCAAGCGGATGAGTAGGGGATGTCTTGGGCGTAATGTATGTAGTGGGATACTAATGTTCTATCTCGCTAGGGAATTGATCCCTCCATAGTGACAGAAGTTAAGATTGCTTCACGTCAAGATGAGAGGGGTCTTTAGGATCGTCATGCCCTGTCATTTCCATATGATGATATCCACCTCGTCAAAAAAGATCTTCTTCACAGGGGCGAAGGTCAAGATTGCTCCACATCATCGTAGAGCAAAGTGTACTCTCAGGAAAAAATTGTTCGATTTGCGGCACAAGAAGGTGCGATAATAGTTCAAGGAAGTGTTTAATATTGAAGCTGTGAATATGCTTGAATAGCTTTCTGTAACAGAGACTGCGTTATGTTCGTATAGCTCCCCACATGTCTGGACGGGAGCACGACCTTCCTGCCCACCCTATTCGTAAGCTCTGCGCGCTGCTTCTTACTTGACGATAGCGTAAAGAAACCTATTGTGAATTAGCCAAAGACCCGATTTTTTCCGTATTGAGGCAAGAGCATACCCATCGTAGTCCTTCTCTCCAACCTACTCGACGTTATCAGGGTCAGCAAACAACTCTGAACATCGCCTCTAACTGTCTCACATATTCCGCAAGCAAGTTCGGAGAAAAAGCATGAGAGTAGGCACGGGGTCCTAGACTTGGGGATAGCAAATGGGTATGGAACCAACGTACCGTCTGCAGCACCGTACCATCAATCCGCTCATCCTTTCCCACCCTCTCCACCACCTCCCTTCCTCCCAGGACCATCGGATTCGTCGAATCCGCGATCGTCAATTCTCCCTTCGCGACAACATTGTCCACCACAATACATGCGCTCGGCACGCTCATTTTGATCGCCCAGTCAACATAATTCCAATTATTAAGCTTATCGGCATCAATGAACGTGAAGCCAAGGCGCTCTCTCTTGCCGGACTGGATGTCTGCGTACAGCTGCGGCAAAACATCCATACCTGCGCCTAGGATGACCTCGACTCGGTCACTGACGCCAGCGGCTTCGATGTTTTTGCGGGCGACATTGGCATGGTGAGGGTCAAATTCGATGGTCGTAACATGCAAGGATGGATTCTCGGTTGCGAGCCAGATAGCTGAGTAGCCACCTAGTGTTCCGACTTCAAGGGCGTGCTTGACGTCAAGCATGCGGCATTGGAGGGCGAAGAATTTGCCATGTGGAGGAGGGGTCATGATATCGGGAAGACCTTTATTCGCAGAGACTTGCAAAGCGCGAGTGAGGCCGGCATGGTTTGAACGTGTAGGAGGGTGGAGATTGGACATTGTGTATGCATCAATGGAAATCCAACGTTCGTCGACCTCGTAAGCGCCTCGGCCGGGATCGTACATCTTTTTGAGGGTAGAGGAAGACATTATGATGAACGTCTAGCTGTGCGTCTAATTCTTTGTGAACGTGAGATATAGGGTGACTTTCGAGTGCTCTGCAAGGGGTATATATATTGAACAGGGCATGCTCGGACAGGCTCGGAGTTCCGTCGGAGTTCCGGAGCTCAATCTTCTCAGTCAGCTTTCATTAATTAATCGGCTCCTCAATGTCTCCACAATAGCTGAGCAAGTAGCAATTCAGAAGTACTTGTGAGATGTCTGAACATCGAACAAGCCTCCCAAGTACTTTGAGAGCAACCACAGTCCATCATTGTAACATGGCTAGAAGTCCCAAAACGCGTCTAGGTCCCATCCTGCGATATTGGTAAGATCAAGCCCTTCGAGATCTTGACCGAAGTCCTTCAGTATGTTAGTCGGACTGATACAAGGTGAGTAGTAGTAGAGACTGTCCCACCTCAAGCAGTCCATGACTTTCCATTGGCGCAATTGGTGCGATGTCATGCCGATTTGACGCTCCATTGGAACCATTCGGGCCCACCAATGGCTGCAAAACAAAAGTCAGTGAATTAAACAACGAGATCCAGATACTGCATACCATGTTTGGCAGGCTGGCTAGTGTGGCAGCCGCCGAGTAGTCATCTTGGAGCCCAAGCACTCTTTGAGTGATCTGAGATACTCTGTCTGCAGCAATATGTTCCTCGTTCCTTGTACTTTCCGGTAAAAGCCTCTTCTTGACTAGGCCCGCAATTGCACAAACACAGTAATACTCCTGTAAGCCAATTCCTAGGCACATGATTTTTTCTTCGAGCATATTCAGCGCTTTCTCAACGTAGTGGACAGGATCACCGCTCAACTGGACTATCGAGCTGCGCGATGCTGAACGACGCTCTGTTGAGACATCAGCGACGTGGGCCCTGTATCGGAATTTAGTGTCCTCAACATACCTGGCTTAATTTCCGAGAACGAAACGCTGTAACAAACGCTTAACGCGGCACCAAGAACATCATTCTTGAACAAACACAAGAAGCTATTTCCAATACTTGAGAGCTGATCGTGTAGGTCAAGAATTGTCATTGCGCTTCTAAGATGGACGATGGCTGAATAGTCATATCGAGAGCCCCAGGGTTCATCTCGGGCGTAGGGTCTGTGGAGGAAGAGTAGGAGTTGCTGTAGTTGGAGCTGTAAGAGGATCCTGGATACCAAGGCTCCTTGGTCGTTCCAATGCGGAATATCGTCCAGATGTTGCATGATTTTCTTGTCGTACAGCAGTACATCTTCGTAGGGCATTTGCGACTTGGGATCGTTAATGAGGAACAGAAGCTCCAGCCGTAACGACCAGCTCGAGCGGGAAAGGTTTTGATAGGATGATCTCGTGAACTGTGACGACGGTCTTGGATTTGGTAACTTCTCAGTCGATTGATCGAATTCCTCATCCTCCAGATTCAACGGTGGTCCACAGTCTTCGAAAAGATCACGCGTCATAGCCGGCATCCCTCTCTCCATAGTAGCTTGTAACTCTAATTCTGAGATTGTTACCCAGATCCGCCGTCGCATCTCTTGATCATATACTGAAACTTTCTTGCGAGACGGTGTAGCATGTCGCAGGTTGACTATTTGGGCATCTCGATGGAGGCCAGCGGACATTGCTAGTCTCAACAGGTTACCAGCAGAAATCCATGTGCGCTTGCGTTTGACCGAATTCATCTGTTTTGCTATGAAGGAAAGGCAGTGTACCTGGAAGACAGTGATTGTTACATGCTTTTGGCTCTGGGAATTTAACCACGAATCGCAATGTCGTATCCACATTATAGCAGTCTCGCGCTTCACCGAGCTATCTCCTCTGAACAATGCCGGATCCTTCTCTCTGATGCAGTTTGTTGTAGCGAGGACCAGCAGTAGTAACGCAACGAAAGCAGGTCTTCCTTCATGTGGAGCGTTCCAGAAGGCATCGTACTCCGACCAAAAAGTTGGCAGATGCAAGATACGATGGGTCGACTCTAGGTTATCAACATAGATTCGCACGAGGCAGTCCGCAACTTTACGCTGAGGGAGTAGCTTGACCATACTGTTGTCATTGGCGGGAATACCATCACCTTGACCAGGACCTTTGATTTTGGTGCTCTTGAGTTCTCGTTGTACATGAGCAAGCCCTGGATGTTGCACGATCATGTCTTTCATGAAAACGCGCAGCTCGGGAAGCTGAAGCTGTTAGTGGTCACACCCAACATACTCTCATACAAAACCTACGTGAGACAGATAGCTGGTATGATAACTGGCACCGTAGAACTGGGTCTTGAAGTCCTTGCCTCTGAAAATCATAGTCTCCTTCATTGCAGCGTCTCTCTGCTCAGAGCCCGGCTTCAATTCAGCTTGAGTTAGTTCTGGGCTCCTGGCAGATCTTGGCCATGGCGGGCGAGACCCATGAGTTGCCTTTTCAAGGCCAATGATTCGATGCTCCAATTGACGAATACGCTCCTCTTGTGCATGGAGTCTCGAGGGTGCATCTTCTGGCAGTTGCTGCCTTGGATAGATGTCGTCTCCTTCATCAGCGGCGAAGCTGCGTGCAACAGAAGGAAGGCGTGGAATGGTTCGTGTCAGACCGTTATTTCCAGCAAAAGAGGAATCTCGTGGCCCACGCGTCCTGTCCACCGAAGACTGGGGAAGTCCGGATTCAACGGCTTCGGAATCGTACGTACAGGCCTCTGGACGGCCTCCCTTTTGGCATCGACTACAAGCGGGAAAGAGAAGATCACATTTCAATTTCCTTCTTCTGCAGTCCAGACTAGTCTTGACAATCAGATTTCTTCTCTGCTCGCGGTGTTTTATGGCTACTCATACCATGAGAATGCTATTCTGCGTCGCTTAGAAGTGGCTACGTCGTCATGAGAAGATGCTTCCTCCCCTGCAATGCCATTGCTGGACATGGCTGCGATCATGAAGGGTGCCTGCAATAGCCGAGCGGAAGACTAGAGCAATGAGCGGACATCAGATGCAGAATCATTATTGGTGAAACCATGCGAGTGCAATTGTGGACGATTCCCAGTGACACTATCAAAGGTCGTTTTCAACGGTCGCTGCCGAGTTTCTCCAGGTACAACACCCAAATGCGGGAGAAGGTCGGCAGCGACCATTGACTGGATTTTGAACTTCGTAAGCAGTACTGCAATGTCTCCAGTTGGCTTAGCTTACTCCCAAGCCTTCTTTTGAGAAATTTGCCTGAAGAAGGATTACGTATGCACCCCCTCACCCTTGTCTCGATCGAGCCTGATGACTAAGCGTCGGGCTCCCTTTCATGCTTTGAGTTAGGCCAAGTCTGAGTTGTAAGACGACCTCGTCTCCGATGTTCTGTCTACCATTGCGGTCAACATCGGACATCGAATATTTGACCGACACTCGTACTGTCGCTCTTGCTCGGATATCCAGCATAGGTATATTGACAATGAATCATAACCAATCGAACTGGATCTTGACTATTATACAACCTGCGTTTCTACTGTCCCGAACGGCCGTTCCACGACCTCTATTATTCCTTCGGCAATACTTTGCCTCGCCTCTTCACTTGCAATGTTATTGCCTGCTAAGTAGCCCATCCATACGAGCCTACTTATTCTCTCATCATCCAGGCCGCCCAGCAGACTCAATTTTTCTGCTTTGACCAGCGGCGCCCGGGGCTGCGATTGTCCTGCAGATGTCGGTTCCTCCTCAACCCAGATTCTGAGCCCTCCGTCCGCTCCTCTGCCTAACAATAACACCTTTCCCTGTCCAACCGACCCTCTTCCGCCTAGCATACTTTTGAACTCACTCAACGCTACCTGAAAGCTTTCGCCTTCAAACTCTTCTCCTTTGCCTCTCAAGTCGATCCCCCGAACCCAACCATCCCTGAGATGTGCAAAATTCGTGTTCCTCGTTGGTACGACCCGGACTGCACTTCTCACTGCCCCCTCTTTCAGGACTTTAGCCCATAATTTGGTGCTGCCTTCCCCATCAAGCAAAGTCTTCATCAACTCCTGCTTCTCTCCTTGAACTAGCGTGCTCGCTCCAGTACCCACTGACGCCTTTACTAGTTCTTCCTGCAATTTCCCCAGATCCCCTTTAGCAACGTAGAGCCCCACAACGTAGACCTGTATTCTGAAAAGCGAGACCTTTCGTATGCCCAAGCCCAACAATTGATATTCTTCCTCTTCTCGTGCAGCACCAATGCCGGCCGGCAGCGCTGGAGAAGTACCGATAGTGGTTGGGGCACCAGATCGCGGCAACCATATCCTGCGTGGGAAGTATGGTACTGTTGATGTCCCAGTAGCTACCTTTTCAACGTCATCTTCATGATCCTTGCCCTTGACTTCTACCCTGGCTCCAGCCGTCAGTGTATCTTTGCGGGGGTTCGGAGATGCATCGAGGTGTTGAGGCTTAGGGCGAGTGACCGCAAAGCTGGCGACTACGCTCACAAGTCCGCAGAGGACAGCTATTTTGTAGTTGGGTTTCCTCCGTGGGTGAGGAGAAGGAGTGGCAGTCGAATAGGCATGGACTTGGGGCCGACCTCTGGCTGAACGTATGGCATTGCTTGAAATCGCGTGGGGACGAAGTGCGAGGGAGTGGAAGGCATTGTTTTTGGAACGCAAGAGTCGAGAGACGCCAACGGTAGGCTTGACCATTTCGTGTAGGGGAAGACTTTGGCAATGTGTATGGTAGTGCGTCACTCTTTCGAATTGTACGAATTCCAGCTTGGATGCATGACATGGCGGATGTGTTCCGCATGCAGAGCAAGCTGTCGAGTAAATGTTAATTACTTTGAGGCTTTAGACATCACAAGAGTTCCGTGAAGTCTCTATAAATCGAAGCATCCTCTCAAGTAAAATTGGACCTCATCATCTAATTATACTACGAATTACAGCAAGATTGATCATAACAGCTCCATGAGTCGTAGCGCTGTCAAATCGCTATCCTACATAGCGCCAGCATCCTTCAGCAAGCTTGGTAGGTCCTTCTTACGGGCCTGCAGGTCCGAGTTGCCACCAATGTGTTTCTTTGCAATGAAAATGTTCGGGACTGATCGCTGGCCAGTCATACCCTCAAGTGCATCTTGGATTGCTGAGCCGTCATCTGGACAGGGGGAAAAGTTAGCGATAGGTCAAGGACATGAATGTTCAGCTGTCGAATGTGAAACATACCAACTTGATCAAGCTCGACTGTATAGAATTTAGCGCCCAGCTCAGTCAAGAGTGTCTTTGTTGCTTTGCAATATGGGCAGTACGATTTGCTGAATACAGCTACAACAGACAATCATCAGCATCGACAGGTGAAGATCAAGATAAAATATTAACATACCAACGGCATTGTCGTCAATGATACCCTGAGCCTTAGTCTTTGCAGCGGACATTGCTGCTGGACTTGCGCTTGAAGCGAAGAATCTGCGTAGAAAAGAAATATTGGGCGACTATGTGGTATTAGATTTTTATGATATCACGACGCAATAGTTGAAATATGGGACGGTCGCAGTTTTGTTGTAAAGAGTTGGACGAGTTTTGATGAAGACAGACAAAGTAGAGTAATCGCACTCGACCTGGAGGGGTCCTAGCCCTTCGCAACTTGATGATGCCATCAAGGCTGTGGCGCTATTGGCCACTTTTAGCTGCTGGCTCGCCCGCCTTGGCATATCTGAGGTACCGAGTCACCGAGTCAAGATGTTTCCTGTTGCCTTTCAAGCTGCCAAAAATGCGATGGGAGCAATTCCCACAGAAGTGACGGCGCAGGCTCGGACGTTTCGCTATGGTCGGGTGTCGATGGCGAGAAAGCTCTCTTTCTCATGTCGCGGTGAGTGTCCGCCAGTGCAAACGGATAACATGCTGACTTCGAGGAAAAGGCCAACCAATCAGTCAAGATGCGCTTTTTCAGTATTCCAATGGCCGATTCTTGTTGGATGAGAAGCAGCAACTCCTGAAGCGGTATGTGAGCTTTGACGTTCACAAGTTGTGTGATGTGGTCGCGTCTCTCACCAAAAGTGGAGCTCCTGTTTGCACAATCGATAAGATGGAAGGAGGCTTCAGCAAAGCCCTTCTAATGACCACAGAGGATGGTATGGAGGTGGTCGCGAAGATTCCCTGCCCGAATGCAGGAAGGGCCAAATATTGCACCGCGTCGGAAGCTGCTGTTCTTCAATATTGTGTGTCATTTGCCCCTTCGCACGATCTGGTCAAAGCTAACAATTCAGAAATACAGTGGGCTCACGTACGACTATACCTGTTCCGAAGATCTTGGCGTGGAGCTCAGATCCCTTGAACCCGGTTGGTGCGGAATATATCATTATGAAGAAAGTTCCTGGTATTCAACTTTTCAAAGTCTGGGACAATATCACAGCGCCCGATCGACTTAGTCTTATCAAAGGCTTGACCGAGCTGGAGAATCAATTCACCGCGATTCGATTTCCAGCATATGGCAGTTTGTATTTTCGGCACTCGATCTCGAAGTCGGAACAGATTCTTCTAGACCCGTCTGTGGATCCGACTGGTTCATTTTGTGTAGGCCCTGCGTGCGGCCCAGCGTGGACAGATGGTACATCGCAAGATGATATTCAATCTGATGTCGACGCAGGTCCCTGTACGTTATAATGCTGCTCTACATGCTCCGTGCTGACTGCGAGCGATGATAGGGCCTATCCTTTTAGACTTTGGATTAGGTCTGATACAGAGATCGATCGCTCGGACTCGTCTCTGTCCAGCGCAAAATATAATTCCTACACTTCACGGTGCGGTACAGGACCACGTAGATATACTCAAGACTACTGAGAAGCTGTTGCCAATTCTGACGACACATGCTCCTTTGCTAGGCAGGTCACGGGCAACAATGTGGCACACGGACCTACATATGGGCAATATATTTGTCTCGCAAGAGGACCACACTCGTATATTGGGTCTTATCGATTGGCAATCTACATCTATCTCACCTCTATTCCTACAAGTTCGGTGGCCTACTTTTTTGAAACCTCCACAGGGATACTGTGAAGGCCCAGAGCGTCCCAAGCTACCCAAGAAGTTTGGTGACCTTGATGCAGATGAGAAGAAAATAGCTTTGTTTCTTCATGATCAGGCTACTTCAGCCAAAGCTTACGAGGTCGCAACGTATCTGAACAATCGCGACGCATACGCTGCAAGATGGGAATTATTCAACCCCTTGCGAGAGCTCTTCTTGCGGATCGGTGACACGTGGGATGATGGAGTCGTCCCAGTACGTAATTGCCTTATCCGAATCGTCGAAAATTGGGAGCAGATGAGCTTTATGGATGCATGCCCGATTCACTTTACTTCCTCAGAAATAGCGTCTCATGAAACTCAATTGATTGAGTATTCTCAATATCATGAAATACAGGATGTCGCACGGAACTATCTCGACACCGATGCCGAAGGTTGGATACCTCCAGGAGCAGACTTTGCTGAGAAACGGTCACAGAACAAAGCACTGCTGGAGCTCATGGTCGAGCGCTTGAGAGCCCAGAAGCCGGAAGGTGAAGTGAGGCAAATATGGCCATTCCCACTATAAAAGTTGGCCCGATCCAGCTGGGCTGCTGCCCGAATCGCCTCTCTGAGTCTTGAAATGGCTAGCGAGGGCGCGCACCACAGCCATAGCAAACTTGCTAGCCACTGAACTGTGCCGCCAATTGGAGACTGAATAGACTTGTCACGGTATCCAGATGGAGGCACTTCTGACGGCGTTATGAGGAATATTGCTTGTAACGAAGGTTTCAACTCTCCCAAATCTACAGCAAAAGGCCACAATCGCGTCTCGAGGCCACTTTTTGGGTTCAAGCCTAGTTCGCTAGAGTCGTTTCTTCATATCATGGGTGGAGTGCGAACATTGATCAAGAAGTGGGGGGCTCTTGTCAACAAGGTCGGCGGCGCTGGAACTGCGCTGGAACTGCGCTGGGACTGCGCTGATGAAGCATCTATCGCAGCTATCATAACATTACAATTTGTCCGCTTAGTACCGAAGGAGAGTCGCAGGGAATGTAGCAGGGTTTGACAGCACAGCTAAGCAGTGGACAAGGGGGTGCGCAGGCGAAGAGCATTGTAGAGCGAGATAACTACGAAGTGGGACCAGTGTTTGATATGCTGCAAACTTCACTGTGGCTCGACATACGATTACGAGAGACCCGCTTCGTGCGTGTCTCAGACACCTTTAATGCATCTTCAACAGATGAGACTCTTTGACGCCAAACGGAGACATGTTGATACTTGCGGAGGAGTTCACCAAGCAAGGAACGTTTGCAGAGCTCCGCAAGGACTTGGATTGTATCGAGGATGCAAATGTCGAGGTTCAAGCTGTGATTGCAGTTAGGCAATGTCCTCATCATGAATACAAAAATGGCTGATGCAAACATCTCAGGTAACCACGATATCACTTTAGGCTTGACCATCCCCTCAGAGCATCGCTCACGGTTTTACAATCAGTATCCTCAGGACTCCCAAGCATGTATCAACCAGGGCAAGGAGTAACACTCCATCACGTATCTCAATTACAAACATATCAATATGCGACTAACGAAAGAGTGCGGGCCAGAAATCAGCTTCCAAGTCTTCGGATTGCTGTACAGCCTAACAAAGAGTCCCTAGGCCGTTGGTTCCCCCGGACAAGACCTCAGAAATTTGGGTTCAAAGCATACAGTTGGATACTGACGTTGTCATCATTCACGTCCCATCTAAACATCACTACGATGAGTCTAGGGGTAGGAGAGTGGATGCTGCGAAAACCTACGCCAGAAGCTTCGGCGCGTTCGCCCTTCTTTAGTGATCTGTGGCCATGTATACGAAGGCAGAGGCGTGGATTGGACTGTTTGGGATCTGGAAACGCGGAACGTCAGGCACAAAGAATGCGCTACCGGGTACGGGGATATGTGTGCCATCTTCGGTTCATCCTGGCCTGTATCACGGTTTGAAGATCGAAACGTGGTGGGTGCGGTTTGGGGCTGAGGCAAAATACCACTGTCTGGACGATGCTATTTGGGAGCCCTCGTGGGGCGATCGGGTAGGAGAGAGGCGTGCAGGATGAATGCTGCCATAATGGCTTCCAGCTGGTTAAAGAACAACCGAAGGTACACTAAACCCATGTTGTTGATGAAGATTTGCCGGCGTGGCAAGAGGAACAGGATAGTACACCGCCTGGACAGCGTGTGGCGTCAAAGAAAGAGTCCGACCCCGAACAGCATTGCGTCGTCAAGTCAAAGCATGGCTAGCGTCTCAAGCTGAATGGTCGCTATGCATGGCCTTAGCTGCATATATTGGCGCTACTGCATTTGCTTGGGCGTAGGTTCTTCCCCTTGGGTCTCGAGGGGCGGACAGCCGAAGGCGTCAGCTTCCAGAAAGCCTGAAGACTTCGACACAATCACCTATGGCTGACAGGGTTCGAAAGCTGCATGATCTGGCTGTTAGAGATGCTGCATAGAGCGGACTTAGAGCAGTCAGCCCTGCCGGAACTGGATTGAGTCTCAGAGGCGCAAAAATATCTCACTCCTCTGAGGCAACATATTCACACCGTTTCATGAGCATATTAGCACACCTTCAATAGGAGGGAATCGCAATCCATGTGTGATGCTTTGCATATGCTGCGTGGTGAGAGACATGGCCTATAATGTCATTGGGTCGAACGTTCTCCGTAACCGCCGTGTCAAGTCGACATATTCTAGTCTGAGTCGAGCACCAGCAGACACTGGCCACATGCCTCCGTACCTGTGAGTTTCGCACTACTCGGCCAGCTCAACGGCCTACTTTCTCGCCGTAAACCTCCTATTCGCTCTTCTGTATTTGCACCCCACCAAGCACACCACGATAGACCCCTCTTCCGTCCATGCCGCAAATCACCCAAGCAGCCGGCCCGTAACCTAGAGGTGAGTCTGATGTGTACAACGGGGCTAACTGTCTGCACGCAACAAGCCCCCAGCCGAGAAACATAGCTTGATGATCCGTAGACAAACTGTTTCAGAAGCTTTGCCAGTAGTAGCGTTCGAAGGGTGGGGTGGAAAGAAGTGAAGAAGTGAAGAAGTAAAGGTCCCTTCCCTGTCCGGCCGTTTGGAACCCAACCAAGCCTGACTGTAAGCATACGTCCGTACACGCTGGTCCTTGTCCATCCACAAATCGGTGATACGTCCTTCCAAGTTCCAAGGCTGGCTCCTGGCCACTGTTCGATTCATTGGAGGCTTCATCCCCAATCGCTGCACGCCCAGCAGGATCGACGAACGCCCCCTCTCAGCTTTTGCTAAGGCCCCTCGGTGCCTGAACTGCGCATTCCCAACGCTTCACTGTTCTATTCTCAGATCTGGAAGATAGTAGCGAGGTCTACTCAACTTCACTGTCATTGGGATTGTCTCCGAGTGTTACAGGTGGAAGTCAGAGGAAGAGAGTTGTGGGACTTTGCCAAAGAGAGGCTAAGAGTCAGATGCTTAGGCACTTGGCAGGACCTGATCAGCACACCGCCATACTTGCAACACATCAACGACAATAACAATAACAACAACAAAAGTAACAATACGGATATTCCAGCAAGTCGTTGGCCACGAATATCGGAAATTCTCTCGCCATCTGCTGCCATCTATTGTCTTCTATGAGAATTATACCATCCGGCTTTGTCAGCAAATCATTGGTTTGTTATTGCCACCCAATACCCCCAAACTCGCAGGCGCCTGTCACTCCGGCGGCCGTAGATCTATGAGGCCGTTGCCCTGTGCCTGACGCGCCTCTTGAACCAGAACTTACTATCTTTCATCAATACATTGCCCTGCTTACTCACCCTTCATCCTTATTCAAAAGACACAAAAGCCCATCCGAACAGTCGGGGCTCATCCATCGTCCAGCAAACAGATCTCTTGCGCTTACCAGCCACGCATGGTTTGACGACATTGCAAGAAACCACGCAAAGTGAGAATAAACCGCATGAGCCTCCTTTGCATCTTTTGCAAAGCCATATTCCACCGCTCGATGCATCTGCCTCCCTGAGGGTCACTCATACTTAATACACGAATATGGACGACCTTCTACCACCTAACCCTTACAAAACGCTCAGTATCCCCAAAGACGCAACGCTTGCCACGATTAGAGGCTCGTATCGAAAGCTTGTCCTGTCATGTCATCCAGATAAAGTCCAGGATGAGACGGCGAAAAAGGTCAAGGCCGAGCAATTTCATCAAGTACAGCAGGCATATGAGATCCTGAGTGACGACAAGCGCAGGCAACGATACGATGAAAAGGTCAAGTTGGAGGAGCTGAGAGCTGAGATGGAGACGGAGAGGGGGCCGCCAATTCGAAGAACAACGGATTACGACTACGGGCCACCAAGGAGTGGTCCTCCACCTAAGAACGAGATGCGAGGGGGTCGAATGTACGAGACTAGGGAACCCAAGGGCTGTCGTTCTAGTGACGAGGACTATCCTCCCTCGAAATACGACATCCGACCTCCATTCAAAAAGCACGATGATTATTATTATCCTTCATCGGCCAGGAGAACATCGGGTCGTGTAGCAGAAGAGAGGAGGAAGGACCGCGACATCGAAGAAGATCGTGAACGGAAACGAAGAGAGCGTGAGGCGGAGTCCCTCGCTAGGGACCAGCGAACTAAGAAACGAGACAAAGACAGGAGATGGGATACCGAAAACAAGTCCAAGAGCAAATTCTCTCCTCACATGGACACTGAGACGGATTCTGAGGTGGATGATCGGCGGTACTCCAGCAAGAAGGAGAGGGAATCTACCCCCAGATACAGAACTGAGGAGCCTCCTAGGAGAAGCCGAGAGGATCCAAGGAAGAGTAGCAAATTTGATCCTCGGTATCACGATGATGAATTGGATTTGAAGATCTCTGCCTACCAGGAGCATATCAACAGGTCACGCGAAGCTGTGGAAATTGAACCCGCTCGCCGAACCGAACGTAACAGAGCTACTTCCAATCTCGATACTCAAAAGAGAAGTCCGCCTCCACCCGTTAGCTCTGAGAAACGCCCTCCTTTACGACGCGCACAGGGCAGCCGGCAGCCGAGTCCGATTCGGTCGTCGAAGAAGGACAGACGGTCGCCTGAGATCAGTGCTGCGGACCCGCCAACGGGTCGGAAGTCGAGCCTACCAAATGCTTCATCAGACCCCAAAGGGATCAAGGGCTTCTTCACATCATCGTCCAAGAGAGAGGTAGTAACGCCGAGGAGGGAGCCAGCCCGGTCTGCCACTCATCAACCCTCTGCCGACTCCAAACATCCACCCATGCGCCGATCGGAAACAACGCCCATCGACCGCATGGGGCCTGGCAACGCATTTCCTTTAAAGTCGTCCAACCTCAAGAACATGAAAGCGCATTCAGACTACACCAACTCTAGTGAATCGGGCTCAGAGACCACCGAGGATGTTGTTATGCCGTTACGGCCAAGTCCTCGTCAAAGATCCACAAGCTATCGAGTTCATCAAGACGAGGATAAGTTTAAAGTAGAGCCGCAGGAGATCTTTCCAACCCGACCACCACGAGAGGGCTCGCCCAAAGCGCGTCGTTCCTCCGATCGTCCAATAGCTTCGCGGAGCTCTACCAACGCTCGGATACCTCCATTGCCACGTGCAAACTCGTATGCTTTCCCACAAGACGACCGATCATCTCGACCAGGGTTTTCACGCACAGAGTCTGCCCGACCCACACCACTTAAAGCACACCAATCACCTCGTAACGACAGGCTTTTCGGAGAACAGTCACCAACAGAAGAGGCATTCAAACATCGACATCCACCCAAGGTACATCCTGACGACAATGGTCGCTACGCTAAGTCGTATAGTCGCAGAGGCTCAGACGAAGTGGATCGTGATGCGTATTTGAGCTCTAACTTCCATTCACATCGCCCTCGTATGGGACGCAATGAGACTGTCTTCTGAGCTTGCTTGAGACGCAGAGGCTCCATCCTGATCCTCATGGAAGGGAATTGGCCATCGTGACATTGCGCATCATAGCGCCATCGGCATACTTCGATACTTTTCTTCAGTCATAGCGAAGCGGCATTGGAGGTCGTACAGTCTTTCACCTTGCATAGGCTTCTTCAAATGCGTGCGTTGCGACGGCTGTCATGTTGCGTCAAAGGAGAACACGATGCAATTCATATTGTGGGTAGGATGAGAGATTGTCCTTAGTTCATATTGTTCATATCTAAGTTACCACAGCGGTGCGTCTGTTCGACGAACAGGCCGGAGTACGAAGCTTAGTCAGATCACAGTATGTTCTTGGGCTTGTCTTGTGTTAACTCACAATTCATGATGATATGTACTCCATCTCGCATTTTCACTCATGATATGCTAATATTATCTCGATGAAGAACGGCTCAGATGGCAAGTTAACAGGGATAGGGGCGCATTACAGTCTTTAATCCGCAAAGATCTGAACGTTACCAAGGCAACCAATGCGCTGCCACCATTGCCAGTTCTTTTGGTTTCATCTATGTACCGATAGTTTATTTTCAAGTTCATGACCGCTACCCTATGAACAAAAAGGTATTTCTATCTGAATCGCCGTATTCTCATAACTCGCAGCTTTCGCTACTCTTACTTGAGCTATAACATAGCTAGTCAGCCAAACTTTAGGGAGGTGTAAGGAAACCATGGATGCGTTTGAATTCCTGTCTCCTTGATCTTATTTTCATGCGGAAGCTTATGATCAAGCTCCACGGGAATCTCGGAGCTTCCTTGCCGTACCTTGGGGCAACAGCTGACTGTGCAACTAGACATGACTTTCAAAGCATACTTGAAAACCTCACCTCATGAGAAATTTTTGACTCGTTCGTCACGCCCACCACGGTCTCCACTTCATGAAGCAGGGGTGCCTCGAGCATATAGCCCCGCGCAGAGTTTGGGACCGGACAATTCCATCAGGCGGCAAAGCATCATATATATAAACATCAACCTCTGAAGGTTATTTATGACTCGCCATGTTACGCCCTGTGAGCTAGTCTGCTAAGCATCGATCTCGATGGCTCCAATCCCAGTGCGAATAATAACACAGAAGCGGAATGCTCCCAGCTCATAAGTCGCAAATCCAACTGAGAGAGTTTCGGGAGAGCCTACACCTACCCTTTTCCGCTGTTCTTATTGAAGTGAAAGACTGTGGCTCATCAAAATCTGGTTGTCGGAAGGTTGGGAAAGTATGACGCCCAAAAGCTTGATGAACTGTCCCAATTGGGGTTCATGTCAAGATGCCAAGTGCCCCCAGCCTACAAATAATCCCTTGCAATTGGGATGACTCCATGCTCTCCCCATCAAAGCTCACAAGTACCTAGATTTCCCCTTGCTTTTCGTTCACGCTTTGAGACCTTTATCACTGTGATACTACATCAACTTTCAAACGTCAGCGATCCTATTATAAGAGCTATACTATCAGCTATCCTAGCACAAATTCACACCTTAAGACTTCAATTGCCAACCGGATATCAGTCTCTTTCTCCATTCTCTCGTCTTTTACATTCTTGCAAACATGAGCTCTCAAGCGCTCGATTTCTCGGTCTCAGAGGCTGCAGAGATTTTGAAGAGTCTCCAATTCCGCTCTGCGCTGGCTGCAGACAAACCCATCGTTTGTGCTCCTGCATTGCCATCACCAGCAAGGTCAGCGACAGAACGTGTCACGACCTTGACTTCTGCAGGCCAAAGTGCTGCAGACCGTGCCTATTCATTCATATCGCCCAGCAAAACTCTTCCAACACCTCAATCATCGAGACGGAGTACGAGGAATTGCCCGACACCTATCGAAAACAAGGAAAATACTTCCTACCAGAACACGCGGCAGTCCAGCAATGGGTTCGTAGATGAATCGACCGATGACGAAGGCGAAGCCGCCACCACGACCACCACCACCACCCGCGACATAACCTGTCACGGCAACACCTATGTCAACCTCGTCCCTCACGCAGGAAGCGCTTGTTGGGAACTGACGCAGCAAACCGATCCCGCCAGCATCGGTGCCCAGCCGACGAGCAGCACGCCCACGCTCGAAGACCACGACGGAGAACTCGACTGCCGCCGCTGCCGCGTCTTCAAAAATTCCAGGACCGCAGCCTTCGCCACCTCCCGCAGCAAACGGGAGAGAACGGTACCCCTGACGGAAGAGGCCCAAGACAGCAGCAAACGTCGTCGTGTCGGCGCCGCGGAATACGATGACGCCTACCACGAAAGCTACCGCTGCACCCTTCGGAAAGAGGAGCGCCGGCAACGAAAGCGCTACGTCCGGTTCCACACCATGACGCCTGAGACGCGTGCGCAACGGGTGGCTGAGCGTGCGGTCCGTCTTGAGCGGCAACGAGAGGCTCCGTTCGAGAGAGCGTGGAGGGAAATGCGACGGGCTTGCGATGCTGAAACTGCGAGAATCCGTGCTGAGAATAAGGCTGAGTATGAGAGGGAGAAGGCGATGGCGGTGGCAAGGCCGAGGGTGTCTTTCGCGGCATACTTGGCCTCCCTTCCGATGCCGGATCTCGAGACTTGAGAGGTATCCATGCAGGAAATTGTCCCGCATGGCCTCCCTCCAAGAGCTCAGACTACATGTCCACCACCATTATCCTCACTTGCAAGAATGGTGGCATACTGCCATCAAAACAGCATAGGCTATGCTCGCATACGGTCATCCTAACATAAGGTAGACAGTAAGTTACGACGAACCCTCCACCTCACTCCCACCAGTACATCCACCAATACGCAACCTTCTGAGCACGCTCACGCCATCACCCGCAGACATCGTCCGTTGCGCAACCGTCAACTGCGAGAAAACGTCATCCCCACATATACGCAAAGGATGCCATACCAAAGCGCACGGCTACGGGACAAATATCATCAGCATCTCCGCCTACTGACAGTACGCCATCACCATCCAGCACGCAGAGCAGAATGCCCATGCTTACGACTCCCATCCCAGCGACTTACAACGACAAAGGCGCCCAACTCTCAGCTCACCTACAACATAAAGCGCACACAATCCGCGATCCCCAACAAACCTCACCACGACCACGACCAAGCCCACAGCCACAAGCACCCCCGAATCACGACGCAACGCAACGCAATACACCCACCCACCCATCCATCCATCCGTCCGTCCGTCTATCTGTCTATCTATTCGAATACAAATCTACCAATCTAAATCTAAATCTTACTCTTAATCTACCTGACCTGATATACCAGCATCTGATATACTAATATACAGCTATATATCCCTTGCAAAGACTGATAGATACACCACCACCTCTTCCTCTTCCCCTAAACCCCTATCGCTTCTATGTTTGTACCCGCGCATATGATGAGGATCGTAGGATGAGTATTATATAGAAGGTAGAGGCGTTTGAGAAGGCGATAGAGGATTTGGAAAGACGGTTTGCGTTATGGGGATGGTGGTGGTGGTGGTTGTGGTGAGAGGGAGAAATGAGAAGGTAGTGGTAGTAGTAGTGTTTGAAGCGTAGGACAAGAAGATTCAAGGTTTGATCTGGATTCAAATGGGCTTGCTTTTTTACAAGAAGGGGAGAGGGGGCAGGGGCCGGGGGGATGAGAGAAGGCGATATGCTGCATTGGTGGTGGTGTTGTGAAGAAGGAGATTTGGGAAGGAGATTGGGAAGCGAACAAGGGAAAGTGTTTGGATGGTGTAAGGTTGTTTCTTCTTTATCTATGGTTCGGGGATTTTGCGCGGTGGATGTTTATGAGTTGATTCACCGTATGATATGAATATGGGTTGCGAAAACGGAAGCAGTTTACATGCATCCTGTCCATGTCGGAGGTTCCATGTTGAATGCTGCTGCTGCTGCTGCTGCTGTTCATGGTCATTGAACGCTTTTCAATTCGGAAGAATGCGTAACATTTCATTTCTCCTATTAATTGTACTATAAATGCATCCCTCAAGTCCTCATCTCATCTCACGTCGGTTCCGACCAGTCCACCTGATCCGTTATAGGCGCCATGCCCTCCTTCGTGTAGCTCACCTTCAGCCGTAGCCGTAGCTTCGCCGGTAATGCCTATCGGTACATGTCAGTTGACGGAGACACGTTGAAGCCTTGATCCTAACATGAAGGAACTGGCAGGACTTACCCCTTGGACGGCAGACACCTTCATTCCCTGCGTCGCTTCCTCTCCACCCTCCAATTCCGCCTTACTGACGGCGTTCAACTGCAGCTTCTGGCTTTTCGGCACAGCGGCTTGCAGACCCACGCCGCTGAATCTGCTGAAATCACTGGTGTTTCGGAAGCGGGCGAGGATCTGGGCGACGCCGGCGGTTCGTTGGACCTGGAGGGAGAGGTGCATGTCGTTTTTTTGGTATGTGGTGTGGGGCTGGGCGTTTTGAGACTGCGATGGGGCTTGGGGTGAAGGAGAAGAGAGGGAGCTGAAGAGATCGTTGGTGCCGGATGGGACTTGTTGGGATGGAGGAGAGGTAAGGCCGTTGGTGGGGGAGGGTTGGGAGGAGAAGAGGTCCATCATTGCATTTGCATTGTTAGGTTGGGAGGGCTGTGGAGGAATGGAAGGACCGCCTCCAAGAATATCGGCCAGGAGGTCAGCATTGTTTTGCGTGCCGTTCACTGTTGCACTCAGGTCTGCTGCCGGCACGTCTGAGCCGCCCATTAGGTCCAGCAACATGTCCTGCTCGGTATGTTTTGCCGGCTTCTTGGCTTTGGCCATGGCAGCGGCTTTCTTCTGTTTGGGTGTAGCTTCACCAAGGACCCTTTGCTCTTCCCGAATTTCGGGAGGTGGCATCCGCTCGAGGACACCTCGTCGGATGTCGTCATATGCGAAGAGGTTACCATATTCGACGGCTCTTTGCTGGATCTCGATACTAAGGTCTGATGTACGATTGGACAGTAGCCGCCGTATCCGATCGACTTGAGAAGGTTCTTTGAGTCTTGCGGTAAGCTTCATGGCCGAGGTTATTATGTATTCTGTAACGATCTGTGTAGCGTAGGCGCTGTTGAGTACGGTGGTAAAGAGATCAACGATATCACTCTCCTTGACCTCCTGTACCAATTCTTCCTCCTCGTACTGACCACCACGCAGCAAGGCATCTCCATACTCTCCTATGACCCAGGTTCCAGCCAGTGTTAAGGCCTCCTGTGTAATGTCATCCTTGAGTCCTGCGTATAGCTTTTGCACCGAATAGGTCTGTAGATCAGGCGTCGTCGCAATAAGACGTACGAATGACGAAAGTATCTGCTCTTTCACATAATTTCCAGCCAACTTCAACACCCTGAGCATGGTGTCGACATGCCATCTTTTGGTAGGAGCGAACCTATCTGCTGCAACGCCTATCTGACTTGTCATGATAGGCTTGAACTCATTGTCGGCTACCTCCAAGAAGGCCAAGAGTTCCCGTATGAGTACACGCACATTGCCCTCATTAATGAGTGTAAAGCTCAGGTCAAGGGCTCTCCTTCTTATGCTGATATCTGGATCTCGAAGGCATTCAAGTATCGTATTTCTATGCCGCTGCACTGCGTTTGGCTCAACTGCCACAACCTTGATGAGGGTGTTCAAAGCCACATAGCGGATGTTATTATCTTTATTTGTCAGGAACTTCCCCAGTATGTTGACTCCGAGCACTCGCAAACCAGAGTCTGCCTCAATCTCCAGGATAGTCAGAACAGACTCATAAAGTATTGAGTTGCCCACGTTCTTTGCGCTCTCTGTGTTTGTAGCGACCTGTGCCAGGATATCATTGATTTGTTCACTTGTCCGAGCATCTCCCCGTCCAAGTACTCTGAGTAGCTGAAGAATCTTGACCTGCAAGAAAGGATCGGTAATTCCATTTACATCGTGCTCTGGCGCATATCCAGAGCTGGCCAGGCCTTTCAGAGTCCTCACTAGGCCCCCAGTTAGTGGTCTAAACATGTCAACAACCCCTTCAACCCCCTCTTCTGCTTCATCGGACTCGCACATGCTCGTCACAAGCGTCAATCCACAGAGGAGCACACCGTGGTTTCTGTCCGAGAGTAGTAGCTTGGCCTTCTCAATGAAATGTTCCTGCAGCTCAGGAACTTTGCGGCAAATCCGCATAGCGCACAAGGCGGCTTTCCGCCGTATGTAGGGATTGGATGTAGAAAGGAGGGTTTCAATTTGAGCGAAAAGATCTCTCGACATCTCGACAGAGGCTATGTTTCCCAGTGTACAGAGAGCGAGACCAACGACATATTGATTGGAGTGATTCAGGTCGCTAGGAAGCCGTATCAGCCTTCTAGATGGACTCTGGTAGTTGCAGCACAGGCGACCTACTTCTGAAGAGAGTTGGTGACTAACGTCAGAACCTCCTGGTTCTCATCCAGCAGCAGCATCGTTCCCAGGTATCCCAACCTCTTGTCCGCAAAGCGCGGAGAAGCGAGGAGTTTCAGACATTCTATCTGGCCAAAGTGCGTCCTTTCCCCAAGTGTAAATAGGTAGAGAAGTTTAGCAACATTGTTCCTCCTTCATCACCATCAGCTCCCGAGTCGCCCATCGTATGTTGAGATGTCCAAGTACCTTATGTTGTGGTCCCCACTCTCTTCCCTGAAGCTGGCTCGTATGGCAGCGCTTTCTTTCTGTACTACCGATCTCTCATCTGCAATGGTCTTCGAGGCCCGAACATTGCGAATGAACTGCTTCACTGCTGGAATATTAGCTACTGGCGAGCAAGCCGTCGGTTCATCAGACGCACAAGAGCTCATAACGGCCTCATGGACCCCACTTTCGGTCAGTCCTATGTACGACGGACAGAAGAGGATTATGGAGGTATAGTCATTGGTGTTTTGAGGCGAAAGTACCGAAATATTACTCAGCGCTGGTGCAATGTCGGATCTCCGATGCTGATACCTCGAAATCAATATCAGCCCTATTCTACCATAACTCTACGGCAATTCCTACGTACACTCGTGTTTCGAATAATTATAAGAGCTGAAACACTAGGATACCAAATCCTAAATGACCACTCGCTATCCTCATGTGCGTCTAACATTAGACAGGCGAAGGAAAAGAAGCGCATCCTAGATATCATAATCAAGCACTTTATCAGCGAGAATTGATCACTGTGACAGCAGGCGTTACTCCTGTGAAAGGTCGACCAATTGGATTTTGTGGTGTCTTCATTGACTCAGAGAAAGGCCGTCGGTCATGGACGAACACCCTATTCTATGTGTCGGACGTGTCCTTGGTGAGATCTTCTCGTGTCTATCAATCCTTGAGACACGTGTGCTGAGCATATTGCAAGTGGTGTTTTAGGATTTCGTGTGTTTCATATCATTGACAAAGTTGGACATACCCTATGCATTGCCGTAATACACAGCCGAATTCCTGCGGAACGCGAGGTCTTTCAACCTCCGAACACTTGACCGTCCCGATTCAGCTTTTCCAAGATCCCCCGATTCTAGGCAGCTGTCGCTGGACGATCGTTCGGACTCCCGAACATGACCGTGCCTTCGTGAGCATGAGGCCAGATTGACCGGATGGTAAAGGTTCCTTCAAAGATATAAGTCTCCGCTCTTACTCTCCATGCGGCTTGACAGCAGAAGCTCTTCGCTTTGGAGCTGCATCTACGTGTCATTCTTGGGCAGTTGAGGTCCAGCAGACACTCGAATATTATAACAACACCATGGTATCACCTATTTCACATCCGCAAGATGGGGCAACAGACCACATCTTACGCCCACGACCTGTAAAGCCTAGCAATCCAATGATTCTGAGAGCGCAATCAGAGGAGGGCACTTTGCGACCTAACGGACATACCGATCACCAGATGTCGACCTTGTCCAGGTACTGGGTCATCGCCTTGTTGCCCCTCGGAGCTTGCTGAATCCTACATAGTGGCCGATCGACTCCTCTTCCTGAAGATGCACCACCGTCCGCCCAATCTATATCCTCAGCACGGAGGCATGTAAGAGCTCAGCAAAAACATAGAATGTTCCCTACTGTTGAGTACGCTGCTCGGGTATCTCATTTTGATCCAAGAAGCGAATACAGCGATTTCCGAGGCTTCTTCGTGCTCTTCTGGATTGGACTTGCAATCATGGTGGTCACCACTGTATTGAGAAACATCAAAGATACTGGCTATCCTCTGAGGCACCAAGTATGGGACCTTCTTACGACAAGAACTTGGGAACTCGGTCTTAGCGACGCCGCAATGGTTGGCAGTACTGCATGGTGCGTACCGTTACATAAGATGATGCAGCGAAGCAAAGGAAAGTTAAGATGGGAAAACTGGGGAATGCCCGTTCAAGGCATTTTCCAGATTGCGTGGCTCTCGCTTTGGGTGAAGTAGGTACAAGTGAATCATAGGAAGACGCAGAGCTGACTGAAGTAGCTGGCCTTTCCTTCTCCATTGGACATGGACAGCCCAGGTATTCTTTACTCTTCATACATTGGTACTGCTCATGAAAATGCATTCGTACGCATTCTACAATGGCCATCTAAGCACTACGGAGCACCGACTATCGAGCCTCGACAACCCTGAGCACGCCTCGACGGCTGCCGCAGTCAGGTATCCCAGCTCGAGCACGCAGCTCAACGAGTTGGACCAGGCCGCAGAAGACAAAAAGAAAGAAGACGACAAAGAGAGCCTCACACAGCTGCGGGAGGACCTCGCTCTTGAGTTGACTTCCCCCCTTGGGCAAGTCACTTATCCACAGAATCTATCAATGCTGAACTATTGTGACTACGTCCTTTGTCCTACCCTCTGCTACGAACTCGAATATCCTAGGACGCCAAGGATCATTTGGATGGAGCTCTTCTATAAGACCCTTGCCGTCTTTGGCTGCATCTTCCTTTTGACTGTCATCAGCGAAGAGTTCATAGTACCTGTGCTCAGTGATTCCGCTATACGGCTTCAAGGGATTTCTAATTGGTCTGACATGAGCTTGATTCTGGCCGAGACCATCAGCATGCTCCTATTCCCGTTCATGATAACGTTCCTACTCTGCTTCCTGCTCATATTTGAGTACCTGCTCGGAGCGTTCGCGGAAATCACCTGCTTCGCGGACCGGCATTTCTATTCGGACTGGTGGAATTCCTGCGACTGGTAAGCCGAGTCGTTGACGTAAGCTTGTCATGTGTACTCATAAACGCTTAGGCTTGAATTCTCTCGCGAGTGGAATATCCCAGTACACCACTTTCTTCGCCGGCACGTGTACGGGGCATCACGACGCCATGTTTCTCGCAACACGGCGACACTGATAACCTTCCTTCTTAGTGCTCTTGGTCATGAGCTGGTCATGAGCTGTATCACCAAGAAGCTGCGAGGATATGGCTTTGTCGCTCAGATGACGCAGTTGCCAATAGTAGCGATACAGCGAATGCAGGTTGTTAGGAGCAAAAGGCTCTTCAACGTGAGTGTACTTCCTTCTTCTTCCATTCGCAATATCCAGAGCAGCTAATGAATCCCAAATCAGAATGTACTATTTTGGATCTCGATGATCCTTGGCCTCTCAATGGTATGATGTTCAATGATAGAAAGAAGCTCAGCTGACTTGGTGTCTAGATGTGTGCGTTATATGTACTTGTATGAAATTGGCTTCTGCTAGAAGACCAGGTTGATTGCAATGCTGGACTAGCAGGATAGCGCTCGAGGGTGAAGCATGGTTAATTGGCGCACTCATTTCGATACCCGTAGAAGATCGCATTAGATATGGATGTGAGATGGCTTCAATGCAAATCATAACGCATATTGTATTTGATAGCCATAATATAGAAGTGAAGACAATCAATCCTATCCTCTTTACTAGTACTGACTTCTTGGCTCGGAAGCTGGTGGTGGAGCGAAGCCGAGAGTCCACCGTCTACCGCTTGCCAGGGCCTTCTAGAAAAACTCGAAGGATTCTTCGATGAGCGAATCCTCAACATACGATCAGCACCACGCAAGATTCTCGACAAGCAAATATTTCACTCATTGTGGCTTCCTCACTCTTTAGTGAGAGTGTCACACTGGCTACCTCGCATCTGCAGTCTTTATACCATCAGTTGCCCCCATCCTTCCAAACTTACATAGACACCGCCTCCCAATTATATCACCGTAGCCTGCCCCACCAGGCCTCGAAACCATCGCACTCCGCACTCGAGAGAGCCGCTGCTCTACTGGCAAGGCCTGACTCGACTACTCTCGCGTCTATATTATTACCACTGCTCGCTCTCCTCTTCTTTATGAGCCGCTTCTGGCCCAGCAGCGGTGGGCGCTACTCCCCCTTCGCCCATTCTGGTGGCCCTCCTCCTCGCGTTACGGAAGATGACTATCAATACATTATAGACGATGACCAAGATACGTCTGGAAGATACCGCAATGATAGCTATGGCTTCCCTTCATCGCAGCCCTCCCATCGCCCCAGCAGAGTCGAGCCAAATCTGTCGCCGGACATTCTGATCCTCAAACACAAAGGCATTACCTACCCACTTCACTTCCCTGCGTTCACCATTTCAGAAGGAAACCTCACAGTCGGTGAAGTACGCCGCTTGGCAGCCCGAGAAACGAAGACAGACGACCCACGGCGAATAAAAATGATCTACAAAGGGAAAACGCTGAACAATGACCACCGCCCATGCAAAGACGAGAATCTGAAACAAAACAGCGAGATCATGCTCGTCGTATCTTCTGAACCTTACCGTGGCGACGGCAACGAGAGCAGCTCCAGCGCTTCGTCAGACATGATAGCGAATGGTATCGACTCCGGCCCACGTATTGACGTAGACGGTACAATAATAGGCGATCGGGAGCCGAGAAAACGTAAAAACCACCGCGGCGGAAGGAAGAAGAAGGGGAACAGCACGCAAACCTCGCCGCGCGACTCAGGTTACCTTGTCCCACCCGGCACCACAAATGACGCTTCATCATCCCGGCAACCCTCTCCCTCCCGTCACGTACCATCCCCTGCACCTCCCCCTCCTCAGAAAGCTCCGTCCACACCGACCGAAAAGATCGATTTCATCTCCGATAGATTTCATAATGATTGGATACCGCTCTGTACGCAACTCATGGACCATCCGCCTACCGATGCGAAGACTCGAGATTTCGAATACAAGAAGTTGAGTGAGGGGATATTAGCACAGGTTATCATGAAGCTGGATGAGATAAGTACGGATGGGGATCCCGGGTTGAGAGCGAGGAGGAAGGAGTTGGTTACAGAGACTCAGTCGTGGCTAGCCGAGTTAGATCGAGAGCAGAAGAGGAAGGGGTAGGGAGAGCCATTCTTCAAGTGCAGGTTGTGGGAAAGGGGACTTCCGTGACAGTTATAGCGTGAGCCGTTGCGACCAGGTCTTTGGAATCTTGGTCCAGCTAATAGTCCAGGACATATTCTTGATGATCATGCCTGGCATAGCATCACCACTCCTGGTTGGTAGTTAGATGACCACCATTAGACAGATGAACATCATTTATCTCAACTATAACATGCCGCATATACGGTGCAGCTCGAAACACGCGATGCAAAATTTGCCACCAGAGCGTCTGAGACTGAACGCCTTCGAAAATCTCCCAAAAATCCTCCCAGAACACACACAATCAAACAAGAAAAGTCTTACTCCCCTCAACCAATCCATCCTGATTCTTCGTAACAGCAACCCAAGCCGGCGCAAACCGCCACACCTCATCCAACGCCGGAATCCTCCCCCTCTCATTGGCATCACTCCACAAACAAACCACCCTCCCATCCATCCCCGCCCCTTCCCCCTCCTCCCCAGCATCCCACCTCACGCTAACATTCCACCCACGATCCCACGTCCGACTCCACAACCTCAGCTCCCGACTGCCAAATTCCGAAGTCTTGGCGAAGCGTTTATCCTCGCCCGCGCCCTCGACGCTGAAGTCGGTGATGGGACGATCGAAGACGATTTTACACGCGCGGGTTTCTCGGCCGGAGATGGAGAAGTGTGCTCCAGTTGCGTTGTTGGTGGGGGAGCGTACGGCGGTGAAGGTTAGCCAGTTCTTATACCCCGTTTCTGGTGGGACGTCAGGGTGCGTGTTTGGCACGACGCGGGGGGGCAGGCCGGTCCAGCTGCATTCTGTGAGGTCGTTGCGGAGGGTGCTGGGGGTGCAGGAGAGGGTCTGGCCTGCTGCGCTGGGAAGGGCGAAGATGGCGTCGTGGAGGTAGGGTCCGGTGCCGATGCTGGTTAGGGAGACGGTGTTGATGCCGGTGTCTAGATCGACGCGCTGCAGGAAGTAGGGTTTGAGGCGGTTGGAGGGGGAGAAGGGGAAGGCGGTTAGGTTGTAGATTGTCGTTCCGGCGAAGACGAGAAAGAGGAAGAGGGGGATGTGGTAGGTGTAGCGGTGGAGGAAGGGGCTGAGGGGTGCGAAGAGGAGGGTTGTCAGTATGGCGGTGAGGACGTAGATGGGGAGAGGGTTGTTGCCGTCGTTTGGGGTTTGGAATGTGGCGGATGTTAGGAGGAGGGAGATTTGACCGAGGATGATAATGGGGAAGGGAGCGAGGAAGAGGAATTCGAGAAGCCAGAGGCTGCTGGGGAGGGCGTGCGACCAGGGTTGTTCGGTGCCGTAGATTAGTCGGTTGGTTTTGGATTGGGGGATGAGGTCCGCCGTAGGACCGGGGCGGTGAGGAGAGGTGTAGCGCTTGAAAGTGTTCCTATGCTGGCGGTCGCCGAGGAGAGAGGTGGACTCGGAGGCTCCATCATCGTTGTCCTCAACATTCTGGTGTGCGACGTCGTCTCCAGGTCGCTCTTCGGTGGATGGAGCCAGAAGTCTGGTGCTTGAGATGCTACCGGGTCGAGACCTTGCAATAGGGTTTTTATTTGGGGCAGTACCTTCAATCTCATCCGCATAGGCGGCCTTCCTAGGCAGACCGAAGAGCTCGAGCCAGGAGAGGGTGGTTGCTATATAGGTGCAGGCGAAATAGAAAACAATCAGATAACCACCGGCTACTTTAGGGTTGCGTTCGAAGACGGTTGTTGCAACGAGCACAAGCCAGCCACCCAGGAACATCCAACAGAGAGCATAAGCCCGATGGAAAGCCGTTGGCCTTATGGAGTCCGCCGTACTCAAACAACCCCATGTCACGCAGACCCAGGCAGATATCATCATGCTCCAGACCGAGTAAGGACTGCTGACCAAGATGTAGGGATTGAGCGCTGTAACCAGGAACGCCAGGCCAATAACAGCGGCAGTGGCAAGTATAAACGCGATTGGGTACCTGGCGATGCCCCGCAAGCCCTGTATAGCAACAAAATCATCGCCTTCTGGGTGATGGTGATGCTTGGACGAGCTAAAAAGGTAGAGCCTGTCGACCTTGAACAGGACAGCCCCGACGACGACTAGTGTTAGAGGTGCAACGACCAATAGCGTAACAGACAAAATGAACAGAGTCTCGAGTCTGAAGACAGCGAAGGCTTGGCCGTATAAGTCAAACCAGACAGCACTTGACCCTTTTCCACTGGGTACCTTCGCTTTTCGGGAATTATGTCCATCAAATTCTGAGCTTGTGTCGGACGTGAGTGCTTCCATCGTGGCTATGGCACTAGACAGTATGTGATGTATAGACGCTCTGCTCGAATGCCTAGTGTCGTCCTGGCTAGTATGGTATCGAGCTCTCGGTTCCATGAAAGCCACATCGAGTCCTCGCATGCCTAGGGTATTCCTGAACACTTCGTAATCTGTCGAGCTTCTTATGATGCCTCTCTGGAATGCGTCTCCGCTCACAACGGAACCGAAGGGATACTTACTCTTTTGATAGGCCCTAGTGACCTCGGTGTCTGTACTTCTGAATAAAGTCGCTCTGCCACCAGCCCCAGCTCCCTCAAGATTGAGAAAGGTATGAGCAAAGTCGGACATAGGATGCTCTGCAAAGGCCCGAGCGCCGTTCAGGAAGTCTTCTTCTCCGTTATTCAAGAGAGCAACGATGCCTCGCCTGGGTTGTCGACCGGTTGAGGAGAAGTATTTGATCAATTGCATTACCGTGATCACACCCACGCCATCATCTGTGACACCGAAACCGGTCGAGACGCTGTCGTAGTGAGCATTGACAAGTACCCCTCCTTTCCCTTCGTATTTTCTTTTCTCTAGGAACCAATTTCCGGGCTCGTCCTCGTAGCCGCGTATGTAGATGATGATGTTCGTGCCTTCGAAGTATACACTGAGTCCAGGTCCCTTATTACTACCACCCTGGGAGAACGATGCATTGGATACCATATCCGAAAAGACAACAACAGCAGACCCTTCTGTGGGATCGTTTGCATATTCGATACTACTGTCGCCCGTGGATAAAGAGACGCCATTCTCTAGCACGATTGTCTCAATTCTCCTCAAAAGCCAAACTCGAATATAGTCATTTCTGTGACTGTTGTAAGGACGAAAGCCATCGCTGAGAGTCTGCAAATCCCGCCACGCTTCCGTAAGATTCGTGCCACTCAAGGTTTGTGGTGCTTCTGGCACAACATGGTGTACAACAAGGAGAGACACAATCAACGCAACATACACTATGGACGTGATGGATGTGACAGGTAAGGGCGTAAATGATATGGAATTACGAAGGATCTTCATGTTCGGCTAGGTATTGTTTTGAACACTCAGTCTGCAACTGGAGACATGAATCTTGATGTACCGTCAGACCAACAGTGATTCGAAGTTCCACCAGCAAACATACAAAATATACAATGACATGGCCAACTGCCTGTCAACCACCAAAGGAAAAGCGAGAAAGAAAATACAAGTTCTGTGGAAGTGGGGGAAGGGTGACGGCGGTTGTCACCAGACTTTGATATCTACTTATTCTATCTAGTGGACCCCTGCCAATCTCGAATGGCGGGGTCGAAGATCTTATCGTAGAAGTCAATTCATCGAACAGATGCGCGTCATTCATGTTGATACACCATAGCTCATGCTCAGGAATATATAGTGGGAGCTCTTACAATAATCGGAGATTCCAATTCTTCACATACATTGCTGATGTCTTATCTTAGAAAAGCTTGCATCTATGCTCCGTTCTGATTCTTGGTTTACCCTCTCATTTGCAGTGGCTCTGGGCTTCTCGAAGCTTTACTTGATCTCAGACGAGCGGACCTTGCACTTCTTGATATCTTCCAAGATATCCACCGATACGTGCCTGAAAAGAGGCTGTAGCTCTTTTACGGGACTTGGGATCTTACCCTCTCAGTAAGAAACATGAGCGCTTGGGTCTTCGCGCTGCCCAAGGAGATGATTCCCATCCCATAGAGGATCCAGCCGGATGGAGAGGGGTTCAGCTGTCAAAGTCTTGTGGATGGTTTCTCGATGGGCATATCGTAGAATTTCTGCTACTTGGACCAGAGTGTACAAGAGCGTCCCTTCATAATTTGAGATTCGTGATTTCAGATGACCTGTACTCACTCGTAGCTAGTAAAGTTGCGCATCTGTAAATAAGTAAAGCACTCAGACTGGATGCAGAAACTGTCTCTTCCGAGCTACCAAGTAAAGACAACGAACATTAGCCTTGGCATCATTTATCGGAGGGTTCCTAGCGGCCCGTGATGCTCCATATGGTTTAGTATGGTTTTGCCGATGCGCACAATCAACAAGCCTCCACACATGAACCGCCTTCAGATCATCAACAAAGCTGCGACAAGAAGGGCTCGGAGAGCTACCCCATACCCTCGAAATACTGTGACCTTAATCGTGTGAGCGGCCAGGATGTCGACCTTCGAGTCTGTCGTACGTAAAAGCTCCACGAGCATTCCACGCGTACCACCAAGCGTAGACCATACTGACAGACTATTATGTAGGTCGTTATTGATGGCAAGGGGCACCTCCTGGGTCGCTTGGCCAGCACAGTAGCTAAGCAGCTACTCAACGGTCAAAAGATTGTCGTGGTTCGTTGCGAAGCTCTCAACATCTCTGGGGAATTCTTTCGTGCAAAGCGTACGTCTTATACCCTACAATCATGTTTGAGACGACGGAAGGCTGATCATGTTATCATAATAGTAAAGTACCTCGCATACCTTCGCAAGATGACTCGTTACAATCCCACACGTGGAGGTGAGCGATATCTCTTCGTCGAAGCAAGCTCCAATCTCAGGTCGATATACTGATATCCTACTTAGGGCCCTTCCACTTCCGTGCTCCTTCCCGTATCTTCTACAAGACTGTCCGTGGCATGATCCCACACAAAACTGCTCGTGGGGCCGCCGCGATGGAACGTCTGAAGGTCTTCGAAGGTGTTCCACCACCATACGACAAGAAGAAGCGCATGGTTGTACCACAGGCGTTGAGAGTGCTGAGGTTAAAACCCGGGAGGAAGTACTGCACCGTTGGTCGATTGAGCCACGAGGTTGGGTGGAAATACAAGGATGTGGTTGACAGGTATGGGGATTCCTCCCATAGCAAACGAGATGCGTCACACGACTTTGACTAATATACCTCCCACAGACTGGAAGAGCGGAGAAAAGTCAAGGGTGCTGCGTACTACGAGCGAAAGAAGGCCGTGAAGAGACAGCTCTCAGAAGCGCAGAAGAAGGCAAAGGTGGATGAAAAGACGAAGACTCAGCTCGCTGAGTACGGTTACTAATTCGAAGATCGTCAACTGATCTTGAGGTTTCGACAACCTCGAAAAGATCAAGCTGACTGGCGTATGAATCCGGTTTGATGCCAGCAAGGCCTTAGTTGATATGGGGAGCAAGAGCTTTCGTGCCTGGGAGGGACTTCGGGTACCATTTACCCATACCTTCTCGAAGCCCTTGATGAATTTAAGCAACAACATTCAGAACAGTCCTTGGCCTCATTGTTCTTGACTTGGGCCTCGACATGATCTCCGGTGGAGCGAGCGGTACCCCACACTTACCGAAAGCACTTAGTAATTCGAAGTAAATCTGTAGATACACAGGCTCTCTAGATCAGCGTTCGCATGTTTCAGACAGCAGCTGTAGTTTACCTGTACATCCGGGCTTTTGATCACTAGCTGTATAATGTCTGGCGCTCAGTCTCGTCTTTCAAAATTAGCTTCGCACTTTCTTCCGTCTGCTTCCACATCTGAATATCAACATCGCTACAACATCCACACACTTTCGCCTACCTTTTTCCTTCCCCGAGCTGCCGCTGTAGAGCCGGATGTATGATTCGACTCAGAAGCATCATGTATAAACTGACTATATTAGGCTGAGGCGATATACCATGTTACAGCGAATGCCAAAGTCTTGCGGCGGTCCTATCAAGAAGCGGCAGACCGTGCAAGAGGTTTAGCATACTACATACGGCAGCATGGCTACAAAAGAGTCGGCATACTATGTCCGAACACGCCAGCGTTTCTGGAGTCGATTTATGGGATCGCAGCCGCTGGGGCCATCAACGTCGGAGTCAACTACCGATTAAAGCATGAGGACATTACTTACATCTTCGAGCATGCTGAAGTTGAAGCTATTATCGTCGATGCCGAGTTTCTACCCTTACTTGACGGATTTCGTAGAGCATATCCAAAAATCCCGTTCATAGTGGACGCGGACACAGACGCAACGGAAGGCGAACTAAGCGGACAATTTGATGAAGCAGTACTAGAAGGCTTACGATACGATATCGAGCAGGGCAGCCATGGTTGGGACGGATTAGAGGCCCAAGTCAGGAACGAGGAGGATGTCATCGCACTAGCATACACAAGTGGAACTACAGCAAAACCGAAAGGAGTCGAGTTCACACATCGTGGATGCTATGTTGCTGCATTAGCAAACGTTATAGAATCAGGGCTCAACTACCACACCGGACGATGTCGATACCTATGGACTTTACCAATGTTCCACGCAATGGGCTGGACGTTTCCGTGGGCTGTAACCGCCGTCAGGGGCACCCACTACTGCTTGAGGAAGATTGACTATCCCGAGATATGGCGGTTACTGAAAGATGAGCACATAACCCATTACAACGCCGCCCCTACAGTCAATACACTTTTGTGCGCGGCCAATGAAGCTGAGCGACTGCCCGAGCCGGTCCGTGTAACGGTGGCAGCGAGCCCACCAACGCCACATCTATTCGAGCAAATGACGAATCTGAATCTGCACCCCGTACACGTTTATGGACTGACCGAGACATACGGACCGATCACCAAAGGCTACCACATGCCAGCTTGGGAAACCCTCCCGAAAACGGAAAAGTACCAAAAGATGGCGCGACAAGGTCACGGTTTCGTCACAAGCCTGCCCATACGAGTGATCAAGACCGATGTCCCGGAAGGAACAATCATCGACGTGCCCAAGGACGGCAAGGAGATAGGAGAGATCGTCTGCATAGGCAACATCTGCGCTAAAGGCTACTACAAAGACGCCGAAGCGACGCGCAAACTCTTCCTTGGCGGCGTGCTGCATACCGGAGATCTAGCCGTATGGCATCCAGACGGAGCAGCTCAGATCCTCGACCGAGCAAAAGATATAATCATAAGCGGTACGCACCCATATCCCTATCACACACACACACACATATAACCCACTAAACAAGGCCCCCCCACCACAGGCGGCGAAAACATCTCCTCCGTAGCCCTCGAATCCATGCTCGCCACCCACCCCACCATCCTCGAAGCCGCCGTCGTCGCCGTCGCCGATTCCCACTGGGGCGAGCGGCCCAAAGCGTTCATCACCGTGCAGGCCGGCAGGGAATTGAAGGGCGAAGACGTGATTGAGTGGGCCAAGCATAAGAGTGGCATCAGTCGGTTCATGGTGCCAAGGGAGGTGGAGGTTGTGACGGAGTTGCCGAAGACGAGCACGGGGAAATTGAAGAAGAATGTTTTGAGGGAGTGGGCTAGGGGGGCGGATCGGAGCGTGATGACTTAGATACTTTAGTCGAGGTTGGTTAGATGTTCGGGTCGCCACGATGTGTTCATGGCCCAAACCTCATACACAAGCTAACGCAACTAATCATCACAGATGAGACCATGCATGCATGACAACCACTCCTTGCTATCCCTCATCCAACCCATACCCCAGCACTCCCACACAAGCTATTCCACAATAACCATCAAAAAAAGGCAGCCTCAAATCTTGGCCCACGCGCGAGCTCCAGCAAAAGTTCTACTCTTGCGCCGATAAAAAATAATGTGCAGTATCTAAGGTACTTCCGCTACGAGAAAAAAAGGGGGTATTGATTGAATACAAAACAAAAAGCCACACCCACAACCCATTCATCAAAGCCTGTACCTTAGTCAATCCAGCCATCCAGCCGATCCGATCCTGTACAAAAGCCATCCATCCCCCCCCATCACGCACGCACACACGCTCATCTATACACACACACACACACACACTCATACCCACCCCAATGCTCAACGACACCCATTCATCAAGCCCCCATTCAGCACCGGACTCACCGCCTCCACCTTCACCACCTCCTCCGCTCCTCTCCCATCCTCAAACCCACCTCCACCACCGCCTCCCTTCCCAAACGGAAACTCATGCAGCACCATCGCCCTCGTCGGGAACTGCAACCCGGCAAGATGGAGATGTCGCGGAACGATATCCATGAAATCGGCCAGCTTGATCCAGAAGACGTGACGGAGGTCGAAGAACTTCGGCCGGGTGGCCTCGTCGAGGTGGAAGGCTTCGATGGGGGTGAGGAAGGGGTTGGGGACGGCTTGGGACATGTGTCTGCGGAGTTGGCGCCAGAGGGAGCCGCGGTGGTTCATGGTGGCCGGGAAACGGGTCCATGCTGTGTCTAGATTTCATTGATTTAGCGTGTCTGTTCTACTACAAGCAGAAATGTGGACATCCGCTGGGTACTTACACTGCGAAAGATCCAGGTCTTTGATGGCGAGGATTGGCGCCGCCTGCAGGTTCGCTATCCACCGCTCCTCGGCCACCGTTGGCTCACATTCAGGATCGAGCTCTTGCGTCGTGACCGTGCGCAATGGGAACCACTTGACAATCTCCTTTGCAGTTCTTGCCTCATCAACACCCAGCTCTGCAGCTCGCCGTAGGCCGTTGGGCAGAGATTGTAAGCGTTGACGCTCTTCTTCCTCTTGCAGCCTCACTCGACGCAGATTCTCCCTCTCTTCCATTTCTCGGCGCTTGCGTTCCTGGTCCTCTTTCCGTAAACGTTCCTGTTCGATCCGCCGCTGGTGTAGTTCTTCGTCCCGCTTCATCTTGGCCAAACGAGCCTCCTCTTGTTCCTTCAAGTGGAGCATCTGACGTTCAGCTTCTGCAGCTTGACGCTGCTCCTCGAGACGGGCTTCTTCTCTTTGACGTGCAACACGAGCTTCGCGTTCGGCAGCTTCTCGTTCAGCTTGAGCCGTCCTCTCTTGCTCGGCTTTGAGATGACGGCGCTTTTCTTCCTCTTCTTGTATAGCTTTCTCATTAGCCTCCGTGGCTTGACGTTCCAGCTCTTGCTCCACTCTCTCTTGCTCAATCTTTATCTGCTCAACCCGCTTTTCTGCTTGCAAACTTTCGTGATCAGGTCGCTGCGGATGCGCTTGGTCTATTCCACTATTCGGTAATGGTAATGTGGCAGAGCGTGGGTAAGAATCCGTAGGAGATTTTGTCACTGGAGAAGTAACGATGCTTCCCATAAACGCTACAGGTGCTGTTCCTTGGGGAACCGTGGACGGTGACTGTCCAGACGTGCCAGCGATCATGTTGGCTATTGTAGCAGGAGCTCCAGGGCGGAAGGAGCGGTCACCGTCTTGATCTATTGCACTACCATGGGAATCGACTCGCTGTCGCTTTTTCTGCTTGTGATCGACATTCCCTGCCAAATCTGGTTTGCTGGCTTGAGGACTAACGCTTGTTCGATGCCGCTTCTTCCCCATTTCACCTCTAGAATTTGATGGCTCCTCGGAAGTGACCATTGGTGTAGGCTCAGAAACATCACTGAATCTGCGCTGACGATTACCGTGCGCTTGTCCCGACTCGTGCTTGTATAGCTCAGTATCGGAGGTAAGGCTCGCTCTTCGCTTCATGTCCTGATTACTTCTAAAATCATTACCGGACATCAATCTGCGTTTAGGTTTCAAGCTATCTGCACGCTTGCTTGTCGAAGGGCTCTTCTCGACACTGGCTTTACCCTCCTTGGCCTTCTTAGGAAGGCCTCGTGGCCTTGATTCGTGATCAGATGCAAGGGGAGAAGCACTCTGCTTTTTGTTCTCACCTGCATTCTTGAGTGCTACACCATTGTGGGTAGATTCACGATGTTTGCCATCGCTCGACTGTTCCGTCAGCGTGCTAGGCTTTCTTGTCTTACGAGGCTCATGTGGGGACGAAGAAGGTTCGGACACGGACTTCGATGAATCTGCTCGTTTAACGCGCACCCTGCGCGGGGAGTTCTTATTGCTTTTCCGGCCTCCATGCTGCTTGTAGCTGTCGTAGGCTTCCTTAAGAACGTCATGCTCCTCTTGCCAATCGGCACCTTGCCTTTCTCTAGCTATCTCGTAGTATGTCATTCCTTTGTATCGGCGACGCGTTGGATCGAAGCCGGCCTGTGAGAGTAGGAGGTTGATGATACTGATGTTACCTCTACCAATAGCTGCCAGGATAGGAGTGCTATCAGCCGGCTTGTACTCCATAGATCTCAAAGGTTCTGGATCCGGGTCAGTTGTTGCGATGGCCAGCATCAATCCAAGAACATCTTCATGTCCGCCTCGCGCAGCTGCCAGTATCGACTCTGTATCAGCTTGCGGACGCATCTTCAGGATGTGATCGACGATTTTTCCTTCGCCTTTTCCAGCAGCATCGCGTAGCCTTGCTGGTGTAGCGTTCACCCATAGGAGGGCATCGTCGGTGACCTGACTCCGTGCCGTCCTTCTTTTAGCCGCCGGACCTACAGGCGGTGGGCTTCGACTGCTGATAACAGGGCTGGCGCTCGAAGCATTCCCTGGGGTCATGTCGATGTCCCGAGATCCCAAGCCCTGTTGCCTATTGTGATCCTCGGAAGGTCTCCGTAGTAACGCCTTCTCCTTCTTACTGGCATGTAGAATGTCTCGTATCTCGTCTGCATCATCGAGATCGGGATTAACCAAGTCCAGTGGTTCTTGACCCTTTGCATTGGTTTGCCGTGGATCGAGGCCTGCCTTTAACAAGAGTTGTACCACTCCCAGATGCCCGTTCTCCACAGCATCAATCAGAGGGGTTTCCTTGTCAATGTTCCTGCAATTTGTGTCGCAACAAGCCTCCAGTAGCAGCTGGACGACCTCAGTATTACCCTCCAGGGCCGCAATTTGTAGAGGGGTGTTTTCTGCGTAATCGGGTACATCTAAATCTTGCGGACGTTCTTTCAACCATTTTCCAACTTCGAGCACATCACCAGATCGACATGCTCTTGCAAGCAGTGTCTGCCCACTTCGGTCTCGATTCTTTTTGTGTGAGACCATCTTTGCCGATGACACAGCATTGTTATTAGCTAAAGGGACTTTTTGTAATTGACGGTGACTGTGAACTGAGCTATCGTCGTCCGACTCAAGGTGAGTATCTTCCGAAGCCTTCCTTCGACGTTCAACATACAGCGATGCCGGAACCTTCCTTCGCTTGGCCACACCAGAGTGAAGATGATTTGACTGTATCGATTGTGCCCTATTGTTGTGTCGTGAGGGAGGGGACTCGGATCGGTGACTTGGCTCATCGTAGTGCGTAGCGCTACGCGTGTCGCGTCGCTTTCTCCCATTCACTGGCTCCGATGCTCGATCACTGTTGCCTCCTCTTCCGTAGCCACGAGTCTTACCCTTCTCGAGATCCGCTCTTCTATCCCTTCCTTCTTGCTCATCGGTGACCTCGTCGAAAGGCGGCGACGATCGAGAACGATTGGAAGCAGTGTCTATGGCCTTCACAGAGTTCGCTTGTGGAGCTGGTGACGACACAGTCGAACTCAGGTTACTTGAATTGCCACTACCTAGACGATCATTGTGGCCACGATCTGGCATTGGTCTCTTCCGTTTCAATGAAGACTGGCGGAGCCCCTCTTCCCGTATTGCTTCCTGCTGCCTCTCATGCACCACCGCTAGGCCGTTTGATTGATGGTCGACGACATTTTCCTCCTCAAGCTTGATGGATTTCTTTAGTTGATGGTCAAGGCCTTCCTCCTTCCCTGATAGAACGACAGTCTCTGCTTCCGAATCACTCTTGTCAACGCACGCATCCACATGACCGCGGTGAGAGAATCCATTGATTTGCCCAATCATTGAGGTGTGAGGAGAAGTTTGCGGGCCTGCGCCTGCTTGGGGTGCTTGCAGCTGCTTGTCTGAGCCATCTGGAACGTGGTGATGCCCAAACTCTCCAAATTTTGGTGACGCTGCCGTAACATCGCTCATCGCGGTATTTCTCGGGCCCTCTCCCAGATCGATTTCATGCTGGGCCGTTGTGTCCGTTGTCCTCGAAATTGTTGCTGCGCCTTATGCGCAGATAGGCAACCGGTCGTGATATGCGGCCAAGGCTACTGTAATTGATGCGCGAACTCCTAGCCAAGACTGTATTGAAGCTCCACAATGTTAGATGATGGCGATGGGATTCGTGAAGGACAGTGAGTCGAATCGATCAGTGATGAGAGCTGAACGAGAATCGAGAAAGAGGAACTTGTCGCAATTGTTCTTGGGGGTGTCAGGCCAATCAATGCTCGAAGCAGGGTTAACCCTTGTTGGCCTTGGCACTCCTCTGCCCCTCATCTCCTCCCACTTCTGCCTCTGCTGTCTTTTGCACATGGAACGATAACTACCTTACCCTACCTTACATCATATCCATTTAGTAAATTATCCTCACCGCTGCCAAGCTAACCGCTCGTGAAATGAACCTTGGACGTTTTTGACCTCTCCACGCCGTTGACCGCTCCTTAGTTCTAGCTTCTGGAGTCGGGTGGCTCCGAGGAAGGCCTCTGACAACCCAATATCAAATCCTGAAGTCGTTATCTCTTATGACGCAACAAGAAACCGCCCCCTGAAGGATTGAATCATGTACAAGTTCATCGTCGCCCCAGGGGTCACCAATGCGCATGGTGATGGTACATGTGAGCAATGGATGCATTATGAAGTCTTGGATGCGCAATATCCAGAAATGGAAAAGTCGTTGGAAAATGAGACAAGTCGAAGGAAGTGAGCCGTTCCCGGTTCTTGCTGTATTATACAGCTCTCAGGTAGAGAGTAAAATACGGGTGAGTGTGCCGCTTTGTTCAGCAATGCCCTCCATGATTTTCAGCTTGGCTCTACCTGTGACCCTTATCCAATTTACAGTTCACTTGACCCATCTCCGAGAACAGGTCGTATTGGACAACGTGTGTAGCGTTCCCCGTCTTCTCGTCGAAGACCTGGCAACCGTGTCTTGCAGCATTGGCAGGAGTGTACACTTTGCATGTTATTCTTCGGACTTCGCAAGGGGTTATTGGAGCAAACGTACAGTGAAGTGACACAGCAAACTCCGTGGGATGCTGATTTTCAATCTTATGGAGACCATGCTATCTCCGTTATTAGCTCCCTGTCATCGATTTTCCTCCTTCGTCGGCTCACGCTGTCTGCAATGTAGGTAACCTCATCTTGAGACAAGTTTATCGCCCCTTGAGACTCCAGAAGAGACGCGTTGCCTGCTTCAAGAAGCTCTTTGTTTGGCCAGCCATACTGAGTCTCTTTCAGCGACCCTTGGAGCATCTACTGAATCTTTAAACACAGCATCGGCCACAGATCTACATGACTCGTACCTTCATAATACAATGAGAGCCAGCATGGTCATGCACCGGACTCTCTTTGCCAGGAGACCAGACTAAAATGAGCTGGACAACGCTGATTAACGGTATGTTCGTTCTATTTGCTGGCCTGATCCCACTCACTGCATTGTGCTTGCCATTCCCACGGTCAACAAGATTTCTTGTGAAAGATTGATTCCTGTTCCGGTACGCATACCTAGACCAGTCTTTGTGCTCAGAGCGGTAATCTTCCATCAACTTGACGAGTGGTCCTGGATCTATGTCTGTGAAACTCGAGCCTGGTGAATCAGCGAGTAATGAGCTGAGGTTCTCGAGCAGCCGATGGAATTCATCATCGAGCTGCTGATCCCGTGTCCGAGTCGCGGTGGGCATGTCAGATGTCCTTCCCTTGATAGATTTGGTGTAGACCCCAGCCAACAACGAAGATGCAGTGAATCTGATTATTGATGATAATCAAATCAAGTTGAGATTTTTCCAACAACACTTGCTCTCGAATATGGAAGGTTTTGGGAGCATAGTGGTTTCCATACAGTATCCAGTACCACGTGAAGAAGTCGGAATCGGTTGCCACGTGGAAGGCCAATCGGAGGTTCCCCCGGGAGCGGCCATCACCCGCAACCTTCACCAAATGAAAACAACCCACGGATCATAGTACATTCATGCTTCTCCTGCTTGAATCAATCTTGGACTTCCTTACACGACATCGGTCCTAGAGCGTCTCCAGTACCTACTACTCAGCCAACAACGTCTTATTAATCTATGGTCATTCCACTTGATACTCTCGAGTGGACACCTAATTTCGATTTCGTCGTTCGCCAAATGCTGATGAATCCTCAGATTATATTGCAATAAGTCTACTGATCCGGGCAAACAGCATAGGGGGCATTATCGTCGACTGTATGGTGACTACCGGAAGAGGAAGATCCCAAGCCAGTTGGCCTTCTCCTGCCGCACTTCACCCAAGCGTTAACCGAGAAGGTGACCATATGACTACGCTGTGTCAGTGGTCTATTGAAGATTGCGTTGTTCGATAGGTAGATCATCTGTACCGCTCATCCCATTTTGACTGCCTGTATCATGCGTTCGTATCTTTTGGATTCATGCGCAAAAATAACCAAAACAAATCATGGCATTGAAAGTATTCCATGACGGATTTCACGTTCGTTGGCGATTTGAATCCAACCTCTAGCATTACTCTGGGAAACGTCTCGGTTACTTTCTCCAGTGTTGTCCTTAGGCTTTACAATGTGCATAGTATCGCTTACATGGGCTCAGAAGGCTTGAGAGACTCGATGACGAATTAGCATTGTCATCTCTACATTTCCCGCTTGTTCTGATATTATCAATATGAAACGAGCATCAATACGCATACGTCATGGATGTCTAGCTTCTGGAAGTTATGTCTATGTTGGCTGTTGAAGGCCGTGATCATGCGCTGCTGTTTTTGAAAAGAGTAATGAATAAGGATACTATGGCTAGCATCGAGGTTGGGAAGGCCAGCCCTCAGGATATTGCAAGTTAAACAAGAGAAGGGGACGACTGCAGGATCGAGCAAGATCCCTGGTCAAATGGGTGACCCAAAATTGTAAGGAAAGCCAAAGAGACAACGATAAACACAAGCTTTAGGCGGTTAGAATGACAGACGGTCGGCATTGAGGGTGGTCGTCGTCGAGAGGAGCATATCGCGAAGGTTCCCACCTATAGGAGGGCCATCCAAACCTACGGGAATCCAACGGAATATGCAATGGACTCTTGAGTATAAGGGTGAAGTGTTAATGGCATCGATAAGCAGCGAAGGATACAGCTAGAGAATTGACAAGGATATAATGTGATATCCTGCTCGACCTATCTACTCTGAGTCACTAGTAATAGTCTGTGAAAATGGTGCCTTCGTTCCAACTATGATTTACCGCTTTATACCAGGAACACAGTAAGAATGGTAGGACATGAGCTTGAAACTACACTTCGTTTAGTTTGAATGCAAATTCAAACCATCGTGGGCCTAACAAGTGTAGAAGGTGTCAGCCTCTTGTAATGATGAGTAAGGTAGTCACAAAGGAAACAAACACTGCCAAGCGAGCAAGGAAGAACGGCAGTGGCGCCGGCTAATATTCGGCTATACCCCCACACTCTGGAATAACGAACTCAACATCGTTCATCATCAGGAAAATATTGGAAGTAGCAAGCTATTGCAGCAGATAGTCAAGATGGCGACCACCGTGGATAAGGTACGTCTACACTCTCGAAAATGTACCTGTCAAAAGCTAATACTTTCCACATACAGATCAAAGGCATCGAAGAGGAGATGGCCAAGACGCAGAAAAACAAGGCCACAAGCTTTCATCTGGGACAATTAAAGGCGAAGCTGGCAAAGCTGAAACGGGAGCTTCTTACACCGTCGTCGAGTGGAGGCGGTGGAGGCTGTACGAAGAACAACATCTAAGAGGAAAGCAGATATCTGACATTCGGCAGCTGGCTTCGATGTTGCTAGAACGGGTGTTGCTAGTGTGGGATTCATAGGCTTCCCGTCTGTTGGCAAGAGCACTCTGATGAGTAAATTGACGGGTCAACATTCGGAGGGTAAGACAGGCTGCAGCACGTGAAGACAGGGTGCGAGCTGACGCCTTCTCAGTGGCCGCCTATGAATTTACCACCTTAACCACTGTACCCGGCCAAGTCCAGGTCAATGGCGCTGCTATCCAAATGCTAGATTTACCCGGTATCATCCAAGGAGCCAAAGATGGCAAAGGTCGAGGTCGCCAAGTCATCGCTGTTGCCAAGACATGCCATTTGATTTTCATCGTCCTTGATGTAAACAAGCCTCTCACCGACAAACGAGTTATCGAGAACGAGCTTGAGGGATTCGGTATTCGAATCAACAAAGATCCTCCCAACATTGTCTTCAAGAAGAAGGACAAAGGTGGTATTGCTATCACTAACACAGTCCCACTAAGCCATATTAGCCACGAGGTAGATTTCGTATGTATAGAGTTGAGACGAGCTGACATTCATCGCCAGGAAATAAAAGCAGTGATGGGGGAGTACAAGATATCGTCTGCCGACGTAGCCATTCGTTGTGACGCAACGATCGATGATCTGATCGACATCTTAGAAGCGAAGAGCCGTAGCTATATCCCAGTCATCTATGCTCTTAACAAGATTGATTCCATCTCCATCGAGGAGCTCGACTTGATCTATAGGATTCCGAATGCGTGTCCTATCAGCGCTGAGCATGGCTGGAATGTTGATGAGTTGCTTGACCAGATGTGGGAGAAATTGCAGCTCCGAAGAATATACACGAAGCCGAAGGGCAAGTCTCCTGACTACAACACACCAGTCGTGCTGAGGAAGAACGCGTGCTCTGTCGAGGACTTCGTGAGTAAGCCGCTTTTTCCATACCGCAAGCCTTGACAGTGTGTTAGTGCAATGCCATACACAAGACCATTGTGGAGCAGTTCAAGCATGCGATTGTGTATGGTCAGTCTGTAAAGCATCAGCCGCAGAGGGTGGGTCTCTCGCATGAGCTCGCAGACGAAGACATCAGTACGTGGGTCATTACTCAGGACAACTACAACCTGCTCACGATTGACAGTAACGATCATAAAACGATGAGGTCTAAGCCGGAGCAACGTAAGCATGCAGCTCAGCGCCGCCCTCATCCAGGCTAGTTGACCTCTCACAAGAAAGAGCTGAGGCTACCCCGAATGATTGGTTTAGTCTCCGGCCAGCGAAGATGGGGTAAACAAGATCTAATCGTCACTAATGCTGACGCAAAACATGCTTGCATGATCATCCGTCGACCTCGGAACCTCGGAATCGAGAAGCTGGCGTTGAAGTCAATTGGAAGATTGTTTTACTGCGATGTGATGCACGGTCCCATGTACATTACCTCAACGACGACCGGCCATGCCTCAATGGAGCACAACGGCAAGGCATTTGCCCTTTTCAGACTATGCTCCGAGCAGTGCTTTTGGCCATGAAGTCAGCGCAAATATCTGTTGCCAGAGCCCTGGGAAGACATGTAATTCGACAAGGGCAACACCAAAGCTATTATCTAGTAGGAAGCGGCAGTCCCTTTTAGAGCTGAGAGGGTATCTCATTGCACAGCGAGGGTATCTCGTCGTAAAGCATTGATCTCGCTTGCTGCCACCGAATGGCTTTCCAGCGATGATAAGTACTCCATGGCGAAGAGGATTCATTGTCCAGTGGCTTTCGCTCAGAAGACCAGTGCCTAGCCTTGCGACATGAGGGTAGCGGATCAGCACGAGTCAGGTGCCGCACCAAGGCCACTCAGCTGGCTCTAGTCACTCTTCGCTGTCATTATTCGTCGCCCGCCAATATCACGCGCTCAGCAAGCGACGGACCAATTCTCCCAGGCCACTCGCTGGGGATTTCTTCAAGCACGGTCTATCGTACTCGGAAGATGTCAGCATGGTATGAGATTGAATTTCGAGTGGGATTTGGGTTCCGAGGTGCATCCCACGCCTCGAGATAGAGGAATTCACTAATTAATTTACTAAATGAAAGTAGAAATTCCGGTCGAGAAGCACTAAGAGTTGGGATTTAATCCCATTGGGCGATGGAGGACGATGGCTGCCGCAACTGACAGGGCTGGACAACCAGTCAAGCGTAGCCGGACTTCGAGGCTTTCCCGTTGATCATCTTTGTTAGATCTTCAAGGGCTAGAGCCCTTTCAGCCGGGGAAGGCGTTGCTCGCACCTCTTTTTGTTTGTACTACGGGAGGAATTCCTGTCATGCTGATAATCTAATTGAGATTTGACTTTATTCAGTCCCGCAGTCTACCATGGTTGTTGACTTTCCATTGTTGATTTGTTGTGCCTTGACAGACGGCTATTCCGGACGGATGATCTCGATGGGAAAATGGCAAAAGGGAAGGACCGGAAGGGAGCACTAAAGTCGTTGAGGCATAACGCCACAGAAGAATACCTACCGTAGTACTTTTAAGTAAGGGAAGGAAACAGCGAGAAGAATGGTTCCGTCCGCACCGCCAATCCGCAGCGCCGTGCCCGCGCAAGCCCCGCTGTTAGAAAAGAAAGTCAAAAAGCCCCCAAAATTCAAAATCCAGAAATTCGAAAATTCAAAATTCAAAATGCAAAGATGGGAAAACCCCAAGTGCCCCACGACCAACCGATTTTAGTAAGCGGCACAGGCCTCGATTATTACCCGCCTTCAAAGAAAGCACGACCCATGGAAATGGCTACTTAGGCCATGTAGCTCCCCTCCATTGACACCTCTAGTCCTCCACCCTATATCCACCAACGGCTGTACCGTACTTCTATCCTTCTACAGCAGCATGCCTATCCTCATAGTGACAGCCGATTGAGGCTCATCCACGCACTTTGCACGCTACAGTCTTTGTGGCAGGTAGCCTTCTCCCATGCACCACCCTACTGCGCCTTTTATACCCTGCCTATGCGCGCATACTGACCAGCATCGCAGGTACCATCTTGGACGAATTATCTGCACCCGCCCTGACATGCTGCAACTCCCCGTACTCGACCTTTCACAGATATCAATGCCGAGGAACTCTCCTTCTGCTTCTGTCATCGGCCTGGATGCTTCAGTTGTCGAGTCCTTGACTGCATGCTGATACCGTGGGACAACGTTGTGGGCTTTTCTAAGGACTCGATGCTCGCTCCCATTTACTGTAACAACATGCACGACTCTTTCGCCGACATCAAGATGGAGCACCATTACAGTCTACACCAGGATCACGACTTTGGGGGAGGTCATGTCCTCGATATCGCCGAGGACCACTCCCCGCACCACTCACCCCCGAACGACTACGATGACTTTGTCTTCTCCGCCGCTACACACGTACAGATGGGTCCAATGTATAATCGACCGATGCAACCTGCATTTCCAAGTCCGCAGCCTCTACAGTCGCTCGTTACCATGGCACAATGGCCCAGTCAGATCACGAACCCCTCAGAACATAGCAGCCCTCCAGCGCCTATACCGTTACATAGACCGATACTGCCGCTCTCGAAAACTTCACCTGTTCCCACACTCACTCCGGCTCCAGCACCGAGCAAACCATCACATCCGACATCCACTTCGAGAAGGACATTGACGGATAGCGATCGCCGGCGGATGTGCGAATATCATAGCGAGAATCCTAACGTCAAACAGACAGAGATTGGTGGTGAGACTGGTATACCCTTGCATTTGAGAAGCGCTCGCTGACAGTAGCAATTAGCTATGTTTGGCGTTGAGCGGAGGTTTGTCTCCACGTATGATTCTACAACGAACAATCAAGACTGATTTTCTCATTAAGTACTGTGTCAAAAGTTCTGCGAAACAAAGAGAAGTATCTTCTTCCAGAAGAAGGTAGCCGATCGCCAATAAGAAGGTCTAAAAGTAAATTCCCAGATATCGAGCGAACGCTGTCACAGTGGGCGAAAAATCGTCTCAGCCAAGGGCTACCGCTTGACGACAACATCATCAGGGACCAAGCCAGGATTTTTGCGACCACGGTTGGCAGCACTGAATGTCACAACAGAGTCAATGATCTTGCGTGGTTGGAGCATTTCAAGACGAAGAATCATCTTCCTGGCGCAAAGTCTCCTAAAGAGGAGCATGATGAATCGAAGTCTGGATCGGAAACACCCAACGGCATCTCACCCATCGGGTGGGACGGTCTACCCATCAGTTCGCCCAAGGACGATTTGAAGACCCACAGCCCTGATAGCTATATGGATGGCTCGGGCTACGGACACGCACACGCACACTCACAAAGCACAGCGTCTTTGAACAGCTGTTTTTCCGACATCTCTACCTTCTCGAGTGAATTCAGGAGTCCTACCTCACCCTTTTTTTCACCAATGTCAAGTTGCGGCCATAGCCCATCCTTACCGGCTTCCAAAATGGCCCGTCTACCGCCGTTGGCGCCTACAAGCTCTTTACGACGTCGCCAGACCGTACCACTAATCAGCGCGGAAACGACGCCAGACTCAGCGACATCGAAAAATCCACCACACTCGCTCGCCGCTTCATCCCTGGAATCGCCACTGGAAGAAATGGATGTGCTACCACCAAGTGCCACGGAGCCAGCCCGAACCGGAACCACAAACACAAGCCCCGTACTGATGGCACCACCGTCGAGCATCAGCCCCAGCACGGCAAATACCAGTCCCAGCATCGGCAGCGTGTCGCCTTCCTCGGCGCCTTCTCAAGACGAAGCACGCGCAGCGCTGTCCACGCTAATGACGTTCATCAAGCACCAACCCAACGGTGCCGTCGACCCTCACGATTACCTCGTCATGGGCAAATGGATGCACATGCTGAAGCTCGAGACGGGCGAACTGCCGGGCGGCATGCAGGCGATCCCGATGTCTGAACGCGCCGATGGAACGCTCCCGATTGGGAGGAAGCGGAGCGAGCATTCGCTCTCCTGAGAGCTTCGCATTATTACCCTGCATCGACGGCGCTTTCCTGCAACCCTTATCATCGATCCGTTCATTTGTTCCTTTTTGCCAATCATGGTATCTACGTCTTTTCCTTTCGGCGGATGTGCATAATTCCCATGGAGTTTGAGGGGTCGGAGGTACACATACACACTAGCAGGCCCGGAGTATTGTCCCTTTTTGGTTCGATCGATTTCTCTCTGTTGTTTTCCTTTATTTCCTTTTTCCTTTGGGCAATTACCAGTTCTAGTGGGTGAATAGGATGTTCGGGTCAGGTGCATCGAATCGGATCGGATCGAGAAGATTGGGCAGAAGCAAAACGGGAGAATTAACCTAGAAATACCCCTAGCCTCACGGCTACATCTGAGCGCGAGAGAGAGAGAGTGTGTGTGTGTGTGAGAGTGAGAGATGGCTTTTGGCGTCGTCCGAGGGCCGGTGACAACAGTCTCTGCCGACTTTGCTCGCCTGAAATCCGGGAGAATGTCGGCAGAGACTGTTGTCACCGACCCTCGGTCTTTGTTTTTTTTTTGTGTTTTGTGTTTTGTGTTTTTGACAAGGCAGCGGGTATGCATGTTTGGAGCGGCATATTTCTGGATTGTGGTGAATGGGAATTGATCTTCGAAGCGGATTTTGAGAGTCAGAGAAAACAGAAATGTGTATGTATGTATGTATGTATGCATCTAGTTCGCGCTTTTTCGTCGGAGAGGGGGAAGAAGGCATGAATGATGTGATGAAGACGAGGAGTTTTGTGCTATTCAGTTCATTGCAATGCTTTGATATGGACTATTTTCTTTGAGTTACTTGTCCGTTTTTATATCGTGTCATCAGAAATATAAGTCCCTTTCATCCCCCCCCCCCATATATACATATACATACACATAAAAATATCAACCCCCAACCCTCTCCTCCATCAACGCCTCCACCCCCCTCTCCCCCATCTCAGGCACCACCCTCACAACCACCAGCTCCAACACCGCATACGCCAGATGCCGATTCAGATACGCGTCCCCCCACACATCCAGCAGATCCCGCTCCACTTCGCGCGCCCACACGGCCGGGTCCCCACTGCCGAAGATCCTGCTGCAGGCAGCCGGCGGGAGGAGCGAAAGGAGACGGAGGGCGCATTCGTGTTGTATGCGGCTGCGAGCGGGGATCTCCGAAGGAGGAGGGAGGGGAGGAGGAGAGGCGAGGGGGATGGTGTTGTTGGGGAAGAGGGTTTGGCGGGCGAGGGATAGGAGGTGGGGTAGTAGGGTCGGCGGATGCAGAGTGGTGAGGATTAGGTGGTGGAGGTACCTGTTTTTCGATATCAGTTTCACGTATTTGGTCTGTGTGGCCCAGGGGCAATCATGATCTTCTCAGTTCGTGATGCAGGATAGCGAAATGGGAGGATGTGCGACGCACGTCAGTCAGGGCTCTCGTGTTCATGCATTGGCAGCCTTTCTTGTTCTTGAACGGGATTCCCGTTATGAACGAGGAACGAGGAAGGCAAACGCTACGAGGACTAGAAGACGCAAGTGCTGTTTGTGGAAATGAAAATGAAGCAAGCTTTGGGGGATCAGGGTGTTCTGTGAGGAACTCTGTTGGGCAGCCTTGCAGCTTCTTGCTACTATCGAGGAGAGGGTTTTCGAGGCCCCCAACTCCCCATCCATCTCATCGAGGACCATCACATCATTCTAGGCTTTAAGCTCGAAGAAGATGATCCCCAATGCGGTGTGGAGATGTCGATGAGCGGTGGGGAAGGGATAGGGATATTGCAGATTAGGGTCCTCTCAAGGGCCGATCCTGCTGATCTCAACGGCAGACCTGGATGATCCGCCCGGCCGCTTTGATCAACGATCGAGGTCTGGACCGGTGTCATCGAATTGAGCAGCAGAGAGTTGGAGACTTGTTTCTTAGCCAAGCAAAACATGGAATAACGATGTATAGAATACCAAGAATAAAGTCAAGGAAAGGGGCGTGGCAGGGAAAGCGGTACGAAACAGACTGAGGGGGGGGGCATCCTAGACTTCTTTCAATTGCACCATCGAATTGTGGCTTGACCGACAGAGATGGAAGTGGGAAACGGCCAAAAAGTGGAGGTCATGCAGCATCCTTCCCTAGCGTCATCATCCTGCAGGAATGATAACGGGATAACGGGGCGAGCTTGCAACCCATCCCCGCGGGGCCTAGTCCACGCAGGCCTCGGCAGCCAAGCCTTTAGCGTGATGCGCACTCGCATCCACTTCCAAGTCAGATGACTGAAATCTCATGCGAGGCTAAGGAAGCGAGTGCATGCTAGGAAATGGAGAACGGGATCATTTCTGACCAGTGTCGACGCAGAAGAGACAGTTCGCTTACTTACTGGTCGAGTATGCCGTCTGTAGCTCCTACCTTGAGCATGCCGTGCATCAGGTGGTGGTGGAGTAGTGCCATAGATCCAGAGAGCCAGGGCATGCGCGAGGGGAGATCGAGCAGAACCGACACGAGCGGGAAGATCCTGAAGCTCAGGATTGGACGAGGGGGACGATGGTGTCTGTCCGTCGACTTTTCCATTGGTGAAGATTCGCGTGCTGCTGGAGTCCTGCTCACGGACGCTGACCGCAACGGTTGCGAATAAGCGGTGGTGAAGCCGAGAATGACAAATCGGACCGACATGAATGCCAGGTAGCCGTACTGCAAGACTCGCCAGAATACCGACGAGAGTGTGGATAGACGGTGGTGATGGTCTGCCTTTCCGAGTCTGCTCTTGTCGGCGAGGAGGCCGAATTTCTCGAGTTGACTCCTGCTATCTACATCAATCAGGTCGCCCGCAGCTCTGGGCTCCAATTTCGCTTGGACCACCTCGACGAGCTTGATGATGCTGGCCCATATGAACCAACCTTCGCAAACCTTGCCTCCAATCGAATTACCCAGAATACTCTCCGCAATCACATCGGCAACGAGGGTGCGTAAACATGCATTCTCCAAGTCCTCGGTGGGTAGCAGGACGGCCAAAACGCCCTGTACTAGCAGTTGCCGGTACGCTGCCTCATGATCATTCTGCTCTGTCGCCGTTGCAGCGACTGCAGGGTCGGGTACCGGAGAGAGGGCTGGATGGGGATTCAAGCTGTGGTATATGACTCGGGGATTGGTGGGAAGGAGTGTCTGCGATGCCTGGTGACTGATTCGGTAGACTGTTGTGTACTGTTAGCTTACAATTCTGAAGGGTCAATGTACACTCACTGACAGGTGATGTGACGCTCTATCAGGTCCGGGATCTCATCAAAAATCAAGCCCTCTAGATCCAAGGTCCGCAGTCTGCCTTCCAGCTGTGTCGTGCAATGGGCCACGATCCTTACCACTTCTTCCACAAAGCTCTGGTCAGGCGTGATCTTTCCATACCAGCTCAGGACCAGATCCTTTACGACGATAGCAACGATGGCATATAGTTGAAAGTCGACATCATTGCTGCTCGTCAATGGTGGTAAGAGTTCGCTAATAGGACGAGGATCGGTGGTACCGCTATGGCTTTGCGAACAAAGCACACGGCGAATCAAGGCAACTGTCGCCCTATCTGAGACGTCAGAAGGGATATTTGAGCGGGCCGGTGAAGCTTGACGACTCTTCGATGAATGTCTTGAGGCCTGGGATGGTGTCGAAGTGGAGCTTGCTGCAATGGAGGTGCTGCTGAAGGTTGGCACGGCCTTTGGACGAGGCTGGAGATTGGCTGGGGGTCGCAGGGCAGCCTGCGTCATTATCACACAGGTACAAGCGAGAAATCCATGCTGGGTTGTCTATGAGGTCAGCTCAAGGTCTCTAGGGTGAATGCTGTTTGTTGCCGTGGTGTGCGGTACAGATGGAAAGTGCTAAACGGGCACAAAGAGCGCCAAGAAGCGTCAGCGGAAATGTTCCGTGGTGTCCCACCGTTTCCCGTACTTTATATGGAGTCGTGGGAACATTTGGCAAAGTAAGCGGTCGTTCATGCCGTCAAAAGAGATGCGCTTTCGGAACAGCTATCTCAAGACAAGGTCGTGTTTCTCTAAGATGACAGGCTTCAGGCTCATTACTATACCCCAAGGGCTTCCATTGCGGCTCTGCAAGTGTCCGTTTCCTCAGGCTTGATTGTCATTAGGGGGATTCAGACTGTTCCGTAACTAGGAACAGATCACTTGTTGTACTGATCCATTTTCCTTGACTCAGTACACGCGGGTGCGCCAGGAAGCTGCACTTCATCCGAGTCTCCCCATCAACTTTTTCGGTAGCGATAAATTAAATGTCACTCCCCATCTAAATCTTCTGTTCTCACTAAGCGCACTCTCCGACTGGATCACTTCGCTCCTATCTCTTGACCCAATCTTCAAGTTGAGAGTCATTTCCATTAAAATGGCGACTCAGATCGTCCAGACGGTCATTACCGACATACTCGCGCCAGATCGTGGGATTATGAGAAGCCTTCGGTAACACAGATATATGTGGTCAACAGTTTCTGCTTCCACGTCAGAAAAGCGGCTTCATGGCCTTTGTGAACCAAATCTTACATCTTTGGCCTCTAGCCAGCTCACCATCATGCAACGTTTGATGCTCCTACCGTTACTGGCCTCGGCATACCATGCTACTTATACATGGGCTACGACAGCAGCAGTCACCCCAGCCTCACATATGGCAGCTAACGCTTCCATTGTTATGGCAAGTCCGGTCAATAAAAGTAAGATCGACAGGATCCGCAGGGTATTGGTTACCCGCTACCACGTGAGTGATGTCGGTTTATCCGGATGGTAATTCTCTCCTTTCCTTATGTGCCGAGTGAGACCTGTGAACAGCACCAGAGTCCTTTTTCTCCTCTTCGACTCTCTCGACCCATCAGCCATGTCCGAAACCATTCTTCCAATCTATGAGTACGTTCGAGATCTCAATGGTAGCAGAGGTGACGGCCTGCTCCCTGCAGAAGAGGATCCATTCATATACAACAAAGGTCGTGGAGCATATACCGAGGTCAGCTGGTAGCCAGTCGCTAAGCTGGGGGCTCCTCGAAGGCGCTATCGTGGGGATGTACTATCCTTGAGAGGCAAACATAAGACGCTTAGTTTCACGCTCTGGGATGCGCGTACTGGTATGGTCGGGCTTGGAAATTTATCCGCAGAAAAATCTCCTTAGCTTTGAACACAACAGCGCCTATTCAAGCGGTATCCTAGACTTTTCATCTAGCCAGCTTAGCATGACGGAAGTACCGAAGAGAGCCGTGTTAGTCAAGACTTGCGAGACCTCTTGATAGATATTTTGCAATAAGATACTGCGGACTTAATCGAGGCGGCTCGAGCAAAGCACTTGCTTCCTGGTGCAAGTAACATGGTGGTGCAGCGTACAGCGTGTCATGCTCGTTGACCAAGGACTAAACGTGGACTACATTTGCGGCTGTCCATCGAGCAGAATGCATTTGGAATGCATGTGCGCATAGAGGTATCGTCGAAGCATGTTCTTAACCTTTGGCTCATGAAATTATGAGGCAATTCCCGATGATGTAATTAACGGTGATTCTCAGGTCAGCTGTAGAGAGACAGCAGCGCTGTGCTCACAGTAGTCCGTGGTGGCGAATGGGCATTTATGCAGCGAAGCATCCGAGAAGGAACTATTCAAGTCATACTCTGTACAGAACGTTCAGTTGAACGGTTGTCCCACGTTGATACTGGTGGCCGACCAGCTGGCTACTAAGCCCTTTCGGGCTAGGAGATCTGATCCCACAGCGCAAGGTTCCGCTCCCAAGTTCATAAGGAGATAAGTAATCATGGAGGCGCAACCTTTCCGCTGCCTGTTCATACATATCCTATGGCTTAGATATCTATCAAATAGTTTTCTTTTGATATTTACTATCTGCTGTATCGAAATATTGTAATTGATCCTTCATTGGAATCAATGTTCCTGACCTCTTCACTTCCAGCTACTTTCAGGTCTGTCAGGAGTACATTAAATAGTTATCTCAGATCTCTAAAAGTTGACTCCTGTGGTCATGGGCTTTCCATATCATTTTGTCGCCTTGGATGGGGAGCAGGAATCGCGTCGTCGAGATCTTCTAGATCATTATGCACAATCTGCGCAGCTCTCTATACTTCTTCTTCCCTTGATTTATCAACTTTCTTACGGCCTTTGGTTGCTAGTAGGGAGATCAAGGAGTCAACGTGAATATCAGCCTGGAAAACAATATCAAAGTCCTATAGTGTCAAATTCCATATCGCCTGTAAAGACCCTGCCGAGCAGCTCCTGGCATCGTGTACGTTGGGCATTGAATGAGGAGTTCGTTGAGGGATGGGGAACCAGACAGGAGTGGCTAATTGCTACACTCTGGACTGGATGGCTTCTCATGCTTGCGGTAAAGGATACTGGAGACGGTAAGTAGCACCGCAACCACAGCGCTGTCCATAATGCTGCGTGATTGTGGCTGCATTCTTCATAGAAGAAGTGTTCTGATCTGCTTCTCATGATGCTGCTTTTCGATGATCTTGGGACCTTTCAATCCTTCGTATATCACGATTACGACGAATGTCTTTTACGCTTCATGGGCAAATCAACAGTGAAGAGCGTATACTAATCATTCACTAGACTACCTCCATCTGACAAAACGATTCGGGATAATCGCCGCGTCGCAACTCCCACTGCACTACCTCCTCGCCTTGAAAATCTGGTCACCAATTCAATACCTCACACGCCTGTCCCACGAAGAATTGAATCCCTACCACCGCCACCTCGGCCGTATAATCATTACATTCTTCTCGCTCCACGCCTCGATGTACTTGAACTTTTATGTTCAGAAAGGTCTCTTACTGAAACGTATCCGCGATTGGGACGTGAGATTAGGTCTTACGGCCATTACCATTGCCCTTGTCATAGGCACGTCTGCCATGGCGAAAATCCGAACGTGGAATTATAGAGTCTTCTATTACCTCCACGTAGTGCTTTCCCTTTCCCTATTACCGGTCCTCTACCTCCATGTCTCCCATTTGCGCATCTACATACTCGAAGCAGGCGCCGTGTACGTTCTTAACAATGTCTCGCGGGAAAGCTCCCGAGCCACAGCCGACGCAACAATAGAACTTCTCCCACAAACAAACCTCCTCTCCATCACAATCCCCCTAACCGACATCCTATCCTCAAAAACATACACACTAGGCCAACACGTTTACCTCGGTTTTCCCACACTGCCCCCAAAGTTGCGGATCAACCCCTTTTCGATCGCCAATCCCAACCCAACCAGCGACAACAGAATCCACGTCATCGCCCGCACCCTCTCCGGCACAACAGCCAAGCTATCCCATCTAGCAAAACAACCTCAACCAGTCCCCTTAACCATAGAAGGTCCCTACGGCTCCGCACGCCACTTCCCTAAACTCGACACCTACGACCGCATCCTCCTCGTCGCAGGCGGCGTTGGCGCCACTTTCACGCTCCCAATCTACATCGATCTACTACAGCGTGCGACGCCAGGCAAGCGAGTCCCACCGGTGCGATTCATATGGACCGTTCGCGACGGGTATGATGCGCAGTGGGGTATTGATCAATTACGTGCTCAGCTGGGAAAGCTGCCGGAGTTGGAACTGTATGTTTCGCGCACGGAGGCTGAAAGGCAGGATGGTGTCATGCGAAGAGAGGAGGACGATCAGGCATTTGAGCTTCGGCAACAAGAGCAGTCCCAGGATCGAACAAAGGGTGTCGATGCTGACCTTGAAAATGTGGCAAAGGAAGGGCGCCCAGATCTCAAAACTATTGTTGATGAGATCTTCCAAGTCAATGCCAATGAGAGAGTTGCAGTACTCGTGTGTGGACCAACCGGCATGGGAAAGAGTCTCAGGCGGGAAGTCGGACGGTGGGTTGCAAGAGGAAGAGACGTGTTCTGGCACACGGAGGAGTTTGGATGGTAATATTTGCAATGATATTCCCTTCCCCCAACGAAGCTTGGATATCCCAACAAACACCTTCACCATGACCGAAAAAAGACATGCGCTACAACCCCCCCTCTACCACACACACACACACACACACATACCTACCTATATCCTAAGACCAACGACCCATCAGCCACCCATAACCCCTCCACCCACAAGCATACACCACTCCAACACCCCATCACCAACCTCTCAATCGCTCCCAATATCAAGAGCCACCCCCTCCCTATCCATCTCCATTCTATACACCCCATTCTTATAAGCCAACAACCCCAAAGCCGAATAACTGTCTTAATCATTGAAATACTGCTGCATGACCCTATCTCCACTCCACATCCAACAATGCAGCAAGGGGTAGATCCCCGAACCAATTTTTCGTTTATATCGTACGCCGGTTGTGGGAGACCCTGGCGACAATGATTCTTGATCAGATATCAAAATACAGCACCGGCGACAGTGCTTCCCCAAGCTGGTTCGTTCGGTTGGTCGGTTGTGATATAATGCGTTATGAACCAACAACATGGATTGTGTAAGGTAATGAGTAGGTGGGCGAATGAACAGAAAGAGACAGGAAAGATGGTTGCACGCTGTCTTGGGTTCTGTGGCGTTTACTCGGTACGAATCTAAATGTTTGAGGACGAACATCGTGACGCAGGTAAAGTACCTTCTTAGTGAAGGAGAGGATAGAAACGTAGTAGCGCATTTTTGAAACGTCGTGCTAGGAAGTTCAATGGGGGCATACACCATTTATTTTCTTTAGAGAAAAATGAAGGATGGAATGAATGAAAGAAAGAAAGCAATTATTCCCCTTTAAAGTAGATATACTTACGGTTTTTATACCCGAACATACCTTACTGTTAGTAGTCTATCATAGGTAGGCGTAAATGACAGATTGCATCACCATACAATATAGGATCGATATCTAAATACCATATATACCAGGGAATATGGTGGAGCGATAGCTGCCGTCCATGGCTCCTGAAGGAGAGTGGAGTTTTCATTCTTGTCAGATAGATTGTTTTTAGAGAGGGGGATATGTTGTATGGTGCCAAGAGTGAGGGGGTGTGGATGATGGTCATGATGGATTTCGCATTTGGGGGAGAAGTGGGATATGTAGGGGGTTATGATGGAGGAGCGAGCTTGAGGCTGGAGGACCTTGGATGAACGAGGAGTGGAGAAGTGGTTGGTGTAGGATGGAATGGGATGTTTGGCGCTTGGGTTTGTTTTAGGCAGGGGAGGATAAGAACTGACATGATCGAGTTCTTGTATTCCATGCCTTTTATGTAATATCCGAATTAGTTGTGATTATGTTTCAGCCTCATGCCGATTTGTCCAGATCTGGCACAGAAAGCCTAGTTCAACAACCATATTGAGGTTGATCACACTATTGTCCAAAGCCTCAATAGAGCTTCTTGACTAATGAAGCGAGCCTCGGAGCCCTCGCTTGCCGCTCTTGTTGCCCTCTCTGTTGCTTTTGCCGATGCTGTTCTGCTTTCATGTAAAAGATGCTTCCGTCGTAGATCCCGCGGATATCTTCTTTTCGCATTATTCCGTCTTCGGGCCAGATGAAAAGGTATGTTGCAACCCCTGATGATGAAGCAAAGTCAGTAAGTATGCAAATCAACGGAAAAGTTGAAAGGACAATAAGTGCACGGAGTTCTTGTCGGGAGGGTACGTACACTCAAGAAAGGTAGCACTCCATCCAAAGAAATCAAAAACCATCCGCTGTCCCTTCCAAAACCTCAAAAGATCCCATATGTCCAGCCCGCCTTTGTTGCCCTTATCGTACTTGGCAAAGATGTCCTCGAAGTTTTGCGGCTTGAATCGCCCCTCATTATCGTACGTCATGGAGTCGCTCCCATGCTTGTCTTTGTACACGCGGTCGAGCCAGATGCGGAAGAATGGGTCAGGCAGAAAGGTGGGAGCGGTCGGATACGAGAGATTGACGTTGATGATGAAGGCGGCAATGGCAGCGAGGGGCGGGGACCAACCGAAGTCTCGGCAGCCGCGGTAGGTGTCTCCAGGCCAGATGATTCCATCGTGATCGGGATCCCAGTAATCGCAGTGCTGCTGGACGACGGTCTGGTGCTGGTGCGTCGTTGCCCAGTGGCCCTCTAAGGTTCCATGCGGTTTCTCCTGAGACGCGGCGATGGTTGCTCTTGCCGTGCCTGCGTTCTTCAGATGCGAGTCTGGGGGCGGTACCCATGGCTTTCGCTCTTCGGTCACAGGGGATGGGTGAATGTACGTCTTAAAGGGCCCTGACTTAGCCGTGTAAGGATCTGTGCTTCCTGCTGCTGAGCCATCGCTCGACAGACCATCGATTAGAGGAAGATTCACGTTATCCAACTGGTTCGCCATTGTTGGAGGTGTTGAGGTGACTTGGAAGAATAGTAAATGTGAAGAATGTTAGGGATGGTCTTATGATAACATGCATCAGCCATTGATAAGTGGAGCTCGCAGTTGGGATGAGGTCATGGTAATTGTGGATTTACACATGCGGGCTGCAGCGGATAGAACGAGACGTTGCGCAATAACATAATCATGACAAGAGGGAGATTTATCGAATGAAGTGAGCATGAGTGAAGGCACGATAGCTCCCATCATGTATGTATTGGAGGTATGAAAGACTTTGGGACCGCATTCAAAAGAGCAAGTCAACAAGCGTAGTTCGGAAGTGGGGAGCAATGGCGCTAGAATAGAACAGTAGTTCTACTAGTACTAGAATATTCTAGTGTTTAGAGCGAATCACGTACATCCAGCAGGGCTTTTGCTCTCGTGTCATAAACCGTCGAGCTTGGGTCCTACAATATCATTCTACTCCGTAGTATGAGTCTTGACCCTTTGATGCCTACCAGGCACGTGACAGCGTGCAAGCTTGGTGTTTTGGTGCCTGGAAATTTGGCCGATCTCAGGGCATGCTGCCTGGACCCCCGCGCGCTGGGCCGCCTTAGATGCAGAAGCTGAAGGAGCTGGCTAGGCTGGGGAGTGCATAAGTATTGAGAAACCTCTCACCGCTCATAACAGAATCAATTGAATCGCTACCTTGTCGACAGAGCTGAATCCCTTCCTTTTCAACGTTGAGAAAGAATCTCTAGACACGATGCCTCCAAAACGCAAGAATACTGGCAAACAGGCCGGTAACAACAAGACTAAGCAATCAAAGCAGGACGGCCAGAAAGCTGTATCCCATGATCTTAATGTGCCGATTGATGAAGGCTTCAATCTATCTGCCAAAGTATATATTGATGACGATGGTGTCATCTTTGATGCCTCCCTGAACCAGACCAACATCGGCGACAACAACAACAAAGTTTACCCTCTCCGATTCCTTATTCAGCGTACTCTAGCTGAAATTTCTGTAGTTCTACAGACTGCAGCTTCTCTACGACGAAAAGAAAGACGAATATTACGCGCACACACGATGGGGTAAGGCACCTCTTTGCATTATCTGCCCAAGAATTCCGAGACAATTGTATAGAATATGCCCCCATTGTCGACCTTACTAGCCTATCTCTTCTGCCACTTGGTTCCTAACGGAAGAATGTCACTCTCGTTAGCAATTTATTCCTGTCCTTATCGAGACTGCGATTTGGGGAGTAGTCCTGTTGTCGAGCGATTCGTTATCCATCTTTCGTTCGTCTTTCCAGAGGATCCGCGCCTGTTACATCCATTCCTGCACCGAAGCGAAATCTCATAGCTCAGTCCCATTACGAGATCGGACTATACTGAATCTTGGATCTGTGTAGGCCGTGTGGGTGAGTTCGGTCAAACCAAGACTATGGGCCCAAGCTCTCTAGACGACGCCCTGAAAGACTTTAACAAAAAGTTCAAGGACAAGTCAGGCCATAAATGGGAGGAAAGGTCCGAGCCCGCGAAGAAGGGTAAATACACCTTCCTCGAGAGGAATTACGAGGACGATGAAGACGACGAGAGCGGTACCGCGGACCAAGCCAAGAAGGAAGACGAAGACGAAGACGAGAAGCCAATAGTTGAGAGCAAACTACCAAAACAAACGCAACGACTGATGGAGCTGATCTTCAATCAAAATCATTTCAATGCCGTTCTTGAGCAAATTGGATACAATGCTAACAAATTGCCATTGGGGAAGCTCTCCAAGGCCACCTTGAAGCAGGGCTTTGAGCATTTGCATGAGCTTGCCAGTCTAATCAAACATCCGACTTTGGCTAAGAATAAATATGATACTTCGCAGGAAGAGGTAAGTGTTCAACACCTCTTTCTTCAGACCTTGACCTCTGCATTCACCTTGCTAAGACCAACACTATAAGAATTCCATTAGTCGTTACTTGCTTTAGATCAAATCCCTGCCATTTTCTTGCATCACACTATATGGCCCCTTCGATGTCACACAGCTTCTACGTTCACCTTCCTTCATTGCAATTCTTTTCCTAAGCCAATCCTTGAGGAATCGTGTCATAGCCTATTCTCGTTTATCCAATCTCCTGGAATATCCTGGGTCGCTATGCGACCTTCGTCTGCTAATCGTCCACGAACACAGGCAATCGAAGATTTCTCAAACAAATACTACTCCACCATCCCCCACGAATTCGGTCGCAACCGCCCACCCGCCATCAACGATAACGAGATCCTGCGCAAGGAAACCTCCATGCTCGACACCCTAACTGACATGGAAGTCGCAAACACAATCATGAAAGCCAGCGGCTCCGACAAAGAAAAAGACGCCGAAAGTGTCAGCATCCTCGACAAACGCTTCCAAGATCTCGGCATGGAAGAAATGACCCCTCTCGATCACGATTCCTCCGAGTATAGAGCTCTGGCAGATTACCTCATCAAGTCCTCCGGCACGAGCCACGGAATCAAATACAGACTGGAAGACATCTTCCGCATCGACCGCTCCGGCGAAGCCGATCGCTTTGAGAAATCCGAATTCGCCAAACTCAAGAAATCCGACAAACGCCTCCTCTGGCACGGCTCCCGCACCACCAATTATGGAGGAATCCTCTCTCAAGGCCTCCGTATCGCCCCTCCCGAAGCCCCTGTCAACGGCTACGCCTTCGGAAAAGGCGTCTACCTCGCCGACGTGTCCAGCAAATCGGCCCAGTACTGCCAACCCGCCATGAGCGGCGGGACTGGTCTGCTGCTTCTCATCGAAGCGGAGCTCGGGAAGCCGATGTATGAGATCCCGACCGGGAACCCGAATGCGGAGGAGGAGGCGAAGAAGCATGGTGCGTATTCGACGCTGGGAGTGGGACGCACGGCGCCGCAGGGGTGGATGGATGGGAAGGCTATTCATGAGAGTTTGGAGGGGGTGAGTATTCCGGATCCGAGTATGGGGCTGGGGGATAATAAGAAGGCGAATGCGAATGGGTATCTGATGTATAATGAGTACATCTGCTACAATGTCGCACAGATGCATCTGAGGTATCTTTTCAGGGTTGGGATGTGAGTGAAGTCCCAGTACCCAGGGGTATTTCTTACTGGTGATGAAGGCGGGAAAAAAAAGCAGATAGATCGGCGCATAGCGAATGTCAAGATATATTATTGTTCTTCGAATGGGAATATGCTGTGATGATGCGATATGAAGGGATAAAAGTACAATTGAATTTTTGTATGCCATCTATGCAAGCCAGTCCAGTTCTCAAGCATTCAGTTGATCTTGACGGCGGTCTAAAAAGAAAAGACAATTCCCTCACACCCATTCATTCGTCTTTCAAAATCCACCATTCACTATCGAAACGGTACCTTATACCCCAAGTATCACCATCACCACCACGATCTCCACCCACCCACATCCGTCAAGTCAGTCGACCGCCCTCCCCCCTCAAGCTATCCATAACTCGCCCGCTCGCACCAACCATCTATTGCTCAGTCTGGAAGTAATTGAGCAAGATCGACCGCTCCTGCGACTCCTCGCCCCAATCCCTCACCACGACGCACGAGCAATTGACGACCTTTCTCGCATTGCCTTCGCGGTCAAGCACACCTATATAGCACACAGGGCAGAGATTAGCAAAATATCCTCATACTCCTTCCCTCCTTTCCCCCAAACCCCATCATCCCCATCCCAAACAAGAGCAGAAGAAGAAAAACACAAAAAGAAAGAAAAGACTCACACAACCCAGCCCACTCCCCCAACATCTTCCCATCCGGCACCTTGATCAACGGAATCCCATGCTCCCCACACAACGCCACAACAAGCTTCTTATACGCCTCCTCCTCGCACCCTTCGTTCAACACGCACATATGCGCCTGACGTCGATCCAGCGCCTTGCTCGCCTCCCGCAATCCGCGCGCCAGGCCATCGTGGATGAGTGCGAGTTTGAGCACGCCTTTCAGGGCTTCGAGGACGGACATTTGACTGCTGCCGCCGCCGCTGTTGGCGGCATTGCCGGCGGGGGCGTCGGTGGGGGCGGAGGGGTCGTCGGCGGGGGTGGGGGAGGTGGGCTCTTCTCCGTCCGACTGGGGGTGAGGAGGAGGGTGTTAGATGGGGGTTAGGTGATGAGAAGGGGGAGGGGGAAAGGGAGGGGGGAGGGTACCATCTTGACTGAGTGTGTGGTGTGTCAGTGTGGGTTGTCGGATATCCTCAAAGAGCGTCGTTGTTGTGGTAAACGTAGATGTTTGGAGATGTCTCGAGGTAGATTTTCCAGGTCGTGTGCGCCAAGGCGCTTCGCTTAATTTTCAATACGGACGCGCTAGTGGGATACAGGGGGGACTTCTAAGTTGCGTGTTTCAGGATTGAATGTAATTATTTATTCAATCCTCAAGAGTGATGGCTGAGGTTGAGCGTAGGACCGTGAACCGCTGATGCTACCTAACATTGAGTCGTGGCCCATATCAAAAGCACCACCCTACTCGCAAGACGCTGTCGATGAGTACCAAAATCAAGACCCGACCATGGGAATCACTTTACTGCATCTCGACTTCCATCTCACGTTTCACACTTGAGGAGCTTCTTGGGGTCTCGTCCCCCTTGCCTTTGTTGATCCCCAGCCCTCCCAGTCCAGCTGCCAGCGCAGCGAGACCGGAGGTGTCTCCGTTGAGCAAAGCATGACCAGGTGCTCCAGCTCCTACCGCGTCATGAGCGGTCTCTACGCCAGTGAGTACGCTGTTCTCAGCATATGGGTCGGCATCATTGCCCTGAGCCTGTGCCCGAGTTGGCCCGTTCATCTCCGCGCTAGTACGTCCAAAAAGCTCATTCCACCATCTGAGTGGGCCACTTCCCGGTAAAACAAGTCGTTCCTTACCTCGGACGTTATCGTCAATTGCGTCGTCGTATTGATCGTTGATAAATTGCTCCCTTCGGGAAATGAAGTACTCCCAGACACTCCGGGTCTTCTCGCTCACACGGGCTTCAACTCGCTCTCTTTCATTATTGTAAAGAAATGTGCCGTATTGGCAAGAGTACAGGTGGTAAAGTAGACGTCGAAGGAAGCGTTCATTAAACTCAAACCGATTAGGATGCTGGTACAATAATTGATAGGTTGCATCTAGGAATTGGTGAAAGACTGGACTGGTTTCCTTGACTTTGGTGGTGCTCTTATCGTTTGCGGTTCCCTTGCCAGAGGTCGGCGCTTTCTTCGAGGTTGGAGACCCCATATCGTAAGGTTGCATTTCCCCGTCCGAATCGACGAATGAGTCCCTACTCTTGTTATCTTTGTTAAAAAAGCCTTTAGCGCTCAGTAGAGCGCTTTCGAGTGCTTGTCCGGCTCCGCTATTCTGCCCAACGAGACTTGGCTTGTTATTGTTATCCCCTCCAATCCGTTCGTTCTCTATATTGAACCATTTTTCGCTAGACAAATACCCAGAGCGATGGTTGAACTGGTGGCCAAACGAGAGCCAGTCCTTTTCAACCAGCACAATGAAGCCCTCAATGGTACGGTAGTAAGGATCAAGACAAAGCTGACTTAATGCGCTGAGCTGGCTAGTTCGGTCCCATCCATCAGAGCAGTGTATCAAAACATGCGAATGCTGAAGGGCGACCTGTCTAGCGATGATGCCTGCCCCATCGAGGAGCCCACCAATATGTTTGAGCCACTTGCTACTCGCAAGAGCTTCTCTGTTCGGCGCTAAGGGCGTAACATCCGACTCTTTCAAGGTCTCTATGACTTTGTTCAAAGAGTCCCTCATCACATGGATGTTGTCGATCCCTAGATAGATTTTGGTTGCGAAGCGGTAGTTGTCCATATTCTCTGAGCCCAAGCCCACAGCTTGCATCGCTAACGCATTCACCGTTGGCCGAGCATCCACTATGAGATTGTGTTGCTGCGCACCATACACTCGTGGCTCTTCCGGCTTGTCGTCGCTCCCGGTTTGGGATATCATCTCGTCCTCAAGAGTTTCTGCGTCTGTGAGAATGGGCTCTGGAGGCGCGAATTCGCTTTCGTGGGATCGCATCGATTGCGGGCTTCGAGGCCTGGAAGGTGGCTCGGAAGCCTGGGGGTCTGAATGCGAAGTCGAGAAAATAGCCAGCAAGAGCTTTTCATCTTGTATGCTTCGATTGCCTTTGATGCCCACCAGCGGCTGAGCACAGCGGGTGATGGAACAATTGTTGACTGGGTGTAAATATGTCAGGACCGGTAGTCGTACCCGTGAACGATATTTGCCTGCATAGTTCAGGGTATTGTCGGATATTGCTGAGGGTACGGGTAGCAGAGCAGGGTACGTAGGTGAAAACTGCAGCGTCGATGAGCTGTAGCTCAAAATTTTCACAGTCGCGCAAGCTCACCCCATAATCTGTATTGACCCTCGATATTCTCCAACCTTTATCTGTGCCCTTCTCGGTAATGCCAAGTCTCTTCCACTCTCGCTTCGCATCGTAGATCGCCCATCCATTTACTTCTTTCTCGGGATTTTGTGGCTGGTAGCTGAATGCGTATAGCTTCTCAACCCTTCCTAGCTTACAGGTCCATGCTTTGATGCTATCGTACACATCCCGGGCCTTCTTCTCGTCAACAAAACAAAAACAAACGAATGTAAAGTCTCTGCAGCGCAGCCGTATCGATGAGGGGAGGTGAGAAGCCGGAGGCGTTGGTCGCAAAGTACAAGTCTGTATGATGGGATAGGTGATCCATAGTTCTCGAGGGCGGACCTTAGGATCTTCGGTGTGTGATGGTGGGGTATGGCAGAATATGAGATGGTGGGGGGTCAGATGTAGGGTTCCCTCGACTTGTTCACCTCTTCGGACGAGCTTAACTTCATCTACCTAGACATGATCAGCAAATGTTACTTTGAGGTTGACAGGAGCAGATCCACCTTAGCAATGCGTGTTCGCTCCATCTTCAGGCCATCGTCTGCTCATTGCATGGGGTAGAGGCGGAAGTACTATTGTGATTAGGTACAGCAATGCAGGAGATAGCACTTATGAGCGTTGAACTTTACAAGAGATACTGATAGCTCTATGGAACGAAGAGGCAGCAAATCAGAGTACCAGCTTGATGGTGTTCTTCATGGACACTAAAGCCAAGAATATTACTAGCGCCATCTTATCGTACGAAGCGATGCCAAGTCCCACAACTCCCACTCTTGGCCCCGCTACCTGTAATATCGAAACACATCCTCCCTGACCGCGCTTCGTTGTAATACCCACGTCGTGGGATAATCGCAATCATGGCTACTGCCGGAGCAACCAACATTTCGAAGCGCAGGAAGTTCGTCGCCGACGGTGTCTTCTATGCGGAACTGAACGAATTCTTCCAGCGCGAGCTGGCCGAAGAGGGATATTCTGGTGTTGAAGTCCGCGTAACACCCACGGTGACCGACATCAGTACGCTGCCTCAATATCAGCTCTTTATCATTATACTGACCAATGGTTTAGTCATTCGCGCGACACATACCCAAGAAGTCCTTGGTGAGCAGGGGCGCCGTATCCGCGAGCTCACCTCGCTCATCCAAAAACGCTTCAAATTCCCCGAAAACTCGGTCTCTCTTTATGCCGCCAAAGTCCAAAACCGAGGTCTTTCTGCCGTCGCTCAGTGCGAATCTCTCCGCTACAAGTTGCTCAATGGTCTGGCTGTGAGGAGGGCTTGTTATGGTGTGCTGAGGTTTATCATGGAAAGTGGAGCCAAGGGGTGCGAGGTTGTCGTATCCGGGAAACTGAGAGCTGCCCGTGCGAAGAGCATGAAGTTCACTGTGCGACTGATGGAGATACGTTCCCAGATACACATGCTGATATAGATATAGGACGGTTTCATGATCCATTCTGGTCAACCCGCCAAAGACTTTATCGACTCAGCTACCCGTCACGTCCTTCTCCGTCAAGGTGTTCTTGGCATCAAAGTCAAGATCATGCGCGGCTCCGACCCAGAGGGCAAGACCGGTCCTCTAAAATCATTACCAGACTCCGTCACTGTCATTGAGCCGAAGGAGGAGCAGACTGTCGTGCAGCCCATGAGCCAGGATTATGGTGCAAAGGCAGTAGCAGCTCAACAAGCGGCCGAGCAGCAGAGAATGGAGGAGCAGCAGACGCAGGGTGGTGAGAAGGGCGAGGAAGACTACGGCCAGGAGTAAGGTGGTCTGGGGAGACGTGGCAGAGGATTGTGTCAATCTTGTACTTGATGCTGGAGCTTAGTCAATCAACTGAAATTTACAAATGCCAAAATTGTGCCACCAGCGAGTAATCATTCCAGCGTATCGACTGCTTTCGACTCCATAAACGAATGCTATCCCCACTCTCCAATCCAGAAGAAAAAAGCGACAGATCATATAATTTGAATTAGATCTGAGGTCTTCCAAACGGACCAAACACCACTCATCAATCTAGAAGCATATCAATCTTTCTTAATTGTTCTACAAAATCATGACTAAATTCATAAGCAACACGAAAAGCATTAGGGAAAGTGGTAAGATGGGTATTCCAATCATATTATATCTTCAGTCATAGCACCTGAAAACCATACATACTAGTGCCTGACTCTAGTCTGTACTAATGAACTGTACAGCTTCGTGGTTTAGCAGCTGAGGTCAGACATGGCCGAGGATCATTATCTTTCTTATCTTTAGCAACAGATGTGAAACGAATCTGTATAGCTCTCAGCAGCGCCGAACGATTTCCATCAGACACTGCCAATGACAGTATTACTACAATTGTCAGACGATGCGACCCAAGGAGAGCCACGGAACAACAGTCAAATGATTTATGTAGGTATCTTACGAATGCGTCTAGACACCCTCGAACCCTGAAATTAAGCAGTGATGCTACCACTACCGCAGAAAGTAAGGTTACCTACACGAGTATCCTGCCTACGGCGATGTCACCATTGCCTCTCCCCCGCCACCTATACTTTGTGCTGCCGTAGTCGCAAAATACCTCACGTCCACGTCGTCATCCCGCTGCAGCTTTTCCAGGTTGGGTATGATTTTTTGTTGGATAAGATGCTGGCCAGCAGATGATGGAGGCATCGAGTGACCGGACTTTTCGAGGTCTAGAATGGTTCCTTCGGAAGGTAGTCGCTTTAAGATGTCAATGAGGATGGTGTAGGATTTCGCAACGTTGAAGCGGATATTAGGGATGTCGTCTGTTACTAATTTGTCCATCATTGGCAAGATCGCCTTCTCTATCACTTCAAGATTTATGGCTGGTGCAAGTGTCTGCAGGAGTATATTAGCCTTTATCAAACGGCTTACAGATGTTTACAACATACCGAGATGGCGAAACATGTAGTCATCCGGTAGAGGTAATTCGGGTGTTTGCCCATCACTGTAACTTTGGGAATGATTGCTTCACTAGCCCATTCAACACCAAACACTTCAGTGAGCTTCTTCAAATTTTTAGTGGCAGCTTCTCGTATTGAAAAGACCGTGTCACCAAGCCAACTCATACAGAGCGTACTGAGTTTATCGTCGAAGAACTGTACACCTAGCTGACCAGCGAGCAGTGGAATGTATTCGATGATGGCCAACCGAACGCGCCACTGCTTGTCCTCTGCCAGCTGTACTATGGCTGGGAGAAGAGACTCAGAAAGTCGCTCGATGCCAATTACTATTATGTGTTAGGGGCCTAAGGTTCTGGCAGTCGCACCAGGAGAGGGCAAACCTTTGTTGACTAGCTCGAGCTTCGAGATTATGTGCAACCGAACATCAGGGTACTCGTCCTTCAACATTGATAGAAACATCGGGAGGAGGTGTGAAATGGTTCTGAGCGGGATGTTAGTGAAGTTTGAGCATGGAATGATGAATCTGCCTACTCTTCTTTGCCTAGGATTGGGGCCAAGCCACTTATCTGGGTGCCCAGGGCTGCACGAACATGTTGCGAAGTGTCGGATACTAAATGTTCGATGCTAGACATAATCTCGTTGAGTAGAGTTTCGCGGTCCAGGAGGGTACAGAATCCTAGTCAAGATTGGTGAACAACGCTCCAGACAACCACGCGATAGATTTATTTACCTGGAATTTGCCCAGCAATGGCCGTGCGGACTTCGGCTTCAGTATCTTTGAGGAGTTTCACAAATGCGGGGACGAGATCGCGGGTTACGGTTTCTTCGTCTACAGCTTTCGCAATCTGCGTCCGAGTCAGCGCCTCTTCCTAAGCTGATGCAGAGGACTCTCCTACCTTTTCAAAGCGGTCCGCAACCATATACCTCACTCTCCAACTCTTGTCCTCAAACAGACTCCTTAGCGCTGTTAGAAGCGTGCCATGGCTCGTTTGCTGCTCCTTTGGAATTACTTCCGCAATAGCAATTAATATCTCTACAGTGAGAAGTCGAACACTATCCTGATCATCACCAGCCAAACGCTGGAATAGGGGTATCATCTCGTCAATGACTATTGCGGGTGACATTTCTTTCACAAATTTTGCAAGATTGTTCGCGGCCTGCCGTCGAACCATCGGAGTTTCGTCACGTACCAACTGGCTGAACTGCTGGCGGAGCCCTTCCTGCGACGGTGAAGTTGCTTTGGAATATGGAACATTGTAGAGTCCGGTTGCGGAGATTTTTGATGTAAACCAGTCGGCTTTTGAGAGTCTTACGGTGAGGGGAACGAAATAATCTTCGACTTGGGACTGCGACAACTCTTTACAAATTTTGTTCAGGGACTCGACAGCCTTTTCCCGCACAAGGGGCTCCTCGATAGCCGCGAGGTTCTCTAAGGGCGAAAGAAGCACGTGACCATATTCTGGACCGCCAACGTACTCGACGAAGCCTCCCAGCTCATCGCTCAAGGCGGTCAGTACTTCATCCTCGTCTTCCACGGATTCTGAGCCCAGTCAGTAGCCGGTCAAAGCTCGCCTGGCCCCACTAACCATCAAGGAATGGAATAAGCTCGTCTCTCGTGCGTTCAGCACCGAGAGCTAGAGCGATTGTAGAGAGCCGGTGTATAGCGTTCAGACGTAGGAGGACATCGTCATGCTGGTCAACATACATATCAGAACGGTAAAACTAAACCAAGGATATCGAAGTATACCTTCAACTCGTCGATCAAGACAGCGATAGGAAACAGGGGGTCATTCTGTGCTTGGTCCTCCATGTCTTGTAACCGAATTTGAATGGGTGCTGACCGAAGGAGGATGAGGGAGGTTGGGAGGACCTAGGTACTCTAGTGCTCGTCGATGGGCGCTCTTGGTGCTGCTGAAAACTAAGCGCTGCGGTGTACCGGCATCAAAGAAAATTCTGTAGACTATGAGACGCTGGTCAGCTATGGATTAGGTTCGAGATTTGTTACTCGAGCTCCCCACATGAGCTCCGACAAACAAAGCACACGGCTGCATAGCGCCGTTGCAAGTAGTGAACGAAAAGATGCAAGCTGACCTCTATGGTAGCAATCATCAATCTCTTCCAAGTCACAAAGAGTGTCTAAGACAGTCTATTGAACGTAGCCTTTTAGTATCATCTGTGAATCATGAATTGGCATGGTATTGCATGTTCTGGATTGGCGTTTCGAAGTTGTTAGCCTCGCGCCAAGCATCTGTATCTTATTTTAGGCCTACGGATATAAACTGGTCTGGGTTGTGCGTCCATGTTCCAATCAACACCGGTGCTGCTATGTGACCAGGACCTCTGAGATTCCGGCAATTGTTTCGCTGTATAGACTAGTGAGCTTTCAAAGCTCAGAACACCGCCCAAAATGCCGACCATAGCTGTGGACAAGGCGGAGCTCTTCAAAGCTCTTGGTCAAGAGTAGGTAAATAGCCTCAATCCCTAGTTAGTGCTGCTTGTCGCTGAATCTTATTCCCCAGCTATACGACTGAAGAATTCGACGAACTATGTTTCGAATTCGGTAGGCAGTGCTGCGATCTCCTCAAGCTACTCCTGTGCTGACACTAGTTAGGAATCGAGCTCGATGAAGACGTAGAGTGACCGTATATTGCCTTCGTTATGCATACTGAAATCTCAACAGACATCGACGAGTGAACGACCAATGGTCGATGGCGAGCAAGAGCCTGCGCAGCTGAAGATCGAAATTCCGGCGAACAGGTATGGCAACACCTAAGGGTGATGGGGCTGGGTGGCTTACTCTCTTTCCCAGATATGATATGCTATGTTTCGAAGGAATCTCCCTGATGCTCAACATTTTCAACAAGAAGCGAGAGTCGCCGAAGTACCGGCTAGTACCACCTCCCAGTGGCAAGCTCGAGGTCCTTACCTGCCACGAATCGGTCTGTACAAACCGGCCTCGAACCCTGCGGTATTATGCTGAGGCAGCTCCCAGACCAAAAATGTCAGACCCTTCGTCTCAGGGGCTATCCTACGAAACGTGAAGTTCACACAAGCAAGATATGAGTCGTTCATCGCTCTACAAGACAAGCTACACCAGAACCTGGCACGACAGCGAACACTTGTAGCCATTGGGACACATGACCTGGACACTTTGCAAGGGCCTTTCACCTACGAAGCATTGCCGCCTGAGGAAATAAGTTTCGTTCCTCTGAACCAGACGAAAACGATGAACGGAGTGGAGCTCATGAAATTCTACGAGGTAGGGAGTGCTGATTACCTCTGTACGGAGCTGTCAGCACTGACGGTACCAACAGCATGACAGACACCTCTCACGCTACCTTCACATAATTCGAGACTCCCCCGTCTACCCAGTCATCCTTGACGCCAACCGCACAGTCTGCTCCATGCCCCCAATCATCAACAGCAACCACTCAAAGATCAGCCCTAAAACTCGAAATATCTTCATCGACATCACAGCCACCGACAAGACAAAAGCCGAGATCTGCAACAACATCCTTGTCTCCATGTTCTCCCAATACACCGAAGAACCTTTCACCATCGAACCCATCCAGATTATATCCTCGCACAACCACGAATCACGCCAAGCACCGGACCTCGCCCCTCGTGAGACCCAAGCATCGATCAGCTACATAAATGCCTGCTGCGGCCTCTCCCTCTCCGCCACCGAGATATGCGCCCTCCTCAAACGCATGTCCTACACCGCCTCTCCCTCCTCCGCCTCCCCCGACCTCGTAGACGTCCACATCCCCCCAACCCGCGCCGACGTCCTCCACCAAGCCGACATCATGGAAGACGTCGCCATCGCCTACGGCTTCAACAACCTCCCCCGCTCCTTCCCCAACATTTCAGGCACAGTCGCCCAGCCTCTCGCCATCAACAAACTCAGCGACATCGTCCGTCTCGAAGCCGCCATGGCCGGCTGGTCCGAAGTGCTCCCCCTCACCCTCTGCTCGCACGCCGAAAACTTCGCCAACCTCAACCGCATCGACGACGGCACCACGGCCGTCAAACTCGCCAACCCAAAGACCGCAGAATATCAAGTCGTCCGCACCTCCCTCCTTCCCGGCCTGCTGAAGACGCTGCGCGAAAACAAACACCACAGCGTCCCTATCAAGATCTTCGAAGTCAGCGACGTGGCTTTCAAAGCGCCACACCTCGAGCGCAAATCGCGGAATGAGCGCCACTTCGCCGCCGCCTGGCTGGGCAAAAACAGCGGCTTCGAAATCGTACATGGCCTCTTAGACCGCGTCATGCTCATGCTCAAAAGCGCATTCATCACTAGCGAAGAAGGCTTGGGTGGGAAGGAGGTGGGGGAGTGCGTTTATTGGATTAGCGAGGTGGATGATAAAACATTCTTGCCTGGACATGCGGCGAGTGTGCATCTGAGGATGGGGGGAAGGGAGCAGGTTATTGGTGTGTTTGGGATCTTGCATCCGAGCGTGCTGGAGAAGTTTGAGTTGCGGTATCCGGTTAGTACGTTGGAGATTAATATTGAGGTTTTTTTGTGAGGGGATCGAGCAGGGTTGGTTGTGTGGATGGATAGTGAGACGAGGAAGCGATATGGGATGCTAAGTGTCGATAGAGTGTAGACGCATGTGTGAAGGGAATATTAGGAGATAGAAAAGATCTGGGCATGCATTCATTCGGCTTCATGTTCCTCTTGTAAGATTGATTACCTTGTATTTAGTAGCGCTGGTGATTGTTACAATTGAACGTAGCAAAGAACCTCTTGAAAAAGGACGTAATTGAAGCTCACATGAACTCAATCTTCAAATTAATACTACCTCTTCAACAAAACTACAAACGGGTATCTGGAAAATCTTCGCTCGCACGCAGGCGCACACCCAGAAGCAGCAACCCATATGTACCGATCTCCATATCGAAAGCAATGAACAGAGATTGAGCCAGGCAACATGGCACGCAAAGGGAACAAACAAATCTCGTAGCCAGACCATAGAAATGCCAACGCTCAAGACCGGTAGACAAGCTTGAAAGACCCATAAGGACATCAAGACTCAGTAGGCGCCACCTCCTCCCTCACCCCCGGCCCAGGCGCCCTGCCACTAAAATCCAACGTCTGGAAACTAACCGGCATATCCGCATCAACAAGCGACAGCTTCGGAGCCCCCCCGCCCCCCTCATCTTCTCGAACCTCACTCAGCGGCACGCTCGCACTACCCGGCAACTCCCTATCCGGCAGCCTCGGCCCCGGAGGACTCGCCGGACCTTGAGCGCCCAAGACGTCGCTCTGTCGGCGCTGCAGATCGGCGAGGCGCGCGACGGGGTTCCATTCGCTCTGCTCGGGGACGCCGTCGGCGCCTGGGAGGTCGCCTTGGGCGTCGCGCTCGGCGCCCCAGAAGGAGGGACGGCGGACGGGGGCGGGGGTCACGGGGAGGGAGGGGCGTTCGATTTCGGTGGGGAAGTCGGTGAGTTTCATGCTGGGGCGGCGTTGCTGGGGCGTTTGGGGGTTTGGGGAGGTGGACGCTTCTGGTGCTGGGGGGTTGGTTTCTGTTGGTGGAGCGGTATCGTTGTTCATCAGGACTTGGACTTTTCCACGGCGGTTCTGGGGGAGGTTGCTGATGTAGCGTTCGATTTCTGGGACTTCGTCCCAGGCGTTGGTACGCTGATAGGCTGCGAATGGTTGAGCGGCTGTGGGCGTGAATGTGGGGGTAGTAGGCGATGCGGTTCTGCTTTGCGTGTCGTCGTCGGTGGTTACGGAAGGAGTGGTTTCTGGAGGTTTGGGTGGGTCGTCTGCAAATACTCGAGTGGGTTTTGGGGCGGTGCTTTCCCAAGGGAAGATGGATTTAGGACGTTCTGATGCTGGCGGCGTAGGTGGGACTTGGTAGTACATCCCTGTCGGAGCTTGGGGGTATCTGGGCGCTTGGAACAATCTGGAGTCGGAGGACATGTTGTAGATTTCATTGGGGAATTCTGCCGCTTCTGGTCGAGAATTCAACGGTGGCGCTTGGCTACGCGAAGTCAGTCTACCGTGACGTTTGTGGGCCACAGCTGTACTCACTGCAGAGGATCCCAGTCTATGGAGTATCGTCGCTGCTGTGCAGTGGGAGCCGAAGTGGCTCCGCCTCTTTGTAGGGACTCGGCTGGATTGGTCTTATTCGTCAGCGACTGATCAGTGGTATGAACGGGAACTTCTGGATTGTCCGCGAGTGGCCATACCGAGGAGTATCCATAATCCCTGCTGGACGCTTCGCCCTTGACGTACTGACGGATCGTTCGAGACTGCTTCGGCGCTTGGTCTGATATGTATCCTGTCGTCTGAGTGGGATATCAGCATGTGAATCTTGAAAAGAACTCAACAAACGTACCGCTCTTCTATAGTGCTTATCATAAACAGCCCACCACCTCCCAAGTAATTCTTCATACACGCCAGTTGCACCCTTCTGCTCTCTTCCAACAATCCATGGCTTATCTTTCCCTATGTAATGTAGCATACTAATACTGCTCTGGAAATGGCGATACGCTGGCACGTACTGATAATTCCCACTCGGCGTGCAGTTGTAGGTGAAGCTCAATCTTTGCCAGTCTCTGAAATGCATGTTCAAAAGCCCCTGATCTGCTCCATCGAAGCTTGTTCCTCGTTGTGCCAATGCTAGCAGTGCGTAGTAGTCGCCCATGTTGGGTTTTAGGGAAAGCACACCGCTATTGAAACAGTCCGGCCATCCTATGTCTGGCGCGGCTGCAAACTTGGGTGGATCGTTGAAGAGTTCGTCAGGTGCTCGGAGAGCTACGACGTCGGCGTCTATGTAGATCAAGTGGGAGAACTGGGTCTGCCGCCAAAGGGCTATTTTGGTGAAGGTGGAGGCGAGGTCGGGACGGTTCATGAGATAAAGGTTTTGCGGCGATCTGTTGATGATACGATCAACGGGTATTACATGGTCATACACCATCTTTTATTCATCCTTAGCAATTCTTATCCCTTATCAGCAGCTGTTGAAGCCAACCTTGAGCTCTTCTATCGTCGAGTTTTGTAGGGTGTCGAGCGTGACGAGCACGGCCAATTGCCTTTTCGTGCCATTGTCTCGAAGTGAGCGTGCCAATACCAGAGCACCTGTAAAGATAAGTCAGTCTTGCAGTCACCGGGTGGTATTATGGTCTTACCTGGCAGATATGCATCGGTCAGGAGCAGCTAGAGCAACGTCAGTATGGTCCCCTGTAGGCCACTGGGAGTTACACAGGGGTTGAGAACACAGACCGTGCAATATGCTTCCTGCCCTGCTGCATCCATGTCTGCAGGAATCCCGAGAAGAACAAAGGTTAAAAGTCTGTCGAGACGTTATTGTCGTTGAGATTTTGAGTATTAGCGGGCCTTTTCCCCGCCCTTAGAGCTTGGGCGAGCTTTGGGTTAGATGCGCGCCTAAAGAAGTCACATGCTGCCCCGCAATCAACCCTAAAGTAAACCTTAAGCCAGTGGAGGCAAGCTGCCCACCTGCCTTATCGTGTCATCCCAACACCAAGATAACAGATAGCATGGCTCGACCAGTGAAGAAGAACCTGCAACTCGACACCTTCGTACTAATGATCATCTGAACAATCAGCCTGAACAGGGCTTATATTCGTACATCGTTCTATAAGCATGCAGCTGCTCTGATCGTACAAAAATAGCCTGATCGAAGAAACCAACGAGAAATATAGTCAGATATCTCGTTACCATGTGAATGCCCTTGCCTTGAGATGATTAACGCCCACCAGTGCGTCTAGGTCGCCATTGACGCAAACATTGATTCCCAATCATGATACTCCCATTTGCCTACTCACATAACAGCACATCCTCCGCTCCTGGCTCTCCGCCTACCACCCCTCGGCCCTCCCTCTTCCTCATCTGCATGCACCATTGCCGCCTCCCTTAGTCTCCTCCTTCTCCTCCTTGTGCCAGCACCCTGGGCACCAGCTTCCTCACTCGCGACCATATACTCCGCCCATTTCCTTTCCAGACACGCTGCTGATTTCGCGTCACCTCTCAACACCCGCTTCATGTGCTCGTTGACGGTGTCTTGGTAGCCATAAAAGCATTTTAACGATATGACTTCATGCCTGTCAGGCTCTGCGTTGCGGGAGAGCACTTCGCGGACCCCAGTCCAGGTAACATTCTGGCAGTCGTAAATGACCATGTGGAGACCGACAATCGGAGCGGAAGTCGACACTACCGGCGTAACTCGATCGCGAGCACGGCGTTGAGCCGCGGCCTCGGTGAGAACAAGGTCCGAGACACGGGTGTTGTCCATATAAAGTGTGCGTAACTGTGGGCAGCTTTTTACGACCTGAAGCATGCCCGTGTCTCCGAGGTTCTCGCAAAAGCTGATGTTAAGATGCTGCAATTTGGTAGCACAGGGTGACCGAGCAAGATTCTGAAGGCTCGTGTTCGAGAGATTGTCGAGTTCCTCGATATCCAGATGGGTGAGAAGGGGAGTGGATTCCAAGATAGGCGCAAGAGCGTCATCCGTCAATTCCTCGCAGTGAGAGAGCTGTAGGCCGCACAGTGTAGGGACATTATAGGCAAGCGACTTTACACTGGTGTCGGTGAGCTGGGCGCATCTGCTAAGGTCAAGGTGACGGAAGTTGCGAGGTGGTACCATAGCTCGCTCCGTCAAAGGATTGATCTCTGGCTCTTCACCTTGAATAAGCACCCGAAGACACTCATCGTCAAGATCAGTACAGTGAGAGAGGACTAGTCTCTCAAGAGTATTACGATTGAACAGTTCTAGGAGGAATGCCTTGTCGTCAAATCCTTTGACCTCGCCAGCTCGTAGATCCCTTAGCCTAGGACATGACTGAACGATCCTGAGCAATCCCCTTGTATCAACGTGTTGACACCAAGAGATATTCAGGTACTCGAGTTGTTCACAGCTTTGTGCAATAATCCTTAGGGCGGTGTTGCTAAGCCCTTTCATACCGCAGAGGTTGATGTGGACAAGCCGCCGATTCTTCAGAAGAAAAGTATGAACCGAGCTCCGATCGATGCGACAGCCCTCGAGGGAGAAGTATTCTAGATTCTTGCAAACATCTGTAATGTTCGCCCCTTCTTTGCCCCATATCTCTGGCATTTGCGCACAGCCTCGAAGATTCAGAGCCTTCACAAAAGGACCAGCTTTTGTCATGATCTTGGTGAGGGAAGCCGCGGGTATATCTTGATAGTACTCTTGTGTGTCCAGATTCATCCACAATTGGCCATCGAAGCACATCTTATACCATGCTTTGGAGACCAGTGAGGATTTGACGATTTCCTTGGGCTTCAGATATTGAAGTATATGTACTGCTATCTCTTGGGGCATTTCACCCCAGAAACTAAAATTCCTTCTCTTTCGAAAGTCCTTCGCACGCACGATTGGCTTTGCAAAGTAGTCTTCGAGTACGCCTGCCACACTAGATGTAGTCGCAGCGATTGCATCTTTAGTACTTGAACGCATGTCCGAAGGTAACCCGACACTCTTTGGAGCGGAAGAGCCATGGGCTTGGAGCCCGCTGTCCAAAAATCGAATCCGAGCATTGGGATCGAAGAATTGGGAGTCTGGGCCAGGAGTAGTCGCTACCGAGGTCGCTATCGAGAACCCAGCCGAAGACTGAGTCGAAGAGTACGAGGGGCCGGAAGAGTGGCCATACCTCGAGCTGGAAGAAGCCAGGGACACACAGGACATCGAGCCTTTGCCCATCCCCGTATAACTGGATGACGGAGTTCGGCCAATCCTAGCGAGTGATGGGGAGGATGAAATCCTCTGAAGACTCTGCAATAGACGTTTGCGACCCTTCAGCTTGGGTGGTCGTTGCTCATATGGCAGTGGGCCTCCATCGGTGCCAGTGGGTGACAGCTCCCCAGGCGACTCGGTCATCTCGTCCCAGATCACCTGGGACATGTTGAGAGTATTGATATTGTGATAATCAATTGTAGTTAGCGACGAGTATGCGAGTAATCAAGTCAGAAGGACTCCCTTGCTTCGCCTGTTACGGAGAGCTGGAGCGCCCTCCAAAAGTTTCAACACGCTTTGCTAACAATCAAGCGTGGTCAGTATTGGTACATCCGCCAAATCAACGTTACCTCGCTCGTCGCGAGATTGTCACTGCAGATTGCTGACAGCTTGAACCTGGCGGTGAAGTGGGGATCAGCCTTGGAGACGGGACAGCTGAGGGCATTGGCACATGAGGCATTAAAGCACACAAGCCAACCCACCGCTTCCTGGCGCTCAATTGGAAGGTAAGGATCAAACAGATGACCACACAGCCTTGAAGCCCTACACAAGCTGAAGTGGGTACCTTGCTATGAGATGTGAAGCTGTCCGTCAAGTCTCGGGCGGTTTCCTGCGATAAGGGTTTATCGTGATTTTAGCGCGGCTGACCCCACCAAGCTCCTCAGACAGGAGACAGTGTGACCAGAAACAGGTGACCAGCAGCGCATCCGCAAGCTGTGGACTTTAGCGATGACAGGATAGGAAGAAGAAGATCGAGTGACCTAACAGAGAAAAAGGTAGGAGGTCGCTCCCAAGTGTTGCATCAAGGGATTTGATGCGAAGCTCAAGCACTGCCGAGAGCTTCCAGCTTTCTGCAAGGGTCCTGCCGCTAGAGCTATCTTCGTACTGCGTTATACTCCGTAGAATACCTCTCCAAAAATAAACGATACGAGAGACTTTCGTACCGAAATGCGGGACTCAAGTTTCTCCCGATTAGAGATGGCTCCGATGACGATTGAAAGTAGCAGCGCTCGGCTTTACACCCTCCAAAATATATCCCCAAAGGAGTCCAAGAACAATTCGTGATAGGAGCTGCGAGTGGATTTCCAGGGCCGTGAGGGGTACCATGACTCCAAGCACACAAGCGTGACTCGGCCTGGTCCAGCCATTCTTTCCTGAGCCGGCCGTTAAGGCGTTTCCTTGGGGCGGGTTCGATTACAACTGATATCATGAGAAGTGGCTTAACCACATGGCGAAGTGTGGGGAAGAGGCTCCACCTAATTCCGCAGCTCTAACTTAGTCCGATTATGGAGGCGGGAGGCCTGATGGAAATGGCTGTGGCGTCAAAACTGTACGATACGCGAAAGATGAAAACACTCCATGACGGACTGATCGGGAGTGCGTGAGCAGTCGGACGGAAGAAAATGTCAATATATACGAGAACGCTGTATGTGATATCGACCCAACGCCGAGGAAATGCTTGCGTATATAAGGGTATATTATGCTTAGACCTTGCCGTAGCCGATACTTTCCCTGCTGTCATCCACTAGTCGACCGTACCTGCATTCAGAATTAAAATGGGCTTCTTAGAGCGGAAAGAAACAACCTACTCCAATAAGAGCCGGAAGAACCACACCTCAAAATCCTCATTGCGAAGGACCTTTCCAGCCCAGTCGCGTCCCTGAAGAGCCAGCTTCGTCGCCTGGACCATGCCGTCGGCTTCGTTATTGAAGTACCTCACACTTTCCACATACTCATCGCCCTTGAGACTTAGGGGGACATAGTGGATCCACGGTTTGAGCCATTCTTCGTGCCACTCTCTGAAGACGGCCATCTTGTATACCAGGCTCATGCTTTTCAAGAATGCATAGAATCTGCCGCTGAAGGCGTTACCATCAATGTCCAGGAGATATTTGTACTGCCAAGCGTTATGCTGCTTGTCTGGCTTGACGATCTCAAAATACTCTCGTTGAGCATCGCAGTCTCCTGCATCGCACTGTCCAACGTGGGCAAACTTGACGTCGAAAAGATCCTTGTATTCAGTCCTTGGTACTTCCTCCAGCTTCCATTCTGCTGCATCAGATGTACTGATATTCTTCATGACCTTGGTATTGTCTAGGGCGTTGATCTTCTCAACGAACAGCTGTCTGTGCTGACGTCTCCATCCGCCATCTCTAGAAAAGCCACCAGTGGTAGAACCACGCCAGTAGAGCTTGTCTCTTTTCGTTTCCCAGCTGTAGTCGTTACTCTCGTCATAAGCCACCTTGTTGGACCAATACCATGGTGATGGGTATAGAATGTCTTGGAAGCTGCTGATTTTGCTCTGCGAGAATACTGGGAACAGATCGTGGACGATGTTGAATGCATTTGGTCGATTGAAGAAACCATGCCGTTCCTTCAATGAAGGTCGCATGCAGATGTCAGAGAAAGCGGTCTTATTGGCCACGAAGCCTAGTTCGGAGTATGAGAACCCGCTGACATCGTCCTCTATTTTTTCGTCTAAAGCCCGAGAGGGACTATCTGGCGAACACGACATTCTTGAGTTCGTCCAGGTTGCTTGGTGGGGGAATACGTTAAATCGGGTGAGCTTCACCTCGTTCGGCCTGGTACCGTCATCCATATCAGCTGGTCTCGGAGACCAGGCGTTGTTCGGCGCCTGGTTGTTGAAAGCGACGGGCATTGTTTGATCCTTCGCAGCAGTCACTAGCCTACTGAGATCATCGCTCGGTACTATTACTCGAGGCTCGTCATGGACATTGAAGGGAAGGTCCATGTCTGGGAGATACTGCACGAAGTCTTTCACCATACCTAGTGTAGATTTCTGCTGCCATTCTGATCCACCAGCGGCAGTGATGACTGCTCCATCTCTTATGACCAATCCAAGCAGCGCATTGTCAAAACCTAGGGATTCCCTCGCTCTTCCTCGTATGACGGAGGGCGGTAGACCCCAGAACGGTAGCAGCGAATGATATATAGTGTCGTATTCGTCGATCAGCTCCACGCCTCTCTGCGTTGCAAACTCGTACCATTTATCGAAATTAGGAGGTGGAGGTAGTCGATATCTGCGTCTGTATTCCTCAACCGCCTTTGCCAAGGTGCCTGACTGCCTAAACTTAAGCTCCTCGAAATCCTTCTCGGCCTTCGTGATGAGCTGATAGATAGGGTGTGAGGCCTCGGTGGAGGGGGGCAGAGCTTTCGTCAACTCTGGCGAAGGATCGTCAACAGGTTTTGGTAGGCTCTGCCCGCGCAAAAGGTATAGAGTGACACCAATGAGAGTACAGATTGCAATGAATGTCACAAGTTGTGTCCTCCTCATGATCCTTCTGGGCCTGGGGGCAACATACGCGCGAACAATAGGACGGTGTCTCATCGAACCCTCATTGGACTTGTTTATGGCAGCCTGACTCGAAGACAGGTAATGCTGATGGATTGTATTGCATTGCCTTCATTGAAGCTTTCACAGCAATATACTCGCATGAAATATCAAAGACTTAGCTCATTACATACTGCAAAGAATGCCGAGAGTGGAAGATTCGCGCGATTGACTCTCGAGTACGAAAACCCTTTCCGCGAGCGCTAGCCTCTTTTGCGTTATTCTGAGCTTGCCCCCACGTGCAGCGGCCACTGATTCCGAAGGGGCTAGCGTACCCAACTATGAGAGGTACGAGGGTACCTTACCCATATTGCTAGTTGTTTCTTACCACCGGCCTATGGAAAAAAGACACAAGCTCCACCATTGAACCAGCGCCAATAGGAATCGAACCCATTCTCTTATGAGATTCATCCGCGAACACCTATGGGATACATATCAGCAAATGTGTAGGACACCGAGACGAAAGACTGGCGAGCAATGCTTCGATACCGTGTTTAGGAAATCTTGAGAGCAACCCAATTAGTATGGTGTCAGGACATATCTTTGTGTTATGCACGAGAGATCTCGTCCTACAAAATGGATCCATCTCAAGCTCTACAATTTTTCTTCATTTTTTCAGCGACTACGGTAAAATTCACCGAAAAGCCTTGCTCTGGCGTCTGACAGACCTATTGATAGATCGCATTGCTTAATAGAATACCGGCTTTAAGATCTCGATTTGTTGCATACGGCGCCAGAACATCGCCAGACACCAATAAAGTGCAGAATGGACCCCAAGATGGTGCTGCAGATATCACTACAGTTAACGATATTAGATCTGGCAGTCTGGTACCGCGGATTTTAGATGCTTTGGCAACCCTTCAAATGCCACACGAGTATTTCCGGCATTTCTATATCGTCTCAGTGCTCTCCTCTGTTTTCTGGGCCATGCAAATTCTAATGAAAGGGACCGCTTTCCAAGCTATCTGTGGATATGCTACACTTCATAACTCATCAAAGAGCATGACGATAAATCAGGTGGCTTTGACATGGGGCCTAATGATGATCCAGGGCGTTCGAAGGCTATATGAGTCTTGGACACTTGGGAAATCTCCCGGATCCAAGATGTGGTTCACTCATTGGGTGCTTGGCATAGCATTCTATATATCCTTCGGTATTGCTCTGTGGATCGAAGGCACACCAGCGTTTCTGTCTACAGACTCTGTATACTCCAGCATCACAAGATCAGCACCAGCGATGAAAACAATGATTGGTATTCCTATCTTTATTCTCGCATCCGGCCTCCAGCATGACTGCCATACGTATCTCGCCTCCTTGCCGAAGTACACCCTCCCAGTTCATCCGATCTTCCAGGTGCTGGTGTGCCCTCACTACTTCGCTGAGTGCTTGATCTATCTATCCTTGGCGATCATCGGCGCTCCTAAGGGCGTTGCTTTGAACAAGACGATAGCATGTGCGCTTCTCTTTGTAGGAACGAATTTGGCTGTCACTGCCTCGATGAGCAAAGAGTGGTACGAGCAGAAGTTTGGCAAGGAGGCAGTGGCGGGCAAGTGGAAAATGGTACCGTGGTTGTACTGACATGGCATGTGGGAAGAGGCATCATGCAGTCTATCCAGCGGTCGATCCAAGCAAAGTTGCTTCATATACTACACTGAAAATGTGGACCTGCTCCCACTTTTCAAGGATATCCTGCCTGTCAAGAGCCATCGTAGCCGGCATCCTCATTGGTACCTTCCGGGACGTTAGCTGAACTGCCACGATACCGATTGCATTGGGTCCACCACCGATATGTTTGACCTCCACATGATCGGCGCTGGCACTACAATCGTTCTTGAGCTATGCGCCTGTCAATGGAACATGCTGGCGAATCAAAGCCGTTCGTGCGAGGTGGGAATGAAGTAGTTCGTTCCCTACTTCCTACCTTCTTTCACGTTTGCATCACCACAGCTCTCGCTAGGATGCCAGCAACACATACTTGTGCTACACCAGGCTTGCTAATATCTCAAAGCCCGGTAAATTCGAGACAGACAACGCTAGCTGCGTCGTAGTAGATTTAGAAGATACCACAATACACTCCGAAGCCCAAATCAAACAAGGGGCAATATACACATCAGGATGTTGGCTTATTGAGATACAGGGAAAGGAAGAGATAGCAGATCTCGATGTAAACAAGTCATATAAAGCCCTAGATGCCAGGGTCATTATCTATGCGGTAGCGAAATTCGGAGAGGTCCCTCAGGTCTCCGAAGAGTGACTATTGGACAAGCATGACGTCTCCAACGAATCCTGATAGGCTCTCTACCATCATGGACGGTGGTGACTTGCATGACTGACGGTTCAACTGCTATAACCTCGGCAATCGTTAATCTTTGGTATGATACAACAGCGTTGTACCGCTGGTATCGCTAATGAATTAATTACTAACGTGTTAATAATACTCGCGACGCCATCGTTAGCAGAAATTGACGGGCCGTTTTCAAAAATCGACGCCTACCTTTAGCGACTGCCAAACTAAAAGCATGGTATCAATTTCCTGTATGATTTCAAGCCAGCCTTCAGCAACTGACATGGTCCGAGGCGCGACTTCTCAGCCATGGATATAGCTCAACAATGTTTTCTCCGTCATTAAGCATGGAGCCGCGAGGCCCTTCTTGTGAGCTTCTTGTGCTTCCAAGGGCTGATTCTCAATCACCAGCTGTTCATATATGAGGCTTCGTACAAGTATGTTGAAGCATTGAAGATCATCGATTGCCCTCACCTTCTCAATAGCCCTCCAAAAGCCTTCCCTAACTTCTGAACTTTATTGACATCCCTATACGTCAAGCTGACCCTTGTCTTTCTCACCGCTCGGCCCTCAAGGAAAGGTGTTCTGTCACCAAGCAAACTCCAATTGACAATCCCCTCTCTTCCCAGATTCTCATCGGTCTCAACCTCGCTAATTCCATGTAGACAGTCCGTATACAGATCACCACTCGTGATCAGCAAACTTCTCCGCTCCTGCAGGATTCTCCATCCTCCTGTATCCGTGTGGTCGCTCTTTGCCTTTACATCAAGCACGATGTGGGAGCCGAGGCTCACTGTAGCAACGACGGGATAGTATGCGTCGCCATCCTCATGTGGATGGATGCCTTGACCTGGAAGGTACTCATTGATGAGGCAGTGGTTCGGGGCGAGGTGGGGAGAATGGCTCAAGATGTTGTCATGACTGGCTTGAGTTTCGAGAGGTAGACTGAGAATGCGAGGAACGATTGGCTCCGATATCCAGGCGGGCAGAGTAGCGCTGAGGAGGGTATTAGACGATGAGAGCGGCGAGGGATGGGCTTGCAGGCGACGATGGGAGAGATGTTTCCAGGTAGGGAGCGGGACGGTGTTGATCTAGATTTCGTAAGGGGGGCATCGAGAACCATGGGCTATCGGCGAACAACCTTGTGCAGCAAGTACGCCTCTTCTTCCGAGGTAACAAAGTTGGGGATGTAGTAACCCGAGGTTGGAAGCCCAGCTATTAAGGCCTCCTGGAGAGTGATAGAAGATCCCGCCATGGTGACGGCAGGGTCAGGTGCAGCGGCATCAGGGGCTACACCTTGCTCTTTCCCTAAAATGTACGCCGGCATGTGTTTTTTTAGAATACTTTACCGAGCTAGCTCCCTTCGGATGGAATATGCCAAGCTTACCTACCTAGGCAAACATTGATGTAAACAATCTGCACCCCGTGTCGAAGGCGTTTCCTTATGAATAGAATAGGCCTTGGACCAAACCGTCGGATTGTCATACCTACCTGTGGGTTGGGTTTTGATATTCGCGTCGAGTAAGAATTGAAGTAGTTCACCTGGGGCCCTGTTGTCTAAGCCTCGATCTCACATACTACGCAACTGTGTCCTCCTTCCAATACCATATATCTCACCTACATCATTCCTAGACGCTACACGACAAGCTCTTCCATCGAGAATGCCCAATGGAACAGTCTTTGGAACATGTGGGAACCTTTCGCTTCCTAGATCTACCTAGAGAGCTTCGTGACCGGGTTTATGCAGATGTCCTCACCTCTGAACGGCGGCCTCCAGCTTCTCCAGAAGATTGCGCTCAAAGACGGCGAGATATAGATGCATGGGCTACTAGTAGATATAGCACGCCTCATCGACCAGAAATCTACCGGGATATCTGGTATGAAGTCCAGCCTATTTCCACTGCTTGCAGCGGGCTACTATCTTGCACCCGCCACATATCTCAAGAAATGGTCGAAGCCATAGAACGTCAAAGCAAAGCTGGTAGAGGTGGCTTGCAGTACAAATTAGACTGTATGGTCCAAGGCGACCGACTATGGCCGACTTGGACTGCCCTGCCCGTCCCGTTAAAGTACGTCAAATGCCTGGAATTCGACGTTCGCGATTTCACTATGTATGACGAACAGGGCCGGGTTGTCAAGTGTATCGACGACTCATGTTTTGGAGATCTTATATCACATCTACTTAGGCTTCTGGCACAATTCATTACAAGGGGCCCTCAGCTCACATGCAGCCTTTGCAACAGCAGACAGTTGGCAGGATTCTCGCGCATACGCTGCCGTGAATGTGAGCAACAGGAGATCACACTCGAAACTTTTGTACGTTTTGTCATTGGTTCTATGATGATTCCTCTAATGCCCTTCGTTATGGTTTAATGAGACACATTGAGAGAGTATGTGCTCTATAAGGCCTTGGAACACGGCAGCTTAAATTGATAGAACAGGACTGAACCAGATATCATTAGGATGTGAAATGTGTACGTGCTCGAACAATTACAAAAGCACTGAATTCATATCCTAGTCATTACGACAATTCAGATTATAGGGGCTGCCGTGGGCTTGGAATTTTACTGGGTCGCCTTGCTGTTAGCGGTGTGGGGTCTGGAAAAATTGGTCTGATCAGGCTATACTGGGAAGCCCAAGTACAGGAATGGAAAATCGAAGACGTAGAAGCCTCATCTAAGGCGCTGTTTGCAGAAGTGTTGCTTCCTTACGGATTGATACCGGGCGAGCTCTTTTGAACAATAGGCATGCCAGGTTACGCTTGAGGACGATTAAGAGATCTTCGTCTGTCTTTACTACAGTATATAGGTACGTTGATATCAAAAATCCGCGGATTGAATGAATGAATTCATACAGGCTCATTTCTTAAGGTGACCGACGGACTACCTTATGAACAACCATCAATCTGGGCCTGCCAACACTTTACTTCGCAGACCCATTCTATTTATTGAGCGTCGCATGCAGAATTGCACGTGTGTGCTTCAATGACTCATGGGAGGCAGATTCTTGCATCCAATGCTGTCACACGGGCAAGAAATTCTACGACGCAGCAGGATGATAGCTTCTATGGTCGTCACCAGCAACGAGATCACAAGATGACTCGCTGATTGCATCTTCAATTGCGTTGTCGATGATATTGGCATAGCTTATAGGGCACTGAATGTACTCGTTATGAGTGAGAATCATGGCCATAAGTATCAGGTTGCCGTCAAAATCTTTATGTCCACTCTGGATTACATAGAAAGTACTGCCATCATAGCAGTGCTAACCTACCCAATGTCATTGTCGGATATCTCGGTTTGAATGGCTGGCATGTTGATTAAATTTTCAAATGCCTCTTCTAGTGACCATACTTCACTCCTTTCCGCTGCTCCTTTCTTTGAAGCTCAAAGACTATAGAAAGAACCGCAATGATGCTTCTTGGACGCGAGGGCGGTCAAGATATGCAGCATTCGCGGGCTGGGACTATGTGCTCACGTGCAGGTTGAAAGGTTACCAGCGATGGGTCGACGGGTGAGCGTACGAAGTATGCAGCATAGCAACAAACTGGGCGTGGAGAGAAGGCAGAGGATGGTTGTTAGCATGAAGCTGAACGTGCTAATTAGGTGCTTTGGGAGAGTGGAGAAATAAAGTTGTACGAGTTGGGGGATTAGGAGGTTGTGGCTAAGAGTTGAGTCCCTGCCGTGCGTAGAGGGTAGCGTAATGCATTCTCAACAATCGTTCAAACAAGTTTCGAACAATATTTGTTTAATCTACAACATATAAACCTTTAGTGTCGATTTCGCTGAGTGGAGAAGTCTATTGGCGCAGTGGTAGCGCGCCGTTCTTATATTGGTCTTCCAACCTGTATGGCACTCATTTGCAATGCGGTGCGTAATATTATTGCTCATTAAATATCAGCTTGACTCATAATTGTACCAGGATGTCGTGGGTTCGACCCCCACATAGACTACATTTACTTTTGCTGTTCCTCTCCTTATCACTGTTGTCCAGAGGTAGTTGGAGAACGTGTGGTAGAAATTGATACCTTAGGATACGTTCTTCCATGGTAGGAAGAAGAATGGATTCTTTATGGACTTGATACCTACCGAAAGGGTGACTAAGCCACTTTGCTAACCACTTTTGGACACCTTTGTTTCTCAGTTTTGAGCATGGAGCGTTCATGGAGCGGTCCAATGATATTTCCTTGATAGATGTACCCCCGGCACTACAAAATGGCACCCAGCAAGAAACCCGCCAGCAACGCGAAACCAGCCAAAACAGGCGAAAAAGACAAGGCCAAAGGAAAAGCCAACGCTGCATCCAAACCCGAACAAGAGAGCGGGTCGAAACTGAAGCCCGCAACAGCAATCAATACCCGGCATATCCTTGTACGATCACTTCCTTCCCTACCCATCTACCCACATAAGCCTCATGCTTATCTAGTATGGCAGTGTGAGAAGTATTCGAAGAAAGAAGAGGCATTGACAAAATTACGCGACGGTGCCAAATTCGACGACGTGGCGCGGGAGTTCTCAGAGGATAAAGCAAGGCAGCGCGGTAGCTTGGGGTGGAAAGTGCGAGGGTCCTTGGACGCGGAATATGAGATGGCGGCTTATGAGTTGGAGCCGAGCACGACGGGGAATCCGAGGTTTGTGGAGGTGAGGAGTGGGCATGGGTATCATATTATTATGGTTGAGGGGAGACGGTAGAACTGGGATGAGTGGGATGCATGAATGGTTGTTCGCTCTATTCTATTTCTACTCGTGAGGTGGAGCGATCGCTATCTGGGCATTCTTCATGCAGACCTCTACAAGCTCCCAGAACAGTTTGACGTTCATCCGCCTAGGGATACGGACGCCACCTTCCTCGGCCCTGGTTATCACGGTCCTCCCCAGCTGGCGTCGCTCTTCGCCTTTGTCGCTATGCTGCCCGTCCGTTACGACGTGGACATGCCACCTCTCACTACCGTGATCGTCGAAAAGGCGCCAGCGCCCAAGGCCGTTTAGTAGCACAGCCACTGCGATGGGGTCATGGAGAGGAGGGCCGTCTGTAAGGCCGAAGACTTCGCTGTAACTGTGGGCGAAGAACACCAGGATTTCGTGGAATAGAGCGCGGATGTTGAGAGGGTCGTTGGCCAGGCCTGGAATCGGTCTAGGGGGGTGGAAGAGGTCTTCCCGGACCTGCTTATCGGCGAGCACCTGGTGCGTGAGGTCAAGCGGTATCAATGTGGTCTTCGCTGCTAATTCCGGGTTGGAAAAGATCGCTTGAGCGGCTTCGGGATCACACTATGCAGGAATCAGTCCTAGTCCGGTGAGAAGTACGGCCGGTGCACGAGCATACGTAAATATTGAACTCTGCCCATCTCGAAGTGTTCCCGAACCGTTCACCTTCCCCTTTGAGATGTCCCATTGGTGCATGGGTGAATCCGCCACCGATTGCTCCACCCATGATACTCAAGCCTTGGATATGCTGTACAACTTCTGGGAACGTCGTCAACAGCAACGCAACGTTGGTCAGCGCTCCAGTAGCCACTATCCACGCCGTTTGGTAAGGTTGGGCCATCAAGGCGTGCCGCATTGCTAGAATCACATTGGGTTGCTTCACGGGTAGGGTCATGGGAGCGGGCAAGCAGGTTGTGCCACCCAGGCCGGTAGAGCCTGAACACGAGTCAGCACTCGATTGGCACAGGTCCTGTTTCAAGTCCCATCACGGTCTGACCGTGGATTTTAGGGGCGTGCACTGCTTTTCTACAGAAGGGCTTTGCAGCTCCTGGATAGACTGACACATCCGTTCTGCTTATAGCGGCGAGGATACTCAAAGTGTTGGTGGTGGTGTGTTCGACCGAGGCATTGCCGTGGACGGTGCTTATGCCGAGAAGGGTCAGATGAGGATATTGGGCGGCAAGGAGGATAGCAAAGGCGTCCTATGAACCTGCTTAGTACACAAGCTTCCTGGCTGACGTAGACAGCTGGCATAGGCCACCCACATCATGACCTTGAGCAAGTTAACAGTTGGACGGGGCATATTGGCGGTAAAGGCTTGCTTTACCAAGATGTACCTGTATCACAATCCAGCCATAGAGGAATAGGCGTCCCGACGGGCTCGTCAAGCTCCATCGTGGGTCGTTATATTGGCGCTGGCAAACCAAGAGTAATGGATTGAAGAGGAAGCTCAAACAAACAACATCAGTTGTCCTATTCTAAGTACGCAATCAGCACGGCTATTCTAGCCTGGCTTGGCACATATTTCATCTCCATGGACTTGGCATTGGCGCTTGGGCGCGACGTCTTGAACCACCAACTAAGTACTTACTTTCTCTATCTTCCAGCCATGAAAACGGTATCTGTCTCTTGCAATATGGGAGGTGCGTTGTAACAAATGGTGAAGCCTAGGCGGTCTCGAGACCTTATTTACAACCACCAAGCCAGCAATGCCTTACTTATCAGTATTGCGTTGCTGTGGATGCCTTTGAGAACGGAAACCATTTGCATAATTCACTTGTAATTACTTTGGTACCAAAAACTTGACCGTTGTGAGTAAATACCCGTCGTTTTTGCGATCCAGCATCTATATAGGAGAAACAACAGTGGTGCGTTGATGGATTCCATAGCGGTGCAATAGCGAGATCCTCTGCATTCAAAATGCGCGTTGCGTACACGTTTTCAGGATGACATTGCGGTCCAATCTTCTTCCTCTTGACCTACACCCCGGAAGATGGAGTACTTTCTGCGAAATCGTGTGAAGTGGAAACAACAAGCCTACAGCTCTGACGCGCCACAGTAATCCTTTTCTAAGATTTGATCCAAACCAGGGCTTAATGACACCCGCGAGTACGGAGAGACGAGAGTTTCATACCGCAAGCAGCTGGGAATAACATCATATTGACGATGTAGCCAGATACCATATAAAACCTACGTAACAATTAGAGTCAACGTGACACGAGGAGATGACAACATCCTGTTTCCTTGACGGATCGAGGTAAGGAAACCTTGATACAATTGAAGTGACAAGCCCGCATTCGGGCTACGAGAAAGTAAGTTACAATTACAAAAAGTCGCTCTGATATCAACAAAAGCTCGGGACGTCGATTGGCGCCCCTACGAAAACCACGAGGGATTTTGCACAGGAAGTACTTCAGAGCTTTTCCTGCCGTCATGTCTATTTGACCTGACGCCTTGATCTGGGTTGACTGGTGACACGTCTGCCACCCAAGCTAGCTTGCGCTAGGTCGCTCGAGCGACAAAGGTTTAGCCCTATTCTAGTTCATCAAGCTCTCTGGTCCCGTGAAGAAGTCAAGTATCGAATCTTCACCGTCTTTCCAATCATTCTGCTTGCCTCCAACCCTTCCATCATAAGACTAGGCGTCTACTCGTCGAGTAATGCAGCACCAAACAAAAGGGCGGAACATATATCATGAACAGGGGATTCCATAATAGTAGATTAGTGAAGTTCCAAGCTCTATGTAGGTCTTCTTCGTGTAAAGATTATGTTTTGAGCACCCGCAGATACAGGAGCTTACATGGCGCAAAGACATATCTACTCAAACGGGAGACATCAATTTTACATCAATGGAATTATCTCGCTGACTGTTGAGGATCCAGGCTACGAGAGTTCTTTTCTTTTTATCAAACTCTGGCCAGGCGACGTAGCCGCAAAATTTCTTCTCTTTTCGATCACCAAGTCGCCAATTGTTGAGATCGATATCATTCATCACTACCATTTCCATCTGCCGGCTGCTTGTTTTGAGCTGCTCCCAAGTCTGCTACATGCCGAGTCTGTGGATCATCTGCATTGCCCGTCGGCTGAGTAGGGCCACCAGAACCAACCTTTGCACTGATATCTGGACCAGATTGTGAGTCGGTTGCATGGTTTTCAGTATCGATATCTTTGTCGCTTGTGTTCTGTATACGGTCATCTATTAGCACCCACGGGACGCACATCTTCATTCTGTACAACCAGCGCCTATTATGAAGGGGATGCTATGAGGGGATAGAGGTGGCTTTTAATATACTGACCGAAGTATCTGTCTCGCGCCAGTCCTCAGATCGGGCTGTCTCGTCTGAAGCCATGGCTTCCCTCTTCTCCATAAGCTCAAGGGCCTGGCGTGCGGTATTCTCTAGGGTTTTCCTTGCACCTTCAATGACCAACTTGGCGTCTTCAGACAATCTCTTCCTTGGCATTTCGTATATGCTTATGATGATTCAAGCAGGTTTCGGGGAGGTGACATGATATATGCCGTGGCCTTTGATTGCTGTTGGCCACTTCTATTGTCTATCTCGGGTCACGCAGTGTTTGTCCATCAACTTTGCATTGTGCTAGGCAGATTCACGAATGGCAATACGTGCAGCGACACGTAAAGGGCATCTCTTCAGTTCGCTCTTTCGCCTCCAAAAACGAATAACCGAGAAGTCTCAAAGAGTACCCAGCCATACAGCGATGCCACGTTCCTGGGCAATCCTCCATCTGAATCTATTCTTTCAAGACGAATCATGCTTGAAGCTCTCACCATGGGAGGCAATAACCTGTAGGCCAGTTCCACCGTCTTGATCCCATATCCCTAAACCCACTTCAATAATGAATCTGACATCGCCGTCTGCAATTTAGAACGCTTCCGGGGCAACACAGGATATAAGCAGAGCTCGAATTCCAAATAGTTTGGAAATGGATACCATGCATCATCCAGTACATTCCAAAGCGAGGAGAGAATGCTGTGGGATTAGTCTCCGTGCGCTTCAACAACGATCTGGTTGAGCGTACGGTTGAATTGAGGATAATGGTTTTCAAATCGACAAGGGAGAACAGTGCTTGATAACATTGGAGCCAGAAAATGGATGGGGCATTGTACTCTGTGTGAAATCCATCAAGGAAATCAAGGTAGAGCTGGAATCGTTGATCGCTCACCACACCTGATGTGCACGTCTCTCTTTGGTAAGTGACGAAGGTGACGTTATGAGATGTGATACCGATAAGTGACTTCCTATACATCAACAACAGTCATGTCATTCAGGCTCAATGATTGCGTGGACCGTGAATTGCGTGCCTTTCCCACGGTCTGGGCCTGGAAGCGGGTTGGGTTGGGAATCACAACCAACGCCATCAGCAAGCTTGGCTTTTGGCAATGACATCTGAACAAGAACAGAACCAAAGACCAGAGAGCTCGGCATGAAATCCCACGCTACGGACAACGTTGCTATTGGCGCGTAAACCCGCGACCTTGGCATCAAGACAAGGCAGTACTAGGTTTTGAATCGTTCAGCTGTTGTTTTCGAACATCTCTATTCTTTCTTCTCTTTCAATATAAGGGATATATCTTCATAATATACTGTTACTGAGAATGCACACCACATAAGTCGGTGTCAAGCCTACACCCGGATCAGAGGCATCCTCTTGGATATCCAAAACTCTACAAGACTACAAGACACCGAAAGCAGCTTCCTCTCAAAAGCACCTCACCCCATCCTCCAAAAAAAACCATGCAACCCCTCCCCCAAGAACTCTGCGCCCCCTGCACCAACAGCCTCCTCTCCCAACTCGCCAGCATCGCCAGCATCCTCACCTTCACCTCCTTCCTCCTCCTCAGCCTCCTCCTCTACATCCGCAACGCCCAACAACGAAAACTGCAGATCCGGAAAATGCACGTCGAGTGCAACGCCCACGTCGCCGGCATGCAGGAGATCACGTGGGCGATCGCGGCGGTCAAAGAATCGATAAAGACGACGGACGATGGCTCCGATGAGGCGAGGGAGGTGTTTGATTCGGTGAGTCGGCTGTTGAGGGCGTCGGAGGAGGAGCTGGATCAGTTGGCGAGGAGGACGGAGGGGGTGGGGAGTGTGCTTGAGAAAAAGAGGGGGTGGGGGATGAGGATGAGGTTTTGGTCGTGCGTTTAGGGGCCATGACTTGTGTCTTGAACAATGATTGATGGTATTTATACAGTATAGATCGTTGCTAGAATATAATAGGGCGGCTGAGAACCGGAGATTTATCTACAGCTCGGTTGAAATTTGGGAGGAGTAACGCTCCGCGACCTCAAGGACTCAGACATTGCCGCAGATTCTATCAATCCGTATAATTCGATTGTATGCTAAGAGAGCTCACAGTCTGTTCTTAGATCGATAGGATGCCTGGGAGACACTTTGCGTGTTATGCGCTGTAAAATCTGCGTTTCATGGCCATCCTGCAATCATTCCAGGTGTCTCCAAGCCCTGGCCCCCACCTGCATCGTGTAGAGCGCTAAGCATATGCCCTTCTACTTACCAAGACAATAATGTAGACTACTTCGCCTCGGTGAATATGTCTGCATTCCCTTCCAAATATCCACGGAGCAATTGCATAGTCGATGGGAGCCGATAGGTATCGCCCTCCAGTGCTGTAGCCTCATAATTAATATTCCGAAAGATATCCATCTGCAGCAGAGTCTCAAAAACACTCCTCCTATCCTGGTTTGAGACCGCCTCGTGGAAAAGTGGGCTTAGAGGGCCGAGGTGGACGGACTGGGTGACAAGCTGCTGCCATTGCTGATAAGGCATCCACCGAATATGATCTCCTAGGGATTCAAAGATGGCCTCGAAAGAAATCGTATCCTTGTTTATAATATGCCGGATTCCAGTCTCCCCTCGCAGCGAAAATCGATGGATCAACCGGGCGCAAAAATCTACAGGCGTGAGATCAATTTGCCAATCTCTTCCGCCAACGTCGTCTAAGACAGGTGCAGCTCCTGTTTCCAGAATGGACGCGATCAGACGGATGGTGAAGTCATCCCGAGGGCATTTGAAAGTCCTGGTATTACCTAGCAAACGACCCGGTCGCAAAACGAGGACATGTCCGCCCAATTGTGCATATCGAAGTACCAGTTGTTCAGACACCCATTTGGACTGGGCATATCCTGTCACAATTCCTGTATGCAGATCACTAACGGGGACTTCCATCCCGTAGTGGAGTTTCTCACCTGCACCAAAGAATACCGACAGGGTAGAGATGTAAGTCAGCCGTTTCTGAGTAAGGGTACTAGCAAATCGAAGAATCTCAAGAGTGCCGGTGACATTGACTTTCTCTAGCTCTGCGAAGGGCGCGATGAAGCTGACAGCAGCGGCAGAGTGGTATATTGTGTCGATTCGTCTTGCAAGATAGATATACTTATTGGTGCTCAGACCGAGGAACGGTTTGCACACGTCACCAGCGAAGGCGTCAAACCGTGAACGAAAGCTGTCCTTCCACAAGTCCCAGGCCTGAAGAGCGGCTTTGACGCGGTTGAAAGCAGTGTCGTTATCAGGCGCGCGGACGATGCAACTCACCCTGGTGCTTCGTGTATCAAGGATCTCTGCGAGAAGGTGGCTCCCAAGAAAGCCTGTAGAGCCTGTTAAGAGTACGTGATTCTCTCGATTGGATTTAGGTGGACTTACATTGTAGACAATGTCGCGCGGAAGGATAGTCCGTTTCAGTAGGTCCTCAGCTGGTGGGATTGCTTGCTGTTGCTGTTTCCCCAGTTCTGCCAAATGACGTATCGAAATATCTGTTCGGAAAAACTGTGCTAATTGGATCCTGCAGCCAACAGACTCATTCAGGTGGCGTAGGACCAATGAAGCCTGCAGTGAGCTGCCTCCCAGGTCTCCATACGTTGTTCCGGGTGACACAGCCTGGTCTGTCGGCAAATCCAGAGCCTCTAGTAATGCTATTGTGATTCTCTTTTCAAGAGTTGTCAGGAATGTCTCAAACCCAGAGTGAGGAAACCTGTTCTGTTTTGACATCAAGTCCGATAGCGCCCTGATATCCAATTTCTTGTTGAGGGATAGTGGAAGGGCGTCAATGACTTCTATGGTACTTGGAATACTGTACGAAGGCAGGTTCTCTCGCATGAGCCCTCTTAAGTGAAGATTTAGTGCCTCTTTATCGACTTTCGAGCCCTGGGGTGTGAGCACCACATACGCGCACAAATTCCGAGTTGGTGCGGGTTCTTGTGGAATCACTGCTACGTCAAGGACCTGGGAGGCGCTGCGTATAACCTCTTCGACTTCTTGTAGCTCTATGCGTTGTCCGTTCAGCTTGACTTGCCTCGTGCAAGTTTTGCGTCCAAGGTACTCAATCTCCCCATTGGGCAGAATCCTTCCGAGATCCCCGGTCTTGTAAGAGCGGCACTGACAATACAAGCCATCGCCATTTCCAAAACGCTCAGCGTTGAGTTCTGGCATGTTGAGATAGCCATTGCGACTGACCCCAGGTCCTCTGACGCATATCTCCCCAACCTCACCATGGCTAAGAGAAATGTTATTGTCATCAAGAATGATGATGGATGTGTTCAAGATAGGCTTCCCAATCACTAACGCAGAGCACCCTGACGGGATTTGGCCGTCATAATACACTTTCTTCGTACTGCAGACAGAGGCTTCGGTAGGACCATATGCATTGATAACTTTCCTTCCCGCACCCCAAGTCCTAATTAGAGACTCATCCGAGGCTTCACCGGCCAGAACTAGGGTTTTGAACTCTGGCAAATGCTCCAAGGTGCAAGTCCGAAGGACTGATGGGGTGATGACTGAGTTGCTGATTCGGTGCTGTGCAATGGTACTCATTAGATTGCCCGGCAAGATTTCCTCTTCCTCTGGCACATATAACGACGCACCTAGCATCAACGCGCCGGTGATGTCTCGCATCGAAGCGTCGAAGCAAAAAGGTGAGAAAAGCAAGACGCGATCGGAATGATCGATTTCGCGACTCTGGCGGATATCATCTATTAAGTTGAAGACGTTTCCGTGCGTGATAGCGACGCCTTTGGGAACACCAGTCGTACCGGAAGTATAAATGATGTATGCAATCATTTCGCGATACCCTTCAGATGCAACGTCAGCGCTGGGATATGCCTTTAGCCTATCAATGAGTCCTTCATTGTCCAGGCAAAGGGTCGTTTTGGCTTTCAGATAGAGGGTCTTCTCTTCAATGATCTTTTCAATGGTGATAAGACAGGAGGTTGCACTATCCGACATCATGTATTGCATTCTCTTAGCAGGCAAGGACTGATCGAGCGGTAGGTACACGGCACCCACTTTCCAACTCGCAAGCGCGGCAACAACATATTCTATTCCCCTCTCCAAAGCAACAGCAACGACACACCCCAAACCAACGCCTAGAGAGCGCAGATGATTCGCGAGCTGGTTAGCTCGTTCGTTCAACCCGACGTAGCTTAGAGTCCCATGATGACTGATCACAGCGAGCTTTTCTGGATGTTCGAAAGCACATTCCTCGAAAAGTGCTGTGATGGCATGGCTTTGAAACCAATGCGTATGTCCATACTCAGAATTAGACGGACGCATCGTGCTGACAGGAAGACAGTATTCTCGATCCTCTCGGTGTTACGATGCTGGAAGCATGGCAAAGAGACTGGGATTTCTGAGTGTAGTGAGCTAATTCGCGTCAAGTGTTCGGACTCTGTCGAGGTAGAGAAACAGTTTACCAATACAAAGGCGATACAGCGGGGTTCAGTAAGATCAAGCTCTTAAGCCGTGTACATATTGACCGCGCGGGATGTATGATGTTTCAAAGAATGTATATCAATAGCATTGTGGAAAATTCAGAGAGGCTAAGATGAATAGATTGTGCACAAAGGGTTGTAGACCTCAATCATAATGCGGTTAGCACTCCTGAAGGCTCCAGATCTCATATTGGATACAAAGACATTCATGTGCCCTTTGTCTTCCTTTGAGTGATTTGACGTCTGTGGGAAGGTCTTCGGCTTGAATAGAGGCTTCAAAGAGTGCATGGTACAATATCGCTTGGCTTACTGGTACCCACTGACGACCCTCTTCATTCAGCGTGATTGAACTGAATTACCACTCGCTTGGTCTCAATTTAACTGGACACATATCCGTATATCTGGCTGGAACCTTAAGAGGGTCACGTTTCTGGAAGGGACAGAATGGTTAGCCATACTTTCCTTGAGGGGCAGCTCGAAAAACTCCGAGAGCACACCGAACCACCAACCTCCCAGCCCCGAAAGCACATTGATGACTACAGTATCGATGACGAGCATGCTGTCCGTAAGCTTCTAGGGCGCTGGAAAATCGCTATACCTGATGTCTCGGAAAGCTTATCGGCGGCAGTCAAATGCCAGATAGTGAGACACAGAAGGGTTCGGACGACGACAAGCCGGATAGTGGAGATGGATGTACGCGAGATTATAGGCCATCATACGCTCACCACGATGGCATTGCGGATGATGATTGAGAAGCTGCACCAGTTTTTCGTGTATGTGGAACGGAGGCGACCAATGCTACTACCATCGGGGATTGATATCATGCAGCTTCGGAACTTATGCCTCCAGGGGAATGAACGACAACATTTCCATACTATACGAAGCCTCCTGGGACCGTTTCGCATTCTTCTACACCATCTATCAAAGTCCGACCAGGGTTCCAAATACTCCTTTTTGCAAGAGCTCGGCGATCTCGGCGTTATAGTACCAAGCGAGGTAAATGACTTTGTTTCAACGGCAGCGTTTGGCCACACAGATGAGATCCTATCTCCACCCGAGCATCTTCGAAAACTCTGGAAGCCAGTAGGGAGGGAGCGCGCAGCACCGGAAGACAGAGGACGGCTTGGAACTTATACTAAAGCGCTTTGGCGCACACATTTGCGAGTGCGTGATTGCAGCACGCCGCCAATATCGGAATTTGAGTTGAAAGCTCTCTTCGGCGACACTGCCTTCGCATGCCGACGAACGCTTACCGTATGAATGTGGGGCGAACAAGTATACGCTGGCAGGACAGGATCCTTTCGTGGTCGACTGTACTGATAGAGGGTTGTTTACAACTAGCGGGCCATCAGGAACAGCGTATCGTTATCTGAACCTCTGGGTAGTTCTTGGTGGCGCTCGAGAGAAGCTGCCAGAATTAAGGCTTGCTATGGCCGCTATGATACTTGGAGGCATTCATCACTCTTTAGCTGAGGTTATAGTGGTTTGTGCGCCCATTCTTGGCCACGGAATGCCGGGAAGGGTAGAAGAGATGCTGAAGCAGCTAGTACCGCACAGGCTGCAGCTCGAATGGAGAGGTGTATCACGAAGCATGACGCCAGAGGCTTTTCACAGCGAGCTGGCTGGTCGTTTGAAAGATCGACTCGCGTAAGTACAGTTTGTACATCAATGCGAGTATATTATCATTGATTGGCCATGTATCCTGACGTTTTTTGGCATGTTCGAGATGCACTGATCATCAAAGATGCTCACGATGGAACTATGGGAATCAAAATTACCGCGCTAAGCGTACTGTATCTATTCTAGTCGGGCTTGGCGCTGAAATCTTTCAAGTCCAAACATCTGTTCCAATTTCCTACAAATATGAGAGGGACTTAATTCTTGCGTTTGCATTGTGTCAGACACCACGACCCTGATTATGACCATAGTGTTTAGAGGTGTGTTGTGCCAGAGAGGTGTAATGAAGTGTTATCATCATGTTTACAAATCTACAAGCTGAATCCTTGACACTCAGCGCAGTCCACTCCTTTGAGTGTCGAGCTAGAGTGTGTGAGATTTTCTGTTGCCTCCCACGTCGTGCTTTGTCAGGTCTGGGTGGCTCTTTACCCCAGTCCGATTGTTCTCTCCCTGCTGTTTGCTTTGATGATCGGACGCATTACTTCCAGGAACTATACGTTATCACTTCTTGTTTGTTCTTTATAAGCATTCTTTCGTGTTATCTTTATTGTTTGCATCAACGTTTGATAGGGTCATTAAATCTACATTTCCGAAAAATGGAATTGTACTTGATAAGGTGCACTCACATTTTTATCCTCGGGAACGAAGTCGCGCTTGTATCTTCACAGATATCGTTGAGTAATTACCTCCACTACAGTGAAATTATCTAGCGATATGGTGGCGTCATTTGGAACACCAGCTCTTACCAGGGAGGAGAAGTACGACCTTATAACATCCAATATTCAGGAAGTCCTTCGCCCTGACATCATTCGGGAAATCCTGGCTGTACGGCCTCTCGAAATCTTCTGGGGTACAGCAACCACAGGTCGCCCACACGCAGCCTATTTTGTTCCCGCCATCAAGATTGCCCAGTTTCTGCGGGCTGGTTGCAAAGTCAAGGTCCTTCTCGCCGATTTGCACGGCTTCTTAGACGCCGACAAGGCCCCTGAAGCCACACTGGAATACCGAGCGCAGTACTATGAACGAGTCATTGGAGCATTGCTGCGAGCTGTGGGTGTCGAAGTCGATAACTTACAATTCGTGCGCGGCAGCTCTTACCAGCTGACTCCTTCCTTCTCCCGCGACTTGCTCCGACTTAGCAAGCGTATATCCGTGCATGACGCCGTAAAAGCAAGTAGCGAAATTGTCAAAACCATGGGCGAACCTTCTATGGCGGACGGCCTTTACCCGATGATGCAGCTATTGGACGAAGAATACCTTGGGGTTGATGCGGAGTTTGGTGGCATTGACCAACGAAAGACTTTCGTGTTGGCAAATGACACGATCACTAAAGCGTTAGGGTTCAAAACACGCGCTCATCTGATGAACCCCATGGTACCTGGTTTAAGTGGGGGTAAGATGAGCAGCTCTGACCCAAAATCGAAGATCGATCTATTGGATGATCCGGCAACCATACACAAGAAGATTGCGAAAGCCTACTGTGCGCCTTGCGAGGTAGAGGGAAATGGTATCTTAGCATTCATCCAGCATGTCTTATTGCCGTACTCACAACTGCAATCTCTGGATGGAGAAGCAGCTATCAGTATGCTTTTGAGAGATCAGGCTGCGCCGACCATCTTCACGTCCTTTGCTGAAGTCACAGAAGCTTACGCAGCTGATCGCCTGACACCACAGCTGGCAAAGAAGTTCGTTGAGGAGGGTCTTGTTCAACTGAACACCTCGATTCGCAGTGATTTCGAGACCGATGAGGAATGGCAACGCATTGCCCATGCTGCATACAGCAACCCAACAAAGTCTCCTGAAGGGCAAGACAAAAAAAAGATGCAGAATATCAGGGGGTATAAGGCGGATCGGACTATCTCAAACATTTAAGATAGTGCGGTCACGATCAGTAGCGATTACTTTTATCAGCAAAGCATGGGGTGTGTCCGTTGATGTTACAGGTAGTGAGAATCGAAGGATATTTATCGCGAAAGTATGTGAACCCCAGTCTGTTTATTCGTTATCTGAACACAGCCTCTCGCGCTTATAGAGTATGTGCTCCTCTCAGTGCGTACATGGATATTTATCTCTTGAATGTACTGAATTTACCATATCATACTGATTCTCCTTATATTTGTGTATCGTTGTTGTTCCAGCAGTCTCTTCACTCTCAAATTTCTGGGTGATCCTTACCCTTTCGATGCTCGTTTCGGGATCCTAAACCTCTACTAACGGCAATAAAAAGGTCTATTGATTACTGAGCGCAGCTCTGAGTCCGATCTATCCTAGGAACTGGGCCCTATAGATAGAATTGTACACGTTCGAATAAGAGAGATAAATGATGCAACAAACGAATTGAGTAGGAAAGCTCTGATTGAAATGCTACTTCAATGGCAGAGGAGAAAGGCAAATCTTGATTGTTCAGGTACAATGTCTTTGAGGTACAGAGGATAATGCTCTTGTTCGTTCCCAGAGGCTCTCTGGATTCTTCATCTTATAAACTCCATGATTGCTGGACCTTTCTCACCAGACTAAGATCACATAAAATACCACAATCATGACGGAGCAGCAACAGCAAACCGAGACGGCTAAACAAGCCTTTGAATGGCCAGCAAATGAGCCGCCGCATCCTCAGAATCTTGCTCTTGCCTCTCAGCTCTATACAACATTAATGCCAGGGGGGCCCGCTACTACAGTTGTTACAACGCACTTGCCCTCTGGCTGGTCTTCCAACGATGTTGTTCAGGTCTCCACCTGCTCTCCGACTGATCAGCGTCGCTTCACTGTCAAACTTCCTCGCCATCAAGTCTCGTCTTGTATCGCTGCCAACTGCAAGGCGGAAGCACTACGGACCAACTGGGCGTCCAAACATGGCTTTGGCCCCAAGGTTCTGGCTATCGATGAGGAGAGTGGAGGTTTCGCCATGGAGTACATCGAGGGACGAACGCTGACGATGGAGATGATGACGGACCGTCTGCCGCAGATTGTGGATTTGCTTCGACGGATCCATGGAGCTGAACCGTTCGAAGGGATGAAGAGGTACGATCCAATGGAGGTTGTAAGGGAGAATTTGTCACTAGTCAAAGAGAGGAACGCGATGCGATCAGATGATATCCGTCTCGTTGAAAGCGTCATACGCAACGCTGAGCAGCAAGTCATCGATCATCCGTGGATGCCATGTCACAACGACTTCCACAGCCACAACGTCATGCTCGACAACACCGAGCGCATGCTCGCGATCGACTTCGAGGACTGCGATCTCGGCGACCCGATGTGGGATCTTGCGTACCTGACCGCCAATCTTGAGCTGGAGCTGGATCCCTCCTCTTTGGAGGATCTGTACGGCGCGAGCGGAGAGGACAGACGACGGGTTCGAGCTTATGTTCCGTTGGCATTGGCACATTATGCTACCTGGGCAGCTTTGCATGGAGGTGTGTGGACGCAGCATCAGGAAGAAGTGATGGGAAGATTGAGGAAAGTGGTAGTTGATCTAGATTGAGAAACCAGCGCAGTGATTAGCACAGAAATAGTAATGTAGGCTCATCAGGCTTCCTCACATATAATCCAGGATGGGAAAGTGAATACCCTCAAGAAGTCTCATGAATCAATTCTGCAACACTTAAGCCATCCTTGTAATGGGAATATACTCAACGCCCCCTCCTCTATCCCCCCGAGTCCCCATCGCCCGCTATCATCAAGACCCGGTAGACTCTCCTAATCCCTCTTGAAATAGAAATCCTTTCATCTACGTCCCCAAAGATCCAGACTGCACAACGATGCATTTCATTTTCCTCGGACAAATTCCACTTCCGTACACTAAAGACTCCTTGAAACCCTCCAGATTCCCCGTGCACTGTCATGGCTTGGCGGTACGAGCCTCTGGGAGGTATAAGAGATTTTGATCATGGAAGGGGAGCGTTGTTGAAGTAATCAGTAGTGTGGCACGGTTGAGGCTTGAGGAGAAGCACAAAGGATAGTCAGTAAATATTACTGGAAGTCAGATCTGGGTTTTCTTTTGCAGCAATGAATGCCAGGGCAAAGTGCGTGATGTAATTCTCATATCATGATAATATACAATTCATCGAGCCCCAACAATTTTCCCAAACACACTACCGGAAGGTATATGCAGGAAACGTTCGCTTCTCCGGCATCAGGGACAGATGTTGGTATGGGTTGCTGTGCGGGTCATAGTACAACCCCTCCACGTGCCCATCCGCTCTCCGCAACGAGACATAGTAGAAGCCACTGATGGTCAGTGCGGTCTGCGCGTCCGATGGGGTGACGAAGCATTTCTCTTCATGATAGCAGTTAGTAAGCAAAAAGTGCTATAGAGACAGAGGCCAGAGCCGGAATGACGAACCTTTCCACCTCATCAGGATCCATTTCGTCATCAATTCCTCCCTCAACCACTCCTTACTCAGCAGCTTCCTGATCATGGCCTCATCATCACTGAGGTCTTTGAAAGGTGGGAGCTTTCGCCAATACATGCCGTCCACCCGTGTATCGGCTTTGAAACTTTCGGTCTCAAGTGTGAACTTGTTGAAATCAATGATCTCGCCCTCGAGGTATGTCGTTATGCTCGAGACCTTTGTTGGCGATGATTTGTCAGGTACGTTGAAAGCCTCCATCGTGCCGGTAAGAGTCATGTCGTTATAGTCAACACTGTGGATATTTACTTTGACAGGCCATCGCTCTTCCTCGGGTGGAGCAGAACCATCGGCGTTTGCTTGCGGAGGCTGACGAACGGGCGATGTGGTCCGGGGTGGAACGGAGCCAAAGTGTGGGTTCCTAGTTCTCGATCGGTATATTGAGGGAGGCATAAGTGGAGTATATGATGGGAGCGAGGATGGGCTTGCGCCATGTTGTGTGCCGGAGAGGACAGCGCCAACCTTGAGCCAGGAACTCTCCGGCGGTGGAGGTACGAGCCGCGTATTCACTAAGAAATCTTGGAGATGGATCGGAGAGCATCCTCCTGGATCAAGACCTCCCTCCTCGGCAGTCTCTTGCACCTCTTGGTCGGACTCACACAATCGTAACTTGCCTAAATACTTTATAGCATCATCGATACGTCTCTTCTCCGCACAAGGTGAAGAAGTCTGCCAATATCTGCGTCTCCTGTTCTCGCTCGCAGGTGCCAAGCCGTTACGCTGATGTCTTAGCTGCTCTTCTAGGTAGTTACGATGTTGTTGATGTTCCGCAAGAAGATCTCGATGCTGTTGGATTTCCTGTCTCATCGTAGCTTCTCTATGAATCTGCCGCCGTTGGCTCGGCGAGACTGCGTTGTTCGAAGGCTCGTTTGCGCGTGCTGGAGTGATGTCTTGATAATCGCCTGCTTCTCTATGTCGTAACTGCCGCCGTTGGCTCGGCGAGACTGCGTTGTTCGAAGGCTCGTTTGCGCGTGCTGGGGTGTGGTCTCGATCATCGCCTCTTTCTCTGTCTAGAATGTATCTTTGTAGCTCGTTCCTTGATCGTGCCGAGAATTGGGGGTTCCGCCTAACAGCTTGTAGTAAAGCTGTAGTCCGTAGTGATGATTCTGTCATTGTTGGAATCCCCTCGGAGTCATTTTGGGCGTGTTGCGGCTGATCCCATGGTGAAGGTGTATGGGTAGTCAGAGCTTCGCGGGGTGTAGGGTCACGCCACTCGAGTTGGGCAGCGTCCCTCATCCGCCTCAGCCTCATTCTTTCTCGAAGATGCTCATCTCGACGCATTACATGTTCGTCCAACAGTGCCGCAGAGGACTGAGGTAATCGTCGCTCAGACCGCTCCATATGTGTCTCCCCCTCGTCATCCGAAGCCCCAGGCGCCCAGCCGTGATATTGCTGCGGCAGCGGTCGAGCTACATCGGAAGTCTCTTGCATCTCTCCAAGCTCTTGCAGTTGCGCAGGAGTGTACACGCGGGGCTCAACCATTGCGTCCACGGCTCTTCGCATCCTTCGGCGGCTTTCTCCAGCCTCATCGTACGCCAAATTATCTTCGTCTTCTGGTAGATGCGTGCGTAAAAAGCTAATATTATCGTCTTCAGCCTCCTGCTCGGCCTGTGTGATCAAAGTGGAGGCAAGATCTGGCACTGAACTGGCGAGCTGAGCCAACTGCTCGAGGTACGGATCCTCAGAGGAAGGTCCCTGAGAATAGCCATTAATGTGAGACCCGGAGAACGGCCGCATCGCGGAGGGCTTACAGTTGGTTCAGGCATCGTTGCAGCTTGGCCTTTGATTGGAGGAGCGAAGATGTGAAACTCTAGGAGGTATTCCAGTCAGTACCCAAGCCAATTTAGAAGACTCTCCCTGTGTGTTCGTGCCACAAGGATTGATGTGATATTTTTACAATCTGTTGTGCAACGGAAGTCATAAGCCATAGAATAGAATAAGCCAGCCTTACACCCGGTCGCCGCGGCTGCATTCGGAAGGGACTAATTCTAGAACTGGTCAACCGCCTTGTTTTACCATAAATTTGGCTACATATCATCACAACTGCTACATGAATTCTACTGCATAACGACAACGTGTTCGCGATGTTTTGAATTAGCTCTTGCCTTATAGCATCGTCCTGACACCCTGTGCCTGTGCCCTAGAACTAGAATAGTTCTATGGCGCCTGTCGAGTCTGTCGCGTCCTCTGGCCATATCTCTGACCGATGGCCTCTACGACCTTTATAGTACTAGACTACCTTTCAAGATCGTCGAAACGTCAGATTCGCTACTCTCTACACTTTGTGTCGCATTAAGTTGGACAACGATGGCGGGGCGTGCATTGTCGATCTACCTTGGTCATTGGTACAGACTTCGTACGGAGTAGCAGAGCATAGCATTGAATTCCACCTCATCGCTGGTGTCGATGAAACAGTTGCCACATATTGCCTCATTGGCCTTTGAGATCAATAGCATTGGCTATGAATATATCATTTGCAATGGCAACGCCTAACTTCGTGATACAAGATCTGAGTCTGGGATCTCATCACAATGTCGAAGCAGTGGCATACAATATTGACGATTGCATGAAGTACAAGAGTGTTTGAGAGACGGGGAGGAGGGATCGAGGGCTGGTAAGATGTGGGCCTCAGAATCGAGACGATGAAGTGGAGGTCAGGATGGGGTCGAATACAGGTACGCTATGGATGGTAGCAGATTCCACCGGGCTTCAGGGAGGCATTAGGAAGTGTTCCCTTGGGTGGTTCCTTTGGAAAGCTCATATGTAGATTGTATACTTAGGGAACGGTGTCCTGTTAGTGCTATCCAATTGACAGGAGGCAAGGAAAGTAGGATTCACTGCTGTGATGTTCATACCACTCATGAGCATTGATATATTGAGAAAGCTTTGCAAAAAACTGCATAGTGAATTTACAACCAAGGTAGTTCTAATGCCGATTGATTTCGCCTGGTCATGCAGCCCTAGTTCTACCACTGATACATACAAACCCGGCTTCACGACTTCTCTGCTTCATCAATCCATCACGTGTACAGCTTCAGATCGCAACATGATGGGTTGCGCTCACTATAGCCAAAAATCTAGAATAAATTGGCACGATGCTGACGTTCCTGATCCGCAAGCCAGAGGTTGCTCAAATCACTCCTGAGGACATTCACAGCGACGCCATCGGTCTTCTGTTCCCAGACAACGTCCTTACCTATCATGGTGACCCTGGGTCCTACGTCACCTACGTCTCAAAGCGCTTCGGGAACATAGAGCTCAATCTCGTCGACCCATACGATCATGGGGAACATGTGCTATTCGCCCATCACATCTGGAACTCGGGCATACAGATGGCGGAGTTCATAAGTCAGGCTAATGACCCTGTAAAGGTTGAGAAAGGCAGCAGATGGAATGTCGAAGGCGAGCAGGTCTTGGAGCTAGGTGCCGGTGCGTTAAGAGTATCGTGGTGTTTTGGAGATATGGACTGATGGGGAAAGGTAGGTACGGGCATAGCAGGCATTACCAGCGCCCTGAGCGGCGCACAGGAGGTTGTTCTATCAGATTATCCCTCTACGAAAATTCTTGGAAATCTCAGACTCAACGTGGAGAAAAACATCCCTGAACCACTCCAGCTGAGCGTCACGGTGCAAGCCCACGAGTGGGGCGTCCTCACTGACAGCTTTTCCGAGACAAATGCCAAGCACTTCACTCGTGTCCTAGTCGCAGACTGTCTCTGGCTGGACGGCGAACACTACAGCCTCGTACAATCAATCGTGCATTTCCTCTCCCCGAAAGCTGAGGCGAGAGCATGGGTGATTGCGGGTTTCCATACTGGACGGCCAAAGCTGGTGGCATTTTTCGACACTGCGGTACAAGCCGGGTTGGAGATTGAGGCGATTTGGGAGCGGGATGCTGATGGTGGGGAGAGGGAGTGGGTCAGGGAGAGAGTGGATATAGAGAAGAACAAGTGGATGGTTGTTGCTATACTGAAGCGCAACGAGGGCGAGGTAGTCAAGGAAGCGAGCGAAAGGGGGAGGCAGGAGAGGGTGTTTGCTAGTATGCTTATGCAAAAGAACAATCGACATCCCTGACATCTCTGCAAGCCCTACTTAAATCTCCAAAACTTCCACCCTCAACCCTCCTTCCGAAAACAAACCGTCGCCACCGACTGCCCCCACCCCCCTCCGAATCTAAACACAGGATACTCCACCCTCCCCCGCGCCACCAACGCACCACCCCAAAACCACATCCCCAGCTCCTCCTCCGTCCAATTACAACTCGTCACAACAAACCATCCCCCCGCCCTCACCAGCGGCTCCACCTTCTCTCTATACCCCTCGCCACCCTCCCCACTCAAACTCACAGCATCAAAAGTGCCCTTATCCAACACGACATCGAACCCGCCCCCCCACTCCTCCAGCGGTGCATCCTTTAAAACATCCCACATCTCAAACGCCATGTCCCCAATATGGACTTCTTCGCTCTGCAGTACTTCTAGACGTTTCCGACACAGCTGTATCGAAGCGGGGGAATAATCTACGCCCACCATTCTTCCTCTGAATGCGCCTTCTGAGCGAAGTCGGAAGAGCATTTCGCCATTGCCGGTGCCTAGATCTAGATATGATGTCGTTTCCTTATTCAGAGCTAGGGTGGGAGAAGCGAGGTGGTTGAGGATTTTGGAGGAGGCGTTGACGTCGGAGAACCAGTCGGTGCCGGTGTGGGAGGGGGTTTGCGCATTGGTGGAGATGTCGTGGGTGTAGATTGTTTCCCAACTGGTATCAAGAGACTTAGCATTGCGGGATTGAGGATTTATGGGGAAGGGTTATGTACTATTCTTTTGTGCCCAGCTCACTCGGCTCGAGGTGAGTGGGCTTTTGGGGAGACATTGGGGAAAGGAGCGATGGCGATGGGTGAGGTTGAAAAACCTTTCACGGTTGCTGCCTGGCGTTCAGTGATTTTGTGTGTGCGTGCGACATAACGAAAGCAGACCTCCACTTTCAATGCATACGCTCCTTTCAATGAGTTATCTCTAGGCCTTGGTTCATGTTGCTGTCCCTTCTCATCCCGTTATTGCATGCTCTGATATTGCTTCAAATCTGTCACATTCGATGATGAGCTGCAAGGGGAAGTGTTCTGTAGAAACCTAGAAACTGAGAAGTGCATCCGCGGCATCTGTCATTCAGATTTACGCTCAAATGTATACTAGATATCAGCGCGTCAACAAAAGCTAAGATTCGATAGCGATGACAGTAGACTGAGGAAACTCATCCGTCTAAAGGACGGCTAATCGGTAACAGATTGCCACAATTGATGACTTTGGCCTTCGATCTGAACCAGCAACAACTTTATTACCTTAGTACTGTATGCCAAACATCGCCAAATGCCGCGATCTCCTTCACACTTTTCGTATCTCCAGCCACCTGTCTAGAATAAATTTCGACATCCGTCATCTTGCAATATCATCGCATACATAGCAGACAGCACCCATGAGTCTGAGCTGTCTCGAATAGATTGATCTCTTCCTTTGGTGGAAACTGGTCATCCATTTGGTCCGGCGGAAGCTCCTGATCCTGGTCTGGGACTGCTCTCAGGAACATCCAGCCGAAAACAAGATCGGCGTTTGTAAACTGTGTTGAAATTTTCGTACAGCGCGCGTTCCGGCTTTGCGGAAATCCAAATCGGGCCCTCCATTACGGGAGTACCCCTGGTCTTTCGGACGGAGGAATCTGGCATCCTACCGCGTAGTTGTGAATCATAATCTAGGCTACTAGTTTGCCAAAGTGTAGCATCCAAGCTTTCGGGAGCTTTAACGGCGCTCCAAGACATATCTCAGAGGTGTTGATGGAACCTCCAATTGGCTAGCTAGAGACTTATTTCTGTGCCACATTGCTGAGCATTCGGACATAATCATTGAGGCAAAGCGTGTTCGATTTGCGATCCTTAACGTTCTTGAGCCACAATTCTATGTCCCGTACTGCGTGATCCTGTATACATACCACCATCGGATGTTGTGTGCCATATTCACCCTGACATAACGATTAAGTTCGTTCCCATCACACAGTGAGCGGGTCTCGACGCACTGGAGGCGAGCGATTGGTTTAGCCGCCATCTGGTCTTGCGCTGGTTGAGACGTTTCGTGGAAATCTTATCATATTATTTGGTAGTCAGCAAGTCGTTGTTATCAATGTCCTTCGTCGAATGATAACGCTGTGGATATCAAGGGAAGCTTGGGTGGGAAGGTCTCGAATATTCGTACGATCTCTGCATTGATGAAGCCGATGGGTAGCAATGAACCGCCAACCGTTATCGTTGCTCAAGTAAAGATACCATCGCAAGGCGTCTCTCTGAGTATATGTATGGGACCATTGCGTGCCAATGTGTAGCAATCCTGTTACGCGGCGTTCTCATCTCATTGAAGTGTCTGGCTTCAACGATTGCTCTCAACCTTAGTACGAGCATTCTGTCTCGCACTAGCAGTCCGTTGTTACCATATCTGTTCAAGCACTTCTGTAGTCGAGCTCCTTACATCTGCATTCGCAATCCGGTACCGGACAGACCTTATGACTTGCAAACCAGTCCCTCATATGTTTATAATGAGACATATGCCAGCATGTTCTGCACACGGTGGTCGAGCGACCCAGAGCTTCTGCATTTGTCTTGCTGGTGGCTGCACTGCCTCGTGAATGCGGATCTGGCATGCCAAGCCAGTCCATGCAGATTATACACCGTGGCATGTGGCGTCCGCAATTAGGGCAGACAGTACCAGATTTGTCAGTTCCGAAGATCTTCTCAGTATGAACACCGAGATCTGCGGAAGGGGTTACGGAAGATGCGTAGTCCGCGCTTCGGTCAAGGGCTTGATCGCAATAGTTACAGCGAAGGGTAATCTGGCGAGGGGCTGGATGTAATTCCGGCCTCCCGTTTGGTGGCGTCGAGAGCTTGGTGCACTGAACATCAAATAGTGCCCGCTGTGTGAACATACACCAATTGTTGAGATGGGAACGGTATGTTTCTCGCCAGAGGTCGACACGAGAATCTATGAAGTAGCGAGGACAGGTAATGGACATTGCGAGGACTGCTGTTTGAATATCTGAGGATTTGCGAATGTAATTCGCCAAAAGGGGAACAGCTTGCTCGGTAAGACCGGTCAGTACAATACCTTCAATATCACCTTCCTTGATGCAATCTGTCAGATTGCTGTCTATAAACTGGCTTAGTTCCTGGTCATCCAGATACATTAGGGCGATGCCAACTCGATCCCTGAGCGGAAGAGAGGTCTCGGCTAGAACGTCGTGCCAGTCGCCATAACGAACAAGGGCAAGAATAGCCCGAGCGTATGGGTCGTCAAGCGTTTCCGCAAGGTCACGGACAGTCTCTTCCCAGGTATCATCGGTGCTCCCCTTGTTGTATCCAGCGAGAGCAAGTGAAAGTTCTCTGTGTGCGGGGGAGGCGTTACGATATCTCAGCGCTTGAAAGGCCAGTTTGGCTTGATCATGAATGATGGCGAGTGCAGCAGCCTTAGTATACTGGCCCTGGCCAACAAGGTCGCCGACATACTTCTGGAGTGGCTCGAAACGAAGACCAAGCCCGCAGGTATGTAGGCATAGTCGGCGATGGTTTGGGGCCCTTGTTTTCGTCATACGAAACTCCGGTAGACTGAGCCTTTCACATAACGTTTCCACAGCAACAGCAACTTCTTTGCTGTATGTTGGCTTGCTGAGCTTGTTAGAAGCTCTCTGGGAGTCTACGAGTACGTCAGCAACTCCCACTGCTGATGAACTAGGCTTACCAAGGTCGTTATTCCAGATGCTTGCAACTCCGAAGAAACTGAGGTCCAAGGTGTCCGTTATCATTCCTTCATGCTCTACCAAGTCCTTGGATCCTAGCTCTAATCAGCGGAGATGACAATGTGGCTTGCGAAACACACTCCCTATCCAAGTCCAAAACCTTTGCAGCCAGGGGTGATCATGCAGTATGCCGATGTTCTTCTTGCAATCAAAGAGGTAACCTTCAGAGCAGCGCTGATAACTAACAGTCGAGAGCAGTAAAGCTTGCTTGAAGTCGACAATTGGGCTCGAGGTCCTGGCAGTAAGCAGCTGCTCGTGAAGGTCTCGACTTGACCAACGTTGCCCTCGTGTCTTATGGTCGTTCTTGATTGCATTATGATTAGATTCTCTATCACTGACAGTGACTTCAGCCAAATTTTGCCCTATATTACCGTCCATTCTTGTCTTAATTATTCTAACAGTACTAGAAAGGAAGTGGTCTTCGTCAAGTGGTACCTGTAACTTTGGAATGCATTCATAGGGCCGGCTGATAATTACATCGCCCAAGGATGAGACGCCAAGGGCCGAAGGGGACCCATCGAGCTCTACGACATCGACTGTACTATCGCCACGAAGGATGATCATACTCGGAGTACCCTTCGAACTTGCGAGGTTGGTAAAATCAAAAGCGACGATACGCCTCATTTCTGATCGACCATATTTTTCATCATTGTAGGCATACTCGACGCAGTGTATACGTTTGGTCAACATTGAATAATCACCTGCGGTCGGTGTCTCATAGTTCAGATGGTCAAGTGGCTTTTGCTGCTCGACTGCCGAGGAAAATCCATGCTTTGTCTCGAATACTTTGAATTCTCCTGTACTTGCTAAGGCGCCGAGGCAACCACTCTTGCCTTTGCAGTACCGTAAACTCCAGATAGTAGACACCATAGCCCCAGTGCTGTCCAGCTTTCTGGGCAAAGGCTTTTGTGGCCGGAACACTCCTTTGTATTCGAGCACTGGATTCTCGGCTTGGGAACCATAGTCCGACATCGATCCTATAACCGATGCTGAGAAGGGCGTGCCGGAGCGACAGTCCCATACGTGGATAGTTTGGTCGTCCGGAAGCCCTGCAGAAGCGAAGTAATGTTCATCTAGAGGATCTATAGCAATGTTGAAGATTGAATCGGTCTTGAACAGTAATGACGGATTCCCGCTGTTTTCTCTTAGATCGTAGATTCGAACGCCTTTACCTTTGATCCCGGCTACAAAGACCTCGGGTTGCCCAGAGAAGAACTTTATACTGGATATGGCTTCTGAGCTGGCAAATTTACGGTACGGTTCCACAAAGTGCTTGGCAGATCCACCCCCTGGAGAAACAACAGTTGGAACTCGTTGATTGACATCCCATATGTTGAGGCAGAAATCATTTCGGATTCCCTCTAATCCAGCGGCCAGAAGGCCCGTCCTGCTGAAGGCTACAGCATTACATAGCCGTTGACGTTTGGCGGGTAGTGAGGTGCTAGGTGACGAGTCGTCAACATGGAGAACAGTGACCTCGCCAGACCATGAACCAACGGCTACAAGAGACTCATCATGGGGAGCCCAATCGAAGGCCCGGAATCCAGGGACTTTGCTATACGTTGAGACTGTTTCCTGTCGAAGCGTTTTCCCATCATAATGTTTCACCTTGCAACGTTTGAAATATCTGTCCTTAACATCCACTATAAGGAATCGCTGATCGGACAGTGTAGAGCTTGGTGACCATCTAATTGCTGCCTCCATCTTGTCACAAGGAGATCCGCAAAATATTGCAATTTAGCCACGAGGTAGCATCCATATCACTCCGTAGGCATCCATACCTACAAGGACCCTTTTGAGGGACGACCAAAAAGCAATCTTTGTGGTCATGGTGGTTTGGCCACGCTGTTACGGAGTAATGTTGAGTGTTCGCATTTGCCGTGGCGTCTAGTATATTATACACTAGCTTGATATAGATTACCAGAACCATAGCCCCACCATTATTTCCTCCCAGCACACATTTCAAGTCAAGCAAGACTCCAACGATAATGGGGCGCCGCGGGGCCCATTACTCTCCTCCGCGGAGGTACGATACGACGTCCCTCAACACTGGCAGTAGAGACTACCATAGCGGTCCCAATGTACATCCTGCACGACAAGAGAAGACAAGTGCACTTCGAACATCGAACAAACGCTCCGTCAACTCGCTGAAATCAAAGATTCGCGACTTGACCCGCTCACTAGATCATAACGAAGGCTTGCCAGCCGGGGTACGGATCGAAAAAGAAAGAGCTCTGACGGGTTACAAGCAGGACCTTGAAGCTGCCGAGCAGGAAAAGCGAAAGCAGGCGCTCATCACGCGGTATCACCGAGTACGATTTTTTGGTGGGTGATACCTTCTTCCAGCCAGGGGATCCATATGACTGTTATGACTCACATTAGATACAAAGAACGTCAGAAAGCTACTCGGCACGTCAAGAAAGCTAGGAAGCACCTTGGGGCCTCCGAGCTGGGCACTCCGCAGCACGCCGCCGCTCAAGAGATACTCCATATAGCCGAAGTCGATCTGAACTATACGCAGTATTGTCCCCTCGACCAAAAGTATGAAGGCATATACCCGCGAACAGTCAATTGTAATGGCATACCAACTAGAGAAGCAGAAGAGCATGGCAACGATGGTGATACTGAGAAAATTTTAGCTTCGAGACCCGCTATGTGGCACGTTGTGGAAACCTGTATGAGGAACGGCACGCTGGAGGCTTTGCGCAATGGAAAGATGACTAGAACATTGACGATGAGAAGCACAAAACCAGCTGCGACCAACACTCATGTTCGTGGACCCGGCGGTGGGGTCATGATCAATTTCGGCGCGGCGCCTGAGGCCACAAAACCGGACCAACCTCAGAAGCAAGATGATAGTGATAAGAGTGATGGTGGTTTCTTCGAGAAGTGAGGCCACAGGGACTTAGGCTAGCTGTGAATGGATCCTCACCTATCGCTTATCAACATGAAAGGTCGCCACCGGGCCTTGAAGAGCATGTGGAATGTGGATAATATAACGTTATAACGATATTAACCGAGCCCAACTGCACTTGGGCCATGGACGACTTGGGGTGAGATCTCACTGGGGTACAGCTTCATCGACAGTAACTGACAGACCCTCAGCTAAAAAATGGTTCTACATACGGCCAGATGACGGATCCGAAGATCTGAGCCGAGTCCCTCGAGACCTCGAATTGGACCTTCATGTGCATAACGACAACCTAAGAACCATTGCGCTTCCCCTTGCTAAAAGGTTCCGCAATTGTATCCATATATATTGTAATCATGTATGTAGGCAAGAGAGTAAATCCATACCACTTTTCTCGTAGCCCCAGACCTTTTTTCAGCACGAAGACATTTCCCAAGCGCACTCCTGGGTAAGATACAAGCAACATAGGCGCTGATGGGAGTTGGTATTTATATCGTGTTTTGTTGGGACCTTGGTGGATGCACTTCGCCTCGGGGTAGGGTTTACCGAGGTGCAGCCGAGAGGAGTGCCAGGACATGGATAGATGTAAGCCATGAGATGGGATAGATTCTTCGACTCGACCTCAACGTGAGGTAATTGCGCGATACGCCGTTGTGAACATAGTAGAGAGGGGTTGGGACGTTGGGACGAGATTTTCTGCAGCATGGGGAGGGATAATTGGTTCATGGTAGATATTTTAGATGATTGTATTTAATTGCTTGCTTGCTTGCTATGGTACTGGTACACCAAGCCTCCACAGAAAAGCCTCCAACACCTTGCTAACGTAGAAGGGGAATATGACATTGCTTGCGTTTTCGCGTATTTACATGGAGTGAGAATGGTAGGGCACCCTCTGACCATCGACTTGGATTCAGCCATGACGGACAGGAATGGGAATTGCTGTTGAGGGAACTCTCTGGCGTCAGGCGTGAATCTTTCAATTGGTAGATGCGCTGCCGCCTCGTTCGAGGTCTTTGACTTGTACCTGAGGTGTAGCGGAGAAGAAGCCAGAACCCTGCTTCTCGCCCAGGTGTGTTGGCTTTGCGGAGGGCGTCAAGTCTGATAGATCCGAGCCGCTGTTCGGGTCTGGGATCTCTTTCAGCTCTCGCACAGGAGGACGGCCGGACTCGAGCAAGTGGGGGACGTAGATGGCGAGCAAGGGGCGTATTGCGGGGATCGAGACACAGATCTTTGATTTGTCAGTGAGGGAGACGGCATAAGATATTGGATCGACTCACGATGCCCAGATCCACTTCGACAGCGGACGCGATCCACAGAGGCCAACCGGCCCAGGTCTCGTCGTACGAGTGGATGAGTGCCTTGTCAATGAAGTACGCCTGTATGATACCCGCGATGCATACAATGAATCCTAGGAAGAACAAACCGCAAACGGCGATTCGCTGTTTGAGAGGAAGTTGCAACGCCCAGACAATGGGCATCGGCAAGAAAAGTAGGATGAAATCGAGGAATATGGTGATGACGGCAAAGGACATCATGTAATTTCCCTCGTCGATGCATTTGTATTTGAATGTCGCGAGTGGCATCCAGAATGCCTTGAGAGGTCTATGAAGGGCCGTGGTCAGCACGTAAGAGCGTTTTGATGTGGGATAAGGTGGAAGGTACTGACCTGCAGGCGCACACTGCCACGATGAAGAATGCTGTGAGCATTGCTGCATGGAAGATCAAGCCCGCCCATACCGACATCCTATACCACCGGGGCGATGAGGGACCGGCGAAACGTTTGTAGAAGCACAGTAAAGACATCTTGTTCAGCGTTGCCGCCCAGAAGAACAGGATTTGGGCCGAAATGCAAAGCTTGTATCTGGAAGGTTCATATTAGTATTACTATCCAATATTCGAATCTGGTCGCTCAGATAGCCTTAGACAGATGACGTCTCGCTTCGTTCACTTCGAAGCATGTCGTGCAAGTCAAAGCAGCGTCTGGAATGTTAACAACTGGGTCTGGATAACATACCCTGGTGGGCCCCTTTCTGGGTGAAGATCCCATGAATGCCGATTCCAGCCAAAGTTGTTGTCGGCAGTCAAGACCACGACGGTCAATGCAAATGTAGGAATCTGTTCAGTTCAGTGACTGGCTCATTCATAGCAGGAGTGCCAACCTACCAAAGAGAGGCTAATTACTATATCATCGTGACCAAAGCTGTGAGTAATCTTGATACGTGTATAGTATCTGAGAGCCACGACATCAAAAACCAGGATTATGAAGATGATATTGACGACGGTCAGTGCAGATCCTCGAGTAGTTGGATTTACGAAATTCGGCTTTGGCCAGGATGCGATGACTTCCTTCGTTGGATGCATAGCGTGCAATTGATAGGCATTCACAGCAGGATGCAAGAATGGTAGCAGCACTCAATCAAGAGCGTACCTCACTGATGGTGAATCGACGCAGAAGACAGCCATTGGTGAAGGGGCCGTTGAAGGCTTTATCATGCCCCTCCGGTACGTATAAGCCATATACAGTGTCCGAATAATGACAACGACGGCGTAGATTTTTAGACGAGACCATGGAGATTGAAGCCATAGCGCACGCCTCTTAGGGTCTTGGAAGTGAGCCGCTACCAACGGTACCTGGTTTCATGGCGTTCGTGGACGAGTCGAAAGCGTACTACGAGATAGTACTATGGTAGATCAGGAGCGGTGGGGGACCAGGACGAGCTAAGGCTGTTAGGCTGAAGACTATATCGCCCCAAGGCCAGTGCGCAATGGACCGGATAAGCAAGAAGAGTTTAGTACCTCGAGAAGCTTAAAGTATCCATCGAACTACTGCATCTTACCCCACAAAACCCACGTGCATTTGGGGGAAATTTGCATACGTAAGGTAGTCCAAATGTTCAAAACGCCCCTGGAACGATCGGAAGCCCTTATCGGCCCTGCAAGAGATGTGGAGACTCATGAGGATCTTCTGTCGTGAGACAAGGCCTGAGACTGCTGTCGACTGATTGTCCAAATGACAGCAGAGTACCCCTCGAGTAAATGATCTAACCTCCAACACTATTTGGTGTTAGTTCGATACGCCCCTAGGAGAAGACTGAACCATGGAGCTGGGGCTCTCCTTCGACTTGATGGCTTCGTCCGTGACGATTGTAGACTTTGGGGCAGGCGATGAGTCTACGCAGGCCGAAGGCGCGAGCTTTGATCAAGCTACCTTGAATGTTTGCGTAGGAGGGAGCCGATGCAGACATTCAGACTCCTTTGCGAAATCCCAACGTAATTCAATATTCTAAAGAATTGAGGTGAAGGTCCTAAAGAGCCATCGATTCGACGCAGTCACATACCAATTGACGTCGTAAAGCGTGTCTTCGAGCGCATTCGGGCGACCATTAGACCAACCATTAGACCGACATAGCTACCTTAGATTACTTGGCGTGCTAGGGTTCGTCGGATTCATGGCTTGATCTCTAGGATTTTGAACCCGTGTGATGCTCTCTGAACACCCATCTAGCGTCCAAGCGGGGAGTATATCGCACGTTCGGACGGATGATCATAATGGGAATGTTCGACGATATCTGTAGACTCGGAAATGGAAGCAACCAGCATGGCTCTCACCTCGTGGAAGCTTCCGCCAAGTCAAGCTTTACAGTCAAAGCCATCGCCTTGATCAGCCCTTCCACTGATCCTATATTTCCCTATAACCAGATCTTTAGCAACAAGTTCTCGTGTCCTACCCAAGCTTTCGATGGCAGCAATCCTCTCAAGAGTGGCATTGAGATGCTCTTCGAAGTTGGGCTCGTTGCAGATCTGACGAAAGGCGTTCAGCATTGGGACCGAGTCTGCTCGGACCATAGCCTGGGCGTCAATTGTGAACAAATTGATATGATCATAGTCCTTGATAAAGTCGGCTCTTGTCATGATTTCTCTCGCTTTGTGAAGGGGTATCTGTGGCAACAATCGGCCCTGTTCAGGGTCGTGGGTCTTCTCATCCTCTTTCTCCTGGTCTACGAGAGCTTTGGCTAATACCATCGCTGCTGATGCGTACTTCTGTTGATCCATCACGTCGTCATCCATACCCTCTCCAAGTATCCAGCAATTATTCAAGAACCACGTCTGCTCTACTTGGCAGATCTTGTCACATGCGTGCAGCATATCATGTGACTTGGCCACCCGGGTTAGGAACGTCAGTCTGCCACCCACTCGGTCGTACACCTCATGAAGTATTCTGGATGAAGGTTCTTCTCTGTAGTATTGCCTGCGAAACTGCTTCAACGCCAAGACAGCTTGGTCCCTCGGTAGGTCCAGAAGAGGCAAGACTTTCATGCGTGTAGAGTACTTTTTGAGACGTTCATAGACCCAGTAGTCATCGCTATTCAAGACTACTGTGACGAGATTGCTTGCCGCCCATTGCTCAGCTCTTTGCTGGATAAGTTCCAACAAATCACGTCCATCTTCATCGTCTCTAAGCAGATGTGTGCTGTTTATTATGAGCACTAAGGGTTTACCAACAGCTTTTCGTCTCTTCAGAGCTACTTTTTCTAGCTTGTTGAACGCCCGCTCGATGTCCAGAAGGGCAGTGTTACCTTCTCGGGGACCTTTGATGCTGAACAGGCTTCCAATGTAATCCTCATGAAACTCGTAGTCGAGGGCCTTGCCGAGCCGTATACGAAATATCTCAAGGTCCGCATGCGCTTCAAACATAGATATACCCTCGCCGTCTACGTTTTGCATAGCATGTAAGAGCATGGAAGATTTGCCTGTTCCTTTCTCGCCGATTAACAGATGATAATGACCACGGTCAGTCCCGTTGATGATCGCGTCTATCTTCATCTGCTCAGCATGACGAATCCAGTGCTGATTCTCTTCTTGAAGGCGATCCGTCGGGAGACCTTTCTCCATTGAAGCAAGGTCGAGGACAGGGTCCCCTGGTTTGAATGCGTTCTCCATCTTTTGCAGAACAAGATACTTGTAGTACCGGTGATAGCCATATCCAGCTAGTCTGTCGTTTTGTGTATTAGCTTCCATCTTATAGAGCGTCAAGGGTTGCGGTGCACCTACGCAAGAACTAAGATAGATGCAAATGTTGTGGCCGCACTCTCAAACATCTTAAAGAAAGTCGGGCTCCACTTCGATGTCGGTACTGGTCTCTCATCTGCATAGGATGATTCTACCACTTCGCCTTGAGGTCCAACTTGGCCGGGGCCAGGTCCACTGAAACCATTGACATAGCGTACTCTTGCCCGAAGGAAGGGTGTAGAGCTTGGGAGCTGAGAAATAAAAATAGGATGGACCCTCGTATTTAGATGTGAAGCACGACGCATAAATACAAGATAGATAGACAATGGCATAGCTATAATCGATAACGAGTGTGCATGAGCGAGTAGGGAGCGGCAATCAATAACGAAGGATCATTTGTGAAAGTTGTTCTCCGCTGTCGACTGAAGGGGATTGAGTCTATCGAAGCCATGCGAATCGTCCAAAGGATGGCAGTCTGGCTATTAGTCTACAATTCATATCCAAGAGGCGTTGGAAATACACGACCATCAAGCCTCGAGTTTATACGCCGGCAGGCGATGCATACATTGTGTTATGTACTGTAGAGGATGGTTGATATGAGTGCAAAATTCTGGGCGCGAACCAACAGCTTCACTCGCGCGTCACAGGGTGAAATACTATTACTTCATAGAGCTTAGCGTTTGGATAAAGGGGTTGCTGCTCTGTCGCCTCTTATTTTCGTTCCTAGAGTAAAGTACTCCTCTCCATCAAGCAACCTTTGAGGCAAAAAATTCGCTCCCACTGGGGCTCGAACCCAGGACCTTACGGTTAAAAGCCGTACGCTCTACCTAACAGAACTTTTAGTCGACTTTTAGAGAACTAATCATGAATCAAATTACCAATTGCGCTATAGGAGCATGAGATGATGCACTGCTAGATTCCTGGCTAAATCAAAGTATATTAAAGCTTTCTTCTCTTCGAAACAAAAGGTTGGTTAGCATCAAACCACGATCTAAGCATGTTGGTTCCGATAAGGGTGAACCCTTTTCTTAACATTATCTGACATCACCGTATTGCATCCTGGGTTGCTAACTCGATATACAGCAATCTAGCTGGATCCAGAGCGTAGCTCTATTTACGTTTTGGTTCACTAGTTTTCGATAGATTCCAGTTCTCTGTGTCGGGCATATTGAGAGCAATAATTAGCAAGACCGTAAGAATCTACTTTGCCCGGAGACCGGAAGTGATGGAGTATGGACCGAAATATCATCAAGGGGAAGTCAATTATTCAAATCTACCCGATTTCTCCTTCACATGGTATTTGTTTATCGATGGAGACACGGGCTATTTTCCCATATCCTTCCTTTCGCCTTTATTCTTGAACATCCTTCGCAGGAAGCCTCGTTACATATAGTATAGTGTCCGCCTCTAAGCCGCCCGAAGTTCGTACCACGCTGGCTTTTGAGAAAACAATGTGGCGGAGACGATATATATACTCCGTCGTCTTTCCATTCCAACAATCTGCTACAGTGTTCATTTGACACAGTCGTTTATGGGACAAGTTTTCTCGTTTCCTACCACTTTCTCTCTGAGTGGTCCAAAACTTTCTGTGTGCAGAGGTACCGTCTTTCTCGACATGGTAACATTTGATCTGCATACCATACGCATGGACCTCGGCAGGATTGAGAAACTTGATGACGGCTTCTGAAAACTGCCACTGATGATGAGATGACGACCCACTGCTGCGGCCCCCGCCCGGAGCTGAAGAGCAGAGTAAACTCCAGACATATTGAGTTGTGTGGCGGACGCCTCGAAATGCGTGGATGGGAGAGTTCCGAGCAAAGCTTGCTAATAGATTTGCACTAGATACTGTTAAGGAAATGGTTGACCCTGTCAGACCTAGAATAAAGTACTCTAGAATATTTGTCGGCTCCATATTAAAATTCTTGTGTGGTAAAGGCCAAGCCGCTTTTGACTCTCCATCAAGCCACTTCCAGTTTCCATCCACAACTTTCGTTAAAACCCTCAACCCACAGTTACATGTACCTACACAAAGCTCTCATCATTCACTGCACCAAGCAATCCAACAGCGTATCGAACGCTGGTTAGACCAAAACTTGACCACAATCAATTCCCTGTAAGTTAGATCTCTTCCAATGTTTCAGGCTTCGTATGAATACGTATAGATCTTCTCGCTTGCTCTCTAGCCAGTCGTAATGGCTGCATCGTATCTTCCTAGCCGTAAGTTCTTGATACAGTACTGATATTCACTGCTAACATACTCATCAGTCCTCCTGAACTATGTGTACCCAGCGGCACTTACAGCAGTCGGGATCGGTGGCAATGCCTACGTCCTAGGAGCCCAGATCACAGACTTGAAAGAGGATACTCACCAAGTAAAGGAGGAAGTAAGATTGATAGAGGATGTTCTAAGAAAGGTTCAGGACGATATCAAAGGTGTACCTCGACAGAATGAGCTCGAGGCTCACGACATGGCACTGATTCAGAAACTTGTCATGGACTGTGATAAGAGGAGATGAGAGGTCAATGAGCTAGAGGATGTTGCTTTTCCCTTTGCTTTGCTTTGCTTTGATAAGCGTATACCCCATGGTGTAAGCACTCTGTGCTACCTATTGCTACAAATGAGAATTCGGTCAGAGATGGTATGGATTTTGGATTGTAGAAATAGCTGCCGTCAAGGCCATTACAAAATGGATGCGTTCTGACAAATATCTTATCTCCAATCACAGCGTCTTGGGTAAGCGTCGTTCGGGCTTCTCTCATCGGGGACCAGGGTCGTTCACCCACAACATTTGAGACTCTCGATGAATCTTCGCACTGAACATAAATATTCTCCCCCCTTTTCTTCCTTGGATGTAAGTCCTCATGATAGGTAATTGATAAGTTTAAGACGTCCTATCAGCGTGTCTGTATTAGTTACGCATGCTGTAATGGCTACTTAGTCTTTAGTTGTAACCTAATAACTAATAGCCTTTTGTCGTCAAGTCCTAGTCGTATTATCACCTAGTTATAGAGTATATCTCGGTGGCTATTTATGTCTTGTAGTAGCTAACATATATGTACTTTCGTCAAGAATGGGAGGTTTATCAAGAGTATTGAATACGCTAATTCACTCGCGCGTCATCGCCGCAAACAGGCTCGCGTTCACCCAAAACATCACTTTCTCTAACATGTATTCATGCAAACCCTCAACTCGGAACCACTTTCAACTCAACATCATCACTCCTCTCACCGAGAAGCGGTATCCACCATGGTGAAAACCAGACACAGCGCGAAAAGCGCAATCCCATCCGAGCCACCAGCTCACCTTCCAGCAATGTCGCCCGCGCCGAATTCCAATTTCCCACCTCGAGCCCGCTTCCCAGTGCTCGTATTCCTAAGCATGGGCCTATCTTCCTTCCTCTACAGCATCGCCTCCCCGCTCATAAGCGGGGATCTCGCAGCCGCGAGTCACACCCGCGACTCGTGGTATGAAGTCTCTGCCCTTCTTGGGTGGAAAGCCGCCCAGCTGGCAGTAGGATGGTACGGAGGCTATGACAGTATGATCTCACTACATGCTTCAATGAAACGTGCCCCATACTGACGTTTTTGCGATCAGGCTCCGATGTCGCCGCATTAACACTCCTCTCTCACGCGCCATTTCACTACTTCCTAATGTCCTTCTACTCCGTCCGTCCCTCCACCTTCCTCGCTTGCATCTGCATCGATGTCCTCTCAACCTACATCCCATTCTACACCCTCAAAGTCTCCTCCAGCGTCCACAGCGTCAAGACGCCCCGCGGCGTCGCAGCCAACCGCTCCGTCATCAACGATTCATATGTCCAAATCGCCATCAGTCTCCTCGCAGCCTGTATTTATGGCGTCGTGGTGCTAGGCAGCTACAGCAGCTGGCTGCCCACGTACATAGTGACGCATTTCGACGGCGTGAGAGATATCTCGAAGCTGTACAATAGCAATTTTCCACTTCTTGCGGCCTCCTTTGTTCCGCTTGGGATTGCGGCAAAGATATTCATGTTCACGCCGGCTACGGCTGCGAAGCCAGACAAATACGATAAGGAGATCAAGAGATTCGATCCGGAGGAGGCTACGTTATGGGAGACGCTTGTCTACAATTTGTGGGGACATTCAAAGCGGACAAGGGCGTTAATTATGAGGACTACTACATTGGTCGCTGTGTCTAGCTTACATACTTCGCTTCAGACTTATGTTACTGTTGAAGGGTCTGAGGGATTTGGCGGCGTGGGGTGGTCAAGTGTGTGGGCTTTGGCTGCCACGTTGACCGGTGTGGCATTTTCGTGGGTTGGGGACGTGGAGGGAATGGACAATTGAGGCTTATTGGACCCGGAAGATGGAGAATAGTGGAAGTGAATGAAGGACCGGCTGCTTGGTTGATTTCGTCGAATTTTTGCCGGTATCTGCAGGCGTAATGCAGGATATACCACGATAGCCACTCTTGTTCTCAGAATTGAGAGTTGCTTTGCGATCTAGGGGTCGAGTGTGGAATACCATTTTATTAGATCAAACCCATATTCACGTCTCGACCGGTGACAAAAGAAACTGGTAGAGGGGAGAACACCACCAAAATGTCAATTACGTTCGCAACTTACCCTGGATTTTGCCTCCTAGTGAGCTATAGACCGGTGCGTTATGCTGCTAGAGCAATGGTGACGGCAGCTCATAAGCACAGCGCGGAGAAAATAGTAGAAGCCTTTGGTGGTAACCTTCCGCAAAGGCAGTTCCCACTACAAGTTTATACACGCAAGCCAGCAATACTAATCACCAAAAGATCGAAAGTAAGACTACCTCCCCCTACACATCCAACCGTTAGCTTCGGCCTCATCTGTGATCGGCCAGAAGGCTATTGTCATCAGGAAGGCAACGTACAATGCATCGAATCCGGCCGGTTGTCCAAAAGACAAAGCCCAACAACCCGGAGTGCCGCTTGCAAGATCTCATCAAACGAAGATACGACCATGGTAACGCCGGCAATGATTGACACATCAAGCTTACAGGTACCGCTTCTGCGAGAGTAGGCGACGGTGCTTGACGATACATCCGGGGGTACAGTGAACGTTTGTTCTCTAGCGTGATGTTCGGTTGCGAGGATGAAGGTGAATACGTTTAGACAATCAATTGCGCGAACGTTCTGTTGATAATACACTGATCTGCTAGTGCATCTTGTGGGTGAGACGACGCGGGGAGGAGAGCGGAGTGTCGACACGTTTGAGCCAGGTTGGAGCAGGGAGGGAGATGAAGGATCGATCGCTATCGCTAGGATGGAGGAGACGAACAGCAAAATAGTTGCGAGAAGCATGCCTTCCATACTTAGATGAACGCTGTCATGGGCAATAAGAGATCAGATCAACTCCCTTTGGAGAGGACATTTGCCTTGGGTTGTCTATTCCCATGTATAACCCCACGATCGTGCATACTGGCGACGTCCAAAGGCGCTGTCGCTTACAGATTTCAAACAGCGGCCAGCGGCTCTAGGTTGACATGAGCCTACGCAATGTAGACAAGGCGTGAATGTCAATTTTGTCGAGGCTTAACAATGCCCTCGTGCACAATGTAGTACACTACCGTACTGTCGTCACCTATCGTAGCTAGGAGAAGTCTTTTGCCTCCTCTCCTCTTCTTCGTGCGATATGCTTCTTCCTCGTGTTTGCCCCGGGAGGAAGAATCTTCAGGTACGTGTTCGTCCTTCGTAGGCTCTTCTCCAATCGAATCGAATACCTCTGCAAATCTCTTCAGACTCCACTTCTCTTGCAAATGTGTTGGAAGCACCCATTCCAACTCTACCTTGACGTCTGCATTCGCCAGTCTGTCCTTGAGCTCTTCAACCTGATCATCTGGGTGGACGTATATCCTGTGAGGTGGCAGGCCAGAGATCAATGGCCGTGGTAAAGGCTTTTGGGTGAGAGGAGAGTGTGTATGGATACGAAGCGATGTCCAGTCGTGCTGATATTGGAGATTATGTTGCACCTGCACCGCCAGAGTATGTTGATAGCTTGAGTGGGAGGGTAGAGCCGGATGTGACTGGATGTAGGTCGACAAGGTGGAGACATGCGATAGTTCTTGCGAGGGCATTGTCATCTAACAATTGAAGGTGGGGGTTTGCGGCTTGGTACAGCTTAGATTGCTGACTCGACGGCCGAGACAACGCGAGTCATGGCTTTTATCTACTTCGAAAATGCCCTGGACAGTGCGCACATTAAAGCCACAGACGTGGTGCCATGAGTGTCACAAGCTCGACAGGTGGTACATCGTAATTGTAGTGTGTGGTCGACTAGGCTCAAACGGTATGGTATACTTACCTAGTGGATGTGTATTCTATGGTAGAATATGACTAAACCTAACGCTTTGAATTGCAGTGCACGAGCCAATCAAGATCAGGCATGCCCAACGACTAATCATCAAATGTCTGTGAAGAACCCCATCTTTTCACCCACCCTTATCCACTTATTCGTATAATCCTTCGAATTTTCACTTCGAAACAGCGTACTCAACAACCTCTACACGTGAAATATCTTTCAGCAACTTCCGATTGCCTCCTCCGTAACCCGCCACAAACCGAATCCATATCAACGTGCGCCTCGAACAATGACATTAATATGAAGCTTATCAGTACGGCCCTTGACCACGAATGATAGTAAACTACAGGATCTACTACTCATCCACTCCCAATTATGGCGAGCGACAGCGATCCAATGGCCTCCGACCCCCCAAAGACACCCTTGGGTCAGATAGACGGCGCCTATGATGGGGGAAACCGCAATCGTTCGTCTACTGCCAGCTCTGGTCGACTTCGTAGTGCCTCACTCAGATTTCTTGAATCTAGCCCACCGGGTGGTATGTGGTCAGCTACTGGTCAAGCACTCGCACAAGCTCCGACACCACTTGAGATTCGAAAAGGAAGCTTCGGCAGAGATGGCTGGGATGGACACATACAGCGGAGGAACAGCACGGTCAGCGAGGAGAGCATCAGAAGACTCTCGAGAACCTCTTCAGCGCAGACTCCTACGGGCCTAGGAAAAAGTATAACCAATCCTCTGAACGCACACACGGAGGCAGAAGACGAAGGGGACGCGCTTCCCAAGGTTCTTGAGGGCGAAGGACTGTCAGCAGGCCGAGACTTCGCTCCACACTCTCAAAGAGTTGCACCACGGCCGTTAGCTACAGAAGACAATGAAGACGACCCGTTTGCAAAATTCATTGGACGAGGAAAGATTGAAAACCAAGCGTACACCCCAAGGGCAAAGGTCTCCCCAGAAGCGGCCTTAGCTGCGAAGAGAAAAAGTGCTGACCCATATGCGATTCCTGACGACGACGATGACGACGACGACGTTGTTGACCCACTCGATGAATCTCATCCTGAGAACAAGAGGACCCTACCAAGGAAATTCCAGGACCCAGCAGGCGAGACGGTTCCGGTTCCTGGCGGGACAGGTGAAAAGCTCACAAAAGTAACTACCGGTACTGTTTCCGATTCCCATTCGTCCTCCGACAATGAGCAAGGCCCCAATGAGGACGGCGTTTACCCCAACGGTTATAAATTCCCACCAAAGCACACATGGGGCGAAGCTACCAAGATCGGACTAAAGGCTTTCTGGAAGTTCTTCATCACACCCCTGGGCTTTGTCATCGTCGTCTACGGCCTGAACGTCGTCGCCTGGGGCGGCATGCTCTTCCTGCTCCTTATCGGCGGTGGCTCGCAATTCATGTGCTACCCACCGGGCTCGCATGGAATCAAAGAATGCAACAACATCAACGCCCCTCGCCGCATCTGGATCGAAATCGACTCTCAAATACTCAATGCCCTCTTCTGCGTCACGGGCTTTGGCCTCATCCCCTGGCGTTTCCGCGATTTCTACTACCTATTGCAATACCGCATCCGGCACCGAGAAGACGCTCTCCGGAGACTGGCAGGTATTCACCGCTCCTGGTTTCGCCTACCTGGTAGTCGCGAGCTGCCGACCGATCCCAACGCTTTAGTTGACCGTCCAGAAACCAATCCCGCCATCCCCCTTCCCCCAACCAAAATCCCAGATGCGCCTCTCACGGGCATCCGCGCGCCAGCCACGAAGATGTGGAAGCTCGACTACGTCATCTGGGCTTTCGTGATCAACACCTTCCTCCAAGCCGTGCTGTCGGGGTTCATGTGGGGCTACGACAGGTATCAGCGTCCGAGTTGGAGCACGGGCACTTTTGTGGCGCTGGCTTGTATCGTCGCCGGTCTGGGTGGGCTGATGCAGTTTCAGGAGGGGAAGAGGATCAAGGCTGTGGAGGGCGTGCCGGTTGATGAGGCGGAGATGCTGAAGGATGTGGAGAAGAGCGTTGTTCGGGGTGAGAAGAAGACTGGCCATGGTAAGAGATGGGGGAAGAATAAGGTGGATGAGAAGAGTCCGCCCGAGGTTGGCTCGAATGTGTGAAAGGAATATCGTTCTTATCGACTTGAAGCGTTTCCTCGAGGGTCTGGTCCCGTCTAAGTAGATGGATTGTGAGCGAGGCTCAGCCACTTCTGTTGGGCAGTCTACATATCTTTAGCCGATTTAATGGAAGTCCATTGAGAAATCTATTTCTTGTTTCGATACCGACATCAACGGCTGTGACACCCCTGTATGAGTCTATAATACAAATCTATCGCTTTATATTTTCTATATTCTATTCAAACATTTCGAATCCCAAGACCATCGCGATGCACACATAGAGGAAATTTCATGACGCCTTCTTCCTTTTCGCCTTATCCTTCGCCGCCTTCTCCCTCCTCTGTATCACGCCCTCAGCTCCAACACCTCCGAATACCAACCCCACACCCACCCACTGCATCCCACTCAATCGATGTCCAAACCAAAGCACGCTCAGCATCATCGTCAACATTTTCCTCGTCACTGTAACCGTCACCAGCAGCAAACTCGAAAAGCGACTGAGCGTGTAATAGATGAAGATCTGTCCAAAGGCGCCACAGGCTGCAAATCCAAGTATATCTGGTAGGATTGCCGGATTGCGGGAGATGAAAGCCAGAGCGGCTGATATCTCGGAGCCGTTGGCGCCTTTGGGGGAAAGGGGCGTTGGTGGTAGGAGGGGAGATGCGATGAGGTAGACGATTGTGAGGAAGGTGGAGAGAATGTTCTGCGCGACCATCATTTGTGGGCCTGTAAAGGAACGGTGGGTGCTGAAGATATAGTCTTGAGTGCTGTTTGTGAGTCCGTCGAAAAGCAGGTTTATACCGAGTAGCATGAGGCCCCATGCAGAGTTATTGTTGCTTGGAGAAGATTTCTTGGAGGATGACGAGGGGTGGTAAACTGTGAAGACTGCGACGCCGGTGGTTACTAGTGCGACGACGAGATATTTGTAGAGGGGGTAGGATTTGCGGAAGATGGTGAGGTGCAGGAACATGACGGGGAGGAGTTTGCAGGATTTGGCGAGGATGAAGGTTATGTAGTCGACGTGGGCGAGGGAGGCATAGCCGAACGGGGACGCGAGGGAGGAGGTTATGGCGACGAGGATGAGGGGAAGAAGGATGGAACGGGTGGGAAATATGGTGGATGAGGGTGCGGAGGAAGGGGTGGAGAAGAGGAGGTAGGCGTAGCCTGCAAGGGCGGCGAAGGTCGACTGGATGGTATTGAGGAAGACGGAGTAAGTGAAGCGTTCGGGAGAGGTAGAGGAGCCGTAGATGGTCGTTGTTATACGTTCTTGTAGGAGAGCCCAGGAGAGACTGTAGATATTAGTAAGAATTGCCAACGACGTCGGTGCAGTCGGGACTTACAATGAAAGATAGATACCACCAATGCATACGAGTAATTGAGGAAGACCAGCTTGCTCTTGGGTAATTGAAGTAGAAGATCCCTTGGGCTTGCCATTGTTGCTGATAGTAGATGATTTGAGGGAACCGCCATGAACATGCTCTGATGATTGGCTCCGTGACTCGAAGTCTGATGGCTGTCTTCGCAGTGGAGCTGCTTGCTTTGTTCGTGCCATCGGAGGTTGCAAATGAACTTTAGTTGCAAAAGATTGAAAGAAGCATCAGACACAAATGCGCCTTCTCGTTTGACGCAACTGTACCAAATATAGACAAGGAGGACGTTGGATCATATTGCAGAATGATTGAAATACCTGTCCCTTACGACGGCAAGTAGAGACAGCTGGCCAGGAGCTTCGCCAAGATATAGTCTATGTCCCGCAAAGCCGACAGGGATCATCGGCCAGAACCGGAGCCGATGATGGTAATTGTTTCCCGGAGCTTTGGTCAAGAAGAAAGTTCAGAATACTTAACCACTCATCTCCCTTTTTTTCTACGGGTCATTGACATTTATACCTCAATCCGTTCATTAATTGTTGACATATTTCATTCCTTCATCTTTCGTCTCGGACTCCTCTCCTTACTACTTGTATAATACTTACAGCCCCTATAGCTTTTAATATGCCCGAGAGCATAAATGACGCCAATGCAAAACCTAGTAGGTACTGCTCGTGTGCCTTTCCTTGATCGAGCCATTGTGCACCTTCTTGAGGCAACCCGGCTGATAGCTGTTGCACAGATCATTGTACTCATATGGACGGTGACAAAACCACGTCCTCAACCCCATTGATTGCAGTCGAGAATGGAGAAGAATCATTACCGGCGAAAGGCGAGGCGAAGGAAGAGCAGACCATTGATAGTATGTCAGCAATAGGGGTTCGATGGATGCAGCTAATGGTGGCCGAGATGTCTTTCAAGTAACTATCAAACTCCCTCACACACCATACGAAATTCAGATCATGGTCTCGGCTCAAGAGCAGGTACAGGATCTTCGGCAGTCAATCATGGAGTCACCCGGGACCTTCCAATATTCGTGCTTTCACCTCGAGCACAAAGGGAACCGGATAAATGATTTTGTGGAGCTGTCAGAAGTGAAAGGGTTGTCTGGGTCCTCCGAACTGAGGTTGGTTGAAGATCCATATACCGAGAAGGAAGCCCGTATGCACTTGGTTCGGATTCGCGAGATAATAGGAGCTGCTGGTAATAGGACGGATACACTGCATGGGATCTCGGCGGGCCTATCCCTTCATGACAGCGTCTCGCCCTGGAGAGATCCGAACGCACCACCAGCTCCTCCAGACAACGCCTCCCATGGTAGCATTTCCGACATCCCGAATGCTCTGGCAGATTACTTGTTTGACGGACGACCTGCTGTGCGTACTATTCTACCTCCAACGCAAGAACAGCCGCCCAAAACCGTCAAATCTGTTGGACTTTCGCCCTGGAACCCGCCGCCTTCACAACTTCGTCAAAAAGGCCATCTTCTATATCTACTGCTCACTACAAATGAAGGCGAGCAGTATCAGATCACAGCGCATGTTTCCGGATTCTTTGTGAATAAGTCATCGAATAGCAAGTTCGATCCATTCCCGAGGCCTGCGCCTAAGAGGGCAGCCGCCCACTCCCTCTTCTCTTTGATCAGTAACCTGTCACCATCATTCAACACATCCTTTGATGTACTACTGGAGGCGAATAACAAGCGCGATCCTTTGGCAAATTTTCAACTCACCAATGCAATACCGTCCAGCCCATGGCTCGTTTCGCCTACAGTAATCGCTCCGTCGGCACACCAGCCAGATCTTACAAGAACTCAGGAAACATACCTGATGTCCGGGATTGAAAATACGGAGACATTACGGGATTGGAATGAGGAGATCCAATCTACTCGAGAATTACCGAGGGAGACCGTCCAGGATCGTATGTTTAGAGAGCGACTGATATCTAAGATATTCGCTGAATTCAACGATGCCGCTGCTCGGGGTGCGATGATGGTTGCACGTGGAGAAATTGCACCCCTAAACCCGACCGAAAGCAAGGACGCTCAAATCTATATCTACAACAATGTGTTCTACTCGTTCGGGGCTGATGGCGTAGGCACCTTCACCTCCGAAGGTGGCGATGAGGCTGCACGCGTCGCTGTTGGCAAAGATGCTTGTGGGGTGAAGGCTGTAAATCAACTCGACATAGCAGGCTTAGCTACAGCTGGTACTATCATAGTAGATTACCTAGGCAAACGTTTAGTCGCACAGAGTATCGTTCCGGGCATTTTCAAGCAGCGAGAACCCGAAGAGCATCAAGTTGACTATGGGGGTGTGGAAGGCCGTGATGTGGTTGCAGACAACGAGACATTCATACCAACATTCTCACAGGTCTCAAAGGCTCTAAAGGTCAAGAAGCATCCAGTGTGGGATAAAGAAGGCAAAACTCACGTACTCGAGGCAAGCGTGGAAACGAAGGGTCTTCTGGGCACAGATGGCCGAAAGTACATCCTCGACTTGTACAGGCTTACGCCCTTGGACGTCACCTGGGTTGATGAAAATCGGAGCGACCCGGTTGATGGCGCTACTAAACCCAAGGAGCATAATTACCCGCACCGCATGACTGTCCTACGGCCTGAGCTCATCGAAGCGTACTGGAGAGTCAAGATGGGAGAATATGTCAAAACGGAGGTAGAGAAGCGGAAAAAATCTGTAACGGACAAGAAGGCTCCTGATACGACCAATGCATCGCACGAAACTAAAGCTGACGAACCCAAGTCTGAAAATGCCAATGAATCGCCGGTATTGGGCAAAGGAACAGATGTGCAAATTCCAGACCAAGATATTGACCAAGAGCGTGTCGACATCTCAGCTTTTTCATTGACCCTCAATCCAGACGTTTTCTGTGGTCAGGTACCGCAGACAGATGGCGAAAAGGATGAATGGGCCAGCGATGAGACTGCAGTCCGAGCTGTTTGCCAATACCTCCATGAGAAGGCGATCCCACAAATGGTAAGTCATGCGTCAGGCTTGCTGCCAGTGCAATAGCTAATAGTGCTGGGTATCAGATACACGATCTCAAAGAAGGAGAGGTCGGCTTTCCGATGGATGGCCATTCCTTGAGTCAACTAATGCACAAACGAGGGATCAACATGCGATACCTCGGAAAGCTAGCCTCACTGGCCGAGAAGCAAGATGCTCGATTGCGAGCGCTCAAGGATTTGGTTATACAAGAAATGATAGCCAGAGCTTTTAAGCATGTCGTTAGCCGGTATTTAAGAAAATTGCCTATGGCTTTTGCTACAGATTGTTTAGCCCACTTACTCAATTGCCTGTTGGGTAGAGGCTTGAATGAGACACCAAGAGCGCATATTGACGAGGATTTGCAGGACTTGTACACGGATGCTGATTACTCCTTTACAAAGATGACACCAAACATGCTGAGAGCCGACATTGAAGATCAGATCCAGATCCGCTATCGCCATACTCTTGAGGATGATTGGATGCATGACATCAAAAACCTACAGCTCCTGCGTAGCATATCGCTCAAGCTTGGTTTGCAGCTAGTTGCCAAAGACTATCAGTTTACGCCTGAAGGTCAGGACCAGAATTTGGACTCGAAACCTGTGACGAATGGGGATGTACATCCAGCGGTGAACGGTAATGCTAATGGCCACCTTGGGGGGAAAAAGAAGCGGAAGAACGGCGGTCGTGCTTCTCCAACCAATAGCCACGATTCAGCTCCATCAAGTCAGCAAGTCACTTTCAGTCCGGATGATATTGCGAACCTCGTGCCTGTCATCAAAGATGCATGCCCTAAGAGTGTTCTCGCCGAAGAGGCCTTGGAAGCTGGCAAGATATCCATGATGCAGAATCAAAAGGAAATTGGTCAAGAGCTGTTGCTCGAATCCTTGACACTACATGAACAGATTTATGGTATCTTGCACCCTGAGGTGGCACGAGTATATCATCAGTTGGCCATGCTCTATTATCAGCTCGACGAAAAGAACGCTGCTACCGAATTGGCGCACAAAGCGGTCATCATCTCCGAGCGCACTCTTGGTATCGATTCGAATGAGACTATTCTCAGCTATCTCAATCTTGCATTGTTCGAGCACGGTAACCGGAACACCAATGTTGCCCTCTCGTGTGTCCGGCACGCGTTGGAGCTTTGGAAGATCATCTACGGCTCCAACCACCCCGACTCAATCACGACGCTCAACAATGCCGCAGTCATGTTACAGCAACTTCAATTGTACAAGGAGTCACGGCTGTGGTTCGAAATGTCTCTCACCATCAGCGAGGAAGTTTCTGGCAAGGCGTCCGTCAATACGGCCACCCTCCTCTTTCAATTAGCACAGGCTTTGGTCCTGGATCAGGACCATAAAGGTGCCGTCAACAGAATGCGAGAAGCGTACAGCATCTTCCTGGCCAAGCTTGGCGCTGACGATCCCAATACCAAAGAGTCGGAGAAGTGGCTCGAGCAGCTCACGCAGAACGCAGTCTCCATGGCCAAGCACGCGAAGGATGTTCAAGCTCGAAAGGTGCGGCGAGTCCTATTCAACCCTCGAGTGACGACGATGGGCGCTAGGCCGCAGCCACAGGTTGGGCAGTCGACTGCAGACCTGGTCAACGGTCAACAGACGCGAGGTAGCAGATTCAACGACTCTCGAAGCATTGAAGAGCTCATGAGGTTCATCGAAGGAGGTGGTGATATGTCGAAGGCTTCACCGGCCAAGAAGCGCACAACTCGAGGTAATCCTCGACGCCGTGGTGGGGCAACCATCGGAGCAGCAGCATGAAGGAAACATCTTTCCCATCTTCCACATTTCTGCCATCCGAATATTCTCTGTACAAAAGAGCCTTTCCCAAAAGTTGTTGCACCAAGCATGGCATTTACGAGGCGTCTCAACTCCATGTATAGCAATCTCTCGGATTCCTGCAGGATAATCTTCACTCTTCTCGCGTATATTGCACACAACTTCAATCCTGCATAGGGATGGAATCTTGGCCCGGGCGAGCATTGCCTTCTTGGAGCTCGGTTTTGTACATACAGATAGCATTGGTCTAGCGCGACCACGTTTAAGCTACTTTATCCGGACAACGCTGGGCTGAAATATGTTTTACCATCCGTTCCAAAAATCGTGTGCTTGAGTGAGGTCAATCAATTGACAAGATTCCGTAATGCATAAAGAGATCCAGTAAGTATGCGGCATTTGAACAGCGGACCGAGACCGAAATGTAAGCGCCCGAGGCTTTTGGGGGTTCGCATGTGCCACGATGGGGCTAATGCAGCTTAAGGCTCTTAGCCTCTTAGGGGGTAGTAGGCGGGCGGACCACGCGCGAACCCTGTCGGAGTGACAGCTCGACTTCCAATCAGCCCTCAGGCGAGGCCGGGGCTAGGGAGACGGGGATGCATCGGATAGGCTTGACTTGCGACGTGCATAGAAACTACTCAAGTTCTTTCTAAGCCAGTAAGGCCACGGACACTCCCTCGTCGAGAGACAGCTCTTAAGAGCTGGGCTGTCGCTTCCCCTCTTACACGAGTATTAATTCTACCCCGCTTATTCAACTTCGTCTGCGGCAGCGTTTATCTTTTCCTCCTTATCGACTTCAGGCGAAAGCATGGCCAATGTTCCACCCAACGAGCAGGACCCACGCCAAAACATCGAGGCAGATCCAGATGTAAGTTGTCCAGGCATCCTGTGCTGGTCGCCTACGACTGACATCGCTGATTCCTGCTAGCTCTTCGATGCGTCTGATTCCAGCCTGGGGGACGATGTGTACGTCCATTGGAACTGTTGGGAAACAACGGACTCGAAACTAATTACTATCACTTGATAGATCAAAGTATACTGCATCCCTGACCAGCAGCATTGAGAGATATCCAATGGAAAATGGCAGACGCTACCATGCCTTCAAGGATGGAAGCTACATCATGCCGAACGACGAAAGCGAGCAAGACCGTCTGGATCTCAGTCATCGAATGTTCACCATCACCATAGGCGACAAGCTGTATCATGCGCCCATTGGCAAACCTGCTCGCATCTTGGACGTTGGGACCGGCACCGGAATCTGGGCCATTGAGATGGGCGACGATTTCCCTGACGCCGAAATTCTCGGCACGGATTTGAGCCCGACCCAGCCCACTTGGTAAATACGTATTTGTGCTGCCCATAGAGTCTCGTATTCATCGTGACCCAGGGTCCCCGCAAACGTCAAATTCGAAGTCGACGACGCCGAAGCGCCGTGGACCTTCCAGCATCAATTCGACTTCGTCCACGTCCGCTACCTCGCCGCCGCCATCTCAGACTGGCCGATGCTGGTCCGCCAATGTTTCGACGCGACGAAGCCGGGCGGCTATACCGAGTTCCACGAGTATGACCTGCATGTCTATTCCGAGGATGGATCGCTGAAGCCGGAGCATGCGGAAACCAAGTGGAACACTCTGGGCTGCAATGCCTGTCTTTCCTTTGGCAAGGATCCCTATCCGGGCAAGAAGATCGAGGGGTGGGCGAAGGATGTCGGCTTCGAGGACGTGCACCATGAGAGGTTCCGCCTGCCCATCGGGCCGTGGGCGAAGGACCAGCATTTGGTAAGCTTTGAGGCACTTCTCGACCCCAAAAGCATAGACTAAATTTCCCTTCTCAGAAAACGGTGGGATCCTGGAATCTAGTCACGCTAGAAGAGGGACTGGAAGGAATGACCCTCCGGCTCCTGACGCAAGTACTCAAATGGAAGGCGGAAGAAGTGATGGTTCTCCTCGCCAACGTCCGCAAGGATTTCCGAGATCCGAAGATCCATGCTCAGCTCGATTTGTGAGTTTCACCCGTTGCTGTTTCACCCTGTGGTTGTGGAGTAACAAGAATGACTGACTTATCAGCCATGTCGTTTACGGCCGAAAACCGACGCAGTGAGGAATGTCGGATGGGACGTCATGTCTGCGAGGTAGGAGGTGTTTTCTGCGTAAGGATCACGAACTTTCGTCCATGTAAATTGATCATTCTTCAGTATATGATATCTCATTTCGAGAAAAACCCTAGCAAAAATTTGCAAATCCGACACCGTCCACCTGTTAGCTCTTGACGTGGCAGATACAACAAACTCCCTACTCTGAAAGCAGCGAACGACATAAAATCGCAGACCACGAACATCCTCCCCAAATCCCCATCCAAGTCTCCAAATCCCACCCCAACCCCCCTTTCCAACCCCACGAATACACAACAAATAATCCCCTCCCTCCAAACCACTTAGTCCCCTTCCGAACCATCCCAGCTCGAGATAAAAAAAGAAACACCACACTCCACCCACCCACTCCACCCACTCAAAAACTCGCATACGAAAAAACCACTCATAGATTCAATGCACTAGAGCAAAGGGGGTTGCTGACGCCTAACCGTTCTCTACATTAATCTACCGTACCTAAAACCCCACCGACGCCCTATGGAGGCATCACTTTGTACTAGGCCCTCATCTGCCCTTCCTCTCCATTCCCCTACCATCCATGCAAGCAGAAACGCATATATCTATACCTCCCAAACCTTGGCGGTTTTTTAGGCGACGGCGAGGGTACGGGTGGAGTTTTAGGCAAGGGGGGGGTAGAGTGGCTGTGTTGGGTTTTGGGTGTGTGGGCTGCTTTTATTGATATTGTTGTTGTTGTTGATGTTGGGGCGGAAAGGGGAAGGGGAAGGGGAAGAGGAAGAGGAAAGACTATTCCGTAACACCTTTTGATATCAATACTTTTCAATGGTGAAATGTGTAGTACGCGGGGCTTAGCGAGCTGGAGGGCGGGTTGGGGTTAGGAGGGTGATAAGGAAGGCGTGGAAGGAGGTAGAGAGGGATATGCTCTTGGCTGTGAAATGGCGATGGGGTGGTGTGGAAGGGGTATGATATAAGGTGGTAAGGGTATAGCATGAGATGAGATGGAAAGGGTATAGTATGCTGTGGGAGAGGTAAGAGGTGGTGATGAAGACAAGGATGAAGGGGTGGGAGTTGGTGTGGATCTGTAGAGTAGAAGATGCATTATGATTGTTGAGAAGGGGGGTTGAAATGGGTGTGGGTATAGGTATGACCATGAGCGGGGGGAGGATTTTCGGTAGTGGATTATCTTTGTGAAGAGAAAAGGGATTTCTCTTGTTGAATTCGATCGTTATGCTTCCTAGGCGCCCAGTGATGTTTTGATTTATTCTCATGTTGATTTAAAAGGAGGAATGCGTGTTTCCAATTCCCCAAGCACTTTGACATTAGCTCGGTCCCGAATATCAAGCCGCTGGACATCCGCTTACACCAGGTTATTCGATTTGATTGCTGATGCCATACCGAGCCAAAGGAAATTCCATGCATGCAAGTGATGATGGAAATAATTCTCTACCTATCTCCACAGAATGTCGCATCGGCTCTCACATCCGGTTCACGACTTTCTTCACGGCTTTGTACAACAGGTGCTCCTTTCCACACAGCTGGGTATAAGCAACGTCTTCGGCCCTGTTCTCGTCATGAATTTGCCAAAGGCGGACTGTCACGCCCTTGGCTCCCAACTTGACGATTTGATACTCCAGCAAAATCTTTAGGTCCTGGTTGTCTCTTCCTTTCTCCGCCTCCTCCCGATAGGTTGAGCGAGCAACTTGGTTCAGGAAATAGTTGCCGGAAAATGCGAGAACAATGGTACGAGCTTTCACAAGACTTTCCGGCGCTTCGCACCAAACCTCAACCAGCTTCAATGCCTCGATTGCAGCTAGCAGTTGCGCGCGCTCAGCTGTTTGTGGGCCAAATGTGTCGTGGAGGTAACCGACATTAAGGGTCATATCCTGGTGAGTACAGTGAGGTCCCCATACATATGCATACACAGCGCGGCCAGGGGGGGCTTCTTCGCTGTTGCTAACGCCGGAGATGAATATGAGATATTCTCCGAAGTTTGCTTTACTACAAAATCGAGCTCCTCGGGTCAGGAAAGTAGTGGTGGAGGCATTGAAGAAGAGGTCAGATGGTTTGGCATTGGCTGGTATTGGGATGAAGCGACGGCCAGTGGGGTCTCTCTGGAGGTCGGGCATCTTGTTTGGCGATTGTAACGATTGCGAGCTGTTCATGTGGTCATCCGACGGGTGTTGTGTCACCAATGAGTGCTTGTGATGACTGTGCCGGATGAAGGAGATCCTGAAGGCGAGAGAGCTGGAACTCGCTCTTTGTGTTGATTGAGCGGAGATGATCTAGTATGGGGTTGGAAATCGCACGAACAAGTCTTGTAGAGGTAAAGATGAGCTGAAGAATAATGGGCTGCTGACTCAAATGCTGATCCGGTAGTAGTCCTATGGGACTGTCGAGCGATGTACAAGCTTATCGGAAAAGGTATGCTTGCTAATGTGAAAATGTGCACGGGGAATGCAAGAATTTATATCAGTCGGACGCCTCCTAACGTATCTTTGGACTTGCGTTACCCGAGTTGAGGACATCTTCGACATTCCGGAGCCTGGAGTCCAATCATAGTCTGTACCAGGGGACTGGACGTCCGTAGAAGAGAGCCCGATGGGTCCACACAGGGTGCCAAGGAATCGCAGAGGACGAATGTTTGATGTCCCTGTAGTCTTTTCTTTTTCGTTTGATATGCATTGACCCTGGTAGGGTCACGGCCGAGAGTGCTTCAACGCCCCAGGCAAATACTCCAGCAATCGTGGTGGCGAGACATCTGGTCCTTCCGTATTTAGACCTTGGTGCGACATCAAAGTGTGCGGAGCTCGCGTTACACCGTACCTAGCTGCACCGTGTCTTTGACCACATTCAATGACCGGGAAGTCATGCGTTGCTTATTTTTTTTCACGGCGTCTCCGTTGTGCACTCTTGAGTCCACCATTGGAGGTCAAAGACAATATGTGGCGTAAACATCAACCATCAAGCCGTGATTGAAAGCCTCGAGCATGTGGCGATATGATACTCACGACAGGCATCTCCCACAGTCATTCCTAGCTGCTCCACCTGCAACGACTGCATATAGTAAAATTGATCAATGTGGGAGCCGACCTCGTTGATCGACGGACATCCCGTCATAACGTATACTCTCAATCGGTGCAACATTGGAGCCTGCGAAACATTGGCCTACGCTGGCACTTACAGTGGACTCCATAATGCTGTAAAGTCTACCATTTGACACCTTGCCTTTGCGCATCCACGTGGGTATAATTGACCTCGACGAGCGTTGCACCGCACTTCGCAACACAAATGCCACCAAAGAAGCTCTGCATATAATCGAAGGCAAAGCAGTTCAAAGCAATTGATAGGTACCTCCTGATGAGTACTGGACCAATCTGGTACAGTGTCAAGGGATTGAAATTGCACAGAGAAAGAGACGTGGTAGAATAGGTAGAATTCTACCAGCTGGAAAAGGTCACGTGATCTCAGGGCTAGGGCTTCCGGCCCCGTTACTGACGGCTATATCCTTCAGCGACACACCTAGATTCCTCCAGAAAAGATGGTTTACTAAGGAGCAACAAGAACGGGGACTACCCGCATCCAAACTGCCGCACAGCCCCTAAATCCAGGATTTCAACACTTGTCTTTTACCCATCATCACCTCTATAATACAGCACGTATCGTTGAGAAGGCCATGGCTTTAACAGATCCTATCGTTAGATTGGGGAGTCTCAATGGCGGAGGAGGAGGAGATGGAAATAAAATATCCTAGAAGAATTGAGATCCAGCCTCTTTCCCGGAGGTCTTGTGATATTGTTTGATGCCATGGCGTTTGAGATCTTTGTGGAAGGTTTATCAATTTAGCATCTTGCTTGAAAACGTCATTGAACCATGGTCATGCAGTTTTTTGTCAAGCCACATACGGTTCTAAGAGCAAAGTCACGTCGCCAAATGAAATGCGTTCGATCGCTACATGCGCTATGTATTGCTTACGTATTTTCCAAGGTTTTACTCATATGTTCGAAACTTCTCATCACACCCCTACTTAGACCACTCCTCACCTAATCGCTTTTCGAAGCTCTCGGCTACCTACTCCTCAGGCTCGCAATAGCCATGACAACCAGGCTTCGCACCACAATGCTTCCCGTCCGGCCCGATGCACTTATACTTCTTCTCGCACTGTCGTCCATGAGTTCCCCCACAGGGAGTCTGCGTTGGCGTCGGCGTTGGCGTCGGCGTCGCTGTCATGGTCGGAGTGATGATGTTGCAATTCCCTTCGCAGACCTGCGTCGCGCGGCAGTAAGAGTCGGTAGGACAAGGGGAGCCGTCTACGACACAGGGGATCGACGGCAGCGACTGGTTATAGGGGTTCTGGAAACCGGAGGTGTTGATACATTCTACGCAGGTTATGGATTTAGCACTATCCTGAAGAGAATGCTCAGGGTGCATGGATGGCTGGTAAGCATAGCAGGGCAAACTGATGTCTGAACACTATGGGGTTTGGGATAGAGTGAATCAGAATGGTACTTACGTCCACCGCAAGGTGTGGGCGCCGTGCAGTAGGTTGTAGGCGTGCAGGTTGAGTGCGTGGCACAGGGGCCGTTGTCGCCTACGGTGCAAGGGACTGCAGGTGGAAGGCTCTCCGGGGTGTAGCAGAGGCCACTGTATGTCATTGAGGAATTAGTCATAAATCATCAAGCCGTAAACGAGTGATCCTATATGTTTTTACAAAGAGAGGTCGGATAGATATGGCCAGAGTCCGAACTTGGACTTGGGCCTCAAACGGTAGCACTGATACAGAGACCACACACTGATGTATACATACCCACAGGCCTGAGTGAGAGAGCAGGATGAGCCAAAGGGACAGGGAGATGCCAAATAAGTGCACGTCGTTTTTTGCGTCACAGTGAAGGCGAGAGCGAGAGATGGAAGGATTAGTACGGTAAGAAACTGCATTTTGAGAGTGTGGCTTGTCAAATCTTCGCATCAATAATGTAGGTGTTCACGAGGCATGAGCGTGGAGGGTTATATATCCCTCATTGACTGGCTTTCCTTCAGTAGCATGATGAGTCCCAAATTCCCGAACATGTGCACTCATCAATACGAACGCCACGGAAATCATCACGCCACGCTATTCGGGTCTGATGGTGAAAGTTGGCATTGAAATTCGTATCCTCTGCAAGGAGGGATGGCCAAGTCGTCCGTAAAGGGATCTGAGGCGGCCGCTTGGCGTAGCACATGGCCAATGGCGGGGTAGGCGGACATCGATCTTGCTAGACGATTCATGGTAGGGAGAGTATTTTCGCGTAATACTTCTGCTTCGAACGACATGACTCGCTAAGAGGGAAGCCACTCGCCGTCCTTACCTGATTTATATATCTTGACCCATCGATTCATACGAACGGAATTTCTTCGACGTTGACCGTTATCTACCTTACGCAATAGCCAATGTGCCAATTCAAAGAATATGGTAGTGCCGTACCAGCTCTCGCTGGTATTCTCGCGACCGAAACTTTACAAGGGTGGCATCGGATGTCTGCTTAGTGTGGAAACAGCGGTAGCGCGGGAGCTTCTCAAAGCTTCCATTGCTACTGACACGTTAACAACGGTGCTTAAAGGCCTAGCTGACCTAGTGCAAGCCGCCTGCACGACCAACAAGCACCTTTGGGCTGGGCCTTGTGATATGACAATCCAGTAGTGTCCCTTCTCTCAGCCGCGAGAAGACTCCAATTGTCGCCTATTTGCTCGCAATTGAGACCCAAATCTTTGGAGGCGTCGCAGCTTTCGAATACGATGTTTTCCAATACTGCCAGGCGGCGTCCAAGCGAGATTTCGGATGGGGTGTTGGTAGAATGTGAGAGCAGTTCGCTTTCATCTTACACGAAAAACCTGTCCAGTATTATCGGCCGCTGTGTAGAAGCCGGCGATATGTATTTCCCTCCAATCGATGCTTTCCAGGGGATTGAAGCCCTGATTCGCAGAAATATCAATGGGATGTCGGTCTCTTGCCTCTACGAGTCATGTTTGCTCGAATTTAGAAATGGGAGTGTTTGTGGAGGGAAGATCAGATGATGCCTTGTTTCCATACCTTACTATTCTGTGAGGACTGATGCTTGGCAAGCCTTCTTTCGCTGGGAAATGGAGGGCTACTAACGTCTAGCCTCCACTCGTGTCTCGCTACGGAAGCCAATTATAAGCATGCACTGTGTAATAACTAGTTGGCTGGAAGATGGTCTATCCTACAAAGAAGTATAATGACCCTCTTCCTTTAACCTCACTGATGAACAACATCTTCCAGGCTACCAAGGCTGAATACCATTCTTGTGTATCACCTTACCAGCATCTTGGTCTCTCTTGCCTTCGATAACTTCTGATACAAAGTCGCCCCCAATCGATGGATCCATGGCGCCCATCTCCTTGAGCTTCTCTGACCCTACACCTCCCAAGCCTGTTGCCAGGAAACCTGGGCTGATACCCCAGACCAAAACGCCGTCATTCTTGAGCAAGCGGTGCCAATCGCGCATGACCATGTTAAGCCCAGTCTTGCAGCTTCGGTACCCTACGATGCCAGAAGGTTTTGGCCATCCGGCAGGTGGTGATTTGTTGAACCACAATTGGTCACTCTCAGTTTCCGCAAGAGAGCAGGTTCCAGAAGTCATGAAGATCAGATAGGGTCGAGGGGATTTGAGAAGATACGGCACCATGGCCTGCGTAAATAGGTGTGCTCCCGTGACGTTGACATCCCAGTTCTTGTTCAAGGCTTCTCGAACGGTCATGCTGTTGGTGCCTCCTGCCAATGCTTGTTCGAAGCTCGCGCCGGCATTGTTCACCAGGACGTCTAACATGCCATGCTTGTCCTGGATGTATGTTGCGGCTGCGGAGATACTTTGATCGCTCTCGACGTCGAGGGCAAGCGGAACCAGCTTGGTCTGCGTTGTCGGATGAAGCTTCTCGATTTCGGCAATAGCATTGGTTGCTTTGTTCATCGAACGCGCAGCCATAATGATTTGATACTGCTGAGATGATGCGCAGAGAGATTTGACGATCTCGAGTCCTAGGCCAGCATTCGCACCCGTGATTAAGATGGAGCGAGAGGGGCTCATTTTGCACGAAGTGGTGTCAGCGACGGCTTGTGCAATATGATGTGATTGGCAATATGGCAGGTCTCGTCGATGTAAGAAGTAATTGAGGATATGGGTTATAAGAGGACGGCTTGGACTCGAGAACGAGAAGATATGAGCTCTCGAAGGTCATTATATAGTCAATTTCAATAAACACGCTAGTCTCTAAATGGTAATTTTCAGCTCCGAATCCCGAGGACAAAATCCGACGCTTCCAGTACCCACTTGCCATAGGCTGACTCGGACATACCCTCGAGCGAGCATCGAGAAGGTTGTTGCGCTCATCGGTTCACAGCTGAGAAGCAATGGGCTAAACGTGCTCAGAAGTAGGTAGGACTAAGCATATCACTAGTCTTTGTATCGCTAGTATGTCGATGATTGGTCAACTTGTGGCACCATGATGAGTTATGGGACACGTACTGTAATCCTGAAGGGCAAAGGGCAGAAGCATACATGTATGGTTCTTGCGCACAATTGAGAAGGAGAATCTTCACCCACTTTCCATTTGGACTTATCATGTTCTCTTCGGCTGATTAACGGCCATTGCAAGACTTGTATGTTTTCATCCTTACGCGACACTATCTGTCTATTACTGATCTTTTGGCTGAGTTGATAAATCTTCAGCTACGTGTCATGTGTTCTTGTGCACCCTCACCCCTTTATGGCCTTACTTCATGCCAATATACCCTGCAATGGCGCCCAAATTTAGATCTGGTCAAGATTGGCTTCCAAGTATGCTTTTCGACCAATACGATGATAACCAATCCGCCTAGCCGCTTGTATATCTCAAAGGGGCCACGATCCTCATTCTTTGGCTAGGAACTCAGCCTAGCTATGCAGATAAAGATTCAATATCAAATCAGCTGAATCGTATTGTCGGGTATCAACTGTCATCCGAACAGATCGACCCAATTGTAGGATATTGTGCACCTGCCGCCTATCCTCTCCTTTGTCAAGCTTGCTTCAGGGTATAATCTGAATATAGCGATCTGGAGAAAGCATCTCCATTTGCGTGTTGAGAAGTGAGTGAGCACAGCACTAACTGTGAAGACTTGCCTTTTCCTTCGGAGTATGGGACGACGCAAATCAAAAGCTCCATTTCCGGACAACGCATCAATCCGAGGGCACCTCATATGTAGCGAAGGCGAAGCTATGAGAGGCCACTAACAAGACGTACCCCTAACACTCCCCAATCACATGAACCTTCCATGGGCGTATCTACGACAAGATTCGACTCCCCAGGGCCAAAGAAGTCCACCAATGACACTGCAACGACTGTGCTTGCAATTATCACTAATGCCTACCTCAACAAAACCCTCAGAATTTCCTCAAATTCTTGCAACTCACGCTTTGCTCGCATAGGTGTCCTCACGTGCATGTTGATATGCTGTATTGATATTGATAGGAGCTGTGCAGACGCTCATAGGAAAGGTGTGTGTGTAATATCGGGAATTACGAGAAGGTTTGCTCGAAGCCGACAGATCTTCCGTCGCCACTAACTGACTGACTGTATATACTCTGAAATCCTTAATAGACTCCATCGCTGAAAGAGGTTTTGGATAGACTATCTCGCTCGCCGCTTGTTCTGCATTAGAGTGGGAAGAAGAAGTAGAGAACCCATACATAAAAGGGGTAACCGAAGGGTCTAGCTGTTATAATTTTTTGAATCCGAAAATGAGACTCGTGTAGTTGGGACTCTTCCGTTATTTAAGTCTATACAACCTTGGAGTAGTGTTCGTATGATCTTTGTTTGGCGAGCTACTCTGGGATTAGCGCTGTTTACGGAAGAATAATATTCCGTCATCCGTTGTTTATCCGATCTATCGAGTCAATCGACATCAGTTGTTCCCAACTTTGCTTGCATCTCTCAATCTTTTGTCTTTTGCTGCATTGCTTTTGCTCTATTGCTTTTGCTGCATATACTACTAGCATTGTACCGGTCATGAGCCTTCTGCACATAGGCAGAAACCCCACCAATGAAGCGACAGCGCCGAATTACCAGGCAAAGACATGAATGAGCTTGGCTATGATCGCCAGCACCCCCCAAACTTCTCGGACAGTGCTGCTAGCAAGATTCCATGGACCGCGGCTCGATGTAACCGCCTACTTCGCCCTCTTTCATCTAAAATCGCTCTCCTTCGCAAGGAGAGCCAGCTTGAACCCGAATCCAACGCAACCCGGTGTGCAACAAACCCAATAGCAGTCTCATCGGGTAGTGGTGGGAGCGTAGGTTGTCACAGAAGATCAGCACAGGCGGCGGCAGACGCGGATGCAGAATGGCAATCAAATCCACGGCCGCGCAAGAAAATCAAGCGGACCTACTCTGCGAAGGCCAGGATCCTATCGTTGAGAGACACTGAATATAATGGAATTGAAGCTCAGGCATGCCATCTCACGAGCGAAGCTGTCATAGAGCTGCCGTTTCAACTCACAGTTGAAACAAGGCCGTCCGAAAGATCGGTTACCATTGAAGATAACGGTCAATGTCCGAAACCTGTACCTGCCCAACACCTACGTGTTCCATCACAAGAATTTCCGAAGGAACTAGCGCCGAATACTTGGAAGCTCATCGATGGCATTGGCAAAGGGTCTATGGCCTTGTTGAATGCTACCGACTACGGGAATCCGCCTCTCTTATCTGGTTGCCGCTCGCTCTTCTCTACATGTTTGAGACAGACTCCGAAGTACATTGCCAAAGAGGAACACCAGGCAGACGTTGATGACCAAGATGGCGATGTTGATATATCAAGTGCTGTGTACAGTGATCTCGAAGAGTTCGGATCGATGCCTGGGGGTGGTTGGGAACCGCTGCGAGAAGTGGCGAGAGCTCATGGCATTAGCATGGTCACCGATGCCATTGAGGATGGAGTCCTTGGGCTACCGGTCGCTCGGCATCTATTCTATCTTTTTCTCGACGTAGGTGCCTACGATGAGGCCCAACGCATCATTGAGAGCCTGACCACGTTGGTAACGCCTGCTAATCAGCTAGTATCAAATAAAGTCAGACGACTCCCACATGATCTCCACATGATCGTCAACAACCTGGATAGTCTGGCTTCTAGATCCGGGAGAGATGGATTTCTGTTTCGGCATATAGCAGTCATGCTAGACAGAGGGACACTTCCGACAAATTGGATTTCCGGAAAGCCAATGGTGGGTACCTGGAATAAAGCCATTCGGTCAATCGCACAGGAAGATGAATATGCCCCATCAGCTGCGGTCTTACTTCATACTGCGGTCGCTATGTCATATCGGGAGGCGGACGTAACACCGTCGAATGTGCACGATATGCGACTAGATATACACGTACCGCCTCATCGTCCAGTGCTCAGATCTGATAGTCTTAGCCAGACTTCAGAGAGCACTGTTCGCTCACAGCGAAGCATCGAGATCTCCAGCAGATCTAAGTCAAAGGAGTCGGACAGCGATATTTCTACTACGCTATCGAATCTTCTTACGGTCTTAGTAGCTATTACGCGCCTCCGGATTCCAGCTGGACTTTCTTACACAGGTTCATGCAATACGTGGATTACTAACGTTCTGTATGATTTGTCCCTAGGAGCGCGTCGGGCCGTTGATTCAATGATGCAGGATTCCAGGTTGAAGGGTCTTATGAAGCTACACGCAGACTCATTACGTCTTCCTCTATTAGCAGCTGGCCTCGCTGAACTCTCAAACCGCAGATGCAGTAGTCATGTATTACAGCCTCAATTCCCTTGGCTCAGTAACTTGGCCAGCCTCTCGCCCAGTAACGAAGCTATAAGTTTGGCCAGTTCGTTCATATGCGGCGTGGCCAGATGCTGTGGACGAGCGAGGTCTGAAGATCCCTTTGAAATTGTACAATCTATTGTGCGAGACCTGATAGAAGCATCCAAGTTGATTTATAATGACGGGCAGACGCGGAAAATTTGTAGCGATGTTGCTCTTGGCGCAGCTTTCGCTTATTCAGAGGATACAAGTCGCCCAAATCACCTCGATTGGGCTTTACAAGTTGAATTGGACATCACAGGCAAGACCGCTAGCACACCCATACATTCATTGGTGAGGACGCCAGCTCGCAGTAAGAGGAACTCCAGAAGCGAATACAGATGGGAGGAGGGCATTTGTGAATGGATAGCGATGACACCAGATTTATTGCTGCACAAGCGGACCGACGTGAGAGCTGACAATGATGGTATGGGAGAGCGTGTTGAGCACATGAAGCGGACTTTAGGCGGACGACCACCTGGTTTGCCCGAGAAATCGCCGTGCGCAGCGATCAAGAAGCCAGTGAAAGTAGGAAGCAAACTCCGACGTGACGAGTCCAAAGCGTTACACGTTCTCATCAAGGCAAAATTCAACAGCTATAGCAGAGGCAGGAAAGCGGACCAGCTTAGCTCCGTCAGTACCTGCCAGCGTTCCAAGAAGGCACATTCTCTGAAATCGTTCTCGAGGATCTACGAGGACAACGATTGCGATGAGTTATCCATACCATGTACGTCGCAAAAGGACACATTGGCGCTGTCCACGTTACAAGAGCTTCCCAACTCAGTCTTTGGCGTGAAGCCAAAGAGGCGGTTCGGCCACACTTACAATGCGTATGGGTTGAAGGATTCGATACCCACCTCATCTACGATGCAACTGTCACGGAACTCGGAACGACACCAAGGTTTGGACATGGCTGAAGATGAGCTGGCCGCACCATCCGGATAGTGGTTATGTCCGGAAATTGTATCCAAGATATGGATGAGTCCACTGTATTACAAGAAATGCCAGACTTGGCTATCATGAAGTATTATGGATCTCGATGAATGAATGTGTGTCACCATTCATAGAACCAACTATATAGAAATGCCTACTGACAAGGGTCACGGATGATACTCTAGACCGCCTACCAACACGCCTCGATGACCGAATAAGTCTCCGAAGAGCCTACCGAAAAGCCTCGAAGATTTCAGATCATATCCGGAAGGTGCAGTGGCTGCAGAATGCCTGCGCTGCTAGTTTGGCTAGGAAGACCTTGCACCTCATGCAGGTTGAGGAAAAGCCCGCACACCACTAATCCCCTTTGGGTTGGAGAGATGGGCGAGCTTTCTCTCAAATCCACGTGCACTTCCAGCTTTGATTGTGTATGGTACTTTGAGCGACGAGCACGGTGAGGGTGGCAATGGTGCCTTGCGCTACTTCTAACATGGTGAAACCGATTCTCCCCTTCATTGCTCTCGAATTGTGTTTTCGACGCTAGCTTTCCTTGATCCGTCCGGTTTCAGCAGCACTGGCAAAACGCTCTCCTTGGAAGGATCTACTATACTATAATGGCAACATTCCAGTTGTATCAAATGATTCAGGAATTGCTTCTTGTTTCCCAATTGGCCCAGGCCTCCGGGTGTGTACTTGCCCACAGTCGATCGACTCGATCTTATCTCTATCATCCGTTATACCGTTCTATAAAGACTTGTCTCAATCACTCCTTGCTCTAATAAATGAACCACGCGATCCATCCTTCCCTGCAGACCATAGTCGGCCTTGATTCACGTGAGATAATAGAGCAGATTGGTGTCCAATTCGATTGACACCATTGCTTCAAGGAATCGACCGAGTGACGCCTAAATCGACGCAGATATCCAACTGTATCAAGGGTCAATTCCACAAATTTGAAATTTATCCCAAGCAGACCTCACTCTCATTCAAGATGGGACCCCCGAAGCTTTCACTAGCGCAGCGAGCTGCCATAAACAGGGATAATATGCTGTTCTCCGTCTACATCCTGATCATTCTCTCTGCGATTGTGGTCAGCATGGCAATTTACCGAGCGTCAATTTACTCACTACGATATTTACGCACACTTGCATGCCTCGAAGACGACCGACAACAATTCTTCAAGCTGCCCAATCGTACTTTTGGTTGGATCAAACAACACATCATATACGCACCGCTGTTCAACAGACGTCACAGCAAACAAATGTGCGTGGGACCAGTGGAAATGGGTATCTTGCCATCACGATTCCAGAGTGTGCTGCTCGCCGGTATAATTGCAATGAATGTCACATTCTGTGCATACGGTATCGAATGGAGCGGACCTCTGAAGATCAAACTGCTGCACCTCCGGAATCGATCAGGAGCCCTCGCTGTCGTCAATATGATCCCACTGGTTCTGATGGTAGGTCGCAATAACCCCCTTATTGCCGTACTCAATGTATCGTTCGACACGTTCAACCTTATGCACCGCTGGTTCGGCCGCATCGTCGTCTCCCTGGCTTTCACTCACAGCGTTGTGGAAATAATGAGTATGATCAATGGTGCCACCGCCGGCAAAAAGGTGCATCCTTCTGGGATCTCGATCTTCACAGAAAGCCTTCAAGCGGCTCGTTTCCTGCTATGGGGATTTATCGTAGGTCCAGCCTCATCTTTTCCAAGTGGATCCTCCATAGTGACAAGTCTCTAACTATATCCATAACGGCAGGCCTTCGTAGCAATGATAACCATAATCCTCACTGCGTTCACCGCCTTCCGCCACGCCTTTTACGAGACTTTCCTCCACATCCACATCGCGCTCGCGTCACTCATCCTCGCCGGCCTCTGGATCCATCTCGACGGCCTCAACGAACAACGCTACCTCAAAGCCGTGATAGCCCTCTGGGTGGCCGAGCGCCTCATGCGCCTCATCTCCCTCCTCTATCGCAACGTTGGCCGCACCGCGACAACCGCCGACGTCGAAGATCTCCCCGGCGACGCCATACGCATCACCCTCCGCCTCGCGCGCCCCTTACGCTTCACCCCAGGCCAACACGTTTACCTCACCATCCCCTCCATAGGACTATGGACCTCCCACCCCTTCTCCATAGCCTGGTTCTCCAGCCACCCCTACCCTTCAACTCACTACCAAGACTTGGAAACCGCCAATGTAGCCCACATCACCAGCGAGAAATGCGCAAGCACCTCTCTCCCTACCTCCCAAGATACGATCTCCTTCCCCACCTCCCAAAATACAATCTCCCTCCTCCTCCGCCGCCGCTCCGGCTTCACAACCCACCTCGCCCACCGCCCCATCTCAGCCCTGAAATCGCGTCTCGCCCTCCCCGCCTTCCTCGAAGGCCCCTACGGCCACCCCCCACCCCTATCCTCCTACGGCACCATCCTCCTCTTCGCTGGCGGCATCGGCATAACCGCCTACCTCACCCCGCTCCGCCACATGGTAGACAACTACGCACCCTCCACAACAGCCGTAAGGCGCGTAACGCTCGTTTGGATAATCAGATCCCCAGAGCATGTAGAGTGGATACGACCATGGATGACAGAAATCCTATCAATGCCGAGTGCGAGCGACATCTTAAAGATCCAAATATTCGTCACGCGGCCGACGACGAGTGGGGCTGAAAGTCATAGCCCTAGTGCTGTAAGTAACCCCTTAAACCCCTTCCTCCCACCGAAATCATCTCTCCACCCAGAATCTCACTCCTCTACCACCTCACCCTCCGCAAAATATACCAACTAACAAACCCAACCAGACCGTACAGACAACCTATGCCAAACCGGACGTGGACGCCCTAGTCGAGACCGAGGGGCGAGAGCAGGTGGGCGCGATGGGCGTGGGGGTGTGTGGGCCTGGCGGGTTGGGTGATGATGTCCGGTTGGCTGTGAGGCGGAGGATGGGGGAGAGGAATGTGGATTTTTTCGAGGAGGGGTATGGATGGTAGGGTGGGTGGGGTTTTGTTGTGGGTTTGAGAGGGGGGTAGGGGGTGGATTGGTAGAGGGGGTAGGTGGGGAGGTGGAGGGGAGGTGGAGCGCGGTCGGGTTTCATTGGAATATATGTTGGAAAGAGTAGTTGGTGGATATGAGCGTAGATGACCTGAGTTATGATCTTCGCCTCTCTCTTCCTTTCTGTCCTTCTGAGGACAGTGAGCCCATAGATATAGTACAACTGACCTAGAACACACCTCTCTCGCTCCGCCGCCCCCACTTTCTGCTCCAGGACCCAGCCAGCCTAGCTATCAGAACAAAATGTATAGTCTTCGCACTTGGTCCACACTTAATCGGCATCTATGGATCTCGCCCTGTCATTTCTAGCAAAACGAGACTAGCCTCATGAAAACTACCTACCTTACAGGAAGTTCTATATCACGTTTCTTCTACAAACCGAGTCAAGGCGCAAGGACTGTCGATTGGAAAACCTGTTCAATGGCAGGATAAGAAGAAGAAGAGGGCCTCGCCGATACCGATGTCCATTCTGATCGGATAGGTAGCTCAGTCGGTGCTTGCATAGCCGCACTCGACCTGCTTTCGCATCTATCTTTTAGACGCTTTTCAAATAGATGGAATTCACTAACTATTTTTACTGAAATAGCGGAGTTCACACTCCAAGCCCATAAAAAGAAATTCATTCCGTGCAAGAGGCATGGAAGAGTCGAAATCGGAGACCACTATTGAGTAAGACTCGAATAAAAGATATGAACTCCTCCGGAGTGTTGAATGCTTGGGTTGAAGCTAAGGTATATACAATAGATACGTGCCACGGCCTAGCGGGCGTGAAGGACGAATGTAAACAACCAACAACCAGAACCTCCAAAAAAAAAACACAGAGTAGAGATATAGAGAAATGGGGGGGGTATTCGTCGTTGCAAGTCTCCACAGAATTAGTCAAGAAACAGAAGATCCGAGTCCCTTGCCAGTCATCGAGTATCCGTCCGCACCAAAAACAAAAAAAAAGATTGAATCAAAAGAAGGACCCAACAACCAGATTGATCGACCGAGCTGAAACGCAGGCGACATATCGGCCGCAAAGTCGTCGTGCGTGCTCAAAGTCCGCATCGGTACCCACGATCCCTAAAACCGCCAAACCAGAAAAAGCCAAATGTCCCATCCAAACGCCACCGATATTTGTGTGTATTTCACACGCTGCTAAGCTGCAATAGCGCCTCGACTGCCTCTCTGTCCTGGGCGTCGCCGGCGAACCCATTTTCCTGCAGAGGCGAGAATCCCAAAAGGGCACGCGCGGCGTCCTGTTGTTGCTGTTGCTTCTTCCTATTATACATTAAAGAACTTGTTACTGGCATTGATTTTGCCACCCTCGAATGAGGTCTGGCGCTGCTTCCTCTTCCCCGGCTCTTGGGATCGAAGTGAGATGGGTGCCGCTGGGTCGGAGGTATAAGGCCGCCTGAACGTGGGAAGGAGCCTTGCCGTAGTGCAGCGGCACCTATGCTTGCCCAGTCTTCCTCATCTGTGACATCGTCCAAATCGTAGTCAGGGATCCGCTTATCAGCTAGGACCTCGTACGAAGAACAGTCGTCATCAAGAGACATCTTGTCTGCTTCGTGTTCAAGCATTCTCGCGTCGTCCATCGGCGTGTCGTAGCCGTGGTCTGACTCGTGGGAAGTCGCCATTCCTCGAGATCGATCTTGCCGCGTGCTGCTGACTGGAATACGGAGCGTGCCTTGGGGGTGTGATTCATGGCGCTGAGAATCCCGCGCTGGCTGTCCTCTTCTCCTGGCATCCCACCTCCCCCACCCAACTTTTTCAAAGATCACACAACCGTCAATGCCTCCCTGCTGGCCGTCACTGCCACGACCTTCCAGTGCTCCAACAACCAGTCTTCTTGCCTTCGCAGGAGGAATACCAGAAAAGCCGGGAACGGAAGTAGTAAGGTAGCCCATGACATGTCGAATGGCGAGTGGACCGTTTTCCAAGAGAATGCCGGGTAGGTGGTGCTTGGCAAGGAGAGCTGGAGTGATGTTGCCAACCGCGTCAAGGTCTGCCAGGTTACTCAGACCACGCGCGGTGAGACCATGCTGAGGAGAATCCTGGGCTTTGGCATGTTCCACAGCATCTTGAAGATCGATGTCGGAATCAACGTGAGTTGGAGCAGGAGGGGTGAGGGGACCGGACGACGCGCGGCCACGATAGGCCTGAGGAGGGAGCGATGGGGAAAGAGAATTAGGAGGGGTAGGGAGACCAGCGGCGTTCTTCTTGACTGGAAGGGACTTGGCCGCCACTGCAGCGAAACTCTCCTTCCCAGCCCAGAAGTTGTCTCGCGGCTTGGGGATATCGACTGACTCCGTCCTTCCAGCGAGGGCCATAGCGATGCTAGAGTGGGTATTGGTGCTGGTAGGAGTCATGTCGTTGGATACTTAGATTGTACCTCTGATTACTGAGAACCACGCCTGAGTCAGCATGAGTTTGTATGAAAGCAGCAGAAATTTGGGGAGTTGAAAAGTCAAGCGTATTGTCGCATATCCTGAAATAGTCGATGGAAAGGAGATGGTTACTCACGAGATACAGGATGGATGCAGGTAATAAGAAGACGTGCGTATTGACGAATCGTGAGGACAGCTTGGCAGGTGATCTCCCGGAGAAGGCGATCTGAGAGGTTTGCAAAGTTGTCGTGGTGAGCGATGGGATAGCTAGATGAACGAGGTTGGGTGCTACGATGGATGTTAGAAGTGAAGCAAGATGGAAGCGGGGGAATATGTACCAATGCAGGCTGCTTTGCTGATGGGTGTTGTTGTTGGCGAAGCTGGAAGCGGCGAGAAGGTCGTTTGACCGGGACTAGCTACTACTTTATCTATTCGGGCTTGGCTCTCTCGGCACCACTGACGCCAAGCCAAGCTAGTAAGCGTGCGAGATATTCGGGGTATGAGTGGATAATCATCGAGCTAACAAGTACTCCTCCTCACTCCTCCAGATAGATGACTTTGTACCTTCCCACCTTCCCCAGGTGCCCTGACCAAATGTTGCCCTTCCTCATCCGCCTCTCGTAATGCCACGAGGAAAATCCCGCTCACTGCTCTGTTCATTCCTTACGACATAGTTCAGCACAGAATCAGTGAACGCATCGATTTGGACCTACCAATGCAGAATCAATAATCGAAGTTGCTTGATCCTAGTCTGCCGCTGTCATCCCTCCTTCCCTGCATATATCAAGATAGGAGGCTGTCGGTTCCTGAGTGGAAGCCACTGGGGGCTGACTGATTTGTCTTATCGGTCTTTTCAGGAGAGCACTATTGTGTCGCAAGCCCATAATGCGTAGCTATCTGCTGGATTTCTCGCATAATCTCTAGTTCGACTAGCGATCCTCCGCACTGCCAGCTATTTCCCCTCATCCTACGGAGCACGCTAGCTGCGAGACGCTCCTGCAACGATGCTGATCTTGTCTGGATGCTATTTGCTTTTGCCAAGGTTGCTCACAGTTTCGGCTTTTTAGCGTTAGAATTAGCATGTGTTGAACGTGAAAATTCCCGAATGGCATACACGTTCATATTCATCATCATTCACTTGCCCAGATTGTGTCTACAAGCGTAGTTCAATCGTGATACATTATCCTGCGATACCTCGGGTGTACTCAATACATGCGGTCCCGCCAAAAAGCTTCAAAATGCCTTCGCTGGTATCTACCGTTTGCTCCGCGCCCTGAGAGTTCTCATCGTAAAGACGTCGTCTTCATCTTCGCTCCTGTGCTGACTACCCTCCATCCTCGGCCCACCTCGGCTTTTGGTGATCTTGCCCGTATCGCCAAACAGGTTTCCGGATTTCCCATTGCTTGTTTCTGGTTGGAAGGGAGAAGCAATGACGAACTCGGACTTGTGCTGATCGTCACCGAGCATCCACGAGAAAGGTGACTTCTCCAGCGATGGCCGAGGCGGTGGGCTTGTAGTTGTTAAGGGACTGCCTATCTTGGGCGTAGAGGGCATTGGGGCCTTGTGAACCATGGCTGGTTGCTCGACAGTAATGACGGTTGCTCTATTTGGATCACTGCTTTCTGTGGTGTGCTCGTTGGTCGAGCCATCTAGGTAGGCCAAGTCTGGCCCTTGCTTCACTAGTGCTGAGCCGCTTGCCATTGCTGCATCGGCTTCTGATGGACCGTTGTCCGTGGGGAGCGGCATACTCGAATTTTCCAGGTAGACCTGTACGAATTGCACCTTCGCTATGGACAAGCTGAGCGCATCAGCAGTAGTTTCGTCGCTCGTCTGATGGATTGATTTTTGTTGAACCCAAAGTTCGTCCACCGCGTTCTCTAGCAGCTTTGCTAAAGACTGATTACGTTGTTCCATGGCTTGGATCCTTTTGATCATCTCATCTGGTTTGTCCGCAACTATCTTGCCACTGTCAAGCGACCAGCGTGACCGCTCTGATATTCTGCGTGGTGGGGTGTGACCTGACTGCAAGCCTTGCATAGCCCCACGCAGAGCTTTCCCAACTCCCCATTTTTCACCTCGATTATATACACCCTTGGCAGCCTCGTGAATGATCCCTTCAATACCGCCTTGATCTTGGAATAGCCTGGCAGACGTCGATCTTGGGGCTAGGTCTTTTCTAGCGGCCTCCTGTTCTGCTGTTCTCGCCCTCTTGACCTTCTTGGGAAGCTTCCGAGTGACCGTAGTCTCTGGCGCCCTTCTGGAATACTTCGAAATGATATGATCTCCGCCATCGAGTAAAAGATTATCGCGTAGGTATATGGCGTCCTCAACGAAACTTGCTGGTCCATAAGGATGGGCAGGCACAGGGTACCGTAGAAGAAGCGTCAACGCCTCCGAGTAGTCCGCTTCGAGCACTAAATGTATTGTCAGTGGCAACCTTTAAATGCTATGGAATCATTCCCAAACTCACGTTGCCATCGGATACGTAGAAGCATAGCTACAGAGATGAGATCTACTAGGTCTAATTCTGGGTCTTCAGCAAATAATATATCCCAAAGTGCAAGCACATCATCAAAAGGAAACTCTCGCCCAAACAGAAGTCGAACCCATCTGATTAAGAATATCTGTGGAAGAATCTCGATCGCCGTTAAATGCTCTGCAAGTTCTGGATCCGCATGATGTAGATAGTTCTCATGTATTCGTTTGCTTCGTTCCACTATCGGCGAATTGTTGAGTAGTCCAGATGGCGCGGGCTGATTGTTGCTGCCTGTTTCATAGAAACCTTTGCCAGTCTGCATGATGGCCCCGAAAAGGGTAAAAGCGTCGTGCTCGACATAATTATGATCCAAACTTAACATCATACCACGGTCAAGATCTATATGGTCTGCGCCCAGCACAGCAGGATCAATCGCATCTCGTGACACTACCCAGACGATAGGGGCCAGGACCTCGTGCATGCCCTGCCTATAGCCGATGTCTTGATTTAACTTGCAATAGACGAACAAGATATCGAGGAGAATGTTCTGGGTCAATGGCTCACGGAAGTATAGGTTGTCGGGCATGCACCGTTCGACATCGAGATAAATTTCAGCGCGCAGCTCCTCGTCTTGGCGTAGGATATTCCATGGAGACTTGCGAGGTCTTAGTGAGAGTCAGACGACTTCTTTGGCGTAAAAATGAAGAGCCACACAGCTCCGAAGTGTGCTTACCGTCTCAGTGTCAGCCAGAGGATCCTCTGCTGATAGGTCGTCCGGGTTTTGTATGTGCTTCAGGAAGTGCTCTTTAAGGGATGTATAGGCGCTCCTCGAGTCCACTAAGGTCTTCACCCATGCCGACTGGTCGAGGGTCTTGAATGAGAGGAATGTCTATCACTATGATGAGCCTGAAGACTCGCAGACATTCCCACCGGGTACATGCCTTCCAGCAGATTGATCGTAGACCCGTAGTACAAGGGCTATGGCCGGTATTGCTTCTCACAGCCGCCCTCAACCCCGCAATGTTTACATCGTTGGCAAGTGTAGCGTCCCAGCGAGATCTATCTTGGGGTTAGAGATGACTTCCTACCCGGAGGACGCAGGACCGACTTCGTCTCGTGGATAGATCGCATCCCTGCATGATACCGCTAGATTCAGCAACACAAGGAGGCGGGAGTGGAGGCAGTCCAGAGAGTGTATATGTGTCATGCAGCCCTTATGGTACGGTGATTCCGTGAATACTGTACTAATTTGTCGTGGTACTGCTTCGGGGCAAAGATTCGCCGCTCCTGAGCTTGCTGCCACATTTGCGTAAGTACAAGCGAATCATATCGTAAACACTGTGTACCAACTCCACTGTGTGGATTGCAAGAGTCATGATACACGATACCAGTGTCGATGTTGCCTTGGGGAATTCCATGGGCTCGAGACATGTCCTTTGATCTACTGAACGAGTTCGGCAATCCCCAGGAGAGTCCGTGGAGCCATGTTACAGGCCAAAGTGTGGCTTCTGGAGAAAACAGTGATGAAGAGGATTTTGGAGACTTCGAAAGTCCAGAAAGCTCCAAGCCCAACATTGGAACTCAATTTGGGCCGATATCTCGTTTGGAAAATCAGCTCTTTCTGCCGAGCGTTGAGGGTACGGTGAGCAAACAAGATGCAGGAGCCAGTAGGCAGCCACAATTTGCATCCTTCCAAGAGGCCGAGAAACCCTCGAACGACAACAACGAGTGGGGAGAAGTCAACGGGACAGCGATCCTGTTCGATGCGGAGCGATTCAAGGACGATATATCGAGTCACACGCGCCAAAACAATCTTCACCAGCCTCAGAGTGATGAGTCGTTGACTGAGAGGCCAATGAAAGTCTCACTACTTCCAATAGCCTCAAGAGAGGTAATTACGCGTAGGGTCAAGCCTGTACACGTGAAGCCTACGGAGCTGTACGACTTTGATCAAGCAGAAAATTGGGAACCCATCCTTGTTGGACAAGAACCCATGCTTCCTGGAGGCACTCTTACCCTGGGGGGCTCTTCTACGATCCCGAAGTCAGAAGCAAATTCTGTATCTATGGTTGAAACAACAGATATGGGAACACCACCCTCCAATGTCCCGCCACCGTCCGTTCTCTTATCGCTTATTGTCAATCTTCTCCAGTCACTGCTGGACGACGTTAGGAACAACGTCGCTCCATACTATACTTTCTCTAACCTACATGAAGCCTTCGATCAGTGGCGAATCGACCACTTGAGAGCGGCGTTATCTACCGTAAGTGTAGCAGCCCGAATCGTTGCCGGCCGCAAGTTACGATGGAAAAGAGACAGTTTACTATCTCAAAGTATGAAGATCGGCCCTGCTGGTAAATCGACCGGTATGAAGCTCACCGGCGTGGATAAAGCAGAAAGCCGTCGCGAGGACCAAGAGGCTGCTGAAGCTCTGAACGTTTGGAGAAGGCATGTAGGGCCTGTGCGATCTACTGTTTCGAAGGTGAATGCTCATCTTCCCGGAACCGACTTGGCGATACCAGAAATATCGGAGCACATGCCCATTCGCGTGGTGAAATCGAGTGAGGGAGCAGTGGGTGCACCCAAATGCTGCTTCTTATGTGGAATTAAGCGGGACGAAAGAGTGGCGAAGGTTGATGTGAACGTAGAGGATTCCTTTGGCGAGTACTGGACCGAGCATTGGGGCCATGTGGAGTGCGTTGCGTTTTGGAACGTTCACCAGCATTCGCTGCCCCACCGTTGATAATAAATGCTACTACACTAGGGATATCCATTCGATATATTCGCAGATAAAATGCCGTATACATGGCTCTAGGTTTCAAAGGTGATCTAGTTCTATCTATTAATTAGTTAGATATCGATGGTGGGGGTCAGTCACCTTCAAGTAACCACCCGACTTCCACCGCAGAAATCAGGCGTACACCATACTCTAATCAGGAAGACGTAGCAATAAATAGCCGTACAGCTACTCCCATGCTTTTACAATAGATAGAACTAGCGTCCCCAGCCTCTTGTATGTTGTTGAATGATCACTAACTGACCTCAACGATCCACTCCATAAAAGAAGCCGATCAAGAGTCTCAACACTACTCATAACACTAGAACAGCTACTAAATCGAGCACTCTCAAACCTCCCAAAATACTGAGCAGCCTCTTTTCCTCAGCATCCCAGCGGCGATCCCCCCATTTTCGCAACCAAAGCAGTACACCTACCTACAGAGGCAACTGCCTCCAAAACCCAACCAGTCCACTCAATACCTCTAGCCTTCTCGAGGCAATTTCCGCCCACAGGTCCCACCAGCAGTGAGGATGGGCCTCCTCTACAACACCTACCTCAACTCCGACAGGATCTTCGGCTGCAAAACCTGCAAAACCCATCTCGCCAGCCACGACGCCATAATCTCACGCGTACGTTCCCCCCACCCCCTCCACATCTCCCATGCTCCCTCCAACCCACTAACCCCTCACCCCCATCCCAGAACTTCCGCGGCCAACACGGCAAAGCCTTCCTCTTCAACTCCGTCGTCAACGTCGCCTTGGGCGAAGCTACAGAACGCAACATGACAACCGGCCGTCACATCGTGCGGGACATCATGTGTCGGCAGTGCCGGGAGACGGTTGGGTGGAAGTATGACAAGGCGTATGAGGCGAGCGAGAAGTACAAGGAGGGGAAATTCATCTTGGAGGCGGAGTTGCTGTGTTCGGTTTCCTAGGGCTCCTTGCTCTTTAGGGAGGGGAAGGGAAGTCGCTTCGGTTTCGGGGGGGGGGGGGGGGTAATACAACATATATGGGTTCTGGGGTTTGGGCATCGGGTGCAGGCGTGGAGAGGCTTTTGATGGATCGGGGTATTTTGGGAGTGTTAGGAGGATGAGGGCACATTAGTTCATGCAATGATGGGATTGGGATATAGGACTACGACATGTTGCTGGCGAAGACAAGCCGAATTCGGTGGTCAACAATGCTCTTTCACTCCCTCAACCAGTATCGATTCCTGCCAAGTGCTCTGTTCAATTTTAGCATACTGAGCCGCACCACAGCCGAAAAGCTACCACGGCTCTCGTCAGGAACCGCCACAGGGTCTCGGCGGTCGATATCCTCGGCCAAAGTGCAGAAGGGCGGGGTCAAAATGTGGGGTAACCCGATGCATGTCACTATGGGAAAATAATTACTTCATAGAAAGGGAGGTACTAATTCCAGCTTGACGTTCTTATTTGCAGATGTCATCTCTATTCTCCATTGTCTTAAGAAATTCAAGAGAATTGAACTCAGCAACCAAGCAACGATGACGAAGGAAACGATGAGAGCGGTGATCTTCAAGAAACCATACGAAGTAGCGGTTGAGGAGCGTCCTGTTCCCAAGATCACAGATCAGACCGATGTTATCGTCAGAGTTACGTATTCTGCTCTGTGTGGAAGGTAAGTTAGGTTGGTGTTTCGTTGTCGTGTGACAAGTCATGCTGAAACATCCATAGCGAACTCCACGTCTTCAGAGTACCAAAAATTCCATACTCTGCTTAGTGCCGTAGCTTACATTGACTTGCAGGGCCATCAACCTAGCCCTACAGGCTTCATAATGGTCAGCTATTCCACATTTGCTCTTTCCACCTTCGATGTTGATGATTCTTGGGAAGGATCATTAAAGTTGCTGCAGGGACATGAATTCACCGGTACGATTGAAGAAACTGGATCCGAGGTGAAGAACTTCCAGAAAGGAGACCATGTGGTTGCCCCTTTCACTGTTTCCTGGTCAGCAATGTATAATTCTGATGAAGTCTCGTCGATAACTGATCAGGTGTCAGCGGCGAGTGCTATTATTGCAAGCATGGATTTTCTTCGAGATGTGCCAAGAGTATGCTCTTTGGAACAGCAGCCCTTGATGGGGCCCAAGCCGAATATGTTCGCGTTCCGTTCGCGGATGCCACTGCAGTAAAAGCTCCCGAGCGGATTGAAGGCAAGGCTTTGGTCCTTATGGCTGATATATTTCCCACGTAGGTTGGTCTGGTAGTCGTAGGGTCATAGGCTAATGGGCAAGCAGGGGTTTCTTCGCGGCGAACAACGCATTTAAAGACATGAAAGAGGTTGAAATTGCTGAAGCGACTGTCGTAGTCGTCGGCTGCGGGTAAGATTCGCATTCTATTGAGATTCGTCGTACTGACGAGGGTGATTGAAGACCTGTGGGGCTTTGTGCTCTTATAAACGCAGAAAATTACAAGCCCAAACATCTTCTTGCAGTAGACTCGATTAAATCGCGCCTGGACTTAGCAAAATCTCTGGGCGCTGAACCATGGAATTTCCAGACCGATAGAGAGGGTCTCGACAAGCGTGTGAAAGAGCTTACTGATGGACGGGGTGCAGATGTAGTCATTGGTATGCTCTTTACTTTGAGCAGGCTACATATTGATCTTGACCCTGACTTGCTGTGCAGAGGTGGTTGGCATGAGTGCTGCTCTGAAGATGGGTTTCGAGTTGTTGAGGCCATGGGGATTTATCTCGAGCGTCGGAGTGCACAACGCTGAGGTCTGTCTCGTCGTCTTGACCCGTCATCCAAAGAAGTATCGCGTTGATGCCTCCTAGATTCCCTGGACTGGTAACCAAGCATATGGCAAGAATCTGAGGATCCAAATGGGTCGTTGTCCTGTCCGATCAATCTTCCCTCAAGCTCTTGATATGCTCATGCAAAAACAACACCTGCTAGGGTGAGGCTCCAGATACCGGCTGCTTTATACTGCTGACTTGGTCAGGTTTATGTACGACAAGATCATGCCCATGTCTGAAGCCGTGGAGGGATATGACCTCTTTGATAAGATGAAAGTACAAAAGGGTAAGTCATTGCAAAAGAGTGCGTTTGTTTCTCTCTGACACAATGCAGTTGTGTTTGAGGCGCAGAAATAGCACCAAGCCATGATGAACAGGGCAGACGAAACGTTCTGATAGCCTTATTTTCGGTTGGATCAGACATCGAAGTTGAAGCCTTGGAAATCTTGGCGTGGTTCACGTCTGTACGAATTGTACTAAATATGCATGGTACTGTTGAAGGGTGGGACCTGTAAGAATGATCACTCGTTTTTCAAATGGCAGAGCCAACCAAGGGGAAGGCTTTTGGATGCACACATAGAATATGCCTTCATGTATTCTAGGTCGTTCCCAACTGCAATGACTGGCCATTAGAAGCTGCTGGCTGATTGGTTACAAAGACAGAATGCTGAATATTTGAAGCTAGTCCAATGATCATAATGTGATCGCCAAATGTGACAAGTGACAGGGGGTTGTTGCATGAGAGTTCCTGTTGAAGTGAAGATCAATTGGTGGGGGGGTGGTCTAGCGCGGCCGCTTCGTCACTCCAAAGATAATTCTCTGTTTAGGCCCATGCGTTTGGTTTGATCCAGCAACAACACTCTCACCATTCATCTGAGTACACTCACGCTCTTCCCTACGCTTCTCCAACTGTCAGCCACTACAGCAATTTAGGAAGCTGTTAGGCTTGTCTGCGGAAACTCCCTGTTCGTCGTCCCCGTTCCCATCTCCTCAGACGTCCATTATTATATGTTTCTAAACAATTCCTTCCCCAAAGTGACATTACTCGGACAGCCGATTCTTACTCTTCAGCTTGCAACGATATTTGACAGCCAGTCGTCATTCTACCCTTCATCAGAAGCCGGCTACAGTCAATATAAATTCTATCAAATCCACCACACCCATTTCCCCATCACCCATCAGAATCGCGATAATGGCAACCGAAACCCGCACTGAGACCGATGTCTCAGGCCTCACAGATTCCATGAACCGTGTCGGCATCAATGGAGAGAATGGAGAGGAGAACCGATTGGGCCCAGATGGGGAGCCAGCCCCAAGGACTGAGGAAGAGTATGCACAATCTCAGCTGACACTCCGTGCCATCGTGTCTTCCAAAGAAGCTGGCGTGATCATCGGCAAGGCAGGAAAGAACGTGGCTGACCTACGGGATGAGACTGGAGTCAAGGCTGGCGTAAGCAAGGTGGTACAAGGGGTCCACGACCGCGTACTTACGGTCACTGGCGGCTTGGATGGTATCTCAAAGGCATACGCTATTGTTGCCAAGGGACTACTGGAAGGCGCACCACAGATGGGTATGGGTGGAGTAATCTCGTCAAACGGGACTCATCGTAAGTCTCGCCTATCCACACCTACTATCCCACCAGCGTCACCTTTCTTTGCGTACGTTGAGCTGACTTTCTGTTTCCATAGCCATTCGTCTCCTTGTTTCACACCACCAGATGGGTACGATCATCGGTCGGCAAGGACTCAAGATTAAGCAAATTCAAGACGCCTCTGGTGTACGCATGGTTGCCCAGAAAGAGATGCTGCCACAATCTACTGAACGCATAGTCGAGGTCCAAGGAACCCCAGACGGCATTCAGAAGGCCACTTGGGAGATTGGAAAGTGCTTGATCGATGATTGGCAACGCGGAACAGGGACTGTTCTCTACAATCCGATTGCAAGATCTGAAGCAAGTCGTGGAAATCAGGCCGCACCTTCTGCGAGTGGAGCGCCTCCTCCTTACACCCCTAGTCGCTCCTACAATCGGACTGGCAACGGAGCTGACTTTAGTGACAACGCTGGCGGCTACAATCGTCGTTCTAACTCTGATGCGGCCAACCGCGGTCCTCCTACTACTACCGAAGATGGCGAGGAGATACAGACTCAGAACATCAGTATTCCCTCTGATATGGTGGGCTGTATCATCGGACGCGGCGGAAGCAAGATCAGCGAGATTCGGAAGAGCTCTGGTGCACGCATCTCCATCGCCAAGGCGCCCCACGACGAGACCGGCGAGCGCATGTTTACCATCATGGGCAGCGCTGGCGCAAATGAGAAGGCTCTCTATCTCCTCTACGAAAACCTCGAAGCGGAGAAAATGCGCCGAAGCCAGCAACCTCAGGACTAGCATCCTCTCACGCAGACCGCCACGCCATCACCGTTTCCAAGATCCTGACCCACTCGCCCCTACGATACCGCCAACGAAGAACAAGTCAGCGTGTCCAACTCGCTTCTCCTTCCCATTCAGCCTTGCCCTTCTCACCAAAAGTTGTCTTGCTTCATTCTCTCCACACCCCCTGAATGGACAATCTCCTTCATGACAGCCTTACGCGACGACTTCATGAACATTGACCCTTATGATCCCTCATGGCTTGCACGGCGGGTTATCATGACTGACGAACTCATTTGCTCAGCATCACTCCTTCCGGGCACTTTGCTTCGATGCAATGCTACACTTTTATCTTCGACTTCCCATTCCTTCTACGGCCTATACCTCATCCCACCACCCCGAATCGAATCATGTGGTGGCCCGGCAAAAGATTATCAGGGCTCGCCCCGTCATACCTCAACAGCCTCATCATTACTCTCGCCCTCTTCCAAACGACAGCTTCGAGTTTGCATTAATGAGAGGTAGCGTTGGTTGTGTATTAGATAGAGAGCGAGTATCTACTATCTAAATGACAATAGACCCCACAATCATCGAACACTCCCCCACAGTCCCATAGTTCCGGCGCATGTACGCAGGCAACACTACATGACAAGCAATTTTCACGGTAATGTGAAGAAAATTGGGAAATTCTCAGGCTAGCTGTGGGCAGTAGTGGCAGCCGTAGGGTGACCATCCGCGATAGAACACAACAATCGACCTACTCAGACTCCCTAAAACCAACATCTGATATAGCCCAGTAGCGGTTGTCTGGTGCTGTGCAGTGTTCAAGGTGCCGGTAGCCGATGTAGCTAGCCTCCCGTATGCCGATGGAGGAACTCAGTCATGCCAAGGCTCAACATTCACCAACCACTGACGTACCGCTTCCAACCTTCGTTTTCTATTTCGCTTTCATGATAGAGGTAGATTATGTTTGACACACTGTGTGCTCAAACTTTGTTTGATCCCATGATGATCAGCAGGCTGATTCGTTCCGTCGGTGATGATGCATTGAACGACCATCACAAGCCCCGCTAAGCGGCATGTCACCCTACCACTCACTTTGTTACATACACGCTCGCGATCTATATGCAGTCCCGAATGCCCAGAGCTCTCTGGTAGCTGCTGTAGGTGCTGCAGAGTGATAACGTTCGGGGTCCCCGAAGCACGACGGTATAAGCAAATCAACAAAGGATGGGCGAGGTCTCATCGAACGATGGAAGTAAGTAACAAGCTGATCCCCGACCGACCCCAATCTGGGGAAGCAACAGCGGCAACGATAGTACACCATATACGATCTTGATTCCTCTGCTCCCTCACGATTACTGACCACTCTTTCGCCAGCGGACTCAAGCCTACGACAGATCGTTTCAAACGAAGAAAGGCCGGAACAAGAATTAAACAGTCTCAGATTACCGAAGAACAGGAGCACAGGTGATCTGCTTTCAATTGGAACGAAAAACCTAAGCGATGGAAGACTACGCGTCTCCTTCGATGCTGGGATGGGCCACAACCCTGGCCGCAGATCTCCCAACTCTGCTGAGCATGAGCGTGGACTTGGTATATCGGGTTTACTACGAATACGCCAGCAGCCACCACCTCGTGCTCCTACCACCCCGTCATCTCCCACCCAAACATATACACTACCTCCCAGGTCTTCGTCGATGACCCTTGGCCTGCTCAACCGGGGCTTCACACCGAACGAACCAACTTCACCCACATTAAACTTTAGCGAGGACCTTTCACGGTTCCCCTCCGAGTCTCTACATTCATTTTCGTTTGCCCATCAGTCAGAAGATGCACTTCACAACCGCCAAAGCGTGCTGAAAAGAGCTATAGAATTCATGCGAGACAGATTAGGCTTCGGGGTGAATCATCCTGGTATCATGACTGCGCAGGCAAAACTCAGCGGCGATGCTGAAATTCAGAGTATGGTGGACTTGTTGGTTCGGGCGAACATTATTGGGAAAAAGGGTCGTGACGATGACCATTCTCGGCAGCTTCATGGACCGTTGACTGGACCTGCTGATGTTCAGGGCAATGTGTTTGAGAAAGCCTTTTTACCACAATCGGACCAAGCTCAATTCAAAGGTCGCCCAATCTTAGATCAAACTATCCAACAGAGAACCGAAAACGACCATTCAAGGCCAGGCTCCAGTCAACCCGAGCCATCCCTCAATAGTGAAACATCAGCATCTGATCTTCTAGAACCACATTCACCAATCAGTGAAGATGACGTTTCAAGGACCGCTTCCCCTTCACCCGATGTGACCCGACTTAAACGCACGTACACGGATTTATCACTCTTAGCGCTACAGACTAAGCTTGTAGAAGCCATGACAAAGCCATATCACGCAAGCGATCATATTCATGACAGTCTCTTACTTTCTCCAACACCTATGACCGCCATTGGCCCTACGACTGGTATCAGCACCCCGGCTCATGTGCATGGACATAACAATCGTTGGGTTCCGGCGGCACAGGCTGTATTTACTACCGAAGCTGCTTCTCCTTGGACTATCCTTGCCGCGAATGACCTGGCATGTCTTGCATTCGGAGTAACTAAAGCGGAGGTCAAGAAGCTTAGTATACTTGAGGTCGTTAGAGAGGATCGAAGGGCATGGCTGGAAGAAAAGCTCAGGTCGGAGGGGTCAGTGGCCATCGCAAAAGCACGCCAGTCGCGCAGTCAAAGCGCAAGGAGCGGTCCGAAGGAAAGTCCAACGGCTTTGTCGATGGGAGGTGGAGTCACTGCGCAGCTTCTCAACAAGCCATCATGGCGGCTACAACGCGCCAAGACGGAGGATGTGAATAAGAAGCCTACCAAGAGTACGCCAAAGCACACCGCAAACAAGTCTCGTGGCGTGTTGTTATGTGGAGATATTGTCCCTACACAAAAGCGCGATGGAACGACGGGAGCTGCAAGTCTATGGGTCAAAGAGAAACGAGGTGGACTCATCTGGGTTCTTGAGGAAATCGCAGAAGACCTTGCAATGCTAAACCTTGATGCTAAGCAATCTGTGAAAGACGCCACGGGAGCAATTTCCACGATCTGGGGCATGCCTGAACTCCAGGTGGGGAGAAACGTTCAAGATTTAATACCCTTTTTTTCCCGAGATCTTGACTCATCAATGTTGAGGAAGAGCTTCGAGCAGAAGACTGTGCAGTATTTCGCCGCAAGAGCTACTGACGGTACAAACATACCCATAACAATCACAATGAACCCAGACTCGGACACTTTACGAGTGTCTAGTTTTCCTTATATTGCTGGCATTATGGTTCTTTCTGCATCCACACTGAAAATCCAGAGCTCTAATTCTGTGTTTTGTGCGGCTCTGTTCGGGGAAGGCGATCCCAGCGGTCAACACATAACTGGACTTCTACCACAGTTTGAGGAAGCCTTGGACGCGTTGACCCAAGAGGAGAGTATTCGTCTGGTCGATGGTATGGTGGTGCCAGAGCAATGCTTCAGAAGAGCTCGTGCACTCCTGGCCTTACGTCAAGGCAAAGAAGAAGCCGCTACTCTGTTCCTGCGGCCCTTAGGCTTGATTGCACGTCATCGAGACGGCTCAGATATCAATGTGGATATCCAGATGCGGGTTGTTCGAAGCGAGAAAGCGACAATAGCAGAGTCTGTGATCGAAGAGCATAGTGAGGCTAGTGACGGTGCAAGCGACAGTGGTAGTGTCGAAACGTCCGAGGTAAGGCACTTCTTGGCGTTATGTCGTTGGTCTTCAGCTCTAGCCTCCACATGTTGTTGCGTTTCGGGAGCATACCACTTGTCAGAAAGCTCAGTTGACGATGAATTTCTTTCATTGCCCCGTTTTTCTGGAGTACTCTTCCTGTTTGGTTGCTTCACACTCCCTGGTGCTGTTTCATGCCTTTTTCAAAACCAAGTCTAATTCCAAATTATGTGCAGATGGTCTATGCCTTATGGATAACGTACTCGCGGCAACTCCATTCCTCAAATCCTGCAGGTGGTATAACAGCTTCTGATATCTCGTCACGTGTCACTCCTCAACCACCTTCTCCGGGTCAACTAGACGGGAGCTTAAGTCCTCAATCAATCGAACAGGAAAACATGAAGCCAGATACTTTATCCGAGGTTTCTCTGTCACAACAAATTAAGGAAGCGGCATCTGAGCCCATATCAGAAAGCCCACCGAAGCAACCCAAGTCAAATATGACATCAGTCGCTAATTCTAGCAAAACACTGAAGAAGAAAAAGAAGATCGGTGATTTCGTTGTTCTCGAAGATATGGGACAGGGTGCCTATGGCCAAGTTAAATTAGCCCGCTTCGCCAAACCCCCTGCTCAGAAAGTTGTACTAAAGTACGTCACGAAAAAACGAATCCTTGTCGACACGTGGACTCGAGACCGTCGACTGGGAACGGTGCCATTAGAGATTCACGTGTTAGACTACCTGCGCCGTGACGAGCTGCGGCATCCTAACATTGTCGAGATGACAGATTTCTTCGAGGATGACATCAATTACTACATCGAAATGGTACCTCATGGGCTACCTGGCATGGATCTCTTCGATTACATCGAAATGCGCTCAACGATGGATGAAGCTGAATGCCGAAACATCTTCTTGCAAGTTGTGAATGCTCTACATCACCTCCACACTCAAGCACTCGTTGTACACCGCGACATTAAAGACGAGAACATAATCCTGGATGGCGAAGGCAAGGTCAAACTTATTGACTTCGGCAGCGCAGCGTACATCAAGAACGGTCCCTTTGATGTCTTCGTAGGGACGATCGGTGAGCCTCTTGGCTTACCCCTATCCCAGATCCAACTAATTATTATGTTAGACTACGCGGCCCCCGAAGTCCTTCAGGGCAAGTCCTACCGTGGCAAAGAGCAGGACATCTGGGCCCTTGGCATCCTCCTCTACACCCTGATATACAAAGAGAATCCTTTCTACAGCATCGACGAGATTTTGGACCACGAACTGCGCATACCATGGATCATGTCGGAGCCCTCTATAGATCTGATAAAGGCAATGCTGAATCGAGATGTCGATCAAAGACTCACCATCATGCAGGTGAAGGAACATATATGGTGCTCTGAGGAATGGGAAACATAAGGGGGCAAAATCTTGTTAAGCATCGTCATCTATGTCAACCTAAACCATAGTCTTCTCATTTGGCGTTATAGCGACTGCTTTTGAAGGCATGTTATCTGCTGGAATCACATCTGGAAAGCCGGCTTGCATATAGACGTTATATCGATACCCACGGACGGAAGGAATGATTCATGGAAAGGGTCCTATCGAGCTTTCAAAGCTTGAAAAAAGAGGAAAGTAGTCTTTTTGCTATGGGATACTGTATGAAGAATATTAGAGAATGCTATGCAGTGGCCGAGCAGGCCCCTATCTTAGGCCGAACGTGCAAAGGATGCTTGCCGTCCTCATTATCATTCATGTAGGAGCTTGCGACCCAGGGCGCCCCGATTAGTAGCAACATATCGACAAGAACAACAATCTTCCTTCCATGTAGCTACCGATCCTCTCGTCGAATCATCAAGGCTTCGTAATACGTATAACGGAGCGAGAAGAAAATTCATCATAAGTTGATCGCTTCAAGTATATCATATCATTGACCCTTCCCTGGATAAGGTTACATTTCCAACCACACCTACTTATTATACAGCCTACCCACCACTATCCAACACCAACCCACCAAACAATCAAAAACCCAGCAAATCCCAAGATCTCGACGTCCGAGGTTCCACATCTATACCACCAGATCCAAAAGCCTCCATACCCTACCCACCCAGCCCAACTCCAACCCTTCAAGCGCAAGAGGCTTATTCCATACTAACGGTATACTATACTATACCCCCAAAACCCACCACAGCATCCTACGCCTCTAATATTAATTCAATGGGAACAATAAAGACGTCTAGAATAAACCTTGGATATCCACAACACAACACAATAAAGCAAAAACAGAGCAACGACAGAGCCAGCCGTGCCTGGTCTATGTAACCACCAACCAGTCTATGTAAATACAACACAAACACAACACAACACAACCCCATAGATCATCCCATCGATCAATCAAACCACTGCACCACACCAACGATCCAAACCCCCCAGGATCCCAACGAAAACTGTCGTCCTCGTCCACCCCAAGATCGAATCGTAGCTACCTACCATACCCATATCCATATCACCGCGCTCCTCATCTTCCCAGTTAGGTACATCACAATATGAAACAATATAATAACCCCAGTAAATCTCCAAGAATATAATATCCCAATCTCCTATCCACCATTCGCCAAAACCCAATCCAAGATCCACGCACTCAACTCACTCAACTCACCCCCATAAGTAACAACAATACCAAAACCCCAAAACGCAGTACTAAAACCACGTATTACATTTACAAAAAACGAACGCACTACCCGAAAATATGGTATGGCGTAGGGGAAGGAGAGATCAAATAGGATCCAAAAACGCGCCTGAGATAAAAAATGATCACACTCATGCAAAAAAAGCCTTCGCTCTCATCGATAAGAAAAAGAAATCGTTTTTTCCACATAGGACGATGATTCAGTCTCTAGAGCTAGGCCAGCTAGCACATGACCAACCCAGGGAAACCATTGGGGCCATTGGAGAAAATTAGTATTGGATTGTATTGTGTCGAAACGCTGTGAGCGCTCAAGCTGTCTGTCGTAAACGTCTAAACATGCATGTGCTATGCCAACGATGTCTTGCTAACCATACCCATTCGAGTGAGCGAGCGAAACGCTCGGCCTCTGACCAGATTAAGCCCTTTGCAGGTCCCAGTCATATCTCGCTCTCCCCCTTTTTCGGTTCCGTTCCATTCCTTTCACGTCCCATCCCACCCATCCATCCATCCATCCATCCATCCTCGAACCCTTGAACCCTCCCCATTTCATCATCTTCATAAATGTCGTTTCCCGAGATTCTCGCGGGCGGGGGGAATGTGGTTATGTTGGCTATGATGCTTCCAAGATGTGAGCGCCTACTGTAGGCGCTTGATGTAGGCCTAAGCCGGAGATGGCGGGATATTCATGCGTTCTTGAAGCTTACGAAGAGCTCGTGACATTGGGAGAGACCCGTAGTCGAGAGAGCGGAACAGTCGGCTCGGAGCCGATGTATGGACTGTAAATATGCATGCAGCTAATGTATGTCTCTCCGAGAGCTAATGATGTTGGCTACGGTTATATGGAGCAAAATTCCTCTCATATCATGTCGAAAATGCTTCTGGTGATTGGTGCCTCGCCCTTGTGAGCCGGGCTTCTCGGGTCTTCTCCTGTCGGGCTCATAAGGCCCTGCTCAAAATGTGACGATCCAGCTAAATCCCCTGCAAGAGTTCGGTGGAAGGGACTTGCCGTGAACTCAGCAGCGCGTGGAGAGAGAAGTGATGGAGTCGATGGAACATCTGGATCCAATGCCCTCTGAGGCAGCTGAGGCGATACCAGTTGGGGTAGGGTTTTCTGAAATGGAAACTGTCGTAGGGGCAAAGGTCCTTGCCGTCGAGAAAGGAGGCTGCTGAAGCCGGCTGGGAGAGTTGGAGATGGCGCTGGGAGGCTACGCTTTAGGGCCTCTTCTTCCCTCGGTGTTGGAAGGACGATGGTTGTTGGAGACACTGGGTCATCAATATCAATATCCATAGTTACGGGACTGGCGACGTTGGGGGAGAGTAGGCGTTCGGTATCAAATTCCATGTTAATTGGTGGAGAACGGGGACCCGATTGAGGTTCAGTCACAACCAGGTCCTTTGCCACCTCCTGAAGATCCTTTGCAACCCCGCCTGCAGGAGCGGGCTCTTTTTGTTCAATAGCTTCGTTTCCAACCAAAGATGATGGTAGCGTTAGATCAGTGTCCACTTCCATTGGCTCCGGTGGAGAGGACAAATCTGTGGCCATGTCGAGGAGCCCATTAGTATCATATGCTATAAGTCCATCAGGTGCGAAGTGAATGTCCGCTGGCGCTGTTGCTGGACCAGGACTGATCTCTCCCGCGCTGGAGGTTTGTATGAGTTGGGCGGACCTCGGAGGATTGAATGAGCTTGCGCGTGGGATGGTCGGTTCATGGGGAAGCTGAGAGGGTACGCTGAATGACGTTTGAGGTGTGGTCCGAATCGATGAGGATCCGAGGCCAGACCTCGAAATCGGGCTCAAGATTGATACTGGATCAGGGCGCCCTGAACCCAGATTCTTCCGCCACGAGTGCCAAGCAGATGTGCCGAAGGCGTGAGCCTTGGGAAGCTTGGATTTGAATTCGGACAGCTGGTAGATCAGGTTCATGTTTGGCCCTATCCATCTGCTTCGATTCTTGACCGCATCGTAAGCCTCCTGGACGGTGAGCTGGGAATTCTTGAAAAGGCCGTATGCGACGACTAGACTAGCTGATCGGCTCACTCCGCATTGGCAATGAATTAGTACTCGCTTCTCTTGCCGGACTCGATTATCGATAAGCTCGCACAAGCGGAGTAGATCATCTACCACATTAGTGTTGTGATCCCAAGGGATATGAATGTATTCGGGTTCTGGCTTGATCGCTTTTGGAGTGCCTGGCGGTGTACTTTTGGCATCTTGTGCCAGTGCATCAATAGTAGACTCTACTGGTTGCTCAAAAAGGGCGGTCTGCAATACCGAAATACTGTCTCGGCCAGTGAGACCTCCATTTCCGGCGCCGGCCGCCATTTGTGCTTCTGGTGTTTCCAGTTGCGATCCTGCCGCCTGTCCTGTAGCTACTTCAAAAGGATTCTTGACCTCCCGTGCCACATTCAGCACAACATCGAATTCCCGTGCTTCAACATGGCTTGGCTCCAGATACAGATACACGAGCGGATCGTAGATACACACGGGACCTTGTGGATATGCAGGTGACTTGGCCTCCTGGGATAGTGGAAGATCATAATCAGCCTCTTCTTGCACGTGATCTAATGTTTGCCTGGTAAGTGGAGAACATGTTGTATCGTCGCAAGAAGCCCGTGGCGAGACGCTGAGTGGTGGCCGAATTTGTCCAAACTTGCCAGATGAGGCTTGCTGGCTGAAGGGCGGCAGTCGCATGCCGCCTTCAGGGGCAATTGTAGGTGAAAACAAAGGTCCTCCCGTAGACGTCTGCAGCATGCGAAAACTTCGAATTTGCTGATCTGGAAAGTTCTGCGGCACAGCGCTCAGCTTCTCCTGAGCTGTTTGACCACAAGGAACAGCTTCTGGTGTGCTGATCGTGAGCCCGAGAGTACTAGGTTTCTTCCTAGGCACTTTCGGTGGGACTATGAAGGCTGGTGTGGGTGGTGCGGAGAACGCATGGGATGCCCCTGACTGATTGGAGAGACCTAGCTTTGGTAATGTTGGAGCATGCCGGTTTGAAGCAGATGTGTTCACCGACAGGTTTTTCATGTTGCGCATCTTCTTGTTGGGTGAGTCTGCACGTTCCAACCCTGGAATAATGGAAGACGAATTTGAATAATGGTCTCTGCGGTCCTGATCACCCATGATGCCCCACCCTGGCATGGAGTTGGTTCTCAGATTTTTGAATGAGGTAAGAGGCAATGATGAGTCAGGAGATTCAGGTGGTGATTGAGGTGAAGGCTCTGTAAGTGATGATTCAATTGTAGAGATGGTAGTGGTAGGCGAGGATTCTGTAGACTCGAAGGTAGAGACAGAGTCACGACGAGGGAGTGGGGATATGCAATTTTGCGGCCTCTTGAAGTGAGTCCTACTCGGTGACTGTGCTCCCGCGCCGTTGACTTCGCTGACTCCTAGCCTGTCTGGCCCGTTCCCAAACACCGACATAAACGAAGGTAAAGAGGCCAGTAGCGACTGTGAGCTCGTGGACGCCGGCATTATTGTTCCTTGTGGGAACGTGGTCGGACCTCTCCTTGGTTGTGTGTACTGCTGGTAGGTTCCAGCTGCTACCTCGCTAACGTTCTGTGCCTCCCTAGAACCGACATTGGAGCGACCCGATTGATGATCAGGATATGTATGAGAAAGATACGGTCCTTCTACGGACATGTTGTTAGTGGTGTAGTACAACAGAACAGACTGAATCATGGTGATGGGGCCATGCCAGATAGTGGGATGACAAACAGAGGGGTGGAATGAAGAAGGTAGGAATATGTGTTCAGAGGCGTCTGGCGCTGACATACGGTTCCACTCAGGAATCTTCAGGGTTGACGAATGGATGGCGAAGAAGAGAGGCCAATGAAAGGGCAAAAGGGTACGGGTGAAGGACTAACCCCAGGCTATCAGCGAAGCGCTGTATCTCTCTCTTTCTCGATATGTATGATTGGCGATTCCACTCGGGATGCGGCCTATGGCTTTCGGCGTTTCCTGGCACTGAGTCCCGGTCTTGGTTTGGACCTAGGTCTCTCCTATGGTGGTTGTGGTGGTACACGGGCGCTTGTCAGTGAGGGTGGATTCGTCGCCTTCAGCTGTCAACGAGCTCACGATACGAATGGTGGTGAGGAAGGAGCAGAATATGGTCGAGTGGATGAGTTTACCAATTGTCGCCCTGAGGCTCCCAAAGGCCAATGAGGATGGGAGATCTGTTGGTGGGGAAGACCGACCCAGTCAGCGCTTTCCAGATGCAACCAATCAAATGCGCATCTCGAAATAGCCGCCCAGTCAGGACGCACGCCATCCATTCAATGGCGACAGGGACTTGACCAATGAATACGGCGCGAAGAGCTAGGGAATGTGTGGTGGGCGATCATCACATACTGACTTGTTGTCCCCCTCTCCGCAACTACTTCCTCAACAGGAAGTTTGACCACCCTCGAGCCGCAAGAGAAGCATTCAAATTTCAAGGAGCATCAACAAGTAAGAGCCTGGTCAGAGCGCCATGTACCGAGGCAGGGTCGAGGTCATTGATAGAATAGATGTCAGGAGTACCAAATCTTAAAAAAGCCTTGGTACTAATACTCTTGGTTAATAATAGCATAGATTGCTGTCGAGTCTCAAGTATGAATAGCCGTCGTATTCCTTCTCATCGCCAAAGGAGAGATGCGTCGCATTCGAGTGTATCAAGCGCAGTGAAAACTTTGGGTGTCTTGGAAGTCTGCACGGCAGGGAACTGATACAGAGTCTCAGAGGCATGAGACATGAGACATGAGAGCATTATTGTATCAGCGTGCCAGCCAGCTTCAAAGAAAAACAATCACCTAACAATTGACATCTCTGGAGAATGCCGCTAAATTACTAGTGCCCGTTTCAGACTATTTATAGTCGATCTATGATGTTTCCGCTCTAGACTTGGAGTCTAACCTGGGAAATGGCAGCCACTCTAGGTTAGACTGGTGGAGACCCAGGGCTGCATATCACACGGCCGAGATGCTGTACATAAGGCAATTTATACATCGTCGGGGGAACCTGTTGTTTTGAAGGCACATACAGTTATCCGAGTAAGCATGTTGTCTACAACCCGAACGAATCAGAACGCAGAGATACAGCAACAGGCTACATAGTATATGGAAAAGTACTGGGGAAAAGGAGAATTATATCACCAGCGTTGGTACCCCAATTCTGTCGTGCCCTTCATGGCCACATTGGGGATGAGGGAGGGCGAGTAGGGTTCTCCCAGATGCAAAGCAGGCATAGACTACAAGTAACCGACGCAGCAATTATGAGCTGTTCATTACAGCGTTCATTTTTCGCCTGCTATGGCTTGCTAAGGCTTGACCTAATATATCTTGCATGCTGTCGGACTGTATTCTAGCCTTCCGTAGGTAAGTATTCTCACAACGCCCTGGCTCACTTACAACGCGGAGAGACGACTTTGAGCTCAACAATATTCTGGAAGCAGAGAAAGGACGAGTTAAGGCTATAGAGCACAGAATAGAGAAGATGTACATTTGGCTATTATCAAGACCTCAATATAGCACAGACAGCAACATGGTCGATGTGCGTGTACTCTCGGAAGAAGAGAGCCAGAATCTTACTCCTGGTGGAGTGGTGCTAGATGGAAAGGAACATCGTTACGTTCATTCAATCAGTAGAATTGGGACAGTGATAGATTTCTCTCGACCGTCACCTTTCAGACTCCTCCAACTGTCACAAAATCCTTGTTCTATCGGTATAATCGGGAAACGTCAAAGGTGCGGAGCAATGGGCTCCATTGCTTGGGAAGTTATCAGTAGCCACGAGCCATGAGTGATGGAGGTGCTCCTGATGATCTGCATATTGAGTGAGGATTCTGCGGTGTGCGAAGGCGTCAAGAGCGTGCATATACTGTACCCGATGCGGAGCTACTGAGGTGTTCAATTGTATATGTTCTGTACCTATGAAGTAAACTGGGCTATTCACCAACGCAAGTCTGAGCGAGCACTGTCAATCTGCAGTTGACGGTAATCCTATACACTCATCCCAGGCTTGCCGTCTTCTTTGGGGAGGATGTGGCGCCCTTGATGAAAACTTAGTACTCCCGATATCCCTGCTCGGCCTTGGACCAATGAGGGGCAGGCTCTCTCTAGTTGAAGTATGCCATTATCTGATGATCTGATCTATCAGCATTTGTTTGTGACCCTACATTCACACTTGGAGAGGCCGGAGAGTCCTCCATTGCTTTCGCGGTTCGCGGGTGTACATTACGCATAGAAGGCCGCAGTAGCGACTCATACACATAGAAACAGAAGCATGGCAATGCCTTGACATTGACCCCTCTTTCCAGAATACCAATGCCTTCACGTATAACAGGAAGCGCAACGCGTGAGAAATCCCCTCCATCAGAGGATGACAAGTCTTTCGTTTCTGCAGAATCAGAAAACACGTCTGGCAGAGCATCTCACCAATCGGCCGTACCTACCGACGTCACTTTAACACCGAAGCACCCCAAGACAACAAGCAACAAGACAATCAACGACGCTTCTGACTTGATTCAGAGTAACATCGTCCCGACACAGTCTCCATCACGTCACTCAACAAGCTTCATCTTTTCACAAGTGGGATCTTACTTCTCCCCACAACCTGGCGCTTCCGGCATAGATCCTCGCTCCCCACCGACGAGGAGAGCACCCGCCTCACGCTCCAGTCACGGTATCGAAACCGCATCAGGCCCACCGCCGGCATTGAGTACCCAGCGTTCCTACACAGGATCAGCCTGGCGGAATTCAGCACCAATCGACCCAAGGGCCATACATCCCTCCTCAAATGCCCCCCTAGATGTGAACGGTGGTTCTGACTCTATCATCGAGCTACCCAATAAAGTCACGAATGAAGATACTGAATTGGCTAAAAGTAATACTACGCGGACGGCATATCCTAGGCCTTCAACAAGCGACGGAGTAATGAACGATATGAGAGCGCAAAAATATGGGTTCTTGGAAAGTGACGAGGATAAGGATACCACTGTACGCATCAATAGTCATACGTCGCAGGGCGGAGCGTTATCTGGGAACACGGATACTCAGAGAAATTACCAGTCTTCGCATGAGGATCTGTTTCTAAACCTTGCTCGGGATGATTCTATGGTGGAAGAGCCCTCAAATAGGAGCGAAAGACGTCGATCGCGCATTGGGGCGTCCAGCTTCTCCCAGTCACGGCCCTCTCGACCGTCATCGTCAAGCAGACCCAGTACCAGTGGAGGCAACTTTGGGGCACAGCAGACTTTCTCAAGCCCCAATCACTTTCAAAGATCCTCCTTCGACCCACCATTCTATCAGTCACCAGAAAACAATACACTTCCCACTTATCGCGACACATCATCCAAGCATCGACCCTATGCTGCTTCTGCACATCCTCTTGACCAGCGACACCGGACCCGCAATGCCAGGACATCGTTCGATACTACACAGCGGACTGATCCTGTGGAAGAAAGACCGCCAGAGACCTCAAGGCCTTACGGACGCCGCAGATCTATCCGAGAACCGTCTCCTGGAGTCACGGCTCGGAACTATAAGCAATCCAATCTATCGTACACCTCCAATGGTGACTATGGATCATCGCAAATCCAGTCATCCCCGGCTTACGGCCAAGACCCTGGTCGGGAAACCTCCCAAGTTGCCGGCACTGCATCAACGGTCTCAACGACAGCACCATCGACCGTCTGGGACGAATTAGACGATCTGAAGTCTCGATTGCGCAAGCTTGAACTTACTGGAGTTTTACCAAAGTCCTCCAACGCTGCGATGTCAAACGTTCTGAATGAGCGTCCGCCGACATCAACAACTACCATGACTACCACTTCGTCATCTCCGAAGCGACGACAGGTAGGCAGTATCTCTCCAGAAGCTTCTACAATCAAGACATTAGGTATCACGAATTTACATCCGCTTCTTCACTCCGCACTGGCCAAGGCCAAATCATTAGTGAAAACGGATCTTTATCAAGCTTTGGAAGCCACTGCATCAGATGCCTTACATTTGGCCGCTATGACTGGCTCGCAGGGCGCTTCTCCTAGCGCAGCATCCGTAGTTGGCCCTGCCAGTACCATAGATCGGCAATTGCGACGAAATGCGGATAACATGTGCCGTAGCCTCACAGAGCTTTGTATCGTGTTGACAGAAGAGAGAAGAAGTGAGAGTCTGAGACTACAACAGGATAACAGGGACACTACCTCGACAGAAATAGCTCTTCAAAACCCAAGGCTCGTCCATGATCCAAGCGATGAACCTGAGATTAAAACAAGTTCGAGGGTCATGAGTCGACTAGAAGCTCGACGAGCAAGCCTAATGACTTCCAGCCCTGTGAATGGTCACAGAGGGGGCTCTCCTCAAGAAGCTACAACACCAACACAGACAACGACGCCTGTATCAAGCAGGATGAAAAGGGCCTCAGCCGTGTTTTCCCGCAATCCAGCAAACGAACAGGAAGTTGATAACCCATACATTCGGCGGCCTTTGTCACGAGCCAATACGGAGATCGGACAGACGCGGTCATCACCGCAGACCAGACCATCTCGCGAATACACATCACAGCATCCTATGCCGAATCATTCGCAACGATCGCCAACCATACAGTCATCCTTGCCTACACGAAAGGGTTATTTCACCTCGACGACATCTTCTCCACTCACACCGAGCGTCCCGCCGGGGAGCAAGAGGTACCTGGACCGGTCCACACCTCCGTCCTCAGCAGACAGCGCGCGATTGGCCGAGGCACGACAACGGAGGATCGCGTCGCTTGGTCAGGCCCAATCCCGAATCAGCAGCGTTCCTTCAGCCAGGCTAAGGCTTTCCGAATCGGATCAGGGGCATTAACAGCTCAACCAATCTTCATGCACGAGTCTTTCTTCATAACGCATTGCTAGGGCTGGGAGGTACAGGGGCTCGTCATAAGGAGCAAGGAGCTGGTTGGTACTGGGGCGTATGCGTATCTTGACGCCATGATCTCTAGCGTTTGCAAAGGTTAATGACCGTACTCTCGGGTCGAGATGAGGAGTAATGACAAAAGTAGTGGCTGAAGCGACAAGTCGCTCCACGCCCATCTTCGCTGGATGGAAATCCAAGAGCTTCACGAGCATGATAGATAAGTCCAAACATATCATATCAATTGAAACCATACCCATACCCGTAGCCCAACCGGTCATAGTAGTCGCTCAACAGCGCGACTCATACTCTCGCGACAACGATCGATAGTTATTTAGTAATGTAGATCATGCAGCATACCGTATCCATGCATGTGGGAGCAATGCAGCTTTTGCAGTACATATTCCTGCATTGGTGGGACAGGGCGTGGCAGCGATTCGGTCTGTCCCGTTGTGACTCATCGATGCAATCGGATTCTTGTTGCTCACATTCCATTAATAGACCTCTATGTCTCGCGCCTACCTCCGCATATCAAGATTCTATATTGTTCCGAGTCCGAGTCCTGTTTTTCTTTCTAACATTAGATCTACATCTACGTCTACATCCTCCATCACCAGCAGCAGTACCATCATCACTTCCACCCACATACAAAAACACCAGATATTTATTCCCCTCCACCATCACCACCATCCCTTCTTACCCAATCCCTCCCCCTCCTCACATCTCCATCCACAATCCTATCCCCATCCCCACGCACCCCTCCCCAACCCCATTTCCAAAATCCAGTATCAGCATCGGCATCAGCATCTAACGCCAATGCCACGACGCGCCGCTCACGCTAGTGCTAACGGAGAGAATCGGATTGGGAACAGGAACGGGAATGGGAAAGGTGGGGGCAAGCCACCGCAGTCGAGAGAGGTGACGGTGTCGAGGAATCTGAGTTATTTGCTCCGCCATCAAGCGGCGGATGAAGGGATCCGGTTGGATGAGGGAGGGTGGGCTTGTGTTGCTGATGTGGTGGGTTTTGGTTTTTCTTATTTTGGATTTTTTGAGGGGGTGGCTTTGGGGGAGGTTTTGGAATTGGAATTGGATTCGGATTTGGAGAAGGGGGGAGAGGAGGGGAGGAGAGGCTGGGGGTTTTCTTGTTGATTCCATGGCGTTTTCTATGAAAGAGGAGGGGCTTAGGTGGTTTCTGTGCTTCTCTATTGGAGGGGTTTGGATGTATGGGTGCTTCATTTGGTGTACCATTTCCTTGGTTTCTCGCGCTTGCTGTTCTGACATGTTCCTTCACTCAAGACGTGGCTCAATTGAAAGAATAAGAAAGGAGACATATCATTCGAGTGTCTGTCTGTCTGCGTTATCTCGTTTAGCAGTCAACTGGTAGCATTCACCACCATTCCCTTACTGACGCCACCTTCACCAGCTCCTCTGGCGCAAATTCGCATCCATGAAAGTAACCCTGGCCGAACTCCGACACATAGTCGACACAAACGACAAGCAACGCTACCAGTTAAAGCGCAACCCCGACATCCTCTCCAACACCGACGACCTCAGCACCGACCCCTCGCACTTTCTCATCCGCGCTTCACAAGGCCACTCCATCGCCACCGTATCGACGGAGAAACTGCTCACGCCCGTCCTGGCTACGGATCCGGATTGTCCGAATTTAGTCGTCCATGGTACCTACGCGAAGGATTGGGAGTTGATCAAGAGGTCGGGGGGATTGAAGTCTATGAAGAGAAATCATATCCATTTTGCGAGTAGGGAGCCAGCAAAATTGGAACCTATCACAGAGGAGAAAGAGGTTTCCAAGTCTACGCATCTGAGGAATGATAAGGAGAAGTTACTCAGCGGGATGAGACAAGGTGCCAGCACCATGATCTGGGTCGACGTGAAGAAGAGTCTAGAGGGCGGTGTGAAATGGTGGCGGAGCGAGAACGGCGTCTTTTTGACGGAGGGGCTGGAGACGGTGGTGGTTGTGGCTCCGGGGGGTGAGGGAGCGGAAAGGAGAGAGAAGATCTTGGGGTTTGAGTGGTTTCGGTGGGTGGAGAGGAGGGGTGATAAGGGGCTGATTTTGTGGAGGGCGGAGGGTGCGGAGCCGGAGAGCGAGAAGGCGGAGAATGAGATGTGGCATTTGGGTCTGGGAAGGGGGGGTCCGGGGTGGGAAGTTTGATGGAGGGGCGGATGGGGGGGAGGAGGAGGTGGGGGGGTTAGTGTGATACCTGCGATGATGGTGAAGGCCAGCGTGATGGTAATGTTTCTGTGAAGGGGGATTGAGACGATTGAATTGAAGACTGCGGCTTTTGTGCAGTTTCTCAGTTTATATAAACATTGATTATCGTATGCGAAGCGCGCTCTGACCGCGCACGTTTGCCTCAGCTGCAGTATGTAGTCTGCAAACCCAACCTGCGAACATTTCATCAATGGATGGCAAGGTACCTTTGACAGAAAGCAGACGGCTTCGTTCCTAAAAGCTGCTCTCGCTGCTCAACACGTTAGTCCTACCTAGACACGTCCTATTTGCCGCTTGACTCAGCCAGACGCACAAGTCTAAAGCGCTGTCCGCATCTCCAAATTTGGAAACATTTCTCGCCTCATGTCAACAAGTAGCTATTGAGAGGGCAAAGGGTTGCACAAGAATCCCACTTGCTGCAATGATTCGTTTCATAAGCATGCCAGACATGTCGTCAGTGCTGTAAGCTTTGCACTCTTGAAAGTTCATGTTACCCTGCGTTTAGGGTATCCCATCAACTCGGTAACATAACCCATGGTACACTAGTGGGCGCTCTGCCAGGTTGCTACATAGTGTACCATGGTTTCTGCCACCGACTTGCCCATCTCCTGGCAGTCTGGCCGGCTTTGCCTCGGTAAAAACCCCCGGAACGCCAGCACATGGGATAGCCTAGAATGATTCGTGAGAATATCCACGTCCTGCTAAGAGACGACAGAGGCTGTGGAAAATTCCTTTTCCTCGCTTTCGCCATTTGGATCAGCAAATGAGAGTCCCTCTAGATCATGCTTTGTGGTAAAGAGCTGGCTCGGGTAGCGGGCTTTCCACTAGCGATCAGACGCTGGTTCGGTTGTGTGATGATTATCCTGAGCCGATTGGTAAAACCGCAGGTCCACCCTGAGCGCATATGACTATGAGCTCGACACCCGTATGGAGCAATTTGATGCGCTTGATGAAGAGTTCGGTGGATTTGTGCCACGCGGTACTAGAAGGGAGCGTTATTAGGCTGATTTCAAGCTCCAAGTTTCACTGAGATGACCTGATTCTCTTAACGGTCCCTTACAGTATGCATCTCTCAAGCTGGCTCATGGTGAACCTGATTTGTCTCTCTCTCGCGACGGCAGTCCCGGACTGCGAATCTCCCGCCCCACCAGCAGCCTCAGTCCCAAGTCTCGTAGACTGTCTTGCAGTCGTCAGTGCCATATATGCGAGGTCTCGATTCGAAAGAAACCTACCGTGGACATGGGCTCGTTATCCTCCGGCGGTCCGCGGAGTCCAACTTCCAGCCACCTATTCATATTCAAGCGGCAGCAATGACTGCGAATTTATTATCGACGTAGTTGAAGACCGAGGGGTAGATATATTTCCCCCGTATCGGATAGCGGATGTGGCTGGAGATCTCGTACATCATTGTTTGCTTGGTTCAGGGCCCGAGGCGAGTACGATTGGCAATGATACTGTCAGACCAAGAAATGTGGTGAGCGTGGCGCTGAGAAGGAAGATATTATCTGTCGGAGTCCGTGGTAGTAGTGCGAGGAGGACTCATTTCAACATCACTGGGACCACACTCCTGTTAATGGAAGATAGGCTGGCTAGGATTATTGACTAAATAACAGACTAGGGCTCAGGCGTCGCAATTTTTCTGTTAAAATGCTAGCTCTTGCCAAATAGCGATGGGTTATCATATAATGAGCTAAGAATACATCTGGAGCGCTTCCAGAACGAGACAGATGTTTCGTTCATTTGGGTATCACAAAAGATATCGAAGAATTGCCCGACTAGAAAAGAGTGACACCAAACCTTCGGAAATGCATCTTGCTAAATAGGAGATGAGGCAGTTGGTACCGCGAAAATCATTCACATGTGACCGTACTATGTGAAAAGCGGCGTTCGCGAAGAACGTAAGGGAAAGGGAGTTGGTCGTGTCAGTAGAGAAATGGTGAGCTGCTATTGAAACCCATCCTATGATGCTGTTGTGGTTTTGCCAATCAGAGTTGGAGGGGCTCGGGAAGGAAAAGGAATGTCGGGTCTGCTTCAGCCTTGGGAAACGATAAGAGCTGAGCTGAGCTGAGCTTCTAAATCCGCAGACCAGTAGTGGCGCCCGTCTAGTCAAGAAGTCGTTGAGCAATGCCGAAGTCTTCAATGCGGTAATATGGCAGGTAGTCAGGCTGTGCTGAGTCTGCTCCACGCACGCCACAGCTGAACTTGAGCATATGCATGCAGGATATTCAGGTGTGTCCTTGCTTTGACCATATTCTACACCGCGAAGATCCTGAGGCCACGTCTATGACAATGAACGTTTTGAAGAGCCTTCATGGCATAAAATGACCTCCTCGCTGGAGGCAAGCCCCGCAAACGGAATGAACGGGTTGAATGAATTAGTCGGGCATGTACCTCCGTATACACTGGCCAATGACACCAGATACCAGAACAATGGAGAGTTGCTTCGGCGTCGATACGACTGGCCAAGGCTTTAATATTGGGCAGCGTTAAGTGAAACATCGTGATACCTGAAGCTCGCTGTCAGACTCACCCCTGCCGAAACGTCGGCCCGATGGTGTCTCCGGGTCTCCACTATCACAACCATACTCCATTACCTCACTCTTCCCAATCTACTTCATTCACAATCCTTCCAATTGGGTTTCAAATCGTCCTATGGGTGAGAGCTAATTACCCTCATTCCGCATTTCACATTCGCTCATCCATAACACAATATCTAATTCTCCCAATACGCTGAGGACGCACCACTGGAGCCCAACGCTAGCTGCACCTTGCTGACTCTATCCACGTATACTGGAACTTTCAAAGACCCTGTCTACTATCCTTCCTGACTTCACTCGATTTCAAATTATCGTATTGTGTAGCTTAGTCTCGACGGCGGACTACACGCCAGCCCGGACGATCTACAAGGTCACAAGAGAAGCTTGCCCACGCCCTCTGAATTGTTGAGGCCGGTTTGGAGGGCCTCAAGGCGCTGTAGTAGCAGCTGCAATCAAGATGAACGACCACCAGGAAGGAGGGGATCCTCTGGGAGGCTCAATGCCATCCCCAACACCACTGTTACGCCCACCAATACCAGGAGGCAACAAGAGTGGTGGTCGTGCACCGCGCTTGGGACTCGCCATACCGCCATCGCCGAGTCAGAAACCTCCGACAGACAACAGTAACAATGTCCCCAACCTACCACCTCTCAATACAATCACGCGGCCCTCGACATCTCGCCCTACGCCTCCCCAATTACGGCTTGCAACTCCAATGGGAAGCAATACCACACCACAGGATACCCATTCCCTTTCCAATGGTAGGCCGCCATCTCAGTCGCATGCCGGTGGATCTGCCAGTGGAGCGAGCGACGGAAGTCTGCATTCAAGATCTGATAGCTTTACGATGGTGGATGGGAAGAACAGCAATCCCACGTCAGCATCGTCGTCAGGGTTTTCAGCACACAGGCATGAGAGAGGGACACCAGATCCAGCCTCAGCCATCAGTTCTGTTTATTCAGAAGTGGGAGGAACCTCTATGGAGAGGGAGGGCAGCAATCACATCCTGCCAGACCTGGAGAAGCTGAGCTTGGAAAAGGGCAGGAACTTGGACGTGGAAGACCTTGATGATGATGGATGGAGGGCAGCGAGCGAACAAAACAAGATCATCGAAGTTGGCAGTTTAGGGGAAGGTGCTGGTGGTGCTGTTACGAGGTGTAAACTTGTTGGTGGGAAAACCGAGTTTGCACTGAAGGTATGGTCAAGATGGCATCGTGGAGATGGTGGTACTGATATCTTATATGCGTAGATTATCACCACGGATCCCAATCCAGACGTCAAGAAGCAGATAGTTCGGGAACTAGCGTTCAACAAAGACTGTTCCTCGGAGCATATATGCCAATACTACGGAGCATTCATGGACGACTCGAGTGGCACGATCTCCATAGCCATGGAATACTGCGAAGGTGGTAGCTTGTATGGCGTCTACAGAGAGGTCAAAAAGCTCGGCGGACGAACAGGAGAAAAAGTCCTCGGCAAAGTCGCAGAAGGCGTCTTGAACGGCCTGACCTACCTCCACGGCCGCAAGATAATACATAGAGGTATCACGTCCCATTTCCACTCCTCAAAATATCCGCTCACATCCACCCAGACATCAAACCCTCCAACATCCTCCTCACCCGCTCGGGCCAAGTCCGCCTCTGCGACTTCGGCGTCAGCGGCGAATTCGGCACCAAAGGCGACGCCAACACCTTCATCGGCACCTCCTACTACATGGCGCCCGAGCGCATCACGGGCCAATCCTACACCATCACCTCGGACGTCTGGTCCCTCGGCGTGACCTTGCTCGAGGTGGCCCAACACCGCTTCCCCTTCCCAGCCGACGGGACGGAGATGCAACCGAAGGCGGGACTGATCGATCTGTTGACGTATATCGTGAGGCAATCGATCCCGACGCTCAAGGATGAAGAGGAGAATAAGATCAAGTGGAGCGAGAATTTCAAGTACTTTATCGAATGCTGGTCTGTACCCACATCCAACCTCATCTACATCTCACTAACACAACCCCACCCAGTCTCGAAAAAGAACCCGCCCGCCGCGCCACGCCGTGGCGCATGCTCGAACATCCCTGGATGGTGGAGATGCAGAGCAAGAAGGTCAACATGCAACACTTTCTGGCGCAAGTGTGGGACTGGAAGGATTAGAGAGCCGTTTCTCATTTCACCGAGAGTGCTGAGGAATGACATGGTCATATCGTGTTTGGATAAGGTATTCCATCTTAGTTTCTATCTATTCATGGGGCAAACAAACGATGGTGTGTGACTTTGGATTGTCGAACCGTTATTTCATGAACGAGTGCGATCAATCGATCGATCGATCGACATTGGATCAATGAGGGCAATCTCATTTCCAACAATCAGCCCCTACCTACACAGCCCCCCGGGCATACATGTTGGATGCTTCCTCCTCCTCCGGAAATCCCACTACCTTGGCGCCGGAGTTCATTCGCATCGGAACATGTGGTTTACGTGGTTAATGGGGCCAAAGAAGGAATGGTATGGGCGTTTTTAAACTGATGGGGAATTATGCGGACTCCTTTTTGGAGAGAACACTTTTCAGGGGGACTTGGATAAGGTCCTTACTTCTCTGGATCAGGCATAGCAATAGCGATAGCAATAGCGATAGCGATGTGGTTCGCAATAAAGATATAAATTACAAGACTTTGAAAAATTTTATGTTGAGACAGTGAAAGCGTCCTAAGCTGTCGGAGAAATCTGAGGAGGAATGCCGGCTGGGTATTTCCCCTTTCGTACATTTACAGTAATGACCATCGAAACCTCTGCTCATCTGGGATATGTGTCCATGCATGCCCCCTTGCAGTGTTGAACATAGAGGCCCGTCTACTTATCCCATAACACCGCCTCCTCCGGCCCTTTATGCTCTGGGTAGTCGTGATCGAGCGGAGGAACCCTGGATTGAAGAGCCACTCCTCGTGCTGGGAACGAGTAGCGGGCCCATTGCGTGGCGCCATGATTGTGCCGAAGCCAGAATTCGACAAGACTGGAGGGCCAGAGAGTGATTCATCCATAAGGACTGACGGGAAAGGCGTCGCCGTACATGCTTCGAGTGGGCCAGTCTACCCAACCGGTCCACCCCAAGTCTTGAAGGATGCCATGCCGTCTCTCAAAAGCATCGACGCCCTTGGACCATTGCAGAGTGGATCAGTCCTCAGGTCTCGCGACCCTTCTCGCCAACCCAGCCCAGCGACTAGCCGAGTGGGCTGGCTGTGATAGATCGACCGACTTGGCAGTGTAGAAGCTCCGAGTGTCCGAAACGTCCGATCTTGCCTGCGACATTCGACTGCCGGCGGAGACTGATCGCACGGGTACATTGACGGGCGCAGCTGACTCCGAACTCACGCCTGAGAAGGAACGCCCGAGTGCACTTTGTGGCCTCGAATGCGGCTCACCGAGGCTGCGCTCTATGGCCAGGTTCGTGTCCAAGGTCAATTGATCGGAAAACATTCCCTCTAGATCCATCATGGGAACGGAATTCATCGCTTCCTGAAATAGGGGAGATAGTCGTTCCTCATCACGTTCGGTGGGAGGCATAATGAGACTGTGCAGTTGATGCTGGATTGGTGTCATTGGCGGGCTATGATCGAAAGGTGGTGGAATGCTAGGTGATGGTTCTGACCGGGTGAAGGCCCTGGGAACGTATGATGGCGGCGTGTAAGACGAAGGAGTATAAGCAGGAGGTGACGAATAGTCATGGGCGTTCGTCTCCCGCTCCACTTCACCAGCGACCAGCCACATCTGCTCCTCTGGCATCCATATCATTGCCGAAGCCGGACCTCTGCTCCATGGGTGTGCTTGTGGGACTGAAAGCGTAAGCTGGGGTGTCGAAGTTGGGTTCCGTCGCCGCAGCAAGCTACTTGCTTGGCCAGGATGTTGCTCGTCGCTTCCGATCCTCTGGATCCGTTTCAAGATACAGCGTGAGTCGACATCACATCCTCTCGATCTGGAGATCCTTGGCTTAGGATGCGACCTTTGTCGAGGTAGTGGTGGCAATGGTTTGTTTGCATAGTCATTGGAGACAGTGTGACTGCGAAATCTTGGCTGCCGAAGGAGCTCTCCATGATGTTCTTGTCTTGGTAGCGGTACACATGGCAATGTGAAATGTCTATCATATGCAGGCGATTCCGCAAACAGAGATAGATCAAAGAGTTCTTCATTGACTGCCATGTTGACTTACCAAGTGGAGATGGGAATATACCGCCTTTAAGGAGGCGGATGACTATAACAGCAAAACGGCAGATGTGGTATGGACTAGAAGGATTGAGGGCGCAAGCAAGACCAGAAAGGGAGAAAGGATCCTATGTGTCTGAGTGCTAAGATAGGCCTGATGGGTCGGGGTGTGGGAATTGTTGCAGCGCCGGGCGCCAACGGGAGGCGGTGTTCTGTAAGATTGTTTAGATGGGGTCCATTGAACCGAGGCCGCAAAAGAAACTCCAACAGCGATGTTTTTTCAATCTCATCACGAGGATGATTCTTCTTCTTGCCAATGGAAAGGAAGACGCGCATAGATCAAGATGAAGGAAGGAATCCTGACTGTCATCGCGGGCCATTGATCTGATACAGTATCCGCTGGCTCTGCACATGGGACGTCTTAATCCCAAACCAACAATCAAGATGACATGATGTACATCAACGAGAACCGAGAACAAAGGTACCCGTATTCGGATTAACGAACGATTAAGAACAATGGGTAGACCAGGTGTGCTTACAGTAAGCGATTGGGAGCAATGTGATACGGTTTGTCCTCTGCTCGGTGCGTGAGAGCAGGGTTGCCAGACTTGATTTGAAGTAGAAGGACATGAAAGAGGGACTTGAGATCCATGCGTGACATCAAGAACAGGGACGAGTTCAATTGAGACAGTGCTTCGTGTGGATGGCTAAAAGGCAGAGGCTCACCTCCTGTAGCTTCGTTCATCAGTCTGACTTTCGTAATGCATGATCCGTCGAGCGGATCGCCCATGATCATTGCTGCTAGCCCGTAGGATCTGTTGTCGACTGTGAGGGTAGGCATGCTCACGGAGGCTGTGCATGTGTAGGCTGTGTCGAGATTGTTGTTGGATCTTGGAGGGACCGAGCCCGCTAAGGAAAGGCTTGGCGGTCAGAGAGATCCAGCAAGAGCTACAACTGTAGTACTCCGTAAAGTACCTTGTCGTACACAGGCTCACGCGTTGTGACTACAACAGTGTGATAATGAGTAATTGACCTTGTATCTTCCTTATCATGACAATGAGTGCTGCTTTACTGCTTCCCAATCTTACAACGATGGGTGTTTGGACCTTCTTTCTGCGATACTTCGATCGTGTATCTCTCGAAGACTTCCTTGCTCTCTTGCCTCCACTCTGCATTGCCAGCCCCACAACCATAGCTCTGCGCTCTCACCGGTCTATGCACTCCCAATAAGGGACCCACACGGTGGGAAAGCAGACTTTCGCCCGCGCCTCCACCAAGGCTTGACCCAAGTCAAAGAAGGATGTCATCCTCTTGCATGCTGCATCCCAATCCTTTCCTCTGAGCCACACCAGAATTGGAGAGTCCTATTGTTTCATCGATGCAATGGGATTGTTGGGAGGTTTTCAGTAAGCGCGCGGGCCAGGAGGAGACGGTCATGACTTGCGCCTTGCGTGTTCAAGGGACGCCTGATGACAACATCCCGAATACTGGGGTAAACGCAATCAGCAGTCAGCTTGCCTTCTATCTCGGTTGAATGGCCATAGTGAGGATACTAAAGTGGTTGGGGCACTCTCCATCCATGACTTGTCAGACAAGACGCAGCACATGAACAGTGGCAATGCTTTCAAGTTTTCACACGTTTTCACTTCACATCCGGAAAACCAGGAAAGAAATGTCATTCTCATTGTTCGTAGAAGATGATTGTACTCAAAGAAGGCCTAGCCCGGAAACAGGATGATAACCACCGAAATCTGGCGACCCGCCAAGGGCAATGAACCGGAGTCTTTCCAGCATAATGCGAATGGTCTGGTCTCTTGCACTTCAGGGATATCAGCGTCATGCCGCGACAACGACTGTGAAGGTTGGGTAACAACAATGATGAAGCGGAACCTCATCTCCTCCGCTGCTATGGCCATCTATTCGGGAGTAGAACAGCAGGACGCGGCGGATGTTGGTTGCCAAATGTCCTCGAACACGAATGATGAAAAGGCAAGGCATTGAGAAAAGCGGCTCAAGAGCAGAGCAAGAGATATCGCACACTATCGATCGGTCTTGGATACTCGGACCGACATGAAGAAAAGAAGGAGCCATGTCCGTGCTTCTCGATGATTTCGAACGGAAGCTATCAGTCTAACGACACCTTCTCGTATCGTCGCAGCGCTAGCTCCATGGTGTGAGCGCCACTGCTGTGGATCTGGGTCATGGTGAAGACTGAGGATGTGAGGGATAGATGATGAGATGGAAGCGGGCTGTTGAGTATCTGGTAAGTGTCATTCCTTCGCAGTTCATCGTATCGACTGGGTGCGCACAGTGTTGATCGTTCATCCAATATTCACCTACTCCGTTCTCCGTCGTTACATTGCCAATTTCCGGTATTCTGAAGGAGCCTCAGACGGAAATTGACCTGTGAAAAGCTGGGGAAGATGAGGCGGGGGATGAGCGGATCAGTCATCATAGGAGGGCTTGCACACCGTGCTGTGATAGGCGGTTGAGCTCTAGCAAGCCACGGTCGACTTCCCTGCTAGCATCGTGGCTAACCGGTTGTTCCTGGCGCTAAAGGGATGATGCATGAAGGCCTGCAGTTTCTCTGACACACTGCGCCCGGAAAAAGGAGTTAGGGTTGCGTTTCAGTCTCATGGCAAGGCATGGCGAAGCATCAAACCAAACAACACCTGCGATATTGCGATGCAACAATCCTGTTTGGAGTTTGGAGTCCTTGTCAACGACTCCAGGGATCTGTCTCTTTGAACCTCTTGGAGCGCGCAAAATGCATTCGCACGTGTGATGGATAGTTGCCTTCTCCTTTGACATGGATTCTATTTCGATCGAGAAGTGGTCCAATAGGCTAATTCTCAACGACGGGCTATCCAAGTGGTCCAACTAGCCTGCAAATCAAAAGTGCGCTTGGGAAGAGTGAAGTGGAAGCAATTTCGCACCGTCAACTAACTCCTTTTACCCTTTTACCGTCTTTTCCCGATCAGCGATGCAATCTTACAGCCCGGTATAAGGATCACTCTACGCGCCATATCCCTTCCCTCACTCTCTTTCACCAACATCGTCGCATATTCTCAAAGTACTTGCCAGCTTTCGACTTCGGTCTTACACTCTCTTTAATCAATCAACACGCTCACAACTTACGCTCTTTTAATCAACTACATCTCTTTTCAATATCAGGCTCAGTTTTCAAATCATCAAAATTACAACACTCAAGATGCTTTACTCACTCACCTTCGCTGCCCTCGTGGCGAGCTCTGCCATGGCTGCATCCGTGATCAATGAGATCGGTGACGGTCAGATTCAAGTCCAGACCTCAGCTGCTGCCGCTGCACCATCGCCTGCCGAGCAGACTGTCTTCAGCACCAAGAATGTTGTCATCACCAGCTGCCACCCAACCGTGACAAACTGCCCTAACAACTTCAAGACCACGACTGCCATCGTGGTTCCAGTCGTCCCGACCGCCACTCCCTCTGCTGCTGCCGCTGAGAAGTCCAGCACCGCTCCTGTGGTCCCAGCACCCGTTCAGTCGTCTGCCCCAGCCCAGCAAGCCTCTTCTGCTCCAGCTGCATCGGCGTCCTCAGTCGCCCCAGTGGTACCAGTAGCCTCAGTCAGCTCCCCGGCATCATCTGTACCGGCTCAAGCACCTGTCCCGTCAGCAGCGTCTGTACCAGCTCAAGCGCCCACCAGCGCAGCTCCTGCAGGTCCCGCTTCAGCTGCATCGTCCGCTTGCCCGACCTGCCCAACCTGCTCGGCTGTCACTGTCACCTCAACCGTCACCGTGGCTCCATCTGCCGCAGGTGTATCAGCTCCAAGCGCCCCAGCTGGCTCTGCTGCCGGTGGCTCCCCTGCCGGTGGCTCCCCTGCCTCGGCCCCAGCTGTTGCTGGTTCGTCAGCTGCTGGCTCCCCAGCAGCTGCCTCTTCGCCAGCCGGCTCGCCCGCTCAGCAGGGTACTTCCCTCAGCCCAGCCACTGCCGCCACCGCAGTTCCCATCGCCCCTGGATCTCCTGCCGCTGTCTCAGTACCTGCCGGTTCTCCATCAAACGCCGCTGCTGCTGGTACTGCATCAGGAGCCCCATCTGGCACTGGGTAAGGCTTACTCGATGTATAATATGAGAACAGCAGCTAATTCCTCGCGCAGTGCTTCGACCAAGCCCACCGGCGCCCCAATCACTCCATTCACCGGCGCCGCAAGCACCGTTGGCAGCTCCATGGCCATCGCTGGTCTCGCTGCCTTTGCCGCCATCTTCCTCGCATAAATCAATATATCCTCGCGACGTCTTTCGCTCTGTCCAATCGATCCCATGACGGGAGTCAGTACAGGATGAATCACTCTGCTTGGAAAATTACGCGTGCATTGACGAATGGGTTCGATTCTTTCTACAAAGTACAGCTGGGCGTGAGCCAGGTGCCAGACACCGACGGGCTCTGGATCGCGAGCTTCACCGCGGCTTCTGAGACGTACAGATGTAATTCATAATTCGAGGATGTTGAATCGGAAAGGAGTACATTATCACAACCATGACTTTGCATGTGCATCACTTTCCATCCCATTTTACTCTCCTAACTTTCCCAAATTGCCACCCACCCAAATCACATCGTTCCTGCCATCGCCCAATGTGACAATCCCACAGGCAATGGACATGATCAACGCGTACCCATTCCTCACTATTACGTATCTTTCTTCTCACATTAACGCGTCCAGAATCATTATCCTAGAATATACCTCACGTCACCTCACCTCACTTAGCCACCCCGTCCATGACTAGAAAATTTCCCTCACTCACTCACCCCAACCCCAACGTTGCCCTACCTACTCAACAAAATCCGAACACGCACGCATGCGGTTTCTCCCGCGTCCATCATCATTCGCCTTCCAATCAATGTTTAGTAGCACGCGTCGCGCTAGAGGGGCGAGGGGTCAGGTACCCCGCTGCAGGCTGCAGGCACGATGTTCCATTTCATTTCATTGAGTAAAGTACGTACCTAGCGATAGTCCTACGTAAGTGCTAAGGTGTGTTGCCGAGGACAATCTTCTCCACACTACCGTAGCTGTTTGAGGTGGTAGGTAGGCTAGCATTCTGGAAGTAAGGTAAGGTAATGTTTTAGTGGTAGGTACTGGGTTGGTATCGCGTTGAGAGAGGGTGAGGGGATGAGGCTGTTTTGGGTAGGGTGACGGTAGGGTGGAGGGAAAGGGATGGGAGGGGTGAGTGGGATGGTGATTTGCTGACGGACTCTGTCTGGATTTAGGATATACATATACATATATGACGAATGTAGAAGAGTAAGTAAGGATGATCGGATCGTGGATAGGATAGGATAGGATTCGGAACAGGAATAGGAATTATGGAGAGCGTAAGGTACGTAGACTGTTTCTGTAAGATACTGATGTTATGGAAGGGAATCAATCTACTTTAAGTCAAGGAACGTCGTCACTAACTATTCACCTATTTGAATGATCTAGTACCTATCACAGTCATATCTTACCAGTGATGAGTATCAAGATATATCCCTTTCAGCGAATGTAGAGTGAGTCGACACTCATCAAGAGCGTCATGCTCATCTATACTCTACAGAACCCTACGCAAGCTTCGCCTGAGTACTGATTAAGCTGCATCTTCCAAACTTGCTTTTCCCAACCGATACTCTGAAAGAAGTTGATAAGATTGGGTGTTTACGTTCGAGCCCAGAACCCGTCGGTTCGCCGGACGAGATATTCTGCCGCTTGAAGCACAGCGCGGATCCTCTGATCTCTGTAGAATACTAGCAAAGTCCACAGGAAGGGGGATGTATGGCTGAACACCTACCTTACCTTACGTGACAAAACTGTATAAGGCATTGCTGAATCCACGTAGGGTCATTCTTAGGCACCGAGTACTTATTTCCGACATCAATCGACACGCATTTCATGATATAGTATCTCTGCAAGACGTCTCCGCCGCGAAGGAAGATCTTCAATACTCGGCAATCAACCCCTTTGAGCTGTGCGATATGAGATCAATAGTGAACCATAACATGATCACGAACCACGGCGGCAACGATGAAATATCTTGTGGGATGAGAGGAGAGACGGAGCCAGGGCTGGGGAAATAGGTTTGATATATGAGTCTCCAATCCAAGAACAGAGGAAAAGCTGGTTGGATATGACGAAAACCAAATTGTTCCGGACCTAACGTCGATGACGGGATAACGACATTGACGGTCATTCGAGATTACTGAGTAGTTTGGTAGCAAACGGAGATTTTACGGCCGTGGCCCTACCAATTTCGCCAATCAAGTCAGGTGGCGACAGTGCAATCTCGAATGACCGTAAATCTCGTTATCCCGTCATCTACGTTATTCCGTCAAGACGTGAAACGTTGCAAATCCACGGTAAGGAGAAGGACGTCAAGTCCATTGGACGCTCTTGGTGAAAGGAAAACAGCAACAACGATTCTATATACACTTACCACATAGATAAGAGCTAAACAGAGCTCGGCACTCTGAGATTGCGAGAGTTTGCGTTGTACGGTCCTCTCTTAATGGCCGAAGCAGTCGTTATCATTAACAAGTACCCCATTCACACATAGCACCAGGCTCTCCTTGATAAGTGGAATCATGACAGAATCAAAGCCAGCCATGAGTCTCACAGCATCAGATACCAGGTATGCAATAGACAAGTGAGAAGATGTAGGGAGCGCGGTAAATAGCACCTGAAAGCCAGCCTTAAGCGCGTTCACTGTACCGTTGAAAATAGTCGGACACAGCATTCTGCAACCATTCATTAAACAACTCGCATGTGTTTACGGGTCGAAAACCCGCCCTAACACGTCCTATGAAGACTGATTTGCAGGAATGAATGTTGGATGCGTTGAGCGAGGAAGCCGAGGATGCTTTATTGATGAAGGTGTTGACATCAAAGGAGATCGTACGTACCAAGCCTGACATGACAACAGGCCTGGTGTCTGTGAGTTTAGCCTCCTAGATATCTCTTCGGCTCTTTGGACAAAGTGTAACTACTGCGATTGTTCTTACGACTGAGCCGTGGCGAGTAGCGGTGTTTTCCTGTGTTCATTCCGCAAGGTACATGGAACTCTGTGGTGTAGGTGGTCAGAGAGGAACAGTTAGAAATCGTGTACACATATCCAGGAGGCATTTTCCCAGTCCACATGTAGCTCATCGAACTAAGCAATCAGACATACGTCGAGGAGAGGTGTGTTCTTGTCGTTTTTTAGCGGTAACATCTCAACGGCAAAGCAGCCAGGTCCTGTAGGTCCACCGTCCACTCTCACGGTCTTGGACTTCATACTGTCAATTCCATGTCCATAGGGTGTACATTCCCATCACAGAAATCGCAGTACCCTATCCTGCTCTTGGTCCAGATGCTCGGACCTAGAGTGGACATTGCTCGGCCGGCGGTTGTTCCATCGATGCGAATACCCGCAAAGGTGTATCCCGTCTTTCACCGATAGGCAGCGAGTCATTTACGATTCCAGACAGTCCTCGATGCGCTGTAATCTTCAAGAGCACACGCAGCTCTCGTATCTCACGTCTCAATACGTACCAGACCTTCTCCGTCAGATCACCGCACTTCTCGCCCGCTCTCAAGGATGATGCGTTCTGCACGATATTTCATATATCTCATTCCATGCATTCTCTCCAGTCTCGCGGCCTCATTGCCCGCGATCAACGTCGCAAATATCACACTCCCTAGTACGAATCTCAGCAGCACCTCTCTTGGCGGGCCTCATCACCGTTTGATACCAGTCCCCAACAGCGAGGTCTCTTTATACATCCAATACTTCGACGATGCCAGGATCCCTCGACCACTACTTGAGTGCGTCTTTAATCCCGCTAGGATACAAGCAGTGGACCTGGTTGCAGCGTATGGTAAAGATACGATAATGCCTACACGTTATAAGTGGGGCTTTCCCGGCTGCTGGTTCTACGTGGACAATTATTCTCAAGGGCTGACGAAGAGGATGACGTATGGTATCTTAAAGGAGACCGTTGAGATTTTGTGGATAGAGATGTTCGCCCGTGCAGACATACCTTTCGTCTTGTATGTCGATATCCTCGAGGGAAATGGTCGAGCTGAAATGCGGATTGGGACTGCAGTGGTGGCTAAGAAAAAGCCTGGTAACTGGTATGTTACATCAGACACTATAGCGTCGAATGTTACGACCAGTTAGGATCTTACTCCATCAACATTGGCGAGGAAATGATAACCCCGCTTTCGAATACTACGCTGGCTTCAGCAGACGCGAAGATAGACGTCACTCGTTCCATATCGGACGAGTACTTTATGACTAGTCTGCTCTCACAGTCTCTGTACCTTTCGAGGGTGATTGCTTCCGGTCTGAGGTCCTTTGCCACAAGAATCTTACCAGCTAGAAGAATCCGATCGTGTTCGTAAGGGACAATAGAAATTGATACTGTCTGTGTGACGTGTTGCTTTTTCACCTTCATCATGTCTTCCAATCAAAGATATGCCAACCGCTTAGTCTTCTGCTCTCACATTCTCTCTACCCAGAAGAAGATCACAGGCTCTCTGACCATCATATTCGATATGGAAGTGACAGAAAGTATAGGTCCCCCTTTACTGTTACAGGCAGAGGCGGCGATTGTCCGTGTAGGCTTAGTCCGCCACTGAGGTGACTATGAGATGGCCTGGATGTTGGGCTTCCGGCAGGCATTGAGGTATGTCCAGTATTAGCGGCTGGTCCTTAGACAAGGTGGAGGATGTATTAGTAGCCCCAGTTTCGGCCGCTTCAAGTATGAATCATAAGTTCCGTACTGAGTCTGATTCCTAGGATTCCGGTTGGTCTGAAGGAGCCGTTTCTGCTTTCGACCTTTACCTACTTCAGAGCGGACAACGTATAGCTTGTTTGTACCTGTGACCTCGCTTTGTCTTTTCCCCTTCGGCAACGGTGTATTGAGGTAGGTGGTAGTATGTAGGGACGTCGCATACTTCAGCTATGTCGAAGCGAGCGAGGCAGGCTCTTCTCGCTCGTAGTGCACTCGTGTTTTCCGAAAGAATTGGGTCCTTTCCTTTTCAATTTGTGTTTCCCGAAGAAGTTGGTGGACCTCTCAAAGTCATAGCCCTCCGCCAGCGACATTTAGAACCCTCACAACTACTTAGGTGAGAGTTTCCAGTCTCTGCAGAGCTCCAACAGGTAACCTTCTTTATCTAAGACAGTCATCACAAGCAAAGTGGTTGCCTGCCTTTCTGATGCTGTAGCTTTATGCTATGTGCTGTGGTGTTGACTCAACTGAGTTCCGCTGCTTTCGAAGCATGCAAGTTGCGCCCAATATCGATGGGACCGAGATTACTCCATTATGCATAGACTCCGAAGAAGGAAGCGCCGGCTACGTTTTCATGCTGATCGTAGAGACTTGGCAGCGTGGAGAGCTACCCAGCAACAATCTGCTATTAAAAGTCTCCATTGCTGGATAGATGGGTATGTGTGAGAGTAGGCCGCTGAGTGCTGTAAAAATATAGGGCAGATGGTGAAACGTATGGAGAAGGTTTGAAGATGCCGTGTTTGCAAGTCGAGAGAAGACGACTGATGACGTATGAGTGAGACTGAAACAAAGAAAATTGCAAGGAGTCACCGCATCAGCCAAAGTCCCGACTTTCGAAGACCTGCAGTAATGTCGTGAAGTCTGGAGAGGAACAGCTCAATGCTCTGTCTATTGCTTCCTTGATAATGATATGCAAGCAAGCGGCCTAGCCATCCCCGTAGTCCTCGCGCATGATTCGGTTGATGTCCTGTGTGGCTGCGTAGAAAGCATTGAAAACCTTGCTCGAGATCCATGCCAAAGACTTTCACTAATGGCTAGAAGACTCAGAAGTTCACTTTTGAAAAGTCTCATGTGTCGCTGTGGCTGTCGCTATTCTATAGCGTCCAGATCAAGCACCTACCACCTGAACATCGTTGGAAGCTTACTGGCAATCGATTGTGTTCTCCAGTGGGGACTGAGCCGTTCGTGGTCAGCGAGAATCAATAGTGATAGCGGCGGAAGATCAAATTCTGCGCTGAGGTGTAGATTGAGGAGCGCAGCTGGGACTGGTTATCCCAAATCCTGACAGGGCAATAAGTATAAGCTCTAGACATTAGGGTAGTAGTATAATATTAGTAAATATTTCTTAGAGCCTTCAATCCCCTAGGGTGAAGGTTGTAACACGTATCGATATGAGACAGCATTTCAGCCTCTGTATGTCAAACACCGTCCACTTTGTCACAGTTGACACCTCCAGCTCCATCTCTGTCTTTGTTAGCCCTCCAGACACCTTCCTCATCCCCCTTGAACTCTTCCAATTTCCACACTTCAACTTTCGCCTTACACTCTTCCAAAGCCTCTTCTCCTCCCCGCCAAGCTGCCTGCCTATGTGGGGCCGAGACAGCAATTAGAATGCTTTCGTCGCCAATCGGTACGACGCCAAGTCGGTGGGTCATGCAGATAGCCGTCAGTGCATGCTTCTCTTTGACGGTGCGAGCGATAGAGAGCATGGTCTGAAGTGCACGAGCAGGGTAAGACGTGTACTCTAGCTGCTTGACGGGTTTGCCGTCAAAGTTATCACGCGTTGTTCCTATAGCCTTCTTAAACGGCCTCGCAGAATGGGCTGAATTACATGCTCACCTGCGAAGAGCACAATGGCACCGGCTTTAGAACTTCTGACTGCATTGATAGCCGCCTCAGCCGTAAGCGCTTCATGGGTCAATGCCACAGAGATGCCGTCTTCCTTGAGTTGCTGCATCGCATTTGGGACGTCCATCCTCGTCTTGATGTACTCGACAGCCTAGTGGAAGTCTGTCTCCTTTTGACGTTATCAGGGGCCGAATGCGGTCCTTGTCATCTACTCCGACCAGCTTCTGAGTAGAATACCCAGGACGCATTTGTGCTGGCAGCGTTGGATACATATCTCAACAACTAGCATTCCTACGTTGTTATGGGGTTGAATTAAAGGTCAATGACGTTGAGTCTAGTAAGGGACTATTCTAGCGTCGCTGCCTACTGTGGTAAAGTAATACAGTACTGCATACCCAGGCATCAACATATAAGGCCCAATATACAATTGAACACGATGGGGCCCCCAATGCAAACCCCTTCGATTGTTCTTTTGACCGCCTGCTACTCCAGTGAAGGCCCGCTCAAAGCCTACCGAGGCAAGCCTCGCAGCACCACCCAAAGACATGTCCTCATCCCGACCAGCCGCCCAGCTCGCACAACAAAACTGCAAATCTGATCTCCCTATCGTCGGTAACTGGGATAGCGCCCATACAACAATCGGTGCCGGCGTCGCCATCTACCACCTCGCATCATCGCGCGTAGTCCTATGCTACCACAGCCTTCACAACTTCTGGTTCCTACCCAAAGGCCGCCGAGACTGCAACGAGGATTCGGGCCGCGGTGCCGAGCGTGAAGGCTTCGAAGAAGTTCGTTCGATTCGAAACCCCCCCGCAAAGCACGATGCACGCTGACGTGACTTTGGAAATCTAGTCCGGCTACCGCAACCGACTCCTCCCTTTACCGATCCACACCCGACAACCGAAAGCCCATAACCCCTCCAACGCCAGCGCCGTAAATACATCGTTCGTGACCGAACCGGTCTGGACCCAGCTTGCCCCCGTGGGCCGCTCGGCGCAATATATCCTCTTCTGGTACATCGCCGAAACCCTCCCTCCGGACCTGGAAGCATCGTTGTCGGCGCAAGCAAGCGAGAAAGGCACGGCGTATCAGTATCCACCGAAATTCGAACCCGGTTTGACACTGAAGCAGCGAATAGAGATGAAAGGGGAGGGGTATGAGCCGGTCCGACACGCCGATACGGGTGTGAACGAGGAAGAAGCGTTGTATGAAAGTTACCTTATGCCAATTGACGAGGCTATCGAAAAGCTGGGGAAGAGTATCTCTGCCGATGTAGTGGAAAAGGGCTGGGAGGCTATATGTCTCAGGAGGCAGATGGAAGAGAAGCCTTAAGCTGAGCGACTTTGGGCCCAGTGGGCACACTGAACGACAAAACATTCGTAGCTGGTGCGAATGGGCTAAATCAATATCGAAAGAGAGGGACCCGGGAAGAAATGCAAGTCTCCATCCAGAGCTAGCTTCCCCCCCCCCCAGGGTTAATAGAATAGGACAGGTACCCTATCATCTAAAGTAATTCTACAACAACCGCAAAACATCCCCAATCGACAAAACCGACACCACCCGCAATACCCAGAATTCCCATAAACAGCCGCATGTACCTCAAAACAAGAAAAACCTCCTACTAAGAATACTCGAGGTGTAGGTATTCACCCATCCCAAAATGCGAGAACTCTTGTTAAATCCACCACGCGCTTTCCGTTGATGTGGTGGAAAGCTGGGTGTTGGAGAATGGCGAGCAATGGGAAAAGATATGATATGCCAATCACGAAAAACCAAGCACTGTTGGGAAAGGAAATTCAGTCGATTGTTTTTTTAAGGCACCAATCTACAGCACTCAAGACGGAAGGTATAAGTGGTTGAACGAGAGGCTCACTCGACTGTTTTCTAACCCATCAATCTGCGGCATTCAAGATAAGAGGTATATATCCAATAGTTGTGCATTCTCGAATATAGTCATATATGACAGCTGTTACATATCCAAATGCCTGGTGAAAAAGCCAGACGGGAAAAGATATAGATAGATGGGCCGTTCCCGCTCGACGCCAGAAATCAAATCTTCACTTTAACCTCGTGGTCCCGACAAGTCCCACTCTTCGGTGCTGAAGATCGATCTGCGGAGACAGGGTTCACCATGCCTTGACAAACAGTTTAGGTACGAGATGAGAAATTTGACAATGAGTGAGATGGTTGGCCACAGATCGTGTGGTCAGTATATGGTTCGCTAATATGCGTGATGCTCGTGGGATACTCCCTCCATGACACCAAAGACGCCGTCGTCATCTTCATCGCTTCGTCCATGAGACATGGGATGGTCGTCGTGGTCGTAATCGTCATGACGCTGCTCGTCGCTCATCTTCATATCTCGCTCATCAGAAAGCCTCGGGTACGATGGAGCCGGGAGGCCGAGTTCCGCAAATGGTCCTATGTGACCCGATAGCCTATGGAAATTCTCTTCTGCGTACCTAGCTGGCAATGGAGGTACGGGTGGAACGTCAGCGGGCAGCAGGACAGGACCGTTGCTGGGAGTTCCAAAGGTGCATAACGTCTCCACGGCAGCTACCAAACTAGCCTCTTCTTCATCCACAGCATCGGGTGCCATACCCGAGGTGGCGGGTCTTTGCTGCTGTTGGTAGTTCGCGAAAGCGCTACCATTGGGCAACGAAGAAAAGGGAGCAGATTGATAAGACCTAGAATAAGACGAACTGTTTCCACTATATCTCTTACGTCTGCTGGCGTCTGTTCCAACTCCAAGACTGTAGTGCTCACTTATAGGAGGTGGAGTAGTCTCAGCCGAGCTATAATCTTCATCGTCAAGAATGTCCGACGAGCCAGAAGCCGCGGGGGATGCGGAAGATTGGTCGCTACTGGTGGTCTTTGCTGTCTCTGGCTCTGTTGGTTCGTCCAAATTCATGCCAACAAGCACAGAAGCAGCTTCCAGTAGTTGCACTTGTTGATGTTTGGATATGAGAAGTTTCGATGTGTATGACCACTCGGGGGTATGCTCCCACCTGTGATCACTATCGGTCAACCAAAAGGTCCTCGCATATGCAACGGAAGGGCAAAATGAGACACTACTGGAAGTGGCGCAAGAGCCAAACGCGGAGAACGGAAAGGGCCAACAGCTGGAAGACAATAGGCCCAGTGTATACTGACAAGTGCTTCGTCAAACAGCTGCTATGCTTGTATCCCTTCCCACACTTCTCACACCTTAATTCCCCGCTTGACCTCTTGCCCTCGCCTTTTGTGAGGTATGAGCCTTCACTGGCGCGCCTAGCTTTAGCTTTTGACACGCTGCCAGTATTTTCGGGGGAAAGAAAATCATCGGCAACCGCAGACTCATTGTCCATAACCACATTCGCATCGCTTGCGAGAGCCTCGCCAAGTGCGTCTCTCTCATAGGTGGACTCGGTATGCTTGCTGGACTCGACCCCTCGGCTGCTCCCTGTGTTCTTCATATTCAAGCTTCGCCGCTTGGAAGTTCCCGCACCACCATCTTGAAGAGCAGCTGCAACAGCAGCGGCACTGTTGACCGCGCTTGCATTCATGCTCTTCCGTCTAGTAATTCGATGGGAGGTATTGGGTGCCCCGAGAGAGACAGAATACGAGTGGTGCCTAGAAGTAGACTGGCGTTGCGGCGTACTTGACGAAGGAGTTGAGCTCATTGAGAGTCGGTGCGAATGCAGTGGCCGCATGACCTGCGGTTCCTGGGTAGGGTTCTTAGTCAGACACTGGGAACTCGCTTGGTACAGGCTGTACCTTGTAACTGGTCATTGTGGACAGTGTCGGCTCTCTCGATCTTTAGGCTTCGATAAGCCAGATCCAGAGAGCCAATGGTGCCAGTTGTCGTTGTATCCAACAGACGGCTAGTGAGCGTGACCCGAGTATTATAATGCCAAGAGGCACTGCCACAAATCCGTTGGCTTCGATATTTGAAGACACGACGTGGATACTGCGTTCTGTGGGGTGGTAAACGTTGAAAGGCTGGCAAAATTTTGGTTGATGGTTGATCAGGTGAAAGTAGTAGCTATCAAAAACATGGTGTTCGTAGCCTCGAAGATACGTGCGGGCGAGGCACCAGTAATTTTGTTACGAGGATAAAAGCCGTCAATGAGCTGATGACCACCTCCAAAGATACAACGCAAGACAAATCCAAACAAACAGCAAAAGACGGGAGAAGAGATAGAATAATATGTTTAGAGAAGTTGACGGGAGTCTGGAGGAAAGCTTGGATGGCTTGCGGGGTGTAGATCTCCAAAGAACGCTAATTAGCAACGCCATCAGGTGGTGTTCGAGACTACTCGCTAATCACGCGCAGCAGCCAAGATTGCGCAACTCTACCACCAATTGCAAGGCAATAGTTGAGCAACAAGGGCTGATGACTTTACATAAACTGCTCATCAGGTCACAAGTGAAGTCATCAGGCAAGAAGGTTATCATCATATTGTTCCTCGACTGTCTTTTCCACCAAGGATGCAGGTTTCCGCCGTACCTGAAAATAAAGCAACTTGGACCGTCTGGCTAGCTTCATGAGGAATAGTACCACTTCTGAGCCACCATCCGGAGTACCAGCAAAAGGATCGCCGTTCGCCCCCGTTCGTTCTTATGCGGGCAATTCGGCTGCCAGGCATAGAAAGCCCAATCAAATAATCCACTTCTTCATCGTGCGCAATAATCCCCCTTCCCCCATTGATGGCATTGTCAAACCACCAGCCTCTCAATCTTTTTGTCGAACAGAATTTGGGCCACTTCGATCCTATTCCATCTCCTTTGATAACCTGTGTAGATTTGGAGGTTAAGGGTTGGGCTTCGCGCCCTGCCGCCCTCAATGTCCGCCATCTCAAGCCACGCTTCTTTAGTGGTTGTCCAATCAATCGGCGCTCCTCATACGGGTCTACGTACCAGCCAATCAGGTGTCGGGATTCCCAATCAGTGCAATCAAATCCTCGAAATGGCCAAATATGGCCGAGGGTCCGATACTTTCCAGTGAATCCTTCCAGTGATTGAGATCGTTTGGTGGTAAGTCGCACCTTCGGAAGCTAACCTTTTGAGGTTTAACGCCCACATCGATCAAACCTGTAAAGGCTAGTTTGCCTAGCAATTAAACCTCAAAAGGTTAGCTTCTAAGGGTGCGACTTACCACCGAATGATGGGATAGGAGCTCATCAGGACTCGTTCTCCACAAGGTTTTCTTGGATGCAGGTGAGCCATGTCGACCTTCAACCAACACCGGCGAAGTACTCCGTGAGAACGTCGCAACGGTGGAAGGTCACAGGTAGCGTCACCCTTCAGGACCAGCCGCTTCTTTTGATCGCACCAGAGTAGGGGCCTGCCCTCTTACTGAGTCTTTTCCTCGAGCTCAGCTGGCTTTCAACTCTTCACTTGGTATTTCCAACGACTGGTCGATTACCGTGTTAAAGTCGTCCCTGACTGGGGGCCCTGAACTGGGATCCCCCACACTACCATTGTCGAAGACCTTTTCATCCAACGTGATCACAGTGGTAGGCCACTCAATCCAGTAGCGATTTTCGTCACTTAGCTCGCGTTGAATGTGGTCAATAATGTGCATCGCCCATCCTCTCATCCACCAGTACTCATCGAGGTGATGTAGCATGACACAGTAGTGTGCCAATATGATGAGTGCCTCCGGCCTTCTCATGTTCAGTAGTAATATGTAATCCTGTGGGACCATGACAGGCCACAGGAACGACATGGACACCTCGCACTCATATTGGGGTCTGTTCTTCATTCTGATGAAGCACATCCTGAGCATGGCTAATGCGGTCTTGTATGCGGTGATGGCCTCTTGTCCGTCGGAAACATTCTCACAAAGAGCTTCTAAACGTGATAGCTGCTCCTTGAGTATTGGTGTTAGATCGGTCCGAGGAAGCTCCTGTTGGTGGTCGTGTAGTAGACCGCAAAGACGCCCTTGCTTGATCCATGGGAAGACATTCATGAGAATTGAATTGACGCCACGTATGAGAGGGAGCCATTCATCCGAGTCTTCTCCACTATAACTGAACAAGCCCAGGCTGTCAGAAGCCTTGGGAGCCGCGAAGCCGTAGACTACAATGAGGGAGGAAAGCCCGAAGAAGGCATCGCAGTTGGATTGATCCATTTTAGACATGATAGCCCGAAAAGTACCGAGCGCAGCATCTTGCTGTCTGACAGCGAAGTGTGAATAATGATCCTTTCTGTCCGGTCTCAGCCAAGCCATGTGCAATGCTGAGATTGCGAGGATGCCTCGCATTAAAAAATCGTGTTGGAAAGCTACCTGAGGCGCATTGACACGCCATAGCTCGTGGGAAGCGTTTCGATCGGAGAGGGTGAAGCAAGTAACAGTGGTGAAATGGTGCAGTAGTTCAAGATCTTCCATTTGCAGCTTCGGTAAACCGGATCCCGAGCCCTCAAAGTATGCATTTGTGAGGGCAGGAGAGTGATCGGTAGAACTATCTGCACCCGACTTAGTTGATTTAGAGACCGAGCCATGTCCACGATGCCGCTCCGCTTGTGGAGACGATGACGAAAATGATGCACTTTTGGACTTTTGTAAGGATGCCATGGAGAAATCACACTCGATTGAATGTTTCTCACAGTTGGAACATCGGGGCCTCTTTTCGTCACATTTGATTCTCCTCTTTTTGCAATTCGCGCAGCCATTGCGACTCTTAGGATGGCTCTTTCGAGAAACCATATTATGAGTATCTGATTTTGTGTTCCCTACGACAGTGAGGGGTCAAAATTGTATTGAAAAGTAGCAACACAAGCTTTAGAGACGAAATAAGTGTGTCTCCGACTTTGCAATGCCTCAATCCTCGTATATCCAAGTCCGCTACTAAAATTAGGTACCAACGAGGCTGGGGATCTCAATCCGTAGCCCTGCTACTCCAAGGCATGGGACCAAAACCGTCAATTTCGATGCTGTAATAACCAAGAAGGAGTGTCAATCTAGAGAAAGATCACGAGACACCGTTGTGGGGCTGATTCCGGGAACCGTTTGAGGATCCTCGTGCTTGAACTGAAGTCAAAAGCATAAAAGCAAGTAAAGATGACGGAACTCAAGTCCTAAGTAAATAAGCGCTTGACGACAGGCCGAGCGTCTTCCCAAAGTATCACGCCACAACAGCTCCTATTAAGTCCAGATGTGGGACCAACATGGAGTATCAAAAAGTAGGAAGAGGAGGAGCTGGAAATTACTACAGCCAGCAGGACACCGAGGATGCCAAGAAACCTTCGTCTGAAGTCAGCGGCTCGGAAATTACACCTTTGCTTCCAGTCTACGGAGTACTAATCACAGCTTTAGGATCTCGAAAGGCAGGGAAAAGATATCAATCCAACGGCAGAAGACCCAGAAAAGTCTCGATCACAATATGCGCATTCTGGTCGTGGTGGCGCTGGAAATTGCACCGATGCAAACAAGCTTGCAAAAGCAACTGCTGCCACGACCAGCGTGACGCCCACGCTACAGGAGACCAAGCCTCCTACATTAGGACACTATGGCAGGGGAGGAGCGGGGAACTATCGGAGCGAAAGTGTAGATGCAGGGAGAGAGGAGGATGCGAAAAGGAGGGCAGAAGTCCAACAGGAGGTGCACCAACAGGTTGTAAAGGAGGTCGAATCATCTTTAAAGGAACCTGAAAAGGCATATCTGGGGCCCGAGAAGCTCGAGTAAAGTAGGTTCAGGAGCATTGGATCGTCTCCATTTGGACTTGCATCATGGCAGCAGTTCACCGTCATATATTCGTGATTGTCCTAAATGCCACCCTTGGCATATGGTATCGTGTCGCACATAGCAGGTGGCCCCTCAGTCGATATCCATCTGGGTTTCCACGCCCCCACCAACTAACATTTTCTGCTTAATCCTCGCCTTGCTCTTCACCTTCTCTGTCTGCGCTGGTATCTCTACAGTCGATGTGGCTTCGACCGCCATTGGTTCTTCGGCTTCCATAGCCAACCTCTCCGACGCTCTGATTCTGGGTAACAGATGCTCGTTCTCGGCCACTAGTTTCCTATCCGCGGCCTTTGTCCTCTCCTTGTTACCAGCCATGCGTTGCTTGTAGAACCGCCTCTCCCTCTTCGCTCTGATTTCCGATATGCGTTGCATGACCTTGAGAGTCGTGCTCACGTGCTCTCTGTTATAGCGGATAGGGATATTGCGGCGGGCAGCGAAAGTAAGGCTTTGGTCTGGAAGTGTTGTTATTGATCAGTATCGCACAGCTCAACAGAGGATCAGCCTGAGGACACCCACCTACGACCATCTCTTTGCCAGCTGCTTTTCGGAAAGATTTCGTCCATTTCAATTTCCTCTATAAGTGGTTTTAGAGTCAGTATTGCCAATAGTGAATAATATTCGGTATGGTAAGAGAAGGCGAGGCATTGCACAAGATCTGGGATGTGATGAAGGTATGGTTTAGGCAATCGGCGCAACTAAACGTACGGGATTTCGCTTCATTTTGAAGTTCTTATGACACTTCGAGCGGCAGAATGTGAACTGTTCAAGGCTTCAAGTCAGTCGAGAACATGTAGAAAAATATGAGATCAGTCGGTTGATGAAATTGTACCTTCTTCGCATCGTTGCGCACAAAAGTGATCCCCTTTGATGGGTATGTTGGCCGGCTACAGAAATAGCTATGGAGGGAATCAGAAAGAGCTCACAGGACGGCGACATGGCCAGATACGGACCATGTCTCGATCCGCATGTTAGCAGGATACAAAAGTCTTTCTGCTCAAGACTGAAAATCTCGTTCAACACTCTGGAACCTCGACGTCCGCACCATCAAGGAGGGATCTGAGCACTGGAAGAATTGTGAGAATCGGCGAGCACTTAAAAATGTACGTAGTAGAGACCCCAGTGCGCAAAATCTTTAGGCCAAGCGCTAGTGCTCAGGAACACTAGCGTTGTTCTGCGGGCAAAATCAACCTCTCCGCTCCACCAAGACCCCGGTCTTCCTATAGTATTCCATGCCAGATGCACCGCTCCAACCGAAGCCATAGACTCTGATCTTTCACTTACTGGCTTACACCAAGAAGCCGCGATCGACTATGGCTACCGCACTAGGGATTGGAATTGGAGTCGCTGCTGCTGCGTTCTTCGTATGACATCCTGGACTCAGTCTTTTCCTTATCACCTGGACTTACCCAAACCTGTAGGGACGAGCTGGCCTAGTAGCGTTCCGAAAATACAAAGGTGGAGCGGGGAGTGTTGGCGCACTCGGCAGAGCATTCTACAAAGGCGGCTTCGAGTCGAGGATGAACCAGAGAGAGGCGTCACTGATATTACAGCTTAAGTATGGGATCTCGGATTTCCTTTATTGGGATCTTTTAACTGATGTATTACAGTGAGATGATGCTCACCAAAGAGAAAATACGGAAGAATCATAGACAGCTGATGCTCCTTAATCATCCAGATCGAGGAGGTAGTCCATATCTGGCTACGAAGGTCAACGAGGCAAAAGAGTTTTTGGAGAAGAATACAAGAGCTTGAGGATGTACAGGATGGGTTAGTCGGGATGCATAGCGTGGAGTTTTGGGATCCATGTATATGGCGTTGGGGCTGGATGACTGGGCAATGGATTGTTGTGGGACCATTCCGGTGTAAAGGGGGTTCTAAAGACGTCGCGAGATCCTGCATTGACTTGATAATTCCTCTCAGCCATACCCCCATGCAGCTATGGTCCTTGAGATGGCATCATTGTCGAATGCGGAGCATTTACGTCTTTCCACGACAACCACCAAATATGTCTTGATAAAGCGCCAGGATAGGCAAGCTAGGCTAGACGACTATGTCTGACGGCGAGACAAGCCAGAGTGTTTGCATTCTTCAGTCAACTTAAACGATCCATCGTTGAGGACATAAAATCCCCATTGCCGAAAAATCTTCTGTTTTCATTTGCAGCACCCCTGCGGGGGTTCTGTAAGTGTCTTGCCACCGCCTGCTCACTATTAGGTTAATTTGATGCTCTAATATGGTCCGACCTTCTAGGGTTCTGTTTTCCTGGCCTGATTATATTGCGACTCCCGAGTCCCAATCAATTGAATAAAATTACCGTCCAGCCATTTGCACATAGCCAGAAACGTCTGATCAGTAGCGTACCTAAACTTACAGATTCTGCGTCTTCTCAACAAATCCACCGATCAATCGTGTGAACTCCCGTCTCCACTCCATGGGTAAAGCATGACCTCTTCCCTGCACGATAATCTTGGTAATTCCTCTCTCTTCACCACCAAGCTCGTCACACAAGACCTCCCCATGCGGCAGGGTGATCATCCGGTCCACAGTCCCATGCACCACCTGGAGGATATAAGCTAGAATAACCTAGATAAGACTTGATCTAGTCTAGCAGAGTGCGACAACATCAAAAGAATATAAGGAATTACCATGATCCTATTCCTTCCGACCTTGTCACCCAATGCCTTCAATTGTTCCGCGCTCTTATGATGGTACACTGCGGCGATCATTTGACACAGAAAGCCTATCCTCGTAAAGCCACTGACATCTTGCCTCTTCTTCACCTCTTGCGCGGCAAAACGGTCACCATTTGTGGGGAAGTTGCCCTCTGCATCTGCTTCATTGAGCCAACTCTCGCTAAACATCCGGACTTTGATGTTGGCGAGTTGAACATCTAAGGATCTGGGGATGCTAGAGGGTGCCGCATTAGTGGTACAAAATCATTGATACGATAGGAGGATGGTACAAGAGATTGATCCTGGATCGTAGATTCTCGAAAAAGCCGACGGTGTTGAATATTCTTGGCCCAGTCGAAACCAACGACAATGATGCTATCCTATCTGGAATCCTCAGAGCCTGCCCTAAGGCTTAGCATATGGTCCATGTAAAATTATGGCCGGAGTATGAATACAAGTTCTTGAGCAATCATCCCGCCCATACTGACACCTATCACATGAAGTTGCCGCGTGTCCGTCCAACTGATATGATCAAGGAGCTCAATAGTGTCCTTTGCCATCTCCGACGTTGAATATCGCGCCAGTGGTTTATCAGACGCCCCTATGCCTCGATTGTCGAAGACCAAAGAAGAATACTTATTGCTTTGATCACGATTCGTATTCTGGCCATGGCCGAAGTCTTTCGTCTGCCGCTGCCATGCCGATTTCATGGTTGCCAAACCCATGATCCACTGCAGCGAGGTGGAAAATGATCAGTTTCGATGCCGATTATCCGCCAGTGGAGAACATTACGAGCGAAGTCACTGCAAAATCAAGGACTAAAAGTAGGGTAAAAGGAAGGATCTGAATAATGATGATTCGCTTTTCCTACATTAAAGGACCAGGAAACAGAATATCACCATACCACAAGCTTCGTATGTCCATTTCCATGGATTTCATAGTCTATCTGTATTGGACCGCCCCGTCCAACTGCAACTGTAGCTTTGCCGTTCCTGGCTGGCTTGAGATCCCACACAACTCCGTCGAACTCTGGATGTTCGGCAAGCTCGGCAGCAGTGAGAGGGGGCCTCCAGGACCGTTAATCTATCGCTGATGGCTCGCCAATCATGAATGTGTCACTTACATCTCAGACTGCTCAGTGGAGTTGAGAGTTCGCTGAATGAATGTTGACGTCGGCCTTAGATAAGACCCCGATCCGCGTCGATCACTTTAGCGCTGACATACGCAAAGTGCGCTCGATGGCAGCCTAGGTACATAACAAATAATGAAGCTCTACACCTACTATATACACAATTACTGCTGTACGGATACGAAGACTACCCAGTAACGCTTTTCCTCACTTCTCGCTCCTCCAATCGCTTGTCCGAAATTCCAAGCTTCTCCGCTTGGGGAGTATTTCACGAGAGGGATGTTTCCAGTCCTGACCGCATCATCCAAATACTTAATTCCTAGCTCTCCTCCTTGCTGTGTAGTCTGTTACGAAGCGCTTTAGATTCAACAACTACTATGGATGTGTCCCAGCAAGACCATCAGCGTAATGGCTCATATGACCTTTCTCCACTCACAAACCCTCCTCCCAATTTCTTCGGCGGTAATGGCACGGAGCCTTCGCCAACGGTAGCAAACTTCGACTTCAACGAGGCCCAGCTAGATGGACAGGACCAAGACGGAGGTCATGATGAGAACGATCCGAAGAGAAGAAGAATAGCCCGAGTTCGTATTGGCATGATCAATCGCTTGAGATTCGGCATTAACGATGTTGGTAGGCCTGTGACATGTGCCGGAAGAAGAAGATCAAATGCGATGGGAAAATGCCAGCATGTTCACATTGCATCAACTACAAGACGGAATGTATTTTTACACAACTTGAGAAGAAGCGCAATCCTCCGAAAGGGTAATGCTTTTATGATATGATGTAATATCTACTACGCTGACATACGAGAAGCGCAAAATACATCGAAGGATTAGAGAATCGCCTTGGTCGAATGGAGTCTCTCCTGAAGTTGTCTGGATTATTGGGTAAGGAGGACGATGACAGAACAGATCTGGGGACATTGGAGCGAAGATTAGCAGACAAAACCAATGCACAAAGCAATGGTGGCACGCCAACAAAAGACTCGGCTAGTCCTTCAAACTCGGGGAGCCAGCCTCGAACACTCCAGTCATCACACAGTACGCCGCAGCTTGAGAAACTGCCGAGCCCAACACACTCGCTCGAAGATCAGCCATTTAGAAATCAGCCACCCAAGGAGAAGGAAGAGGCCGTTGAAGAGCTATCGGACATGATGTGCTCGCTTGTAACAAACAATTGTGGTGAAACAAGATATATCGGTATGATATGCAACCGATTCGTATCTGAAATAGTGATTAACTATTCCTAGGGTCATCATCGGGCTTCTCTATCTTTTCACCTAAAGGCATACAGTGGGTAAATGAAAAGACCGGCGACACCTCATTCCAGGATATGATAGCGTCAGCAGATGTGCACGATGTCAAATGGGCATATTGGAAGCCTGAAGTCTTTGAAGACATGTTCGCCAGAAGGACATTCCAACAATTACCACCACGAGATGAAGCGCTTTCCCTGCTCAAAGATTACTTTGAGAATTTCAATTGCATGTTTCCTCTTTTTCACGAACCTACTTTTATGCATCTAGTCAACAGAAACTATTCACGGAACCCCTACGAGGGGTCAGGATGGTGGGCTAGTCTCAATGTTGCGCTAGCCATCGCACACCGTCTACGAGTGATGAGCAATCTCGTTCCTCAGGAAGAGGACAAGAAGGCATGGGGTTTCCTCAAGAACGCTATGGGTGTACTTACAGAACTTACGATGCGAAACACAGACCTTCTCAGTGTACAAGCTCTACTTGGCATGGCTCTGTTTCTCTTGGGTACTCCTAATCCTCAACCATCGTTCTTCCTTGTAGCAGCAGCTATTCGGCTTGCCAACAGCATAGGTCTGCACAAGAGAGGCTCGGGCTTCAACTTGAACCCGGTGGAAAACGAGCAGCGCAAGAGAGTATTTTGGATTGCCTATCTACTCGATAAAGACATCTGCTTACGTTCAGGTCGACCGCCTGCGCAAGATGACGATGACATGAACGTAGAACTGCCGACCGAAGATCCAGCCGACAACATCGGCAACATTCCATTGGCTGACGGCAAGGGAAAAGCCAACCTTTTCAGATTTATGTGCGAGTTCGCCATCATCGAAAGCAAGGTATACAAGCAATTGTATTCGACGAAAGCATCGAGGCAGTCCGACGGTGCTCTGCTGAACACCATTGGTGAATTGGATAAAGAGCTTGAGGAATGGAAAGACAGCATACCTATGGACTTCCGACCAGAGCACGAGATCAAAGCATCACACACACCGCTTATACTTCACGTTGTGGTTATGCACTTTGCGTATTACAACTGCCTCACGACTATACATCGCATGTCCGTCCATCACGGATACTGGACAAGTCGGCTCTCAAATTACGCAATTCAAGGCCTGAATGCAAGACCCCTTAACCCGAGGGTCTTCTCCTCCGCAGCATTGTGTGTACAGGCTGCCAGAGCCTCCATCCACCTGATAAAATATATACCACAAGGCGACTATTCCTGCGTTTGGTATGCGAATCTCTTAATAATTTATGCAAGCCACACTAAATGATCTTAGGTTGATACTCTACTTCCCCGTCTCTGCACTCGTCACACTCTTCGCCAACATCCTCCAAAACCCCCAAGACGCCCGCGCTCGTTCGGATGTCAAACTCATGAACCAAGTAGTCAACTTCCTTTCCCTCCTCGCCGTCACCGAAGAACAAGGCGGTGTCAAGCGCATGCTCGGCGTCTGTACCCAGTTTGAGCACATCGCACGTGTCGTTCTCGAACGCGGCGACAAGGAGTCTCACTCACGCCGGAAACGAAGAAGTAACTCTCCCGCAACTCCTCAGCAAGTGCCACAGAAACGCACCGCCCCTCAAACACCGCAAACAACAACTGCGTCGACGCCGCTAAATATCTTCACACCCGGCTTCAGCGGCGATATGAACAATCAAGGATTCAGCCCTCTGCCACAAGGCTTCTCCCCTTCAATGGCAAACATGGACCTATCCCTTGATTTCAGCGGCGCCGATTTCACTCCCAACTCGTTATCAGGCCTGAACGGTACGAATGGCGGCATGGAAGGGTTCCAGAACGGCACTATGAATGGCCAAGACTACTCCAGCGAAGGCCTCAATGTCGGCTCGTTCTGGCAGATGCCCATGGCACTGGAATGGGACTGGGCCGATATGGGTGCCAGGGTTAACGGATACCCTGCGGCGGGCCTCGACACGGGACAGGGACTGGATCAGGGTATGAATGAGATGAACGGTCCGATATAATGACTAGCGAGGCTAATGACTTTTGTGTGCGTGTTTGCGCGATGTTTGTGAGCGGTGATGTCTCTTTCATGATTTGATGTAGCTTATGGCGCCTGTTATAGAGGCAAGCTGTGAGGGGTAGAAGGTCCTATTCATCTGTATATAATATTCACTCTCAGCGATATATATAAGAGTCGATATATGGAATTACGATCGAGTCTCACTCCTATCCCCCGTCCCAGCGGTATTTTACCGATGGATGCCCAACTCGCGCAGCACAACATGATTCAATTGGAGAACGTATAGAAAAGACAGAGAGAGGTGAATGAAGGGCATGATCCCATACTATCTACCTAGCCCAAGCTATGGCGAATATACAAAGGTTTTACGCCCGGTAATGCAAAAAACACCAGCTAGCTGTACATACGTCTACCTCCAGATAGACGGTCCCTGCCGCCTATCCCAATTCATCGCCACCGCTCCCCCAGGCGCACCAGGGATATTGCCCTCTGGCGGGCCCTGCAACTCGTGCGGAGGTGGCGGCGGTGCGCTCTTGCCACCCGTACCGTCAAAATACTTCGCGAACTCTTTGTTATCCTCAAACGGCCTCTTCCCCAATATCCTCACCAGATCGTCCCGCGTCAGCATCTCCTTACTCAGCAGCTCCTCCGCGACCAAGCCGACTTCCTTCTTCTTCTCCGTAAGGAGATCTTTGCACTGGATGTACGCTTCGTCCACGATGCGGCGGACCTCGCTGTCGATGTTGCGGGCCGTGTCCTCGGAAAAGGGCTTGTGCAGTTGCTGTTGGGAATCGTCGTCGAAGTAAAGATAGCCGATTTTGGAGCTCATGCCCCATTTGGTGACCATCAAGGTGGCCAGACGGGTGACTTTGTTGAAATCGTCAGAGGCGCCAGAAGTGACGGTGTCGAAATGTAGTTCTTCGCTCACACGTCCGGCGAGCGTCATGGCCATTCTGTCCATCAGTTGATTGACGTTCATGAGGTAAGATTCTCCGTCCGGGAGATACTGTGCGTAACCCAAGGCGCCTTGGCCGCGGGGGATGATTGAGACTTTGAGGAGGGGATCGGCGTATTTGAAGAACCAGCCGCAGATGGCGTGACCGGCTTCGTGGTAGGCGACTGTGCGCTTTTCTTCCGGTCTGAGGACTAGGGACTTCTTTTCAAGGCCACCGATGACCCGCTCGATGGCTTGTTCGAAATGTATCATTGTTACCTTGTCAGCGCTCGTGCGGGCAGCTGGACGGTAATGTTTAGCAAGATGTCAATAGAAAGGGAAGCGAGGGGAGCGTACCGATTAGCGCAGCTTCGTTCACACAGTTGGCGATGTCTGCACCAGAGAAGCCGGGGGTAAGCGCTGATAGTCTGCCAGTCAAATGGTCCATATTCTCAGATGTGACAATCTTGCCCAGATGCACGGCGAAAATCTGCTTTCGACCCTCCATTGTGGGCCTATCGATAGCAATTTGCCTATCGAATCGCCCAGGACGTAATAGTGCCTTGTCCAAGACGTCAGGTCTGTTTGTACCCGCAAGGACAATCACCTGTTCTGTAGTGTTGAAGCCATCCATCTCCGTCAAAATCTGGTTCAGAGTACCTTCTCTTTCATCATTGCCACCTGAGAATCCACTTTTGCCTCTTGCTTTACCGACGGCATCAATTTCGTCGATAAAGATGATGCACGGAGAATTTTTACGTGCGTTCTGGAACAGATCTCTTACTCGGGACGCTCCAACACCGACGAATATCTCCACGAACTCTGAACCACTTATGCTGAAAAAGGGTACTTGCGACTCTCCAGCGGTGGCTTTTGCCAACAAGGTCTTACCAGTACCGGGGGGTCCCGACAAAAGGGCTCCTCGAGGAATCTTGGCTCCTAGCCTTTGGTATTGGCCTGGCTCTTTCAAAAAGCTGACAAACTCCATGATCTCCGCCTTTGCTTCGTCCATGCCTGCGACGTCTTTAAATCGTATCTGTACGTCCGTCTCATGATTGAACTTTTTGGCTTTACTTTTCCCAATCCCAAATATACCGCTCTGACCACCTGCACCTGCACCACCAGCACGTCTTGAAATCCAGTACAAACCAACGATGAACAATATGGTAGGCGCAAACGAGAAAAACCCATTGAGCCAGGGTACCTCATCAACATATTCAACCGGTATGCGCTCGGAGCTTGGGATGCCTAGTTCCTTGTGTGCCTCGTCTAGCTTCCTCTCGAACGCTTCTACCGATCCAATACTGAAGTAGTAGCGGAAATTGCCGTGCTGTGCTGGACTTTCGGGATACTGCCTGCCAGTCGCTTCCCGATTCAGATCGACTCGAACTCTGTGGCGATTTAGCACAGTGAGTTTGTCCACCAAGCCCTTGTCAAAGAACGTGGTCTTGAATTCCTGGTATGTGATATCCTTAGAGTTCTCGCTTGGTATGACAGTGCGATATAGTAGATAACCAACGAAAGCGGTCATCAAGAAAGTTCCAGTATCTAATTTTTCGGTGAGCTCCTTGAAACTTGAAGAGTCCCCCGACTTCTTTTTGCCCCCTCCGCTTGACTTGGACGATTCGGTTTCCTCTTGTTTTACTCCTTGCGCAGTCTGATCATCGCTCGCAGTATTCTTCGCACCATGTTGACGTGCCAAGGCGGTGGTTAGTCTGATCAGCTTTGCAGCGGTCGAGAGGTCGAGGGGCTTGTTCTTCATGGTATCCATGATCTCTCGAATCTCCGTAGGAATCACGCCGTTGCGTTTCATATCGTGAAAGGCGGCTTCCATCTCTTGTGACTGCGACGTGGGCAGACCCTTTTTGAGCATGGCTATAAGCCCGTCTATCTCCTCTTGATCCTTGTTGTGAAGCTTAGACGCAACATTGTGCCTGGAGGTCTGCGATGACATAGGTCCTGCATTATCATAGAGCCTTTCGAAACCACGTGCTGGTTTCCCCGGCTTTCCCCCATCGCCAGTCACCGTATTTGCAATGGCGTCTGCATTTTCACGGTCTTTGGGGTCTGGAGCATTGGAAGTGGCGTATGCTCGTCTTCGCGTGGCGACAAGCTGCGATGTCCGTGGCAGTGATCTATAGAGAGGAGACAGTCGGAAGTGGATATATCTATCAGTATTGACTCCGGATAATCGTGCGAGTTTACTCGACCGCTGGAATAGCGTGGTCATGATATGGCTGTGCGGAGGTGTAGAGAAGAAGACGCCGGCTGTAGGGTGGATGCCGACAGTGAGTCTGATATCATCAATATATGCCTGCTACAGGAATGTCTATGTGGAAATAAATGATGGATACCTGAGAGAGTGGCGGAGCTTTGCTGAGTACTTTTGCTGTAGGTTCCCGTCAGTGACGACCTTCGATATCACACTAATGCATTTCAGGCGGCCTTGGCAACACCGTATCCGCTTCTGACATCTCTAATAAGTAATGCTCAAGCTATTGAACTATGGTACTTACTCATCTGTTTTCAATGGGGTATTTGCTACAATAGACGACTTTCAGGGCGAATGCGATAGTCGTATCAAGACCGAAACCTAATCGGGTACCCAGAACTCGTCCGTATCAAAGCGATAATGCCGTGATAACACCAACATGCTGTGGGACCACATCTTTCGATGTATACGAAAATTTACCATGATTTACTCTGCGTACGGACAATGATGACCTCATCCAATATCAGGTGTTTGCTAACTTTGACCTCTTCTTATCACTGAAGTCGCCAGGAGGTCCCCCGGGTAATCTGGGTAGAAATTTGCCCACTCTTCTCTGATATTCCTTGTACTCGGGGTACTTTCTCGCAGACAGAAGCTCCGTGAACCAAGTCGAAGCTTGAAAAAGGATCAGATATGCAATGGCGCCAATGCCTGTCCAGTTGTAGTACGTCTGTGTGATCCAACAAGACCATGCGTAGAGAACCACCCATACAGACTGTTCCGCAGTAAAATTAGGATGTCGGCTGTAAGCCCATATCCCAATGGTGTTGAAACCGCGATCCAAGTCCTCTTGATCAAAGTTTTGTGGCACCTTAGCAGTTTCTTGGTACTCTTTCTTGGCTGCCTGGTAATCTGAATAATCGCAGTCAGCGTCCGATTTCATAATCTCTAGCGAACATTCTGAACTTACTCCACTGTTGCCCGTCAGCATAGTACGCAAGAAACACTAAGGTACCTAAGGCTCTTGAGAAAACAATATCGCCAATGGGGAAAGAGGTTGCAGTGTTCTTTGCTACGAGTACTAAAATATATGTGGGCGTAGTGATTGCCAATAGTAGTAGCTGTTATTCTGGCTTAGCATTTGAATTTCAATCGTTGGTCTCTGAAACACTTACGCTCTGAAGAAGAGAAATAAAGACTACATTGAAAACAAAGAACAGTGGGGGATTAATGTATTTCCTGAGAACCTCCCATCGATAATCCTCCGAGCCAATGTTGTAACCGCCTTTGCGCCAGTAATTGTATGTCAAGCGAGCCTATTGAAGTCAGAGCTGTATGACTTTCAAGTGTGGCTATTGAGAGAGATTACACTCCAGGCGCCACTAATAAGCATCAATATATCCAGTCTCTTCGTCGGCAGGCCAGCCGCATGAGCATAGATGACAAAATGGGCATTGTATGCCGTAGGTAATATGCTCCATAACCGGTCCACTTGCGAATAGTTCTTATTGACTTCTGACGCGATGAGAAAGATTGGGGCTAGGAACAGCGAAACTGCCAGTGTTGTTACCAGTGGGTTGGTGGCAATGTAAAGGACTTTGAGAGCTTGCAGGTTGTTGATGTTCTGGAAGACCTGTTGCGGCAGGTCAAAGAGCTGAGGTAGGTAGGGCAAAACAGTCTTGTGAATGTCTGCACAATCCGCAAGCGTTCTGACTACTGGCAGCGACATGATTTCTGATCACTATGGGTAGCTCCTCGAGTGGAGGAGATGTCCAAGGAACATCTGAAAGACGTGAATATGAAGTCGATGACGATCGTGGGACATGCGGACCGGGCCGAGAGCGTATTTACTATTGGCGATCGCTACTTTCATGGAGAAGGTTTATGACTGCCTCGAAAAATCCCAACAATATGAGACGCGCCAACAGGATATTTTCTTGGAGGCGAGACCGGCATGGCACGCAAGATCCTCTGCGTTGCTGAGAAGCCGGCCATTGCTAAATCTGTAGCTCAGCATCTGGGGGGCGGACACGTGATAGCGGTATTTGGTGCATTGCTCCATGATCATAAACGCATGCTCAAGTCGTGTGTATAGCACAGCATCACAGGCAACCGCTTTATAAAGAATTACGAGTTTGACTTCAATTTCGGCCCGCCATGGGGCAACTCCTCTGTGACTATGACGAGCGTCCTCGGCCACCTCAACGGTCTCGAATTTCCTCCACGGTACAAGGGCTGGCAATCGTGTGACCCGGGCTCCCTGTTTGACGCACCGGTCGAAGACTGTGTAGATCAAGACAAGAGAGCTATTGCGGACAATATCGCACAGCAAGCGAGATATGCAACGGCTTTGTTCATCTGGACTGATTGCGACCGGGAGGGAGAGCACATTGGATCAGAGGTGAGGCAGGCTGCCTGGAAGGGAAACAATACGATCGAAGTCAAGAGGGCACAGTTTAGCAACACAGAAAGATTACATGTTATTAGAGCCGCCCAGAACCCAGTTAATCTGGATGATCGACAGGTCAACGCCGTAGCAGCACGCATCGAAATAGATTTGAGATTGGGTGCCGCATTCACTCGATTCCAGACGCTCACGTTACAGAACATGGGAGAAGAGCTTCGGGATCGAATCATAAGTTACGGGTCCTGCCAGTTTCCTGCATTGGGCTTTGTCGTGGATCGGTACTTTAGAGTCAAGAATTTTATGCCAGAAAAGTTCTGGAGTATTCGGGTAATGCACCGTCGTGACGATATGGACGTAAACTTTTCTTGGAGACGTCATCGACTATTCGACCGAATGTCCGTCGTCGTCCTCTTCGAACGGTGTCTCGCGGCGCGTACGGCGACTGTGTCGAAGCTGCAGAAAAAGCCAACAACCAAGTGGCGACCACTGCCGCTTACCACTGTAGAGCTGCAGAAGTTGGGCAGCATGTACCTTCGGATGGACAGCCAGCGGGTGATGAAGGTTGCGGAGGACCTGTATACTAAAGGTTTCATCAGCTATCCCCGTACCGAGACTGACTCTTATGACAAAGGCATTGATCTTCGGAAGCTGGTTGAGAAGCAAGTACAAGACGGTATCTGGGGTAGTCATGCGCAGGGACTATTGAACGGCGGCTTCCAGTGGCCACGTTCAGGTCGAAACAACGATCAGGCTCATCCTCCGATCCATCCTGTCAACTACGTTGTGCCCAGCTCACTGTCCGACGATAACCGTCGTGTGTATGAGTTTGTCGTCCGAAGGTTCCTTGCCTGTTGCTCCGAAGATGCTAAGGGGGAGTCAACGACGGTTGAGATCCAGTATGGTGAGGAGACGTTCCATGCCAATGGTTTGATTGTCCTTGAGCGCAATTATCTCGATGTCTACCCTTATGAAAAATGGACTAGTAGTCAGCCATTGCCGAAATTTGCTATGCGCGAGGCCTTTGAGCCAACAGAAGCAAACATCACCGACGGCGAGACAACGCCACCAGGCTATCTCACGGAGCCCGAGCTAATCAGCTTGATGGACGCGAACGGTATCGGAACGGATGCAACCATGGCCGAGCATATTGCAAAGATCAAAGAACGACAGTATGTTGTAACTCAGCCACGAGCAGGAGGTGCCCCGACCGTTGCTGCTAATGGCAGAGGTGGGCGTGGTGGCCGAGGCGGATCCAACGCTGGAGGGAGAAACGGCGGCGGCGGTAACGTGCAGCAATTCATTCCGACCACTCTCGGTGTCGCCCTGATTGAAGGGTACGACGGCATCGGCTTGGAAACTAGTCTCGGTAAACCGTTCCTGCGTAAGGAGATGGAGATCAAGATGAAAGAGATTTGCGCTGGAAGGAAAAGTCGTAACGACATGGTGCACGAGACTCTGGAACAATACAGGGCGGCCTTTGTGAGAACGCAGCAGCAGGTTGAAGTATTGAAAGCTGTAAGTTTACTGAAGAAGCAATGGGCAGATGCATATTGGCTGATTGCCCTATGTTGGCCCAGGCTTGCCGAAAGTACGTCTTTGGTGACCGGGCTTGACTGAAAGATGGGGTGTTGTAGTCCCAGGGCCAGTACGAGACTTCAGTCATCCAGCGCGCCTCCTCGTTTGATCGACACGTTGACGGCGGGAGGATTGAAGTCTATCAGAGACTACGCCTCCACTCTGCTTTGCGCATAGAACGTTGTTGGGCTTAACGTCAAGATGCAACCTGCGGGCTCGATGCCCGTTGCCGCGAGCATACGATCTAAGCGGGCGCTGATGTGACGGAAAAACCTACATTCAAGTAACATTTTAACCCGCATTGCGCTACCTTCCCGCCGTGCCTGCTGCACCCACTCATTCGCTACTCAACGCAGTCTCTCTCCACACCATATTTGCATGGCTTTCCACGAACGGCCGAACGTTCGTCAAGTTGCAGGCTATTGCATAATCAGCTGTCATCCGATCGATGTCTGGCTTAATACGGGTTGCCCCCAATGCATGTAAGCTACCCGGGAGCATTGGCCGCCCGAAGCCATCCAATAGCCGCTCCCACCATCTACGCCTTCTGCAGCACGCTGACATCGTCGTCGAAATATACTCTGTACCAGCTTCAGAGCTGATCAAAAGAAGATGCAGATAGGCTGCATCTAGAGGTTACCTTCGTGTTGTCCAAAGTATCAAGAATGGCCCCCTGCTTATTCCATCCTTTTAAAAGGTTTTCAGCTTCAGCTCCTCTGAAATGTCCATCCTCCCGTCCTGCGCACGTCCTCGTCCATATAACCACTTCACACCCACGCCCGTTGGAAAGATTCCGCATCGTACATTGCGATTGCGATCTTATCGATCGCATGACATAATCTCCGTCTGGCTTCTCTGGCTGCATTCCAATCACTCCACACATCATCTATCTTGCCACTGCCGGCATTGTGTTTGTTTGCGCAGGCGTTGGTGCTGCGGATGCTCTGCATGGCAGTCTATAAACAAGTTGCAAGCCTCCCAGAGTCACATCCACCATGGCGGTTACCATGACCCACGCACAATTGAAGTCGCTGCAGACGACCGAGCGAGTAGCATCGTGCTTTTCGCTTGTAGGAACAATGTTCATCTTTGTCACTTTTCTCTCTTCGCCCGACTTCCGGAAACCGATCAACAGGCTGGTCTTTTACGCGTCTTGGGGGAACACCCTCTGTAACGTTGCCACCCTTATGTCGGGGTCGCCTATTGAAGCTGGTCCTGACACGCATCTTTGTCAGTTTCAGGGTTTCTTGATTCAGATGTAGGAGATTGTCTCCCATCCCGCTTAAAGACTCTTTGGCTAATAATGAAGGTTTGTACCCGCTGATGCGTTATGGAACTTGGCCATGGCTATCAACGTCTACCTGACACTGTTCAAGAAATACAATGCTTCACAATTGAAGTCCCTGGAGTGGAAATATCATTTGATGTGCTACGGCTGCCCATTCCTCGTGGCTCTTGTCTACGTATTCATCGATACGGCATCAAGGGGCAGGATTTACGGTTCAGCAGTGGTAAGATTTTCATCCAAACCCGAGTGCCTTTTGGGGAGGAAAGCTTACCAAATTTCAGCTGTGGTGCTGGATATCGAGCAAGTGGGACTTTCTCCGCATTGCAACATGCTATGGCCCCGCATGGTACGTGAATCTAATTTCAACATATTTGCTCAAGAGTTAAAGCGATCGACAGGGTCTCCATTATCACCGCGTTCACAATCTACGTGATGGCCGGCCGAGAAATATTCGCAAAGCGCCATCAGCTTCGACTTTTCGCCCAGGCTTCTAACGATCCCATTGACTTCAACAACTACATGAGCGATCCCTCAAAATATCAAGTCACGAACGAATACCAAGTGACCAGTGAATATGCGGCGTTCCCCATGAGCACTGCGGACGGTGGCCGTGTCCCGTCTGCGGGCCCGAAAAGCTCCGCCAGCGATGTCTCAAGCAATCCTAGGACTTACTCGGTCAACATCACCAGCGCCCGTTCTTCCCCTGCCTCCATCTCAAACTTGGCGCAACGCAAGAACAAAGCAACGATGGAAGCCAACCGTGCCGCTTTCGGCTACGCAAAGGTCGCGTCCCTCTTCTTCGTCTCCCTCCTCGTCACTTGGGTCCCCTCTAGCATCAACCGCGTATATTCCCTCATCCACCCCGACACCATTTCTGTGCAGTACACATATGCTGCAGGTATTGTGCTATCGCTTATGGGATTTTGGAATGCGGTCATCTACGTTGCAACTTCGCATCGCGCATGCAGTGCGCTGATCTTCAGCATCTTCAACCACGATGGCAGAGCACTCGCGACAAGGGATGTTGCTGAACTGGGATCGGGGAGATCGAGAGTGAGGGAAGGTTACGGGGATAGCGTTGAAGGGCTGGCTGGGGAACGGGCCAGTGTTAGGGCAAGTGTCAGTGCGTGATCGTCAATTAAGGTGACAGTGGAGTTTTGTCGCCATGAGACCTAAGGCTTGTCGGTCGTTGGCTAAAAGCGAGGGCCATATTCCTTGTGAGTTTCTTGTTGTATAATGGTACCCTAGGACTGGCTCAGTGAGGCAGGCTTTTGGAAACGTGACATGATTGATGTACGATAACGCGCAACGGAAGATTCAAATCGGCCATGAATAGGCCAAATGTTAATGTTATTGAACAGACATGGATGCTCTAGTAATCACATGAGTGTAGACATGTTGACCATCATCTGAGTACTTCGCGGCCCGGTTTTGCGTGGAATCGGAGCTCCAGGACCTGAGACAAAATTCTCAGAAGCATGGAAGACAGAACATAATGCTCGTCAATATTTATTTGTCACTAGCCTTTGTAGGTTTAGCCGTTGCTAAGGGGTCTTGTCTTCGGTTCTCAGCACATGGGATACTCTGCGTGTCTGCTTTTCTCTGGTCGCGGCCCGTTTCGGACGCTAATATCTTGACAGGAAGTCCTCGAACGCGCCTCTGAAGATCCTACCCCACGGCTTACCTTACTCTCCGTGTCCCCTCAATCCGCATGGATTGGACTCTCGCGGGTAGAATGCAATGCCAGCTCACTCGCTGATTATTCGCGCAGAACTGTGTGATGGTGGGGAGACTAACTATCCAAGGTGCTGTCAATTCGCGGAACCAAAATTGGAATCTGCAAGCCAGGCACAGTTGCCATCGTACCATTGGCTTACACCCGGGTAGCCATAGACCGTTCGCGGCGGCAGCCTATGAAGACAGTAGACCAAGGATGTGATGTGTTACGTAGCATTGGCTCTCTTTGGAGGTTAGTTGGCCGAAAGGAGTTCATTATTGTCAAACCGCGAATCTGTTGTGATGATAAATTCCGGAGTTGCGCTCTCAAGATCCGTGGAAAGGCAGCAAAGAGGAAGAGTTTTGTCCGTTGACGGTACCAAATCGTACCATACAGTCGTGAGCTTCTGAGCGAAATTATCTCATCGTGCCGCTTAGCGCCGGGAGTACTTGAACCTTACCCCCGGCTAGAATCTTCCTCGAGTTTGTCAGGAGATAGAATAGTAAACAAAGCGCAAAAGGCATCTTCGTCGTCGCCCACAACGAATACACACTACCCACGACTTCTTGGAAAGACGGCTCCGTTCATGCTCAATTCAAAATTACTTGTAGCCCACTGCCAGACCGCTAGAAACAGATTCTGATGTGCGACGGAGGCCGCAGCAAACAAATCGTAACATGAAGCAACAACCCGAAAGAACATCCCTGCGGCATCGACGACTGCACAAGCTGTTGCAAGCGCCCAAGAGATAACAAAGCCTTGGTAGGCTTTCTCTACCCTTTGGGTGACCTACCTCCACCCAAGGCGGCCCGGCCTCAGCCATGAACCCTCCTCCACCACCTCCTCCTCATGGCAGTAACGCTAGCACCAAAAACGGTCTCCCGGATGGCAATTATGACATATTTATCATTCCTCCGCACTCGGCTGGAGGCGGCTTCTTATACCTGCCCTCATTGCAACCCCAATGGAACAGCTTTGCGGCCGGTGTTGTCACTACATTGCTGGTGGTCATCGTCTCCTATGTAATTGTCCCTGTGCTTAAGGAATGGTTCCAAACCATGGTAGCGGGTGGGGCTTCGTCCGTTATCATATTATTGATCGTTGCAAGCGCCTTCGCCTGGGCTTTGGGAAAGACGACAGCGGGGTCGGGTGGACCAGCACCGGGGCAAGGACATACAGGTGCACCGCCGAGGACTCACACCACTGAGCAAACCGCCGGTGGTCCTCCACCGCAGCCGCAACCTCAGCCACAGCCACAACCACAACCACAACCTCAACCACAGCCGCAGCCGCAATATGCTCCTCCACCGGAACCCAGGCCTCCCCCTCCTAGACCGACATGGCAACGAGCTAATCCAGGACCTTCATTTGGTACAGCAAATCCAGGCGCCGCGAAAGGTGGATGGGAAAAAGCCAGGGAAGAAACAAGCAGGAAGGAAGAGGAGCGCAAGAAAGCGGAGGAGCTTAAAAAGAGAAGAGAGGATGCCGAAAAGGAGCGAGTCATGCAAAGGGAAAAAGACGCTCGTGAGAGAGAAGCGCGAGAAAGACGGGAGAAACTTGAGAAAGAAAGAGCTGAACGACTCGAGCGCGCAGAAAGAGATAGAGCGGAAAGAGCAGAAAAAGCAGAGAAGGCGGAGAAGGCAGACAAGGCAGCACGCCCCGCGTCCCCAACCAAGAGCCATCACCACCCAACAGCCAAGACGGCGACGGACGATGACGCCTATTCGTACAGACCATATGATAATCCGAAGAGACCCTCACACAAAACAGCATCAGCGACAGCTTCGTCGATATATTCCGAATCCTCATACGCACCATCGCAGTCTACAAGTCGAACAACACCTCCTCCATCCCATCGCGGCGCCTACCGGTCCAAGGATCCAGATAAGATCGTCCTCAAGGCGGTGTATTCCTTCAACAACACCTTCACCAAGGTTCCCATTGCGAAACTAGTCTCCGGAATGGGTTCCGTGACAGACGGGCTCATATTACGGATCACGACCGAGGGCCTCTTTATCGACGACGACGTGAGAGGCGTACCGCAGAGAGAATGGGACGTCAAGGCATGGACTCTGAAATTGGTAGAGGTATGGTGTCCCCACCTACACGCGTTGGGAGCAAGCTCTGGCTCCACCCCTGCATCCCGCACTGGCGTACCCGGATTGTTCGGGAAGAAATGGGCGTCGACGGCGCCGACAAGTGAGGAGACGGATGCTTTTCTTGATGCCTCCACGCGCGCATGCAAACCCTATTTTGCCGGCGATTCAAGAATCCGATCTAACCAGAGTGATTTGTCGCAGAGCGGAGAATTCAAAGGACTCCATGTGCTGAGAGCGAGCATCCGGGATCAGGAAGGCAAGCGTTACGTCTTCGTGCTTCAAGAGGAGGAGGGGTGGAAGGTCGCAGTCGGTCTGCAGCGGCTGAGGAGAGGGACTCAGGTTCGAGCACTCGGGGTCAGTGGTATGGCCGTCAACGAAACGAAAGCCATTTTGGAGAATATTGGTTGGGTGTGAGATCGAGGTTCTTTGTTGACAAGGGACCATTCAAGGGGTTTGGTTGGAATGTGGTTGCGATATCCGTCCACAGTGTGGATGAATTCTTTTTCTTCGCACATGTTACAGGTGGGAAGATGATATTCCACATGTCATCGTTACATACCATGGACAACACGTACAGCCGTTGTCATGGATCCTGTCACAGGCCAAGCACAGCATCAGCATGCATAGAGCGACGGAGTTTATTGTTTTAACATTCGGTTCATTCCTTATCATACCCCCCCCTTGAGCGTCAAGAAGCGCGTTGGATGTATATAAAAAGCGTGGCCTGCCACAACGGCGCCGTCCCTGCCAAAAAAAAGGAAATCAGGTTATCTGGATAGGAAAACCAAAGACCACAGACATAACTATACATAATTCTCTACCCTCCCCCCTTGCTCCCCAACCCCCTACTCAAACATCCACTTCAACTCAAACCTCTCCACCACCTCCCCCGCCATCTCAATCTCACACCCTGCAATCCCCACCGCATCATGCACGATCGTCAACCCCCACACCCGCCTCAACACCGCCGCAGCGTGCACCCTCGTCACCCCCGCCCCCGTCGTCCCCGCCGTGCCGAACGTCGCGCTGATGCCCAGCGCGCTCTCCGTATGGTTCAGTATCCTATCGCTGCCGGCGCCGTCGGCGGAGAGCTTTTCGGTGAGCGCTTTTAAGAGGATGGTGGCGCCGGGGTTGGGGGGGCCGGGGGGGCCGTAGGTGTTGATGGTCATTGTTAGGGGGAGGGTGGTTGAGAGGGAGATGCGGAAGGGGGGGGGTGGCCAGGGGGTGTTTTGGATTGAGGGGGCGGTGAGGGGGGGAGGTTGGTTTGGGGGGATGAGGAGGGTTGTTGATAGGGCGATGAAGAGGGGTGGGAGGAGGTGGAGTGGGTGCATGGTTGGGATGGGTGGTGATGAGGTTTTGTGTGTGTATGGGGGTGGAGAGAAGAGGGTATTTAGGTGTGGGAGTGAGCTTTTGTGTGGATTTCGAGTGAGCGATAAGTTAAGTGACAGGTGCTGGCGGCTTCGTTGCGCTTACTCTGTCGTTCTGACATGGTTCGCATAGCTTGTAAATTTGGGGAGAGGAATTACTGGAGAGCGTAGATATTGATGGGGACAGGGACGTGGAAAGGCAAGCGAATTATGAGAGCGCATCGCCAGTCGCGACTATGATGGAAGTATATCGTAATGCAGGCGTGCATTGAATTTTGTCTGATGGAATCTGGATTCATCGTCGAAGAAATGTGGTCGCACCTCAACTTGGTATATGGAAAAGTTCATGCTGTCGTGTTGTCGTACAGAGAAAGCGGTCATGATCTGAGATTCGGGCTGACCTTGCTTGGGTCTTTTGAGATAGGATCCAAATGAACAAAGACACGAGAGACAATTGTTGAGTATGGATTGGGGTAGAGCGAGAAGATCCATTGCTGTGAGCCGCGAGAAGTTAGGACAAGGCCCTTATGCAAGATGGATCCCCTGAGATGGTATCGACAAATTGTCAGTGACGACCCAGTACTCAGAAAACTCACACTCCAGAAAGAATTAACTCTTGCTGCAGAGAGATGGATCAAGCGTGACGATACGGTTGACAATCTTGGAGTTCGATCTGTGCATGGTGACGGTGGTCGCAGCTAGGCTAGTTCTAGTGAACTGCCAACAATGTCCAGCGAAGCAATTTATATGAAACCTATAGCATCAAAATGGCTATCATATTTCTTGTTTCTGGGCTTGGTCAGTTCAACATTTATCAGTTCGTGTCCATGATTGTTTTGACGTTTTTTAGATGGGACCCCTCGGACAGGACTGGATGAGAACCTCAGGCTTGGCATCCAGCCATCCCAGAAGATCTCCAACCACACACCTCAGCCTGCCACCTCCCTCACCGCCAGCCCCCACTACCGAACAGCAAGTATGTATCTCTCCCACGGTACCACTCCTAGCATCATGCGCATTCGAACCAGAACCACATTCCACATTCCACGACAGGCCGATCATGAATCTGGGCGACAGCAACCTTCGGACTGTAAACGTTAGCACCCCTCAGCTCGTTCACGTCAACTCAAAGCAGTCCATTACTGCATCTGACGATTATTATTCACTCTCCGAGGGATCGAGTAACGAAGATCGCTCGACAATTAGGCAGTATGAGACACCACCAATGCAATCGCGCTCGGCGGATGTCAGTCGTGATGCTCTACACCCGGAAGCCAAGCAATCAGAAGCAACCATACCGGCATTGAGTCCTATCAAACACAGACACCCACCTGATCATGGGGCGGTCATTCCACCAGTAACTGGAAAACCCAATATCAAACGGAAGCCCGTATCCTCGTCCACTTTCTCATTGTCGTCCGACGGAACCGTCGTCCGGAGGCCCATGGACCAGATTTCCCCACCTACTCCAGGCGTCGATGACACACCTTATATCCACTTCGCCATCGAACAACTGACAAGAGACGAAGAGGTCACATACGAAGATGGCGGGAGCGAAGCATCATACCCTGTGGAAAGAGACGCAACCTTGGGATATCACCCTGCAAGGATACCAAAACCGCAGAAGAAGCGCCCTGATCCCAATTGGAGACAGCAAAACGAAATTACAGCGCCCGATAACGAAAGCATTCTCCTCCCAGCAGAACCCACTACCGACGATTTCAGACACCCTAGACTCAACTTCAAGCCTCAATCACTTCGATTACTATCTCTCGGCAGCCTCTTCCTCTGCTGCCTGCTCATGATCATTGGCCTTCTCTTCTGCGCCATATGGCCATCCTCGCACAACGGTTTATGGGAATACGACAGTGTCGGCAGCGGTCGATATTTTGTCTTCCAATACCTTCCTACACTTCTCGCCAGTGTCATCATCATCTGGTTACTCATTGTGCAAAACGCTGTACATCGAACTCAACCATTCATCGCATTGTCATCTGGACGAGGTACACCTAATTCCGGCGTTCTGCATGGTTTGACGATTTTCCCGACAAAGTTTATTATACCCGATTTGGCTTTCTTCAAGCACCACGAGCCCTTACTAGGCCTGTGCTCTGTAATTTTCTGGCTTGCTTTATGGACTGTCCCCTTACAGAGTTGTTTGTTTCAGACGCGTTATTATACCCCGGATAACATTTGGAGGTGGACAACAGTCCTGGGGATTGCGTATACCTTGTTTGCTTTGTACCTGCTATTAGCTTTCGCGCTTCTGCTTCTTATCATCCGCATCACATTTCGCCATACGGGCCTCAAGTGGGACCCTGTGTCGCTTGCAGACCTGCTGACAATCTTCCATTCATCGAATTTTCTTTCGGACTTTGAGCGCTCAGAAGTCGTCGGGCGATATTCGACTTACTTTTCAGCGAAGTACCTTAGACTCGGGTACTGGCAGACAACGAGACAGCACGAGGCGTTCTACGGCATTGGAGAGGAGAACGTTCTCACCAAAAGGTACTCCCTGGACCGAGGCAAGATGACACCTGTCACCAAGCTTTCGGACGTCGATTTAGAAGCCCAACGGCCAGAGAAGCAATCCACATTCAACACCCTCCAGCAAGATATCCACACTCCAGATGTGCGTTACAGGTGGCTACCATGGTTTCTAAGGGACGGTTCCGCCCTTGCCTGGATACTTATTGCGATCGCCTTGATGCTCGCATTTGTCATCGTCAGCTTCGTCAACAGTGCCGTGCAGCAGGGCTTCCTACCTCAGCTTCCAGCCCCTACTTCACCTCAAGGCTTGTCACCAGCCGACTTCTTGTACAGCTTCGTGCCATCCTTCCTTGGCATGATCCTCTTCCTTGTTTGGCAACCCATCGATATGTACTTTCGCGCGCTTCAACCGTTCGCCAATCTCGCAAACAAGGGAGGTTGCTCGGCGGAAGAATCTCTGCTGATGGACTATCCTTCGCGTCTGCCAGTCGACATAACCGTTGAAGCTACCTTGAGCGGCCACTACAGAGTCGCGTGGATTTCCTTCATGGGGCTACTATCAATCTCCCTCCCGATCCTGGCCGGTGGAGTCTTCACAGCGCAATACGTTGGCAGCAACCAAAGTGTCCGCATGATAGCCCATATGTCAGCGTACTATTTATTGGTCGTCATCGTCATCATCTACGCGCTTTCATTCCTGACAATTTGGCCAACCCGAAAACGGCAACTGCCTCACGACATCAGCACTGTCGGTGACCTCGTCAGCTTCTTCTACAAGAGTACATTGCTTGCAGATGCAGTTTTCGAAGAGCCTCGGAGCAAGACTGATTTGGTGACGAGGCTTATGGGGAGATTGACGGGCGAAAAGGGGTTTTCGAAGTATGCATTTGGGACCTTCACCGGAGTGGGGGGAAGTGAGCATTTGGGTATTCACAGGTTAGAGGATCGCCGTTCGCTTCGGAGAGTACGGACGACTGAGGGTGCCAATACGAGCAATACGAAGAAATGATCTGATTTTGCGTTGCGGCATTAGCGTGGAGCGATGAATGCATTTACACGGATGGGCATGACACACGGTTTTATGGATATGCTGTATACTTTATGGTATAACGGCAGGATAGTCGTCATGAAAGTGTATAGAGGGAGGTGTAATATATAATGCGTAGTACGAACTACTGTCTTGTCCTCTGAGAGAAAAACACAATCACCACCATTGGATTAGCACCAATAGGAATCAAACGAATTCTGTTATGTGTTCCGTCAAGCCTCTTGACATGAATTTGTGGCGCTCCTACTCCGTAATGCAAGGGCTTAATAATTTCTGAGATTAGCGCAGCCTGCCCACGCAACAATCAAGTATCCAATCCATGGCTCTCGCAGTCATACTACTCAATGCAGCCTCACCGGCTCGTATCGCATGCGCAATTTAATGGCAAGTCCACGCGCCCTCGGATCGGTACCATCGAAACAACGCCCTTTTCATATCCCAGAACCCCTCTGTACCTGCATCAATGTTGATATCTGGTGCACCCATACACTATAATGCCCAACCTAAAGCCAAAGGTACCAGCTAGCACTCGCCCCTCCACCCATATCAAGACCTACAAAGCCTCAAATCCCGACCTTCACGGACCATGACGCCTGCATGCCTGAGTACACGCAGCCAGGAAAGCGGTGTACAAGTATTCTACATGCAGCTGGCCGAGACTTGCAGCTCGTGTTGTCCACGATACCCCATGTTTGAAGCTGCCTTCTTCTGCTCAATTAGGATGAGAAGGGTGCATAGACTGCCAGGTGCTTCCCTGTGAATGAATGCGTATATTGGCAGAGGCGAGCTAAAGATATCTCGGTCCTCTTCTTCTTCTTCACTATGTCTATTTTGGCAGAAGCTTGAGAATCACGTGTGAAAAACGCCCCTCTTTTTTTCTATCGATCCATAACATTGCAGCTCGTGGACGGTAAGTCAAGCTCTTATGCAGGATCTGGGTTGTGGCTGTACGGACACAGGTATTTGATCACTACTACGCTCGTAGTGTTATTGTCGGAGGTATTCGATAATAGGGCTCTAACTATCCACACGCTAGCTTCGTCCAAACGCATAGTGGCAGCTGATGTAAAAGTGTGGTAACATTTTGTATTTGTTTTCAGGCATCTAGCATCAACTCTTATGCCTGGTCGCCAATCTCGTTCCCATACACTCAAGTATCGCACGTATACAATTGGATGATCATTCAATATGAGGACTGCCATCATACTGACATTTAACCTCTACCTCGAGCAAGCAGTCGGCAACATACCGGTGAGCTATGAGCGTACAGTCACTCTCACATGCAACCACTCTCTCATCCAATTGCCTGGCTACACTGGATGTCTACGCGGCATGTCGTGTATCGGCGACGAGATGTGGGCGCTCAAACTGCGATTACACCAATGGAAATACAATACTGACATACCGCAGTTGCGTTAAGCCCGCACTACATGCGAGACCTTTGGGCTTCGAAATCGAGAACAGCAAATCCTCCTCACACAACGACGTCCTCACTCCTAGCTATGTTCCCGTTGGGAAGTGCGGGCCAGAGCATGGCGGACTTGCTTGCGATCCTCGCAGTACAGCGTACAGCAGATCATCCTGCGTAAGTTATGCCATTGCCTTGTTTATCACGGTACGCTGACTATAAGGTCATGCAGCTAAGGTACGGTAGGTTTGGGAGCCCGGTCGAACATTGCGGTATAGGCGGCACGTCTGGATGCACAATTTCCAAACGTCAGACAGGTCCTACAGCATCTCGATCGGACGGGCGTTGCGGATCAGCGTTCGCTGGCGCCATCTGTGATCCCAATGGGCCCTATGGGGGCTGTTGCAGCCAGTATGGGTACTGCGGCTCGACGCCTGATCAGTGAGTATCCAATCCATTCTCGATATGGTTCTTTCGACGAGGTGTATTCCAGGTTTAGTACCCTGCGGCCCATATTATGCCAATGATACATGTGGTTACGTCATGGAATGGTTACCTTTGAGATATATCTTTTTGCTGATATGGCACTTACAGCTGCCTGGTCTCCAATGGATGCCAGAATGGCTGCACGGGGGCTGTCGAACCGACCAATACCGCCGCTTCTACTGCATCAGTAACTCAGGAACCTGTTTTGGGGAGTCCCACAGCCGCTCCACCCACGGGCCCTGATACTACCGATGGCACATGTGGCTCTGGCAACGGGAACACTGTCTGTGGTAGCTGGCCTAATGGGCCTTGTTGCAGCCTATATGGGGTCGGTCATCAAGATAGATCTCTAGGATCAGCAAGTACTAATATAGTCCCAGTTCTGTGGAATAGATGCAGCCCACTGTGGCAGCGGGTGTCAAAGCGGTCCTTGTGTGGGTCCTCCTGAGATTCCTGCACCGGGACCTTCACCTGCACCAGCAAATCCAAATCCGGGGACTTTCAACATTGTGGGACAATCAGGTGTGCCGGCCATGCACACTGGCTTGATGCCCAACGGACGGGTCGTTTTCTTGGACAAGGTCGAGAATTACACTCAGATACAGCTGCCCAACGGCCAGTATGCATATTCCGCAGAGTACGTCTCCTGTTGTCCGCTTCAACGATCGCGGAGTAGCGAGACTTGGCTCGGAAGCTTCTTCTCCTTTCTTTTGTAGACTCCTAGCGCTGACACCGGAACGACATATAGATACGACCCCACAACAAACACGGCTGTAGGACTTTCATACAAAGTACTCAATTTTCTCTGCCTATTCCATTCGCGAATTCGAGGCTAAAACCCATCTAGACCAACGCTTTCTGCTCTGGAGGCGCTTTCCTTGCCGATGGTCGCTGGGTATCACTTGGTGGCAACGCCCCTCTTGACTTCATTGACCCCACGATCAGCAATGGGTTCCAAGCTATGTGCGTGATATCTCCTCCCAGACATCGTATTTTTGGACTGTGTTGCAGTCCTTGAGACATGACTATGGGAAGCGTTACTCCTTGGCTATGTCTCATGGTTGAGATTATTCCTTGAGGGGGTAGATACTGATTACGAAACCACCCAGCCGCTACCTATCCCGATCATTCAGTGATGCTTCGGAAGATGGAAGTAATTGGAGCGAGCCTGGTAACCAGCTAGCCAGTGCACGATGGTATGCTAGCGTGCAAACAATGCCCGATGGGACCGTCTTCGTGGCCTCTGGAAGCCTTAACGGACTAGACCCTACCGTGCCTGCCAACAACAATCCGACGTACGAGATCCTTAATGCTGAAGGCGTATCGAGTGGGCGTAGCGTTCCGTTGGCCATCTTAAGCAAGAACCAGGTACGTCGTCTCCGATAACCGACTCCCTTTCTATGCGGTAATGGGTTACCAAACACAGATCCATGTTACTTGTCACTGACTTTGATTTCATGCAAAGCCGTATTACATGTATCCCTTTATACATCTCCTGAGCACTGGGGATCTGTTCATCTTCGTATCAAAATCAGCGGAGGTGTTCAACGTTGCTGAGAATTTGGTTGTAGCATCCCTCCCAGATCTCATTGGAGACTATCGGACTTATCCCAATGGAGGTGGTAGCGTTCTACTCCCTCTCTTTAGTACCAATCAGTGGGCTCCTGAAATCGTTGTATGCGGGGGAGGGGCATACCAAGACATAACGAGTCCAACAGATCCAAGCTGTGGTAGTATTGAGCCTTTATCCGCAAACCCGACGTGGGCGTTAGAATCCATGCCAGAGGGCCGGGGCATGGTAGAGGGTGTGCTCCTCCCAGACGGCAACGTACTCTGGCTTAACGGAGCCAATCAGGGCGCTGAAGGTTTCGGTCTTGCTACTGCTCCGACTCTCGAAGCGCTGATCTATAACCCAACGAAGCCAGTCGGACAACGCTTCACTACCGGCGCTAGCTCTACAATTGCTAGATTATACCACTCCGTCGCTCTCTTACTTTTGGACGGTACCGTAATGGTCGCTGGCTCCAATCCTGTTCAGCAGCCGGTCCTCACCCCAGTGCCAAATCAGACACCTTCGGAGGACTTTATTACAGAGTTCAGGGTGGAAGTATACACGCCTCCTTATCTGCAAGGAAACGCTCAGCGGCCAACCAATGTGGTGCTGTCCTCGAAAACCCTTGCAGCAGATGCAAGTGCTTTCACAATCACACTCAACGCACCTGCTGGAAACACGGCGATTGCTGTTGCGCTCTACCACGGTGGATACGTCACCCATTCGCTTCATATGAACCACCGTATGCTATTCCTCGACAACAATGGCTATGTTGCCGGCGCCACCTCCCAAACTTTGACAGTTACAACACCACCTAACAACAACATAGCACAACCTGGGCCATATGTGGTCTATGTGACCTGCGATGGTGTGCCGGCTATCGGACAATTCGTCATGGTGACCTAATGAGATACGTATGATATGGGAGGAACATCGCGAATGATATAGAGTTTCTATCGTATGCTTCAAAGGGTTTTGCATAATGCACGAATATCGACACGACTTTGATGGGCAACGTAGGGTGGATTTAGCTATTGATGAGCATTTACCCTATGGATCGCACGTCAGCCTGAGCTTAGGTAGTGATTATTGCTGAACATCAGCTATCGGCTCGTATGTAGCTTGTGGTAACGCTCGGATTTCGACGGTTTATTGACCAGTATGTAACGATAAAGTCACGAGTATTGACGATTGTGTATAGCCCCCCGGCTTGATTGGGCCTAGTCTCTTCTGATCGTACTCTACACCCAAGCTACCACTATCACATCAGATATGGCAGCTCTAGCTTTGATAAGCTCGTGGGACAGACGGTATTGGCCACGGAAGGGACCCGAGGCAACGGTCAGGCTATGGCTTCGGCACGCGCAGAGACCGATCCTGACCTTCTACTGGTCCATGTAGGGGAGACTGCCTTGTGACAATCAGTACGGAGTGGAAGAGCGAGATACAACCAATGAGACGAGAAGAAGGACGTTGGAAGATGTGGGAGAGGAGTGCGTGTCTATGAGGTGCATCTGTCTTCACAGGAGTCTGTCTGCAGTCTTGAGTCCGGGGTTCGTGCAGACGGGCACAAGATGATGAGATCCTGCTTCACGTCTGTGGGGGTATCCAGCATAGAAGCGCCAGCCATGTCTCCCAGATCGACGAACTTCAATTACGTAGGTCCGTCCGCGAGCTCTCCCAACGAGGCATACATCGCAGTGATAACAGATCTGCAGGCCATTCGGGTTAATCTTAGAGTACGAATGTCATCATGCTGTCCCCTGTGACGTTAGGGCATACAGATTCCGGTATGAGACCAACTCTTCGGGTAAGAACGGAACCGTCGTCGATATCGCCTCGCTACAATCGATTCGAGATGGCTATGCGGTACCTGCATATGCTGCTTGGACAACAGGCGTCGCTCCGCTCCGAATACCAAGGTGTCATTCAGGAGAAGGTTGCATCTGATAACACCATCGTACTCGGATAGTATTACTAGAGAGCTGGATACAGCCGTCGTGGAGGACGATGAGCGGGCTAAGAGTATCTCGAGAAGGCTTTTCGGCAGACCAATGAGGGACTCCTGAAGATCTTAGAGTGTGCTCTGGTCGCCTCAAGGTAATATGGCAAGGCTGGGAGGCCCACAGCAGAGGATGGTGAATGGTGGGATGGACTGCGATCTAACCGTTCGATATATGTTGGGGCTTCCATCATCGGTCTTCCTTCATCCCTCTTCCTTTCTCCCTCTGCATTTATCCACTATCGACTAACAATCGACTATCGATTATCGACCGGGTACCTCATATTCTTATCAAAGCTACCAACGGGGAAGCGGGACATCCGCAAAAATAAGGCCGCCGATCTGCAGTGACAGCTCTAGAAACCCCACTTTTCCCGCTCCTTCGGCTCTAGTCTCCGGCGCCCGTCGATAAACCACCAGCCGGCTACTTCCAGAATCCATCCGTCAATACTTGCCATAATCCAAGCGACAGCGACGAGAAACAGGTGAGATTTATTCAAGCTTGATAGTAAGCTTCATACCGACTATGAGACTCATCCGCTGCAATTGCAAAAGTGTTGTGGGTGATATCTGTGCTCTGCATTGGTTATCGCACAACGTCTTGGCTGATGGACATTGAAGACTAGCCTGAGTCTCCAAATCCCAATCAGATAACACATGCGGACACCAGTCTTCTGCAACGAGCGCTGCTCACTGCTTGATTCTGCCACTAACTCGCCCACTACCGTGGTTACCCCACGTTGGCCAGGCTCTTCCGATTAGCAGCGCCGCCAGTGCCGGAACGATCAGGGATTGCCTCTCCATTATCGGTCTCTTGGTCACAGCTAGGTGTGCGCCCTCCGCCCCTACCAGCCCGGTCTCCAGATGTGTGGTGGTTCCATTGTGAGCAGATAGCACTGCTTCGATCCTTACAGCTCGGTCACCAAAGCTCATGCATACTCGACATCGGTCATGCGAGTCGGAGTTTTTGTGACGCACTTTTGACACTTCGAATATTTCAAAACGGGGGGATTTCGCCGTTGTCGCTCTCGCCGTTGCCTGCGTATCCCCACACGCCCCCTCAAGGGAGGAAGAGCCAAGTATACCTTCACCCTATGCAGAGGCCACGCCCTTTTCGGTAACCGGCGCACCATGTTGACGTTTGAGGGTGCCAAACCAGTCGTCCTCCTGCTTGGAGAGGTCATTCTGGCACAAGCGGAGTGGAACTCTTTGAGGGCGATTGCGAAGCTGCGCGTATGAATTAGAGCTTGGCGGGCGAAGGGGGCTGTATGAGTGCTGACGGTGCTTCAACAGCAAGTCAACAATGGCACACGCGATCAGTTTCTTACCGATTGCAGGGAGGGTGTCTACGAGGGAGTGCTGGCGATCTCGAGGACCTACGATTCCACTCAGGTGAAGCGTTTGAGCTCTTCTACTGCTATCTGCACCCAATGGCCAACTTACCCGTTCTTTTAGATAACTGGTCCCTTCGACCAAGAGCTCATCGATCTCCTTCCCCCAAGCCTAAAGTTCGTCATACATAACGGCGCCGGCTATGATTCCATTGACGCCGCCGCTTGCGCAGCCCGCCGTATCTCAGTCTCTAATACGCCAGGTGCCGTTGACGCTTGCAGCGCCGACACGACCATCTTCCTAATGCTCGGTGCCCTACGCCGCATACACGTTCCTTATACAGCCCTCCGTGCTGGACAATGGCGGGGCAATATGGGCTTGACCCACGAGCCAGAAGGCAAAACACTGGGGATACTGGGCATGGGCGGCATTGGCACGGCGGTGGCCAAGAGGGCACAACCCTTCGGAGTGCATCTGCAATACCACAATCGAAATTGCATTCCGGAGCATTTGAACGCGACAGGAGCCAAGTACGTGGGTTTCGAAGAGCTGCTGCGAACCTCCGATATAATCTCGGTCCACCTACCCCTGAACGCCAGCACGCGAGGCTTGATTTCCCACCAAGAAATCACCATGATGAAAGACGGGGTCGTAATCGTCAACACCGCGCGCGGACCCATCGTCGACGAGGACGCCCTCCTCGCAGCCCTCGAATCCGGCAAGATATGGGGCGTGGGGCTCGACGTGCACGAGCACGAACCGGACGTCCACCCCGGGCTCATTGCGAACGAGAATTGCGTGCTTCTACCGCATGTGGGGACCGCGACGGTGGAGACGCAGCGGAAGATGGAAGTTCTCGTTGTGGAGAATGTGAGGAGTGCGTTGGAGAGCGGGTGTTTGCTCACGCCGGTGCAGGAGACGAAGAAGATGATTGCCATGAATGGATTTGCGCAATGAGAACTGATGGTATAGAGGCGGGTAAGATTATTATGAGAGAGATTGTCATGACTTTTAGAAGGGCAGATAGACGGGCTTGTTTCTCGCTGGGAAAGATAAAAGAATCCATTCGTTGACTTTTTTCGTCTGCGAAGTCCCGAGTCAGGAATGACGATTTGTGTTCAGCCGGATTTCGTTCAGCCGTAAAACGGTAGCGAGTATCCATAGAAGAAAAGCGCCGTATATCCCACGTCCTGGCAACTTTGGCATCCGTCTCGCGGTACCTTACCTCGGTAAAAGCCCCTGAAACGGACTGAGCTCGCTCCCCCATTCGCCACACCTCCCCTTTACGAACCATCTTCTTCTAATCCCCCCACAGACACAGACCTGAAGATCAACATCTCTCTCTTGAGAAATATCCAAACCATCTACTTTACTATCTACCCTAAGATGAAGTCTTTGACTCCAATAAACCAAGGCATATCTCCAGAACCCCTGAATCAAATCGTGGGTTTTCCGAGAAGCCGATTGCATGGTACATTCACCTCGGTCTACCTTACTCCATAAGGGTAATTTTCTCATACGCCGCTCCCTCCCTTTTTCGCCCTCCTAAGTCTTAAAGCCATCAATATCTATAGCTTTCGCTTTCCCATTTCCATCATTCACACCTTTCCCTTTCCCATCATCCACTACCCTCCTTCCCCCATCCCCATCCCCCTCTCCAAAACCCCACCACCCCCTACTTCCGCCGCTCTATCAGCCTCCCTCCTCCAACCGATATTACCCCACACCTACATCCTTGCGTTCGTATATTGGTACCCATGATTAGCGGAGAATAGTGTTAGTGCTAGATCTAGATCTATGATTAGGATGAGGATGAGGATGAGGATGGGGATGATATCTATGTCTTTGGCGAGGTAGCTTGGGGTATTTTGGTAGCGATGGTATGGGATAGTGGGAGGGTGGAGATTGGATATAGCAGCTAAGGGTCTGATCTTTTTTCCGTTTAATGGTTTTTCAGAATGAGGGATTGAATTTATGCTGGCTAGGCAGCTGCTGTTGCATTACATAGGAGTTCATCATGTTTTTTATGTATCACTTGGATTATCCGATCGTGTCTGCGATTCGTCACGGATCGAGAGATGGGAATCCTCGGTATTCTATCCTTGGTGGAGGGGAAGTATGAGTGGGAGGCATGTTGGGATGGATGGATATGCGAGTGCTACGCAGGCCGAGTACAAAAATTCCAGTCCGGCTTATACAGGTGCGATTTGTAGGTAGAAGTGGAAGAGCATCGTTCTGGCTAGCGCTCGTGAGTTGAAGTATTTAATCTTATATGCAAAGTCTAGGTAGATGCGACGCTCGTAGTGCCACACCAAATCTTTCCAGCTTGATAACTAGATGATTCCGCGTGCCTATTGACGAAGTCTTATTCTTCGTAGAAAAAATGCATTTTAGATGAAGATGCTATGACCGTGTTGGATCGCACTGTAAGATTGCAGATGCATTTCGGTCCGTAGAGAATGGCAAGATGTAACAAGAAGTTCTCGTAGCTTTGCCTGGACGTCCATACCATGTGGGAAGTATAGCTGGTCCTCTGCGCTGCCTCATCATACTTCCCGTGGATACTTAGAACGGTTACCTAAGGAATTCTGGGCGATCGTGCCTGTATCACAGAATCGTAGCAGAACAAAGGTCGAGGATTTTCGGCCCGTTGCAAGGGAAATTTCCTCTCCACACACTGTGGAAACTCCCATCGTTGTTTGATAGGCTGGTTGTTTTTCCCAACCTCATTGATGCTGTATCACGCCTACTTTGGTCCTCAAAATTTCAGGTGGAATATTAATGCACGGAGGAAGGTGCATCTCGTGCTATCTCGTGGACAATCTCGTTGAAAAGGTTGTGTCGCAGTCGCCTTTTTCTTCATCTTCTGTTGATGGCTCATTCACGAATGATTGCCGTTAGTAGTTGCCCTCCGTGATCAAGAGGCAAACCATCACGCAATACCTGGTGCTCTACCTTAGCAGTGGGTGTAATGGGGGTGCTCGTCAGCATCCCTGCTGAAAGCCTATTGGCTCTGGATATCGGTAACTCGTCATTGCGAATAGAGCCTCCAAAACTGTGATTGAGGCCATACCATGACTCCCTGTGCCCCAGCCGCGACAATGTCAGCAATGCTGGAGCAGCTCCAGAGCAGGAAATCATGATATTAGGAAGCTGTTTCGGCTCAGAATTTCAGATCCAGTTCATTTTAGGCTTATCAAACCATCTTAGCAAGCAAATTATATGTCGCGGAGGTTCGGACCCTTACCGTATACTGGTTGCAAGATCCGGACTTATGCCCGCGAACTGGAGCATTTAAGAGGCGGTCGTATTTAAGAGCTCGTTCTCGTCGGATAGGTAAAGGTAGATAAGTGAAAGTGAAGCAGAAACAGTGTTGAAGGTGGCGAGGAGTGACTGGGGTATCAGCTAAACCTATGAAGGCTAGCTCTGGACTGCACATCATCAAGATCTACCAGCACTAGTCACCAAACCCCAACATGTCATGCTGTTCGGACATCTCGCCGAATCCTCGAATACGGAGCAATATGAGCGATGGCAGTGCGATTGGTTCTTTCAACACGCCTCGACTGGTTGTGATTTGTCGCTAATACTTACTTCCCACGCGACCTCTACTCAATGGCACTTCTTCTTTCCCATGTGCACAAGACCTGTGAGAGGCATTCGGGAGCCGAGCGAATTAAGATGTCTCAGACTACTCATCGATTTGCTCTTCCTAAAGATATTCAGCGGCCGTTATTTTAGTCCTGGAAATCTGATATGGAGCTGGGACCCCCGAGTATGACGTAGCTAGGAGTCTGCATCGAGATCGCTTACGCTCTTCAGCATCATCGCGATATGCCCAAGCCATTGCAGACATCTGAAGACATTGGATACCTTCCTGCTTCAATAGAACAATCCGACCGCACACTCGTTGGGCGGAGGTAGCTCCGATGATGCCCATCCAGATAGGATTGTGGACGGAGATAGTTCCGATGTTGTCCATCATGATTAATACCTCCGCGTGCATCATGCGAATCATTCTTCTACCCTACTCGAAAGTATTTGAATGACTTGGATCAGTTTACTTGGTCATCCACAAGTCTGGAAAGATGGCATCGATTATGGAGCTGAGTGCTGAAATTCGCTGCATGATCTATCAACACCTCTTCAGACTACCTGATGGTCAACTTCTGGCTTTGTCCAGGGAGCCAGAGCACGACTACAGCCATGGTCCGCCAACCGACTGGGTCGCCGACTCACGCGACGAAGGACTCGTGTACGACGTCGACGCTGAGAGACCAGAGCCCACTAATTCTCGCTTTCTAAGAACGTGTCGCAAGATCAACAACGAAGCGACTCCGATCTTCTATGGCGCCAACAGAATCAGCTTGTACGCAGAAGACAACAATGACATCTTCTACTGGCTCCTCGACATTGGTGAGGATAACCGGCGCGCGATCCGTCATCTTGAAATAAGCTGGGCGTATGGAGTGAGCATTGCATCTGGGAGGGGGAACATACGTCATATCCTGGAAGCCATCAATGATATGGATGATGCGGAGGAGGACGAGATCCAGAAGCGCCGGCAACAACTCATCCAAATCGTGCAGCGATTAGAGGTCAAGACGGTCCGACTTAGTCAGTATACCCCCAAATGGGCTTGCGAATAGAGAAGTGGCAGTTGAAGGAATACGATTCTCGAGACAATTGAACGTCACACCCTTCGAAAGCAGAACCTAAGTACAACAAGTACTCTGCTGAAGTTGCTGTGACGTATTCTGTTGGATTGTGTTTAGCAATTCTGGTCAAGTGAAACCACATCGGCTTGAACACTGTCCAAACTTCTCGAGGATACTATCCTCGTCGCTGCCGCTTCTCTAACAGCAAACCTAGGAGTTCAGCCTTCCTCCCTAGGCATGTCTCGCGTAGCTGACCTATCTTCGCCAGTCATCAGAACGCTCAACCTACTCATCAGCAATCAACACCTTATCTCCCTTGGAGTTTATCTGCCAGGAGTTGATGGTGGAGATATCTGGGATCTTCCTAATGCGAACATATACTTTGCGGAAGAGATCTTCTCTAATACCACCACCAACGTGCATGCCTGTATCCCGAAGGCTCTCTCGAGAATGCTCGGTCTCCGAATCCTCGCGATCGGATATACGAGAGATATCGGACTTGCGGAGACTATTGCTAGAGAAGCGGGCGCAAAGGAGTTGGTCATCCATACCTGTCCAGAAGCTCAGAGCCTGAATTTAAGCGACGAGGAACGAGCGTTGTGGGAGGAGAAAGGGTGGCGATTAGAGGGCAAGAAGGCGTGCAAGACCTTGATGGAAGCATGGCGTATGCAGCCGCAACATGAAAGATCTCATGAAGGATACTCCGAGGGAGGTAGACTGACAGCTGACATGGAGGTTGATATTTAGCTTCATAGACCTCAAAGCCTAGGTACGATAGTATTCCGTTTCTCCACAGCTATCAAGCTTCGAGCTTACAGGTTTCCTATAGCCGCAATGTAGATGGCTGCCCGCATAGTCCATGACTGTTAGATCTGGCTCAGCAAGTTCGACAGTGTTACTGTTTCATTATCTTTCACTTTTAGAAAAAACGCAATCCCTGCTTTAGTGGAAGCGCAGGTATGTGACGATTAGAGCGTGGAAAGGTGAACCGGATCATTCTTCATCCTATTCTAACCCGAGCTAGGGGATCTTGATAGCGTGCGGAACGACGGGTCCTCCCGGGACCGACCGAGGCTTGGGTCGAAGGGTCCATTAGGGGTCCATCCACTTCATCCGTTCTCCATAATCATCACCCTCATGCGAGTGTTCCTTATCAGAGTATCATGGCTCCAGCTCAAGAGAAATTCCCACCTCGACCCATATCAGATGGCGAGAATTCCTGTTACACTATCTTCGTCCGCCTTCCTTTCCCTCGAGGCGACTTTGTTGATCCTCCCAAGGTTTGCTGCTGTTGAAAATAACGAAGCAATCTCGCTGCTAATATATTCGAAGGTGATGTGGAACCCAGCCAAGGATCGTGAACTTTGGGATCTACTCGCAAGAGCTACGTCTAAAGCTAGAGACCTGGACTGTAAGACATGTGGATGTGTTTGTACACCAAGTATATACTGACTGGTACTCGTCAGGGCAAGCAACGTTCGTCAGACCAAGAGTGCAGGACGATTGCAATTCAATGCATACTTATACCCTCCCAGTGCCGATCGGTTTGGTGTCTCCCTTGCCTTCCTTACACAGCAGGCAGCATGGCTTTACGAACGACAGCTCTCTCAAGTCCGGGCTCAGCTGCGCAAGGTTAACAAACCTTCATCAGTCGGCACTTCTCTGACGCCCGAATCTATATCCGGAAGTGTTCTGGCGGGTGAACATGCTGTGACAAGAGGAGGCAGAGGAGGTACGACTTTCAGAAGCTTCGGAGGTGAGATGAATTAAAGTTTGTCCAGGCTCCCCGGCACCATCCTCGCTATCACACCGACCGAAAGAGCGCACAATCTCCCGTGGTGAAGAAAGTATGGAAACACCGATCATAGCAAGAGGTATGCTTGCGAATATAGGTGAGCGCGGGAAGCAGCTGAGACCATCGCCAGGGCACCCTATGTCTCGAACCGCTTCAAATAATACTGTCACACAAACGCAGAGGGATCTGCTTCCTGTATCGCCTCACTTCACTACGGAAAGACACTCATCCTTTGGGAATGGAAGCCGAAAAGCCTCGCTCCGTTCCACCGAAGTATCGCGGCAAGATAAGCCTGGTTTCCTGCCCAGAGAAGCTAGCCCATCTGCAATAGCGAGTTCATCGTCCAGCTCCTCCTCATCCGACTCAGACGCCCCCCATCCCATGTCAAGAAGTCGAGCTTTCGCGTCACGAAGACCACGATTCGCATTGACCAACGCCCCAATGAAGACTTTGTCAGATGCAGACGGAGAAGATGAAGACTCGGCGCCATTTCTCCCCTTTTCAGCCGCAAGACCTACCACGCCACCTCCGCCGAATGATCCTGGTGCCACTGTAAACATATCACCAAAGCGACCAGCACCAGCAGCTCGCCGACTACCCCCTCAATCCCCAGCGAAGCACAGACAAGCCCTTGCCGCCCGAACGCCTCATTCATCCTCGTCTTCGTCACAGTCCCAGCCTCATTCTCAAAATCGAGCACAGCATAACCCGCTTTCGGCTCTATCGCCGAAGCAAAGGCGTGCAGCAAAGGAGGAGAGCGAAGGCACGCCAAGTATGGGTAGTAGCTTCAGCGATCTCGATGATGCGAGCGTGACCCAGAGTGCATTGGAAGAAGCGTTGGCTAATGAGATGCCGCAGGGGGCCATAGGGAGCAGAATGAGCACGATTAGTCAGGCTTTAAGATCGAGGTATCTGTAACCCAAGGAAACACATGACAGCGCCCGGTTTCTCAGCACGTTGGCTAGAGATACTAGTGAGACGCTAATCGCAGTGTATCGCGATTCGATGAAATCAGCATATTCTCTCCGTGGTCCGCTTTCTGATTTTCTAGCCCTTGATGCGCAGTCATCGAAAGTACGATATTTACTATCTTCAAGATCTGTATGGTCAGCTAGATTATGGGGTATCTTGAGAGTGCAATTAAATCTCGCTATCAAGCAGGAAAATTATCAAGGCAACGCATATCTGCAAGGGGGAAATCTGCTACGAAAATGCGCACGAAAAGACCCCGTGCCCAGCTAGTCGTCTGTGAGGTCGACGGTCTCAGTCCTTTTTGACCTTCGAGGTCTTTGACGAGAGCCAGCATCCGCCTCGGTTTTCTCGCGCTCTCGCTTCACACTCGTCGTATATTCTGGCTTGACAATGAGCTCGTCCTCCAAGAGAGCCAACCGGGCCTACGATCAGAATCAGTAGGTGGCACGTGAACTCGAGTGGCAAGGACTGCGCCTACCCTTAAATTCTGTACCTCCTGCTGCAGGTCCTCGGGAGCAACTCGAGGATCTGGAACCTCGATCGCAGGGGAGGGACTTCGTGGTATGCACCCTAAAATTTGCAAAGCGCCTTGGGCATCTGTGAGTGTAAGTCTTTGAGCTTAAGCCAAGGGCACTCACTCCTTGATCTATAATGAATGATGTATTTCACAACATTGCCCACTGGCCCTGGAATTGGATGCATTACATAATACGAAGGCTCCTGTGCTGGGACTGGACGAGCGTTGGTCAAGCTAGATCATCGATCATGAGCATGCAATTATACCAAAAGTCAGATATTGGCAAAAACTACCCTATAATGTTGGTAACGGTCCTGCCTTTCAAGGATCTCTCAGAAAACTCATCAACAATCGTGGATTTTGTCGCCATCGAACTTGGCTTCGGCACATCTCGTTTTTCTCGGCGTACTCGCTGGACTCGAATGTCAATAGTGCCAAGTCTGTCAATTTGTTTGACCGGAGGCCTCGTGCCTGCAGTTTCCTCTAAAATGATAGTGTTAGGGCTATCTTACAAGGTTGAGAACGCTGCACGGCATACTTATTTTCAATTTACCAAAAGTGTAGTCGCTTTGCATCCATTGCCCAGCTCTTGAACAAAAATGGGTTTCACCAGTGAAGACTAATTCTTCGGGCTTGCCTCGGAGAAGCATGCTTTCAAGCTCTTGCCTCGTGCAATAATTAGACGTGGTGATCCTCTGTCCATCAACAGTCATCGTGACTTCGACGGCATCGGTAGGTTTGAGATGGTAAAGCTTGTATTCGGTCGTCAACAACACTCTCACACTAAAGGTGGCGCCGTCAACGGCTTCCACGTAATGCTGTCGAGTGTGGTCACTGCTGGCGGTAGCCACATCGGGATCGTCGTAGAGGTCCAGAATCTCTCCATTTGAGAGCACATCGACTATTATGCCTTGGAAAGGATCCATTATGGAAGCTCAGAATAGTAGAATACAGAGTAATGAAACAGAATAACAACGGTGTAATGAAATTCAATTTGGTCTTTGCGGCTCGGCCTGTACAGTGTCACCGCGACAATGTCCACTAGCCGCCTAGTCCTAAGGTGGGATAATTTCCAAATTTCCACGGACCTGAGTGGTAATGAGTAGGAGAGAATGTCAATGTTTGGACGGAGATATCAGCTTTGTGATAAATCGCAGATCCGATTGAAAAAGGTGGGAGCGCCAAACTGTCGCGCAGTCACGTGAATCAAACCATGTGGGTGATCTGTTATTAACGACCAAAGAGAACGTCTCTACCAATGATATCGCTGGTATGGGAACCGCGGCAGTGCTCCACCTGTCAAGTTTCATACCTTTCACACGGCCATGAGCGGAATCACCAAGTTCGAGCTGGCTTGAACATTGACGAAAGGTTCTGATGCCTGCCACACCCTCCGGCGATTCTTTCCTTGAAAATCACATACAGCCTGGGATTCAGAATTCGGATTTCCGTACTACGTCCTTGACAGACGGTGCGCCTAATCAGGTAGAATCAGAGCCGCTTAGACGATCACAACCGCTTTCTAGCTCAGAAGTACGAGGTTTCAACACCCGCATAAAGCCAGATATTGAAAAGAAGGACACCAGAGACACCTCCCCTCAGACGACGTTACGAACACCACCTCCGCCTATAATTGTCAAAGATCCAGAAAGCCTCGAGCCTTTAGCAATCAACAATCCTGCCTACTTCAACCTTGACTCCGATTCCGACTCCAACTCTTCCCAAATGGGCCGCAAATCACAGAAATCCCCTCTACGCCAGCCAGACCGACCCTCCTCGACAGCTTCTGGTGGCCAGAACGGCTCTGCAAACGGCAACATGGAGTCCCACCTCGAGATGCGTCGGAAACACCTATCCGTCGAATCCCCCACCTCAGAGTCGCAAACTGCAAGCCTCCTGAGCAGAGAAAGCTTCTCTCTGGACAACGATCCCCCACAATCAGCCATGACGACGAATCCTAAAAGCAGCTTCTTCGATCTGCCGCGGCAGGACAAGAGGAACTTCCTGCTACTGGTGCTTCTTTACTTCCTTCAGGGCATACCGATAGGACTGGCGACAGGATCCGTGCCGTTTCTACTGAAGTCACACCTTTCCTACAGCCAGATTGGAGTATTCACCTTAGCGGCGTATCCCTATTCAATAAAATTGCTATGGAGTCCAATAGTGGATGCTGTGTGGTCACCCAAAGTTGGGCGTCGAAAGAGCTGGATCCTGCCAATCCAGGCTTGCTCAGGCTTCGCAATGATATACCTTGGTGGTCGCGTGAAGGAGATGATGGTTGCAGCTGGTGCTAGTGATGGCTCCGGCGTTTGGACGTTCACGTGGTGGTGGTTCTTTCTCGTCTTCCTTTGCGCCACACAAGACATCGCTGTCGACGGCTGGGCTCTTACACTCCTTTCCCCGCAAAACCTCTCCTACGCTTCTACTGCACAAACGGTAGGGTTGACCGGCGGCCACTTCCTCTCCTACACAGTCTTCCTCGCTTTCAACGCTCCCGATTTCGCCAACCGCTGGTTTCGCTCCACCCCCAGCCCGGAAGGCGTCATGACACTCGGAGGCTATCTCACATTCTGGGGCTGGGCATACCTAGCCATGACACTTGGGCTTGCACTCTTGAAGCGCGAAGACAAGACGATGGAAAAAGATGGCATTATGGACGTGTACAAAAGCATGCTGGGCGTAGTGAAATTAAAGAACATCCAGACGATCATCCTCATCCATCTCATCGCCAAAATCGGCTTCCAAGCCAACGACTCGGCCACCAATCTCAAGCTCCTCGACAAGGGATTCAGCCAGGAAGATATGGCCCTCACGGTGCTGATCGACTTCCCCTTCGAACTCACCCTAGGCTACTACGCCGGCCGCTGGTCCGCCATGTATCCACCCATACATGTCTGGTGCTGGGCCTTCATGGGCCGCCTGTTAGCAGCCGGTGTGGCCCAAACCGTCGTGATGATCTTTCCAGCAAACGGAGTGCAGCCGTGGTATCTCCTCACGGTCATCGGCATGCATATCTTCTCCACCTTCACCAACACGGTCATGTTCGTCGCCATTTCCGCATTCCATGCTCGGATCTCAGATCCCGTCATTGGAGGAACATACATGACACTGCTTGCAACGTAAGTCCTCCTCTCCTCAGCTACCCATTTCAGTAATCACCATTTCTCCTCGAGCTAACTATTCTGCATAGTGTCTCCAACCTCGGCGGTACCTTCCCCCGCTTCTTCGTCCTCAAGCTCGTCGACGCCTTCACAGTCGCAACGTGCCTCCCACCGCTCCCAGATTCCAAGCCGAAACTCAAAGAAGGCGCAACGCTAATCACCACGCCATTCTCCTGCGTTGTCGAAGCCGAGAAGCATCGTTGCATCGACGGAGGAGGTACGTGCAATATCTCGAGAGATGGATATTATATCACCAATATAATATGTGTGACCATCGGTGTGATCACTTTCTTGGCTTATATACGGCCTGCGGCTTTGAAGTTGCAGGCGTTGCCGCTGAGGGCGTGGCGGTTGGGAAGTGGAGAGCGGAGTTGAGGATGTTTAGAAGCCCGTGCGTATGTAGATAATTTATAGATTTATGGGAAATACCACTGTTACAGCCGTCCTTTCTACAATTATAGTACACCTACACTGTAGCCCTCCCCGTCAGAAAACTTGCATCCTTAGCCGGAGGGGGGGGGTCCACCTGATCTAGGAATCTAGCGTGCAGAATCCATTGTTTCTTTTGCGCATGTATGCCCATTTCGTAGAGTATCACATGGTTGAAATCTCCTATTATTGACAGGGGCATGGTTCCTGACCTTCCCTAAACTTTGCATTGCGGTGATCGACATGGTCGCACATTTGTGTCCCGGGCGTTGTGCCTTTGGCATGGTAGGTAGGAAAGGGCGTACTACTAATTGGACGCAAAGGGCTGGAAAAGTACAATTTCCCTATTTGGAAAATGCTCAACTGTTTCCACCTAATCAAGTGTAGACAATGTCCATTGGAATATACTATAGTGTTCACTAACAGGTGTTTGAGTGTCCAGCTCCAAGATATCCCCGCTCACTGATATGCGTCCTTGTAGGGCGAACCCTCTTCGTGATATGTACAGAGAATACAACACAAGATATAATACGTGTACCGAAGAATGCCCCCATGGGAGCCCAGTCAAGAGTGTACATTAGTATTCCTATATTGACACTAAACCCTAGTAAGATGCAGAATTAGAAGTGAATGTCGATCTAAAAAGCCTGCCCATGCGGTACGTTAGGCATCGGTGAACCCCTTGCCCCTCCGTGGCCCCCAGGGAGTTCAAAGTCCGGGTTCGAATTCAGGACCATGTCCCTCTGCTGCTGTGGCGGTGCTGGTCGTCTCCCGGGCACGCTCAAGTGGCCCGGGCGTGAACCATCTTGTGGTCTCCAGTTCGGATTCACGCCTCGTTGCGAAATAGACGTCATGTTGCTAAGATCGCTCGCTGCGGGACTTATGAGACCGTCTTGGCCCTCTTGAAATGATTCGTAGCTGCGGGATGGATCGATATGGTGTTGCTGGCTGGGACCCATATTAGGCTGTCCTGGCATGAGTGCATGAGGGAGAGTGTTGGTTTGGGGGAGGGCGGAGTTGGGAAGGTCCGGGGCGAAACGTGGGTCAACGTCTTCGTAATAATCATCTGCTGACGATTGGTTGCGACGGTGACCTTCCGGCTGGACTTTTGGGGGGGATGAGCTGTGCAGTTCGTGCTCGCGGGGCGTATACTGGACGGGGAGTTCGACTGGATCGATGGCCATGGTGTTGGGAGGTGGGGTCACACCACGAGCTACATTGCTGTTGCCTGTCCACGCTGCGCGGGGAGAGACATATGGTCTTGAATCTGTCAGTGTAGATCCATGATATAATTGCAGGGTGTACTCACTCATTGGCACTGTAGACGCCATTCGAGTCTCTGTGCTCCTGTTCCTGCCGATGGCCTTCGAAACCTTGAACATTGCCGTCGTTGTCGTGCACTTGCTTATGCGGAGGGAATGTTGGGGATCGATATGAAGGGCTGCCGTGCCTTGCATCCATTTCAACAGCCTGGCCAATGGTATGGTCTTCGCCGGGGTATGGGGTGACCGGTGACGGTGGAGAAGGGTTGCTTCGATGTTGCGGAACCGGTAATGCTGGAGGAGACTCTCTTGGGACATATCCGTAGCCTCCTGGTATTGGACCCGGGGATGGGTTTCTGCCATAACCACCAGGAGCAGATGGAGGACCTGGCGAAGGTCCCCTGCCGTAGCCACCAGGCGCCGAGGGTGGCCCAGGGGACTGTTGTCGGCGATATCCACCGGGTGCTGAGGGTGGCCCTGGGGATGGACGACGACCATAGCCTGGCGCTGAAGGACTCCTTCCGTAGCCTGCAGGCCCAGGGCCGTCATACTGTCCTTGTCGCTCTAGCGCGGGATGCGGTGGCTCTTGCCCTCTGCTCCACTCCCCAGCCATCATGCCTGCACCCGCACCTGCAGCCATTGGACCTAGTGGTATGCCTCCCCTACCATAGCCGCCCCTCCCTCTACCTGGACCCGGCCCATAAGCTCCGCCTCTTGGCCCTCCTCTGGCGTATCCCCTTGGTGGGCCAAATCCTCCTCTGCCTCTACCTCGAGATCCTTGTGAATTCAACGTCTCATTGGAGTACCGATTTCGTAACCTCGGAGGTTCTGATTGGTCTCTTCTCGTACCGGCTGGCGGCATTGAACCGATGGCGTTCGATGGTGGTAATAGGTTGCCATACTCATCTCTGGCTCCATCATGTCCAACGCGCCCACCCCGGATACTTCCTGGTCCTCCTCTTCTTGGTGGACCATATCTATTCATCTCGTCACCAGCGAAATTTCCCCGGCTACCAGGCATACTTGGCAATGTTTTGTCAGATGGTGTTCTGATATTGAGGGGTATCATATCATCTTCGGTTGCAGAATTGGTCTCAAATGTTGCGAACTTCGGCAGTTTGTCCGATCCTGAACCGCCACTCATGTCTGACTGGGAAGGCAAAGGAGGAGGGGACTCTGCTCGATCCATAGCCATGACAGGCGGTGAAGCCTGTCGAGCGTAGAAATTTTCTCCGTTCATCTCCGCATTCTCTGCTATCCGTTTCTTTCGAGCTTTCCTGCTCACTAGTGTTCTTCTCATCGCACATGTTATGATACCACTTGCCAGGATCAGAATGGTTGATGCTAGAACGATCCACCCACCCCATGCCAGATGCGGAACAAACAACAAGATATCCACAAGGAATGCCAGTAGGGTGACCAAAAGTGTTGGAATTGATATGATGATCAGAGCGAGTAAATAGCGCGGAGAATGTGACGGCGAATGCAAGTGAGAAGTCGCTGCCAGTAAGAAGCATATCAGGGTAAGGAAGGCTGCGACAGGGTGGACTACCAAGATTGAAGAGAGATCGGAGCGAGCGTTGGAGGGAAGCGTAAAGTCGGAGTTGTCATTAGAGTTACCAAAGAGGCTCTTGGCATCTGCAGACGAATGATTAGCAGTGGTTCCAGGGGACATAGCGCAACTCTTCCAGTGTCATAGGAAGTCGGTATTTCACCTCCTACAGTTTGTCTCCCAAATCTTGCCTGAAGGAGGTGGTGTACTTTTCGGCAGATGTCACTTACCAACAGGATATCCAATTTGAATCTTACTACACCCAGTCGGCTTGCAGTATCCAAAAACGCCAAAACTAACCCCATTGAATTTCGCAAGTGGTATACCCTTAACGATAGGTGTAGAGATGGTCGATATAAGTAGTAGCACAAAGGCAACGAAGAAGATAATCGTCAAAGGCGTTGCTGGACGAAGCATGTTGTCTGTCGTCGTCTAAAAGTATACGCAAGAATAACAGCGTCGAATCGGCTGGCTGGTACTGTCAGAGCATGGAGTCGTGAATGGCCGTCGTTCTGATTGGAGATGGTAGAAGGCCGACAGAGCTCAGCCGACGCATTCGCGATGGCTACGAGAAATCCATCGAGGCACAATGATCAGTGGTCGCCCAGATCCTTTTCTGCTAATATCGTAGAGTGGTGCCCAACGCTTCGTAGTTGACCGTTTTTGTGATACTCCGTCTTGGTGATTGGAATTAGAACTTGGAATAGAGTCCCGCACGTAAGCTTAGGGCTAGCTTTTAGTGTGGCTGTCGATGGTTTCGGGCCGCTTGACGAACGGAGCTGCCCTATTCCACAATAGCAGTGTTTCTAAAAGGAGTGACGAAGTATCAGAAGTATTAGAATTATAAGAAATGAGGGACGCGAAATAGAAGAAAAAGAAGAAACAAATTGAAGCAACCCAGCAAGTTTGCAAGCCGGCTGTTTAGGGGGGGGGGCCGAGTTGGCAGACGCGACAGATTAGAGCCCCATTTTTTACAGGCACAGCCGAGTCTAAAGTGGGTGTAATTCAGGGTCTGTTACGGCAATGCATGCGTGTATCAGGACGACGCGCAGATCGCCGTAGTCCTTGCGATATCATGACGAGACGATCTTAGAAAGCCGTTTTGCTGGTTACGACGAAAAATGTTCGGCGATGGTAAATAGACTCCCCGCAGCGACATGATACTCCCTAAATCAGGGTTCTGCTCACGTTGCCTCAGACGATCAAAGGACGCTGAGGTTCTAGCAAAGAGCCCACTCTTTCTGTCAATTCCGCACCGCAGATTTCTCCAAACCCAGCAGTTTCAACCCTTTGCTCCGCCAAACCCCAGCTCCCTTCCCAAAGCAGCCCCGCCGAGAACGTATCGTCGATCAAAACGATGGGCTCGCCGTTTGGTCTATCTCGCTGTAGGAACAGGCGTTCTGACAGTCCTCGACAGACAATATTATGCCTCTGCATTGACTCGAAGCGCTCGTACCTTCGGTCTGGGGTTAGTAGTGGCACTCGATTACAAGATCAACTTTCGCCCTCACCCTCCACTCGCAGCATCGATACCAGCCCTGCATGCCCGGAACGCAGAACGATTTGCCGGCCTGCTTGGAACAAACGGAGGCCTCTATCTCAAGATCGGTCAGGCCATCGCAATGCAGTCAGCGGTGCTACCCCCAGAATTCCAGAAAATGTTCGCCAAGATGTTCGATGATGCACCTCAAAATTCCTGGAAAGACGTTGAAAAGGTCATACAAGAAGACTTTGGGAAATCGCCGGAGGAGGTTTTTGGAGTCAGCTTTAGCGGAGACCCAGAGAAGGGTGTTATGGAGAGAACAGCCAGAGCAAGTGCTAGTGTTGCACAGGTTCACTGGGCGAGGTTACCAAATGGGGATGAAATTGCTATAAAAGTGCAGAAGCGAGAGATTGACCAACAGGTTGGCTGGGATCTTTGGGCCTTCAAGTGTGATTTCCCCATCCGTCATATCTACTTAAAGTGCTAAGGTGTACTCGGGTTTTAGGGTAGTAGCAAAGATATACACATACTGGTTCGACCTTCCGTTATACAGCTTAGTCCCCTTCATCACGGAGCGGCTGCAGCTTGAAACAAATTTTGTCAATGAAGCGGACAATGCTGAGCGTATGGCACAGCTAGTGGCTGGAGAGCCTCGACTGCGCGGTCGGGTATATGTTCCCAAAGTCTACCGCGCACTAAGCTCGAAGCGTGTCATGACCGCTGAATGGATAGAAGGCGTTCGTCTATGGGACAAGGAAAACCTGACGAAACCTTGGCAAGGCAGATGGCGACAAGGCAGTCCTGGGTGTGGGGGTGCACCTCTAGATCCTCCAAGGCAAGAAGAAGTGGCCGAGGTACTACGTAGCAATCTTGTTGACCAGAAATTGAAGCCCAATCGAGACTGGTGGAAAAGTCAAGATGGAAGCGGCGGCCTCGGTCTGTCGTTGAAGGCTGTTATGACGGAGATGATAGATCTTTTCTCCGCCCAGATGTTTCTCTGGGGCTGGGTCCACTGCGATCCTCATCCTGGCAACATTTTCATCCGGCGGCTTCCCTCTGGAAAGCCAGAGCTTGTACTGATCGATCACGGTCTTTACGTGCATATGAAACCCGAATTCCGTCATCAATATAGCCTGTTCTGGAAGAGCTTGATGACATTCGACAACGAAACAATCAGCCAAATAGTCAAAGGATGGGGTATCAATAGTCCTGACTTATTTGCTTCAGCTACACTTATGAGGCCATATACCGGCGGTGACAATAGCACGTCGAACTCATTGAAGCGGCCATTGACAGGTAAAGAGCAGCAAGAGCGCGCTTACGAAATGCAACAAAAGATGCGGAAGGGTATCAAAGAAATCCTAGGTGACGAGAAGAAATGGCCACAGGAGCTGATTTTCATCGGACGAAACCTTCGTATTGTCCAAGGAAATAATCAGTTCCTAGGCTCTCCTGTGAATCGTATTAAAATCACAGGTAACTGGGCTTCTCGAAGTCTGGTCGATAGTCCTGATCTGAGCTATCGCGAGAAGTTCAAAAATCTGGGGCAACACCTGCTCTTCAAATTCGTGCTCTTCGGCAGCGACGTGTACTTCTACTTTGGTAAGATCAAACAGGTTTTTGGTATGGGTGGTGGGATGGAGGACGATATGGAGTTGCATATGAAGAGTATGGCAAAGGACTTCGGGGTCGAGCTGAATCACGGCGTCTTTGACGGATGAGATGGCAAGTGAGGAGAAGTAGATCGCTTGTTTAGACGATCACGGATCATGGCAATCATGCACGGGAAAATATAGAACGATTCAAGATTTATCATGTCTCTCGTGGTCAATTGTGCTCTTTCAACTCCTGCTTTCTCCGACCCTACTACCAAGCGGCGAGCGGCGAACGGCATGCTCATTGTCACGAAAACCCGGTGAATTCTAAGTTCAGGTCACAGCAACACTGTGAGCCAACGCCCTCCATGTTCTTGATTCCCTTAATTTCCACTCAATGAATACCAGTCCGTTCTCTACTTTCCATCCTTCATTCTGGCCGCCATGGCAGATCATTGCGGCGTGCATAGATACTCTATTGCTTCTAGCATATCCATCAGGTTGCTCGTCCTCACCAATACCAGGCTTATGTCCGTTAAGCTTCACCATCTTATGATATTGAGGAGCAAGAGATTATCGATATGCTACCGAATGTTGACGAGGAGAGAGCGACCTGTGATGGGAAAGATATGGAGATGCTGAGAAGAACGGCTGAGATGTGATGACTGTTACTGAGCATGATAGCATTCTAGAGCATGCACACCTCGTCCACTGATGCCATTTGGCTAAACTAATACGCTTTCTTGCTCTTCCGAGACGATAGGAGATCTTTACGGGAGACATCAGAATAGCGAATTGCATGACACCAGCGAGAACCGTTGAATGTGGTTGTTGACTTTGTCTCCAATTATGGTTTAGCGCTAGTGTTTGTTGATATCATGACGGTCCACTCCGGATATTCTTCCATCTTCCCAATGCACTCCCTCGAAAACCCCATAGTACTGCGGATCTCATGGACCTCTCCCAGTACTTCCCCACCATCCCCCCTCCACCTCGCCCCGATCTCAAGCCCCTCGCAAACACCATCCCTCTCACACCCCTCGCAGCCCTCGCCCCACCCTTAATCTACTACCTCGCCGCCATCCTCCTCCCACCCTTCCCAACCCACCATCCCAAAACGCTCATAGCCCTCCTCCGCAACACCCTCGCCGCCCTCTCCGGCCTCCTCTTCTTCCACCTCCCACTACGCTACCACGTCCCGTTCAGCGTAGGCCTAACCTACCAACTCGCCCTCGTCGGCCTCTATGGCGGCTGCAGAGTGCTAGATGCCTTCTTCATAAGCCCCTACTTCTTCCACCACATACCGCGTCGCGTCAAATACTGTCACCTGCCCGCTACGCCAGATGCCACACCCTGCGGTCCAGACGCTGAGGATTATTTCAGCTTGCATTTCCTAAAGGTGGGCGGCGAGCCGGTGACGGAGACGGCGGTCACGGATGAGGGGTGGCCACATGGGTGGAGGGATCGGATGAGTTGGGCGCTGGAGCTGGAGCTGTCGATGCGGGGGGCCGGGTTCACGTGGACGAGTGCGGATGTGAGACATACGAAGAAGACGTGGCGGCCTAATGTGCGGGATCGTGCGCATTCCATTGTGGTCCATGTGTTGCCGGTCTTGTTGGTCAGTTGGGCGGTGATTAGGGATATATATACGAACTATTTGCAATATGGCGAGGGATTGGATGATTTGCCGTATCCGATACAGGGGTTTCTGACTTTGAGTCTGGGAGGCTTTTTGATGTCTGCGTTCTCACTCGGGCATTCCATGTTTGCGATTATATTGGCTCCGCTGGCACCGCATCCGTTGAGTTATTTCCCACCGCTTTACACGGCTAGGGTATGGGACTTGGTCAGTGTTAGGGGGTTTTGGAGTTATGGTTGGCATCGTCTTTTCAGCCGGTTGTTTTTGGTCTATGGGGTTTGGCCTGGGGAATGGCTTGAAAGGAAATTGACGGGCAAAGGGGCAAGTCAGGGTGCTGATGTGGGGAAAGTACTTGGGTGTGTATTCTGGGGATCCTCTTTATTGTATTTCCATCATCAAATGTTGGCTGTAGTCCGTTGTTCCCGACCATTCAATTGTCTTCTTCGTAGGCTGCCAAACTGCGTATTATGGATGTCATGCTGACTTCAAGCTCTACACAGGGGATTCGTGAGTAGTGGGTTCGTGCATAGTTTCGCCGTACATACGGTAATGGGCGGATGGGAAGGAGCATGGGGTGAGGCATGGTTCTTTGCGGGAAATGGTCTGGCTGTGGTAATCGAAGAGGGGGTGAAGAGGGTTGTTCTCCAGCGAAGAAAGCAACTGATGAAGAACGGGAGACAGAACAATAGCACAGAGGAGGGTACCAAAGGGTTGGACAGATGGTATGATGGTGTAATTGGTCGGGTATGGTGGATTTTCGTAGTGTGTTATACTGGCCGCAATTTCGCTAGAGGTTGGGTGAGGGCTGGGTTGGTTAGGGAGATGGCTGGTTTGTGAAATCAGGAACCATTCTGGGAGTACTTGATAGAATATAGACCCCTTTTTGGTGTACTCATCGAACGCTGATTCGGTATTTCTGGAAACGACAACTAATATGTGGGATAGATTAAAGGAGAATGCAAAAACACATAAAGCTGGCGAATCATGGAGACAGTGACTGATATGCTGGTTCCTTGCAGACGTATCTTTTGCTGTCACAATGTAATGTGTCTCTGGACGATACAGTCGAACGGCGCCCTCCCTCCGCCCTCATTTGTTTAATTTGGCCATGTCGTTCCATCTTCTCGCCAGATAGGATTGTATTCATACCTCTACACACCACATAAAGCGTCGACGACTCGCCAATGCAGTTCGAATCTTCAGTCGCGATTGACCGACTTGACTCGAGACTGTTCCTCTTTGAGTAGCCGATTTGCACGCTGCCCTGCGAGCACCGTAACCACTTTCTTACTCAGGTAGTGGAATTTCACATCTGTACTCAAGCTGAAGGAGATCTGGAAACAGACCGAAAAGGAAGGGTGCATGATATGCCAAGTGTAGCAGAATCAAAGCCCAATGCAATTCGGATGCGTGGTGGATGGCCCACCAAGCCAAGCGCTACAGCGTCCACGTTCAAAACCAGAGTCAAGTATGTTGTCAGAGGTTATTTGGAATTGTCTCCAGTCGTGTTGCTTAGAATAGGGACCATACCCTGTCAACCTGGCAGTCTAGAGTGTAGAACTATTTAAGGCTTGACTTGGGCGGTTCAATCGTACACATATAGATTGATGTATTTCGAATGATCACATTGTTATCTGCTACCAAGTTTTGCAAGTCGGCCGTTGTCCATGGTTCGAGACTCTGCGAGTTATCAATGTAGTACTCAGTGCTGCTTCCTGATTTGGCATGTTATCACAGTTATGAGGCTTGGCAACGAATAGTTGGCAGCGTAGTGGAACAGGGGTGAACAGATAATCGATATTTGGAAGTCTGGCAGGCCATTGCGATAGGGGCAACAGGGATAGGAAACCGGGGATATCGTCAGGGTTATCGTTCAGCTGGTCTTGTCCTGTGCGATTGAATTTTATCCTTGCCTATCAATAATCGGTACTCCGTATCAGTAGCCGGCCGTTAGTCACCATTCACTTAGGAATACGTTACTGTCACTGCCTTGACGCCCGGTATACTTGAAATGTTAGCGTCCTGGCTTAAGCTAGCATAAGACTAGTACATGCCATGCGAAATCTTTCCTTGTGGCGCTTCTCGCCATGCGCCCTGCAGTGCATCAGCGCGGGCTGACGTGCGACTTCTCGTTAAGTACCTGAGAACATGGATGCATACATTGGCTTTGCCACATTATTGTCAACGTTGCCCCTTCTCCTCGGCCCCAGATTATTCTATCAAAAGTCCCCAGATTTACATCGATAAGTCTTCTAGGTAAGACTCCAGGCAAACCTAAAGAATTGAAGATTGACTTCTATGACGTCATAGTAATGAAAGTCTTGGCAGATGTTTCCCTTGTTGCGACCACTTATACATTTATAATCATGAAATCATATTTATTCAGAATTCACGTGAATACTGTTTTAGCCGCACGGCCGGTGTCTCAAGTGTTGACGGCTGGGGAAAAAGAATCAACAAGTGGTAGCGGAGGGAAGTCCACTTTCCCAGCGCCCATGCCATACATATCTGTACCTTGTGTCTGTACATACCGATCTCGAAGTCGCAGTCAATTTGTAATCCATCACGAGCTTAGTGACTCATGGCAAGATATGTATCACGCTCACGTAAATGAAAATACGACATAAACAACTTTCAGCGAACTATGTCCGCCCTTCAGAGCCATGGCGAGTCTTCAGAAGGTGAGTATGAAGATGAGGCGGCCATGCCAGAAGGGCATTGGCAAGCTCAACAACAGGCATCTGTAGTGTCCACGGCACCTCATGACGGCAGCATGGCCACGAACAATCAATCCAGCACTCAAGCGCGAATGCAGAAGCGTAGACGAGTGACGAGAGCCTGCGACGAATGTCGACGAAAGAAAATCAAATGCGACGCGAAGCAGCCATGCACCCACTGCACGGTCTACAGCTACAGTCAGTAGGATGGTCGATGGATTTTGTGTTAGATCCTGTCCTATAGTTGACTCTCGTATACAGATTGCACCTACGATCAACCGTCTAACCGAAAACGCAATCCTGCCCCTCAGTATGTCGAGGGCTTGGAGAAACGTCTTCAGCGGGCCGAAGCTCTCCTCAGCACGGTCTTCCCAGACGTCAATTTGGACGACTCCGACTTCGATGCTGCCGTCCCACAACGCATCCATAATGCAATGAAACATGAAACGCAGCCCCTACCATCAAGCCAAGCAAGACCTTGGGCGCCATTGGAAAAACATCAGCAGAGACCTAGTAACGAAAAGGATCCCATGTTAGAGTCTATGGTCACAAATACTGGATCTTTGGATCTGGATGACGAGGGCAACTGGGATTTTCACGGCCATTCGTCTGGACGGTTCTTCTTACGAAGGATGCGCGATCAGTTCGGAGACTTGATGGGAAAGCCAGATGCGCTGCCACTTATGAATTACTTGCGCTTATCACAGCCTGCTCAATTCGTTGGGTCACCAAAGGCTTCAGTGAATACTCCACTAGATCCAAGTAAACCCAAGACGCATGATCTGCCAGCCAAACGTTGTGCACTGTTGTTGAGTGGAAACGCGCTTGACGATGCTGGGGCTATTTTACGCATCGTCCATCAACCTTCATATTACTCTATGCTACATCGAATATATGACATGCCTTACGAAGAATTTGGCGATAAAGAGCACAGGTTCCTGCCCCTTTTGTATGGTGTACTCGCGCTTGGCGCTCTGTTTGGAAAAGCGGAGCAAAGCGAGTTGCAGACGAATGGCTATGAACATGCAATCGACCAAGGGTGAGTATTAAACCGGAACTTGCAATGCTTCATCCGCTGACTGACTTGCAGATATCATTGGCACAGAGTCTCCCGCTCGATGATTGAGGTGACTGACTGTCGAGACCTGATAGCGTTACAGATACTGCTGTATTTGATATTATTCCTGCAATCCTCTGCACGCCTTAGTACGTGCTATGAATATCTTGGCATAGCACTGAGATCTGCAATACGTATGGGCCTGCATCGTTCTGTCTCAAACGCTTTCAATCCAGTCGAGACAGAGCTTCGTAAGCGTATATTTTGGATAGTCCGAAAACTGGACATCTATGTAGGTGCCCTGCTTGGCTTGCCCCAAATGCTGAGCAACGACGATATTGATCAAGAAATGCCCCTGGAAATTGATGATGAGTATATCACGACGGAGAATATCTCACCAATGCCGCCCGGAAAGTTATCGCTTTTCACCGCATTAAATGACCACACACGACTCGTGGAGATCTTAGCCAAAACAATGAAATTTATCTACCCAATCAAAGGCAATCACTCGCGAGGTAAAACAAGCCATTCATACGTTGTCAGTCATGCCAGCATTCGAGAGATAGAGCAGGACCTTCAGCATTGGATGGAAGCTTTGCCCATGCAATTTCGGCCAGGCCAGGAAGCACCACCGGAATTTATGAGGTAATAGCTCAATCACCACTATGATTTCACATATGCTGATTTCACCAGGATACGACATATTCTTCGAATGGCTTATGCGCATATTCAGATGGTGTTGTATCGCCCTTTTCTTCATTATGTTTCTCGGTCATATAGGGCGAAGAAAATTGACAGAAGATCATACGCCTGTGCTGCTGCTTGTGTGAGCGTTTCGCGCAACATAGTTCAACTGACCGGTCAGATGAAAAGGAAGGGACTGTTGGTAGGTTCGTATTGGTTCTACATGTACACGACATTCTTTGCCATCATATCATTGGTGTTTTACATCCTGGAGAATCCTCAGAGTGCAGAAGTAGGAGACATTGAAAAGGATGCATATGAGGGTAGAGACACACTTGCCGCACTTGCAGCAAAGAGCTTAGCAGCTGATACATGCTCGAGGATGTTGACAGTAAGCACGGTATCTGGATCAGCGAATTGAATTCATTCAAGTTTTGCTGACAATCGCAACAAGGAGCTCTTCGAGCAACTTCCAGGAAAGCTTCAGGAAGTACGAAACGATGCCTCACAAAAGAAACCGCCAGCTCCGTCCTCGCACACCACTCCACGACCGCAAATATTGCACAGCGCTCAAGCTCAAATCTCGAGAACTATGGCTAGCAGTCAATTAAACAATGCTGGCCCCACGGATGGGTTGTCATCTACCTATCAAAGCTCTTGGCAGCGTCCTTCGATCCCATATGATACTCCATTGCTCAGGCATCAAATTCCTCCCGGTATTGATTCAGACAATCGTCGGGTATCACAAGTTCACTACAGCCCTGAAAACCCAACCGACCCTGGAGTGCAAAGCCCAAATAGTCGAAGCGGCTCGCAGCCCTCAAGTACGACTCAATCTGTCTATACCTTGCAAAATCCATATACTGGACAAAGTATTCCAGATCTTTCAGCGTTGATGTTTCCCTCTGCCGACCCGTTCGTTTACCCCAATCAGCCGATGACTACTCTGGAGAACCGACAATATATCAAACAGGAGAATGCCATACCCTCTGGTATGTTCGACTTACCTGGTCCTACCCATGCAAACGCTCCCTACCACGCTACAGATCCACAGGTATATGGTCAGCCGCCGTCGTTCTTGATGCAAGGACAAGAGCCGGGATATGTGCCAAATGTATATCCATCCACCAATCTGGGTAGTAGGGATAACAACACACCCTTGGTGCCAAGGCAAGAAAGCACTACAGAAGGCTGGCCTCAACACCAGCATCAATTCGATCAGATTTTTGGAGAGGATTGGGGAGGTTGGATGAATCAAGGAGGTCGGTAATAATTCATGATTGATATCCACGAGGACTCGACTGTACATAGGATATTCACTCAGCGGTCCTTACTTCGTTGTATATAGATGCCACAATCATTTCCGGATCATGAGGTGTGTTCTATGCCGTTTGCACCGGTTTTTTATAAGAGACAGGTGCATGTAGATGTGAGCCTCTACCATCACGGCGACGACCCAATGGCTTTAAGACCTTCCACACAGCAGCATCGACTTATGCAACATGCTGTATCTTCAAAACCTGATTGGTTGATTAACGAGCGACTGGTGCAATTCCACGTAGCCGCTTCCCGTACCTTACAGACCATAGCAAATAGCACCCTATCTCTTTACTGGGCTTCAGAGGATATTACTCCATTAGGGAAAGCTCGCATCAGCATAGCTCTTGGCCACAGCGGAATGCGTGGAAAGCTTGGAAGACAGTAGTCAGCCAAAGGGGCGCATAACGTTATTGTTGAGCCAAAGCTTGGCGATGAAAAACACTGGCTTGCTTATCTTGCGAAAAGTCTGCACATAGGCAATGCGGCTACGGAATAGTCAGCCGTTTGTTGAGATACAGTCACACAGTATTGTGAGAAGAAGGCGCAGTGCAGAAGACTAAAGTAGGTACTTTGAGGTAGCTTTTGACCCTTCGGACTGCCAAGGCTCTCCACTCCGACAGCCAAGCGCGGAAGGCCGCCAATTTCCTTCGATGTTCTGTTCGCCCACTTCCTTAATTTGACACTACTCCTAAAGTCGCCCTCTTGATTTCATCAATTTCACATCTCCACAACACCGGTTATCCTTGAATTTGTGGACAATCGCAGCTTGATCTCGATCATTATCAGATCTTTGAGTTGTTTGGCCGACAAGCCTGATAATTCTTGGCATTTGACAAGATGTCGCAGAGCCAAGAGCCTGGGCATGATTCCCATGAACATCCTCATCATCAGTTAGAACATCCTCATCAACAGTTGGAACATCCTCATCAACAGCTCGAACATCCTCATCAACAGCTCCAACAACCCCTTCACCAATTGCAACAGGCTGCAGGTACACCACTACAAAGCAGCGACAGCCAATTCGCTTGCCAGTGGAATGGTTGCAACGACCATGCAGCAAATGCGGAAACGCTCTACGTAAGCGTTCACTCTGCCATCCAACATGTATAAGTTTGAGCTAATCACCAGGATCATCGAACAGGACCATGTCTGCGAAAGCCATATCGGACGCAAGAGTACCAATAATTTGAACCTCACCTGTGCGTGGGGTAGTTGCCGTGTCACCGTTGTGAAACGCGACCATATCACTTCGCATATCCGTGTCCACGTTCCCTTGAAGCCTCATCGATGCGAATTCTGTGGCAAAGCCTTCAAGCGGCCCCAAGACCTCAAGAAACATGTCAAGACGCACGCTGATGACTCGGTATTGCTTCAGCCTGGAGTCAACGGAGCGAACCGTGGACAGCAGAATGGCCTGCAGAATGGATACAATGCGCAACAACAGCAACAGCAGAAAGGTGTGTAGCCCCACAGCTCATGCTCCCAATCCTAGCCCACTTGAGACACAATCACTGACATGCATGCTATCACTCGCTCAGCCCAAGACTTCTTTCCAGGTCAGCAGCCGCTTCATTCTAATATGGCCATGAGCTATCCACAACATCAGCCTCATAACGGGCAAAATTATTATGCTCCTCCTGCCACATCTCAGGCTTCGTATTCATATGGAAATGTGTCTTATGCCGTCAATCATGGTGGTGAAGTCGGCAATCAAGCCTCAATCGAGGCTCAAAAACAGGGCCTTGAAACGATTAGGGACCTCGTCATGGTACGTGACCTAGTCTAAATTCCTCTTCTTGCCTACCTATTATGCGCATCGGTATCTCCTTAGCTCTCACTATCAACTCAGAGACGTGTAGAACTGACTTGGCTCTTTAATTAGGATGGTAGAGCGGGTACCCTCGATACTAGCTCATATAATCAGATTTCCAGCCGTCTTGCGGCTATCAATGGAAGCAGCAACTTGACCTTCCTTGGGGGCCCGTCCATGGGGGAATATCAATCCGGTGGCGGCAGTCCTGGCGTTGGAGTCTACGGGCCAACCGCTCAATACGCAATGCCAGCTATCCCGAATCTAAGGACTAAGGGCGACCTTGTTAATGCCGATCAAGTCTTCCAAGCCATGCAGACCACAATTTATGAGAATCCGAACGCGATCGCAGCAGCGGGTGTTGGTCAGCCGGGCGTTCAGTACGTCCAAGCAATGAGTCAGCGACAGAGTCACTCTCCACCAGGATTGCAGCTGCCAATTGCCCGCAATGCTAGCTATGTGCCGAACATGGGAGGGCAATCTCCACAATCACACAACAGCGGTACTCCAGCTTTAACACCGCCCTCGAGCGCTCAATCATATACCTCAGGTAACTCACCACCTTCGCTCCAAGGTAACAGCCACTTCGCGCCTGCACCACCTGCAGCCATGTATCCAACTCTGCCAGGAGCCTCTTCAGACACAGCAGGTGGTTATACCTCTTCCAGTATGGCGCTAGCGTCTGCGCTCGGAACCCAATTCGATGACGGCCATCGACGTCGCTACAGCGGAGGCAGACTTCAAAGAGCACAGCCAATTCACCAGGAAGTCAAGACTGAAGACGCTATGGATACTACCGAAGATGGCGCGAAGACCCCGAAGAATGCCGCTCTGTCCGGCTCACCCACAGAATCCCAGCCAGCAGCTAAACCTCAGAGCTCTCGCCAAAAGGCAGATTTCTCCTCCAACCTGGATCCAGCTCTGGGTGGTCTAGCTTCACCATCATCAGGCGAGATGGATGAGGTAGCAATCAAAGGGAACGAGATGTGGGTCGGAAATGCTCGGACAGTGGAGAGTATCAGGGCTTGGCTCAAGCAGCGCTTAGAGTCCAACGACTATTCGAGTGAAGAGGAGATGCAGAGGAAGCAACCCGAAATGCAAGAAGCGTCTCCCAGTCTTTATCCAGTACTTTCCGAGGCGTAGGAGGAGATTTCTGGATGAAGGAGGTCGGATCGCAAGGGATCTCAGGTCAAGGTTTCTGTTTACATGGTGTTTGAAAGGGCGAATGGGCTTACCATGCGGCTTGTACACTTATTTGGGCATTTAATGACTTTTATTCAGTGACCGAGGGACACTGTTGAATGGGCCACTCTTAGTAGACGGTATCCAATGTGCCCAGTCTACACTACGAGCAGCATATCACAATCTTACTAAAGCAGGCAAACTTCTTAGTTCGTATGCGGTACAACAGGAAAAGTGAACAATCGGCATAAATCTCAGCTTGCTGCGCGCAGGTGCGTAGGCCAGTCAAGAGGATCGACGACTGCACCTGTAGGCAATATTACTCTGTGAATTAGACGTAGTGAACCTCCCTATGGAATATGGTAGGTGGTCTACAGTCGAAAGTATTTCACTCTCTCTTGGTAAATTGTACGCCAAGATCCTCAGGGAACAGACCCTTCCTTTCTGTTCGCTACAACTGAGACACTGAATCACTCACTACAAGAAGGAGGTGCCGATCTATACCGCTGACTATGCCCCACTCAGTCCAACGAGGTTATATATCCTCAAATTCCGTTGCGTCTGATAGCGACATTTCGGATGCCTCTTCTAGCGTTGTCTCCGAACCGGTATCACTTGCAGGGGGTCACTCCAGAAAAAGGAAAAGGCCTTCACCCGTGTCAGATAGTTCAGTAGCAGAGCCTACACGTCCATTCTCGTTCACCACATCCCGCGTCAAAACTCGAAGTTCTACTTCCACCGCTCAAGACCCAACACAAATCAAACACCCGACTGTTCTCAATGGCAAAGTGGTCGATTCGAAGGCCAGCTTTGCTACCCTAAACGTATCACCATGGCTAATTGCCTCCTTGGCAGCAATGGAGATCAAGCGACCTACAGGCATTCAAAAATCCTGCATACCTAAGATACTTGAAGGTCAGGATGTAATAGGGAGCGGTAGAACGGGTAGTGGGAAGACCGTAGCATTCACGGTGCCAATACTACAGAAATGGGCCGAGGATCCCATGGGTATCTATGCAATTATACTCACGCCTACGAGGGAGCTCGCACTGCAGATCTTTGAGCAGGTCAAGGCGATCTCAGCACCCCAGTCGCTAAAGCCTATACTTGTTACTGGAGGTGTAGAAATGAGACCACAGGCCTTGGAGCTGTCGAGGAGGCCGCATGTGGTTATTGCTACGCCGGGGAGATTGGCAGATCATATACTGACCTCTGGGGCAGACACAACGATTGGGTTGCGCAGGATCAAGGTCGTTGTGCTTGACGAAGCCGATCGCTTGTTGGCTGCTGGGCCTGGTAGTATGCTACCGGATGTTGAGACGTGTTTGAATGCTCTACCACCATCAGCAGAACGGCAAACATGTCTCTTTACTGCTACACTGACTCCAGAAGTCATGGCTCTAAAGTCACTACCTCGAGGAAAAGGCAGACCACCGATCTTTGTTTGCGAAGCCGACATCGCCGACCTTGCTGTACCTTCTACTCTCACCCAAGTATACCTTCAAGTCCCTCTGACCTACCGCGAAGCCTACCTTCACATCCTCCTCCTAACAGCTCGCAATGCCGCGAAAAGGTCCATCATTGTCTTCTGCAATCGAACCGCCAGTGCGAACCTTCTCGAGCGTTTACTCAGGCTGCTTGAACACAGGGTCACATCTCTACACTCTCTCCTCCCCCAGCGAGATCGTACGGACAATCTTGCTCGTTTTCGCGCGTCGGCAGCACGCATCTTAGTAGCTACAGATGTCGCCAGCCGCGGTCTTGACATTCCCGCGGTGGATCTCGTGATCAACTACGACGTGCCGCGCAACCCTGATGACTACATCCATCGCGTTGGGCGTACAGCTAGAGCAGGCAAAGAGGGGGAGGCGATTACATTGGTTGGACAAAGAGACGTGGCATTATTTTTAGCTATAGAAGCGAGGATTGGAACAAAGATGGAGGCATTCGAAGAGGAAGGCGTGAACATTGAGACAAGGGTGGTGAGGGATGGGCTTAAGGATGTAGGGGAGAGGAAGAGGGTAGCACTGTTAGATATTGACGAGGGGAGAGATGTGAAGGGGAACAGGACCAGAGGAAAGATTAGAAGGCTGGACTAGCGACGTACCATGCCCTTCAATCATACAATGCACGGAAAGCCAAGTCATTGCAGGCCTTTTATTCGAGGCAACCCGATGGTATCCCACCTCATAGCCTTATGCCACCAATAACCTTCAAATTGGCAACGCCATCTGCACGAATTGACGCAGATTGTAGCTCAACCTATGGTGGCGAATGCAATCTCAACAAACAGAAAAGCCCCAGCCACAATGTTGAGTAGTAAAGAAAGCCACTATTGACCGTTCCAAAGTGTATAAAATGCCATTTGTTTGTTGAAAATCCCTTTCTGGCTAGCGCAGGCAAATAAAAAGTCACCCAGAACTCGAACCACAAAAGCCCCGCAAGCCAAATGTACCACTACAAAATTCAGCATTTGCCCATGGTCGTTCCTGTAGTAATAAAGAATGCCCTTAAGACGGGTGTCCCCATACTGCGACTATAAAAGTCGTGGAAAAGTGCATCTCAATCCCGCGTCGAGCACGCGTTCTTTACATTTGCCCTTCCAAGGGGATCGAGATATCAATAACGAACTGGATTCATCCATCCTTCAACAAGTACACAATTCTGAAGCCAATCTTTGTGTCGCACTGCAAAGCATCCTTAGACAATCCGTCAAGACGCATCATCAAGCTGTGGTATCCCGCAGGTTCTCTATTTACAGTATGTCTCCCCCACAACTCTGACGTAGGCGAAGTCCCACTCAGGACTGGCCTGTCAACACTCGGACATATCGCGCATCGTGCTCCTGGTCTGCACCAATGACTGCAAAAGGTTTATGTTTGTCGCTGATCGTATCGCTTCATAGATATCTCAAGTGCAACATGTCGACCCCTGCTACTCGGCGGAGTGAACGCAAACGGGCTGTCAACACCCGCATAGCGGACCTTGACTCGTCCCCCACACAACGAGCGCAGCCCGCTTCCAAGAAACGAAAGGTGAGCTGCCCGTGTGTATAGACTACGAGCTTACGCTAAAGCATTGAGTCAGGCCAGCACCCATGCGCCTGCACGTCCTCGGCCCAAACAGAAAACCCCAGAAAATGAAGTAGTCGATCATCGAAGCATCGACTCAGATGATGAGACGGCGGTTGAAGATGACGAAGACGATGACGACGACGACGACATCCCGAAAGATGCCGAGGTCGTCATACCTCATCTGGCCAGCTCCAAAGAGCCCATTGTCATGACTACCACGCACAACAATAGCATCGTTGAAAAGACCTACGGTAACGAGAGTATACAGGCATTCGCAAAAGTATCGGGCAGAGAATGGACGTACTACGTTCAGGCTCCGATAATCAATTTTGGACGCGAACAGGCTCCACAGCATCCACAGAGTACCGATGGTGCCGCAACAACTGGACAGGAGAGAGATGACGAAGCGACCATTCACATCGATCTGGGACCCAGTAAGGTGGTATCGAGGATACATGCATCGATCAAGTATGGCCAAGTGAACGGTCATTGGCACCTGGAGGTCTTTGGTCGCAATGGCGCAAAGATCGACGACGAGGACCTTCGTAAGGGTCAAGTAAGACCTTTGCACAGTGGTACTGTCATCACTATTGCAGGGACCGAGATGCTTTTCCAAATCGCAGAACAAGAGGCCCAGATTCACCAGAAGTTCATTGATAGGGTTTTCAAGTATGATGAAGAACTGGACGGTGGGGGCATGTATCAGGATCCTGGGGCCAGTCGTCCCCCTCCGATTCCTTACTACCCTATGTCAGGACCCCTACACAATGGAGGACCGCCGCTCTCTCACTATCCCGTCAACAAAGGAGGCTACTACGGCCAACGGAACATCGCTCCTGCGCCGGTGGGTATGATTCGCCAGCCGGTCACTCCAACCCCTTCACCACCAAAACAGGCGGCGATAGGGTCAACCAAGAAGCGGTCGCCTGGAGGTCGACGTGGGATCAATGGAATGATGATGGAGTCGACTGAGCAGATTGACTATGCGTTGGAAAGCTCCAAAGCGATTAAACCAGCCTGCAGTTATGCGGCTATGATAACCTGGGCGATTCTTTCCGCGCCTGAACAATGTCTTTCCTTGGCCGGAATTTATCTCTGGATCAAAGCACATTACGCCTTCTATCGACATTCCCAAGGCGGATGGCAGGTAAGAGAGAAGCTGAGCCTTGAATCGATAGCTCTCATGCTAACGCACCATAGAACTCGATTCGACACAATCTTTCCCTGAACCAAGCTTTCTTCAAAGTCCCTCGACGCCCTGATGAGCCAGGGAAAGGCATGAAATGGGCGCTCGAACCTGCTCACCGTGAAGCAACGCTTGCACAAGCCAACAAGAATGCAAGTAAAGGCGGCGGTCGCGTCTCATCAGCTCCGGGTACACCAGTTGGAGGCCCATCTTTCTCGAGCGGATTCCTACCAGCTGCCCCCAACGGTGGCCCGAAGTTATCGCCGAGGTCGCGCACACCACCTCTCTCGTCGTATCCGCCTACGCAGCCAGAATCTTACACGCCTACTCGTGGTCCTCACATGCCTGCTCCTGCTTACACCCCTCAGATGCCTGCCTACGCACCAACTCAAGGCACACTTCCGGTTCTCTCTGACGAGACCTCACCGATGCCAAGACGTTGGACGAATGGCCAATTAACAGCACTCGACTCATCACCTACCCTCACATCTGGAACTTGGGCCCATGACGCCCCTATGCGTACACCAGCACCCAGGCCTCACAACCTTAACGTACCTCAGCCCAACACTGCAAAGCTCCCAACCAGTCACATGGCCGACAGTAGCCCTGCGCCGTTTTGGAGATTTGACAATCCTAACAGTACCCCAGCCGGACAATGGCCAGATATTAGTCCAATAAAAAATGGTGCTGCAGCGCCAATGATGCCCAGTAGCAGCCCGCCGCCAATTACGAATGGGACCGAGAGTCCAACGAGGAAACCTAGACCTCCGATATCGGCGGGGAGTCAGAATGGAACCTCCAAGGGAGAGGACGAAGAAGACGACATCGATATCACCAAGTAAGTCCCACGTCGCTTCGGTGCCTTTCCTTGCCCGATCCGGAGTTGACCGCATGCATGTGCAGGGGGTTTCCAAAGATCAGCTCCTTTCACGAACAACGCAGTAACGGCAACGGCTCCGCCAAGTAAGATCAGCTGTCACGCATACGACGTAAACGCTACGAAGTCATTACCTACACGAAACGCACGACATGACAAGATTCAAAATGAAACTCGAAACGCTATTTTTCCACTGCATGTTTACTCGGTCTGCTCGCTTCATTTCTTGTACATTTTTCGCTATTGCTAGATTTTTTTCGACTGCTGCTATTGTTGCGTTCGCTGGAGGAGATGCGCGTATGAGCACGATGGATTGGAGTGGGTAAAGTCTGGTTCTTTGCCATGCATGCATGCCCATGAGGCTCCGAGGATTGTTTCGCGATTAGATGGCTTGGTTCGTTGTCTGTGCTTGTGCTTGTGCTAGGGCGAAATTGGGTATGAGGGGGGATGGATCTTTCATTCTTGCAGATAGGATAGTTGCTTGCTTGCGCGCTAGATTCTATTGGAGATTTTTGCTCTTCATCACAAGTACCATACACTTTGTCCAGTCCCCATAGTCATAGACCGTTGGGGACCCAGTGCTGACGCAAGAGATGAAGAGTTGGATCGCCCATCCCAGTCAAAAACTATACATCTCACACTAGTGACACAGTCTTTCAAGCGCTGATTCATCAATACCTTACGGTACAGGTCATCTCCTTCCTCCTACGAATTCTAAGCCGCTCGGGCACATCTCATACTGGGTGGTTTTCGGTATCTTCCCATCCATCTACCCGTGACAATATCATACCATCCATCCTCTCCTTCTCCCACCTACCAACAAAACCCCAACACCCGTTTCATTCCCTTCTACACACATCAGACTAGATCAACAACAGCTTCTGTAACTAAAGCATGGTCGAGCATTATTAGCATTCTTCAACGCTTACTGAAAAGTGGGCATGATGCTGTTTTGGTGGCGTTTGCGATTTGTGAAATGTTTTGGCAGGACACGGGATTTAATTGTGGTGAGGTTGTAGTAGAGTTTGGAGGTTGGAGGTTGGAAGTTGGAGGTTGAGGAGATGGTGTAGACATTGGTAGCGGTTCGCCTAGCAGATGGTATCTTGTACACATTTCCTAATGGATGGTGAATCCTGCTAAGGGCCTATGGTTTGGAGATTATGGGGTTTTCCAGATAGAATAGGTCAGGATTTGCATTGCCTGTTTCCGAGTCTTTGCCTTTGAGATTACTTTGCGAATTACTTATTAACGAGACGATCGGTTATCAAACACCTGTCTGTCGGGTTAAACGTGGGTAACTAGCGTAAATTCATCACAGCCATAAACACATAGGGGTATCATCTACTCTACTGCCAAAAACCCAAGCCCAGACTCCACCATGCCCCATCCATCCCTCCATCCGTCCATCCACCCATCCCTTCAAACCTTCTCACTCCCTTCCACCCACCCCACAATCCTCTCCGCAACATCGCTCACGAACCGCTGATACCGGTCTCCATCCACGAAAAAAAGCCCACAATGCGCGCCGACTTCGTCAACGCCTGGCATGAAGACTCTTATCCAGCAAGGGTCGATTCGGCCATTAAGCCGGGGCGGCAGCATGCAGAATTTCTTGTCCCGTTTGGGTTTCTCCGGTTTCGCTTTGGGGTTTGGAAGTTCCGTTTCACCATCTGGAATTGGGATGGATTTGTCCGCTGCCAATTTTGCATTCTCGGCTTTCATCCTGAGCTCTTCCTTCTGCAGTCTCGCTTTCTCCTTTTCCAACCTCTGCTCTTCTGATCGTTCCACCTTGGCGCGCTCTCTCTCGCCCTTTTCCATCGTTCGCTTTTCTAGTTTCAGCCTCTCTTTGTCTTCGGCTTTGATCTGCTTCTCTCGCTCTTTGGCTGCGTTTTTCTCGCGCTTCTCGAGGAATTTGCAGCGGTCGCTGAGGGCTCTTTTGTGGTCCTTTACGGCCTGTTTGTAAGCTTTCACCTGACGGGCATGGTCCCTTTCGGCCAGCTTGCGCGTGTCTTTGTCCGTGTAAAGGGTCGGGTCGAATGGCGAAGGCTCTTCGGGTTCTGCGGGTACCGGAGGAAGGTTGGGTACTTTCTGAGTGGGTTGAGGTAAGGATGTAAGAGATGGTGGCTTTGATAGGCCAGGTTCTGATGGGGTTTCGGACGTCTCTGTCTCAAGCATGGGTGCCCCATCCGCTTCATTCGGACTTTGCGTACGTTCATCGTCAGTCATGGGGGCTGGGTCCATGTGGTCCATTGCGTGGCTGGTGTCAGACGCTACACCCTCGTCATCGCTACGACCTTCACCAGCACTGAGAAACTCATCGTCTGTATCCTCTGCACCCTGCGTAGGTACCACTGAGCCATCTGGCTTGTCGATGGAGAACCTAGGAAACAAAGGTGGCCGCTGGCCATGCGGTCCTTCCAAACCTAAGTCTTGCATCCCCTCCTCCGTTATTGACATCTGACTATCTAGCTGATTGGTCTGTATTCTAGATACCGGATTTGACTTTGGCTTCTTCGGCCTACCAGTACTTGCAGTGTAGTAGTTGACGAACCTGATCCTGGTCTGTTGTTGCGAGTCGACGTCTTCTAAAGCCCTTACCTTCTCATAGCGTTTCTTCAATCCATTGTAGTCAGCCATAGCTCCTCCAAATTCCAGATGGGACTTCACGTATGACTGGGTCGCTTTGCTCAACCCGTCGGAATGCTTATTGATAAAATGCAAGGCGTTAGCCCAGCCACTACGTTGCGGTAATCGTATGTCATTTACGAAAGGTGGATCGTAATATGGGTCCTTCACAGGCAAACCAAGTGATGACGAAGAAGAGATTGGCAAGGTGGCTGTTGAGCTGCTCTCAGTGCGCATGAGTGTTGCCGATGAGCTAGAATCTGGTCCAAAGTACGAAGTGGAGCTGGAAGATTGAATTCCTTCGTCGGTCGCCGTTCTTGTTACGACTCGCCCCACACCTTCGTCTTCTGTAGGCTTTGGTACAGGAGAGTCCAGCGCTGGCCTGAACAGACTACCTAGCCCACTGGCTATCACGCCGGGGTGCATCCCAAGAAAGGGCGTGTCGAAGTTGATAGTCCCTAATATGCGATGACTTTTTAGTAAAGCCACCTCAGTTGAAAGAATGCCTCCCATGCTGTGACCGAGAAGGATGACATCGGTATCCGCGGATTCGTGTGGACGGAGCCAGTCACTGAATCCATCCCTAGCAAATTCGATGTGTCTCCTGCTTTTATATTTTGGATAAATCTTCGTGTGCACCGCATGGCTTTTCCCCAATTTCACCGTCACGATATTATGGATATGGGCGGGGAAACTCTGGAAACTTGTCTCATTGCCCATGAAACCATGTATATACACCAGAAGCAACGTTCGATTCCCATCCCCTTCCGCTGACGAATGTGGTACCAGCGATTGTGTTGAAGACGAGCGAGGATCTTGGGCAGCCCACGATTGTGAGACTGGCTGGGAGTGGTACGTCGTTGGTGTCACTGTATATTGAGGCGGTGCTTCAGGGTTTCCACTCAGAGCGTTCGGTAGGGACGTCGTACAACCGCGAGGTGGAAGAGGAGGTGGTCGACCGAGTGTAGTTGAAGGTGCCTCTGCTTGTCCCGAATGGTCTGCGGGCCGATATGTTTCTCCACCATAGTCCTGATCCCCTTTACGTCCCATCCTCTTGTCATGCTCCAAGGACACTGGTGTTGGTGTTAGAGAAGCGGCCTCGAGCCGAGGTGATCGCCGGGTAGCACGGGTGAACAACCTGTAGAGCCTCAAGAGCTTGTGAATATCTTGGGCAAAGCACCTGGGATAGGGCGCTCTCCCAGTTTTCCATGGCCTGGTATGAGAGATTGATCACGGGCTCAAGAACTTTCCAGTGACGAAGGACCAACTCTAGACTTGGATGGAATAGGACAGGGCTGATTTTACTGATTGAATTTCTATGAACATTCGCAATTGGTACCTAATTATGCACAGACGCTGCCACTCCTCGCCATTGCCCCCCAAGCTGCGGACAAGATGTCGGGACGTCCTCGCTATGACAAGAATCCACTTCTAACTTTCTGTCAAATATCCTACCCCAAGCCACCCATCGATCTCCTGGAAAATTAACTGATATTGCGGTTGCCTGCAGCTTGGGTGAGCTAACAGACCACAAGATGACGAGTATGATCGTTGACATGATGTGTGATGGGTTGGAGATGCGGATGTGGACATCAGCCATCTATGAGTGTTCGCTGACACTCATTGAAAGGCCATGGTCAAACATGAAGCTTGGTGACATGCCATCCACACCGGTATGGGAGTGCTCGTTCACTGACAGTATCAGCATGAAGATATGAGTGAGCTACCGACGTGATGAATCGATCAATAAGTATATTGGGGACTTCGAGCCCGCCCCTTCATTATGATTGGCCGTATGCGAAAAACGTGGCGTAGGACTCTGTCGAGCCATGGAATTACCACACAGTGACCACCTGCGGTAGGCCATTGGTGTTGTCGCTGATTTTGGATCCAAGATTAATTACACAAGAAAACGCGGCCAGTGGCGATTAACCAAGACCTTGGAGTATGGAGCAATATAGACATTAGAAACGAAGTAATGATGATGGGAATTAAGTTTGAACATATGTGGCTTAAGGAGGAGTAGTGTCCTCCCTAAATCGAGATCCTCGTGAACCATCTTGACTAGGACGACTCCGGCCCAATCCATCCCTAGGAGGATTCTGGTGCAATGGCGAAGCTTGTGCAAGGCGGGGAGGTTGTTGTCTAGCTCTTGACGGAGTACGGATAGGGATAGTAGCCGGCTCGTTAATTACAGGCGTACGAGCGGGGCCGGGTCTGTTATGCGGTAGGCTGTTGGAGGAGCTTCCCATGCCTACAATATTGAGAGGTGTAGGGTAGGGAGGTGAAGTAGAGGGAGAGCTGGAGGCGTCATGCTCTTCCCGAGTGGCTTCATCTGGCACAAGTCCGCCGTAAAAGCCGTGGGAGTCGCGGTAGAAGGATGAGCCGGATAAAGAATGGGGCGGAGAAGATTGTAAAGCAGGGGCTAGATCAGGAAACGGGCCTCCATCTGGTGCGACGCCTTTGCCTCTGCTAGCTGGCCCAACAGGCTCAGTAGATGAACTAGCTGTAGCCCAACTAGATGAACCAGCGGCCGCATCGGTAGTACCAGCAGCACGAGCAACAACGCCGCCAGCGGTCACAGCCGCAGAAGAACCGGCGGCAGCACCAGCAGAAGCGTCTCCGTAACCGTCACCACCAGATGCAAGGACTGACGGAAGCTTTCTCCCAGAGATTTTTTGGAATCCGCGATCACTGGGTGCCGTGTCAACAGTCGTTGCTGTTTGAGCAGAAGTAGGTCTCAGGCGACCAAAGAAGCCTGCTGCTGCGATAGGCGTTGAACTTGATCGCTGCGTCATATCGCCAGCTTGCGACACGCCTTCCGATCCAAGAGTCTGTGGGTTTGTTGCAGGTTTAGTTCTTCGCTGACCAATGTTTCCTCGTCGCCAGCGGAAGAGAAGCAATAGTATGAGAAAAATCATAGCTGCTCCAGCCACGCCACCCACTATGCCTCCAACAAGGACTGGGGTAGGGGGAACACTCCCACCTCCAGAACCACCTCCTGAGCTTGACGTTGGCGAAGGAGGAGTGGCGGTAGCGGTATTGGAAGTGCCACTAGCGCCACCTGCACCAAGACCGGTACTAGAAGAAGCGCCTGATGACGAAGAGGCCGATGCTGACTGGCTCAGGAGTGGTGACGACGGAGAAGGAGATGAAGTGAGGGTAACAGGAGTAGAACTGATCTGCGTGGAGGACAACCCAGAGCTCAAACCCTGGGTGTTCCGAGTAGAAGTTGCAAATCCGCTAGGACTGGATGTTCCAGACGGCAAGGTAGCCAAGGAATCTACACTAGATGGAGAAGCTTGTGAGGTGACAGACTGTAGGGAAACAGTGCTTATGAGTCCATTTGAATCTGTGCTCAGATTACCAAGACTCGAGGATGCAGATGGTGTAGCGGACGCAACAGCAGTCGATGTCAGTGAGGTTGCAGCTGAAGGTTTTGTTAGTGAATACCATGTCAATGGGGAGTATGGAAGTCTTACAGGGCTTGGTAGAGTTACTATTGGTTTGCGGCTGAGAATTATAGGTAGTAGGAACTTGGGAAAAGCTGGGACCATTCGTCGTATGCGATGATGCCGGATTAGGTGCTGATGATGGCGAAGACGAGAAGTAAGATGTAGATGAGCTAACTGAGGACTGCGGTGTTGTTGGGAGAGGAGTTGACGGTGAGGAGAGAATTTGTTGGCTTTGAGACTCTGGTATATTGATGATCATTGAAGCTTGGCTAGTACTCGCATGTTGAGCTCCTTCTGCACTGGACAGTTTTGATGCAGCGTTTGTTGATACCGGCACGATGCTTGATGGTGTCGATGCCACACTGGGGGGTGCTTGAGGTACAACGTTCAGCTGTTTTGCAATCGCCTCTTGGGTTTGGAGTGCCAGACCTCGTGCCTGAGACGCTGCGGCGGCTGGCGGTGGCGTGACAGCCGCAGGATTGAAGCTGGCATTGCTATACTTGGTTTCCGATGCTGTAGCAGTCGGGAAGGCTGCACCGTTCGTCATGGTTATGGTTGGAACATTTGCACCGTCCGACATGGACAGCTCTCCGTAGCCTGAAATCAAAACACTTTTCGATGCCATGGGCACATCCAATTCGGAAACGATACCATGGCCGTCGACAACAACGACTGCTAGGACGGTTGAAGCGTTATCTGCCGCTATGGGTCTGACGCTGTTGGCCTGGGTTGGATAAAATTGTCGAGCGTTGAATTTCGTGGGCAGCTCTTGATTAACCTTTGGTGGTTGGTGGAGACGTTGAATCCGATGGCGATCTTTTGGGGCTGGGAGCACAGGTCTTCGCACGTCTACGGTCTCCACTTTGACACCTGCACTCTCCGGGTGTTCTGGTCTTGCTTCCAAATTATGTTCTCCGACTGCTACCACCTGGGTTCTTTGCAGTTTCCGCCTTTTTGCACGATGACCCTCCATCCCGACCCTCTGGGTTACCTGGGAGGTATGATATATGCTGTATGAAGAACTTGGTCATCAACAGCCGCTCCTCTGATTATAATAATTAAGATTCTGGTTCGATTGGTGGTTCAAGTAAATAAGCATTGGCGCGTAAACGATTGTGCTGGAGGTAAAGATCGTGTCGTTACTGAAGGTTCTCATATGCTAGATTTTTTGCCTTGAACCTGACCCACTGGTGTCTTTGATGGAACAGGATACGTCTTTGTGCGGACCGGATCGCCTTTCGTGGTCGAAGATTAGTTTCGATTTGACTGGTAAATGTATATTTTAATGAACGGCTGCCAGTCATAGACCGACGATATGAAGACTTGTCTAAGCTGTTGAGTGTTAGTATTTCCAACTCCACACCTCGAACCCCTCAAAGCCAATGCGAACCCACCTGTTTCCTTAGATGCGCATAATGAAATCCGGTGTATTTCTCCAGTAGGAGATGGCCACTATCACAAAGATGATCCGTATGTAATGAGCGTGGGGACAGTAATTCCTGTTATGCAGTGGTGTTTCTTGCACCCCTTGCGACCGGTGCTATCACACTCTCAGGACCCTGTCCGACAGCCCCTTCGATTCGTCGCAATTATTCCATCTGGTCTTGGACTCAGCACAACACCGACGGCAGCGTGGACGTTGCTGCTGCTGCTGTTGCTCGTCGGATGGCGCGAGGTTGGGATGAAGAAAAGAGAGAAAGGGTGCTGTTTCAGTCACCAAAAGCTCGCGGAGGGTCTAACCGCTTTGTGACTAATCCGAAGAGCCATGAAGCACTAAAAGAAGACTAAAGTTGTCCTTAGTTAGATTAGCCTAATGTAATACAATCTTCCAAAACATTGAGCCAGTCATAGGTCCGCTTCAGCTACAAGAGAGACGAACAGGTGATCTTCCTGACCACAATGCGGTGTGTATACGTTCTGCGTGTTCCAAGAGACCGCCAATCGTTTCCTACCGATGAAGAACTGCGTTTTTCAGGAGATTGCGGAACATCTAGATTGCCAATCAGCCAAGGCCATGAAAAGGCCCGTCCGTGCCACACCAGTAAGATTGCGCATGCAATAGGTGCATGAACCCTGGGACAATGCCATTGCCGACCCCGGCGACCCGTCATCCCCTGGAAGATCCCGGTAGTTCATATATTAGTTCAGCACCCAATAGACCACTTTCGACCTCAGATCTGGCCCGGACCTTTCTCCGTGAGTACCATGGGCAGGCATGATCATGACAACAATGACCATGTTCTGAGCTTTATAGGGATGGATCATACCATGTCAACACTTTGGGCAAATAGAATATATGTTAGGCGACCTGATAGCTTTCGACGTCTTCTCAAGGTCAAAAGGAAAACATCAAGGAAGGCGTTAAATAGATCAAATAGGAAAGAAAAAGCAATACCTAAATCCATCTCTGCCCGTTACTTGCACGATTGGGTTTTGCCGTCCTCTTCAGTACCGACTAACTGACCTTTGTTCTTTATTGCTATCTCAATTCTCCTTCCCCTGGTAAAGAAGAGAAGGATTTGCGTCCTCAATCATCTCATCTGTAGAATACTTGAACAACTTCGAAACAAATCTATGACCGGACCAATAACCAAATTCTCTTCGTCACAACCTTAACGCTCTGTATTCTAAGCATCTTGCGCATCTGACTAAGGTATCTATTTAAAATCCAGCCAGGTGCTAGTCCGTAATATCGACTTGACCATGTCATGTCACGATCCACGATCACTACTGTCAAAAAGATTTGGGTCTCACCTATTGGTCTTGGAAGATTGAGACAAGAGAAGCTACTTTGACCTTGCGAGACATATAATTTGATTGATGGGTTCCTGTAATGCACTGTTACTCACCAAAAGCTGACTGCTAGACCCATGCTGCTGGTGCATTTCCTTCTCGATTTCTGTCACTCTCCCGGTACGGAGTACCTCCCTGCAGGTTTATCGCACTCCTAGTCTCGTACCGAATTCGTGGTTCAACATTCATTGTTGATCGTTCTGGTTTACTTCGGGGATTTTGGGCACTGTAGCAGCAGCAGGTAGCTACAAGTGGTGAGATATGTATGTTCGTTCACATCCATTGGGTATCTAAAGTGAAGAGCAACAAGCAAACTATGTAAGTCGTGGGGACCCCCTCTCATGTTCACGTCTAAAAAGCAAGCCATCAATACTGTACAACATATCTCCATGGAGAGTTGTAAAGCATGCGCAGTAACGGAAACACCCCGAAGCATTCAGCATTCGGCACTCCCCAGTCATTTCTTGGCAAATTTGGGTCTGCACTCCGGGCAATACCACTTTGACCGCCTTGGAGGAGATTCGGTCAAGCCCACACATGCGAAATGGAACCACTCCTTTTCGCACTATAAAGGAACTGTCAGCTTTTAGAGCGGCGTACAAGGATACCATGAACGCGAACTCACATTCGGATTTTCGCAAGCGACCATCTCTCCATAGCTGACATCGCCACACAGACAATACCTTGGCTCGTCTGGATCAATCTCCTCCACAACGCCTGGTTCCTTCAAGGCGTCCTCTTTCTCCTTCGTGCTCGCGTCTAGCGTCGCCCTTCTTGCATTGCCCCCAGCTCGCTTCGCTGGTGCATGTGTTCGCTTGCCTACGCTGATGGAGGCACCGCCATCCTGGCTCTCGACTACGAGGCCGGGCGCAGGGCGCTTGCTACGTCTCCCAGCAGCTGTCACTATCGGAGCTGGACTGGCTGGCGGAGCTGGCGTTGTACTCTTGCGACGCGGATGATCCTTGGGGACCGTTATAGACGTCGGGTGTTCAATTGAGGACCGACGGGATGTCGGTCGAGTCGCGGTGCGTGGGGATGCTTCTACAGCTTCTGGAGGGGCCTCGGTCGGGCCTTTCAAAGTTAGTGATATACGACGAGGACGCGAGGCACTGGCAGTCGCTTTGGGACTCGCTACTGTTTTGGGCTTCTCAGGAGCCGCCATTACAGGCGTGGCAGGCGTTGCAGGTGTGGAGCGTTGTGAGGGTCTCTTCGGCGACGGAGCAGGCGCAGCCAGAGGTACGGTGGTTGTCACAGTTTGAGTAGTAATAGTCAGCGGCATTGGGGCTGTCAGTGAAGTTGACTGAGGCCCTTCCATCCTGCGCTTCTTCGACGTATGCTTGGCTATAGGGTTTGGGTCTCCTATACCATTTGTCACTATTCTGGGCAGGACAGTTTCGTCGCATTTCCTCTTCTTCCCAGGTGACATAACGATCTCTTTAGACTCCTCTTTTGAAGTCCCCCTTGGTTTTTCCGTTGGCTTCTCCTTAGGCGCGGGTTTCTCTCTGGGAGCTGTTTTCATCTTCGATGAATTTGTGCTGACAACAGGGCTCATCAGAGGCTGCCTAATGGGCGGGGAGAAAAGCTGTTTGAAGGTAGTCCCCAGAGTACTCAGATTCTGGGCTTGTGACTCTAGCTCCGCGGCACGCTCTTTGGCTAAGACTTCTCTTTTGATCTTCTTTGCTTCATTCAGTTTCATCCCTCTATTCTCCAGATTCGTCTCTGCCAGTCCTAGAGAGTCCGCGCATATCTCGCCAGGTAGCAATGGCCTTCCCATCTCTGCTGTTGCAATATTATCTTCGTCAACGAACTCCTCCCCAGATGCTTCGGCTTGAGCCCTGGCCTTCTTGTAAGCATCAGGCCCACGACCAGCACTCGATAGCTCGCGCCTGATCATAGTCTCACTAGGAGTCCATATAGCATTTTTCTTCATCCTCTTCCGTAGTTTCGCCATTTCCCATTCGGTGAGGCGCATCCAGGGTGCGTGCTTACTGCCTGGCCTGGGATCTGCAGGTGGAGGAGTGAGTAACGATAGTGCGTTACTTGTAGAGATCCCAGCGACAGCACTGTGCACGTTTGTTCCCACCGCGCCTGGCGGTCTAGGTGGTCGAGGTGCCCTTGGACCTTTCAACTTCGGCATCTTGGGTAGCTTTGGCGGCCGCATTCGAGCTGGTTTACGTGAGCCACCGACACGGGAAGTGGGCATGGGAATCGGCGATGGAGGAACTGACTCCCAGTCGGAGTCTGTGAAAGGAAGGGGAGAGTCTGGATTTGGCGGTGGGAGTACTTCCCCAGGCACCGTAACTTTGCGGCTTCTATGTCTTCTCTCGGTATTCGCAGAGCCCGCATTAGCATTTGCTGCAGCTCGAGCGCCATCGAGGCGGAGTGTGATACGGGGTGCGGGTGTGTGACGGATTGCTTGGGGCGATCTGGGCACAGGAGTTGGGTCTCTCGATGGGGGCTTTGGGAGGGCATGTAGTTTTGTTATGATATTCGACAATCTGTTGTAGTGGCGATCTACCATCTCGTACAGGCGTAATGCTTCGCCATGAGAAGCTTCACGGCAGCTGATGGCATAGTCGAGGTTGTGGGAGATCGCGTGTCGAAGCTCTTGAGCTTGAGCGCTAGTTCTTCTTCTGGGTGATAGCTTAGGAAGAGATCCATAATCCTTCGACAGTTCATGGACTGCTCCAGTCGCTGTGAGGTAGGATTCGTCGAGCTTCCCAATCAATGTGAGCGATCGAGTAAGGTCTGACGGGAGGTATTCAGTGTAGTCAAGAAAATCATTCACAGCGTGTTGAGCATCTGGATCTTCCGGAGGCGTATCTCCCCTCTTAATGACCTCCATGTCTATAGTCATGCTAGCGAGGTGTCGATCATAGGAACCATCAGCCCCTCTGTTGCGCCAGATTTACACAGACGTATTGGGTGTCTGGGTGACAAGTGATCTACGCCAAGAAGATAATTAATCTAGTACAGCGCGCTAAATGCGCGCTTCGATAAGGCTGATATTTTCGACAACCATTTACTTTATTGTTCCTTTCTATGGAAATTGTCTCGACATTCTGGAAGACACAAGAATACCTTCGCTGGCTAATACTCCCGTGCCTTGGGCAAATTGAATAGATGATCGGTAGCTCCAAGAACACTCATACCACATTCTCACAACTTATCTCTTCAATCACCAGTATGTAAATGACCATGCTCAGGCAGTCTCACCCGGATTGTGATAGAAAGCCAGCAGAAGTTCATCTCCTTCAATCACTATTCACTTGACTTTTCTAGCTGCTGCTTTGCAATTCTCCTAAGTCCTCACGCCCCAATTTCACACGACGTCCTCGTAGTTGCTCCCCCTTTTCTTTGCATCCCGTTCTACGTTTGATATGAGGGCCATGAAAGTTGGTCAGCTGGCCAGCACTGATGAGAAGTTCTGCCCTTTTGCGGCCGTCACAAAGTTTCCGTATCGCCATCTGCATGGCGATGAGTCCGAGGAGGTGTCTCAACAATACTTCGCGAACGGCAAGTTTCGGGCTCGAGGATTCACGATGTAAGTGACATCTTCATCTCTTCTCCCCATTGCTTGTTACAGTGGCGTGGAATTTCAATACCCTTCACACGACCAATCATTCACAGTGCAGTATATCCCCAATATCGCGTGAATTACCCGTGCCGTTCCCTTCATATTCGCCTGGTTGGAAAGCTGACTGGTTGCATCCTAGCTACTACATTAACACACTACTTGACACCCAATCAAAACCACTACTACTTATCCCTTCTAAAGAAGTAGAAGCATTGTTCAAAGAAATCTATGCCAAATTGGCTGTTCGTGCGTGGTTTCCCGATATGATAAGGCATCCTGGCTTTGAAATTGGTTTCGAAAGCGGGCCTCGTCCTCGCTATTTGGGTCAGTTGACGGTTGATTTCAGTTTGCTTGAACTCGAAGATACAATCCCAAATTCAAGTCAGGAAGAGCCCGAGGTGGTTGACGACCAATCATTCCCAGCTTTTCGCCGCAAGATGGAAGCAGCGATCTTGGCAGGCAAAAACAGACAGAAGAACGCAAAAGATAAGAAGCGGAGGGATCGTGTTATCACGAAAAAAGGGTGGTGTGCCCAGCTCAAACGAACTCAATGCTATCTCGGTTTGAGACCTCGTGGCATGGTGGATAAAAGCGATTTCTTCAACGATCCTAACCACAGCTACGAGGAATCTCAAGCCGCAGAAGAAGCATATGACAAGGCAGCAGGCCTGAAGCTTCCAGCGCTCGTCCTTACTGATCCCAAGCCTTACCCGTTTGATCACAGTATCGTCTTCGTCTGTGTAGACGTCGAAGCTTACGAGAAGGATCACAAAAAGGTTACAGAAGTCGGCATTTCTACACTGGACACGTTAGATCTCATAAGCTCCCCACCCGGTGAAGGCGGCGTAGAATGGATGAAAAAGATCCGTGCTCGGCATTTTCGGATCATAGAACATGCTCATCTAAACAACACCGAGTTTGTTGCTGGATGCGCGGACAAACTCATGGAGAGATTTGGGACAAGCGAGTGGATATCCATCAAAGAAGCCCCTCAGGTCATCGCCTCCTGTTTTCGCCATCCCTTCTCCGCACCTGGGGAGTACCGTCCTTACCCTAAGGACATCAGCAAGGCTGGTCGACACGGGTCTGGAAGCCAGTATTTGCCTCCCATCGATGACAGCCGACCCAAGCGTAACATTGTCCTCGTGGGACATGACATCAAGGCTGACATAGGATACATGCGCGATATCGGATACAACGTTACAAATCTACCGAATCTTCTTGAAGCCATCGATACCGGCGATATGTTTCGGGCCATGAAGCATGAACAAAATCCACGAAGCCTTGGCGCTGTTCTTCTGGAGCTTGGATTGGTGGGATGGCATCTGCACAACGCAGTAAGTGAAGAATCTTGAAACTTAATGGGCTCGCGAATTGACAGATTCAGGGCAATGACGCAGGTTATACAATGGAGGCTCTTATTGGCATATCATTTGCTGCTTTAGGTTTAACTCATGAGCCGACCCCAAACCTTGAGCAACTCGATGCGGCTGCAGCAGATGCCCAGGCTCGTCTCATTGAGGAAATCGAGGAGTGGGAGATTGCGGACGAGGAAGGCGGTGATGGAGGTGAAGCAGTATGTAGTCCTCGGACCCACCGTATCTGTATTTCGGCTACGGTCTAAACTGCAATTTGGGACTCTCGATCTCTCTTGGCTGCTATCACACCCATATGCATTACGCTTATACCGTAATATGAAGTGGCAATACTGATTCGCATGTCACGCAGGTCAAGCTACCAAGCTACAATGAGATGATCGAGAACCGCACATTTGAGCAAGGCATGCGAAGGGCAAACAAAGCGGAAGACAGACGGGCGAGAGATCGAGCCAAGCCTAGCGGTATGGGGAGGGGTCGTGGTGCCAAATCTACTCAAGACCCCCGACCCTTGCAATCGTCAGTAGAACATAAGGGGGGTCGCCGTACACCACCACATCTGAGAGGAGTTGGCTCCCGACCCAAAAACGTTCATGGCGTCCAGGGAACGTCTCAAGGAAAAAGTCAGCTCCCTGATAGTATGAAAGCACGATTGACGGCACTGGACGATGACGACGACTATTTTACGATATGATGATTGAATGGCGAGTGGATGGGATTGCAACCTTGCATTAATGCTGGCCTGCCTATGCTTGCTACACAAGGGAATACATTACATGGCTTTGTACGCAGCAGACAGAGATAGTCCATTATTTATAGCTTAGCACAGCAAGCATGTTAATTCCATATCAATAAGAGATTTGGCACAAAGGGTGTCGTGCAGCTGCTGTCAATGTATAATACTGGTGCCTCTCCCGTTGGCTTGCAGCAGTATGCATCAATCAAAACGTGCTACTAACGACGCACAATTTGAGAATGTTAGTTGATGCTAAGTAATTGTTTGATAAAAATCAATGTAAGGTATTCCCCAAAAGTCCCATCCATTGAATCAGATATATCCCCCATTCTCAAGAGAGATGAGGACCACCTCTCATCCAAAGATCTCCCACCTAGATCCGCGCCTGCAGTCGCGACCCCATCACGCATCACGCAAGTATCCCCTATTGTGTATTCTTGCCCACAGATACCGGTATCGTTTTGGCGTAAGTTTGATCTCCCTTCTTTCTCAATTCTTTATACTCTACGAAGACGAACTTTATATGTAGATAAAGCTTGCAGATTGTGAGACTTGACTTTTCCGTAAAATGGAAGGAAGAGGTGATCACTGAGGCGGAGGGTGTGTGGGTAGTGATTGATTCAGGGGGACGAGAGGGTTGGTATTGGGTTTGTGGATGTGGATGTGGGAATTTTAGGTGGGAGTGAGAGAGAGGGAATGTTCGCGTTGGTGAGAGAGGGGGGAGATGGGGGAGATTATGATAGGTGTTGGTGTGGTATGCTGGATACCTTTTGTTTTGGTATAGTAGGATCTTTGGTGGTTGATTTCTAGTGTGTGCAGATATTGTGCCAGATACAACATATGGATATTGCAATTTGACGTTTTTGGTACAGATGATGAGAAAAGTATGCTCGGTCCACCGCTGGTGTAGTAGGGACCAAAATCAAGATGAACGAGTAGAATAATCGTAAACTACGATGAAGAAAAGTGCACTGACAGGTAATGTCCGGCCTCATCAATTCTTGAAGTATCATTAGACATCAACAAGAGCAGCGTCATCTAGACGAAAGAAACGCTTTTGCCTCCTCCTCATCAACGGATGACGGCTCGGAGACTTTCTTCTCTATCAAACCAAGTTTGTTCTTCTTGATCTCCCACCACATTTCTCTTCGATCGCCACCTAGCTCCTCAGCAAGAAGCTTGCGCTTCAGCTCCCTGATATAATCGTTGAAAGCACCCGGCTCCTCCATGTCAATCAATTCATCCCGCATCACTGTCAGCTCTTCGATAGCGCGATTGTAGGCGATATCGCCAAAGCTATCTCTGATCTGAGTTTCGATGATCGTCCCGAATTGGACTGCGACATCACGGATACTGTCCACCGAATCTGCAGCATCGAGAGCTTGTTTGAATTCGGGAATGGGATTTTGATGGCTGATCTTTGGCTTCTTAGGTTTGCTGCCGAGTAGGGCACCAACATCAAGGCCGGAGAGCGGTTTGATCTCGTTACGATCGCGTTTCCGTGATTGGACCTTTGATGGGACTAGGCTGTGTCAGTAACGTTGTAGGTCGTGTGCAAATGCCGGGCATCTCACCCTTCTTTACACTCGCAGCATCGACAAGCTTCTCTAGTCTGCGCTTGGACTTTGCAACGAGTTCCTCAGGTGGCTTGGAATACCTTGTCAGTATCTCGTAAGGTGGGGGTACGGGCTCTGTGGGATGGACAGCTCTCCATCGCACAGCTTGGTCGAGGCGATGTAGCACGGGCGAATAGGTCTCGCCCAAAGGCATATACTCTGTTGGGTTCCTGAAGCTCTTAGCCTTTATGCAGCGGGTGAATTCTATCTACGAGATTTCTTACCCTTCGTCGTCCTGCCCGAAGGTCGAAAGATCCATCCGGTCGACGTAATTACTCATGGCTTCGATTATAGAGTCGCTCGGTAGATTTCGATGCTCCTTGATCACTTTCCCCGAAACAGTGATGACTTTATCTAAGGGCGGAAACCGGTACGAGCGCACATCTTCGGTGAAGGGGAGCTGTATGTCAAACAAGCATTCGTAATCCACTTCAATAGATGGTGCTAGGAGGACGATGAGAGGATCTTTGTCCGCCCTTGTAACCAACCGTGCGACAGCATACGATTCTAGCTCGACGAGAGCATGAATTAGTGACGATAGCGCCATCATAGCTTTACTATTGGTCTTCTGCGCAATGACTATACAGGACACCGACATCTCCATGTATCTATCAAACTAGACAAGGTCAATGTGAAGCTGCCCGGATTCACGCAAATCTGGCTTACCGTATCCCAGGGTATGAAGCCGATAATTTCGAATCCAGCCTGAGTCTCTAATTTGGTGACATTGAGATCAGATTCACTTATATGCACAGCCGTTCGTCCATATTCATAACCCTTGGCCAAATCATCTTTGCCGACGTCTCGTTTGCCTCCAGGTGCCCCCTCATCGATGACTTGGTAAGAGCGAGCATTTCTCACCGTAGTCAGGCTATTCGGATCTGTCCCATCGATTCCGTCGGCGTCGGGTAATACTGTAGCAGACGATTGCGTACTTGCTTGTCCATTAGATGGGTCGGTCCGCCGCACGAATTGGCTGGCTGTGAGTGGTCTACGTAACATTACTCGAGGGTATCTTTCCACATCAATGCAAAGTGCTGTATCGTAGTTCTCAGGATCGCCCAGAGTCAATTGGCCTTTATAGGACACTACTGGTCTCGTAGCTTTCATTCGAGGGATACCGAGCTCTTCGATTGCTTCTTGCATTGTGCCAAAGACACCACCGCAATCATCTGCAAGAGCCTTCAGCGTCCCCTCGTTGGTCGTCTTTTCGAAATCCTTGTCCTCTTCTTTATAGCCATACTCTGGATCATCAAAATCGACGCCCAATATCACAAGCTCCATATCATCAGCCTTTATCTTCTTTGCTATTTCAGCGATGCCGTCTGGATCTGCGTCAAGGGTCCCTCGTCCATCTGTCACTAGGACAATCTTCCGCTTGTACTTGAGCTTCTTGGTGAACTTGGTGATCATTTGTATAGCAATGACAATTGCTGAGATGGCATCGCCCTCGTTTGTGTTACTAATTTTGACCTTCTGCCGCAAATGCTTCAGGCCTGGGAGGAGGAGCTGGCTGATTTCTTGCAGCACCGAAATGTGCTCGAAGCTTTCCTCCCCGTCTAGCTCATTGTTTGTATCATCCGTTCGAAAGCCGACGACCCCCAACGTAGCCGTTTTACGGTCTGTTGCTACTGTAGTCGTAATCTTCTCCCATACGTAAGTCATGGCCCAGTCAAGGTCCGACTGTTTTCGGCCATTGTGCTTCCCGGCCATGGAGCGACCCATGTCCACAACGTAGACCGTCGCTTCTTTGTCCGCCATGGTGGGAACGCAACGCTGCCCGCGCTATCGTTGCGCTTCGTGGATTGCATGGGTTGACCTGATGAGGACGCATGTCCGATGCTAGCTTCTTAATCAGGCAGACGCGTGAGCACGTGACAAGGTTCCAGCGATCTCTCGCACTCATTTTGAATACTATACACCAATCTCCCACCCATACAGGCACGTCACACGAGATCCTGCAATGGAGACAATCAAGATAATCTGCACAGCCACTCTTTATCGGAATAGAAACACGCAGTCATGAAGTCCGAACCAATACCTATACAATCTTCAATTTTGAGATAAGACCCAAGCCGAACGCATCGACTATTGTATTTGACGGCCATAAAACGTTGCCTGCATACACTTACACATCACTATCTATCAGTGAGAGAACTCTTTCTTAATCGTATGTTGAGCTCATGGCTTGCTTAGTACAATATAATCCACAAGAATTACTACGGGTTCATATTGATCTGTGGCAACTTGTAGAGATACTGGAATTGTTAGCTACAGTTAGTCAGGCTTTACAATGAACAGAAATATCTCTGCTGGGTGGCTTTGAATATCGCAAAGCATGATGGTATCCAAGTCATCCAATATACGCATCCCAAATTACGTCCAGATACCCAAGCAGGCTCATATCTCTTTTCAATAAGCTAATTATGCTCAGCAGATTGTCTAATGAAGTCAGAAGCCATGATTGTAAAGTGCTGGACGCGTTTTCGTACATCCCATTCGAGGAAAGATAGCAATGGTGACGACGTTTCATGAGTTCGTTTGAATGATAGATGTGTTACATTTCGCGAATTCTATCTTCTAAGGATATTGTTGAAGATGGACGAAGAAGGATTGGCGGTCGATGTGAGATCTATGTATCCCTAGAAAAGCAGACAATACTTCTGACTCATGTTCCATTACGATCCCATTTATTTCTCTCATGCTGACCAAGAAGCTTGAGATTGCACAATTTGAGTATGCTCTCCTATATTGGCATTGGCTGACGGTATCAATCCTCGGGAAATTACGGTATGAACTTCACCATATGAGTGCTGCTTGAGAACAAGACAAAGTGAATTACGAAGTCACGTGCTTACGTGTAGAGATAGCACGGCTGCGGTATTACCGTGCCTCAAGTATGCAATACCTTGCCTAGGCACTGGGACTCCACGAGCCGTATCCAGGGTAGTGTAGATACCGTTCCATATTGACATTGCCAGAGCTTCCCTCAAGCTTGCCAAGCTCATCACAAGAGCGCTGTCGCTACCGGTAGCACCACCTCCACTGATCCATCCCTTGGTGGACCTCCTCACAGGGCTGCAACTCGAATATTGGCCTTGCAATAGCCAAAGACTCTCCGCTCGCGGTGCCTCCCTTCCGGACAGACATCCGGGGACTCGGGACCATTGAGGCGATCTGTTTACCCACCAACTCCGCTATTACGATGTCATTGCTAGGCTGGATCTTGGCAATGGTGACCAGTATGCGGTAGTTCTTGCAAGTATTGGGTCTCAAAGACGATTCACCACTTCGGCTGCCGGGATGGCTTGGGCAAGCATTTTGGCGCGCTTATTGTGACGCGATGAGGCGACAATGTATTCGAATTCATTACCACCGCCTTGAAAGAAGGGTTGAAGTGTATGTCTTGAGTCAGGTACACCTGATTGTATTGGACATGCGGAAGACTGCGCAATGGTATTTGAACTTGTTGAGTTTTGACGTGGGAATGGACGTATGGTAACACTATTGACGCTGAAGTGCTGACATGGTGGACGCTGTGTCGAGCCGATTCAGGGTATTTGAGCCTCGCAGTGTGTTCTCCGTACCGAGTGATCGATGTTTTAAGTAGCAATGCAATCGGAGCTTACTTCGCTTGGTCATCCCAATACACCCAACGGCCAATGCATTGGTTGCAATTGACTACCAGAAGCGTGAAGTCGGCCCCATTGATGACTGGAGGCCTTACTGATGGACGAGGTGTATAATTCAGGTACTGGAAGAGGTACCAGCATTTGTCAGACAGTCGCTGGCTATATTTGCGATATATTGCTACACCATCGGCGATTTCCAACGCTTTGCCTGGCAGGCTCGCGCAAATCTTCTGACTGTCCAGTTCGAATTTTGTGAACTACTTCATCGCACCAGCAGAGTGATCAAGGATGAAAGGCAGACCAATCTCATAATCCGTCCGTCACTTGCTTCGCACGGATTTCGCGAATTTGGTCCTCCGGCCAGCGCATCCACTCGTGACTTTCTCTAGGGAGACAATATCTGATCTCATCCAATTTCTGATCCACCCAGCCTCGCATCCACCAATGACGATCGAATTGAACCAACAACACACACCAATGGGCTACAAGTATAAGCGGCACAGTGTGCTTCTCACCGAGTCTTACTATGAATGATGTGGGCAGACGGACGGCCCAATGCCATATTGGAGGTGTTGTTGATTCACCATTGGGAATAGCCTCCACCTTCAGAAATGAGGCACGCAGTGAATTTGCGGCAGCAGGATAATTCTCGACATCGTCCATTCCCTGGTCGTCGTTCAGGTCCGAGCTGGTGGAGGAGAAGATTAGTAGCCTCGCGAAATGTGCTTCAGTGATAGGGTCGGAAAACGCAGAGTTACTTTTGATATTGCCAGGGTGTAATAGTAGCATTGGAGCGAGGGGACCTTGCTCAACGAACGGTTTTACGGTAGAGCTGATAGCACGAATACCGCGCAGCATGTGTAGGCCTAGCCCAATATCGAGTCAGCACCTGCTCACGGAGACACTGAACGCGGTTTTTAGACATGATCAGAACGCAAGAAGGACCTATGAATGAGGGAACTGGTCCCTATCCCACAATCGCAATCTCAAATCGAAGTCTCTGAGGAACAATGTCAGAGATATGCCTTACATCGAACAAGTCCCTGGAGAGGGGCTTGCTCAGCGCTCTCTGACGCATCGTGGGCTGCGAATGCAAGGTATATAATCGTGAGGGTAAACGCAAACAACGCGTCCCCATTGTGAATGCTAGGGTTGGCGAGTGCCCTCCGCTGTCCTTGTAGAGCATGATCTTCATGATTAGCGGCACGCTTCCGATAGGTGTGTCGTTGATCTGGGTTGAGATGGGCAATATGTAGGGCAGATATGGCAAGAATGCTGTGCATCAACCAATCATGCGATAAAGCGATTTTGGGTACAATCATATGCCAAACGTCGTAGCCCAATGATCCAAAGCTGATGGCGTGGGATGTGACGGCAATGAAATGGTGCAAGAGCTCTAGATGGGCCAGATCAAGAGTCGATGGCGACGGTGCTGCTATTCGGCGAGGTCCATTTGCCCCAGTACTGTCATTCTTGGGGGGTATAGTCCGGGACTCTTGCGGTGTGGGAGTACAGCTACCAATGACTTGGCTGTTTGGGAAGTTCGAACCATCTGATCGATCTGAGGATGATGCCGCACTTGCTGCGCTCGCAAGCTGGTTCAAGCCATTGATCTCGTTCGGATATGTGCAAGGCGCTGCACGCCGAGTACTGCTTGCCAAAGTCGCAATTAGCATATTCCTTCCGATCAGTAGTCTGAAAAGACGGTTCGCAGCCTCAGAGAAAGACATACCAAGCCCGACACTTGGGTCTTTCTTCGTCGCACTTTCCATTGGAATTAGAGACCGAGTGCGCAGGTTCGGGACAGTCGTACTCGCCTTGACCTTACGAGCTTTACACTGATGGCAACCGCTTCTTGAGTTAGTATGGTCCCTGTTACGGCGCTTTGATCCACTAGATTGACTCGCATGAGTGGACTGTCTGCTGGAGGCGCCGGTTGAAGACTGCCCTTCTTGGGGAGAGAATTCGGATGAGGGCGCATTCATTGTGGCTGATGGATCCGAGATCAGATCCGAGGAACTCTCAGGACTCGCCAATGATGTTGTCTACTGAACTTATGTAATGCGAGGTCACATGATGCGGAGGCGACCAAAGACTATTTGTAGCATCACAAAGGCTTGAATTCATCAGCCTCACCAGTCTCCACGAAGTCAAGGTATCAATCAACGTTTGCGAAGTACACTATACCTATTCCCGAGGCAAAAAGTCTACCTGTGCCATTTCGGGAAGAGATGGAATGAGTGGGCTCAGCTTGGTTCAACGTGAAGCTTAATGCCACCATGTATATGTTCGTGATGATACAGCACATCGTTTTCCCACGATTGACGGTATGAAAAACCAAGAAATCTTCCTTGGACCATGTTGTATTGCTCAAGTCATGGCTGCCACCTTCATTATACCACCACTCCATCTTGCGCAGTCCTTTCATTCTCATCTTCCTTTTCTGTGCTACTACTTTCCGAATTGTTATATAATTTCTCCAATGTCGTGATATTGATCTCTGGAATTTGCAAAAGCGCCTATGATCTTGTCGACTAGCACACGGGAATAGTTGGCGAGTGGATGCAGTATAGCCGCTGTACTCCTTACATTGCTCTTGTGGGTAAGTGACGGCGAAATGTGATTTGCGAATGACAGGGTTGAAGACTTTCATAGAGTAAGATGAAAATGTGAGTTTGGGGAAAACTTGCGAATCCTATGATCTCCCTCAGTCGACTGGCTAGTTCCAAGGGCTTCACACTGACATCCTGACCCTCGCATACTGAAACGTTTTCTCCTTGCAGTTCAGGCTCCATTGTCGGATGGATCTCGGATTGGACAGAACTAGTTCTATGAGCCTAGCCGGATAAGACATTGATAACATCACCACCAACGCTAGTCTCAATTGAGAGAACGAGTGGTTTATTTGCATCAACGCTGTTGATATTGTTGTACTATCCACATTCTAGCCTCATTGCTGCCCTACTCACCATCATGTCCGATTCTTCTATCCTTTTCTCGCCCGCTCCCTACCACATTCTCAGGTCACTTCCCCTCCCTTACTTTGATCCGCTTCTTAATCCGCCAAACCTGTGCTAACTCCTTATCCTTATAGCTATGGCACCCTTCTCGGCACCTCCATCTATCAATCATTCGTCAATGGCATCGTATCCTATCGAGCCCTCCCTCGCCCACAGTTTTCAACGCTACAAGCCGCTCTCACACCCGTCTACTTTGCCATCCAGACCGCTCTACCTGTCGTGATGATGTTGACATTCCCGGGCATCAAGGATCCGTCGCCACTGGGTGGTGCGAATGGCAGCAACAGTCTGAGCGGGGTGTTAGAGCCGAGCAATCGATGGAGTGTGCTGGTGCCGATAACGAGTGTGTTCGCGATGAATGCTATGAACCTCATATGGGCGGGCCCGGTCACGACGAGGATCATGAAGGAGAGGAAACATCAGGGTTAGTGTCTTTGCTCTGCGTGCGCTTATAGAATGGACGCTGATATCGCTGGTGGATAGAAACGAGGGACGGGAAGAAGTATTATGACAATGGACCGCATTCCACGGAAATGGTCAGACTGAACAAGGCCTTTAGTCGAATGCATGGACTCAGTGCATTGGTCAATCTGGTGGGCTTGGGGGTTACAATGTGGTATGGATTTGTACTTGCTGAAAGGTTGCAGTAAAGGGGAGGGCGATGCGGATAGCGGGAACATTTGTACATAGGTTCCAATTCTACATAGCGCTGTTCGACAAGGCTTGAAACATAGTATTGAAGGCGCAAATGCAACTCCGGCGATGACGAGCATAGCAGACAAGTAATACGTATAGGCTCCTAGCTCCTAGTAGGGCGGGTTCTAGTAACGGATTTATTAAATTTTATAGTTGTTGTCTCCCGTCAGCTGGGCAATTCCCATGAAAGCATTGTGGTCCAATAGATTGCAACGCCTCTTCGGCTCATCTAAGTTGGCTCTGGCGCTTCTTGCCACGATGGTTATGAGTATGGTGTTCTTTGGCCCGTTCACTATAATGCAATGCTTCTAGATTGGCCACACTTACAAGATTGCTTCAGTCGGACCGGTAGGTTGATCTTCACACCTTGAATGGCGCATTGTCTCTCTGATGTGAATTCGTCCACCGAGTGGACGTTTGATTGCAGCAAATCGAGGGATATTGTGGTGCGCTTGTCGTCGATACCCTTCCGACATGCTCTTCTTCGAAGATTGAGGTGGACCTATATTCGTGTCTGATGATCCAAAGCAAAGTCCACGTAAGGCCACAGATGTAGGAATAGTGTTGTCAAACTTTGACATGCGCGAAAGTTGAGGACTGCCCCGTATTACTGGCAGCATCAAGTGCCGGCACCGAACCTATTTCAGCGTCGTTTGTATGTGGGTCCATGGTCTGGCGGTATTCCTGCGTTTTTGCGACTAACGGTACTCCTTGCCTATCGTCAAGGTCTGCCAGTCCATGTTCATCTACCACAACACCACTATCAAAGAGCCTATCGAGCCTCGCTGCGCGGTCCCAAATCTTTCGGCCAGCATCGTCGCTTTTTTTTCGAAAGTACATGATCCTGTGTTGCGGGATCCATTCCTCATCAGTAAAATCGCCTCCCCCTTTCCATGAGGAGACTTCCATCTCCATTACATCGGGGCAGTGCCTATCAAGGTAGCCGACGACGAAGTCAGACTCTTCGAGAGCTGGATCATGACGGATACGAGATAGGATGTCCTTCGCCGGACGTAGTAGAGGCTTGGATTGCTGGGTCTGGTGTGCGGCTTTACGGATCTTCTTCGCGCGGGATCTCGGTAGGGAGGGCTTTTGGGAAAGGGTTGCTGACGCATCGGTGTCGCTGATCTCGCTATTATACTGGAATTCGGGCTGAGAGGTATGTAATGGGACCATGTCATTGTCGGTTTGCCCGGGTGAGATTGGGATCATGCTGGCCAAAGAATCGTTTATATGGGCCATATTATTACGTGCCGGGGAAGCCATGTCAGCGTGCAGATTGTTCGCGGAGCCTTTAGGAGTATTAAGGACATAGGGAGTACCTTTATAGTCTTAGACATGGCTGCGGGCTGTACGCCGTTTCAGCTCCTGTAAGACTCACATATGTTGCCTAGATAGGATTCATACCCACACAAGCCACATGATACTTGTCTTGGCACAGACGCTGACTAATGAAATGATCGCCCACGTTTCAACTTCATCACTTCAAGCTGCAATACCCTCGCAGCTCACGTCAGATCGAGACACTTACTTCATTGCCTCTCTTTCGACTTCGTATCATGTCGTCAGGCCGCTACGACAGAGCCCCGGTCTACAGTGACCACAGACCTTATTCCTCCCAACAGCATGGGGATCCAAAAAACCAAAGGATGTACGAAGACAAGTATCATAAACCACATTCACAAGATCGCAACCAGAGGAGCCCGTCGCCACGCGCACGATACTCATCTCCAGCTTCGCATGGTAAACCATAAGCAGGACTTTCACACCACTCAACCTGCGCCTCTGCTAATAATCGCTTTGGAAAGATCGAAACAGGATTTCAAATAGGGGAGATGACTTCGAGATCAAGGGAGCTTCCACTCGCCTGGAGAGCAAACCGATGACCATCCGAGATGAAGACAGAAGATACAATAAGTACCCTCGGAGCGGCTCCCCGCCTTCACGAGAGAACAGAGGGACATATCGCGACAGAGATCGTGAAGCGTATAGATCGCCCAGCTACGACAGTCGCAGTCGAAGCCAGCAAAGAGATCGATCACCGTACTATGGAGGTCCGGCCAGCAGAGAAGTAATTCTGGAGGGACTGATGTTGGACATGGTAGAGGAAGACGTTGGCCACCCCACCCATGAATCAAAATCTCATGACAGTTATACATTCATACCACCACCACAAAGGGCTTAAGTGCTATTGAATTCTGGTCGGACTCAGGCTAAGACATAGCATGTTCTTGATCTTACAGATTTCAAAGCAATTAAAGCAGTACTATCATATTGAGAAGCTCGACGATGCTCGAGTCATCCGTGATCGACAGACAAGTACGTTTAAAATGCGGATCTCGATCTAGGCAGGGTACTAATCCACTTGCAGAGGTGTCTCGAGGGTTCGGCTTCATAAGATTCCCAACAATCGAAGACTCAAAAGCCTTCGTGGAACGCAACTATCCAACCATCTATCTTTATGGCAGCAATACATCAGATAATGACGATCAAGCAGCCAAAGTCCGCATAGCATACAGCCGCGAGAGAGATGATCGCGCTCGAGGTGAGAAGACAGATGGAGAATGGATTTGTAAGATCGTACGCACACCAAGATACGGTACTACTGGGCTTTGGCAGTGCTGACTGCAAGAAGTGCACGTTTGTCAACTTTCCCGGTCGGACCAGATGTCATAAATGCCAAACACCACAGATTGGTACCTGCGCTTCAAAGAGTGGAGGTAAGGCATGCTGACATCCTCAGATATGACCACATACGGCCAGGCCCCATTGGCGAAGTCTCAATATATGAACAGCGGTGATAGTGACGTTTCCCCCAACGGCGCACCTTCTCAATTCTTGCTTCTACGTAGCCTTGAGCCCACCGTTACCGAAGAATTACTCGCCAAAGGTGTCGCCAAGCTTTACAAACCAGGGCGCAGATTTTCGCCACCTGCCCATGCAGTCTCGAAAAAGAACAATGCCAAAGTCGCATCGACTACTGGAGACGCAAATCTCGGGGCGAAAGAGGGCAGTCTTAGGCGGATACTGCTGGTCCGCGACCGACGCAGTAACGAAAGCTGGCGCTATGGCTTTGCTGAATTTGCTACCATCGATGTTTGTCACTCTGTCCAAGTACCGTCACTACTACTAATGTTCCAATGAAAGGATGCTGAAGCTGCTTTGACTCGATACAACTCCTTCGAAAAGTTCACAATCTCTTCAAAGCCTGTGACAGCTGACTACATCCATACCGGAGTTTTTGTGCCTGTCTTTGATACGACGGATAGTACAGAGCGATTTACATTCAATCCGCTGGGAAACACTGCGACTAAGCTTGCTTATTGGGATCATGAAGCATGGGCAAGTGAATTAGTCGTCTCTACTGGCTCGCCGAAGTCTGCTACAGGATCGACGGATGGGCAGGTCCGGACCGCTGCAGATCAGGCAGCGGCGGCTGCTGAGAACGAGGGTCTTCTTAAATCAGGGAAAGAGGCTGAGGCCAAGGCAAAGAAACGGAAAGCAGAGAGTAGCGCTTCGGACAAGCAGAAGAAGGTAAGACTAGTCTAGCATAGGTAGAGAATCTCCACTGACACATCAAGACTGCCCCAGCGCATCTACAATTCTGGAGCAACCGTCACGCAGAACTTCATGGCATTCGGCCCGATACGTCCACAGATACGAATATGGATTCCGAGGTTCCACCACAAAGCAAGCCTAGTCTTAGAGAGGGTGTTCCGCCAACGAGATCGTATGCCAACCCTTCGAAGAAGTGCTGCTACCTCTGCACCCGCCAGTTCAAGACTGAAGCGGAGATGAATAAGCATGAGCGTCTCAGTAACCTTCATCGCGACAATCTAAAGAACGATGGCCTTGTGACGAAAGCTCAATCTAAGATGGCTAAAGCCGGTCTTGATATCGCCACGTCAGCAGAAGATACTTCAGACTACCGTGACCGTGCTAAAGAACGTCGTGCAGCGTTCGGTGGCTCAAAAAAGATCTCCCTCCCTTTGAAGAAAGATAACAGTCAGTCAGAAGACCCGCAGGAAGAGCCGGCCCCAGCTCCTTCGAAAGGAGCGTCTCTGCTCGGGAAGATGGGTTGGTCAGCAGGCGAAGGTCTCGGAGCACAAGGTACGGGTATGACCGCGCCAATAGCTACGGACATGTACGTGAAAGGCGTTGGTCTGGGAGCCCAAGGCGGCAAATTGGGTGATGCCGTGGAGGAAGCGGACAGGAACACGAAAGGGATTTATTCAGATTTCCTTGAGAGAACCAAGGACAAAGCCAAGGAGAGATTTGAGAGGATGAGTTGATGCTATCAACGACGAGGGACGGCAATAACAGGCTCAAGTTTGCCTGTTGGTGCCCCTTGCCTGTTCTAGATAGGCCGGGTTGAGCTCAGTGTTTCCAGTAGTAAAAACGACTTGTTAGGGAGGAATAGGACCCACATGCGTCCAAGGCCCATCCAGAAGGCTTCGGCGAAACATCAAATGACTATGATAGAAAAGCCTGGTATTCTCAAAGGACATGAGCATGTGAGTCGCGCACGTTGGTGATCTACTCTTCACTTCACTCTTAGAATTGCTATACAACATGCCGGTAATCAACACTCTAATTTATTGACTAACAATCATCACCCTCCATTGTGGAAAGTCCACCCCACACACATCAATCCATCCCTCACCAGCTACCATCCCCCAAGAACGATCCAAAAGCCATGCGCACCTCCTCTCCAGACCACCTCTATCTCTCCGTCGGCCATCGCCCCCTTGGTAAGCCACTCCAACACTTACAAGAGTACATTGACAATGTTAAAAACCAGCTTCACTCCAACTCGTCTACACCCTCATCGGCCGCTACCGCATAATCCGCCGCTCCACCCACGCCGCCATAATCGACAACACCATCTACCCCCCACACCTCCTCAAACACCCCACAATCGGCACCTGCGACATCGCCCTCCGCCCCTCCACAGACCCCTACTACGAAGTCGAACTCATCCAATCCACAACTCTGACTTACAGAACGCACACCAATCGCATCGCGCCGGGCGTTGAAAAGCGCTGTTTCCGCATCCGAGAGGGGCGGTGGAGCGTGTGGTCGATGGAGGAGATGGCGCCGGGGGGTGGGTTTAGGGTTGGGGTTAAGTTGGCGGATTTGGTGTTGTGGGAGGTGCCGAAGCCCGGGTTGACGGAGAGGGGTGTTTTGCAGAGGGTGGATTTGTCGTCGTTGACGGGGGAGGAGCGGGAGTGGGGGGAGGGGGAGGATCGTGGGTATGGGTATGGGGATGTGGTGGGGAATTTTCAGATGACGCTTTGGTTGGGGGCGAGGGCTTGCTGGTTGATGAAGAGTCAGGTTGGGTGTTGGCCTGGTGTTGCGGAGGTGGTTCATGATGAGTATTGGCCGATGGCCACTTGAGATGGTTGGGGAGGCGTTGTTGGGCTTGGTTTTGGACTGGGGTTGGTATTTCGTGGTGGTTGGATTAGGGTAGTGTTTTAACTGAGCAGGAAATGAATTGATATGATAACAAGCAATGGAGATTCGGCAGTATACAGGCCATATGGCCACGTAGAGTTTCTTCAGAATCGCAGAAATCGTAATGGTGGTATCTAAACATACAATATTTGCTCAATCACAAGATATGTGACATTATGTCCACGTCAATATATATCCAAAATCGAAAGTCGTTATCGAACATAAGAAGAGAAGAATGTACTACTCTCAATCACCATCCCAGTGCGCGTATTCGGGCTGCCACATCTGGCCCGGGAAGCTAGTCGCCGACATGACAACAGGAGGCTCCTCTTCGCGATAATAAGGATCTATGGTGCTCCTTTCGATTTCCAGCTGGCGTGACTTCCGCTTCTCTTCCGGCGTCAGGTTCTTGCCCGACGCAATGGCACTCTGGCGTTTCTTCTTAGGCACATTGGTTTGTAGAGGCGGGAGCCATTGGCGATTTTGAGACGACAATAGACGAGTGGAGGACGTAGATGGGGATGGGCCATGTTGGGAAGGACGCGACTGGTGCCATACATCTTTTGGCGGAGGCGGTGGTGGTGGCGGCGAGTCCGAGCGGAAGGGATCCTGGTACGGCTGTCGTGCCGTTTGAAGGCTACGTGAGGCATGTGGAGCTGAGTAAGGGGCAGGTTGCTGGGAGGTGTTGGAGGATGGTCTTTGCTGGTCTTGGCGGCTCTTGGACCGTCCATGCTGCGAGAATCGTGTCCATGAGCTACCTGACGGTTTGCTTCCGTAGGCCTGTCGCTCTGATAGAGGTTCACGGCTCTTGGTCCAAGTAGTAGAGGCCCGGTTCATGCTAGCAGGGAGATGCTGCGGTGTAGTTGGCGGGAAAGTAGCTGATGAGCGAGGTGGAGCAGGATTAGGCATAGGTGGCGACATTCGCTGATCGACGCGCTGGCGGAGGGTTGCGTCCTGCACATAAGCCGGAGCGTCTTCGACCCAGGAGGAAGACTGTCCGTTCCTCGGCCGTCTTGGCTTAGACGGCGAATGTGTGTTGTGAGCTTGGGTTGATTTCGGAGCATAGTAGCCTCCGGGAGGCGGAGGCGTATAGCCCTCCTCCAGACCAAGGTGACTTGATTGCTGCGATGTAGGAGGGGGAGAAGTCATTGCGTACGGATCAGCTTGCTGTATTTGTGCAGAAGGCTGTCGTTGAGAAGGCGTCCGAGGGTTTGCTAAGGAGCTTTGTCGTTTCGGGTTCCCACGGCCAAAGAGACTCTAGTACTTGTCAGTAAATAGTCTTGTGAAATCCAAGCTTATATTCACCCCGATTCCCGAGAATCTATTCTTCTTGCTGGTGGCTTGCTCGGTGTTGCCCGATGTTGATGACCTTTGTAGCCTCTTACTGAGCTTGCTTGACGCGCTTCTTAAGTTTCCGCGCGACGGGAATTCGTCATCCCCGACTTGTGGTGCGATGGCCGGACTTACTTGAGCCGGCTTTTCGTGCTGGGGTACTGGAGGTATACGTGTTGTTTTGACTTTGCTTTGACTACTTGCACTTCCACTCCCAGAGTTGCCGGTGAGAGAACGTAGGATGCTAGCCCGCCTACCCTTTCTCTCTCCTGTGACCGGCAAAACGACTGGTGACGCGGTGGGTTGAGTATCGGGAGCCTTTGGTAGAGGGGGTTCGTCGAGTCTTGAAGAACTACCCAGAGTCAGGGACCGGAAGAAAGCCGAGCCTCTTGACCCACGTCTAGACCTTGGGCTGCTCTCCGTGGGCCATTCGATGGGAGCTGGAACGCCTTCTATTTCATACTGTGGTGCCTGCTGGCGTAATGTTGGAGACTTCTCGCGTGGTAATTCTCCCGAGTAGGAATGCGAAGGTATATCACCGCTCGCTCTGTCAGTGGAGTCATGACCGGTGCTGGATTTTCGGAGTCGGCGCGAGTCCTGGGATGGGCGTCTAGTCGTGGAGGTCCTTGAGTAGGATTGCGATCGGCTTCTAGCTCTTTCATGGTCGCTGTCGGGCACGAAATCGTGGTCAAGTCCGTAATGAATGGGACCAGTTCGCCCTCGCTGCTCCAACGCCTCCTGAGGGGTAGGCCGGTATGGGGCGATAGGGGAAGGAGGGCCGATAGGACCAACGGGAACAGGCATACCATGGATACTCGAGTCTGGTGTTAAATAGTCTTGTGACACTCCAGGAACGCCCAATGAATCCCGACTTGTAGAAACAGGTCTGGATCTCAGCGGCCTGGCGCTCCTGTTCTGGGAAAGTTTATCTGTTGGAGATACCTCTGACGCAGCCAACGCACTCATACGCGCAGGGGCACGTGAGATCAGGTCGAATTCATTCTTTGGCACAGCTGTTGGCTTTGAGGGCACTACCAAAGGTCCCCCAAAATCCCTTTCATCTCGAACACTGCGGATTGTACTCTTCGTGTCGCCCGACGATTGGTCTCGAGGCTTGTTTGCTTGCATAACGTCGCGATTTGTTATTGTTGCAGCGCGGCTGTCTAGACTATATGGCGCCTCGGTCGAGACCCGTGACTGGGGACCTGAAAGTTGGCCTGACTGTAGACCTTCCCCAACATATGTGCTAGAATCCTCTCGGGTCTCCTGCCTCGGTAACAATTTCTCGCCATTGTCTTGCCAAGTAGCATGCGGCGTTGAAGACGGACTTTTGTTTGCAAAGCTTGCCTGGGTCGGTGTCCTGTTGTTGCTGCTCGTCGTAGATCGAGGAGAATGAATCTCCTTAGGGGATTCAACATATGAATCTGCTGAAAGCGTTTCATGGAGGAAGACTGGCGCATTATCCCCGATGATGACTGGATCTTGCACCAACGGCCTAATATCCGGGTCTGCTAGACCATGCTCTAGCTGGAGACTGGAAGTCCGTGGCAGATGTTTGTGCTCCACTGGTTCAGACTCTTCGCTGCGCTCATCGTCACCGAGTTGGCCTTGGGTGAAGCTCTCAATGGAAGGCGTGTCTGAGGGGGTATCCTGGAATGATTGATGTGGAGGGCTCTGGCTTAGGTACTGTGCTTCTGGGAATGGGGTTTGGGCTACAGCTGTGTTCGTATTGGTGCGGATATCCGCAGGGGCTTCAGTGGGACTCTGGGACTGGACAATGGGGGACTGCTTTTGCATTTCTTGGTAACGTTCCGGTCCAGGGGACTGTCGCGAGGTAGCCTGACACAACACAACCATCAATCACTGCGCATTCAAATATAAGGATCAGCATTGGGGGAGTATATCTTGAATGGCGATCTATCGGTCATCGACCGAGATTCTGACATTCGTTTCGACCAATACAAATACATGTGCTAATCATCGAGCACCCGCTCATAAACGAATATGGATCAAACATATACAAAATAATGTGCATTAAATACCAGAATCATGAACCATGTAGGAAAGAACTGATTATACCTTCTCGTTTCCACTAGCAGCTCTGAATTTGCTCTTTCCTTTGGAGAATAGCCCTTTTGCGGCAACGTTTGCCTTTCCTCCAAAGACGCCTGCAGTGTGCAACAGGTCTTTGCCTTTGGCTTGAACTTGTTGACTTGACAATTTACTACTCGGGCCGCCTACGGGTGAAAACCCCTGGGGCGAGCCGCCTGCCATACCGTTGCCTGATGCAATCCCATCTGGCCCTAATGGTTGGTCCGGACTTGCATTGAGATACTGCTTGGAATAGGGCTGCTGACCTGACTGTCCCCCACCTGGCAAAAGACCGCCCAATTTTGACCGTGATTGGGTTGGTCTGTGGCCCTGCAAGTTGACTCTAGGCTGTCCAGAGCTAGTCAAAAGATCAACATGCTCTGGGAGGTCATTGGCTGTTGCAGCCAGCCAGTGTGCAAGGCCGGTGTTGAGGTTGGCAAACTGATCCCGAGTCTCGTTGTATGCTCGAATACGGTCACTTGGGTTCTTCAATGCTAAGATTTCTCGGAAGGCTGGAAATTTTGGCTGGGCGTTCACAGAAGGTGGCAAAGGGGGCAGATCGACGGTTTGTACAGGAGGGCTTGGCCCTATATAAGTGGAAGGCTCGGGCTCCAGTCCTCGGTGGCTCTGAGACACTGGGTCGCGTGAACGCATATTACTCATGTCATCCACGTGGCTCGTTGTCAGCAACCCACCAGGCTGCCTTGCCGGTGTTAAAGGCGCCACCTCCAACGTACTTGGTTGACTCGGCATTTCTTTCTCGACATCCATCACCCCATCATAGCGGTCTACGGTATCCCTTACTTCAGGGACTGGCATCTCCTTTTCTGGTACTATTGAGGATTCATCGGTCGCGGAATCTGCGACTGTCCGCAACTTAGGTGACGTATAAGCTTTGGTAGGCCCCTCTGGAGGCTGGATCGGATGGTTGTCTGGATATACTGCAGATTTTAGAAAGTTTGATGTAGGGCTTGCTGTCTGCTCCTGCGCCGGTCCTGCAGCTGCTGGGAGATCTTGCATCGGTTGCTCCCATGAGAAAAGATGTGGAAACATCTGCGGTCTTCCTTGCACAATGTCTTTCTGAGGGCCTGAGGCTGGAGTTATAGGGTCGTGGCCTTGGTTTAGTTGCAAAGGTTGAACGACAACATCCTCAGATCGTTCAGTAGTATCTACGTCTTCTACTCGGGGTGGCTTCCTTTGAATGTCATCTAAGTCTTCATCACTGTCGGCATCATTCCAATAGCTTTCGTACTCCTTTGGAAGAACCCCACTTTCATGTCCGGGTCGAGCCACACTTGGGCTCATATGGTAGTTTGAGTAATCCGTCTCCGCTGTGGTGGGCTGACTAGCGGACATAGGAGTTAGTTCTCTTACGATTTCTTTCCGTAGCCGATCCGATTCATACTGCTCAGATGCTGTGTCGGTGTTGAGCAGTGGTAGTGTTGGTTGTAGCTTCTGTGGTCGATCAGCAGGGTAAGGGTTACTATCGGTATCGTGCTCTTGAGAAGAGGCCGGAAGAGAGTCTGGGGTCTGCGATGGCTCCGCTACTCCTTGAGGAATATCCTTCGACAATAGCGTAGGGACAGCAGTCGGGCCCTCATCATCGGATAGTGGCGGCAGATGTGGTCTCGACGTTTCTGGGTTTAGTTTCTCCCCATCATGGGTGGGCTCCTTAGTGTCTACAGATCGCTTGTCGGACGATTGCTCTTCGGACTGTGCGTTGGGTGTCAGCTCTATCGGAGAGTCATGATGTCCCATGCCAACAGCTGCACCAAAGGCATCAACCAACGCACTTCCAGCTGCAGCCACAGCTGCAAATGCTTCCTCAGACGCATCCTTTATCTGGGTGACTGACGATGTGTGCTGATCAGCAGTAAGAGGAGTCATTCTCCCACTCGGCCCATTGCCGCTATCAGAGGAAGTTGGCGCAGATCCAGAAAGTGACCTATTTGGTCCAATATCTTGTCTGTTGACTGGCGCCTGCGGTGTCCTAAACGTAGCCGCCGGAGTAACTGATACCGAAGACTCCCATCCACCAGGCAAGTGAGGTCTGAAGCTTTCCCTATGATCGACCATTGGTCGGGGAGGCACAAGGTCGTCTTTCTTTTGAGCATTCGGTCCAAACATACTTGCACGCGGAGTAGTAGAGTGAGCTGATCCAGGTCTGCTGACACCTTCGAACTTATCCGCTAAATTTCGGACTCTGCTGCTGCTTGAAGAATCCGTACGACCTCGGAGCTGATCATGCGCAGGAAAGATTGGTGAGCCTGTTCGATCAACACTTCTGATGTAATTTTCGCGAGGGGCTCGGGTATCTACGTTCTGTCCAGGCAAGTCTCGATGTTCAATTGCTATGAGCTGTTCTCGACTTAGCTCCTGCTCGGAAGAAGTCTCCGAGGCTAGCGAATTGCTGTCTGCACTGAAGCTAGGGTCAGTAGGCGTTGCCGCAGCAAGCTCCACCTCTTGTGGTTGCCGTAAGGATCGGTTCAGCTCCAAAGCTGGTGTCCTTCTCGGGCTATTATCTGGACTGGGCGTATCTGAGTTCCTCCTGTAGCCTGGAATGAAGGACGCCGGCCGTTCCTCTGCCTCTTGCTGAGGTATGTTCTGCAAGGGCGCAGGCTTCCGGGCGGCTTCCGTTGGCGTTTTTATCGAGTCGGAAGACAGTGGTCTTGAGCTATTTACTTCTGATCTCTCAGGTATGGTTGGGGTGGATACATTGTCGATCCCAGGAAGTCGTGCATTCCAATTCTCTGTGGCGGTACTTGGCCCTCGGCTTATGATAGGACTCACAGTACTAGTCCCACCACTGATGCTACGTGCAACGCTTGAACCTTGAGTTGAATTTGGGGTGGGCGGTACTTGATCTTCAGCTTTCTCGAACGCTTGGTGTACGGCGGAAGTGAATCCTAACGATGGTTGATGCTGTAGACCCGTCACAGTTGACGGCTGGGTTGGATGTTGAGACGGCTGTGGGAGAGATGAACCGCCGAGATTCGACAGCGAATGTTGATAACCCTCTTCTGCGTTGTCGCTTGATCCGAAAAACGACTCACCAAAACCAGATACACGACTCACATCTGGCAACATGGGGTGAAGCGAGCTTTGCGAAGCTGGAGAGCTCGTATTTGCGGCACGCCGAGGAAAGTTGAACGTTTTGGAGGTCGCAGATCGCCGTTCATCCAACGGTTTTTGATCTTCTGAATGCGAATCTTCGAATCCATACTCACCTGTACGCTCTGTGATAGGTTCTATTACAGGCTTGAGTTGTGGGCTAGATTCGCTATCCTGAACTTTCCCCACAGGTGGCCTCTCATTTGGCCTGTTCGGGATAGCTTCCATACTGGACCGTGAAGAGTCCTGTGACTGCCTTTCCCTTTCCTTTTCCTTTTCTTCCTGCATACGCTTATATATGTCTGCTGGTCGAACAAACGGTAGTGGCTTTGCTGCACCACTACTAGCACGATCTCTCGAAGGAAAGTCGTCATCTTCCAGAACGATTGCTCCAGGCATTGGGGGTGGCTGTGCGGGAAACGGTACAACCGGTGCATTATCTTGACCACGGCTACTCTTGCGAGGGGGATGCCGTGAAGAGGACCTGGAATCAGGACTGTGAGGTGAAGGAGAGCCGCGAGTTTGAAGTGGAGGGGGCATTGCCGAGGGAGAAAAGTCCCGCCGATTGTAAAGCTCCAACCCAGAATTGTTGCTCGTCATGGACTGCGTTCTGTTGCCCGAAACTGGCGGTCGTGCTTCATCGAAGTAAGAACCACCGCCATAGTTTCCGCCTGCTGACTGGATCTGCTCGCCATATCTGGGCTGAGCTTCCATGTCTGGGCGGCGTGGAACATCCAACGGGGGCCGCGCAGGGCCCGGCTGTGGTTGTGCTGGATAGTTTGGGGACGGACCAGGCTGAAAGTTATAAACGGATAGATCTTGCTTCTGCAATTGCTGTGGACCACCAGCTGAAAATGCCCGCCGCTCGTCATCACGTTCGAAGGAACTGGTTCTCACAATGGCTGATTTCTGTTGTGGGTGGGTATTGGTAAAATTGCCCCCTCCATACTGCTGTTGAGGAAGAGGCCCCTCCGGAATTTCATACGGCTGCCGGCTATCAACTGGCGATTGGTACAGATCTTGACGAGCTTCGTGGGCCTCTCGGGGCATCTGACTCGCCGATTGACCTCGCTTTCTAAGACCTGTGGCCTTTTGAGCCGGCTCTGGCTCGTCGTAGCCACCATACTCATCGTAATCGTCGACCTCCCCCCAATCGTCACCATCATATGAGTACGACTTTGCCTCCACCCACTTCTTTGTTTTCGCCCGGTTCACATTCGCAGTAAAGGGATTCGGCTGAGACATTGTTATTATGTAGCTATCCAGATCAATAGTATATCAACGTGCGAGACGTGTGGTTGTCGTGATGAGCTCCGGATCGCCGGACGGCAGATACTCAGTGGTGGACAACTTTTGCTGAGCGACTGTTCAGTTGGAGCATGGTTGGGCACTACAGCTTAGCTCGGATTCTCTTAGGGTGTCCCGAGTCAATCTAATCCAGCGACAAGGACGTAGAGTTGGCCATTCGTCACAAAGAGTATCGACGGTCGTACCACGTTGCGGATATGCTGCGTATGCGGCGACTCAAGCTCAGCTGCAGCCCTGTTGCTGACAATCACTTGCGCTGTTTCATCGCTCTGAAGGATGCAAGCAGTCAAGACCTGAAGACGCTCCGAAAAGCCCAGCGCATGGCACACGTTGTTTACAGATCTGTACACTTCGAAGAGATTGAAATGCCAGGCTTGTACTTGACTTCGAAGTTGGTCTTCTTGCGGAGCCACTTTGCCAGATACAGCAAGATTACCCGGCTAGAACTATTCTACGGCAAGCCATAGGACTATCGGCGACTCCTTTTATGGACAACGTTCAAGCTCAATAAAGGCAAACAAAGCTCACATCAGACACCTACGACTAGACAGTACTATCCGTCCTCGACGTGCAATACACTATTTCCACCCTTTCCTAAGCTTAAAAAATAGCCAGCGCCGTCCCCTATTTTTCCACCAGCTACCCACCAGAAAGCCTGCGGCCGTCGTCCTGGCGCATTGCACGACGTTTGGAAGCAAGTACGGAGGGTTGCGATTGGCATGCTGGCCAGGTCGCCGTGACCTGTGGAGATGACTACCACGTCCATACAAGATCGAACCGCCGAATTCAGAGCGGTCCTAGCACAAGCACAAAAACGACAGTCATCGGCGAAGATTGGCCAACAAAGGCAATCCCTGCTCACTGAGTCACAAAGAAGAGCAGCAAATGGATCTCCGAATGGCGAAGTTAAGGGACCAAGGAAGGGGGCACGGTCGGAATTTGCAAGAAGGGCGGCTGAGATAGGGAGAGGTATTACAGGGACAATGGAAAAGCTGGGCAGACTGGCTGAGCGTACGTTACGTTCTGGGTGCATATAAGGGTTGCACAAATGATCCGGCCCTTGTCTTTCGGGCAACTCGTAATGTAGACGCATACGCTAACATGACCTCTGCACTGTAGTCGCGAGAAGAAAGACGCTCTTCGACGACCGGCCTGTCGAAATAAACGAATTGACGTACGTCATAAAGCAAGACCTTTCGTCTTTGAACTCTCAAATCTCCTCACTGCAATCGTTATCGAAATCTCAGCAATCTCAGTCCGCTCGTGGTGGATCAGAACAAGAGGGAGAGCACAACAAGAATGTAATTTACACATTGAACATTCGAGACATTGCAGACTGATTTGCATGCAGGTTGTTGTTCTCTTACAAGGCAAGCTCGCCGACGTAGGGACGAGTTTCAAAGACGTCCTCGAAGTCCGAACTAAAAACCTACAAGCCTCCAGATCGCGCACTGAAAACTTCGTATCATCAGTATCCGCCCACTCGCAACCGCCGCTGAACCCACAACAATCCGCGTCTCCTCTCTACAACACCCCGACCAAATCCCGAACGCCTCAGCCGGGATACCAGAATTCGAACCACGACATACTGGACTTAGATCCATCATCTTCCTCCGCACTAATGCAGAGCGGTCCTCAGTCAGACCAGCAGCTTCTGATGATGGAAGAAGCCCAACCGGCCAATACGTATATCAACATGCGTGGCGAGGCGATTGATATGATAGAGCGAACCATCAATGAGCTGGGAGGTGTGTTCGGCCAATTGGCGGCCATGGTTCAAGAGCAAGGGTTCGGCCGCTCTGCATCCTTATAATCAACGGCACACAGGCTGACTCTTTAACAGCGAACAGATACAGAGGATAGACGCCAATACAGAAGATGTCGTCGACAACGTACAGGGCGCACAACGAGAGCTCATGAAGTATTGGTCACGGGTGTCTGGTAACCGGTGGCTGGTCGCCAAAATGTTTGGCGTCCTCATGGTATGTCTCTCTGTTGCATGCATGTGATCCATCTGTGGCCGCTGACCTTCCCCAGATTTTCTTCCTGCTGTGGGTACTTATCGCAGGCTGACGAGCATTCTTTACTGCATATGCGAAGGCGTTGGTAGGCACTGCAAAGGCTTCGATAGAGAACTTGTGATATTATTGTATAGACACACCTGGAGGATCGAGACCAAGAGGTCGACTTCTTGGCGCCATTCGATTCTGATTGTACTTAATACTTTGTGAGCCGTTTACCAATCTTGATAACCGGGAAACAAGGTCCAGAATCCATTGCCCTTTCTAAGACCTTACCCAAACCCAGTCCACGGAACGAAAGAAATAAATCCTATCTTATCAACTAATACCATTAACATCAAACTCACACCTACTCTCCATCATCCTTACACCACACCCCTCGCCACCCTCTCGTTCTCGTATTCTTACTCCCATCTCATCCCACATCCCCACAACCCTCAACCAGCACACGAATCGACACACACACACTAGCCACCAGACTCCGAGCTCCGCACTCCACCAGTCTACAGTCTACAGTCTATATCAGTGCCTTTAATCCCCACCTAAGCTAGGGGCGCAAGGTCCCTCGTCGTTGCCGAAACGTTTATGCAATGGGCAGTCTTTACGTGTTGTACGGTGTGCATATATAATACAAACCTGACCGTCATCGAAGACAAGGCCCAATCATAGCCGGAATCTAAGGTACAACATACAACCTGCGAATATGTTGTATACTTCACCCAAACGAAAACCCAATTCCCACCATGAATCCCATCCCATCCCCACAACATCATCCCCATAACATCATCACCATCACATCATCACCACCATCAGCGACAGCCGTCCTCTCTTCTAGTCTCAGCTGTCCTATGCTGCGATACCAATTCAGCATGCTTGCTCTTACCGTTTACTATTTTACAAAACCCCACGCAACGCAACGCAGAGTGACTTCACCTCACCATAATCATACCCATCGTTATTCTATCCACAGCCCTCAGTCCTAAATACGATAAGTTGGTTAAGGTGTTCGCCATTCCTCTTCCATGATGTTTGTACAAAAGCGAAAGGAATGAGGTTAGACGTGATGCTAAGGAGGGCGCTCATTTCACGAGGGTGTGCAGGATTATGCTACGGGCTTGAGAGAGGGTTTTGATATTGCTGGATATTGTTTGTGATTGGTGGGGAAGTGAAGGGCGGGATAGTCATAGGTATTGATTTCATTGATACGGTGGTTGTTAGTTCGCTGTGGCTTTCATGTGGATTTGTATATAGCAACATGAGGATCGATGGCAGTGTGGCAATCATGAAGCACGAGTTGCAAAGAGCACATCACAGAATAAGCTTTATACATATAGATACCTACCTAAACTATACACCATATCTCCAAAAAATATGAACTCATACAATTAAACCAAAATAAACGTTTCAGGTTTCAAGACCTGCCTGATACATACATGCAGGTAAGCTCAGCTATGCTTTTCATATAAATTGACGACTATTTACAGCACCAATGCTGCTGCGACCACGAAGGTGATCATGCCGAGGACACCAGCGTTCATTTTGCTTGCCGCACCTTGGAAGGCGATTGGACTTGATCGTGCATTTCCGCTCGGGCTTCCAGAGCCCGAGGAGCTGGCGGGCGATGTGCCGCTGGCGGCTGGGACGGGTGCTGGACTGCCTGGGATACCGCTACCAGGAACACTGCCGGAGGAAGCGCTGTTTCCTGGGACGGCATTGGCTGGGGCACCACTGCCAGATGAAGCGCTGTTTGCTGGGGCGGCATTGGCTGGCGAACCACTGCCAGACGAGGCTCCACCTGCTAGAGGAGCGCTACCTGAAGAAGCGCCACTAGCTGGGATATTCTGGGCGGGAGCACCATTGCTGCCGGAGGAAGCGCCGTTAGCTGGCGCACTGCTTCCGGACGAGCTGGTGGATGGAGATCCGATGGCTTGCGCGCCGCTCTCGGAGGGCGACGATGGCTTGGCTGTCTGGCTTGGGTTGACCGGGATCGGTATGATGGACATTGTCAAGGTCTGCACTGGTGAAGCCTTCGCTGGAGCGGCTGGTTGGCTTCCTCCTTGGCCAGCGGAATTTTCCGGCGCCTGCTGGGCAGCTGCTGCAGGTTGGCTGACTCCCTGAGACGGAGACGTTGCCGGCGCTTGTTGGGCAGGTGCTGCGGGTTGACTGACTCCTTGAGCCGCAGAGTTTGCTGGTGCTTGTTGGGCAGGTGTTGCGGGTTGGCTGACTCCCTGAGCCGGAGAGTTTGCTGATGATTGTTGGGCAGTTGCCGCGGCCTGACTGCTGCTCTGGGCTGGAGAATTTGCAGGAACTTGCTGGGCAGGGGCTGCCGGTTGGCTGCTAGCTGAAGCAGGAGAATTCGCGGGTGCTTGTTGGGCGGGAGCTCCGGGTTGACTGCTACCTTGAGGAGGGCTTTGAGCAGTAACGCTGGCGATGGGTGCGGCAGCAGGGCTGCTGTTCGAGCCTGAGTTGGCCGGTGATCCTGGAACGGGGTTGGGAGGGCCTTGGAGACCCAGGCTTGGCACCCCAGCGGCGACAGTGATTGTCGAGGTGGATGTTCTGGTGATGGTGGAAACAGAATTCGTGACCTGAACAGTTTCGCTTGTGCCTGATGTGATTGTGTTCGTTACAGGGCGGGTGGTCAAAGTGGTGTATTCGCTACGGTAGATTAGCGATCATTCACTGTTAACTCCACAAAAGTACTCACATAACAGTCGTAATGACCTCTTGGGCAGAAGCGGATGGAGCCGGGCTACCAGTGACAGGGCTCTGACCAGGCGTGGAGCTTGCGCCCGCTGCCTGGGTAGGAGCAGGCGTAGGAGGCGCGACACACTTGGTGCAAATAGTCGATGTGATTGTGCTATATATAGTGGAAGTGGTCGTTCTGGTCTGAACAACCTGGCTACCTCCTTGTGTAAGAGTTTGCGTGACCGGGCATGTGGTGAGGTAGGATGTCACAATCTCGGTAGTAACGACGTCCTGGGTGGACGCGGACGGGGCAGGGCTTCCAGTGGCTGGGCTTTCACCAGGAGAAGTCGAAGTAGCTGCCTGTGTGGGTGCAGGTGTAGGAGGCGCGACACACTTGGTGCAGATAGTCGACGTGATTGTGCTATATACGGTAGAAGTGGTCGTTCTTGTCTGTACAACCTGGCTACCTCCTTGTGTGACAGTTTGCGTGACTGGGCATGTAGTGAGGTAGGATGTCACAATTTCGGTAGTAACGACGTCCTGGGTTGACGCTGAGGGGACTGGGCTTCCAGTGGCTGGGCTTTCGGCAGGGGAACTCGAAATACCCTTTTGTGAAGGCGCGGGGGTAGTTTCGCTAGGGGAACTTGACATACTTTCCTCTGTGGCCGCAGGGGTACTTTCGGTAGGAGAAGCCGACACACCTTCCTGTGTGGACGCTGGGGTAGTTTCGGCAGGAGAACTCGAAGTACCTTCCTGTGTGGGTGCATTTGTAGGCGGCGCAACACACTTGGTGCAAATGGTTGATGTGATGGTGCTGAAAATGGTTGAAACGGTTGATCCTGTCTTGATGATCTGGCTACCTCCAGAGGTAGCTGTCTGCGTGACTGGGCACGTCGTCAGGTAAGACGTTGTAATCACAGTTGTGACGACCTCCTGAGTGCTCTGGGGGCTGTTTGCTGGAGTCGAACTGGCAGCCGATGCTTCACCTGATGGTTGCGAGGCGCTGGAACCTGGGAGGATGGTCGAAACACGCACCTCAGTAGAGATCACGGGCTTCGTCCTGGCCGGGCAATTGGTTACCTCGGGTGCACAGCTTGTAATGGTAACCACGTCCGTCAAGGAGACGACCTTTCCACTGGCTGTGCCAGCTGAGGCCGTTCCGCTGGTCGAGAGAGGCGAGGAGCCGTTGCTCATGGGGTATGGCACGCTTGACTGTACGGAGGCAAGAGCACTTTGAGAAACACCCGTTGAAGCGCCTGATGGAACAACTGATGCTGAGTACGAGTAAGGCGCTGTACCAATCTTACTTGTCGCAGATGCAGAGCCGGTCGAAGAAACAAAGCCTGACGAACGGGCAGAGCCAGATGGAAAAGCAGAGCCAGAAGGAATCGACCTCGAGGGAGCTGACCCAGAAGACATCGGGTAAGGAGGGCTTGAGGAAGGGGGAGCCAAGCCAGAGAGGCCCGAAGACGCCGAACTCGCACCAGAGACGCCAGCAGAGAAGCTCGAGCTGGTGGCACTCGAAGTCGTGGGATTGGGTTTATTGTTGGAGCACCCGTTATGGACCATATCCTTCTTGACCACATCGCAGTACGGAGAACCTCCAAAGGAGTTGGTCTCTGAAGCGGTAGCCTCGTAAATCATGACACCACCAAAGGCATCAGGATATCTGCATTGAAGCTTTGCCACTAGTCCTCTGGCCTCGGTCACGTTGAGGTACATCTCCGGCTGGGTGACAACGTTCGGATCCGTTGATCCGGGAAGACCGAGATAGATTTTCGTGTGCTTGTTTGCCCCGTGTGTTTTCACAAAGTTTACCCAAGCATCGAAGGTAATATTAGAGCCAGCACCTCCATAGCTGTGATCGAAGTAAGAGCGAGCGCTGCAAGTAGGTGTGTTGTAGAACTGGACGAAGAGAAAGTCGAAGGAAGCGGTCTCGATTGCGTCCGCAAGACGTGCATCTGGCACGACGCACTGAGGCGCACCAGAGATGTAGTAGGTCTTGCTGGGGTCGAGTCGGAAGTATACTCGTAGATCACTGATCAAAGAGCTATAACCAGCGCTCAAGTCTGCAGTAGTCACACCGTTGCCCACCGCGCTCTCAATATCGAGATCAAAGCCGTCTACGACGGCATCACCAAAAGGTCTTGGGGTTGATGGGTCCATTTCATTGTTGGGTCCGAACGCATTCCACAAGAAGGCGGCAAAGTTCTCCGCAGAGGCGTCGTCCTTGACCGTTTGGTCGCTTGGTATGGCGCCACCTAGGGACAAAAGGACTTTCTTTCCAGCCTGCTGGCAGGTTTTGATATCGTTGCCGATGAGAGGGCAATCCGAAAGCAATTTCGAAGGGGTGCCGTCCTTATTCGTGTATGTCGCATTGCCACACTGGTTCCCAAAGTTAGATCCAGGGTACCCATGGGTCTGGTCAGGAAATTGGTTGAGGAAGGCGATATTGATAATATCGATGTGAGGGTCGGCGCAGAAATGGCTGAGAGGCTTTTGATAAGGTCCTTGGCCCTATTGAATTCGTCGTCAGACACATCCATTGATTGCCCATAGCGTTGACTTACCCAATACACGACCATGTTAGCATTGGAATTTGCGTCAAAGACGCCAACGACAGGAGAAATAAGAGTGGCCGCAGCGGCCATGGTGGCCAGAGACTTGATGTTGAACATAGTGTCTAGAAAGAGAGACAGATATTATTGAAAGAGAGATAAGCTAGTAGAATCAATTATAAAAGATTGTGGGTGTCAAAAGACTGGACGCAAACAAATGTTTGCAGGAGATGCTCCAAAGTGTACACGCTGACAAGGACCGACGACGAAAAAGAGAGGGAGAGAGAGAGAGATGAGGGAGAAGAAGGGGAGGCAGCGGCAGACAGAGACGAGATGAGATGCGACCTCTACCACGGTCACTCGGCCTGAGCCAAGGCCGCATATGCGCTCCAAGTGTGCTTTCCATCGATGGTTCGTTGGTCAGACTGCTTTAGTCCCGAAGTCAAGGAGATGAGGTTATTGGGCTGGATGACGAGCTATTGGCGGGTACCTGCATACAGCCCGCTTCCTCTGGGTTCATTCACGCGTGAGTGGGCGCATCCCAGGCTGCCTCGTCTGCCATGCCCTGGCTTGTTTTGTGCTAGTCTCGTGGCAACTGCAGTCTCCATCAATATCTCTCCGCATCAGAAAGCTTCAACAGCGACAGACCCCAGCATTGTGATCGAAAATTAGGATCTTCATGTCTCGCTCTGATCTTCAGGTGATTGCGTGATATAATGCCTCTAGCTTCTGTGCCGCGGATATTCAGCGCTCAAACAGTAGACACGCGAGCTGATTCGCTCACCCCTGACCGCCAGCTCCTTATGCGGTATAGCGCTCCAAGCAGCGTCTCAGAAACCGAGGCCTAATCTAACCATTTAGTATATCCACACCGAAGAAAGGGGCTAGGGGTACGAGGTCTTGGCACCAATTACTTAAAGTACTTTACTGTAAGTGAATGAAGTATAAAGTGCACAACTGCGTTTAATTTAGAGGAAGGGCTGGGAACAGGGAAGCTACCACTTGAGCCAAAAGGCTGATCAGTACCTTGATGTGGTGTATTAATACCGCACTAGCGAACCAGTCTACTCAAAGGGGCTAGGGGTACGAGGTCTTGGCATCAGAGACTTAGTGCAGAATGGCGATTAATCCAGTCAGTCGGCAAACTTGAAACTGCACAAGGCACGCAGAACCACAAAACATTCTTGAAACGCTGGTTTGCGAAGAGTGTGATTGTCTCCGCTTTCCCCACCATCTAGATCATCTAGGGACTACCACCGCTAGATTAATTCAGCGAAACAGACTAGATCTGTTCGTTCAGGACCTGCTCGATAGAGCTGGCATGGAGCGGGCCTTATTGCAAAAGAATGATCGCTGGGATCTCTTGGTATAGATAGTTCAGAGCGTCAACAATTCTGGATTTACAGGGAATATCAGTACTATGCTGTGCTGTCTTTGTAGGCTGAATTAGGAGGAGGCGCCAGACACAGGAGGCGTGCTGGCTTTTAGTTGTATCCGGAGGGACATTATTGTCATCATCGGATCGCTATCACTAGTGATACATCTTTGTCATAGTACAACCTATCAGCTAGTGCCAGCAAGAGTATGACTTCTCTGAGTCGTTCACGAGGTCTTCCAGCTCAGACATGAGCACCACCTAGGTCTCCCTGACCCCAGCACCTGCCGTACATCGTCAATCTTGAACATTCTCACCCCTCTGCCAGATCAGCATCTTTCGGCTCAAACAACATCAACCGCTATCTCGCATCTTCCATTCATATGGTCCCAGCAAGGCGCCTCGTCAATGGTCTCCAAGAAAACCTGATATGTATCCATTGTGTCCTTCCTCAATAGCATACTTCTACCCCTATCATTTGCATCCTTCCAGTTGAAACTGACCAAAATATCCGAGCTGGAGACTCCCTTATTCACTGTATCTCGTGTGGCATTCAGTATGGAAGAGAAGAATGTCTCCATGGTCATGCACGAGCGTAATTTGATCGGAAGAATTGATGCATAGATATACGTGGTGACAGAGACAAGCAAGGTCGTATGATCTTGCTTATAGGCTGATAATTCGGGCATCGGACGGACTGACTGCGTCATCGACTGCGTAGCTGACGCTGACGGTTGGAGATCTGTCGGCTTGGCAGTAGGCCTTGAGGTTCCGTAGGCGTCGGTTGGGTTCGTTGAGAGGTCCCGGCTGGTTCGCTGACGCTTCTTGACTGCGAGTTTTGGAGGACCATCACTGACTTTCCGTTTCTTAGGAGGACTTGGATCAGGGATCTTCATTTTAGCGGTTGGCATTAGTGGTCGGCGTGTTCGGCGTTGCGAGAGTGGTAGGTCATCGTCGCTCGAGGCTGGCTTGCCTGGGAACTTTCGCCTGATGCCCGAAAGCCACGATCCTGATGGTGGGTTCATGGATCCAAATAAAGGAGTCGGTGGGTAACGGTCGGACATCAATTTCTTGGTGGGAGGGGTCTTTTCAATCAGACGGCCACTGGGTAGAATGATGGGATCAAGGGCAGTGTCATCTGTATGAGCCGGAGCGATTGCTGACTTCTTGCGACCAATGGTACCCTGGACTAAAGCTGGAGAGAGCTCTGTCTTCAAGTTCCTAGTACTGTCCGATATGGCGACGCTGTGCTCTGTACGACGTAACTCCTGGGTCGCAGACAAGCCCGTGGCGTTCTGCGGTGACTGGCAGTCGATCGACTGAGAAGCACGAAGTTTTCCATTGTTGTTCGGAGAAGAGGAGACCGGCTGCATCGTAATTGGTCTGGAATAGTCGGAAAGTCCTGCAGTATCTGCGTGCGGCCGGGAACCTTTGGACGTATCCATCAGAGAGTTAGTCTTAGACTTGAGGTCCTCGCCGGACGAGTCAGCTGCCATCTTCAGGTACAGTCGCGATATCACAGTCAACGGTCACAAGGGTGGTGCACAAGATGATACTAAGACTGAGCCTCGGATGTATGTAGGTGGAAAGAAATTTCAGTAGACGAAGTCCGTTCAGAAATAACCGTTGGCCGTGTTTGCCCTTAGCGAGCGCCTACCTACATGACCATCACGAAATCGTCAACAAAGAAACCCATTCCCTGTGATGATTAAATTCGGCCTAACTTCTGTGCTACGTCTTGGAGTTGTCCCCTCTGGAAAGACAGCTGCTCTAGACCTTCTTGAGTACAAAGTAGTCGCTGTCGTTAGCCTCACGTCAGCTTGCATGACACAGGCTGTACGAGAGAAGGACTTGAGAACAGTTGACTTCATCATAGTCGTTTGAGAGAACGTTAGTCCAATTAGACTACTTACGGGCGAAGCAATGTCGCAGCAGCAGCGTACGAAAGTGGAATCGATGCCTCTTGACCAGTTCATGCTGGACTATCTCCTCAGGGAGGACAAGAGCATGCCAACGAACAAACCGCTCGCTATGCACTTCCATTAACGATACCTAGTGAGCCTCTCCGCCTTTCGCATAATTCACAGCCAGATGAAGTCTACGCGAACAGAGATCGGAGACAGTCTTTCGACATTCTTTGAAAAGCAGAAATACTACAGCCACATTGTCCCAGTACTTGGGTTCCAGCCTCACCTCCACGTGTGTCTCAAGGATAACGCACCTACCACCAGAGAGATCATGAAGCAAAAGAAGATGATGATGGTTTGACCGACCCGGCCGAACTCCAAGCATCAGGGGAAAGATACAGGGCAGTAAGAGCCATTGGAGCGAGGCCGTCCACATGGTATCGATCGATTGATGGTTGGACATCGATGACTGACGCTTTCTCAGAGCGAGAAAGAGGCAAGTAAGGAAAGACACAACTACTACCATTGGATCAACGCTAATAGAAATCGAACCTGTTCGCAGGCATACTATTCCAGCAAACACAACGCACAGAACAAGCACGTGGCCCCGCACGAAACGGGCAACAACTCCCTGCTGCTACACTTGATTCAGACCAGGCTACGACTGGAAATCGAATTCGTACCTTCGGAGAAAATAAAACACTTGCAGTATTGACGCTGCCAGAAAGAAAGCCATCCACCGTTGGATAGGCGTCAATAGGAATCGAATCTATTCCAAGTATATGCTTCCAGCAAGTATTTCGTACTCGCTACGATCGGCGGAGAAAGAAGTTCTCCCTAACTCTGTATACCTTGCTGATAATTGGTCTGTCAGGCATCTAAAGCTCTGAATTATCTTCTCCTGTATGCTATGGCCAATGTTGACGAGAGCTTACACAAGTTCTCTAGCTTTTTTGATAACCAATGAAAGACGACAACGATACGTTTTACTCGAGAGAAGGAGTGGAACCCAAGGCAAAGACGGGACGGATCAGTGTGCTCGCTACATACATTTGGTCGATACATGACCTTACTTTAGACAGGAAGAGTGCGAAGACATAAATTACTTTGGACGCAAGGAAGGAAAGCACAGAGCTTGCATCCATACTGCAAAATTGAAAGCTTGGGACCATGATGCAAAGACGATTTAGGCCGAACAGAAGATGTTGATTGCTTGCATCAACGTCCTTCGATGTCTTGCTACGAGCGTTCCATCGTCAGACTTTGATGCTCTTGAGGAGCCGGCGTGCCGATCACCTAGTCCCGTACCGCCTCAAATCATGCCAGACCACGATGATACACATCTCTCGGAAAGTGTAGGGAGTGCCAACCTCATGAAGGGCGTGAAACTACGGGATGGGCCTGGTGGCGGAAGCGGAGGCTTTCGACTAGAGGATTTGCTAGCTTCGTGGAGGCACTCGAGCTCTGTCGGGGAGCCAAGATCCAGCGAACACTTTGACGATAGAGGAATTGATCAGGACCTACATTCGTCTGAGCTCTAACTTGCCACCGGAAAGACTACCGAGATGAGGATGCAGTATATACACAGGAGCATCCACCTTACCTACCATCCTTGGTTCGACGCTGCTGGTGTTTGTGGAGATATGATAGAGTGATTGCAACTAAATTGATTGGGGGAAAGGAGATGAGTATTTACAGGGGAAGGAAAAGGGGAAGGAGCAAGACGGCACACTCATCATCCACCTCAAAAGCAGCGTTCGATTCTAACACGCTAAAACGTTTTAGGCAATCAATCTCTCTGTTAGTCAGACAAACCGTTTCTCGATTGTTTACAGTTATTTACAAAGCGGTCACCTCTTTTCTCGTGGTGTTGCGGATCTTCAGTGTCCAGAAGTGGAAAGAATTTCATGTGAGCTTAGGCTAGGCGCAAAGCAGAGTCACAGGTCAATGATTATCTTGATTACATGTGTATATTGAAGTAGGCTGGTATCATGGTCGTTATTTTCCTTTTCTAAAACAATACATATTGTATACGTGCTCGCTGACAATTGTTTTTATTTCTCTTGTTGAGAGGGTGGAAGCGTTCAATGCAAGGCTCGATCCTTTCCTAGATCGGCACAACGACCAGCAGCAGAGCATAACAGTAATTATTTGGCCGCTGATCGGGCGCGAAGGTGAGATAGTAGGGGCCGGCGCTACAGGTGCGGAAGACGTTGTCGCTGTAGTAGGTCCCGGTACCCGCAAGACATGTGAGCCCTGTGCCGCTGATCTGGCAGGTGGTCTTGTCATATTTGTTACTGGCGATGAAGGCGGGTGAGTAAAAGGCAAAGTCGGAGTCTGCAGTCAATGGGGCTACGGCTTGAATTTCAGTTCCGTAGTTCAAAGTGCAATCCGCGTTGAGAGTGAATGTTGAGGCTGCTGAGGCGTCGGCGGTGAGCAGGGAGACGTCGGTTGTACCGGTTGTTCCGGTGTAGGGGACGATGGAGATGAAGTTTCCGTCGATGGCGGGGGGGTTGGGGTAGGTGTATTGGAGGGCGACTTTGAGTTTGAAGGAGGTTGGCACACAGGTTGGTGGGATTTTCGAGGTGGTGCTTGTCACGGTGGACACGGTTGTTGATGGTACGCGTGTGGTTGACTTTGTTGTGAAGGGGCCGGTATAAATAGGAGGAGTGTTGGACGATGCGGTGCCGGTACTGTACTTGCTGTGCGGGTGCTTCTTGGTTTTGGACAGTTCGGTGGAGCATTCCGTCACGGAGTCCGTCTCAGAGGTTGGGTATGGCGCACTTGTCAAACCGGTTGTGCTGGACTCCTTGTGAGCCTCGGCAACAGCCAGAGCGAAGACAAGGGCCAAGAGCCGGTAAGAGTTGCACAGCATGATCAGAAGTGGAGGCTTCTGTGTGGAAGGATGTTTGATGCGAGCAGGTATTCGAAAGGAGGAAGACGGTTACAAAGTTTGAACGAGATGTGGGGAGAACAGCCAGTGGGCGATCCTTTATGAAGAGCATCTTCATACGGGAGGGAGCATAGTCCGTATGGGGTCGTTGTGTTGACAATGGCAGCTGCACACGTGGAAGCGAAAGCTGACACACCCTGCACAAGTGTATCGATTCAGCCTTCATCGTCGTCCCTTTTCGGGACGAAGTGGCGCTCTCAGCCGACTCTGGGCTTTAAAGAAATCCTTCAATCCCATTATCAAGAGCTATAACAGCCATTATCGTATCATCAAACCATAAAATGCACAATCATCTTTTACACGAAGGTGGGACTCCGCGTTCTATCAACATTGTGCCTACTCTGTAAGACTTTATGACATGAGATGAAGGACTGACCAAGACTAGTAGGAACCGCTAGCCTGAAGCCGGTTTCCAGCTCGTAGTACTCATACTACTGTGGTAGCTGAGTCATGAATACTGCTTGCGATTGGCCTCCATGGCGAGGTGCGAGCGGAGGCTAGGCCATAGTATCAACCCTAGCAGCAAAGAGTGAGGTTAGCCTGATTCTGTTGGAAATCAGTATCAGCCCTATATGCTTGGCATGGACTACCAATAGCCAACGTGTCCATAGCTAGACAATCAACCGTTCCATCAACTATTCATCAGGTTATGAGCCCGGCTAAGCGCTATCGTACCTAGGAACGGTTCCTTCGTAAGGAGTATCATCCTTACGTCGTACCAACAGCCGCCTAAGTCGCATGCGTTGCAGCCCTAGAAGCATTATCCCTACGACTATTCATTAACATCGATACGGCAATCTCGCGTCTTCGACAGCACCTCCCTCCTACGAAATACCATCGACCACGACGCCGCAGAGCCATATGGCCAGAACGGGATAGTTCAGGGGTGCCTTATTGGCTAGGAGTACTAGGATGGAAAGCGGAAGCGCACCGGAGCCCTCTTAACAGGGTATCCTACATACAGGGGAAGGAAACAAGGGCCACGACACTCGAATAAAGAGAAGGAAACAGGAGTAACGACACCTCACATTACAGGGGAAGGAAACAAGGATAACGACACCTCACATTACAGGGGAAGGAAACAGGAGTAACGACACCTCATATTAACATCGTCCATACAGCACTCTTCCCGATTTCCCTCTACGCCAGAACGAGCGAATCAAGCGGAGGTTTACGGGTTTAATGAGGCTTCAAAGCAGGACAAGAAGCATGGTTTCAGGGGAGCTACGCCGTCAATAAGGTAGCTAAACCAACTGAGCTACAAGGAGCTGTATACACGCCCTCAGGGGGCCCTCAGGGGAGCATATAAGGTCTTTCCACTGAAGGGGAGTGTTGGAAATCAGTATCAGCCCTATATGCTTGGCATGGACTACCAATAGCCAACGTGTCCATAGCTAGACAATCAACCGTTCCATCAACTATTCATCAGATTCTAGGTCGTAGTACTAAGCCGTGTAGGTTGATGCCAAGTCTTTTGCCGATGTGGATACGAGCAGGGGCGCACCGCTAGAGCTTGGGGCTAGCCCTACAGTCAGTCGTGCCTGCCTTGGCGGGGCAAATCAGAAGCCCCTACAACATACGCGGCCCGGCTTCATACGAGGTACCAAATCACTCACACGTACCACACTGCCCATGACGAGGGGCTGAGTCCACGAAGTGCGAGAACGGGTTTGAGTCCAGGCAACCTCAAAGATGCCTACCCAGACTGCTGCATCGGACCCCGCCACGACTCTGAGCATCACTTCTGAATCCATCTGGGAATAGATATGGGGACACCATCATGCTAAATGCATTGACTCTGCTACCTTCATGGTCTGAACTGATGCTGACCCTATCTTGAAAGATCTTGAAAGGTAGCCGAATGGCGTTCGTCATGTTCTGAAGATGTCCCATGCCTTGCATTCTCGTATACTTAGCCTTCACATGTGGACTAGCTATCACGGTTGATGATCAGGAGAAACAAAGCTCTAGCCCGAGCCACATGCGGATGTGCAATAGTTTGAGCCAACTCATGTCTTAATTACTTGGAGTTGATTGGTCGTCTACCTTTCCTATATCGCGTATGATGCTCGGAGTGTCTGAGATTGAGTGGACGAGCCCTCGTCCTTTCTTTCGAAATTCGCCCTGACTTAATGTTATGTTTGAATTGTGCAGATAGTAATATTACTATGTGTGTATTCGTCTAGTAAGGACGTCTGCGAACGTTCGCATGATTCGAGACTGTCTGCGAGGCTATGATAGGGTTGGCTGGTAAGCTCTGCTGATAGGGTCGTAGTCAGCTGGAGTATACTGCACAATATGACAAGAGCTAGCAGATCCATCGCAATCGCCAGCCGGATAAGCCCATCTCCATAGATCGAGAAAAGAAATCCGGAAGAAGAACGAATGCCTTGCGAAGCACGTGGCAAGTCACCATGTCTCAATTATCTCAACTTCGCCCAACCTCATCCTACCATCTTTTCAGGCCTTATGGATGTCAACGCTATCACGTCAGAAATGATCCTCCTTATCATAATGTACTCGCACAAGGTCTCTAGCCGAAGAGAATCACTTCATCCTAGCCAGAACGCGCATCTCAGATCAAGGTTGGCCGCTCGGTTCTCACTTGGTGCTCTTCATGAGACGACACTGGTTTAGGCCTTGATCACAGACAATCTCGGCTCGTGACTCAAAAGATAGCAAGCTGGATCACAACAATTCAAGACAGTCTCATGCCGACTCGCAATTTCTCACTTTAAAATAAATCAATTGCCCCGATACAGTGCATCATCCATGTCACTGTGCCACATTGTCGCCAGGATTCCAGTGACCTGAGAATTCAGTGCACACTCACCAGCCTTGAGAAAGCCATCGAATTCAGTCGGCCATGTATCTCTCGATCTATATACTAGCCGCATCGAAGACACATGTTCTCCAATACGGATGCACTGAGGGAGACGATGAATGATCAATCCGAAGGGATCCGGCAGGGCTTGTAGGAAGAACGTCTGCATTGGTGTATGAAGATGGGCTGGGTAGGCATTATCGAAAAGCTACAGCGGCTCTAAGCTTAGACAGAGACGCTGGAGATCAAATTAAATGGGTTGGCACCGTATGAAGCTGAGTTGGTTGAAGACTTGGAGATCAGGCTTGAGCAGATATTGATTGACGCGATGATGTCGAACGCTCAACCGTGTCAGTGCCATCACTATGCCAAGCATGGAGCTAGCCGAGGCATAATCCACTCTTTCGACCCTTGCTACCAAGCATCCGATATGCGAATCGACATCATTCAACGCTCAGTCAGAGAGCTCTCATGCTGCTTCTTCTCCACTATGAATTTATTCTTGTTCCTGCGGCAGCCCGGGAAGAGTGTAAGCACAGTGGCAAATCGCCCGATGCCAGGTCTGAAGAATATCCAATCAAAACGGATTGTTGACAGCGAGAAGAACACAAAGGTGACTGCCAGGGTAAGCCTGCAAGGTGCGCTTATTCGTTTCAGCGTCGGATAGTGGAAGAGTAAACAGGGAGCGCCTACCTGCACAAGCGCAAATGCCCGACTCGTCTATACCGACTTCTGCCGCTTCTAGCGATGTTTCGAGCACAACAATGTCATTTTCGGAAACATCACTGCCAATTCCCTGGATACGCGATGTGTATACGTCCCGTCTGCCCCCCAGGCGGGATCAACAATTCACACCACTACCTACCAATTTCGCGTCCAAACAACCACCACAGCAGCTACACATCACACATCTGAACACCGCCAGTACACAAACCTCCTCACCATGCATCCCTCAATAACCCTCCTCGCACTCCCCCTCCTCCTTCTCCATCTCACACTCGCATCACCGGCAAACCCACTCCACCTCCCCATCCTCGCATTCCCAACGACCACAACCACAAACGTAAACCCCCTCCCTCATTCCCTCTCAAACCAAACACTAACCCCCCCAACAGCCCCTCTCCTGCCCCCCCGGCCCCAAAGGCGACACCGCCTACTACACCACCCTCTGCTCCACCACCTACAACTACTCCTGCGCCAACAACCAACTCACCCTCACAATCGAATACCCGCCTCCGAGCGACAGGGGCCGTAGCGATCCGGATGATGTGTGTCCGCATTGCAGTTGTGTGGGGCAGGTGGTTGTGGAGCCGAGTGTAACCACGGGGAGTGTGACGGCGAGTGCGACGCTAACGACGACTTCGAGTGCGCCGGTGTTATCGGTTGTGTCGGCGTGGTATTATGGTGCGGTTTTGGGTGGGGGGGAAGGAATGGGTCAGCAGCGGTGGGGGGGTGGTTGAATTTGGCGTGAGTGGTGCCATGTAGCTGGGGTTGTGGTGTGCGGTTGGAGATCTGTATAATACTCAATGGTGCTTGGTCGATTGAGTAATCGGTTGTACCTCTCAAAGAGCCTCTACCATCCAATAGAGACCCCTCCGCCAGCACCCTCACCCATCCCATCCCATCACATAAACCCTCTCAGCATTACATAATCATACTTTAGTCAAGATTTACTTTAATCGACCCCCGGCTGCATAAGAAGCGGCTACGACACGCGATCATTCTCCGGGAGTATGACGACGCAGGAGCATTGATAGCCGCAGATGCGCGGAAAGGCTTGTTGGGGTTCGGGATTTCGTTGCTGGGATGGTGATGCGGGGTTAGGAGGGAGGGAGTGGAAGGTGTGATGTGATGGGTTTTGGACGGAGTTTGGAAGGGGGGGGGGGGGATTGGGTGGGTGGGGGGTTTGGAGGGTGAAGGGTTGTGTATGTTGGATTTGGAGGGGGAGGGTGAGGAGTTGTGTACTTCGGACTTGGAGTTGGAGTGGGAGGGGAAGGCGAGTGGGGTAGGTGAAGATTGAGGTAGGTGGTGGCGGTGTGGTGCTGTTGTAGGTTGTTTGAGGGGTTTGGAATTGGGAATTGGTGGGATTGGTGTGGTGATGATGGTGGTGAGGGGGTTGGAGTGGAGGTTAATATAGGGGATATTTAGTGCTGTGCGATGCGTAGAATACTTAGGGTATGGTGAGCGCTGAGGTGTTAGTGATGGTCGGGAGGGTAGTAGGAGGATATTGAATGGCGCTATGGAGGGATGGGGGTGGGGCGGTTGATGCTGGGAGAGATGGTTGGATAACCTGGATGGTGGAAGATTCATTGACTGTTGTGAGGTGCGGGATTTTGCCGTCGGAGCATGTGGGAGGGGGTGGGACACGATTGATGGCGTGTTGTATGCTGATGACGGGATGGATTGAGATCGGTTGATGAATGTAATCAACGGCTGGGGTCTGTTAGCTTGAGGTTAGGGCGGTAGACATCGTGTTTAGAAGATGAAGTAATAGACAGGTTTTGCAGTCCCGATTTCAAGTAATTATTTAATATTATTTAATAGTTGATAGCTATATCAGGCTATAGTATTTACTAATTATATAGATTATTAAGTTATTATTTTAATATCCTTTATAATTAATCTATTACTTACTTATATTTATATTTATTCTATCCCTCTTATAACCTTCCTTTACTATTATTAATAGTTATTTTATACCTCCTAGGCGTACTCTAAAGTCTTCTAAGGATATTCTAGGTACTAGTACCTTTATTATTATTATTACTAATATACTAGATCCTCCTTTTATATCTTTATAATTAAAGATCTTAATATAATATAATAAATATATAATTACTATATATCTATATAATTAATAAGAAGATATTATTACTAGCCTTTATATAAATATACCTCTTATACCCTAAGAACCTCTTAATAATAATAATATCCTTCTCTTATATTCCTTTTAACCTACCTTATAAAAGTCCCCTTATAAAGAGAAAGGTTATAGGAAAGCTAGGTTATATAATATAAAGCTATTATAATATTTAGGGAGGTATAAGAGAAGGGGGACTAGGCGCTTAGATATCTTATAATTAGATAGTTATAATAAAAAGTATAAGAGAGGTAGGTAAAAGGAATAAAGTATATATAAAGGAATACTTCTTAATATTAAGGAGATAATAATATTTATTAATTATATACTTATTATTTTATTTATTTATTTATAAATTATATACGCGTCTATCTAAACTAATAAAAGATAATTATAGGGGCTTATAAGTATTTTATAGTCGCTATAATAGTAGCCGACTCGTAGGGGAAACTATATACTTATACTAAGTATAGGCGCAGGTAAAAACCCTTATCTTTCCTACCTTCTCTATAACTTCTATTCCGTTTTCTCTTTATACTATATTCGGTCCTCTATAATAATAGGCGGTCGTATTTACTATTATATTAGTCTAGCTCTCTAGGGCCGGCTTATATACTATAAAAGCGAAATTCGCTCCGGTAGTAAAGATTTACGTCTAAGGTCGGCTCTAGTATAACTACTTCGCTACGAGCGAGAACTAGCCTAGTAGCCTAGTCTAGATTATCTATCTTACTACTTATTTTACCCCCCCCGCCTTCGCGAGTATCTTATAGGCGTCTACTACGCCTAAGGTATCCTTTAGCTCCTAGCGGCGGTCCTAGAGCTTAGGGTAATAGATAAAGATATACTTCGTATCCTACCTACGCTAGCCGTACCCGTAGCTTACGGATATATAGCTAGGGACTTTATACTAGTATAAGAAGGCGGCTAGCCCGATCTTTCCCGTCTTTATCTATATAAAGACGGAGCTCTTAGCCTTTTAAAGGCCCTTATAAAGGGTCCTCCTACCGGTCTATAAGCCCCCGAGCTAGGCGGGGGGGTAATCCCTAGCTCCTAGTCCCGACTAGTATTCGTCCTATATAGTATCCTAGGAGGACCTCTACTAATAGTATATTATCTTCTTAATCCTCTAGGGGGGGCGGGCTACCTCCTTAGTTACGATCGCGCCCCCGTCGTCTAGGCGTAGGGAGCGTAGAGCCTACTTATTCTTCTCTTCCGCGGGGGATTTCACTACCTCTCTCCTCCTCCCCCTCTTAGTATTTAGCTTCCTTCGGATACGTATATTCCCTATTACTATTACTAGGTAGATCCCCTTTAACGTATACCGGCGGAGAACCGAGTAATCTAGTATTAGTTATATAGGGGCTATCCTTAACTCTACCTCTAGTACTCGTGTTAAGGTAGCCTTATATACCCCTAGTACGCGTCTTAAATAGTTATTTTAGATAACTTTAAGCTTCCTTACGTACGTCTTCTTTATATCCTTTAGTCTTTATAATATATATTATAAGGCGGACGCGTAGGTTATAACTAGCCGTACTATCGCGTTATATACTTTCCTTACCTTATTAAGGGTAGCTCCCTAGGTTAATACCGTCGTTATAGATAGGGCGAGGCTCTAGGTAGCGAGTTTCACTTATACCCTCTTTAAGTACGGGCCCTACCGTAATTTACCGTTAATATATAGTCTTAGGACTTAGATCTCCGTTTATAACTTTATTATTATATGCCCTAGGTTAATAACCGCACCTATATTAAAGTAACGGGGGTAATAGGTAAGGTAGACTAATTTATATTTCTAGGGGGTAAAACTCGCCCCGTATATTAAAGCCTATTTAAGGTAGATCTCGTATACTAGTTCTAAGGTCTTATAATTACCTTCCGTGGTTTTCTTATATACTAGTAGGTAGATATTATCTATAAACCCTCTAACTTATAACTATAATTTAGCCGCCGTATACTCCTTAATAAGTGGCGCGTTAAAGAATAGGAAGAGGATAGAGGAGATTAGCGACCCCTAGGGAATCCCTATCTCTACCGGCTCTATCCTACTCGTTATCCCCCTAATTATAATAGACGAGGACCTTTCCGCTAGGAAACTTTCCGTCTAGCCTATAATATAGCGAGGGATCCCCTTATACCGGAGGTTATAAATAAGCCTCCGGTAGGAGACGTTATTAAAGGCTCCTACGATATCTAGTAAGAGGAGGCTAGTTATATTACCTCTACCGCAGTCTTATACTATATATACCGCGTCTATAATTATCTCTAGTACTATCTCTATTAATCTATTCCTTTACGCCCCTATTTATTATTATAAGAGGAGGCCTCGACTTTTAACATAGTTACTAAGTCGCCCTACGACTATTAATTCTAGGGCCTTTCTAAGGGTACTTAGTAGTACTATTAGACGGTACGCCTTAGGTACCGTATAGTCCTCCTTCTTCGGTTTCTTTAGGACGACCGTATTAGCCTTTTTAAATTCCCTTAGGTAGTAGTTAAGGTAGAAGCACGCGTTAAATAAATAAGTAAGCTCCTTAAGGAGCCCGTCCGCTATTAGCCTAAGGAACCGATTCGGGATCCTATTAATCCCTAGGGCCTTATCTTATTTTAGCCTATAAATAGCTTGTAGGACTTCCTCGCTTATAATATTACTACTATTACCTACCGGTAGTAGGTATTCTATACTATCGATATCTGTTAGGTCGGCTTATAGGGGGGGTGGGAAGAATGTCGTCCGCAGGACTTCTACTTTCTCCTTGAAGGTCTCGGCTACCCCTTCCCCATCGCCCCTCCTTAAAGGGGGGAACTTAGGGAGGGGCCGTGGCGACGAGCTATCGTTCCTCGCCTACTTGGCTAAGGATAGATATATAAGGTTAGCATCCTACTTATTTAGGTCCTTACCCTAGTTTCTACCCCTCCTTATAGGCGTTACCTTTTACCTTAGAGCTTAGGACTATTCGCCCGCAGAGGGGCTTTATACTTCCGGCGGAGGCGGACTATTAGTACCTAAGTCAATCCTTATTTACTCCTTAAGCATATCTCCTAAGCGGATCTAGGTGTTATTACCGCTTTAACTTACTCTCTACTCCGCCGCAGGCCCTATTTAGGTAGATTATTCCCTTAGCTCCACGTACCGACACGCGTATACTATCCTCTCAGGCTAAATAGACGGTCTCCGTAGTAGCCGCTATTAAACACTACGCCTTATAAGGTTAGGACCCCTACTTCGCGTTACTATTAGAGGTCTCCCTTATTTAGGCCGTCTATATCTCGTAGGGACTGCTAGTATTAAGCCCCTAACTAGGTAGTATAATACGGTATTTCCACCCTACTAACTAAGGTACGTTATACTAAGTTTCTAGCGTACTTATATTAAAACCTACTTTTTATTCCGCTCCTAGCCGGTAACTACGCGGGGGGGACTTAAACCCCTAGGAGGTATAAGAGTTAGTATTAATAAGTTCCCTACATCTAGTAGTCTACGTACCCTAAGGGTGCCCTATCTAGTAGCTAGTAGTCTAGCGTATCTACTAGTTAAGACTAGCTTCAGCCTATATTAACGACGCGTAGTAGCTACTAGTCGGGTGGTTTTTATAAGCGATTTCCCTTATAGATATTAGGCGCGACCTAACGCGTCTTAGGCCTTAGACCTAGTCCTAGCCCTTTCCCTGCTAGGGGGTGCCCGTATAAGGAGATAGGAGGGTACCCGTATTTATCCTCCTAGCCGCTCTTAGCTAATAACTGCGTGAGGGGACTTAAACCCCTAAGAGGTAGAGGACGCGTCTTAACGATTCGTCTCCTATTAACCCGTTTTAATAATATAGCCCCGGCATCTCTTTCTAGTCTATCCCCTACTAGGGGGTACCCGTATAAGGAGATAGGAGGGTACCTGTATCCGTCCTCCTAGCCGCTCTTAGCTAATAACTACGTGAAGGGACTTAAACCCCTAAGAGGTAGAGGAGGCGTCTTAACGATTCGTCTCCTATTAACCCGTTTTAATAATATAGCCCCGGTATCTCTCTCTCCCTAACACGTATATCTATCTTTTTAAGCTATATAGATAGTATCCCTTTATAAGCTTCCTATAAACTTACGGCTATCCGGCCGCCGGAGGCGACCGTCCGCTAGAGGTTAGAGCCTATTAAAGGGTTAAGGTCCCTAGGGCTATATATACACACTTTAGGCTGTATTTATATACTTATTAAAGTAGGTATATATAGACTTTCTAGTATAAATTTATAATAAAAAGATATATAATAGGACTTTAAGATATATACCTATTATTCTTACTCTTAGAATAATTATTAATAAAAGGTAGTAGTACTACTTAAATAGTATAAATATAAGAAGGAATATAATAGGAGATCTAGGTATATAATAATTAATAATAACCTTATATAAATACTAGATTACTAGTAATTAATAGTTAATAAAGTTTAGGCTAGAAAATATAAAAAGAAGTAAGATATAAAAGAGAAAAAAGAGAAAATATAAGATTATAATATTAGATAAGATATACTCTCTACTTATTAGGGTAAAAAGGTTATAAGGGAAATAGAGAATATTAATTTTAATAAAATTCCTTCTTATAAAGAAAATAATAAATAAGACTCCTCTTTAAAAGGCTTATTTATTTTACTCTTATTTATAATAATATTATTATTACCCTCTAGTATAAGTATTATATTAAAAGGTTCTCCTTACTAGTAGTAAAGCTTAAGTCTTTAATATTAAAGTAATACTAGCTACTAGAGTAGTATTAATATTAAGAGTAATTTTAAAGATAAAATTAACTCTATTAATAATATTATCTATTAATTATAATAATTATAAAAAAAAAATAAAAAATAGGGGGATAAGGTTATAAAAGAATAGGTAAAGACTTAAATAAATATAAAGGTCTTATTTAACTTAAGATATAACTACTATTTTAGTTAATTTTATAAAGTAAAGTTTAAAATTCTTTAAATCTTATAATATAATAACTTTAATAATAATACTTATAAGTATTAATAGGCCTATATTAATAAGTAGTACTTAAGCCCCTCTACTTATTAATATTAATATATTTATAATAACTAGTACTTAGGGCCTAGCTTTAATTAAGAAGCTAGAACTTATTTATAAGTAATAACTTAATATTAACGCGGAACTTAAATATTTAATTAAAGGAATATAATAGACTTATAATATATTAAATATACTTTATAAGGAGTTATAAGCCTTTATAACTTTATTATAAAAGTAAATAAGGGCTTAAAAAGACCTTATTTAAATACTTTATATAAATTAAGTCTTATATTAATAGTACTTAAGTAAAGAGATAGAATAAATATAAAAAAAATTAGAAAATATTATTAATAAAATTAATCTTATTATCCTTATAAATAATAATATATTAAGCTATTCCTAGATATTTAATAAAAAGGTTATAAGTATAATATAATTATATATTAATAGGCTTAATAGTATTAAAGATATAAATTAAGTAAGTAATAATAGAGACTCTAAAAGTAATAATAATAATAATAATAAGTAAAAGAGAAATATTATAAAGGATTTTTATATAGAAGTTAATAAAGAGCTTAGTAAAGATAGGGTTAATAATATATAATAGGAATATTATAAGACTAGTAGATATAATACTTAAGTATATTTTATAGCTTTAATATATAAAATAATATAGAATAATAGAATAACTATTAATATAAACCCCTAATATTTAAGTAACTTAAGATTAAGATATTTTAGAATAAGAAGTAGAAAAATTAAATAGAATATAAAAGTAGAAACTTTAAGTAAGAATAAAGAAATAAGGCTTTATAAGATACTTACTATTTTATAATAATTATATAGATAGGTTATATTATTTAATAAGGGTAGGTTTCCTATATTTCTTATATATATTATAGATTTAAGCTAATTTATAACTTATCTTTATAAGCTTCTTTATAACTTAAATTTAATAATAAGCTCTTAATTAATAATATAATTTATAAATTAATAGTATTATAATATTAGAGTTAAGTAATTATATATAAATTATAAGCTTATAATCTCTTTAATTATATTATAAGGCTTAATATAAAGAAATATACCTAAGTAATTATTAGGCGGAGTTAATTACTAATAAATATTAGTAGATTATTAAAGGCCTTATTCTAAATTAATTAAATATTATATTTTAACCTTATAAATAGGTAAAATAGTTTATTAATAGTACTACTACCTGATAGATATTATTAATAGGTATTAGTCCTAATTTTATTTTATACTTAAAGGTATTTATTACTTAAAGTATTTATATTATCTTAAAACTATACTTAATAGTAATTTATATACTAGCTATTCTTTTATTAAATTTTCTATATATTTAAGTAGCTTATATATAATAATATAATAAATTCTATATACTTATAAGCTTTATTATTAAATAGATTTAGAACTTACTATCCTTAAAATACTTAATATAGCTAGCCTTATTAAGTTATTTACCTTTCCTTTAAATAGGTTATATAGTATATTAATTAGACTATTTAAGTATATTACCCTTAATTATATTATATTATATACCTTTTTATATATAAAGTAAAAGAACCTTTAGTCTTCCTTTAATTAATAAAAGTACTAAAATATTTTATTAATAAACCCTTAAATTATAAACTTCTTATATATTTTACTTATATATTTAATTACCCTTATATACCTTTAGATCTTATTATATTTAAAAATAGGATACTAGTATAAGATAGGATTATAGTTATTATATAAGTACTTAAGGATATTATTAATTATAATAAAAATAAAGGAGGAAGATTAGTTAAATATTATTAATAACTTATATAAAGGATATAAGTATAAGAATTTTATTAAAATAAAATATAAAGTAAGTTTTAAGCTAGGCTAATAATTATATTACTAGTTAATACTTTTAAGGTTAAAATAAGTAAGTAATTAATATATCTTATCTTTAATAAATCTAAATATCTACCTTATTTACTTAGGTAGGAAATTATTAAGACTCTATTCCTTACTCTAATATTTAACTAGTAGGATATAAGTATAATATAAGACTTAGCTAATATAGTATAAACTAAAGATAAGGAGGGCTAGAGTAGTTATATATATAAGTTCTTTATTAGAATTAATATTTATAATATATTATTATTAATAATATAAATAAATAGATAATTATTAAAAGGGGTTTTATAAGTAAATCCTAGATATATAGGGCTAAGTAGTAATAGCTTATATTTAGGTAAATTTAGATTAGGGTTAGTATATAGCTAGACCCGTGTAAATTATTAAATAAATATTGAATAATCTTACTATAAAACCTGTCTATTGCATGTGATAGTAACGGCACTGCTTTGGTCATTTGATATTTGATCCGATTGCTTGGATAACTTCATCATACCCATACACAGTCAAGAGAAAACTCGATATTGTAAGCGACACCGAATCTGTACTGACTGAGTGGGTAAGGTGAGGTGAGGTAAGGTTGGAGTTTGCGTGGAGGATGGTTGATTGTTTGGGTTGTGGAAGTGGGTGTGGGTGTGGGTGTGGGTGTGGATATGGATGTGGTTATGGTTATGAATGTGGATATAGTTATGGTTATGGATATGATGATGGATGTGAATGTTTCAGGCGAATACGTGGTAGTTCTACAGACATCCATCCATCCATACCTACCACCCCCACCCTCGCCCAACCAGAAAATGTCATCCACAACAGCAAAAAGACAAGCTACCTAAGTACCTACCTCATCCGCGTAAGTACTCTTCCCAGAACCCTCCCTCAGCACCGCCTCTCAACTATCTCCACCCGCCACCCATCTCCATCTCCATCTTCTTTCCCAAAAAACCGTACTCTACTACCTTACCATCCTAGCTACCTGTATCTGTACTAGAAACCCGACCACGAAGAACAAGAACGAGAATACTCATTCGAGATACTAGCACCATTCGAGAACAGCACTACGCCTCCATCCTACCTTCTACAGTTGCAGTGGCTTTTTCCTTATTGATCAAAGAGCTTTCTGTTGCGATAGCTGTGCTGTCTGGGCTTGGAGGACGGACTGAGTCTGCGCGTTCGAGAGACGGTGGGCTTTCGATCTAGGCGGAGAGTTTGCGCGGATGATGAGGGCGGTGGACGTGCTAGCAATTTGCCATGTTGGGTGGAGAAGGCATGCGATGGATGGGTGGGTTTGTCTGCGATGTTCAGACGCAGTGCCAAGGTAGGTACCTATGTGTGCAGGGACTGCTCAGTCTGTTAGAGGGGAACGGGTTTCATGGGGAGATATAGAGACATGTGCAGTCGTCTAGATGGGATTTTCAAGCAAGCTAGCTTCGGCTGGTCAGGTGCACACTCTTGTATGAAGATATCTAATTTGATCGCATGCATGTCAATTTCACTGCGCCCTCACAAACCCTACCGCATCGACCACGATCTATGACGAGGTATTCGGCACCCGATGCTGAAAGAGAACGCTCATTGGAAGCGAGCGATCTTGGGAATGAACGGCTCTTCAACCCCAAGCATCATCAGTGGTCGCAGCGGCGGCGGTGTCATCACCTCCTTTGCCCCATGCATCCTCCTCACCCTCACCAGCGGCATCGCCCTCTTCATCGGTATCATCGTCAAACTTAATGTCTTCGCCCTCCTCGGGCTTGTAAGCCTCAAGGAATTCCGGGATCTCCTGCTTGGACTCAACAAGAAGCTTGGTCAAGGCGTCGGCTATGTCCTCGTTCCTATCATTGTAGAACGAGGTGGCCATGCCGATGTTGCCGATACGAGCAGTACGCCCGATTCGGTGAACGTATTCGTTGATACCGCCGTGATCCGTGTTGGGCATGTCATAATTGATGACATGCATGACATTCTTGATGTCCAGACCGCGAGCGGAGACGCCGGTGGCTATCAGAATCGGTGCCTTGCCAGTCTTGAAGGCGCGTCTGTAGACCGTAAGCAGGTGTGAAAAGGAAGCTAGGGGTGGAACTTACATGGCATCCTCGCGCTCTCGCTGAGTACGATCGGAATGGATTGAAGTGCTTGGTAGACCGTAGTTGAAAAGGAAGTCGTCGACGAAGTCCGCACTCTTCTTATTGTTGACGAAGATGATTGTGCGAGCAGGTGGCATGGACAGCAACAAATCAAATAGACAGTCTCGCTTTTTGTGCTCATCAACGAATATGATCTTGAACAAGATTAGTGTCTGTGATCTAGATTAAATGTACGTCGCTTACCTTCTGGGTCACATTCAGATGAGTTGAGCCGGCACGGCCAACACGGATACGGACGTGATTCGCCGACATGTACTCTTTGGCTAGAGCGCGAGATTCCTTGGAGAACGTTGCCGAAAACATCATGTACATATGGTCGTCGTCGTCGTTGCTGTCTGATCTCGGTCAGTCCTGGCAAGTAGCGGAAGGAACTCTAGCTCAACCTACCACCTCCAAAGATCTGGCGCATGTCCTCGGTCCAGTCAGCCTGGACCATCTCATCCGCCTCATCGATGATCGTGTACCTGGGCTTGTTAGGCATCCCGCTCGGAGGTGGTAGCAAAGGAAACCGAACTTACTTGACACGTCTAAGGCTAAGCAAGTGGGGACGTTGCATAAAGTCTATGAGACGACCAGGAGTAGCAACTAGGACGTCACAGCCCTTGTGCAGCTCATCCATCTGCTCCCTTGTTGGGGCGCCACCATAAATCACGCATGGACGAAGCATGGTCCGATAGCAAAGACGGCGTGCTTCATCGAAGATTTGGACAGCAAGCTCGCGTGTGGGGGCGACAATCAGAACCAAGGGTTCGCCACGTACGCCACTGTCACGATTGTAAGGCTTCGTGAGGTCTGGACGGGGGGCCGCCAACTTTTTCGCCTTGCCCATGAGTTTGGACAAGACGGGAATGAGAAAGGCGGCGGTCTTGCCAGAGCCTGGAAGTTTTTAGTTTGCGATGATGAGAAAAATTAAGTCCAGAACTACCGGTTTGTGCAATACCAATGATGTCAGTGTTCTTGAAGACAGACGGCAGTACGTAGGCTTGAATTGGTGTGGGTACTTTGTACCTACACAGTTGGACATTCCTCAACATCACGGGATGTAGCCCGGCATCTTCGAACTATATGACCGCGTTAGCATAGTCGCAACAAAGTTGCTGCAGCTTGGAGTACTCTAGTGATCGGGAGGACCTTCAGGTCGCTCTCGAACGTTACCGACATTTCGGTAAGCCTGTGTTGTCAGCGTCTTGCTTGATTTCAACGATAGGAATTGATCAGCTAAACATACTTTGAGAATTGATCTCCTTCCTTCATCTGATGCTCGCTACCGAAGAGCATGCGTTCGAGGTCCTTGTGCTCCGGACCAACGTCGCCGTACGCTTCAGCCCATTCATACTTCGTGGCATTGGCCGCCCATGTAGGCACATCCTCATCCTCGGCGCCCTCAATTGGTACAGCGGGCCGCTGATCCTTGGGTTTGGCGTTGTACGTGTCATAATCGAACTTTTGAGGCTCGGCCCAATGGGCATCCTTGACACGTTGCTTTGCCTCTTCCTTCACCACAAGGCCGTTGACCTTGTTCGTGACATCCGCGAGCGTAGAGTCGTCACCATTGGCGGACATCGTGATGGCTTGTCTATTGGTGCAGTAACTTCAGTACTAGATCAGTCAGGTGTGCAGCCGAAGACTCGACGAGGTTCTGTTGCTGACAATACAGGAAAGACTCTTGATGTAAGCTTGGATAGTAGGAGCGAGTCAATATGGGAACTACTAAGCACACGAGGGATGTGAAAAGAGCGGTGGTTGGTCCGTTGAATGAGATCGCTCTCACCATGCCAAGAAGCGAGAGAATCAAGTATTGATGCAGTCCTGCGAAGCCAACATGATGATGTGCGTGAAAGGTGAAAGAAATGAGGTGGATCGCAGCGTTCGACGAGAGCACCACAAGTGAGGACTGACCAGTTCACATACCTTGTTGATGCAGCAGGGCTGTCCGATTGAGATGAGTGTGCTGAACAATCGAATGTCCAGCTTCGGCTTTGGTCGAAGAAGATTTTTGGTTGGTGGTGCTCCTTCTGAGAGCGTAGCGGATGATGAGAAGAGGATGGAGTTGAAAGGAGTGTGCCAGCAATGTCATAGAGTGTTTTCGGTTGATCGCAGATGAATCTAACCAAACATCGTCTAGTTTCTAGAGCCCTTCACGTCTCCTTCACGTTTCCTCTACTACCTTAAGGTACATGTCACATGGGTCGTCATATAGCTGAAGATTAAGAGAGAAATGCGGAGTCGAATCATTCCAATCAGCCGGTACTTTTACGCAGAGGCCAATCAGAAGGCTTCCTGCTTCCTGTCACCGCTCTCATTTCGCATCGACTGAACGTAAAGCAAGTAAGTAGTTCTTCGTAAAGGTAAGTCTAGCCGTGATCCCCACTTACCGCAATTATTGAGGCTAAGGGACACTTTCTGTCGCCCGGCTCTTGTGATTTTACCCACTTGCATGACGAAGCTAAGAGGGGTTCTCCATCCTGTGTCATTCAGTCATCGTCGTGGCATCATCACTGTGCCACCCAGAGCATCTGTCACTGTCCCAATGGGATCTCTGAAGGGCAATTGCTCATTTCCGTACTCTCTGGAGATTGTCAGTGGACCCTCACCAGTTGTACTCGCTGTATCCTCAGTGACGTGCACTACAATGATGATCGAGAACCATTGATAATCTACCTTAGCTTTCTACATGATAGACGCGAGAATTGCTAGGTACATGAATTAAAAAGAGAACCAAGAGGTGCGGTAAAGACGGAATGATGATGAATGAATCAAGCAATCATGCACTTGACCGAATGGGGAACTGCTGACATAAATTCTGGAGTGACTTGAAAGGATTGATGCGTTCTCTCATTCTTTGAAATATCGAATGCTCTGGCCATTTCATTTGGTCTGTCGATTACATTACGTAGATTTCAAGGATAGTGGGATGAAACGCCGGCGTCGTCGCTCTTCGAGTATCAATTGCTTGGTGTCATGATCGTTAGCCTGTTTTTCTCACGTCTGATTGCATTGTCATCTGTTCATGTATCTAGCCGTTCGGACGTCTAGATCATAGACGTCCTCAAGCAGCGGGACCATTCATACATACCTGTCGTTCCTGCGGTACACCTACTCGCGGAGATAGAGTGTAGGCCTCTAGCTTATTTAAAACTGCTGAGTTAGTCGAATATGAAGACCTACTCTACCTTAAGTATGTTGTAACGATTTTCTGGTTGAACTCAGTGGTCTAGACCGTCCTTTGTCTCATCTGATGATACCTGCAACGACTAAGAATTCACCATGGGTGTATTAGCTGAGGAAGGCTGAGGACAGCCGCCATCGAGCGAGACCCTCTCGAAGCATGGTCTTGCTTTTGGATCCTCTGTTCTGCTCCAAGCCATCTCTCCCCCAGCTGCACATCGCCAGCCGTGCTTCCCCAAGCATTCAGAGGTTTCTGACGCCTGCCTCATGAATGGTACTGAGGCTTAAACCGACCTAAACTCAGCTATCAGAACTATCAATAGCTGATCATAGACGGATGTTCCTGGAGAATATAAATTTGTGGGGATCCTTGCCGCTTGAAATGGTCTCGTCTATGGAGATGTAGAGCTGGAAGTGGTAGCTTTGATCACAGGGGTATATATCACTTATTCCGCACCTTAACAAGTCTAGAACGAAGATCGTAGAGAATCCAGAGCCGGAGAGTATATAATGATATTGGTATATATGCCGGGACGACTGATATCTTTGACGAGGTTGGAGGGAGGAAGACCGAGTGGTCTTCGACTCTTGAAGTCAATATATGCCAAGCCAAGTTCCGTGGCTGTATATTGCTGTAGGATCAAAGAGGTGTTGTACGGAAGCCATGAGATGGAAGGTGAGCGTGGTGAACATAGACGTCCTATCCCTGACTTGGTGGTAAGCCGACCTCGATGCTGACTGTTGCTGCTATTCACCCACCTCTCTCTAATTGACCAAGGACAAAGGAGCTTCTTAGGGAAAGGCCACCAAAATTGCAGGTCGTGGAGATGTCTGGTAGCGAGCCATGATTTAGCGTATTTAGCGTATTCAGGACTCATGCGAAACCTTGGCAGCAAACACAGAAATTTCCCCCCCCATTTTGTGTGAAACTACATAATCATTAAATGTCGATTAATCTTAGGTGGAGACCAGGTGATAATTTATGACGTAAGAGGGAAGACTAAGTGCCTTAAGGTCATATATAGCTCTAATTGCAACAGACAGGACGTTATGGACCGAAAATGCCAAAATAGCTGATTGTTTTACAGGTTCGCATACAACAAAACTCCAAGAAAGGGGGGGGAAATATTTGTTTTCAGTGCCAAGGTTTCGCATGAGTCCTGAATACGCTAAATGCAAGTCTCTTGCCAAAGCTTGGCACTGTCTGTGCGAAAGTTCTAAACCCTTTAACAGTAGCCATCGAACTTGTTACAATCAGTAGATATTATTTTGACTCGTTGTACGTTCTAGGCTGTATTCGTTGTCCTTGACTTTATATTCTGCTCCAGATTAATATCTAGTAATATGGGTAAGGGGTTTTCCGTATGCTTACGTACTTAGAACCAAATAGGCAGCGCTACGCTGTCCCAAAGGTTTTGCATACGCTAGAACTATCGAGCATCCGAACAACGAAGCTCGTAAACCATTCAATTGAACAAATTTCCTTTGCGAAGAATTGAGGTTACAAGGCTTCGTCGATGCTGTCTACGTACTGTGATCTGGGCATACTACGCGTTCCCTACTCGACTGGTATTAGTATAAGGGGCTCAGCCTTAGGATTGGTAAGGTCGTAACATCCGCACTGCCTTGTTATATCTAACATGAAAGCAGTTCCTCGATTACTTTATCGTTTCTGGTATCCAAGAGATCTTCTAGCCGTTGATCGTTCTGCAGTCCTCTTACAAATCGCCTGATATCGAGGTTCGATTCGCAAGGTCTCACACTCTCCCTGTGGGCTTTCCAGCCGCTGTATGTTGTACTATATCCTTTTAGGCAGCCATCCGATCCTTCAATTCAACCGACCATAGTTTTCTACCTATCCACCGTTTTTATCATGGATGTTCTCAGCCTCCCAAGCCTTGTCTTCGAATGCGTGATAGAGAACATGGTCCTGGCTGTTGGTTTGTATAAAGCAGTCAGGCTTCGGCTGGTATGTAGTAAGTTCTCTCAGCGCTGCTAAATCCTCTATGTTGACGCAAGCCTCTAGAGGCATTCAGTGAAGAAGTTTTACATGCTATATTTGCGACGGATCTCTTTGATTTCGGTGATTGGAGCAAACATTTTCGGATCATCTTCTTCAAACCAAAGTTCGTCACAATGCGTTTGGTGGCCGATGTGTCAAAGCTCCATAAAAGCAGTCTTATCAGTCGCACTGTCAAGCAAACGACGACTCTTCTCCTCCGTGAGATCGAGGATGGCGGGTCAGCTGAACGACGTCTGACCTACGTTCACAATTTATGTGATGCAGTAGCCCACAACATTTCCTCTGGTAGGATTTTCAAGCGTCCCCCTTTTCACCTGAGAGACATATCCTTCGATCCGAAACAAGACTGGCTTTCGGCTGCCGCAGCAGTAGGAGATCAAGCGACGGTGACACGACTACTCTCAGAGAGATTCGATCCGGATATCAGGAGCAAGTTCTTCGGTTACGCGTCTGGGAACGCTGCGAGAAAGGGACAGAAGGGTATGTTAGCCCTAATCCTCACGCCTGATAAGACTAGCCACGTTACCCTGAGGTTCAAATGCTTGGTCATTGCTGCGTTCTCCGAAGCATGTCGCGCGGGTCAGCCAAATATCGTCGAGTATCTACTGGACTTCTGCTCGCGAGTCGAATGGCTGGACGCAGACTGGTTGCAGGAACATGGTGGGAACGCTTTTGAGACTGCCGCAAAACATGGCCATGCGAACATCTTGAAGCGAATTTTACACTACATTCCTACGATAAAAGCAAGAAAGGAATTGCTTGCGCAATCGTTGTATTATGCATCTGCCGACGGGCATATCGAGGCTGTTCGTTTCCTACTTGGCATTGGGGCCGCTCTCAACATGTATAACCACAACGGCGGTCCACTACATTTAGCCTCTCGCGCAGGTCATGCTCATCTCGTCCGACTGCTTTTAGAGCAAGGAGCAACTTATTATGCCGTTTCTCGTGGCGATCCCCTTTACCTCGCCTCGATGAACGGGCATACAGATGTGATACAGATATTGCTCGATTATGGAGCTGATATCAACGCCGTGGGACGTGACGGGAGTGCTCTTGCTCAGGCAGCCGAGAATAGTGAAACAACGATGGTTCGCTTTCTCCTACATAAGGGCATTAATATTAAGAAAAACGGCAATGGGGATTCCGCATTGGGGAATGCTGCTGAACGGGGCCATGTAGAGATTGTTACGCTACTGGCGGAGTGGGGCGTCGATGTCAACGGTCCAGGCGATTGGGATCCTCCTATCCTACGAGCGATGATCTATGGACAGCACCACATGGTCAAGAAACTGGTGGAGCTCGGAGCTAAGGAGGTGGATCCACTGAAAAGCGAACGTTCAGAGGGATTTCGCAATGGGATGTACCCTCTAAGTCGATAGCTATAGGTCCTTGCACGAGAATTTAGATGGTGGCTACCTACTCACACGACGAGTCCAGGCAGCGGAATCAGCTCAAGATTGATACCCACTGCTCAACGATTGTTATGGGCCATGTCCATCCATGGACGGGCTATGGTTGGTCAGGCAAGGATGTCGATAAACATGAACAGAGTCTCTCGCACTGCTTGCCTCGTCTGATCGATCCTCTTAATGAAGATGTTCGCCAAAACTAGCGGATCTCATCGAAAGCTATGGAGACGTAACTCGTTCATCGGAATCATAAGAATGCAGCATTGATATGGAACCTACAATATGCACCATTATTAATCCCTACTCTGAACGCCAAACAAATTTCTGTTAAACACATATAATTGCAGTCAAACCCAGATTTCAGTGCACAGACGCCAGCAACAGCAGGAAGGACGTTTGGTACCGTATAATCCAAACTGGATATCCTGGACGCTCAGGTTCGAACTGATTTCTAGTCCCAATGGATGGTTCTGGCGTAGTTCTACTCAACGGGAACCTCGCCGGGTCCTGAATCTCTTACTCTCAGGCCTTTCGCAGCCCTCATTCGACTGATCGCCGTGTCAAAATAGGCGCTCGCTACCCTGGTACTGCATACAGGCCAAAGTTTCTGCAGGTTCAAATCAGAGTACAGATTCTCCGTAAACGACACAATTTCATGTCCCCAAGAACTATTGCTGTTGCAAGGTTCCGTGGCACTATGGGATTCACTCTCCTGATAACGACCACGCTGCTCTTCGTCTTCAGAGCTGTCGAGGCTGAACCGTCCTGCACTTCCTCTGGCAATGATCTCTTGACAGGCCACCCATCGATAGCGGCTTTCGTAATTTGCATACCTGGATAGTCGGGCATAACCCATCGCGAGGTATCGGAAGCTTCTTCGACAATGAAGGTTCGATCCCGGCCTGCGCTTTGAAGAAGCGTTAATGTACGGTATGGAGTCATTAGAATCCATGTTTTGATTCTGAGCGAATATAGGAGTCAGCACCATCCGAAAATCTTGAAGAACCTAGGGAATGTGCTTGCCATTCGGTATTGAGGTGCCACCCTACACATCTCACTCTTACCATCATTGAACTGCTTCGCTCGCTCCTCCGTGGCTTCAAAGTCACATGTAAGCGTGCCTAAACCTTGGTCTTGAAGACCATTGGAGCGATCACGCAAGCGGTCTGGTAGTCATCCTGTTGACTGGTATCGATCTTGCCAGTCATGAGCATTGACTAACAGCACGGATTTCCAAAAGCTCTACGGATTTCTCCGTACCAGATATGTTTGCCGCCATCCGGATTGGTGAGTATTATGTACGTAGTGCACAAAGCGTTCCCTCCTCCGTCAGTCACAGCGATATACTATGCTGGCTTCGTCCCAACATCTTCGGCCATGGGCACTCATATATCACACCAAAAGCGCCGTCTTTGATTGTATTGGCTTTGCCCCTGGTCGAACGGATGGTTCGCCCCATAACATAGTAAAGGGTAAGTTCCGGTGTATTCCCCGACGTGGAGTGGCCTATGTTACTACTAAAATCAGCCGCGGTTCGAAGAATGGCCAATGGCCATCTTTGTTCGGTATGAGTCCAGGGACCATGGTGCCCACACCAACCACATCGGTAAGAGCACCGACGACGTTGAGTGCCGATAGAGTTGTCGCCGTTGCTGAAAGGAGTGGAAAAGCAAAATGCGTTCGTTGAATTTCTAAGAGTAGGATTTCCTGAGGCTCTCATAGTTGTAAAAGAGATTTTGTCCAATACTGATCTATCTGTAAGAGACAGAAAGACCTGACAGCTAGCATCAAACTTATACTCCACCCGGCTGAGGGCTGAGGACAGTCACTATCCAGAATAATGGTATGTCGCTAACCTTCGCTCATAACTTGTCACATCTATACGATCACACTTCGACCGTTGCAGCTTCCTTTGGGCTATGCACGATCTTTCTGTTGGTCTGAAAACCTTCATTCCCCACCACTTTGAGCTTGCGAAACTGCAGCATCCGCGCGGTGTCGAAGATAAGTACAGCTTCCCCAAAGGATGAGCCATCTGCCGCATAATATAGATGGATAGATGAAATATTGGTGACACTAGAATCACCTTTTAGAACTTTTTCAAGATGCCTCAGGCTGGCGGGTTTTCTTCCCGCAGACCCGTTGATGAAGTTGTTTCAACAACTGGGCCATTGAGTAGGTGTACGCTTCACAGACATGGTCACTCAACGATGTAATCTCATAAAACCTGTGGCTATCAAGAAATAGGTCATTAATTCCATGTTGTTGCAGTTGACTTCCACTTACACGTTAATAGCCAGAACAAGCTATGGAAAGGGGTTCAATAAGGATACAACGATGTATTTGTGCCCCTTTGCAAAACTGAACAATCTAATATGGAAGCTATCCAAACGATATGTATCGTCGAAGGAATCTCAGCTTCAAACCCCATGAAACGTTCGGGCGACTATCGATTCTAGACATCTTCCACTGATAAGCTTGAAGTAGGTATATGAAAACAAGGCAGGCTTAAGTTCGCAAAACGTATAGCTCAAGACAAAGGGTCAACATGTGGACGGCGAGCTCCAGCAGGTTATTAAAGGGAACAGAGATGATGGAGCGACACCAAACGCTGATGAAAGTTATCCAGTGAAATCAATCCAGAGATATACGACTCTTGACCTTGCTACTGCATGACACAAGGATATTATGACACCCTCTTGAAAACCTGATGTTGAATCCTAGGGAGCCAGATACACCAAATATAACGTTCATTCCTCCATGCCTGAAGACAGCGCCATCTCGATTGGCAACGATTCTGCCAAAGACGATGCCATCGTTAGCAAACCCCAATTTGCAGCAGCTGCCAAAATCCCAGCGACTAATATTCTAAGACGATTCTATCCGCCCAAGTATGTTGTATCCAGCAGTGTCGAAAAAGCAAACCCACTTAAAGCCAACAAAGCCACCACCCCGAGACAACCAAGAAGATCAAAAGCTTCATAGGTCAAAACCTCCACAGTCTACGCACAGTCGATTGAGATCATGCAGGGGATGCAGACAGAAGGAAGTCATAGCGCCGTTTGGTGGACGAGAAGATGATTGGTATTCAGGAGAGCGGCTAACCGAATCGAATCCACACGATACGCTGAAGTCCATCGACACTACCTCGACACTACCTACCTATGCTGGGCACTGATTCCCATCACCACTCTCATTTGATTTACATATTCAAGGATAGAATACATTCGTAGCGCTCTCGGTCGGTAAGAAGCGTACTACACGGACATATCATATGATCCCAGCACTACCTATGTAAGAAAGGCTTGGTGAGTATTTTATTATTATCAGGGTCGAGGTCGAGGAGGTCGGATAGTTGACTACCTGAGTGATGAGCTTGATATGGGATTTTCGCTTGGTGGAATCTGCATTGCGGTGCTTGTATGGATTGTCCTGTCTACATGCTCTTCTCGGCGTTTGGCTTGTCTTGTTTTCTTACATATTCCATATACTGTAGCCTGGCGAAGAGGGTCGTTATATCCCGTTGATGGAATATACCAACTCCTTTCATGTAAACGTGGAGCAATATCAATGCAAGTCCTTTGTATCGTGATCGCTACCGATTGATGAGTTCCTCTGGACCTTAGGTTTTGGGGTCTCGTAGTGATGTTTGCATTCGCAATACATGAGCGTTAATCAGACCTGGCATAGAAGTCTTATCAAGAAAATCCGACCTCGCGTGGCGTGAAGGTAGGTCGGAGTCATAGAGCATCAGAGCCGCCGGCAAGCAAGTAGATCAGTGTCCATTTTTTATGCATGCCCACATCCATCACCAACCCATCCAGCGTCACAAGCCCCAAGCCGAGGAACCGGAAACAGTAATTTCTACATAAGCCTTAGCCTCTCACCCCCCTCAACATTGTAGTCTCCTAAGCCCCAGTGCTTTCATATTGACCACGATGTGCAATGCTGGAATGGAAATAAGGCGTATGTTAGATTTGGCAAGGCATGGCCTATTCTCGAGTATATACCCTAGGATCTTAACGAAGAGATGGGATTGTGACTGTGGGTGTAACTGATGCTGCTGTACGGTTTCGATGGGAGGAAGTATCGGTTACTAATCAGATAAGTGGTGAATAGATGTGTTGCTTGCAGCCTAGGTCAAGGTCTTTCTTATGCCCATCTATCTTGTAAGAAATATGCGTATCTTCGCTCATACCGATTCATTAATATATCGTCAGAGCATAGAGATACTCAAGCAATAGCTTATTCAACGATCTTAAGAGAGGGCTGAGAGCGTAGAGATAGATGGTGGTATGGCGTTCTATTATATAGAGTAGATTTGGCAGAGACGATGTGAACGGCATTTCGTTGCTGTAGAATAGTGAACTAAAAGATTTCAAGAGCGTGCTTGGATCTTAGATTCTAGATCTTAGTATCAGCAATGAACGGCGTGCAAGGCGTTTCCGAAGATAATGCTGCAACAATTTTCGCTAAAATGAATGCCGTTGCTCGTTGTTGGCGGTAGGATAGGATAGTGCTAGCAATCGTGCAATACCTTAGTTCCATAGGTAGGGACTGTTTTCTTTCAAGGGTTTTTTGTTCAATAGGCAATAACCCCTTATGTTTTGGCGTCCTACCATTTCTATCGTGCATTGAATTAGCTAGTGTACGGGGAGTGATCTTTTAGTAAAGCAGAGAAGACAGAGCGCACCCGTAAGAGCTTGAGGTACTTTCATCTTTCTTGACTCTGGAAAGGGAGATTGGGGTGCAAAAGCTGGGAAGTAGGCAACAAACATTTCGAATCGAGATGGTTGAACTCGGCAGCAGACTCGCATAGAGAAACTGAAAAGAAATGTGCTTTTCGACATAGAGCAGCTATTGGTATTATTATCATAGTATGGCGTATGCTCCAATAGATACAGTAGTTGTAAAAGGGTCCGCACGCGTCAGTGTAGATTCAGTGCGCTGGCCTCTACTATCCGTTTAGTGTGAGCGCCAGATCGGGACCCAGCCCTTTGCTTTGGGTCGTTGTATATATCCAAATAGCGGCTTAGGCTCCAATTTGACTGCCAAAAACTGCGTGGGAAGGCTTTATATTGTTCGATGATGAAGATTGAAGGGGGGTCTTGGTGGTAGGATTGGAAGCACAGCATCGGGTACACCAAAATCGGTGCTTTCCAAACAAGCCAGACGTCCAGGGAATTTGGTCATACTGTTGGCCCCGGCGATACTGGCATGACTCATCTCAACCAGCGTTCGATCATCCTACGAGTCGCCATGAAGATCCTCGACGCAGGCGAGGAGTTTTCTTCTTTGCCATGCATCGCTGGTAAGGTCCTGATGCCAGAGACTGGCCTTTGGCCTTTGATATCCTCCTCCGAAAACCAATTACCATGCAAACCATACGGTACTCTTTGCGGTAGTTGTATCCTGGCCACAATCTCGGTCATATTTGAGGCGTTAATGACCCATAGCTCGCTCCGTGCCCCCAGAATGCACTCCCCATCGTCGTCAAGCTGAGACTCATCGAAGACATAGCTGAGTATCCATCCATCATCTTCCTTGACTGCTGCTGCTCGTGGCACGAAGCGCGATTCTTGGGCATACCATCCTTCCGGCATCTTGAAGACTTTGATCGGGTCTTCGGGATCGGTACTTGCGAGAACTTCATCCATACTTCTCGTGTCGACACATCCAGTGATCTGCGTTGGTGGATGCCGAAAGCCTCTCTCGATCAATGTCTCGACGTCCATCTTTACAAGAGTATTGATCTTGACAGCTCGGCCAAGAGCCGTACCGAATGAGCCACCAGAGACCGAGCATCCATAGATGTATTTCGCGGCGGACATTGAGGCAGAGTCGCGAAGGGAAGGGAATTCGAATGTGATGGCTGACAAAGCCCATTGGTGGACAATTATATTGTCATTGCTAGAGTTGATGTGAACATCATCAACCGCAGAGGGTGACCAACGAAATTGACAATAGTATAGACGACATTGATCCTCCTCTTGTTGCTCAGCTGGAATGTCGTGAATAGGTTGTGGTGCGGCGATATCACCCGCACTGAAGACAAGCGAGGCAGAGGTTAAACGACACGCAAGCATGTTGACCATTTCCATTCCCGGAGAGCCCGTCGCTGCTTTGGAATCGATTGAAGTCCAGCTGTTGGCAGTATGGAAAATGCAACAGGGCTTTGTCTCGAACCAGCGGACCTCCTGTGGCTGGTAGCGTGGGAAGATGCCAAACCTTGACCGACCGGTAGGATCGTATGCTACCACTGGCTTGTTCTGGGCAAGGTTGAGAGGATCTAAGGAGAGGGGCAGATCCATTATGATCGTATGAGTACTTGAGACTCCAAAGTCATGCATCATCTTGGCTGATTTAATTCCTGGGACAGGAACGTTGAGCATGCTAGTTCGCTTTTGGACGTTGCCACTGCCGGATGCATTATACGTTGGATCGATGATAGAATAATTGATATAGGGCGGGATGAAGGTCGAGTGATAGAGGATCAACTCTTTCGTCTTAGGATCAACTCGAGGCTATAAATCATCAGCATCCTCAGCTCAGGCTTCGAGCGCTGAGACATACATGCGCAGTAGTCCACTCCTTCATGAAGCTGATCAGACTGTTGCCCCCACCTCCAAATCCAGGCCTCTCCTTCTTACAAGGCTCTCCTTCGCTTGTGTTTCCATCGAACCATCCGATGGTTTCCAGACCTGGCAACAATATGCGCATGGGAGGACCACTCTCACACGTCGCCAATGCTCGCCCGTCATGATAGAGTACGGCAGTGTTTGCAACGCTGATCCTTCGTATAGAGACCTGCGAACCAGGCATGTGAGACAATATGACCAGGGTGATCGTCCGCAGAATGCGTAAGAGAATTGTGATCAGAGAGCTCATAGGATTGACCAGCGTTGCAATGCTCGGTAATATTGGGGTCTTGAGGGAAGGAGTAGTCTTCGAGGATTGATAGACATCGGTCAGGATGTATTGGTTGACGAATTCTGGCTGTATGGTTCCCTTCTCGCCATTGCGTCGAAAAAACACGCCGCTGAGCATACCATCTCCATCAAACCAGTGAGCGTCCCGCCCCAGGGCTTCATTCGTCACCGGATTTGATCCGTTACGCACATATTCCCCACCAGCAAGCTCCTTTGGTATTCGTCCCACGTAGGAGCAAGGCGTGAGTGGCAGCTCTTGCTGGACAGGCGCGAAGTTCCCTGATAGGTATCTCCAAAGGCTTATAAGCACCAGACTGTTGTTGCCATACCATTGCTACGTACGGATGGCCACGCCTCTTCTCTTCTGTAGTTGGCTCACTCATAATTGTTGTATACTGGATTAGAGAGCCTTCATTGGAACAGCTGCCGTGTTAGAGGGTGGGGCAGTAATATTACTATTGGAACACTCTATTGCCACATATGATATGCTTACTTAAAGAGGGTAAAAGTAAATAGAAGAAGTTCCGAGCTTGAGCCGAGGTATTCGGATTGATAAATCGGATTGCCGCGGATGAGTGCACTCAAGAAGTCAAGATAGCTGATGTCACTCAGGAGCCGTTTCCGAGGCGGCCGCTAACAAGAGTCCCCTGACCAAAGATCCCTGCCATGCCAATGTTGCTGCTTTTGCAAAGACTGAGATGGCGGGCGTCATCGGAAAGTTGCTCGCAACATCTTCCGTGACAAACATCGTCGACTCTACCGACTAAATCTGTAGATAACATTCATTTGCCGACAGTCACTGCTGCTATGTACATACAGTAACCACACATAATCAAGAAGTTATCCCGCACTCACCAATTGCGCCAAGATCGCCCTCCTCGCTAGAACTACTTACTTTAGTCTTCCCCGCCTTTTTTCAGTCGTGCCAGGGCAGGCAGCTTCCCGCAACAGAGGATCATGACTTCTACATCCTCTCCGCGCCCATGAATGGTAGATATGGGGACTGACTATGCCTTGGTGTGAGTTAACTGTTTCTGTTTGCTACAAAACTACTATGAACCCTTGAATCGCTTTCTGACAGAATTCACAGCCACATCAAGTATACAATACCGCCGGCGATAGCTTTGACTCTGTGCTATAGGCCCTTGTGTACGAGCCTTGGAGTATACAAGATCCTTTTTCTCATAGCTGTATGCTCGAATTGATCTTTGGCTATAGAGATTCTGCTAATCATAGTAGATCGCCGTCTTCTCTACCACACCATGGGACTCATACCTGATACACTCTCGGATATGGACCTATCCTCCCAATGCCATCATCGGCCCCACGCTCTTTCGAATCCCGGCAGAAGAAATCTTTTTCTTCGTCATCCAGACCTACAATACCTCTCTGCTCTACCTAATTCTCAGCAAGGCCACATTCCATCCAGTATACCTCCGAGGACAGAAATTACTCAATGATGGAAGGCGGCTACGAATGTGGAGGTGGCTTGGAAGAATTGCAATAATTTCTGCCATCTTTTTTGGAACCGTTTTGCTTGTGCGGAATGGAGAGGGTCTTTACTTGGGCTTAATTGTCGTTTGGGCTGGGCCATTTGTCCTGTTGCTATGGTATGCGAAGAGTTGTCACATACCTTGAGCAATGGCTGACGTGGATTAGGAGCCTCGCATATCAATTAATTCTGGAGCTACCCCTTTCAAATACATTGCTACCGGTCACCCTTCCCACCGTCTATCTTTGGATTGTCGACACTTTGGCATTGAAGCGCGGGACTTGGGTTATCGAGTCAGGTACAAAGCTCAATTGGCACCTCTGGGATGGACTTGAAATCGAGGAGGCAGTCTTCTTTTTAGTGACCAATGTGCTCATCGTCTTTGGTCTCGTTGCTTTCGACAATGCCTACGCAATACTGCAAACCTTTCCGGATCTCTTTCCGACGATTCCTGAGTTACCGTCGCCCGTACTGCTCGTGCGAGCGTTACTTGCTTCTACTGACGCCTACGATGACGATCGCATACTAGGATTACAAGAAGCACTAGCCCGACTGAGAGCCAAAAGTCGAAGCTTTTATCTTGCTAGCGGGGTCTTTCAAGGACGTCTCCGAGCCGACATGATCTTATTGTACTCTTTCTGCCGTGTCGCGGACGATCTGGTTGACGAGGCTGCGTCAGCTCAGGAAGCTCGGCATTGGATTGCGAAGCTGAACCAGTACCTTGATATCAGCTATAAGAAGACAACCAAGCTGAAACCTAAACAAATGGCGGATTTCGTCAACTCGACGTTCCCATTGTCCGCTCAGCACACGCTGCACTTACTTCCAACATCGTATCTATCGCCGCAGCCATTCTATGATCTCATGAAAGGATTTGAAACCGATCTATATTTTTCATCATCCAGCAACCCTTTTCCTATCACTGATGAATCTACTCTGCAAACCTATGGGTCTCGAGTGGCCGGGACTGTGGCAGAGTCTTGCTTGGAGCTTGTTTTCCACCACACTAAGGCGATCGTGCCAGAGAGCCAGCGCAAAAGAATAGTTCAGGCAGGCGGCAGGATGGGCATCGCGCTACAGTATGTCAATATCGCTCGAGACATCTCTGTGGATGCTTCCAATGGCCGCGTCTATCTACCAACCGCCTGGCTGAAGGAGGTAGGCTTGTGCCCTGAGGACGTCATCAAGAACCCTGTCAGCTCCGAAGCTGAAAAATTAAGGCAAAGACTTCTGGACAGTGCATTCAGAATATACGATGAAGCCAAAGGAGCAATCGAAGAGTTGCCTGCAGAAGCACGAGGCTCGATGCGAGTGGCAGTGGAAAGCTACGTCGAGATTGGCAGGGTACTGAGAAAGCCTGGTTACAAAGTAAAGGCGGGTAGAGCAACAGTCTCCAAGCTGAGAAGGATTCGAGTTGCATGGAACGCATTGAACAAAAGCTAGTGTACCATATGTTGTGGTCGAGCGTTTGGATCTTGTCTATATGGGGGCCAACTGTAGATACTGTACGAGATACCACTTTGTTCGTTGGCCATTGTACCTGGGTCTAATATCATCTGTACATAAAAATGTCTTCGCTCAACACACTGATCTGAAGCGAGTTCATGGTGCTTCTAAGGGTTTGAAGAAGCATCCTCTGGGGCGAGCCTCGGCCAATCTTTGGTGTGACTTTTGGGCTTGTCTGGATCCGTCGTCGCCCCAGAAGACCAATCATCGTCATCATTTTTGGGCTTCTCTATTAATTCACCATGTAGTCTCCCCAACCACTGGGTCTTTTGCCCATACCCATCCTGCAATGACCAAGAAGACTGGCCAGAAGACTGCAATTGTAGTTGGTGCGGGCGTGGGTGGCGTTGCAACGGCAGCCCGTCTTGCAAAGGCAGGCTTCAAAGTCACGGTCTTCGAGAAGAATGACTTTACGGGCGGTCGATGCTCATTGATACACCACGATGGCTATGTAAGGTAGTCTTCCCAATGCTCCTCGGCGTGGATTAACGACATATGCAGCGCTTCGACCAAGGCCCCTCCCTCCTTCTGCTTCCCCACCTCTTCCGTGAAGCTTTCTACGACCTCGATACATCTCTCGAAGCAGAAGGCGTCGAGCTCATGAAATGCGAGCCGAACTACAACATCTGGTTCAGCGATGGTGAATCCTTTGAACTTTCGACCGACGTGTCTCGGATGAAAGATGAGGTGGAGAAGTGGGAGGGCAAAGATGGGTTCGAGCGGTATCTGGGTTTCTTGCAAGAAGCACATCGACATTATGAACTCAGTGTCACGCACGTGCTGAAGAAGAATTTCACATCACTCCTCTCCATGGCACGGCCGTCGTTCCTCTCGCACGTGCTTGCGCTACATCCGTTTGAGAGCATCTACTCCCGCGCCTCGAAATACTTTTGGACCGAGAGGCTACGCCGGGTTTTTACATTTGGGAGTATGTATATGGGAATGTCACCATTCGATGCTCCGGCGACATATAGCCTGTTGCAATACACCGAGCTTGCAGAGGGCATATGGTATCCCAAAGGCGGCTTCCACAGCGTTGTTGCTGCCTTGGTCCGTGTTGGACAGCGTTACGGAGTCAAATACCGACTGTCAACACCAATCTCCTCTGTTCAACTCTCCCCGGATGGTCGCCGCGCGATAGGCGTCACTCTGCCTTCCGGTGAGTCCATCTCTGCAGACGTTGTCGTTATGAACGCCGATCTTGTTTATGCCTACAATAACCTGTTACCTCCGTCATCAAAGGCCGAGTCTCTACAGAAACGTGCCGCGAGCTGCAGTTCAATATCGTTTTATTGGGCGATGGATCGAAAGATTCCTGAACTCACAACACACAACATCTTCCTTGCGAATGACTATCGTGAATCGTTTGACGACATATTCAAAAAACAATTGATCCCCTCACAACCTTCTTTCTACGTCAATGTCCCTTCGAGGATCGATCCCGCTGCTGCACCAGAAGGGAAAGATTCAATCGTTGTTCTAGTACCAGTCGGTCACCTGCTCGATGATCAAGATGGGGGAGGCCATTTACTCGACGATCAGGACGCCGCAGGACCGGCCAAAATAGAGAACAGGCAGGACTGGGAAGCGATGGTGACCAAAGCTCGAGAGACCATCATGACGACTATCGAAGCACGTACTGGTGCCCAAAACCTTGGAGACGCTTTGGTCAAGGAGATTGTCAACACTCCGCAAAGTTGGAAAGAGGTGTTCAACCTCGACAAAGGGGCAATACTAGGGTTGAGTCACAGCTTCTTCAATGTGCTTTCGTTCAGACCGTCCACCAAGCACTCGTCTATAGATCGTCTACACTTTGTGGGCGCATCAACACACCCGGGGACAGGTGTGCCGATCTGTCTGGCTGGGAGCAAGGTCACGAGTGAGCAGGTGCTCGATGTTTTTGGGATGGAGGTGCCTTGGATAACCAAGACGAAGACAGGTGGGAAAGAGGAGGTGAAGAAGATCGACAAGGTACATGCACTGCCATTGCTGTCGAATCTTCACATTGCGTTGCTAGTACTGGGACTTTTCTTTGTGGGTGGCTTCTTGAAGGCTCTACGGGATTTTGGAAAGATATGATATAATCCCTTTGTACAGAATTTACAATCTTGTATAGACCTGAATGCTCAACTTCATAGAATGTACGTAAAGTGTCATTTAGAACAGATAATTTTCTGTTCGACCACCTTCACGCAGTTGTGTTTCAGGATTATTGCTCAGTCAAACACCCCATACCCTGTCGCAGCTAGCTGTCGCCGAATTGCGATGCGAATATATTGAAGCCGCGAATAGTACTACCTTTTCACTAGCCCACCTCGTTTACAGCCATCAATTTAAAGGGTCCATGTAAAAGTCCTTGTTGGATCACAAGGCCAATGGCTCGACGCCCTACTACCGAATATGGCAGAGCTTCATTTCCCTGCCAAGATGTACCGTCAGAAATCGTAGTTCTATTCGCTCGGTTCGGCAGTCAAGTCCAAGCTCCAAAGCAGCGTTGTGATTCAGGAGCGGCAGCTAATATAGCTAGCCATATGATGATTGGAAGAAAATCTCAATGGAAAGCTGGTGCATATTGATTGTTAATATGGATCATACACCATTACTCACCAGATGGTGCGGGGCACGGTCTTATGATCATGGAAGAGAATACAAGGGTTCATACTTTACATGATACAGACTGAAAGAAATGCCGCTCGGCAACCCTGATATCGTCGGAGGACATCCGACGTTCCTTCGGATGCGAGGTGAGGAAATTATGAAGGCATTTACGGCAGCGACTTCCACGATGCTGTGGCGGAGGTGGAGCTGCTAAAGCGGCGTCCGATGAGCCAGCCAGCGATCGAGCTACCATAATACAAAGCTGGCGGATGAGAGGTCAAATCAAGCTTCAGTCATTGTGGCCGGAGGGTCCCCCTTTCGACGGACTAGCCACCCTAATGCTGCAGTAGCAGGGATTAGCTTTTCCTAAAATCACCTTGGACGCTAATTCTCCACAAGTTCATGTGTGATTGCATAAGGTATCGCAGAAAACAGCGACAATAAATCAGACCACCGTTGGCAAAAGCGGCAAACATCGGAGGCCACGGATGCACAGTATTCGTCGTCCCACGAGAGCCCTTACCTGAGCCAACAACGGTGCGCTGGTGGACGAGGGTAGAATATAGCTCAAGCGTTGCCATGCAAGGAAGAGCAGGGTGATGGAGCGCGGCGGAACGCGAAGGAAGAGCACATGCTGTTTGAAGGGTCTCATCATGATGCGGAAGACGAAGATGGTAAAGACCAAAGGTTATTGGTAGCTTTACCTGACGGAGCCATGTCCAGCGAATTGCAGAGTGCATGCTTTTGGTAGACCCCGGTGATGCAATATCGCCGCTATGTCATCGGATTGCAGCAAGAATGGGTTTCGCCCTTTAGCGCCTCCTTCATATACATATCTCACCCTACCCAATTGCTGTTTCCTTACCAAACCTCAATCACATCTACAATCGACAACCGTTCCAGCTCAACTCAGCTACAATGGATCTCGTGAAGCGTAGCAATGGTGCTATCCATGCTAATGGCGACCACTTTATCAATGGTGCTACTTCAGACATCGCCATCACGACTCATGGCTCAGACTGGTATTTTGTACGGGACTCTCACCTCACATGGCCCTGCAGAAGCTAATGTTGTCAGGCCGTTTGTGCTGTAATGTTCGCATCCACTGTCGCCTTCATAGGTCTTTCATATACCCAGCCTCGCACCCACCGTGTATTCCACTACATCACGGCATCGATCACCATGGTTGCCGCCATCGCCTACTTCACCATGGGCGCCGATTTGGGACAGACTGGTATCAAGCCTGAGTATATGCGGAACAACCCCAAGGTCCATGGAAACCTCCGAGAGATCTTCTATGTCCGATACATCGACTGGTAAGATCATCTGAATCACACTTCAAATTTGTTCCACGTTGACATCTTCAGGGTCATCACTACCCCTTTGTTACTCTTGGATCTCCTTCTAACGGCTGGTCTCCCATGGCCTACGATCCTCTACACCATCTTGATTGACGAGATCATGATCATTACTGGTCTCATCGGCGCGTTGGTTGCATCTAACTACAAGGTATGCCCGTTGCTGGCTGGATTTGATCTCGAGCTTAGCTGACAGATCGTCAGTGGGGTTACTTCGTATTCGGTTGCGCCGCTCTCGTTTGGGTTGCATGGACAGTCACTATGACCGCACGCAAGCACGCTTTCGCTATCGGTGCCGATGTGCACAGGACCTACCTCATTTGCGGCGTCTGGACCATCTTCCTCTGGACCTTGTACCCCATCGCCTGGGGACTTTCAGAGGGTGGCAACGTCATTTCTCCAGATTCTGAGGCTGTATTCTACGGTTTACTCGACTTGATGGCGAAGCCGGTGTTTGGTGCTCTCCTCCTCTGGGGTCACCGTAGCATCGATCCAAATCGTCTCGGCAGTAAGTATTTCGTCTGTTCTCTGGAAGCTCACTTCTAAAATTTCTCAGTTCACATCCGTGATTACGAAGAAAGCCCATCCTATACCCATGGTACAGAGAAGATGCCTCATCACCATAACGGTGTCAACAACGGGGTTCACACTGGAGATACTGCCGTGACCACCGGCGCCGTCGTCTGAGTTCATACTATTATGATGGAAGCGATGTCAAATGCTAGCTACTCAATACCCATTTGTTGCTTTCTTAGCGATCAGGATATGCCAAGGGCCTAATCACAGTGTCAAGATTCATCATTAGAAGCTTTAATAGTCGATATCGTGGTATTTCTAGTCGATAATTCCACTTCATCCAGCATTTGAACGTGCCTCTTCGTTGAAAGTGCTGTCCGTAGATATGAGTCATCTACAAAATCTGACTGCTCCGCGATCGCTGTAATGCATGCTCCATCCGGTATCGGCCAAAACATCAAGACGGCCTGATAGCAGTGCACATCCCCCAATCTCAAAGTAATTAATAAAAATAGGCGTGCTCTCCGCAATAATCCCTGTAACGGAAGCTCGAGTGGTCTAGTGGTATGATTCTCGCTTAGGGTACAACCCTAAGTCACGTGATTTGCGAGAGGCCCCGCGTTCGAATCGCGGCCCGAGCCCGTATTTTTGCCCTCTTATCCTCTTAGTTTTTGGCGTCCGAGGGGAGGGGTGGATGTTTTGCGGTTGTATGTAGAGTGAGGTGGAGCGGAGTTAGAAATCGGCCTTATGCTTGGATTCCTTGGCGTTGCTTGGCGCGCTTGGTATTGCTCTGAGGAGATCCCACCTGATGAGGGGTATTTGGACTAGCGTTGGAAGCATGTATTTAGGGAGGGAAATGCCCCTATTATTCCGACTCCTTAGCAACCCCCATAGTAGCAAATCAATATCAGACAACGACAAGACACATCCTACCTTTTCTCCACCAATACGGTCTCGTTGATCCTTCTTGATTAATCAGTCAATCGAGGGGTTCAACTCCGGACAGTCACCCACTCTCCCACAGTCACCTTCTGACTAAAGTACTATACTATTGGTTGATATTTCGCTTAGTAATACTCCCACTTGACCACTTGTTTACATCCTAACGTGCTGACTTACCTACGATATCTACTATAACATAATTTAATGATAAGAAAGGCCTCGCTATTCATAACGCTCACCGACGCGCTCTAACTGGCGAAGTAGTCAATAGTGATAAAGCTAGTAGGCTCCGCTGTCAAGACTATGCTTTCACACAACGCTTTTAGATGAGCAGTGCGACATATTACTACGTAGGTCTATGTGTATTATATGCGACAAGTATCTATCTACAATAATGTGCCATCCTGGTTGGTATGCTTAGTCAGAAGGTGACTGTGGGAAGGTGACTGTCCGGAGTTGAACCCGTCAATCGAGTACGCATCGATATGAGTAGGCCTGACTTCCTGTACTTCTAATAGCTAGTAGGAAAATAGGTCAAGGCGAAACAAGTTTGATTTGACCCAATGGGTTGGTTGGATGGAAGAGGTGCAATTTCAGAGGATTATTGATCAACAACAACAACCACAACAACAGCAACGATGTTCAGGGTATACGGAAGACGAGGCCGGTCAGGGGCAAAAGGGAGTCATAGTACGCGTCGGTGAAGGGAGATGCTATCGATGCTGCTGTGGACTTGGACCGGGCTTGGGATATTGCACCAGGTGGTCGACTCGAACATCGATCGCTCGGACTCAGTCCTTGTGGTGAACATGGTGGACACAGTTAGTCCCGGTGGTAAGTGGAGGAGCGGAACAGTGGGTCAGGGAGCAGAGACTCTACTATCGGACGTCGCTCTCCCTGACCTTCGATGAGAAGATTAGCCTCAAGCATGATCCGCCCCGACCTTATGGACTCTATGCTGCCAAGGTGGTCATGATATGCACGTGCCCTGGCCGATGGATATGCTTCGAGGCAACGTTAGTACGACACTCGTTAGTCTTAGGACTACGTAGTAGGTCTACTGTACTACTTAATCTATAGAATGGAGCTAGTATAAGCGAAGTTCTTTGGATCTTAAGGTTATTCAGTAGGTAAAAAGACTTTATAAAGAGCTAGGGATTATGCTAAGCAAGCTCTCAATAGTCAGTCCCCCTTTATAGAGTAGGATACCGGGTGTATAACTTCTTAGAAGACCTACGGGCCGTGAGATTCGTACTTTAGAGTAGCTACTTATAGTCAGAATCGGTATAATAGGACTAGGATAGCTACCTTTAGCTACCTTTAGCTACCGGTATATCCTTAGAAATATATGTAAAAGAACCAGGAGTTGGACTCCCCTTAACCAGGACGGTTCCGAGCTCACCAGTCTATAAAATGCTGAGAAAAGTTTTTCTTATCATGTAGCTTGTAGCCCTTCGCGAGGACTCCGGCGACATCCCATCTCAGCCATAACAGTACGCCATTGTTATGGATACGACCCGGAGGTTCGCAGATCTGCATGTTCATTACATGTCTCTTCGAGTAAAACATTTGCCTTCATCATGAAGAAAAGGAAAAAACAAAGGAAAAGAAAAAGAAAAAGGAACGGATTTTTTGACCGTAAAGATCATATGCACGTTGCGAATGGGGATTTGCATTGATATATCGAGCTAGATTTCTGCAGCGAAGCGTCTGTGTCCCCTCCCATTAACAGATGATGCCATACATGCAAAGAGTTTTACATGTCCGAGATGGAACAGAAATCAGCAAATGTTGTGTAGGACGATCAGAAACCCGCACACCATCCTCAAATCTCCACAGAGACTCAACGGTAACCTCTCAACCTACTTCTCAACCTGATGATATCTTCATCGTCACCATCATCTTCATCCTCATCCGTCGTATCGCCATCATACTCAGAATCGTGACAAAAGGGACGCGAATGTACCACCACAGGCATCTCGTTCTCCTTATCATAGTTGCGCTCCGCGGGCTGAGAGGATTTAGACGACCCGACAGATGATGGAATGCTGAGTGCCGTAAAGTTATCTAGACGTGGCGGTTTGCCAGAGCCGTTTGTGGCCAGGTTCGTAACTTGTGTCGTTTCGGTCGGTTTGGCAACTTTCTTATGATTTGGAGGAGCTGTCTCTGACTGCGCCTCCACAGAACCCTTTCTCTTTCTTGCTGCAGGTGTAGAGGAAGATCCGGGGTTCTGCTCGATCAGGATTTTGCTCAAGTCAACGAACAAGTCGACCAGGGAGGGATAGGTCAGCCCCTCAACCAATACTGTAATCTTGTTCAGTTCTCCCTCAGGGTATTCTTTTGATCTTAGGCTGCCCAGAATGAAGGACTTCCATGCCGGCGCTCCTATATGCTTTGCATTTTCGGTCTTCTTTCCAAACATTCGACCCTGCTTCTGCTTCTCAAAGTCTCGTGAGAGCTGTAAGAGTACTTCTCGTGCGTCTTCATTTCCCAGCAAACTGATCGTATCTGCGGCTGCTGAGTTTGTCTTCTGGTAAGCCTCCTGCAAGATGAATGGGATTACTTCGTCCAAGCTTTTAGCCTGAAGAGATGTCGTCAAGCTGATGCGTACACCATGATATTCTACTGAAGATTAAACCAGTGTCGGGACTCAATATCCTCTCTAGGACCTTTCTGAAGCCACCGACATCTAGACCGACCTCCACACCTCGCCATCGTATTGCTTTGGTAGTGGGAGTTGCGCCATTGAAAAATCGATGGTAGCGACAACATAAACTCTGCAGTCGTGGCCGTTAGGTTGCTGGGGACAATTGACCACTTGAACAATCCATTCTTTGCGCTCAGGAAATAAGTTTGAGGCAAGCGTTGTCAGCAGCTCTGAGTCGTTCAAGTACCTCCCGAAGTGCCATATTCTGCTTGCAGACTTTATTCACATAGCTGTTTAGAAATTTCCCTAGCATTTTGTAATGTCAACCAGCCTTGTTATCGCGATCGAGTCTTCTATGTCCATTCGCTGGTAGCTGACCTTGTCAACCTCCGCGAGCGCAAATGCTGTCACATCGATATTGCCGGATCCTTTCTCATAGTATCGGATGAGGATTGCGGTCCCTGGGGCATGGTTCATCAGTTGTCCTGCGTTTTTTAAGCCCAGCCGCTGGTGCCACTCTGTGGCTGTCTGTCTTCGAAAAGCATACAAGGTCACGCTGAGCCCGTACCCCACCGCTCGAGCTCTACGCTCGAGGTACTCGGTTGGGGCGCGCGCGAGCATGGGCTTGCCGTTGTTGACGTGTTCTTCCTGCAAACCTTTCAAGGTCTGGAAAGGCTTTCCCTTGAACAATCTGCCGCAACAATTGCTCCGTAGTAACGCCAAAATATATATATAAAAAGTAAAAAGAGACAGCCATCAATCCTCAACCCGCCAGTTCACCAACATAACTCCCATTCAAGATGACGACTCCAATGTGATCGCGCAGTTGAGGTATATGGGATTGCCCATACACCCCCAACGGATTGCGGGAGATACATGCGCAGAAGGTGTTTGTACACACGAATGTATCGCAAGCCTCCGCATCTTACTGTGCTGGGGATGTTCCCAGCTCCCACCTCCAACTCCCTGCAACATAACTTCGGCCAACTTGCTCCCTCACCCACTCCTCCACCTTCTCCTTTCATTCGTTATCTTCATTGCCAAAGGAGTTGAAATACTGTACCAATTTCAACTTTGGCCGCAATACAAAAACTGTCCAATGCAAATTTGAATGGACAGGCAGGAACGCAATGTCCAGATCCCGTAGGCTCACCCGCTGACGTCTGAGGACTCCTCCTCGTTGGCTTGGCTCCTTTATTGTGATGAAGTAGCTTCGGAGGTTCATCGCTATAAATATATATATAAAAAAAGAAAATAGACATCCCTATCGCCAGCGTGCTTGTGAGCAGATTTATATATTTATTGACAAATTCATCATTTAGCCAACCATCCAGTCGGGCGAAGCTGGAGTGGGTGACGGTCGTCGTATGATGGATTGGGAAGGCCGACAATGGACTTGCGCTTGTGTTGTTGGAGCGCGCAATCTGGCGCTTTGTTTCAACCAACAGCTGGAGAGTTGGGCTCAACGGCGTGATCTTGCATGATATGGACGGTGGGTTGTGTGGCATTCTGAGGATTACAAGCAAAGAATGCGTATTGTTTTTGTCAAATTGTGCAGTCCATGCTGCATGCAATTGTACGTCTTCCCAAGCTCCATCCTCCCTATATGCAGTCGCTGGCTGGTCGTTATTGAATGGTGCCTTTTTTTTCGCGGTCTTAACGGCTCGGGCATGCTTCTCGGCGTCCAGATCTTTATCTTCGTCGATTGAGAAGTTGCCATTTTCTCGTTTGATGCGTGCTACATGTGCCATGGCTGTGGCATGGTCACTTGGCTCTAGATCTACCACGGCTGGCCCCGTTAATTTGACGAGGTACTCTTGTTGCAGGTGTTCGGCAATGCGCCAATAAGCTGATGTATTGTTTAAGGATGGATAGACAGCTTGTTGATGGCAATCCTCATGCCTAGGAGAAGGATAATATTTATATATAAATTGAAACAATGGAGAAGTCATATTGTACACTGGGGACATTGCGAATCAATGTTTCGAGATGTCGATACAAACATCAAGGAGAGAGTGTAGATATATATAGTTTTGAAGGCATATATATAAGAGAAGAGGTAACATTCTCAGTTGAGAACGATCTTGAATTCCATACTCGGCGGGTTCGAAGCCAGAGAACGAAATTTGTTCGAGGAGTCATGTTATAGACTGAGAACAGAAAGAGTCAATAAATGGAGGTGTCGATGCACAAGTATAGGAAATGATGACTATATAAATGTTGAAAGAAGCAAATGAGATAATGGAAGAAAAGATGTAACACTCTCGATTGAGATCGATCTCGATATTCGATTTCGATTTCGATTTCGATTTCTCACAGGCTTCCACTACAAGTTCGAAGTATCCAAGAGCACTAGGTGGATAGACTTGAGGAATGTTAGATGGATCTGTCGACCTAGATAGAGACTTCGACGAAACTTTTTCGATATCTTCAACTTCCTCTTGCGAAAGCATGGCATTGCATTTCACAGTTCTTCAGATCCTAAGGATGAAAAGGGACCGAGCATGTTCCTTCTGAAGTGCTTTGGTAAGTATTTTTATAAGTCAAGGAGGGCTCAAGTCGGAGTATTTCGGCGGTTCTAGCTGGATATAGGCTTGAGCGATCGAGGTGATGGAAGGGATGGGAGTGTTGTGTGATGACTTGAGTTCGATGTTGATGGAATCGACACTGATGAGAGTGAGAATGGTTGTCGAATGGATGATGGATGATGGATGATGGATGACGGAAGAGATGGGAGTGTTGTACGATGACTTGAGTTCGGTATTGATGGAATCAACACTGATGATAGTGAGAAGAGTTGTCGAATGGTGATGTCTGTACTTTCGGAGTTTATGATCAAGGTGCTTCTATGATCGAAGGATCGTAGGATTGTATGAACAGTTTGAGTAGAGGAGATGGCTGAGGGGAATCTCTGTCGGTGGTGGATGTTGTTGAGAAGATAGGAAGGATGGATGGTTGGAGTTGAAGAGGATTTGGAAGGGGGGATATATAGGGGATCCCCACGAGTGAAGGTGGAGAAGTGAGAGCACATCCGGAATGAAGAAAGGTGAGGCAGGGGAATGACATGGTTTTTAGAATTGAAGATGGAGAATGAACGGAGAGTGACCACCGTATCGCCGAGGACTGGGATAGGTCTCACTTGGGTGAAATTTGAGATGAATTCGTAGCTGGGGATGACTGCTGTGACATCAGCCACTATTGTTGTAAAGCTAGGGAAATTCTTCTCCGTGAATTATCTAATCAGAAACAATAAAGAGAATAGTTACCAAAGAAGAGGGTACTGATGGGGTTATATAGAGTACTATCTCCGCAGTTCAAGGCAAAAAGTGGTAGAGAAATGCGGAGATAACGAAAAGTGAGGTAGTAGAATGATGTGACTTTCAGTTGAGAACTGACTCAACTGAGATAATTCTCACTTGAGATGAACTTGAGATGAACTCCGGAATGATTGCGGTGACATCAACCTGGATTTTCGAAGGTTTCATTCGTAACTGAAGGATGCCGAGTTAGATTCTCAAATTGGTGGATATTGATTGGTGAGGGAAGCTATTGTTCATGAGCCAAAGGCATTTCAGTCCTGGATGTCGGAGAGAATTGATATACTCACAGGATTTTATCGAATTGAGTATTGAGGGAGTCTTGAATGAGGAATTGAAGTATTGAAGAGTGTAGGAGTTGCATAAATGAAAGATCACCGTGACCCCGTCTGCTGTGGCCTGGATTTTCTACAATAGATTGCTGTAGACATGGTGAGAGATAGCAAAGTAATAAGATCAGTTTCAATGTTTGATGAGAGGACGTTGACACGCCAGGGGATATATATCACCATCAAAAAATTCGCTGATGGATATGCCCAAAGATGCCAAACGCCCCGCTATATTCGCTCCGGTAAGGTAATGCCAAATGCTTTGCAATAAACGCCATCTGATGCTCAAGAAAATGGTTCAGATCGAACGGCCTTCGAAGCATCGTATCTTCAATCGGCCTCTTGCAAGTATCCCTCTCTTGATTTTCCTCGCGAGCTCACGGGGCTCCCAGAGCTCACTGAACTGACTGGTGTGACCGGATTGCTATCTCTATCCTCAGCATCAGACGACCATGTTATCAACGGCAAGGGCCCATAATCGTCCCCAGTCTGCAACTCCAACTTGTGTCTTTCGATAGCTTCGGTTATCCGCCATCTTGCTACGAGCCGCGCCTTGCGATCTGCAAACTCCTGCTGTAGCCGTGAGTCCTCCTCCTGGGACTTGGCGTCTAAGTCTTGATTTTCGTCCTCAAACTCCGATTCCAGAGTGTTCAATTCTGTCTCTTGCTTTGCAATTATACGCTCAGACTGCTTCCCTTGCCTTTCGCGAAGTACATTGATGCGAGAGGTGTGCAGGTTGTCCATGCCATTGCGTGTATGGTATTGCTGTTCTAGCTGTCTGTAATCGGCTTTCGTAACCACTCTACTAGGCATACCTTGGACGGTACTTCGAGGATTACAGTACGCCTGCATGTGTTTTAACCGGACATCGCAAGCTTGGCGCTCCAATTGTAGAGTCCGATGAAGTTCCACCTCCGCTGTCAAATGACGATTTTCAAGCGATACAAGGGCCTCGGCATGACGAGTGTGAGCGTCCTTCTTTTGCTGATGGTATTGTTTGAGAGCATCTCGTTTGTGTTGCAGCTGCTTATTACGTATGAGCCGGTGCTGCGAGGCTTCGAAGCTGATGAAGCGGAGTTGCTCTTGTAACTGTGTAGTCCGGAGCTTCTTGAGTACAGGATTCGAGATACTGCGCCGACGGCCAGCAAGTGCCTCGAGGCATTCTTCTTCTGAAAGTGGAGATGAGGTATCTGTAGGAGGGGGTGGAAGCGGGGAGTGATCTGTAACAGACTGAACTCGCGGTGGGGGTCCATCAACGGTGTGCGTTTGGTCCGTGGTCATAGCGTGAGGAGGAGGGTCTGATATGGTCGTAATCAGATCTGTAGTCATCGAATGTAGAGACTGGAGGCCCAGGCTATTGACCGCTAGCGCTGATGAAGCCCGTGGTGGTATATCGGGAACATGATCAATAAGATTTCTCCGTCTATGCAGTCTCGATAACCGGCGAAAGCCTTTCCTGACCTTGACGATGTTTGACGTGTTTGATGCAACCGAGGAAGCAGAAGTTATTGACGTCGCAGCGAGTGACGGCGTCTTGACATGTCTCGATTGCTCAATGGAGCTATCAGAGGCGGTATATATTGACTGCGACGCTCTCGAGTGAGCTGGTAGAACAGGCTCCGAGAGCTCAACATTGATATTCAAGCCAGAGATCCCACGAGTGACTAGTTCAAGAGTTGTCTCAGGGTCCTGGGGGATGTTGATACCAAGCTCCAGTGCGGTCTGAAGGAAGTGGTGATCCACCTCATCCTCCGTCTGTTCAAAGCGAAGGACCATTGTCCGATAGGTATGATCATCAATTTGTTGGGGGAAAGAACAGTCGTTGGCCTGCACATCAGAGAGACACCGCTTTTTGGAGGACGCCATTCTGCGCAAGGTGGTCAAGGCTCCCAAGCTAAAGAACGATGTGCATGTCGATTCTCCCGAGCGTAGTGAGCTCAGACGATGATCTCTCGACGGTGGGGCGCAAAGCTGGATGGTGCTCTCAATGGAGCGGAAATTGGGGGAGAATCGATAATGATAGGTGCGTGTAGGAGGCACAGCACCTTACTAAGTACTCAGATCGTCTACCCTACTTGGGTTAGACTTTGAACCAAAGATGTCATACTCACGTGGCAAATGTGGCAGATCATATTGACCACGCTAATGCACGACACAGGGGCTTGGTCGTCCATATGGCTTGTGGCTTTCTCGCTCCTCATCCGCCATCTTCAGATGTACTCTATTCTAGCGCTGTTCTTCCTGCAGATTGAACCCTTCTTTTACAATTCTTACATTGAAATGGTTTGACTTCCTGCGTAAGTCTAAAAGCCTCACACGTGCGAAACATATGGTGGACGTATGTTGCCAGTTTAGTCTGCGAGATCTTGATCACCTCTTCGCTCGGTCCATCATTGGCGGACAATCGCCGATGGACCTATCCCGAGTCCTCGCATGGTTCTTTTCACAGGGTTTCTGCCAAGGCTCATTGCAAGTACATGGGTTATAGCTGTATGAATCATCGCCTATTGACCCACAGAAGTTGAATGTACACCATAACCATCGTTCTGAAACGGTCACGTTACGCTGGACTTTAAGCAAATTGTGGTAGTCAAGACGCAACATATAGAGGTATGTTCATCTGGCGTACCTCATCGTGATGTTGTCCGGTCGAGGGTTCTCGTCCACTATCATGCTCTCCTTCTCGTTCCCACATTCCTGAGATCACGATCTTCGCACACTATGCTCTTTGACCAGGCTTGTCATGCTCCAAGTTTCCCCTTGGGCTACCTGTAACATGTGGACCACTCCGGTCAATTTTTTTGACTTCTAGTCGTTTCTTCAGCAATATGGAGCCGATCGATTTCGATCAACCAAGTCCACCATGCCTCAGGACTGTCGACTCATTCGGCGGTGGTAGCCAAGCAATTGCCAAAAGTCTGATAGCTTGCCTGCTACCCACCATTTAATACACAGTCAGCTGACCTAACGAGCCTCGGATTGGCAGCAGGCCCATGTATCTCGTAATGATTACTAGCATGCAAATCACTGTGTTATATTGGAGGTTTAGATGTCTCTATGCATGTCCTGATGTATGCAATAGTGAATTGTGGTTTTGCAAACCGAATATAGCTCCGCCTGGCCTAATAAATTGACTCTCATTAATCCTTCGGTGCAATTCGCAATATCCAAGCGAGTGTAAATCGTCGAACCCTAGCCAGCATTTCTGGATGAAGGCCTCTTCCTCCGAGTACTACGTTCTGTCGCCTGCCGACCGGATTGGCCAATGCCGAAGCCAAGCAGGAACGCCACCCGCATTGATGCTCCCACATACACAAAAGCCACGTTCCCAAAATCAATAGCATTCCAACCAAGAACATGCCAATAGATGTGCCATCCCGCACTTTTGACACTGTACAGGTGACCAAAATCTGCGATAAGCAGGCAGAGCAGGACTGCCCGCCAGACTTTGAGGTCCGGCGTGGCCCGAAGTATTATGGCTTCATTGATAGCGAACAAGAAATACATGTTTGCCAATTGGGCGAGGACGATTTGGACGCCAATGGGTACGACGCCCTCGGGCGCTGAGCTGGAATGAGTGAGCGCAAGGTATGTTCGCTGTTGACATAATGAGTAGTAGGCGCCAGTGAGTGCAGAGATCGGCTCAATGTACAGGAAGAAGCATCTATAAATTCTCGAGATTGAGGCTACACCTGTTGCCATTCTTTTGACTTTACAGGAGGTAAATCAGTCGAAGCGCAATCGATCTAAGTTGACGGAGAATGCCCAGTCTGATTTGACTGCGTGATGATGGTAGACTATACGCACACTGAACAGTATACACGCGGTAATGCATGCGTGGATAATTATACCTAAGTTCTGAGGTTTGATGTAATCTCTTGGCAGCGAGGCAGCCTGCTTTGACACAATTGATCGATCCTCCCGCCGCTAGGTCTACTAAGCGAGCAGACTAAAAATCCCATACCAAAACAAGTTGAAACGTGAACAGCACCAAGATATCCAAGTCATCCCCTTGTTCCATAATTCTATGTGCTTAAAGATACATTCTGATTACACAATTCCTGACATTTCCACTGCCAAGCTTCCTCAAGTAATTTGCGTCGAAAGTGGCTTCTTTTATAAGCCGGTGGCTCCGTAATAGAAGCACAATGTAGTCGGAGACCCTCGACGGCCCTTCCAGGAAGGGTCATCGCGGACGGCTAATCAGCTTAATGGGTCGTCCACCAATCCTTTGCTGTACCTGTCTATCGGCGATCTGCAAAGCTTAGCGCTAACGGGAAGGTATTTATTGTAGGGTATTACTTGATTAGGAAAACTTTGACGCCACATCGGAACTAGCCGAGTTTGGCTATCGCGCAAACCAGCACTTCGCGTCTGATTGCCTATACGGATATCTACTTTAGCTAGAACCTCGTGCGACTTGTGGCTGTGTAGTAAGAGACAACACTCCCTACTGAGGACTTGTGGTGCTGAGAGATCGCAGCTATTGACATTGGAGACTTCTCTAGGTTCTGGCAGCTTGTCACCCCCAGCTTCGTCCCTCACGCGTCGCATAATGATCCGCTGGATGTAAAGGAATGTTCGAAGCCTGCACAACGGACTTGGGGAGCATGTTTTCAAGAAGCAAGCCAACAACAACGTCCAAGAAGAGAAGGAGTCCGGATGACCTCTCCAGCATAGAAGCCCATAAGCACTTCATGGAGTACGACGAATTCTTAGGACTATCGAAACTGCGACCGCCCAGATCCTCGACGGCAGGTACAAGACTTGTGACAGCGGGCGTTACGGGCGCAGATAAGAAGTCTAAGGCCAAGGTATCACTTGATCTATCGAGAGGCATCAAGACCTCATACGAGAATAACCGCCAATGCTTTCCTGACCTTCGCAACCCAGTCGACGATTCTCGCTCCTATCTACGAAGAGTCTCGTCGCGACGAAAGAAGGGCAATTTCTCCCTCACACGCTCGATACGCGAAGAGCCACTAGGTTCTCCAAAACAAAAATCGCAATCCTCACCATTGTATACTTTGGGGCAGGAGAATGTTGGCCGTAGCTCCGTATGTGGCTGGCTTCGGCGATGCACAAGCGTAAAATTGAGAGGATACCCATCTCCTCCACCCTCAGTCACGAGAATACCACCACACTTTGGGTCACCTATCCTTGAATATGACGACTATACTGCGTTGCCAATACTACCAAGCTACAGGGATGAACGGTACAGATCCCCGGCAGAGTTTCCCAGTGGAGCAGCCGCGCGTGCAGCTGCAGCTGCTCAGCATGAAGTTCTCGATACAATACGAAACCTCCGACTTACGGAGCCGAAGGTTACTGGAGATTCCGAAAGCGGCGTAGGTATTGAGGTACGCGATGGTGGGGATATTGTCACAGAGTTCGACTTTGATGTTCCCGTTGTTCGGAAAGGTAGGTCACTTCGTCATTCGATACAGATACCATTCTCTAAATAGTATCGCAGATCCCTTAGGCATTCTCCCAGAGGAAATAATTGGACAAATACTAGCCTATCTGGACGCCGGCTCCTTGATGAATGCTGAGATGGTCTCACGGGATTGGCATCAGTCAGCAAGCTCGCACCATGTATGGCGAGAGGTTTTCCGTACAGAATTCCAGGGCTTGTGTCAGACAATAAGTACCCGCAACAGTGGTCGTCTGGGCCTGGGCAAGGTCCTGGCCCGTCAGGACTGGAAGAACATGTGGCGGACTCGGAAAGCACTCGAGCAACGATGGAAGGATAATCACGCTGCCGCAGTGTATCTCGAAGGACACAAGGACAGTGTCTACTGCGTTCAATTCGATGAGGACAAGATTTTGACTGGCTCCAGAGATAGAACCGTACGGATCTGGGACGCTCGCACTTACAAATGCCTTAAGGTGCTTGGAGTACCAAGCAGAGGCGCTGGATCTGCTGTACCTCCACTTCCAGGAGATATGGCTGATCGTGGTCCCATGCCGTTCGTAAAGTTAATCTCTCCACGCTCCAACATCGAACCTACGGGTGTCCTAAGTCGCTTCTTCCATACTGGATCGATCCTATGTCTACAATACGATAACGAAATCATGATCACCGGGTCATCCGACTGTACCTTGATTGTTTGGGACGTCAAGGCCGACTACCAACCAATCATGCGCCTTAGACGGCATACCGCTGGAGTGCTTGATGTCTGTTTTGACGACAAACACATTGTATCCTGCTCGAAAGATGCCACGATTTGTCTCTGGGATCGCCATACTGGGAGTTTCCTTCGAAAATTGACTGGACATCGAGGACCAGTCAACGCGGTCCAACTGCGAGGTGATCTTGTAGTGTCTGCAAGTGGGGACGGAATTGCGAAGCTTTGGAATATACGCGCAGGTCTCTGCATCAAAGAATTCCTTAGCCGAGACCGAGGCATGGCCTGCGTAGAGTTCAGTCCTGACGCGCGCACTATCTTAGCAGGAGGAAACGATCAAGTCATCTATCAATTTGACACTAGTACTGGCGAGCTCGTCCGCGAATTGAAAGGCCACGAAGGTCTCGTTCGGTCACTTCACCTCGATAGCGCAAACGGTAGAGTTGTCAGTGGCAGCTACGACACGAGTGTTAAAGCCTACGATTTGCGAAGCGGGGAGATGATTGTGAATTTCACGAAGTGGACGTCGAGTTGGATACTAAGTGCAAAGTCTGACTATAGGCGCATTGTTGCCACAAGTCAGGACAGTAGAGCAGTGATCATGGACTTTGGATACCAGCTTCCAGGGATTGAGTCACTGGAAGCATGAACGAAATTCTGATTACGACTTGAACAGCTATTGAAACGATCTGGAGCCGGAAACGGCTACACGAGGGGTATTGGATGATGGCTACAGTTGGGGCGGTCTTATGTTCCCTCCAGCATAGAGCGATCTGTTGGCTGGAGGGGGCTTGATTTTATGAGCATTACGTACCTTGAGCGGCATTGTCGTTAGTCTTCTTGGCGGGAAGGCATCCACAGTGTGGAAAAATCAACATAGCAATTCAATTGTATTCCTGTAAATGATGTGGAAATCAATTCCATCGAGTGAGCGTCCTTACTGAGCGGTTTCAAACAGCTGTTCGTGCATGCATCAACTGATCATTCCCTTAACTAAAGAGTAGTGTAGGCAGGAACTTTTCATGGAAGCAGTTAAGTTTTGGAGTATCTTCCAATTATAGCGTTCTTAGATCCAGATAAATCTATTTTACGACTTCAAAAGCTGGCTATGTTGTGTTTTTAACCCTTATACTGAGCTGTGGCAGAGGGTTCCAGTATAGAGGTGGACCTCTCAATTAGGATGGCTTCACGAAATAGGAAGTCGCGCTAGCGAGATACCGCGCTTTAACTGGATCTAGTAATTTACCTGCGCCCATACTACGCGGTTGTTGATTCGCAGTAGGGTAGCCCTGAACGTTGGTGACGCTGTTGGCTGCTCTCTGCAACAAGCGAACCTTTCGTGTTGGTCCACCTCGAAGTTTTAATAAGCCATTAAGCAGCATCTATCATTAGTCTCACACTGTTGCTTGTTACCTTCCCTCTTCTCTAAAGATTCCAAGGCTGTTCGTCTTTCATTCAACCACCCATTATGGGTGAATCGAGGTAAGGATATCGGACTAGATCCTCTCCTTCCTCCCGACAGCCACTGATAGAACCTTACATAGACAAGAGCTGCTCGCGTGGCTTAACAATCTCCTGCAGCTGAATGTCACAAAGGTCGAGCAATGTGGGACGGGGTAATATCCTCGTATAAAGAGCTGCACCGGGCAGATACTGATTCAGTGCCACTACACCAGAGCAGCGCTATGCCAGATATACGACAGTATTTTCCGTAGGTAAGCCCACCCACCTTCGTGGACTGAGCTTCCTGCTAATGGACTCATGTACAGAGGACCTGCCAATGAGCCGTGTGAAATTCAATGTTAACACTGAATATGCGTATCTACAAAACTTCAAGATCTTGCAGAGTGCGTATCACTTCACCCTAACTCGTAGCGGTTTACAGTAGCTAACACCCTAGTGCTGAAGTTGCTTTCACCAAACATGGGATCGAGCGCGCCGTCCCTGTCGAGTCTCTCGTAAAATGCAAAATGCAAGATAACCTCGAATTTCTCCAGTGGACGAAGAGGTACTGGGATCAATATTATCCCGGTGGGGACTATGATGCTCTAGCACGGCGGAAGGGCGCTGGAGGGCCGTCAGCCGGTCCACCTTCGTCAGCTTCAACGGGATCCTCACGTACGTCTGGAGTTGGCGCTGGCGCTGGCGCAGGGGCTGTCAGACGGGGTACCACACCTACAACTACACCAGGAGCCAGAACTACGCGGCCAGCTACAGGGGGGGCTGCATCAGCGGCTGTGATGTCAGAGAATACACAATTGAAGACTACAGTGGAAGGCCTGGAAAGAGAACGGGATTTCTACTTTAGTAAACTGAGGGACATTGAACTTTTGATCCAGCAAGCCATCGAGCAGGACCCTGAGATCGAAAAGGACGAGGAGGGTTTGATAAAACATATCCAGGCTATACTGTATTCGACAGAGGTAAGGAGCCGCTTTTGTAACTATAACAGCAACAGGTGGCTAACGATGAGTCCGTAGGAAGGATTCGAGATACCCGTTGAGGCGGAAGGAGGTGCTGTGGACGATCAGGAAACCTTTTAGGGCGAGGATAAACAACTATGGTCGGCTGGATGATCATTTGGCTAACAAGCTGTCTCTGACAGATTGCATATACAGATATGGTTAGGATTGCATGAGCGCGAGCAAGCGTGGGTTATTCAAGACCCAAGATGATACCAGAATTTACGAATTTCGCTTCTTGACATGCTAGCTGCCGTAGTTGTAGCTATCAAATGATCCGAGTGCAATATCGACGCTTTAAGGTTTTGCAGTAAATGATTTTCCCCTGCATGTGTATCATCTCAGTGCAACTACGATAGCACTTTCACTATGGGCCCACAGGTAGAAATTGCCATACCCAACACCCAAATCTCCGCCACTTCCAAGCCATACACAATCTACAACATCAGCCTCCGACTGCCCCTGCGCTCGTTCACGCTTCAAAAACGTTACTCGGATTTCACCACCCTCCACGGTGCTCTAGGTTCTCAAGCAGGAGCTCGTCCACCTGCCCAGCTTCCCTCCAAATCATGGTTTACGCGAACAACTTCCTCCCCCGAGTTGACAGAAGAGCGCCGCAAAGGGCTTGAAACATACCTCAACATCATCAACGAGGCAGATGACGAGCGATGGCGGAATACCAGTGCTTGGAGGACCTTTCTCAACTTACCAAGTAGCATCAGTTCCCGCTCAAGCTTGATATCAGGTCTACACAGTACATTGACCGGCCCAGGCGGCGCGCGACCTATCACGGATCCCGTCATATGGTTAGACCACCATCGGGACCTAAAGTCACAACTACACGATGCTCGTTTGGCTCTCACGCGACGAGATCAGGCATCTACAGCTCAAGCGCAACATGAGGCCTCGGCATCGGCTAAGAAATGTCTGGTAAGAGCAGGCACTATGATAGGAACCCTAGACACTGGCCTCCAGTTTCTCTCGTCTGGATCTGCGAGGGGTGGCTCCTCGCTCGGCGAAGGCGAGCTTCGCCGTCGACGCGACCTCCTCTCCAGTGCTAAGCGCGAACGTGAAGGACTCGAAAGCCTGCTCAGCGCCATGGTCGCCAAGTCCGCCGTTGAAACAACCATCGCAAATGTTGCCGACAAGGCTTCACTTGTTGGGGATGCGAAGAATTCGAAGCAGACATCTGGCCGTGTGCTAGGAAAAGAAAGCGCCAAGACAAGGGCGCTGGATAATCAAGGCGTATTGCAGCTGCAGAAACAGTTGATCAAAGAGCAGGACGAGGACGTACTGGTCTTAGCGAGAGCAGTCGCAAGGCAAAAAGAGTTGGGTGTGCAGATTCAGGAGGAATTAGAGGTGCAGAATGAGATGTTAGGAATGGTGGATGAGGATGTTACGAGAGTTCAAGGCAAGATAGATGTCGCGAGGAAGAGGGTTGACAAGATTTCCTAAGTTTGTCTTGCATCAAGGACGTTTTATGTGTAGGCCCTGGATGCTATGGCAAGTGGTATCGCGCCGTGCTGGAGTCAAAATACCCTGCTCTTTCGGTCGAAGAATTGCGGCGATTTTAGGCGAGTCGGTTTCTACCAAGATCACGCGCTCAGCGTCGTTATTCATCGGTGACGATCTATCAATCTTCTGCATCCGGAGGAGGGTTCCTAGTCGTGCGCGCCGACTAGCCAGGGTCGTGAAAACAAACGTTTACGCAAATCGCGAGTCGCTTGAAGTATGACAGCAACATCCTGTCCATGAGGCGCGCACTTCGTACAAGACACGGGCAGGATCGGCTCCTTCGATGTTGCCAATGTACTGCCAATTCCCTATCCCTTGAACTTCGACATGCAAGGCTGTCTGCTCCCGCAGGCCTTCTTCCTTTCTATCATCTCGCGATCCGCCGAAACAGCCTTGGCAGCAGTCGCAACAGTGCCCCCAAATGTCCAACCGCAGCAGAACCTCACCATCAACACTCCCCTCGTTCTCCTAGATGCACCTTCGAAGTCAGCCCTCCTTCCACTATCATTGCCTTCATTAACAACAGCCCAGTCAAGTCCATAAAACCTGGCCTGTAGACTCCACGCACACCCTCAAGTTTACCCAGTATGCCATCGCCAGCCCCGAACGCGATTACTTCGCTGCCTTGATATCGACGCAAACGGCCATCTTCGCCGCCTACCTTTCCGGACCAAGCCCCCTTTTGCACGAAGACGAGGTTGAATACAGCTTTTATGGAGTGAAAATTGAGTTTGGAAATTACGAGATGGCTCTTACTTATGCCATTGTCAGCAAGATCTTAGGCGCTGTGGGCGCTTTTCTGCAGAGATGGAAGATGTGTGAGGCCACTTGGACATTGATCGAGAAGGGAGAGACAGATCCGATAGGGAGGGTGATTAGTGTTGGGATGATACAAAGGGACAGAAAAGGTGTATTGAATACGACTGTGATGAATACAGCGCTGGGCGCTGGAACATCCTGAATATGGGAGGAAGTGGGAGGAATCGGTAGCGAAGATACCGTGACAATAAGCTTATAATTAATGTAATACGGCTATACCCTCACCAACGGGCTCGTGACGGTGCACTGTGAGCGCAGCATGTACTTTCAGACTCATCTCTGGGGACATTTAGCTTGGCATGCATCCGGGTCTGTTGACTTGACCACAACAACCAGTAGATTTCTACAGAACATGACGCAACACACACGAGTATGAAAAGGATCAGTCTGCAACAGCAAAGTCATCCATCGCAAACTTTCTTACGGACTTTGTTTGAAGAATGTTTGCCTTCCGAAGCACTGCCACTGCGTCCGCCACCTTCTTCAGGCAGGCGATTCCATATCGCTAGGCGGCCGCGTACACTGTTGTACTACACCGTCAGTTGTGATATTGTCATCCTTGTTTGCGCTCCCATAAGCGCAAGGGGCCAAGATATTTGCTGCGGCACAGGGAATTCGGGATCTGGAGCTCCCGGGTCTTGGTATGCACGTATGGAAGTGGCTCAGGTCGGGATTAGAGTACGTTTGCTTGGCTGGGCGGGGAGCTTGGCGATGGCGATGTTTGCGTGGTACATGCGGTGGATTTGTGGGGTTGAGGTGTCAGCTGCCTGTTCGTAGTGGCATTGGCAGGGTGGAACGATGAGCACACTAGGCAGATGTTTTGTCTTATGTCGCGGCACTCGATGGTAAGGTATGGGTGACTGGGCAGTGTTGGGATTGTCTCAAAGACCCGCTATTTGATTGTAGATCGCGAGTTCATTGTCTTGAGACAGGATGTCGTGCTATGATGATATTGTGTGCGGAACACAGAAGAGTATCAGAGAATGTTGGGTACGTGGGTACGTAGGCTGGTAGGGTGTATGGTTATTTTGACTACAAGAGGGTAGGATGATCACCCGCTTGGCGGTACCTGGTACGGAGATCTCATTGGTCCTTATCTAAAGTACTTTATGATTAGTAGGCGCTCCAAGACCGATAAGGAGATCGGGGTCCATTCGACAGCATCGCGTATCCGCCATCCCGTCTGCCCAGCGCCTAACGGAGCAGGGGATCTCCTGTTTGCGACAGAACATGGAGAGATGGACAGCTGCGGTCAATCCAAAAGGCTTGTTTAGCATGACGGATCGTCACGTTATGGCTACTGCCAAGGGGGTAATCATCTACCTTACTTACACAGCCTCCTCGCCCGCTCCCTTGGCAGCCGCATTTCCGACCGGGTCTCCTTGGAGGCGCTGGGTTTAAGGCAGTCGATGTCAAGGGATATCATACTCTCCTTTCGCTGTTAATAGCCCTGTCTTTACAGTTCTCTTCGACTTTTCGTTTTAGGCACCATTGCTACGCTTCAATTGTAATATGATTTGAGAGAAGCCTGTATCTTTCGATTTTCTAGCATGACATCTAATACACTATTGGCGGCGCCAACGAACATATGTACAACAGTTAGTCGCGCTGACGGTGTCTTCAATGTTTACACTGACATGTCAAAGCCATCTCATCACGGTCACTCACAGTTCGATTCCGACGAAATCTCTCCCGATCGCCCCTTTTCACTCCAAGTGCCGCCATTCCGTCAAGATCATCTATCTCCAGGCCCAGATGACGACTTTACAGACGACTCGCATGGCCTGTGTGTACCTTCGTCACCTACATCCAAATCTTTAGGAGGCAGCACGTTACGATCACGTGGAGAGTCATTCAATTCATCATCAGATATTTCGAGATCAAGGGCCAACTCTTGGAACTCGAGAGCCGACACAACAAGATCGAGGGCGACTTCAGATGTAAGAACGCTGCGATCTAGGTTCGAGGGGGATGATCTGAGCACTGAGGAGGCTTTGAGACCAGACAGGGGTAACGAGCAAGACTTTGAAGTGCCAGACAACCAATTCGCATTTTCCCCTGGGCAATTGAACAAGCTACTAGGCCCGAAATCGTTGGCCGCATACAGGGCATTGGGCGGGATCAGAGGTCTGGAGCGAGGTTTACACACAGATGTGAGGGCAGGATTGAGTGTTGATGAAGCATCAGTACCCAGAAGAGTCAGTTTTGAAGAAGCAATAGAATACGCAAAGCAGAAAAAGGAGTTAGATACGGGCGCGGCGATCGATCAGGATGTCATGGTATCCGCTTCCGAAGTCAAAGGCCAATACCACGACCGGATGCAAGTTTTCAAGGATAATCGACTTCCACCAAAGAAGTCTATGAGCATCTGGAAGCTATTTTGGAATGCCTTCACTGACCGAGTCCTCATTATACTGACCATTGCTGCTGGTATCTCTCTCATTCTAGGCATCTACGAGGCTGTTGCCGAAACACCTGGTCCTGGCCAAGGACCGTCAGTGGACTGGATCGAAGGATTAGCTATAATGATTGCTGTTGTGATCGTCGTTCTTGTGACCGGCTTGAACGATTATCGACGGGAAAAGCAATTCGTGGTACTCAATGCGAAAAAGGACGATCGTCGGATCAAGGCGGTACGCTCGGGCAAATCAGTCGTGATCTCAGTCTTCGATGTCATGGTCGGCGACGTTCTCCATCTTGAGTCGGGCGATTCTGTACCCGCAGATGGTGTACTAATTGAGAACTACGGCATCAAATGCGATGAGTCTTCAATCACTGGGGAATCGGACGCCATCAGAAAGACTGGAGGGCAAGATGTTTGGAACCGTATCCAAGATGGGACGGCAATATCGAAGTTAGATCCATTCCTCATTTCTGGAAGCAAGGTTCTCGAGGGTGTTGGAACGTACTTGGTCACTTCGGTTGGCGTCAACAGCAGCTTCGGGAAGATCATGATGTCCTTGCAAATCGAGAATGACGATACACCCTTACAGGTGAAACTTGCTCATATGGCGAGTTGGATCGGCTACCTCGGCACTGCAGCGGCTGGCCTTCTCTTCTTCATTCTATTGATCAGGTTCCTCGCAGGACTCTCCGGAAGCACTCTCTCTCCAGCCTTGAAAGGTTCAGCGATTGTGAATATTCTCATCGTTGCTATTACTATCATTGTAGTCGCAGTTCCAGAAGGCCTACCTGTGGCGGTTACGCTCGCCTTATCCTTTGCCACCAAAAGGATGTTGTCGGAAAACAACCTTGTTCGAAAGCTCAGGGCGTGTGAGACTATGGGAAACGCCACTACAATTTGTTCGGACAAGACCGGGACATTGACCCAAAACAATATGACAGTTATAGCTGGAATCATGGGTTCAAAGGTCAGCTTCGCTAGAAATTTCGACAGCAGCGACAGCAACAGTGAAATACTCTCATTCGCTGCAGTCTTCTCGAGGCTCTCTCGCTCCGCAAAGACGCTGTTTGTGCAGTCATGTGCACTCAATTCTACAGCCTTCGAAGGCGAGGAGGATGGCAGATTCACATTCATCGGGTCCAAGACCGAGACTGCTATTCTCACCATGGCCAAAGAGCAGCTTGGAATGGGACCTGTTGCTGAGGAGCGCGCAGCTGTAGAAATAACACAGCTGATTCCTTTCGACTCAAACCGGAAAAGTATGGGCGTGGTCATCCGGCTTACAGATGGCACTTATCGCCTACTTGTCAAAGGTGCAGCTAAGACCATGCTAGAAAAAGCTACTTCTGAGTTGTGTGATACTGCTGGAGAGTCAATGGAACAAACCGACCTCACAGAATTTGCCAGAGCAAAGGTTTCTGAAAGCATCGACGATTTTGCCCAAAAGTCACTTCGTACGATAGCTTTGCTGTACAAAGACTTCCAGCAATGGCCACCTCTCCATGCTCGGACCTTGGAAGAAGATAGATCTCTGGCGGTATTTGAAGACGTCTTCCATGACATGACTCTCCTTGGTGTTGTGGGTATCCAGGATCCCTTGAGGGAGGGCGTTTCGAAAGCTGTCAAGCGATGCCAGGATGCCGGAGTCAAGGTTCGTATGGTGACAGGTGATAGTGTGGCAACGGCCACTGCCATTGCCACCGAATGTGGTATCAAGTCAGAAGATGGTCTAGTCATGGAAGGGCCCAAATTCCGCCAGCTTTCCGACGAACAGATGAACGAAATCATCCCTCGTCTTGAAGTTCTTGCTTGTTCATCGCCAGAGGATAAACGAAAGCTCGTAGTTCGGCTCAAGCATCTCGGCGAGACCGTTGCAGTCACTGGCGATGGCTCCAACGATGGTCCAGCGTTAAAGACAGCAGACGTCGGCTTCTCCATGGGTATAGCGGGAACAGAGATCGCCAAAGAAGCCAGTGCCATTATCCTTATGGATGACAACTTCTCTAGCATCGTCAAAGCCATCATGTGGGGCCGATCGGTTAACGACGCTGTTGCCAAATTCCTGCAATTCCAGCTCACCGTCAACATCACTGCTGTAACTCTGGCCGTCATCTCCGCCATCTCCTCGCCAGACTCTCACTCGGTCCTTTCCGCTGTTCAGCTTCTCTGGGTAAATCTCATTATGGACACTTTCGCGGCTCTGGCGTTGGCAACTGATGCACCTACTGAAAAGATTCTTGACCGGAAGCCCACGCCGAAGAGCGCACCCTTGATCACTACGAACATGTGGAAGATGATTATCGGTCAGGCCATCTATCAGCTAGTGGTCACTTTTGTCCTCTACTTCGCCGGCTCCTCCATTCTAGGGTACTCCAAGAGCGACACCATCCTGCAAACCGAGTTGAACACCATGGTCTTCAACACCTTTGTGTGGATGCAGATCTTCAACGAATTCAATAATCGCCGTTTAGATAACAAACTCAACATATTCGAGGGCGCCCATCGTAACCCCTTTTTCATCATAATTAATATCATCATGATCGCTGGACAGATCATGATTATCTTCGTTGGCGGAGCAGCTTTTCAAATCAAGAGAATCGACGGCACGCAATGGGCTATTTGCATCCTTTGTGCCTTACCCTGCCTCTTATGGGCAGTTGTTCTGCGCTACATTCCGGACCGATACGCGGCGGCTGTATTTGCCTTTACCAACAAGGCCTGGCTAGCCGTTGCCCGACCGGCTCTGAAGGTGCTCGCTATTGTCTTCAATCCCGTCGCCAAAGTCTGGAGAGTACTCTGTACTACAATCTTCTCGCCTACCAAGCGCTTCTCCAGACGTGCAGTATCGAAAGTACTACGGAGGAAGCCCTCAGTTGACAAAGGCAAGGCATCCCAGGACGAAGAAGCAGGCCTTGACAGCGGTATGGCTATGGGCAAAGTGTCTTCGCCTACCGCCACTGAAAAGGGCATAGACTTGACATCACAGACTCTGCATGCGCCTAATATTCCCGAGCTTTCATTGCAGCCACCTGTGGACACATTGCAGGGGTCACCGGAGCCACTGATACGACCACCCCCTATTACACTTACGACGCCATGATCCGGTTTCTATCCAACTCAAATGGATATGTACATACATGAAGGGAGGAACAGGATATTTAATCGTGCGATTTAAGCGTCGGTGCTGGAGGAGTAAGAATCAAATTTTGGATGTTATCTTGAATGCTGTTCATTGGACAATCGTAGCATACGATGGGGATACGTCAATATTTCACTTGTACATAGTCTAAGAAGATCAGGCTCTTCAATTAATTTCAACTTCAAGTCCATTCACACAGAGCTTAAATGATCGCAAGTTGCTCTCCTCCACAAAAACCAACAACAAATGCCAAGCCATATTCGCTTCGCTAGCATAGGGCTGAATAGTCTTGGCACCCACAACCCCAAACCTCAAACCTACAGCTTCCACCTTCATACCAACACCGCAATCATGGCTCACCTCAACAAGATCGCGGCGACCAGCCCCTCTCGCCAGCGTCCATCGGAGCTCGAGACCGACATCTCCAAAGCCCTCTATGACCTGGAATCGAACATCCCAGACATGAAGAGCGCGCTCCGCCCATTGCAATTCGTATCTGCAAGAGAGGTACGATTGTCTTCCCCCAAATTGGCCCTGAAGTCGCGAAACACATGAAAGCAAGGATTAGCTCGTGGCAGTGTCTCGCTGTCTCCAATCTGCTTTTTTCTTTTTTGGGGATTGTACAGGAAATCATAGTCTGAAAGGGAAAGGATATATCAGGCTAACAAGATCCGCGCTCTCTCCACCACACAGCTCGAAGTCGGCCACGGCAAGAAAGCAATCGTCATCTTCGTCCCTGTTCCCCTCCTCCCCGGCTTCCATAAAGTTCAGCAACGGTACCTCACCCCCCCTTCCCTCCATCCCCTACACCCACACCCACACCCACACTCATCCCCACCCAAACCCCAAACCCAAACCTAAAAACCCAACTAACCCCCCTTCCCCCCCCCACAGCCTAACGCGCGAACTCGAAAAAAAGTTCTCAGACCGCCACGTCCTCATCCTCGCCTCCCGCCGCATCCTCCCCCGCCCCAAACGTTCCAACCGCAGCCGCACCTCGCAGACGCAAAAGCGCCCCCACTCCCGCACCCTGACCGCCGTCCACGACGCCATCTTGGGCGACGTCGTGTATCCCGTCGAGATTGTGGGGAAGCGGACGAGGACGAGGGAGGATGGGAGTAAGGTGCTGAAGGTGGTGTTGGATGAGAAGGAGAGGGGGGGCGTGGATTATCGGCTTGATACGTATGCGGAGGTTTATCGGAGGTTGACGGGGAAGGGGGTTGGGTTTGAGTTTCCGATGGGGGGGGCGGCGGAGTATTGAGCTGGGGTGGTGATGGTGGAGGGGGGAGATATGCACTGCTAGCAAGCTTCGAGCAAGAGATTAGATACAAGTGGTAGCCAAGAGATCGATTGATAAAGGCATTCATGCCAGTTTCCCACCAGGCTGAATTAATGCAGGGTATCGTTGACGAGTTTCGCAGCTCACAAAGGATGTCTTTAGCAAATCCCACAGCCAAACAAGCATCCCTACAAACTCGAGCTCTCCCCCCGCCCCACCCTCCCAACACCAACAACAGTCCAATACGCCAACTCCCTCTTCTCCCTCTCCCTCCCATCCCCCTCCACCCCCTTTTCCCCTCCCTCCTCCCTCTCAACCTCCGCCTCCCACTCCACCCTCACAAACATCGGAATCTCCAACACATCCTTATCCTCACCCTCATCCACCGCCCCACCCCCAACAACCGCACAAACCACCTCCAGCACAACCGTCGTCCAATTCCGCTCCTGATCCCACACCTTCCCCGCCTCCGCAACCTTCCCACCCCCATCACCACCCGCAAACTCAACTCTCGTCGCGCTGAACGTTTTGCTAGCGCGATGCTGGCCTTTGCCCTCGCCGAGAACCTCGTCCCACTGATCGATGTTCGGGCCGATGGTGAATTGCGGACATAGGATCGTCACTTTGTGGTTATATCTGCCTGGCGTTCGCGCCGGTGTCGCAAGCGTGATCTTTACGGTATCATAGAGTGGATTTTTGAGCGTGAGAAGAAACTGGCTTGCCTTCAGTGCTGGTAATGCATTCAGGTTGATCAGAGGGAGCTCCGTCGACGGCGATGGGTGGAGTGGTTTAAGCGAGATGGTGGGGATGTAATTCAGCGCTATTAGTCTGATCCTGAAACGTACGCTCTGCACTTTGGGTTCCGGCTTCACGAGGATGTGCCGGCAGGTACGGCAGCGTTTGCTGCGTTTTGTGCGAAGCTGAGCTCGGAGCGGTCGCAGTTCGTCTGCGAATCTTGGTGGATGCTGTTGCTGCTGCGTCTGCTGCAGGGTACTGGCCGTGCCGATCCAGCCTTCTTTCCGTAGCTTCTGTATAGCTTCTTCGTCGGATGCTCGATCTATAAGTCGTAGACCTTCCGAGGGGCCTGCTGCTTCTCGCATTGGGGCTGGTTTCTCTTGGCCTTTCTTGCCGTAGAAGCTCCGGCCGGTGTAGAGGCTTAGGATTCGAGCTAGGCTGGCAGGGGAGCTGTAGTTGTAGCCTCCGGATGGAGTTAGGAGTGGCTCGTTGGGGCTCGAGACAGATAGCTGCGAGTTGTAGAATGTTCTCAAGGAAGCAAATACGGAATCGGGTTCGTCATCAGCTGCGTTTTCGGTTTCGTCCTCTGGAATGGCTTCGGTTTCCGATATATTTCTGGGAGTAGATTTCTCTGTCCCACCGATCTTGAGCTTCGACATTTGATGGTGTATGTTATTGAGTTTGTCAAACTGCCAGCCGATATCCAAAGACGTCCAATTGCAGTATCCACAGCTCATGATCCATGGCCCATTATTGAGTTTGGAGACAGGGTCTGGATCGATCGAGTTGATGGCTAGAGGCGCAATGCATATAGGGCAATTGAAGCAATTCCTATAGCACCTATACACAGGTTTGAGCCTCAAGACTACTCGCATGGTATAGATTTATCGAGGCTTACCCACCTACCGCCCTCGCTCTTGACCAAGCTCGTCGGGACTTCGAAAATGCAATTCGGGCAGTACCAGCATAGGATTTCCTCTAACGTGCATCGCGAACATTTGATCTGCTGGCAATCCTCGCAGTAAAGTAGATGCTCGAGAGGGTAGAGGGAGAAGTTCGCTCGCGGGCTCCTTGGGTCGAAGGTTCGTTCTTGCTCATCTTCATTGTTGGCATCTTGGGATTGGACACTCCCATGAATGGGCGTGGAGACATCAGTGCAGGGGCAGCTGATGTATATGTATGGAAAGTTCATGATGGCAGTGCTGATGGGATATCACCTCCAACAAGAATGAAAAGCACAAACAAGCAGAGCTCGGGGTTGCTTCCGCCCCCGCAACGTGCGCTGAGCTCTCCGCTCTACAAACATTTGCTGCATTCTTTTACCCACTCCTCAACGTCCTTCGATCCATCCTGCCGCCATGGCCACAACGAATTGGCGAACCATAGACATCGATCTCTACGACCCTGAATCCTCCGTTAATCTCTCCACCGCCTCACTCCTCCCCGCCCTGCCCACCGTCTCAGCCTCAGAAGTGCAGTCACTTTCAGGACAGATAAAGCAACTTTTACGAGGGGGAGACAGTGAAGGTGCATTACGAGGGGCGTTGGAAAATGCGCCGTATGGAGGCGATGCCGGTGCGAAGGTGAGCACGTCTTACAGGTACTCACAGCTCTCGAGAGTCGTCACACACAGATTTTCGAGTACGAAGCACTAGACTTGAATGGAAGGGCTGATTCTGGAAACAGGAAATACATCTAGCAACCGTTGTCGAGATCCTCCAATCCATCAAACAATCCGACATGTCGCCCATGCTCAGCCGGATATACGGCAGCGAAGGTGGCCCCGAAACGCTGGACGTACTGATGAAGTATCTGTACAAGGGAATGTCACAGACGTCTGGATCGTCTTCGGCCTCCAGTCGTGCGTTGACCCCGCAAGCGACCGGTTTCTCCCAGATAGGTTCGAGAGGAGGAGGTGAGGGTGGGGGACAAGCTATGAGTGTGCTGCTGAGTTGGCATGAGAAGTTGGTGGAGATTGCGGGTGCGGGGAGTATTGTGAGGGTCATGACGGATCGGAGGACTGTATGAAAATATGAGGAAGACAGCGAAATGATGACTTGGAATACCGTTGCTCAGATGGAGCATGGGAAGGACTGTGAAGGACTTCTGGAAAAGGCTGATATCGAAACCCCAACGCCGCAGTCTGCTCAAATAGCTGCTGAAGCACCGAAAGCTGTACGTTGAAATGATGCTACATGCCAGTAGGGGGCTTTTGATCTTACTTGATCTCTCCACCACCCAATATATCTTTCATATTGAGCTGTCCAGATCCCCGGGGCAGAGGCTTCGCTTGCCCTTCCCCTTCCGTCCATCCAATCATGTATATGATCCTGAACGTAGCTGGTATAGTCTCTCCGCCCTCCGCATGCAAAGCCCTATAGATCGCATCCGTGGCAGCCATGACATCCCTCCTCAAACCGGCCTTCTCGGCCGTCAGCGCAGCGTTACTTTCCCCCATCGCTTGCAAATCCGCCATCAGTGCAAACACGGAAGGGTAATCAACGATAATATCGTCCACATCCACAGTCAAAAGCTTGAAGCCGGCTTTCGTCAGCAAGCCACCAATATCGCGAATATCTGCGAGAGGAGAAACGTGGGTAGAGACACCGCCTCGACGGTCGAGATCTGCTAGTTGAAGTGAGGTACGGAGTTCGAAGAGGGAATCACCACCGAGCATAGCTGCTATGAATGGGGAGTCTGGCTTCAAAATGCCGTTAATCTGCGATAGCAGAGAGGGGAGATCATTAACCCAGTGTAGTGAGAGAGATGATAGGACGGCATCGAAGGACTGGCGTTCGAATGGGAGAGGCACGTCTGGTGAGGGTAGAACAGTGCGGGTGTGTGAAGTGAGGAGGCCGTTGAACGGGAGCGACTCGTCGCGGTAAAGCAGGGTAGGCGAGGAGTCGGCGGAGGTGATGTGGGAAACTCGAGTCGATAGAAGTGGTGAACCTTCGATGGGTACTGTGAGAGCTCGAGCGATGTTGCAGGCATTTGCGCCAAGATCGAGGACGTTTGGTAAATCCCGCTTGATGTCCTGAAAATGGTCATTTGAAGTCAGTGTAAGATGGAGTGAGCAGCTCACGGAAAGACGTTCGGCGAGTCTGGTAGCTACCTCATCTCGAAGGTAGTCGACTCTCCTACTGGCTCCAACGTCGGTTACTGAGCGCTCTCTTTGCAGATACTTTTTTCGGTCGTCGAAGACTTGTAGCGTTTGGGCGGCTGGCGTCCGTAGAGCATATCGCCGGCAATAGTGCTGAGGCAATCGCCGTCGTATGGCAGGTCTTGGTAGAAAGGGTCGCAACGATGGCGGCTTCATATCTACTATTGCTGGATTGTGGATATCGAGCTTGCATCCACCAGAGATCAGACATCGTCATTGATTGCTAGCTTTTAGTCAACCCTAACCCTATTCACGAATGTCAATTCCAACCATCTCTACCAAAATAGATCTACGCTTCAGGGTTTCGTGTGAGCTCTCACAGCATGCATTCTGTGAGGATGCAGTGGAAGAGTGAAGAACCGATTTTTGGATGACTCACCTCCTTTTCGAAGCTGAGAAATGGTTTCGATGATGTCTAATCCGAAAATTTTGTAAATGTTCTATAAATAGTGTCAATGGACGCTCCATCACGTCTTGCATCTTATGACTGCCAATATTTGTCAGATGAGTTCACACGTTTCTAGATGCCTATACAAAAGCTGCTGTGTATGACGCCTGTTCGGTAAGCGTTACAGACTATTGCATGTATCTCGTAAGTCAGACATTCGAGCGTGGGATCTTGTGGGTCACGCAATCGGAGTAGACCGATAATCACCACTTCAGCAAGCCCAAATGGTTGCATCTCGACTTTGTTTCAACTACGTCGTTTCGGATTTGGTAAGGCCACCCGTAAGTCAGCATTTCTCAAGGCTGCCGATCTCACATGGCACACGTGGCACATCTGTCTGACATTTGGGGGCTGAACATGAGCAAGTTCCGTGATAGGTACATCGCTCACGACGTACCGTAGTATCCTTGTCTCCGCACGACCTATCCTGTGCTATGGCAAGGTACTCTGCTAGGCTGCCGAGCGAGTCGCGGAAGGCGCAGGGTATGTGTTTTTCGCAGCTTATCTGCAGGGACTATGAGCCTTGCAAGTTGCATAAGGGGTGTGATCGTTTCATGTGGGTGCAGCGATCTATGAGCAGTTTGACCCGGGTTGATTTGCTGCACAAACATCTTGGTACAAGTACATGGACTTGGTAATCATACGCGGAAGAGTCACAATGGTTTCTGTGTAAGATATGATATAATTTGCTCGTACCAAGTGACTGAGTGTAATTTGGCCAAACTCAAACAGGCGTCATAGTTGAGATCTGATCTATCAGGAGCGTCGGAAGTGATTGATGCCAAGAATGCAGTTCTTCCATGGGTTCGTTCCCCTTTTATTTTGGCGCTGCCGGTACTTTCGGGAAGCCACATGGCGGCAGTGATCGTCCATGGATGACCCTGCTCATTTAGTTCGCAAACACATGGCATCCCTAAGCATTTGCCTTTTGCTGTGGCTAGGTCGTCCAAAGCGAAGGCTTAGCTTAACGAAGCACATTGCGCTACTTTCAGGATCCCCAGGATATTGGCTAGTGTACTTTATGTACTTTAGCCGTTCCTCTGCTTGCGCTCCATCGTTCACAGCCGCAGGATGCCGAGCAAGTAATGGTCATGGCGTGACTGTAATCTGTAATCTGTAATCAGGAACAAGGGGAAATTGCGATGATAGACCTCTTAGGCTCTTGGTGTATAGTAATCGGGCACAGCGGAGGCTCCGCCTGCACAATCTCGTGGACATTGCGATGCTGCTGCAGGGACTGTGTGACAGATCCACCGGTGTCGACACTTGCATGGAAGGGTGCATGGCTGGCTCACGGAAAACACTGGTGCATCCCGACAGAAGCACCCTTGTCCTTCTAGCGTGCTTCTAGGCACATATCGTTTGCCTTACCCAATGGAGCGGTACCGAGCATGAGAAAACAAATCCCTAAAGGAGCAAGGTGGAATCACAAAATGTCACTGAATCTCGTAGAGGCTCTAGAAAAGGTTAAAGGTGGCGTGCTTTACGACTCGCGTTGCGCGTATCATCTTCGAGAGTACGTGCGAGGAGGTCTCATTTGTCAAAGCGTAGGAAAGTGCCCCAGTTTCGAGTCATCGACTATTCTACGACGAATCTGCCTGCATGCTGAGATCGTGTCATCCGGGCGTAGACAGTACAGTACTTGCTATGACTCTTCTGCTCCGTATCTCGCATCTCACTCATGTATCGCAAAGTGTCAGCGTCGACCTTGACCAATATGAGAAATGAGAAGCGAGAGATAATAATAATCAAGGGAAATCATTTGTACCAATCCTGATCCATCATGGCACCCGGGATAGACTTTTTCAGCCGGTGCGCCGGGAACATTGGCACATTGGATGCGAGATTCCGCTTCTAGCTCGGCCTTAGTGGCACTCAACCACTGCAAGGTACGAGCCCAAGCGACAGGGATCCCCAGCAGTGCAGCACCCTCCCGAGAAAGATTTCTTATTTCTTTGCGACCCAAAATTCCAGTAAGCATCAGCCATGGTTTGACAGAGCCCTGCCAGGCACAACCGGTCCAATTTAGGGGCGTCGGACTGCTGGGCATTCGAGCCGTTGACTTTCACCAATCTAGCTCTTGCCGTAGAAACTGTGAAACGGCCGCAGACCCCTGTCAAAGGGAAAAAAATAAGAGACTGGTACCTCCGTATGAAGAAACAAATAAGGAGCTAGATCCTCTTTTCCTGCGTCATGTTACAGCTTGACTTCCCTCTTCGGTCGTAGACGCATACTCTTCCTGTACAAACTGAGCAGTCGGGGATTGCCGCAGTCTATCACAAAGTACTACTCTATTCATCTCATAATTGGCGACCTTAACTCAAAGGTCTTGCTCTTCCAAGGGGTCTCGCCTGCTACATCCGCCGGCGCAACTCTGCTCTCGTCATTTTCCAATTCCCAACCCACCGGCCAACCTTGCATGTCTGTGTCTCTCGTTGCTACTAACTCCGTCAAAGTACCAGATCGTCCGTGGCGACGGCTCAAGTCTGGTTTCATCTCCGCCAGCTCCAATCGATCAAAGTGGTCGATTACTTCGGCCGTGGCTGGCGATTTGAAGGCAGACACTACTGCCCTTCAGAATCCACCTCGAAACACTCGACTTCGACCAAACCGCAATCCTGAGATTGATCTGGCCCATAGTCGGATCTCCGGAGGCGGATCTCACGTGCAGATACGTTACATCGCAGGTCCTTGGTCAAGAAGGGACTCAGCTATACATTACGAGGGCACGATTAGTCTGCAGGAACGACACAGCCCTGAATCTATTTGTGAGTCAGGTCAGCATACGGCGTCGACATTGATTACACTTTCTCTATATAAGACTCGACCAGTCCTCCTAGTTACCCTCTTTCTTTCCACAGACAATTGCTAACGCGCCACTCATCCAAAGACTTCAACAAACCCTATGATACTCAGAACACTCGCACAAATGAACATGGGACGAGGCGCATATGACACCACCGGCGTACCGAAGCCGAAGCCACCTCCAAAGCCGCGAAATCGATAGCTTCGCAAGCCGTCGCTGGGACTCCTGGGTCTCGATGAATACCGCTGTCAGAGTATCCCGGTCATGTCAGTCTCGAGGACTTGGCGCCCTTGGGAAGCAGATACGAAGCAGTGGTCTTCATTGGATCCTTGGAGGTGGAAGGAATGACTCCCCGGCGAGGTACGTACCTTTCAGGACACAGTCACCCACGCGACCCTTACTGCCTAGCCCTGCACGAACCCTGCTAACGTATCCCAGGCATCATCGTTCATCCGCACCATTCGTAATCACCCAGCCTCTTCGCCCATTCTCAGCATTTCATCCTGTCGTTTCGTTCCCTGGCGCTCGCGCTCGCATTATAGACTCCCCGACTGTACCACTACCGCCACATTTTCGCCCTTATACACTGTACCATCACCCAATCAATTTCACCAGCGACCGAATTTGGCAAATAAGCATTTCCAGGCATTCCTTCTCCGGCACCTTTACCACTGTACGAATTCCCTTGCATAGCGGTACATTGGAGGACCACAAAAGTCGTTGACGGAGTTCACTTTAGAAAGAGCATGGGATTAGGAAGATACACCACATAGATTATCAGGCTTCACAGCCACTTGCTTTAGGGGTGGGAAATTGTACCATATGCGGCATCGCGTTGTTGTCCGGCTTCAGACCGTTCTATTTTTTGCATTGCTGGCGGGACTTTCACACGGTGTGACTTGCGCAGCGGTACTGGCCAGGGCATGCAGAGCAGGTCTCAGGGAATTCTGAAGAATGTACACCGGTATTAGCGGCCCTCATAGAATTTCCATCAACACAATCATTTGCCCTCAGACTTGGGCGGTCTTCTAATTTTGCCACTGTGCGCTAGATACTTAGTCACGTGCCTCTTACGTCGACGCTGTGCATGCGATGTTCCGGCAGGAAATGAACTCCACAACGAGAGGTACAAAATCGAGAGAAGACACCAAACGGATTCCTCGACATTCATCACATAGGATTGCTAGGATCTCGCGCTAGTCTACTTGGAGTTCCGTCCGCCGTTATGTTGAACTATCTCCGCGAATAGCAAGTCCAAGCAGCTTCCAGGGAGTTTCGAAACGACGAGCCAGTCACTCACACGGAAATCCGCCATCTCGGACGTGCCATAGACACAGCCTCCCGGTTATGCTTGCAGTTACTCATTGTTCTAGTGCTGACTCCTCACCGTCCACCACTTGCAGCGCTAAGTCCGGCTACGTCTCAGCCGCGGACTAGTCCGTTGAAGTCCCGTCACCCAGCTTACTCTATTTTCTCCACTGGGACAGCCCTATCCCACGACACTTTTTAGATACTCTGCGTACCTGCATACTACTATGGCAGATAATGCTGCTGCGCCCCCGAAGCCTAGCAGCAGCGTGAAGCTTGTGCTACTGGGTGAGGCCGCTGTGGGCAAGGTACGTGGCAATCGTGAAACCTTTACTGCCTCACAGGCAGATTCCACCCTCACATCATCTCCGAATACGCGGTCAGACAAGATTCCAGACTAACATGGTACGCCGAGGCAGTCATCATTGGTCCTCCGCTTCGTAAACAATGATTTCCAAGAAAACAAGGAGCCCACCATAGGTGGTACGATAACCCCAAGCCCCACCAGCACGCCCTTCTTCACCAATGTAACCAGACTTCCACGTGTTTCGAGCGTAACGCGCTGACACGCCTACAATGCTGATACTCCCACAGCTGCATTTCTGACACAAAAGTCACATCTACCTCACCGTACCATTAAGTTCGAAATATGGGACACTGCAGGCCAAGAACGCTTCGCCTCGCTCGCGCCGATGTACTACCGCAACGCACAGTCAGCCCTGGTAGTCTACGACCTCACCAAGCCCACCTCTCTCGTGAAAGCAAAGCACTGGGTTGCGGAGCTGCAACGGCAGGCGAGCCCGGGCATTGTAATTGCATTGGCGGGCAATAAGCTCGATCTAACAAACGAGACCTCTGACTCAGGGGAACCCGACAGTACTGCCAATACGAGCGAAGAAGGAGAGGGAGAAGGCACGGACGTTGCGGAAGAGAGTGGGGATGCAAGAAAGATATCTACGAAGGAGGGAAGGGATTATGCAGAAGAGGAAGGACTTTTGTTCTTCGAGACGAGTGCCAAGACGGGGATGAACGTGCAGGGAGTCTTCACAGCTATCGCGAATGCTATCCCGGAGACGCAGATGAAGGGTGCTAAGGGGCCGGGAGCTGCCGGGGGAGGGACGCCGGCTGCGCTGGGGGCGGAGCGGGTCAATCTGAACAAGAAGGCTACGGAGGCGAAGGATGGATGTGCGTGCTGATCATTGAAGATCGAGGTTTGAAACGGCTGGTGTTTGGGAGGTCGGAGTTTACTGAACGTGCACCTCGATCGTCCAGTGTTCATATTACGATCCTATAGCTTTCTGTTCCTAATGATAACTACAAGCTGCAAGAGGCTACGAACACCGAGCACCTTTCATAAGAGAAGAGTCCGAAGAAGAAAGTAATACTGCTAGGTTCTGTTCCTCATTCATGCCCTTCCGAGTATCGTGCTGCCTTCTAGAATTACCATTTCTAGCACACACTTCGGACAGGACTGAACCTAGCGCCAAATTCTCACTAAAATATGTGAATATCTAAAACAGTGCACCAACTCATTGAACCAACAACAGCAGGCAATAGCGCCCATAATGCCTCTCACCCGCGCCCAATCTGCCCCCCATCCCACCCATAACTAAATCCACCCACAACCACATCCTCTCCCTCCCTCCCAACCCACACCCCCAGAAAAATGCCCGCCGACACCCCCCCAACCCTCCTGAGCCGCGACTTCACCTCCCCCCGCCCCCGCAAACAATTAACCCTCTTCCTCGCCGGCGCCACCTTCTTCACCCTCAGCACCCTCATCACGCGCCGCGCCATCCACCGCAAGCATATCTGGCCCACGCCACGCTTCTACGATTTTTCCAACGCGCCGCCTGCGATACCCATCGTGGGGAGTTTGGAGGCGTTGGAGGCGCTGCAGTTGGCGACTGTTAATGTGGTTGCGTTTGGGGTTATGGTGGGTGGGGGGTTGGGGTGGGGGTTTGACGTTTCGGGGTGGGAGGAGTTGAGGGGGAGGCTGGGGAGGGGGAAGAGGGGGGAGGGGGATGGGGATGTGGATGTGGGGGGTAAAGAGGGGAGGGAGGAGGAGGAGGGGTTGGCGGAGTGGATTGTTGGGGTTGTGGGGGGGAGGGATGGGGTTGTTGAGAGGGCGAGGGAGGAGAGGAGGAGGCGGGATGAGGCTTTGCAGGAGCCGAGGAAGGGAAAGCGGAGACAGGATGAGGCTTTGCAGGAGCCGAGGGACGAAAAGCGGAAACAGGACGGAGAGGGTATGGGGGCGGTGCACGAGACCAAGTCAAGCGGCGGTGACGAGCATAAGAGACAAGGGATGGAATTCACAACCACAACCGCCGAAGAGCATTATTTGAATAAGGATAGGAGCGAGAAGCCGTGGTGGAGACCATGGTGATTGATATTGCCTGTTTGTTTGTTTGTTTGTTGGCTGGAAATGGCTGGATCTATCACAATCACAAACACAAAAAACACAATCTTATGATATGTTTGTGATGGATTTCGATGGATGGACTCTGATATCGATTCGCGGCCTACTCGGGGCCTCCTGAGTCTGGATGCATGGATGAAAGCTCCGCTCGCAATATACCATACCAAGAGGAGAGGGAGAGGGAGAGGAGAGGCTAGTGGATGGGATGGGAGATCGGATGGTTACTGACTGGCTGTATATATTCTATCGGAAACTATATCGTCTACACTAAACTCAATCATCTCCTCGACCTCGACCTCGACCTCGAACACGAACACGAACATGAAAAGCTGGAACGACATACCCAAGCAATAATCCACCTCCAAAGACCAAGGAAAACCCTCAGGCTGCCAAGATTTTATTCGTGCCAAAACAATTGCCTCAGTCCCTCAGTCGTGTTCCAAGCCGGGCGCCAAGCCCCTTCGGGTTAGCGATGCTGACTACGCAGCTGGGCGCTAACACGTCTGAGCGCAAACATTTGTTTCTTTGCTGGTAAACTCCTTATTATCAACAGCACATCAACAACATCGGTATTATTTACTACGGGGTACGTACGGAGTAAGGTATCTGTATCTAGAACCCTAGTAAGACGTGAAATAAGCTAATAGCGTATCTATAGGCTGATTTAGCCCTGTCGCGCCTTATCGCTCCGCAACCGCTTCCACCAAAACAGCCACAGTACCAAGTTTACCTACATCAAGTACCCTACCTATTCAATAACATTGCTCCGGTAGGTTATATAGCCTATGCGACGTACCGACAGCAAAAAACTAGAGCAAGGGTACTACCGTTGTCGCTGGCTAGCTACCAGGATTTTTGGAATTTTAGGAGTCAATGGACGGCGACAGCGTTACGGTCGGGTTATCGGGGGCGGATTAGGCTGAAGGTAGGCTAGTTAGAATCAGAAGAAGTAAGAGTACGATCGGGGTATTAATGCAGCTAGTATTTATATAGTAGAATTCTATGCTATTACGTCGTGAAGTTGAATGTTGATGAATTTCATTGATAAGCGAAAAATTTGTATGGCACGTCACCAAAAAACTGGATATCTGACAAAATTACAGGGTTTTGCACTCAGACGTGCCGCCCTCCTGTTGCATAGTCAGCCCTGCTAGCCCGAATAGGCTTAGCGACTAATTTGCTGGCCAATGGGGCAATGGCACGTCTGAGGTACTGAGGCAACAAAACAAATCCGAGTGGAAGAAGCTTATTCAGCACGCCGAAGAGTTCTTTCCCCCCACAATACATACAGTATATAATATCGAATGCGAGAAGGGAAGAAAATTGTCCAGGACGCGACCAGTGCGGTATCTATCACTACTAGACAGCATCCATCCATCCATCCATTACACCCCACCCCCACCAACGCAGCCGTCCCTTCTTCTCTCGAAACAAGAACAAGAATCTATCCTCTATCATCTCAAAAGCCAACTCTTCCACGAGTGTACGGATCTGCGTTCATGGCATAACCAACCCAGGTCCCTTACCGCCTTCACACCCACGACCACAACCCTCGCTTCCATCCCTCATCCCTTTCCGCTCCTTCCGCAGTTTATTACGCGGACGGGGAGGAAGTGATGCGTCTGGCCTTTGTTTTTGTTTCTGGTGCTGAATGCTGTCGACGGCGTCGTTATACTCGCGTTGATTTCTGTAGTTGTTCGCAACGTGGTGCGGAACGCTGGCTTTGCTATTTTCCTCTGCTATTTCTTTTTCCTTTTCGCTGGTGCGGGATGATGATGTGGATGTGGATGTGGATGTGGATGTTGAGACAGCTGTGGGATATTCAGGCTTGGATATCTGTATCTTTTGGTCGTTCCCCAACGACGCATAATTCTTCACGTCGCGGTCTCGGGCAGCGCTCGTGACTTTCCCACCTTCAATGGGCATTCGACTCTTCAGCACCTGATTACTCGAACATATAACAGATGTCGCTGTATCAGATCGCGTTTGCGTCGGTCTCGGCTTGATAACCTGATCATCTCGCTTCACCGAGATATAACTATGCGCGCTCCGATCACGACTTCTGCTCTCCATCTCGCTATTCGCACTGGCTCTACCATCCCTGAATGGGGTTCTGTTGTTGGTGCTGAAGTCGGATAAGGATCTTTCTGCGGCCGAGGGTCGTCGTTGAGGTGCGGAATTCATCATTTCGAACCATACGCCGGATATCAAGACGTAGTCGCCTTTTACAAGACCTCCTCGAGGAGGTGGCATGGAGGACATGGTGTTCGGTTTTCAGGATGACGGGAACGAGATGCTTGGTCTTGGGATGATGCGCACTGGTAATCGTTTGGGTCGATGAGGAGGTCTTTTCAGTTGCTAGACTCTTGTTTTCGGGAGTCTGGGAGGATTGTGAAGAGTATGGTTTGAGTTGGAGACAAGGTCTTGCTTTTGCTGTACGATACCTGCAGCGCAACGGACCTAATATGGGCCTCAAAATAGCAATTCTTGAAACAAGGGGCTTGTCACACGTGAGAATCGATCATGTAGCTTTTGGACAGCTTGAGCTTGTGAAAGTATCGAATGAATGGTATCATTGTTTAATGAAAAGTGATGGTACTTGCCATAATGCTAATGGACTTTGATGTTTGTGTGGAAGTATTCGCATGGTCGTAGAAATCAAGATGCTGTGAAACTGTAGTTGAGCTCGGCCTATGTCACCTTCACTCGGTCCTTGTATATTCCAACAGAAACACGTTGGGATAGCGCAATACCTGACCTCTCATTCCCCGGCAACATCCGACTTGAAAGGTCCTTGAAAGACGCTGAGCATGCATGTCGTAAGACTGGAACAGACTGAAAAATAATGGTTCCAAACCCACTTGTGATCTTGCCTTCCTAGACCATTTCAGAATGCATAATGTGCTCGAATGCAGGCTACGAAAGCGTTAAAGGTTCCGCTATCAAAGCCAGGAAGCGCTTCTATCACGTTCACTTCGACCGTCTTTGTTTCTTGGGGAAATGTAAGCGCTCTCAGGGTGATATGGGAAACTTGAAATCGGAAGGTTCGTACCGGGATATGGGAACTGCAATCGCATCTGTTCTTCGCCTGAAATTTCAGGGTACGGTAATGACGCCTGCGAAGTTTCAGGTGTGAATATCAGAATACGTAGATGTCGGAAGAACAACACTTTCTCTACAGAAGCAAGATGTGGTACACATCTTGCTTCTGGGTTTTTTCGGCTTTCGGTTTATTTGTAAAGTGAGCCTAAGTATGAGCAATGTCTTCGTGCGAAAACGTAGAATTACGCAATAAAGCAGAGAATTGGTTCCGTGCATTCGGTGTAAAGCCATCTAGTATACTCATTGAGGCTGCATCAGAACGTCTATTCGTTAATGATAACACAAGAAGGGCCAATAACAAGGTGGATACCTCGAGAATTTTGTTCTGTGAAGACCGACCGTTGGAAGCCATATTCGCCGAGAAGGATTTGAGTTTATATCGTCGCTTAGAGGGTCTCGTTCGCACTGAGGCTGGCAGCTTCAGACGCCGGAATTATCGTCCCCCGTCTTTATGTATAATGTCACAGGCACATTAGAGTCGGCTATAGCAATTCCTTCATCCGTAGCACCCATGGGAGGAATCCAATGCAGCAACATCACCTGTCTCCAGCAGCTACAGGACATTTGGTGATGCTGATACCGTGTAAGATTCTGATGGATAGAGTAGGTAGGCTGGGTTGGTATCAGCCGTACAGCACTCGTCGATTCTTCCTTCTGTGAGGCAAGTGTGGCGCATAAAATTGTCGAGCAGAAGCGTTACATTTGATGGATTTTAATTACCGAGTCCTGATGGACGCATGGCTGCAAATCTGAGGAAGGACGGCGAAAGACGTACCGCTTGACAAAGGCATCTCGATTCGAAGCAACAAGGAGTGAATATCCTTGTACTGTCCCTTTCGCTTTGCGTTATACCCCTCGATTAACCCCTGCAGCAGCATGCGCTGGTCGTTACCGCCATCCAATTTGCGTTACAGGCGCTTGAAGGAGGTTTTGGCTTTGAATTCAATCGAATTGCCGCAAAGGCAATGCAATTCGGGTCGAGTAACTATTCAGAATAGTTGAATGACCGTTGCTCCTGACACTGCCGCCAGGTAATCCTAATCTTTGTACAATAGTACCCTACCTATTCTGCACCTCCAAACTCGGCCCACGCCAATGCTTTTGCTAACATATCCTCATGATCCTCTTCCGTAAATTCTTGAATCTTCTGAATGAATTTCTGATGCATTCGAGTGACTTCTGGTACGATCAGAGACTCAATCTCCAGTTCAGGCTCTCCACTCATCCATTCTTGTTCGGCCAGATTGCCATCCTTGGCGGCAGCGATACTCGGTCTCTTGCCGGAAATGCTCTTGACCCTCCTGTGCACTGGTACTCTGATCCATCGCTCTTCTCTACCTGGTGCAACGAACACTACCTCCCACTTCCTCGTTGAGAGCAAGTTACCGATGACAAGGTGATGTGAGTACTTTTCAAGGGCTTGCTGCGCTTTGAGGACAAGTATTGATGAGTCGGTCTCAAGCTTGAAACTGACTATCATGCCATTTGGCGCCCAGCCATCAACTAGGCTTTTCAAAAACTTGGGCACAGGGTCTAGGTCAATCATGAGCTTTTTCCCTTGCGTTGAAGCACCGTTGGCCGCTGTATGGTTTATCGCTGAAGATTGAATTTTGTGCTCTGCGATACGATCCTGAGGTATAAAGAAGTCTGAGACGGCAGCAGCCAGATAGAAAAGTGCTCTTGGACCGAGTGGCCTCATATTCGTAGCAATGTCCTTGAGCTGCCAAAGGTACTCTGTGATGGTCGTGAAAGGAAGCAACAAAAGCTTGTTTTCTTCCCTCGCCGCATTGTACTTCCGTAACACACCGAGCATCTTCTCCTGATACTCTGGATTCACCACCACCTCACCTTTTTGGCCTTCTCGCATGTAATCTAGAAAGCAGTTGGTAGAGTGACTGTAATGCCGAGAATATGGTAGCAGGGAAAATTGACGGTGTAGAAATATGACAGCGTATCCGGCGTCCAAGAAGTATTCAGCAGATGTAGCTCCACGAGTGCCAGCGGAGAAATTATCGATGAATCGTACCGTCTGATTTTCGAGAGGAACAGTAGTACCTCCGGACGTAACTAATACAACGTTTCTGTCGGACCCATCATGAAATCCAATGAAAGCCTTGGCGAGTTTGATATGACTGTCCAAACTTTCAGGCGGGGCTTTTCCGTCGAAGTAAGACGATTCGTCGCAAGTAGCAGACGCTGATGAAGCTGCCATTCTGCCGAGCTCAAGTACCCAGAAACCCTATAGCGATGTCACCTTTTCCGCTGCCCTCTGCCTTATGCCCCGTCTGCGAATTGGTGGGCAGGTCACCTTGTTCCACGTATATGTACGAGGCCCCGGCTTTCGAGTATCAAGACGGGGAACATGATATGTATGAAATTACAAAGAGGACTTGGGCCATACGGATGCGACAATCCGAGCTCGGCCGTCAAAAGAGCCAAGTTCTACACGCTTCCCAAGCCAACATTCATCATCATAAACATGAGATTTACGCAACAGAGAGTTCGAGCGATCACGCATACATGATAAGGGACGATCCACGTTCAATGAAGCGGATCAATTTGCCCCAAGCTTGTTCTACTTTTGGGCTCGAAAGACCACGGGAATTAATAGAGACTACGTGGAAGGAAGAGCTATTCCCTTTGATTGATGTAAGGTGGGCTCTGATAAGATGACAACATATATAGAAAAGGAAATAGCAGCTGACATAACAACATGGCAATTTAGATCGACTACCCTGGAGAATAGTGGAAAATTGGAAAAATGGAAAAGATGGAAAACCGATGCCGGAGGAATGTCCGCTGGAAGAGAATAGTACGCTAAAAGTAAGCTTCTTTCTTCTCCGTGTCAAAACGTTGATCTGCGCTTCGATAGCCGAGATACTGAACCTCTTTGCCAAATCAGGTCGCACGCACATGCTCTGGCTGCCAATTGAGTCGAAGCAGTGGTCAACGACGAGACAACCTGCGTGAGACTCGGCGATTGTATCTCGAGAGGCTACCAGGGATCTTTTCCATTAGCCATCCCCAGAACGCAGCATACAATCAGTTGCGCGGCATGCGTATTCGTCATAAATCCACCTGTGTCGCCTCCCTCACATGCAGCTGGGCAGTAGCGGCGAGGAGCGAATAACAGGGGAGATCATTGGGACAAGCGGCTCATCTCAATTTTCGAATTCTCGACGGCTGTTTGGTCATTACTTTATCTCGCGTCATGTCCAGGACTTGGCATCAACTTGCCTCCCTAAGAACGCCAGTCGTCAACGCTTGACGTCCACGATCATTCACACCAATTCCACCATTTAGCGTCCTGATACTCTTTAGAATCTAACGAAGCATTGGAGGATCGCAACATGACTGTGATGAATCTCTACTATATCAGTCACAACACATGTCCCAGCCTGCCCTCATGTGGACAGATCGTTTGACTCATTCGAGACATTGACGAGTCAATACCGCGAAAGAAGGCTACCATTTGGTTTTGCTGCTACCATAATAAGAGAAGGAGGTCACGCAGGAAGTAGCGGAGATCGTCCGTGAGACTGAAGGGAGGTTAGCAATATGAAGAAATCATCATCTACCAAGCTAGGAAAGCAAAATATCACTGCCTCGAATCCTTCCGTCTCAAATCAATATGCGCACTTGTCCACACCCGCGTATCCTACGAAGGACTACAATCACTCTCCGTTGGTGTCTCCCACTCCTCAGTTGAGTAGTGCAGGTGTGCCAAATGCGCCAAAGGTAGCGATTCCTCGCTTGCGCCGCCCAAGCGAGGGCCAGTCATCCGCGAAGGCAACGCTATTTGGCGATAAGAACCGTGTTGCCCATGCATGCGAACCATGCCGCCATAGGAAAACAAAGTGTAGTGGAGAGCGGCCGGTTTGCCAGCACTGCCAAGACTTCAAGCTCACTTGTGTGTATATGGATGGGAAACGCGACAGGACGAGAAAGTAAGCGTGATGTCCAATATACAAAGACGTTCTTCCCAAGCTGACTCAATGAAACTCAGACAGCTTGGTAGCCTTGCCAGCAGGGTTGAAGACTACGAGCAATTGCTAGAAGAGCTGAGCTTGCGTGCAGCAGGACCGGACCAAGACTTAATACGGAAAGCTTTGGACAAGGTACATTGGATGCTATCATTACGCACCCTGACACTGACACCAACAACAGGCATCATCTTCGTCAGAAGACGATGATTTGCAAGCGACCATCAGCCCAAGGGGAAGGACCAGGGAGTCGGAACCAGCTGGCGAACACAAAGTCTCGGCTCGTGTGGGCTCTAACGGGCCGATGGATTGTATCCGCGAGGACATCAATCGAGATGCAATAACCAAAGCAACTGGCTTCTACGGCAAGAATTCCGAGCTGACGTGGATCCAAAAGCTTAAGCAGGAAACAGCATCCCATGGCTCAGATGACAATGAGGATAGCCCAATCGGTGAGGATGGCTCGTCAGCCTCTCAGGCGCACGATAATGATAATCTCGCTCCAATCAATACTTCATCTTATCACTGCGACGATCTGAGCATAAACGTCTATGAGCAAATCGAACCTTTCGAAGTCCCAATCAAAAGTACAGCCGATGCTTTGTTCCAGAGCTACCTAGAAACAATCCACCCTTCTTTTCCAATCATTGGCAAGAACACATTCATGCAACAGTACAATGCTTACTTTGAGAATCCTGACCGGAGAAGGCCAAATCAGAACTGGCTGGCTATTCTGAATATGATCTTCGCTATTGGAGCCAAACAATCTCACCTGGTCCAAGCTGAATGGTGTGGAGACTCAGACGACCATTTGGTCTACTTCACCCGTGCTCGAATGCTTGGTTTCAATGCGGACGCTATATTGGGCCATGCAGAACTACAAAAAGTCCAGATCACAGGGTTGATGGCATTCTATTTGATGTCGATTGGTCAGGTAAATAGGTAGGTACAATGCCAAAGCTGTGTTGTTCGGTCACTCCCAGAACTAACGTCACTCAGGTCGTGGACTGTCAGTGGGATCGCTATCCGTTATGCTTCCACCCTCGGCCTCAATCTGCGGAATGAGAGCAAGGACGTTTCTGATGCCTCCAAAGAGATCAGGAACCGTGTCTGGTGGGCTCTCTGCTGGACCGAAAGCATCCTCACCGTCATGACAGGACGTCCCGCTTCGTTCGCTGACAAGGACTGCACAGCGCCTTTGCCGCTTCCTATGGAGGAAGATACCTTTCTGGGCTCCCGGACGCAAAGCCCTGAAGCCATCCAAATGTTCAAGCGTTGGCCCAGCCAAGAGTCAAGGCCAAGCGACCCTGCTTTACCCACCCCAGGCTCGAGTACCCAGCCGTCAAGGAACAGGAATACACCAGGGTCCTCACTCTCCCCAGCGGCATCCCAATACTCGTTAGAGGATCGATGGCAAGATACTCCACTGTGCAACGCTTTCGCTTTTAGGTATCAAATCAGACTCAGCACGCTCACTAATGAGGTCCTGGATCGCCTATACCGTGGTTGTGCCATGTCGGAGTCTTGGGCTCAGGTGCAAGTTAACATCAACAACCTGAATTCTCACCTGGAACATTGGCGGCAAAGTCTGCCACCTCTCTTCGACTTTGCAAAGAAACAGCGAGACAAGCAGTTCGTGCGACAACGCATGAACCTTGGATTCTCCTACTACAGTACGCTGACCATCATCAACCGTCCTTGTCTATGCCGAATCGACCGAAGAATTCCGGATGAATCTGATAAAGCTAAAAGTTTCAACCGTGAGACTGCAGGCAAATGTGTGCACGCAGCACGAGGTATGCTTGACCTGCTTCCCGATGTACCAAACGCTCTTGGCCTCTATAAGGTGGCTCCATGGTGGTGTCTCGTACATTACCTGATGCAGGCGGCTGCGGTATTGATGCTGGAGCTCTCATTCCGTGCGGAGCACATGCCTAACGAAGTCGAGGAAGTCTTTGCCGCTGGAACGAAAGCTTTGGAATGGTTACGAAGCATGTCAGCAGTAGATGAGGCTGCGCGGCGCGCCTTTGTTATTTGCAATGAGCTGCTGCGTCAAGTCGCACCAAAGGTTGGAAGAGAGGCCAAAGACGCTTCAGGTTACCAGCCGGACGGCGTCGTCGGTATGGGTGGCATCAACCCAATCGAAAGCTTCGAAAAAATGCAGGATATGAGGGATCTTCAGGGGGGCCCTGGACTATACCAACCCCAACTCCATTACGACTTCTCCTCCTCCACGCCGTATCAAGCTAGTTTGTTCGCCTCATACGATCAAATCAACGCCATGAATTGGTCATATAGCCATATGCCGACCACGTCGGCACCAGCTCCTTACGATGAGATGTTCCCCGCTTCCAACGATATGGCTGGAATTGGACAACCCAACCATTATACGGACATGGGCCAGACATGGTTCCCAGGCAGTGGCGCCTAATATGCTCTCGATCTGCTAACCTCAAAGCTTTCAACGATGTCATGGCGATTTAAGGACTTGTATGACGATGGCATGCTTTCAAGAGATACCCTTTCATTGATATTGACGAGCTGAATCGTCTCCTTCTTAAAGCTCGCGGTAATATTCTTCAGCAATCACTCCCAGGGTATGACTCCAAGCCGATCCTCGTAATTTAGATCATGTGCTAGCTTTTGCATAATAGAAATCTATATCCAACGGGATTCATTTTGATACGACGCCCTGCGCAAATGTGAAGAAAGAAAGACCATACTGTAAACAAAGATGAACTTCAATCACGTGAAAAAAAACTCTGCGAAACCAGTCGCTCTAGCCAATCAAACCCCGGTATCACCGATATTGCCAAGTCCCTTATCTTATCTACCCGAAAATCCACAAAATCCACCCACAACCTCCCCAGAATCACAAAATATATACTACAATAACATCTCAAACATCTACAAATGCCTGCGTGGCGCAATGGTAGCGCATCAGACTTCTAATCTGGAGGCTGCGGGTTCGAGCCCCGCCGTGGGTGGCTAAGCCGAAGGGCAGAATTTAAACTCCTATTTTTATTTTTGGTTTTCTGGCGGTTGGGAGGGGAAAGGGGGATTTCATCCGAAGATTCGATTGCTTTGCGGGAGGGCTTAGGCGAATGACTCAGACTACCTGATGTTTATTATCACGCCGTTCAATCGTCATGCATTGACCTGTATTATCTTAGTCCTTACTGAGAAACTTCCACACTCCTCCTCCCCACCTCAGCAATCACCCCGAACTCCCAGCCTCGAAATCCCTCACACTTTTCCATCACCCCCTTCTTCCTCAAATGCATCTCGAAAAGAAACATAAGTCTGCACCTACCCATACCCATATCAAAACCAAACCCTCTCACAGCATTCGAAAAACCATTCATATCCCTTTCCTTCCTTAGCATCCCTAAACCCCATCTTTCAGACAGCCATTCCGGTCTACTCATCACATGTCCCACACACACCTTCCACACATAACGACTCTGTGGTAAGTAGAAGGTCGTGATTAATGAGCATACTTATCACACAAACCAATACTAGTATTCTCCTCCTCGCTCATCCCGCCATGATGCATGGGTTTGCGTATAGCTCTGCATTACATCAAGATCCTTTTATCCGACGCTGGCACAGGAATGTCACTTGTAGGTATTTATTTCTGTGGTACTGTACCGTGACAAGAGTTGGGATAGTGAGGTTCATGACGTTGTACGTGGTGGGTATGGTAGATGAGATGGTATTGTATACCCTAGGTATTTCCTTGATCTTGTTGGTTTGGATAGTATATGAAGGTCAGTGACTATTCAAGCGCGAGGAACGTGCATGTGTCTGAGTCGTACTTGCCAATATATTAATGAGTGCAAGAGCTGAGTGCAGCCGATAGATTAAGGGCAAGTTCATGATTCATTGCTATCAAGACAGCTCTATATGTACAACGCACGCTATGATCTTAAGAAACCGAGCACGAAATCCGACGAGAACCTCTATTGTAAATTTGGGTGATCTTTCCTATGCATCGCGAGAAAAGATCCTGGTGAGCGCCAGTACCTCCGTGAGGACGCCACGATACATGAGTATCCGACGTCAAGTAGCCAATATACTCCGTCCTCCATCGGCCGTCAACCTCTTACGAACCTGTATCTTGACATACCCCGTCCCAAGAGTCTTCATCCTCGATCCCGTCGCCTGTCCATCTTCCACTCTCAGCATAGCCGAAGGAGAGAAGAGCAGAGCTTGCCCAGCGCCAAGATTAACAATCTGTTTGAATATCTGTGCAACATCACGCTTCGACGCGTCTCCTTCGCTGGACACGCCGGCCAAGTGGGATCTGAGAGCGGCGAGCCAGCTGGGCGACGTGAAACGATGGACTATGGTCATGGAGCTGAGATCTAGGAGTGCGGGAGAGATTGTGGGTTCCTGGGTTGCGATGATGACACGGGTTGCCAGATGACGTTGCTGCCGTATGACGGAGAGAAGACTTTCTGTGAATTGAGAACTTGAATCTGTCGCTGTCATAAACTGCAGATGATCAGCACCATACGAATCTCGGAACCGTGGAGGGGCTCTAAAGCCAGTGTTGGCCTTGTGAAGAGTCTCAGAGGCATTATTTGGGGGAGAGAGACAGAATTGAACTCGTCGACGTACCTTGTGCGCTTCGTCAAGAGCAACGATACGTCCAGCCTTTTCCCTATCTTCCAAAAACAGTGCCAAGGATATGTTGAACATGGCACAAGCCGCGCCCTCGTCCACGAACGGGCAGCTCAAATCGACGATGGTGAGTGTTCCAGGCTCAAACGACCAGATGTTGGATTTGGCAATCTTCGCCCTCATTCTCGCATCCTCTTCTACCCACCAATTTCTCTCCTGCTCACGCCCTTTTTTCGTAGCCGGAAAGTGGGGCTTCTGTTGCTGTCCTGTGGCTGTGCCTGGCTTTCCTGGAAGATGGAGAAAGCTCTTGAGGAGTTGAAGGCGAGCACTGAGCATAGCTTTCTGACCGTCATTCAGGGCTTCGAGTTCAAGTCTCTTTGTGAACTGATCGAAATCTAGGCCGGGTCTACCCTGATTTGCCATGGCCATCGACCGAAGAATCCTACAAACCGACTGTCTCGCTGTTAGCAACCTCGCCAAATTGAATTCATGTGAAGTCTGAAAATGATTCTCGCAGGTGCTCCATCCTGAAATCCAATGAATCATTTGGGTTGCTAGAGACTGTAACCTACCTCCACGTACAGGGCCATCTTTCCATCCTTCTCATCGACTGCCATGAGCTTCATCATCCTCTCCACGTTGAGTTGGCTCTCGTTAAGCAGTAAAGGCACTACCACGGGCTTCTTGGCATTCTTTGGAAATCCTGGTAAGTTTTCGTAAGCTTGCTCCATGCGCCATCGATTACTCGGCGACACAAGGACTTTCACCGGAATGCCTGAGGAGGCAATATATGCTGCTTCGCAGACTTGGGTGCTCGTAAATCCCGTGAACTTATCGTAATGGAAGACGATGCCAGCCATTGGGTAGGGCAGTTTCCCCATTCTTGACGTTATCAGAGCGTTCTCTAAGATGCAGGATAGTGTATGGCTCTTGCCACTGCCTTGCGATCCGCAGATGAATGCTGACCATGGGGCATTCATATTGACGAATAATCGCTTGTCGCCTGATTTGATAGGTTCATCAAAGGCATCAACGAGGTCGTCACCGTGTTTCTCAGACTTGTCGGCATCATCAAAGGTCTCGGTAACTTTGGCAAGCAAGCCATATTGTGGTAGAATATCAGCGATCTGTGTCCTAGCCTCCGCCTTCTGCTTCAGTGTTTCCGCTAACACATCAGCAGCAAAGAGCGGCGTAGTTTTGATCTCTTCGATGTGGACATCGCTGGCCGTATTTGCTGAAGTTTCTGTCGCAAAAAAGCTTTCGTGGTAGTCGCGATCTGAATCCCAGGCTTTCGGCGCCATCGTAAATACCTTTGCTATCCAGGAGCTTGGCTTATTGGATTCTATGATACCTTAGCACGCGGCCTCCAGAGGTGCATTGGAATTGCTTCTTATGAGAACAAGCAAACAGAGTAAAGGAACTGCATCAAACGGTTTGCAGCCTGCATGAAAGAACACGCGACATGAAAACTTACTGAGTCCAAATGGGCTTGCAATCGGTGATACACTATCCGTCCCTCTCGTCAAAGCATTGTCTACCTTCACAGGGAAAAGACTTAATGCCTTCATGCGCTCCGGGATAATCTCCAAACTCCCGTCGGAATTCTCATCCTCTTCAGAGGACACTTCTTTAGTAGAGGGTGCTGTGTCCATCTTCCGTACGGCGACGAATTGCCCGTTGACGAAGGAGTAGGAAACATTTTCATGGGTACTGACAGCAGATGATATTGGCATGTTGAATACCGTTTCGCTGGATAACTCTAAAGCGGCTTATTTCCCTGTGGCATTCGGGCTTTCATGCAGGTACCTCCTTGGCTGAAGGCTTGCTGGCATCTAGCAGTACAACATAGTGCAACGCATCATTCATGCAGTATCGCGGGACAAAAGAAAGAAGCAGCACACTCAGGTAAGTGTTGTCTGGCATTGATGGATCTTTCACGATCCTGGTCCTAATCTCCTTTCCGGGCCGCTCTTAGCGTGTATCGCTACATTGACCCCATACGGCACCATGAGCTGTGGTGTATACCCAATATGGTCCACCGCACCAGCCATGATGTTCTTGTCTTACAATTCATAGATTAGTTCACTCCACAATTCCACCGTTCTCCAAGACCTCTAAGCCATCGGCATTTGGACTTGCACAAATTGGGTCGAAATCCGAGAGATCCCTGCTGGTCCGTAAGGCCATCGTGAACTGACCACCCACAGGTATTGCCATTCAGCCTTTGAGCAACTTCTTTCCAGCTTTTAGACATTTTATTTCGTGTATCAAGACATTCCTTGTCCTCTTCGAAACGACATCCTCTCCAGCAATCAAATTCAGACTATCCAAACTCAAGCGATGGACGAAAGAGGGTGTAAGCAACCTCAGAGGACTCTCGGAGCCGGTGACGAGGAAGTGGTCTGCTGCCTGCATGCAGACCACGTCAACGAAGCGCTTTCGAGCGACTTTGTAATAGGATTTAAGGATTGCGTGGATGTCTTCCACCGTGTGCTCTAGGTTGCCCATTTGGACAGATGAGACGATTGCATCCATACTCACCATATCTCGAGGTTGGTTGCCAAACTTGACCGCGACAGCTTGACCTTTCAGAGCACTCTTCAACCTCTCGACTCGAGCTTTCTGTAGATTGTCGTTGAAGTAATGGTTGGTGGTCAACGGGGTGCCTTTACGCTCTACATCGAGTATGAAATGCGTATGACTCATTGCTTTCTCATATCGTTCCAAGAGCTCGTCGGTGATAAGTGTCCATAGATTTGACCGGACGCGCCCATCTGGGCAGAGGGCTGACAGAAGATCGTTTGTGAAGCTGTGGACAACCCGAATGACATCGCTCACGTAGGCGAGGGCAAGGCCGTCCCATTTTTTCGATTGTTCTTGGAAAATGATTGGAAGAAGAGATGGATCGAAAGTCCCGAGTTCAAATCCCCTTGACGTTCGGTACGCCGACTCAATCCAATCGAAAATGTTATCTGGTTGGGGAGCAGGGCAGCGCCAAGGGCCTTGGGTGACATCCGACAGTTCGGGAAATTTTGGATCCTCAGGTTCACCCGTCTCACTTGTTGAATAGGAGGTGTCCACGGTCGCAGCTTGGTCTGCGTCGTCCGGAGACTCGACGATCGTATCATCTGGCGGCTCAGCGGCTGATTCATCGCCATCTCTCGTCGTGAATTTGCTGAAATGCATAGTATGACCTTTTAACCACATATCATCTGAGAAGGCGGTATTAAGATCAACAACTCGTGTAGCCAATCGAAGTGAAGGATTATCTACAAACAGTGAGCTTCGACCGTAATAGGCATCGAGAGCGTGAGAGGTTATCTCTTGGAATTTGGCAGCAAGGTCAAGCAAAAAAGTTCGTTGTTGATCATCGGTCTCTCGGGCTGGTCCCAACGACTTGAGCTTGTGTTCACAATCTAAAAGCCTCTTGTCTACCTCTTGTTTTACATTGGGGAATTCTCGACGGGCAATATCGACGAGTAGCTCGCGCAGTCGATCCTGAAGAGCCGGGATGCCGACACGCTCTCTATCAAGTGTTGACCACGGTGTAGTATTGAAAAACTGCTTCTCCTTCTCGTGACGATCAGAAGTCGACAGAGACTTGTCTTGCTGGCCTCGATTCCGAACCATGCAATAACCCAGGTTGAGCTTGTTTTTAATCCCACGCACGAGATCCATGACGTGCTCCTCGCCGCCTCGATCTACGAGATCCGGCTTTGTGAGGACACCCAGAGTCCGCTGACCCAGTGGATCAGCTTCTTCGGCCATGCTAAGAATCTCTTGCGTTGCTATGTCCACGGGAGCTGGAATGACTGCTAAAATAATGGTGCGGGAGTCCTTGATGTATGATTTGACCATTCTTTGTACGAGATTCATGTCTTCTTTGGTCGTAACCCCGTAGGTTGGAGTTCTGAAGATGCCAGGGACGTCGATAATACTGAGATGTTGTCTCGAAGGGCCGCTCAGTTCGATCTTGAGGATGTCGTCGCTGAAGGTAGACAGCCCAGGCGCTAGGGATTGACCCGGCGCTGGAATGCCCATAGCATCGCATGCCTATCCTGCAATTGTCATTTATCCTTCAGCACGTATACGCAGGCTGGTCTGACCTTTGAAAGTACTCTGATGAACTCGTCGCCCGAGAGTAAAGTTAGATGGTCAATCTTGAAAGCCCTGAGCTTCTCTTTCGTTTCGGAATCCGCTGCAGGTGAAGGGATGATCGAGACCGTGATACTAGCCTTCTCGGCTCGACGAAAGGTAATCTGCGTCGCGAAACGTGTGCAGAGGCCATTATCGCGTGGGAAAGGGAGGTCTGTGAGACCTTCCAAAACCGAAGATTTGCCGCTTGACTGATCACCTACAACCACAAGCTTTCACGAGACTTATGTCAGCCGGCATCCACGTTCTCAATGGCTGAGCGACTCACCTGGGGTAAAGGAATGTATTCACTGATGTTCAGTTCACGTAGGCCGTCGATCTTGTCAAGCAAAGACGGATCCGTCAGTCGCTTCAACTGCTCATCTGCAGAGGCCATGCTGAAGCCTATAAAGTAGGTTTGGTTACTAGGTAGACGAGCGCGTAACCCTGAAAGCCTGATAAAAATGGACCACCCTCAATCTGATTCAGGCGGATGAGATCAAAGAGAAAGAGGTCAGCGGGTCGGAACGTGGCGAAGTTTTAGCTTTATATACTACACTCCCGGGCGCGGCAAGGACCGAACCTTCTTCCGAGTCAATCAGGGAGACAACAAAAACGCATAATGTAAATGGTGGACGTGCCCTACTCAGAACTGTACGGTCACTAATCGGCGCCCCACCCTAGTCGCTGTCGCTCCCAGACTAGGGTGGGGCGCCGATACACTGTTTTAGTATCCCCTGCCAAGCCGAGATATCGGAATATTTCCGTAAGCCATCTAGCTGCGGGGGTATTGAGGAATGTCAAGTTACAACGAAAACCTCAGGTCTTGAGCCTTCAGTACCATATTTCATCACAGCGTCGGATATCAATGCCTGTCTGCAAATTCTTCTCTACCCCGGGCGGATGTGGAAGGGGTGCCCAGTGCTACTTTCAGCATGTTCACCTGGGAAGCCAGGAGCAGCTTGATTCACCCATGCGTCCGCGAAAGATAGTGCCAACTAATAGAACTTCTAACACTTGTGCGACAGGACCTCCCATAACACATATGTCGTCTTTCCCTGATCCGTTGGCTGAAATCAGCTGTCGCTTCTATAAGTTTGGGGGATGTAAGAATGGCGATAGGTGTCGCTTTCGGCATGACGCCACAGCTGAAGAGGAGGAAACGCATGACTTTATCCCACCGCAGGCTGGAAAAGATCACTCCGAACCAAAGTCCGGCCAACACAGCCAAGATGTACCAAAGGCAGAGCTCACAAAGGCTACCGAGTCGAATGCCAGAGATCTAGGTGGAGCTCTTGTGAGATTCGGCCCTGGTGGAAACGTCATTAGCATCGAACCTGCTGCGGCCTCGACTGGTCGCTTACAAATGTGCAATGTCAGTTGTTCGTGGTATCAGCCCTCTAAGATTGCAACCCTCGAGTTCACGTCATCGCAGTCCATGGAGGAAGCTGCGCAGAAATTGAGCCAGACTAAAGTCCTAAACAGAACGCTGACCTGCAAGACGGCAGTCAACAAGAAGGCTAAGCCGTGGCAGTGCTACGTCAAAGTAGGTAATCTGGACGTATCAACAACCTCCAAGGCAATGAAAGAGGCTTGCGGACGTCAGGCTCGAGCCGTGACCTTCGGAGAGAGCTCCTATTCTTCCAGTAGCGAGACAATCGCTCAAGCAATACAGCGTCTCTTATCTTCCAAAGGAAATATTGAGTCCTGGACTATGTCTTCAAGTACAAGAAGCGCCCAGATCAAGGCAACCGCAACATTCTCAAGAATGGAGCAAGCCGCAAAAGCAATCACGGAGTTTAACGGCTACAAGCTTCCTCAGCTGGGGGGCTCCAAGATTTTGCTCTCGCATTTAGTCAAGGCGAAATTTTCGATCTTGTCTTCGATGTATTCTGCGATCTCGTCGGAGCTTGAAAATGTGCAACGGAAATTTCGATCGAACAATTACTTGGAAATCAAATCCTATCCATCGGCCGACAAAACCCACCGATTCACGGCGCTTCACATCATTTCCGATTCGGCACAAGAGGTAGGGAAGGCCAAAGCGTCAGTAGAGAAGATCTTGAATGGGCACACGGCAAGAGGAGGGAAAGACCTTATCTGGCATAACCTCTTCCTAAAACCAGAGGGAATGGCATATTTGAATGATCTTGGAAAACAACACAACGTCTTCATTTATCGCAATGCCAGGAAATCTATCTTGAGCTTGTACGGAAATGAAGAAGACAAAGCTATGGTTGAATCTGCTCTCTTGAAAATTGTTGATGATCTAGCGGTCTCCACGTTCAACATTGATTTAGATAGCAAGGTTCCAGAAGCAACACATCAGTCGGGGTATCGAAAAATCGTTGAAAAGCTTGGTAAGGCCGCCGCTCGTATTAACGTTATGACGAGCCCGAAAACAATTTCCATTCACGGATCATCTGACGATGCCGATTGGGCACGGGCTGTTCTCCAGGAAGAATCCGGTCAAGCGACTGATACCAGAAGCCATGGTCAGGAGCACTTCGCCTGCGTGGTATGTTGGTGTGACATAACGGAAGTGTACAAAACTCCGTGTGGGCATGTGTACGATAGAGAATGCTTTGCGAACCAATGCCTCTCAGCTGGCGACAAAAACATCCCCATTAGATGCCTGAGCTGTCAAGCTATCATCTCGTTTAGTGAGCTAGAATCCGCTTTGACTCGGGATCAACTTGACAAACTGCTCGAGAGGTCCTTCACGCGCTATATCCGTACACATCCAGGCAGTTATCAATACTGTCCAACTGCAGATTGCGATCAGGTGTACGAAGTGTCCGATGATGCCGAAGTTTATACCTGTTCCACGTGTCTCACCTCAATCTGCACCAAATGCGGAGCCATCGCCCATGAAGGCCTCACATGCGACCAACACAAAAGTGTTCAGCTTGGCGACGTTGCTTTCGAGGAGTGGAAGAAGGAGAATGGTGCGAGTGATTGCCCAAAGTGTGGGTCCACGATTCAGAAATCGGAAGGCTGCAACCACATCGAGTGCAAAGCGTGTGGAGCACATATCTGCTGGGTCTGTAAGAGAAGTCTTGGTACGGGTTCGGAGACATACGGTCATATGAGGGCAGAGCATGGTAGCTTCTATGATCCTGGATATGGTGACTATTGAGTATGAGATCACGTTCGTAGCGAAATGGGATCACACTCAGCATAACACTCTTGAAACAGTAGAAGACCGAAGATGGAAAAGGTTCCACTTGTGATAGTGCCAGAAGATCCCAGTCGCCGCCAGCTACCATCGACGGACTCACGCATGCATGGCTGCTTGCAATCTAGCAGGCCCCATCAGCAAGTGCGTACAGCAAGTATGACAGGTTGAGGCGCTAGCCGCCGAGAGAATGATGCCTTCCGTAAGGTATTTAGGTCGGTACTAAGATCCTGACCTGACACGGGGGTCGCAAAAAAAGCTGGAACGTTCAGGCCAAGTGCCGATCTCAAATCAACCGAGACAGATATAATTCAAAGACAAGCACACTTGAGGACGCTTTTTGGGACTTCAAACATACATTGGAATACTATCGCTGATACAGCTCGCGATTAGGCATAGGCTGATACCCTAGCAACGAATCATGCAAGGCCCAGTCGCCATACTGTTCCGATAGAGGAGAGCAAGGAAGGCTAGAAGTCTGATCTACTTTATTTACCTTAGCCACAGAATACCAAAGCCTTAAAAATCACACCTTCAACTTATCGTACGAGTCCACATACCACTCATCCATTCTTCCGAAATGCAGAGTTCCGCCACTTTCTTGGCCCCACAGGAACTTTCCACGGACTCTGGCCCTGTGTATTAGAACGGAGATGAAGGACCTGGGAGGGAGGTTCCCCATCTTCCGAAGAGTCTGAAGTTACCTCTGAGCATCGAAAAGAGTCCTTCGCAGGGCTTGCAGGCAGGGAGACCAATGCCTGTGGTTGTGATGATACTATCGCCAAGGGAACCGTTGTTGTAGAGAAGTAAGGACCTGGCGCAAACTGCCTGTCATGTGTAGTCCTTCCTTCACCCCACATAGCCTTCGATCGATTTTCGTGGGACAAGAAACGAGCGTCTTGAAAGTCGCCCTGTGCTGATGCGAATCCCTTCTCAGCTGTACTCAAGGTCGTTCCTGCTTGCCATGTAGGATTCGTTATTCCGACGTAAGTAGCAAAGCCCGTGCGTCGTCTCTGGTGACCCGTCAAAGAAGCGTCGCGTTCATCGTCCAATAGCTTTGAAAGAATCCGCTTGTGTGGCGTTTCAGTCGTTGTGTTGATGATATGTGCGTCCGTAGTCACATCGTTGGTTGAACTTTGGTGGCCGGCTGCCGTCGTACCTGTACCATGAATTGTTTCCGGTGCTGCTGAAACATCCTTGGACCTTGCTTCACCTTGCCAGCAAATAGTGACCTTACTCTTGATGTTCACGTTAGCTTTACTTCTTTTGGCAAACGAGCAAAGGAGTATGTCCTTCAACAAGCCATCTATCAAATCCAGTTTAGAGAGGAGCGTACCTCTTGACAAGCTTGCACAGCTTCGAGTGCAGCTTTGCGATCTACTAGCTTCTTTGTGATCTCGTTGCATTCCACAATGATAGATCCCAGCCCATCCCGGGTCTCTTGGAGTACCTGGGCGGATTCGTTTCTCTGATTTACAAGCTTTTCCTCGAGTGCCTTGTGACGATGGAGAAGCTCGGTCTTCTCCGATTGCCAGTCAGATGGGAATTTACTACCGCTGCGTTCATCGACCTGATCAACTGTGTCCTCACGTTGCTGCGGAACAACTGACAAACTTTGGCGCACAGCAGCTGCGACCCCAAGAGTATCGACCTCAGACCTTAACTCGCTAGCACGCGTCTGCAAAGCTGTCCAATCACCTTCCAAGTACTCTACCTTCTTCAATGTACGAGTAAGGTTTTCCTTATACTTCTCTTCCATGTGCTTAAGATTCTTCTCCAAATTGCCTTTCACGTCTCTAAGTAGCTGAAGTTCGGCCTCATACTTGTCTCTCGTTTTCTGGTGCTCAGTTGCATGTTGTTGTCGCTCGTGATTGAGTTCATCACGTAGTGTTGATATCTGCTGCAAGAGCTGCGTGACAGGATTGGGCTGACTGGATCTCGCAACTTGAAGGAAATGAAGGCTTCCTGATCCAGGGAGGGTGACATCAGCCCCTGACGTGGAGGAGTTGTTCTGGTCCATAAGTCTGGAAACTTCGTCGCGCTAATAGTGTCGTCCCTTCAATCATGTTGCTGTGCAAGTCGGATGCATTGTTTGAGAACGATACCATCAGGCAGCATAACGTGAGATATCTAGTTGTAGAAAAATGTGTTGGTGACTTAGGAAAGAGCGATGCTGGCATGAAATGTTTGAGTATTGCTGCTTTAGCGCGCTGCTTTCATGCGTATCCTACGTCTCTTGTAAATGACCTGGTTCACGAGTAGAGAAAAGGTCTATCTTCATCTCACATGCTCCCAGTTTCCCTGTCTACTTCAACTACAGCAATGCGATCAATGCAGTATTTATGTCTCACTGCGCCCTGTGGTGTGCTCCTTACCAAATTTTTAGATTCTCAACTATTGTTCTTCGGCGTAGCAGTAGCTACAATCTCGAACAAGACCACCATACAAAGATCCAAGATGCCGTTGATGCTGAAACGGGATGATGCCATCAACGTGGGCTTTGGAGGTCGCTCAGCGCGTTCATGCTTAACGATCCCTCCCACCAGGCGCTGCCTTCAGGGTTGTGAAACCATATGTCTATTCGCTTGCTTCCTGTTTGGAACAAGGCCTTGAGATTGATCTTCATATCTTCGTCTACCGTTTTCGAGATTCGGCGTGAGTGAGCTGGAGGCGAATCAAATCTGCCGACAAGTGAGACCAGCCATAGTGTCCCTTTGACGGATCGATCCGCACACAGCTCGGTCAGAGCGTGAGGAAGACCTTGGAGAGAAGCAGGCTCGAATGGTTTCACCTCCTTGACATTGAATGAATCGTCATGGCACAGCTTCCACATCAATCGGAATCCTTTCACCATTTCGTTTTTGCCCAATTTACGAGACCCAGCCCTGATAAATCCGAACCTGAGGATGATGACAGGATGCTCAACATGGACCTGCGAGCTAAAATCAATCTGCCAGCCCGGATGATGAAAGAATGGGTTGCCTGTCAACTGGTGGCCGTCAACACTAATGGCGCACCGCATCTCAGAGCATGGTAATGGATTGGGAGTGGTCGAAGCATCCCATACTGAGAACGCCGCAGACGTTCGGTAATATGGATCCAGCTGAAGGCGATCCCATCCAACCATGGGGGCAGAAACTCCACTCTTTTTTCGCAGAGGTTCCAAGTTCGTGTCGGAGTTATGTTGATGCTTTGGTGATTGAGAAATATTGGCTACTTTTGGCGGTAATTGATCCGAAGCGGTAGTGACCAGGACTGGCAGTATATTGTCCCCTGCAGAAACCGAAGTTTGATCTATCCCAGTAGTAATAGAGTCATCAAGGGCAGTGATAGTGGTATCCTTGACGGAGACCTCGTTGCTGAACGACTGCGATTGAGACTGGGGACGTTGGTGCCGTGCAGGATTTTGATACTCAATGTCCCTAATGCTAGCATTCTCGGTCTCTAGACGGCTAACATCCTCCTTCAGGGTCTGAATTTGTCCTTTATACATATCAACCGAACGGTCGAGGCCCACAGCCAGACTAGCTAGTACGTCAAGTCCACTTGTGAGGGTTTTAAGCCGAGGTGTTTCGTTATTGATGAAACAAACGAGGTCGTTGTAATCTGTAGTGGAGCTCCCATAGAGCGAATGCGTGGGCAGAGATAGCGCCACGAGGAGTTTTTCGACCACCCCTTCAAGCTGCATAGCCATATGGAGATACCGATCATTATCCTGGTTGAGTTCTCGGCATATGTCTTCGAGTTCCATGTATTTACGTCTCTCCAGCCTCAATTCCTTTTGTAATGCTGAAACATGGTCTTGTGATGTGGGAGCTGGATTCGCGGATATGCTTCCATTAAGACGTATGGAGCACAGTTCTGCTGCCTATGATTGTGCATAATGTTAGGAGTTTTCCCCTCTTGTGGACTCGAGCTTACTCACCATGACAAGCGATCTCAGAAGAGATAGGTAAAATCTGTCGTGCAAAAAGGAGGTGTTGATGGCATGAGAAATAGATCATGAGGCGAGCGGATCCAGCGATCATGATGAATGTGCGGACGGGCAGTCAAGGTGTAGAAATATGAAGAATTCATAGCGTACGTAGTAACTTCACCTCGGATGTGGTACAAAAGAGCGTGTGTATCTTCCCCATCATTTAATTTGAAATGACTATACCTTATTCAAAAGAAGACCTTTAATGTAGGGTCAAGTCATGTGCCAATATTACGGATGATGATGCACAGATCAAGTAGACCCACAGCAACAGGACGCGATCTGTAACCTTCTCGTCGACTCGTCAGCTATCCCTGCCAGTCTAGCCTCTAACCAGAGCCTGATAAAACAATGGCTAGCAATCCATCATCCAACACCTTCAAAGACCCTTATGCGCCAGCCAAGCCGTACACTACGGATGGCATATTCCCTGGTAAGTTCCGTCCAAAACACCAAGCTCTTCCTCACCTCCACGTCCCGATTAGACAGGTATGATATTCTCGAGAGGCCTTCACAGCTTATGCATAGAAGGGGCACGATAGCCTTGGAGCTCATAGATTCGTTTTACATAGGAAGTACGCTACCCAGGGTCAATCCCTAAGTCTCGTGTGGTGATATTGAGGGAGGATACTCACAACAGCTTCTAGCTTCGTCCGATCTGCGTCATCCAAACTGACTCTCATCACCTGACCCAGTAGTGCGCAGGATTCGCCGTACGCTCGAATAGCGTCACCAAAGTTCTGGCGGTTGTCGAAGTCGACAGCGTTATGGGCCACATGCAACGCCTTTTTGAGTATAGACTTGGTGGAGGAATGGTTGGAAGCCATCGTATAGTAGCAGTCCTTGGAGAATAGGATGATGTTCAAGGGGCGAAATCGATGGGATGATGGAGTTCACCGTGCCTACGCCGCACAGGCAAGCTCGCAGCCTGCCTTGTCTGCAGCGAGCGCCTGCTTTCTTGAGCGGGAGCCGTGATGCATTGTGGCGTTTCCGACATTGTTATTATGCTTTTTCGGGGTAAGTGTGTGAAGCAATGTGCCCAATTCGTCACCCATCATCCGCTGTTCGTCCCATTTCGGCCGTGTTCGTAAGCATGGGCTATTGAGGGCGATACACGACTTTTGGGGGCGGTTATCTTGAAAAACTGATTGAAAGGTCTATCGCTTCTGAAGCATCCACAAACCAATGGTTCCATGAACATTCCTCAATACAGTGGTGGAAGGTGGCTCTACTCCGGAATGATCCTCGGACAGGAAGGATTAGAATAGGGATGGCTTGGGGTATCGTCCCGCAGCCCCCAACGCTAATCCTTGGATGGCTCCAATGAGGTCTTGAATCGAATCTGGTGAACTTATCAGAGCAATTAAGTCGTTCCCGTCTTTGCCATGGTCAAAACACCACCTTCGACCCCGCCGTCGCCTTCTTCGCCCGTTCAAGCTACAAACACCCATACCAACACCAACAACAACCTCTCCGACATCTTCTCCGACTCCCCACCCTCAACCCCAACTCACCTCGGCATCCCTTCCGACATACCACGCCTTCGCTCCACCCACGCAACAGCCGGCTATCGCACGGGGATCACCACCGCCAAGACACGCTCCCTCCAGCCCGGTTTTGACGAAGGATACTCCCTCGGCGCCGTCATTGGCCTGCGGGTGGGCTACATCCTCGGAGCGTTGGAGGGACTGTGGTGTGCCTATCACATCGAGAGCGGAGAAAAAGATCGCTTCGAAACCCTACTGAAGAAGGGAAGGGAAGAATTGAAAGTTGAGAAGGTTTTTGGGAAAGAGTATTGGGATAAGGATGGCATATGGACGTACGAGGTCACGAGTGAGGGAGATGAGGCTACGTTTCGGGAGGTGGCAGAGCAGCATCCCGTTATGAAGATCTGGTACGAGAAGGTCAGAGAAGAGATGGGGAGAGCGGGTATCAAGCTTGGAAGATTTGAGGGCAGTGAGTGGGAAGCGGGGAGGGTGGGTGATGATGCAGGAGTCGTGGATCGATGAAAGTGAAATAAAGCGATCTGATATCGATTTGTGTCTTCATCCATTCGCGTACCAGGAGGCTGTCTCAACGAATTATATCTGGATACTTGTTTATTCCTGGATCCCGGAACCACCGAGTCAAAACACCACCAAAACACGACGAGAATAACTTTTGTCCGCACTCCCGCCCTCAGTAGACATCTAAGCCTTTCGGCCTGCAAAACATTTCCCAAATATCCTGCCTAGACGTTTAAATGCAACATCGTCTTCATCGTCCGAGAATTCGGACGAGGGATCCGCGGCTACGGCCTTTCCGCTCTCGAGGTTCCTAAGGTTCGCGTGGTGATGATGCTTTGGCTTGGACTTTGCATTAGGTGCTTCGGCTAGTGATGAGGTCGGCGCATCGTTTGGTAAGTTGGGCTTGATGGCTACATTGATACTGGAGATGCTTGAGGGTCTAATTCTCGCCTCGATACTTGAGTCGCTTCCCATTGGTAATGAGATTCGTTTGCCGTGAACCCGGGCAACTGTGGTCAATTCGTCGATTGAGGTTGTCGAGAGAGGTGGCGATATGTGACAGCTCTTGATTGGAATCCAATGCTTCGATGCCTTACTGTGGTGGAATGTTGTGGGCAACCTATTTGGGAAAAGAGGTGTAGTAGAACTCAGACTAGATTCGCTCAACGTAGGCGAAGTTGGAGGAGAGATTTCTGTCGTGGGTTGCGACCATGCCAAATTGTTCCCGCTCTCTCCTTCCTTGGATACGAAGGCTCGTGGAATGTTGGTCTTGGTGCCGATGCTTTTATGGTGAAGTATGTCAGCGTCACTGGATTCTGGCGATGGAGAACCTGATGCGGCGAGTGTGGTAGAGTCGGCATCTGCTAAAGAGCATTGGTGCAAAGGTGAAGAGTCGACAGATGGCGCCCTTCTCTTCATATATGCTTGATGTGCTGGACTTGGCCATTTGGATAGTTTCTTTGCATGCTTTGCAAGTTGTTCATCGACTGTAAGCATGGTGTAGGAAGGCGAAGGACAGGAATACCCGTACGCATCTCCAGACCATACGCAAGTCTTGTTCCCGTCCAGGCACTGACCACCCGATTGGTGGAACCCATTACACGTTACTCCACGTGAGCGGCAGGTTGCCCATGAGATGGCATCACGTTGACTTGTTGTGACGTTGCCTTGTTGAGCAGACATGGTTTCCCGGAGTGTGCATATACGTTGTGGACTGAGGATGGGTGACGGGGGTGGGGCACGACACCGGTTCAAGCTATCGTCTGTAGGAAGAGGAAAGCAAGGGTTATCGGTCACCAGAAGCTGGTCGTGAAACGAAAAAGCATTGGATTGTGAAGACATTGCAAAGGAGCGCATATAAAAGACGGACAGGCTCCCTTCGCTGAAGCATAAGTGCCAAGAAAACAAAGACGATAAATCGCAATGAGGTGTTGTCAACTGAATGCCATCACGGAAAGGTGGCGTTGGAGGGATGGCTGATGGGTATAATAACCCGGGGAGACCTTGCAGAAGCCAAACAACTTACAGCGGGTGGCAGACGGGACATTCCAGCGTTCCGCGACATACCTGCATGAGATCCTCTATTCACCAATGAGGGAACAGATCTGTCACAGCAAGGGCACCAAGCTTAACGATATGGCTGACGATAGCTGATGTGATTTGTTACTGTGTCAGGAGCCCACGATATGGGACCTTTGTGGGGAAAAAGCACTCTGGGGAAGGCCCTTATGGGAAGTGCTCGTCCGCACGAAAGAGGATTGAGCGACCATTAGAGACGAGGGTGTGTATGAGAGAAGATGCTGTATCCGGCACTCCTATAATAGCACATCGTGATTGGATGAGTGTGCCGTACTTTGGGTCATCCAGGAGTATGAGTACCGGACGAGAGATAGGGATCGATTTGTATGGTAAATTATCTCATCTTCAAGGGACCATAAGCAGGTTGCACAATTGAGCTCACAAGATCAAGATGTTTTTCAAACACATTTCATAAAAGCAACTCATTTTTGAGGACGGTGTAATGATCACAGATGGTGTACTTTATGTTCTTGTAAATGTAGAGTGTGGGGGCCACGTTTAACGCAAGCCCAGCCTCGCTGTGCCGGATATGGTACTGTTAGGGCACTGCGTTAGCGAGTATGGCACTTGCCAGCACATAGTCCAGCCCCGTCAAAGTCAAGCAAGAATCATGACAAGTTCTTTGGATTCAATCCAAGATTTACTACTTCATTGTGGCCGATCGATGCATCGAAGTGATATGAATTGGCTCCGCCACGCGACCCGGTTCAGAGCTGTCAAGGGCATGCGGCTCCACTCTTTTGGACCAGGAATGCAGTGAGAGCCTCACTTGTCAGAGCCATTGCGGTCGCCACACTCTTTCGACAGCGCTCCAAAAGCATGGGCGCGATCATCTAGCTCTGTGCTTTGTTTCGGCACCAGTGGGTGGCCTTCTCCTCAAAGTACAGGTGCGATAGAAAGCGTGGTTCAGCGCATACCAGACCGTCGGAATCGGTGGAATCAGGACAAACACTAACAGTCTGAGCTTCTGGGACATCATTTTTGGGCCAACACGAAACAATAGTGGACGGGCGACTGCAGCTATTCTATACTTGAGTCTGACTTACCCGAGTCCGTTCTTCTGATTCACCTCGACTGGTTGGATCCGCGCGATCGTCCCAACCTCCTCCACCACCCAGCCCCCCATTATCCCAGTTTCTCCACCACTTCAAACACGGCTTGCTCAGCACTTTCAGTGTCTGCATGACCCTCATCAAGTTTCTGCATCCCTAGCTACTTCATGCGCCCTCAGCGTGCCATTGCGCCCGCATAGCTTAGAGCTTCCAAAGCTTCTCAGCGCCGTTCAGACGACCGCATTTTCCACACAACCACCTCCAAATTGTCTTCATACCTTCCCACAGCTTCAGCCCGAGTACCAGCGCTGTCTCGACAAAGCAGAAGACCAATTGACGAGCCCTACGACATTTACGAAACATTTACACCAGCGCAACGCCAGCAGCGTCAGCAATCAGTATCTCGGCATTCTCAATCAAGACCCTCAAGCTCATCGGAGAGTACTCGTACACTTAGGCGGACTCCAAGGCTTGTGACTCGACAAAGTCCCACCAATTGCTCCTCTCCTAATTCGCAGACCTCACCACCCCGATACGCCGAGCCTGTCCTCCCACCGCTCCACCCTCTAAGTGACCGTCTTGAAAGCTCCGACACCCATAGATCGTCCCCGCCTGATCGGCTTTCTTCATACTGGCCCAGCAGGACAACGCGAATATCGAAAAACACAGCCAACGCGATCCGATACGCCCTTGAAGCTATACGAGGAGATCCGGAGGGGACATATCCCATCATTGAAGGACAAGCTCAACCCAAGTCGACGCCTAGGCAATTCACACCCAATTTCGTCGAGTTGAACGCTCAAATGTCGGATTTGGTAGGCGGCGCCGTGAGCAATGGGCGCACACAAAATGGCAGCTCTCGAGCTCCCGGTCCAGTACCTCAACCGTACGCTGGTGGTGATCGTGTCCGTACACCAACAGACATCATGAGAGACAGGCAGACTCGGGAAGCTAAAAAAAAAGCAGAGAGTGAACGGCGTCAAAGGGAACTTGCCGAAGAAGAGCGACGGCGGCTTCAACGGGAAGAGAATATAGGACAAGATAGAAGGGTTGTAGCTGCTGGCGTTGTTCCGGAGGGATCATCGCGTCGAAGATCGAGCGGTGCGAGGAGGCAAGGGGGTGAGCCTTCGTCAGACACCGGCGAGAGGAGGCCAGCAGATCGTGAAAGTGATAGCAGCACCAGAGCAAACGCAATCTCAAGTATGCGACCGCCGACTAATGTGCCTTCTGGTAGTCGTACGGAGAAGACTTCCAACACGGCCGAAGTGATCCTGGCAGATGAGAGCAGCATACCACAACCCCGTTCGAGACCTCGAGGAGCAACGCTTTCAACAGGTCAGCCTAGGCCAGTGGAGACAAAGCCTAGACAAACGCCGCGAGTAGTTTCAGCGGCAGCGGCGACGACTAATCCACGGGAAACGTCAAGAGAATACAAGAACGCGTCCTTGAATGCAACCGCAGGCACTTCTCAACCCCAAGTCGATCGGCAAGAGCAGGCTTCAGGCGCTCAATCACAGCCTGCGCAAGATCCACTTGGAGGCGCTCAAACGCGAAGTGCCAACACCTCTTCATTCCCTCATGCCTTTGAACGGTGGGAAACGCTTTCTTCTCATTGGGAGGGTCTTACATCGTTTTGGATACGTCGGCTGGAGCAGAACAAGGAGGATCTCGACGGGAACACTATCAATCAACAAATGGCTCGGCAAGTGACAGATCTGTCTGCTGCTGGAGCCAATCTGTTCCATGCAGTAGTCGAATTGCAACGCCTTCGAGCCTCCTCGGAGCGAAAGTTTCAAAGATGGTTCATCGAGACCAGAGCTGAGCAAGAACGGTTTCGTGAAAGTCAAATCAAATTCGAAGAGAGATTACGGATCGAACAACAAGCTGCTGCTGATGCTCAGGCGGCGCTTGGGAGGTTGCAAAAGGAAAAGACTTTAGCCCTCGCTGACAAAGGCGTTGCCGGAAGACAGGTCGACGAGAGGAGACGCGAATTAGACATTGCTAAGAAAGAAGCACGGAGAGCCTGGGATGAGCTCGGTCGAAGGGAGCAAGAAGAGCGGGATCGCACCATATCACTCAAGCAAGGACAGGTAACCATCGTAGGCGGTGTTCAGGTCGTGCCGATGGTACAAGACGCGAGCAGACAAGGAAGCACACACAGACCATCAACGCGGGAAGGACCGAGTTCTGGTCTTACCTCTGTACAAGGGGCGCAGCTCGATAGTCCAATGGAAGACGAGCCTGGCTATACCACGTATGATGCAGCTAGGTCCGAAACAGACACTGATCCGTTTACTGAAGGAGGCCGCGTCAATATACCGCAGGGCACATATTTGGAGACCGACCGTATAACCACTACTACGACAACAAGTACCAATCCCTACCGACAGACGTCGAATACATCCGGAGCCGCTGTCCAAGCAGCCCGAGACGCTACAACCTCATTACCATATCTGACAAACTCCCAGCCTGTCAGAAGCACAGCTGCTTCATCTGGATCCACTTCTACTTACCTGAATTATAGGCCTGACGCATCTACTTCAGCCACGGCTCAGCCTGGTATTTCTTCCTTTTATCAGCACGAGGGTACCTCTCTCCAAGGCCAGCCCCATGTCACAGAGGCAGACGAGCGCTCATACGTTCCTTCTGTCGAAGATACATTGAGCGAGGAGGACTACGAGCTCAATGAGAACGGCGAGATTCGGCGTGATGCTCAGGGCCACCCAATCCCCGGAAGCCGGAGGCTTGGGTCCGAGGATAGCGATGAGTATGACGTTCGGGATCAGCTTGAGCGAGAACGTATGTTCGGTCGAAGCTATGGCTCTAGTATGAGTGGTGTCGAATACGGATCAGGTCCTGCGACTGCTGCAGGTCGCCAAGCGACTCAAGATGCGCCGGCCGATTATTCTGGAAGCGGATTCGGCGCCGGTTGGGAGGCTATGCCGAGACATCATCATCCTACGCGCTTAAGCGACGTCTTAGAGGAGGACGAGAGAAGCCGTACGAGCCCAAGCAGGGCCAGTCAGCACAGCAGAGGGATTCACTGACGTCCTTGTGGCATTGCCAATGTAATTGGCGTTGAGCGAGGGAAAACGGACGGAGGACAACTGAGCGAATCTCATGCTTCAGTGGGCCTAGGTGTAAACTGAAGTTTCTTCGCATATCGATGGAATGTGACGGGCTTGTCTGTAGAAAAGTAATTCGCCATATTCTGGTGGCTAAAAGGTTTTGAATGGTGAGGACCAATCCTAGACTCTTACCACATCTTCACATCAGTACCTGCCAAAGTGTAGACTATCATGACCAATGATCTACCTGATATATCACTAGACTATAAGTCCGTTGAACAGCCACCTCCAGCTTTCTAATAGCACTTACCTTATGTCATAAAATGTGCTAAACCTAATCAAGACATTCGAGATATTCATACGAGATCCTCCTCCATCCCTGTTACATGGCGATGTCATTTCTAAGTCCAAGGGCGATTGCGTTCTCGAATAGTTACTCCATAAGTCCCGTCCGCCATGCCAGCATTAACGTCGCACGCTGTCTCCGAGGGCCCACCTATGCACGAGCAACCCTGCACATCCACGCCCCCAAGCCAACAACATCATGCTCCCGACCTCTCACCACCACGGCCCGTCGCTGCGCCCTCAAAACAGTCGAGCAAGCCAAAGCTCGCGTCCGCGGTGGCGTAAGCTCTACCCAATCTCCCCTCTCTACCGCGACATAGCTGACCTAAGATTGACTTAGCCCTTCTCGGCCCGCTCTGCTATCATCTTCCTCAGTGCGGGCGCCTGTATGATATTTTACTTCCGATATGAGAAGGCGAGATTGGATAGACAACGAGTGGCCGAGGCCGCGAAAGGTGTTGGGAGGCCGAAGGTTGGGGGAGTGTTTGATCTAATAGATCATGAGGGGAAAAAGTTCACGGACGAAGACATGAAAGGGGGATATAGTTTAGTGAGTGATCCAGGTGCATGGGGGTTTTGAGTATGAAGCCAGGACGACTTGCGGATAGGCCAGGCATGTGTGCGGACAAAAGTCGTGCCATGAGGTTAAGAGGCTTTCGCACTTGACCATTCTCTAGGGCACATATCACTAGGCTACGTTCGTGAGGATACTGCTGACTGGGGCTTGTATCTCTAGGTATATTTCGGCTTCTCTCACTGTCCCGACATCTGCCCAGAAGAACTCGACAAGATGGCACGGATGATCGATCTCGTTGCCTCTACGACCCGCTCCAAGATATCGACCCTCTCCTTCGTCGACCCTTCCTCCCCTAAAAGATCACCCCTTCTCCCCGTCTTCATAACGTGTGACCCGGCGCGGGACACGCCGTCCGTTCTGAAATCCTACCTTGCAGAATTCCATCCAGGCATCGTGGGCTTGACGGGAACGTGGGAGGGCATTAAGGATGTGTGTAAGAAGTATAGGGTATATTTTAGCACGCCAGAGGGGGCGAAGCCTGGGATGGACTACTTGGTGGATCATAGTATCTACTTTTATCTGATGGGTGAGTGCTAGTCCAGAGGTGGGGAGAAGATGAAAGTTAGCTGATTGGGAAGTAGATCCGGAGGGAGATTTCGTAGAGGCGATTGGGAGACAGCATAGTGCTGAGAAGGCGGCCCAAATCATCCTGGATCATATGTCTGATTGGAAGGGTGGGAGTAAGCGGTAGCAGGAACAGAGAGGTTTTCATGTTCAGCATAGTCATGGGATTGTACAATACCTCGCATCTCCACGGGCATATTACGGTTACCCCTTTGCAAATTTACTCTTGGACTATTGGATTCTCGAGCTAGCACGTAGAGGTAACGGAGGAAGCTACATCCATCCTACTGAACCACACAGAGCCAGAGCCAGCTCACAGAGGTCACAGAGGCGTCCGAGTAGTGGCAGATACCGTCCACAGCCCTTGGAACGACAACCGGAGAGTCTCAATCTTCCCTACTGATTTGATTCAAGAAGACATGTTCATCCAGCACCAATCCGTATAACCAATGAGATAAGAACACTGGAATGATCTAATTGTCATGGGCTTAAGCTGGCATTAGCAATCTCAATTGACGGTGCATTGTTTACTAGAAGGAGGATTGGAATTCGATAGGGGTGAAGAGTAGGTTGGAATACTATGGGGTTCATGGACCGGAGCGTTACGGAAGTTATCAGATCTCGATCCTTGCACCGTGATAGAGAAACATGTGAAAAATAAACCAAGTCTATGCTCATAGGCGACACGAAGTCTTCACAACATGTAAGAGAATGTTGATATGTATCGATACGACTTTGAAAGCAGTGCATGTAGGGGGCCTTGACGACCATGAACCTCTTTACGTTTGATGATTGAGGTGTCGTTAAAGCTCATACTCCTTTCAGAGGATCAACCCCGCTGCACCCTTGAACTCCTAGGGATCAAGCCTACGAATCAAAGTCCCGTTGGATACCATGTAAGCGTTTGCGGGGTTGAAGGCTGATTGATTATATCATAGCTGACATCCAGGCAACCGCTATACAACCGTGTTTACCCAGACTCCCACCAAAAACGCCAACTTTCCTATGGATAGTATCCGAGCCTTGAATTAACTGCTCACCCCCATTCCGGATTGCTGCTTCTACTCGAACATCTTGAGCAAGAGGGTACTCAGACGACGTGATAATGGGTCACGTAGCCTTCTATATGCCAGACGAGAAGAGGCCTCTCGACAAAGAAAATGACAAGCTCCTAGAAATTGAGGACAACCCAGCTCTCCCAAAGTATGACATTCTCGTTGCTGAACCGAAGAGGTCCTCATGGCATCGTGTGAAGTACTATCTACCGTCAGTCAAAGACATTATCAAATTGGTCTTGTTCTCTGCCGTCACTGTCATTATTGGTATGACACTCATCTCCAGATTCATGTTCAATGATCCAGGGAGCACAGTAAGGCTAGTCTCATTCATACTATTTCTGGGCTACTGATATTGCTATAGCAGCCTGACCCTGTTGTTGATTTTGTGTGGCTTGGTGATGTTTCTGAGGTCGGGACGTGCCATTCGAGGGTCCACACAACAAGTCTAAGCTTCACCTACACGGATCCTAAAAGATTCGCTTTCACTCAGCTATCTGAAGAGCTCCCGAACTACCCAGTAAAAGATCTGGGCCATTTGCGTACAGTAGGCAGCATCGAGGTTCGAAATGCCGTGGAAGCCACTGGGTCTGATATCCAGGTCGAACTGGAGATCCGCAGCTCTGATGCTCGACTTACAATGGATGTCGGTGTCGAGAAAGACGGCTCGAACCTGCGTGTAAAAACACCAAAAGGGATGCGAGAGGGAATATTGTCAGACACGGCAGACTACACCCCCTGCCTAAATATTTCTGCAGTCATCTGGATACCCCTGAAGACAAAACTCGAAAACTTGGACATCAATTCAGAGAAACTCGATGTTGTCTTCCATCCTGGCTTGGACTATGCTGAGTCAAGGGTCGTTGAGACCAAAACGAAGTTCGACCTAAGGTCCACATACTCTAGAGAAACGACCATTGACGTAGACTCCGCTTCTGTCATCGGCTCCTACCCTCTCTACGATCTCCTCTCTGTTCACTCGAACTCTGGCTCTATCCATATCAGGATTGATCCCAAAAACGCCTCCACGGCAAACGTGAAGCCTGCAGTCCTGCGCGTGACCTCCAACAGCGGCTCCATTGTTGCTTCCTGTTCTACGGCCGCCGTACCAGATCGAGACTATCAAACGACCATGTCTATTTCGAGTGGCGCCATTGATGCTGTGATATTACACGGCCTGCGAACATCTCTACGCTCGATCAGTGGTCAGATCACCGCAAATTTGTATCCTTATGGTCATAATGATTCTCGTACCGACATCGAGGTACATGACACAAGCGGTAGCATAGACATCGCGCTTCACTCGTCGCTTTCGCACCCAACGGCACCCTTGAAGAAACTGTACGCATACTATGGTGGTAGTTCAGGCAGCTTGACCCTGTTTTATCCAGCACAATGGCAAGGGACCGTCGAAGGGACGACGTCGAGTGGTAGCATTGACTTGGATTGGCAAGGACTGAAGGTTGTTAAAGACAGAAAGGAGAGATGGGTGAAGAGGACGATTGAAGCGATCAGAGGAGAAGGAGAGGGCAAATTGGTGTTCTATGAGACTTCGGGCAGCGTCAAGCTGGGTGGGGAGTCTGGTGGGCTATGAAACAAACGGCCGACGGTATGGCTATTGGAGTTGATATGGGAATGGTACCGGTAAGGGGACCTTCGAATGGCTCACGAAGTCACGACATCACAAAATGGCGAGGCCGTGGATGCGTGACCAGTTTGTAGTATGAAACAATTTCCAGCAACTCGTGCTACCGTAGTACTTCTTTGGATCAAAGGCTACCTATTCCAGGAGCGATCAAAGGAAATCTCATGTTGTTGTTTGCCTAACATTAAATGTGATTGGAAGCTTCGAGAAGACCTTCCACGCCATCCCACCGACCCCTGCTGGCAATCTTGGCCCATGCTGACGAGTGACGGCCATCGACGAATGGGTTTCCTCTTTCTAACCTGATAATATTCAACGAGAAAACAGTGCATGTGTCAAAGAAATCATCAATTCTAGAGAAACTTCAACTTTTTTGACACTTTCAGCAAATGGTCGCAGTGTCAAAAATTTGACGCAGGGATCCCCCACGACGAAAACGAAACGTCCGTGAGGACTAGTACCTAAAACACCGCTGGTCCTTACCCCGGCGGCACCTTCGTCATCCATGAGAGGCTTCTTCACTAAATCCTCATCCTCATCCTCACCAAAGAAGAAAGTAGAGCCTGACACCAAGGAGAACAGCAAGACCTCACCCCGTCCATCAATAAGGAAAGCAGCGTCCAGCTCCCCCACCAAATCACCCAACTTACATTCACATTCGCCCACAAAATCCTTACGCTATCTAGACCAGCGACCGAGTAGAAAGAGCTCTGGGCCATCTAACACCCTTCGCAAGAAATTCTCTGTCGACACTCATCCCTTGAATCTCCCACCAGAAGAGCGGGAGCGTAGACGCTCTGCCATGTCCACGAGCAGCGATAGCACAGGAGCTAATCCTACGGACGACGATGTCGAAATGCGGGATGGCGATGGGGCAATTGGTCACGAGGACATGAATGGCAATGACAGTCCTATTCCTCCTCCACACAAAGTTGCTTCGCCGCCACCGAAGCCCGCCTTCGATCCTGAGGCGTGCAAGGCCACTGGAAATAAATACTTCAAGGCAAAAGACTACGCAAAAGCTATCGCAGAGTATACCAAAGGTGAGCGGCTCCATGTTTGTGCAATTTTGTTTTCTGTAAAGTAGTCGTCGCTAATCCTCGATTATCTATCTTCAGCCATCACTGTCGAACCGCAATCAGTCACTTACCTCTCAAACCGAGCTGCTGCATTCATGTCCGCGAACCGATATGAAGAGGCACTGGAAGACTCCAAGACCGCAGACCAGATAGAACCGAAGAATCCAAAAGTCCTCATGCGGATGGCACGAATATATACTTGCCTAGGGCAGCCAAAGGAAGCGATTGAGGTTCTCGATCAGATCTCATCATTCCAAGCAGTTCCGCAACAAGACAAGGCACCTGCTGTGTCCATGCAGATGCACATTAAGCAAGCAGAGGATGCCATAAGGGAGGGCACTTCAGGATCCATGGTGATACATGCACTGGACCAAGCAGAGCGCGGCCTAGGTGTTGGTGCGCAGAGACCAAGAAAGTGGCAGTTGATGCGCGGGGAAGCCTACTTGAAGATGGGGAACGTTAACGCACTGGGCGAGGCACAAAATGTAGCGATGTCTTTATTGCGGAAGACCGGGCAAGACCCAGAAGCATTAGTGCTGAGAGGGAGAGCGTTATACGGACAAGGGGACAATGAGAAGGCCCTACAACATTTCCGACAAGCTCTAAGCTGCGATCCAGATTTCAAGGATGGAGTTAAGTATTTGCGCATGGTGCAGAAGCTTGACCGCATGAAAGAAGAGGGCAATGCAGCTTATAAGGGAGGCCGACACAAGCAGGCTGTTGATGTTTACAGCAAGGCTCTGGAGGTGGATCCAAATAACAAAGGTACCAACTCGAAGATATTACAAAACAGGGCCTTGGCATCGATCAAGGTAATTTCCAGTCTCCATCAGCGAGACTAGACCATCCTGACAATTCCGCAGCTGAAAGAGTACAAATCTGCCATCGCAGACTGCACCCGTGCCCTTGCTCTTGACCCGTCCTACACCAAAGCTCGCAAAACCAAAGCCCGCGCCCTTGGCGAATCAGGGGACTGGGAGGCCGCTGTGAGAGAATATAAATCCATCCAGGAGTCTTCACCAGAAGATCCTTCGGTTGCCAAAGACATCCGTAACGCCGAGCTCGAGCTCAAGAAGAGCAAGCAAAAAGACTATTACAAGATACTTGGGGTCGAGAAAGACGCTAATGACAATGAGATCAAGAAAGCCTACCGCAAATTAGCAATCGTGCATCATCCCGACAAGAATCCCGATGATGAGAGTGCCGCGGAGAGATTTAAAGATATAGGCGAAGCTTATGAGACCTTGTCGGACCCAGAGAAGAGGGCGAGATATGACAGTGGGGAGGATCTCATTGACCCGCACGAGATGTTCGCACAACAAGGTGGTGGATTTCCAATGCAGGGCGGTGGGATGAACATCAGCCCTGAGATGCTTTTCAACATGATGGGCCAAGGCGGAGGCGGTGGAGGCGGGTTCTCGTTCAGCACGGGAGGCATGCCGGGCATGTCGGGCGGGATGCCAGGAGGAGGGAGGTCGAGACAGAGGGGCGGTGCTTCCGGATTCCCTGGCGGTTTTGGATTTTAGAGGAGAGCAGACAGAGGAAAGGAGTGGAAACTTTCCGAGAGCTTTGGGAATCAAAGGAGAGGAAAGGGGTGCATACTCTCCAAGGCTTATCTTTCTCACGATTCGAAGCGGCTACCTCATGCATGGATGGCGTTGGGCCAACGTCCAAAACTTGCACAACCACATGTCACCGCATCCCGTGGCGAGGCAAGAGAAACCACAAATCATAGATCACAAAATCGAAGCATCTTCTCATGCAAGCGAGAGACGGGACGATTATGGAAAGCTACAGCTAGAGCGAAGGGTCCAAATATGACAGCTCCCAAAAGCAGATCTCTAACACAGCAAGCGCCCCCCTACCTCGACTTCCCAGCTCGAGCTCGAGCTCTAGCTCTAGCTCTAGCAAAATACAACAGTTCCCAAATGATCATATCAGAAATATCATCGCTTTTGTTACTAACTACGCTATCTTTCACTTATTGATATGACTTTGACCACTACCCTCCTACTGATTCCCTTTTCTTCAATGCTTGTCGGGTACGTATCTTAAACAACATAACATCATGCGCTTGTATAATCCCCGCTATATACCTCTCCACTACACCCAATCCTACTTACCTCTCAACTCCCCATCCACCTCCTATCCACCCCCAAAATCATCCCCATCCAACAACAAAAGAAAGACATACCAAACCAAACCGAACCGAACCAACCCAACCCAACCCAACCCAAAACGAAAACGAAAAACATTCCCAATCTCCCAGACCCATCTCCCATCCACTCTCATGCATCATTCAAAACTCACGTCAACACCCCTTCCCATTTTCCCATGTCCCCCCTCCCCTTCCCCAATTCCCCCTCCCCAATTTCCCCCACCCCCTCCCCGCTCCCTTCTCAACAAACCTCCCATCATCCACGCCCCAGTCCCTACCCACCCGCACAAAACGACAAAGATAACAAAACCCACCTCCCCATAACAGATTATGAACCTTCAAATCACACCATGCATGAAATTCACTGGATACACCATATGGAAAGGTAGCTAGGTTGTTACGTAGAGAGAGTATGATAGTGAGGTGGATTTGTTGGGGGGTGGATTTTGGGGTGGGAGTTTCTAGGGTACTGTACTCCCATGTACATACAATAGCAGTATAATACATAAAAGTAAGCGCCTTATCTCCAATCTACCTTTACCACATTTCATATCCTCGGGCTGGCTAGCTAGCTAGCGTTTGTTGTAGGTGCGTGCGTGCGTGCGTGCGTTCGTCGTAGGAGTAGGATTTGTGGATTTTAAGTGTAAGTGTGAGTTGAAAAGATGGAAGAAGGGTTCGTTGGTATTGACTGGACGCTCATACTTTTACTTCCTGTTCTGGCGGGGTTTTGGGTAGGCGTATGTCTAGTTGAGGATGGAGGGTGTTGTTGTGGTAGGGGGGTGGGGGATGCCCTGGCGAGAGTGGTGGTGAAGGGTGGAGGGTGCTGGGGTGTTGTATTCGTGTGAGTATGTGAGTGGTTGGTCGTTTGGTGCTCGAATATCTAGGTAATTTGCGATGGGGTATGGTGTGCAGGTAGAGCAAGGTGGGCGAAAGAAGAGTGAGGATTGGGAAGAATGGGAGATGGGAAGATGGGAGATGGAAAATGTGGATAAGGGGCGAAGGGGATGGATACTTGGTATTGGTTTTTATAAGGTAATTTGATGGATATGGAAGGCTGGCAAGGTTGGAAGGTAGGCGGAGTCTGCTCGGTTGGCTTGTTGGTCGTACATTTGACAGTTGGTAGACACGTTTTGGTAGAGTTTTCTCGACTATTGACACCTCATGCGATACTAATGGCCTCGTTTTCTTGAAGCAAGCACGGTTTTATACATCCTAAGGAATAAATTAACCCGTCGCTGCTCAGTACATAACCCAAAGAAGTTGTGATCACATTGCGGGTCTTTGAGAGGAAAGTCCATCCCGGTTCATCGGTAGATGTAATAAGAAAGGAGTAATCTGCGTGTATCACCCCGCGGCGTGCTTGCCCAAGACATAGATCTTCGCCCTATATTGAAAAGGCATGCTCCTTGACAGCAGGAAGCTTGATCTACTCAGCTGTTGGTGGGTTTGGAAGCTCGTGTAGGGATCGTTCCCTCACCAGCCTTGGACGTACTGGGTACTTTGGTATGTGTATGACACTGTATTCCGTCAGCGTAGTCCAGAGACTGAACCTGGACAAAAATTGGCCTCACCTTGTAAGCGTGTCTAAACCAAGGGACACCACTCCTTTTCCCACCTACGAGCATAATCCACTCCCCACAGATCCCACACCGACCTTCCCATCCTTCACCGTATCCACCTCCTCTGTACGTTGTCCTCATACTCACCGGCTCGTCGAATTTTGTACCAGTCGTAGCGCATATGCCGTGCCCGAAACACTTGTCGTACCAGAAAGCGCTGTTCTTGAGAACGAGCCAACGGCCGGGACGACAGAAGCCGCACCAGCCTTCGCGGAGTGGCCCCTCGTTGCGAGTGTAGATGGGAGTGTAGAGATCGCCTGGGAAGCGAGAGTCTTGACGGCGAAGCTTGGAAGTCGTGATATCGGGAGACTGTGTGGGTGGAGAAAGGGGAGGGAATGAAAGGTTGGAGAAAAGATCAGGAGGACTGGGTGAAATTGATGGAGAGAATATTCGACCCAACGATGGAGACTTAGGATGGTATGGATTCAGTGGGCTACGATCGTGATTGGGAGGCGTTGATGGGCGCTTCGAGGAGGTGGAGGTGCGATTTCGAAGCGGCTGGATCGTCAATTGCTGGCGAAAGGAAAGTTCTGAGTCTGCATTCGTGTCGGTCAAAGCCACAGAACATCTTCGAGGAGCATCGAAAGCCTCTTGATCAACAGCGTAAGTAAACGGACGCTGCACAATTGAAGCGGGTCCGCTGGTAACGTTGTTCAATAGGTAGGAACTTTGCTGTGCCAAATTTGACGTGACTGCTGCTCCGTCGGAGAAGCTTCTGCCTCGCTGCGTTTCGCCGTATGGGGATGAATGATGTACGGAGTGTTGCGGTGGAAAGGATGCTACGCTGCTGTGAGGGAGTGAGGTCCGAAGGACCTGATCTGGTGAGTCTTCGAGCCTCGCTGTACCCAGAACCCGACGGAAATCGAATCTTTCTTGATCGAGATATGCTGGATCGGAGGCAATAGAGGGATCTATACGTTGTGAGCCATGGACGGTATATCTGGGCCACATTAATCCTGTGATTGGGAAGTGACCTGAGGCTGTCGAGCCAAGGCCCCATTGATATAGGTCCTCCCCTGTTGCTGCTACATATGGTGCTCCATAGTAGGACTGGAGATCTCTCAATTCAGGAGAGCTTATATGGCTGGCAGATTCTACATCACTGTGCATTGCGTGGACGTAGCCTACACCTAGAGACTTGATTAAACATGCAGCTGAGGTTCACACCTGGGACGACGACCTTGGTCAGAAGAGGAATGAGACGACTGCCATATTGCGGGTGACCAATGCATTGGAGACTGCCAGTTCTGATTTGTAAGCGCTGAGGTAGTATCCGAGTGGTCAGACTGATGATCAGTATGTCCAGCATCAAGAGATTGTACGTGTGTGGTATGATCGGTCGAAGGATCAAGCGACGATTGGTCAGGCAATCTAGGAGGCCAATTCTCGCGCTGAAGGTGAGAATGATAACGAGGAAGCACATCTGGGTCTGAATTCTGTGCCATGACGTTCAGTTCGATTCAGCTGATCTAACTACCACAAATATAACTGATTCACCAAGGGCTTTCACCACACTTATAGTACGACGGAAGATTGTCCGATAGCCTGTAAGACATAATGTGCGTACCCAAAGCATGCGATATATCACAATGCAAGTTGCCATGTGCCAAAGGTTGTCAGCTCGGGACCGAAGCGAGAAAGGAAGTAAGGGCGATGGACCATGACTTTGCCGGTAGAGCGGGTTTCTTGGTCAGAATACCGAAACGGTCCATCGCTGGCCGTTGACTCAGTTTAGCAAAGTATTTGATGCAGTTTCAACATGAGCTAGGAATGAGCAATACACGAATAGATGCAGGGGAAGCTTTACCGCTGCGAATATCGGTGATTCAGCCTTTCTCGGCAATCGAGGCGTCTGTCGCCCCAATTTACATTCCATGCCCCCACACAACAATGAGTAGATACTCTGCATCAGACGACGGAACAAGATGGGTTGGAAGCAAGCCCGGTCCGGGCTATGTAGCGTTGTGTTGTTGCTGCGGGCTTTGAACGGTCATAGCGGCGAGGCCGACACACGGAATGAACAAAGGCGCGGATGTTTGCCTACAGATGGAAAGCTATCCGGGATTTGGGAGCTTCCATGACTTGATCGTCGCATAGAAGTCCGCCTCATGGCTTCTTCTTAGTATGCACCTGAAATCCCTATAGCTTTTCGAGCTCTGGAAGAGCTTGGTGAGCATGACCGACCTCAGTCGTGGCTTGACGATCTTGAGGCCAATATGAACTTTATGTACGTTGCATCTCAGGTTCCAACCACCTCTTGCTCCCCGCTGCAGCTTTCACAATATCTTTGATGCCATGCGCTAATCTGTTCCATTCGATTGGTTTGCTGATCGTGGCTGCGCTTCGCTGCGAGGAGCTCAGTGTCATTCCGGCGAATCATTGCTCCTAATTGCTTGCATTGCACACTCTCTTCCAAGAGCCATGATTCCCACTCTGCTTGCATCATCTCACGCTCGATGCTGTTGACGACTCGCATTGCTACGAGTAGATCATGCCGCTGGACACCTAAGTGCTGACGGCTCCTTTGCAGACGACGGACTGCAGCTGTCTGGGCAGGCCTCAAAGATGAGAGACCATGCGATGCTTGAGGTGCAGATACATCCGCAAGGCTCATGATGCTGTTGAACATATCCCAACATGGACTCATTGGAGCATCCAGCGATCCAGCTTTCACCGCCGTTGAGTCTTCCAGGTCATGTAGATAGATAGCCTTTGCCATGGTTAAATCAGGCCCAACCCCAAGCCGAGCCATAAAGTTCCTTGCTTTTCGCTCTGTCCACCAATTAGAGGTACTAGTCGAGGAGAACACAAGGTTCAGAAGGATACTGATTCCCAGGATCGCGAGTATGATGCTATTTGCGGTGGCTGTTCCCCATACCCACGCGAGGAACCTATAGACTATCTGCCCCACCGAGGTTACTACGCTTTCAGCCGTCGATGCGAAAGACTCAAAAGCCAGTGCGGTCAATGTTCGACGTTTGGTCAAGCGCCTCAATTGGGCTTTCAATGGCGCATCACTGCTGGCAAATTCGGAGACTTGTCTCTGCACCCCAACTTGGCCAAAGATCTGGATGGCTTTCTTGGTTCGTCCATTTGTGGACGCAAAGGTTCTCACCTGCTGCGCTATCACATCTGTTAGATCTAACGCATCCAATTCCAGGTCTGACAATGCCGCCTCAGCAATGATGCTCTTCACATAAGGAGGCGACTTAGTCCAATCGACCTTAATGTAGACGGCTAGTTTGCACTTCGATTTGGCAAGGTGGGTGATTACGACCTTAGTGAGAAGTACGAATCGATTGTGATAAGGAAGGTGCCATGGCTTCTTCCTGTCTGAAACGACGTAGAGAAGGTGCTCGTTCGCTACGTCCACCATTTGATGATCTTCCACCTTTGCGTGGCGTACTCGTCGTAGCATATCGAGATAGTCAATCTGATAGTCAAAATCACGTCTCAAATACCCTTGATCTAACGGAGTCCACGGACCTTGTCTAATGTTTTGAGCCTGGCGTTCATGGTATAGTAGCTGCCAAACAGCGCTCTTGTCACCAAACATTACGTGGAACAAAGCCTTGGGGCTGACGTCAAATTCTTTTACAACGGCTAATTTGTCCATTCCGGACGGAGCGTAGACGACAGGTTGTTTCGGCAATTTGAATGTTTTGCTGTCCCCAGCACCGTCGACTTGTTGAGGATTGTCTCCATAAAGCCCACGGTCGACCAATAGTTTTGCTCTGAGATCACGTTGATCCCTATGGGATACGTCGCGCAGAACAGCCGCGCTGTTGTCGATTCGTGTATTGACAGAACCACTCTCCCGACTGTCCATGGTGGGAAGGACGTCGGGATCTGTCTGTTCCATCTTGATAAGGGACTTCATCATCTCCTCAATACTCAGCTCCTGTGATGTTTGGTTCCGAACTAGGAGATTTAGTCGGCGTTGTAGAAGATTGAGAGGTTCAAGGAAGGTTTTGATAGTGATACGGGTGTACCCAGACCGACTCTCTCCTACTTTGAGATGACAGAAAATGAAGTCGCAATCCTTCCCCGAGGCAGCAGTTATATCCATGATCGAGCCAAGATCAATGCTTGAAATCAAGGTCATTCCGCAGTGGTTGCTGTAAAAGTACATCTCCTTGGCCGTGACATACACCCTTCCTGGGAATTCTTGCTGTTCATTTGGATTCCACGTAGCTTTGAACACCATGAGAAGCTTCTCATCTCTACGTACACTTGGAAACAAGAGCCGGAACTGGGCATCCTGTGTCTTTAATTGCAAAGGATAGTAATTGGGGTACTCTGGCGGAAAAGGGTCCAGCTGCTCATTGTCGTCCAGACTCAAGGTTTTCCGGTGCTTGGGAGAGGGCGCAGTTGACGCAGCCTGGATTCTGTCCAAAGACGCGAGGTTCGAGGTCGACTCGACGGGTCTACGGACTGCAGTGTCTTGAGGAGAAGACCCATTCGGAGAGGCAAGCTTCGAGGGCTGTGCCGAGGCGCCTGGTGGATTGGAAAGCCTCACGGGCGGGGATCGCTCTTGTTGTGATTTGAGCTCGCCACGAGCCAGCCGATTCAAATGCCCCCAATTTGTGCTTCCCCAGATATTGGCCATTATCCCACTGGGCATACCGCCTGATGAGTCTATGCGCCCAATACCAATACCTTGCTCACCATTGACAATCACAGCTGCTGAGCTCAGATTTGTTGGTGCCGGGGGGTTTGCTAGCGTGTTCGGAGCCAAAGTACTGGTAGGTAAGTCACGTATTGAGCTTATAGGTGCTGAAGTCTTCCGTGGGGTGTCGGGCGGAGGGGGTGTCGGAAGCGCTCCGGGACCCACATTCATAGAGGTATGACTTGCAGCAATGAGACTGGCAATACCCCCGCCAGATAGACCAGTGGTTGCATGTCCTTTCGCATCACCCACAGGCTTCCTGTGTAGGTCTAACTTTTGGATAATTCTTGAAGCAGGGTCTCGAGCAGAGTCACTATCCCTCTCAGCTAAGGAACGACGATGGCTAGAGATATCAAAGCTACTCCTGTTGACAGGAAGTTCCCCTCCTGAAATAGCGAGAGTCGAGCTTCGATCTGCCCCAAGGAGAGCCGCATTCTCCTCTGAATGTTGCGGCATCCCCGAGTCAGCAGCACTTGCTGCAAATACTGCCGCACTTGGAGGCGAGATTGCGAATGCAGGGTCTTGCGCTCGTGGTCCCTGACCGGGTGACTCGGTGCTTGAAGGGTCCTCGAGAGCCTTTTGCTTCGCTACATCAAACGCTGACTGCCATTCCACAAGCTCTGGCTGATTTTCTGCTTGAAGTACTATTTTGATGTCCTTGGTTTTCACCTCAAAGACAAATCTCCTATCGTCAGCGTTACCAGGTTTGACATTGCAAAGCAGAACACCGATCCTCTCGCTTTCCTCAACTCCGCCTGATCTAGATCCCTGAACAAGCCAGCCAAAGATTCCATTCTTGACGTAAAACCACCTTCTAAGCCATGTGGTCCGGGACGGTTTTCCAGACACAGTACGTAGATTAAGCCAGCCTTGCTTCTCTGATCTGAAAGGTCGAGCCTTCTCACCAGGTGCCTGTAGGGTCGTCGTGGAAGGGCCCTGCGACGTAGATGTAAAGGCCGGAATACTGCCATAATCTTCGAGCTCACGTGAGGGTCGGACGGCTAATTCAGTGTTCTCCTCGATTTGCTTTCTCGCATTGAGAAGTTCTCGTTGGAACGCTTTCTCTCCATTCCCCATTTCACGACTCCAGCCTCGGACTCGATCAATGTCAATTCCCCATCTTTCAACAGAGCCGCTAATCCTTTGCCAAGGGTCCCGCATATATAGCCATTGATCTGAGAACACTTTGACCAGTATCTTATCTAATGCCATCCTAAGCTGCGGTGCCACTACGCTGAAGTCCATCGATGCTTTCAAGTATGCCTTACGCGCCTCATGAAGTTGGAAAGCATCCTCACGCAAGGACGAAGCTTCTTTAGTCTTAGCCTGTGCCGAATAGCGGGATTGTAAAGTGTCGAGTTGCCTTTGGCTCTGGTCAAAGTTACGTCGAACGTCTTTGAACGAACGAAGATCGTTTTGGAGAAAGCCCCTGATGGGCTCCCCCATATTTGCTTCCATTTTCTTCATTCCTGATACTGTGGCTGTCCAGCATTCCCGTGCCCCGTCGCCAAACCTCTTCATGGCTAGCAGTGTATAATCATGATCAAGGACTGCTTCAGATATGTGCGCTGGTGGGACAGTCTGGGCGAGGAAACCATTGATCATGTTTTCAAACATTACAACCTCATGAGACAGCTTGATGATGCATCTGATATAGCCGTCAAGCCACTTCTCGACAAGGTCCAGTTGCTCGGTGAAATGCGTGACCCCAGAGCGGAATGACGGCGAATCGAGCGCGGCTTCTTTCAAGCCCACAGGACTGTCAGTGGTTAGCAGCGTCTTCCCCTGGGGATATTGAAATTCTCAATACATCAAGGTGATCAGCTCCCCAATTTGATCGAGGTTCGATAGCTCGGCCATCTCGCGCCACCCTCCACATCAGAAGTCAGATCTTTGAGAATCGCCAATCTTCCATTGGGAAGAGGAGCTTGAGTGCAATGACTAATAAGCGCAAAAGCTCGGGGTTTTCTCGCCAAAACTTTTAAATCCGGCCCTAGAGAAACTCGCAAGATGCAAAGAGCGATAACGAGACATACATTTACATTGACTATACCCTGATAGTGTATCCCGAGCCGGATTCAACGAGAAGTGAAGCACGCTATGGATAACGGTATTCGAACTGAAAGGCCCCACAAGAAGATAAAGGCGCTCTTAGAGGATGACGAGTCGTATGCCGATGAGCGATGCACTTCAAGCATCGCTACAGGCATACCCATCACTGAGGACGCATCACAGGCCTATGGGGATGGTTTCACGGTCAATCAGGAGTTTGCACGGCGCTTCGAGCATAACAAGAAGAGGGAGGAATTGCAGAAATGTAAATCTTGATTAGCCAATCTTGGGTGAAAATGAAACTGATCTCAACAGTGGAAGGAATATATGGCAGTGGCGAGTCCTCTACCGACTCTGAGGATGAGGACGATGAGGGTGTTCTAGCGTCGAAGGTGCTCGACGCACAAATAACAGATACGCTTGAGGCCATTCGGAGAAAGGACCCTCGTGTTTACGATCACACAGTGAAATTCTATACAGACCCGGAGGAAGAGGCGCAGATTGTTCTGGATGGCACAGTCAAGAAGGCGAAACCAATGTATCTCAGCGATTACCACCGTAATAATCTACTTGAAGGAAGTGTTACTGATTCTGATGCTGACGGCGCGCCTACGACCTATGCACAGCAGCAAGATGACCTGAAAACCGACATAGTGAAGGAGATGCACGCTGTCGCGAATGGTGACGAGCACTCTGGGGACATTCAATATGATGAAGGCGAGAGCGATGACGTTTTCCTTATCAAGAAGCCCACCACATTGATAGATCAGGTTCGCCCGAGACAACGGAAACGGAAGCAGCAAGACCTTGATGTTGAGACTGCAGAGAGAGATCCTGAGACGTATTTGTCGAACTTCATGTCCGTCAGAGCATGGGTTCCTTCAGACAACTCCGGGCTGCAGCCTTTCGAGTCTGATGACGAGGAAGAAGAGCGTCGGGCAGAGGCGTTTGAAGAGGCGTACAATCTAAGGTTTGAGAATTCAGAGACCGTGAATGGAAAGCTCCTGTCACATGCAAGAGATGCTGCTGCGAAATACTCTGTTCGAAAGGAGGAGATGAATCCTAGAAAGAAAGCCCGAGAAATTGAACGTGCCAAAAAAGATGCGGCACGAAAAAGTCGTGAAGAAGAGAAAGCCCGAATGCGCAAGCTCAAGGTGGCGGAGGCAGAGGAAAAGATCAATAAGATCAAAGAAGCAGCTGGACTTCGCGGTGAATCGCTCCAGGAGGAGGATTGGTCAGCCTTTCTCGAAGAAGGCTGGGACCATGCCCGTTGGGAGCAGGAGATGAAGAAACGCTTTGGTGATGATTACTATGCCGATCATGATCTAGGGACAGATACAAATGGTAAGATTACAGGAAGACGAAAATTGAAAAAGCCCAGGTGGCAGGACGACTTAGAAATTGGTGACCTTGTTCCGGATTTCGACATGACGGAAAACGGAAAACCGCAATTCATATCGACGGACGATGAGTCAGACTCAGGTGGTGCACTTATTGTAGACACTGTACTTGGTGGTCTCACAGGGCACCCTGACGAAGACACTAATGCCAAGAAAAAGGCGAATAAGAAGCGAGAAGGCAGCGAGCAGAAAAAGTCAGCCAGGAAAGAGCGCCAGAAGCTTGAGCGTCTTGTCGAACAGGAAATGAATGTTGATGACACGCTATCAAGTTTCAGCAAGAAACATGCTGGTCATTTTCGTTACAGGGATACCTCCCCAACGGCGTATGGACTTACAGCTCAGGACATTCTGCTGGCTTCGGACAGTCAGCTTAATCAATTCACTGGACTTAAAAAACTGGCAACCTTCAGAGACCCAGATAAGAAGAGGAAAGATAAAAGCCACTTAAGCAAAAAAGCACGGCTTCGTCAGTGGAGGAAGGACACTTTTGGGAACGAGCATGGACCGCAGACGAAGCTTGGTGATGTACCTGCTGAACAGGATGGTCCGGAAGAAATGACTAAGGTCAAGATGGTTGACCGTGTTGACCCCAATATGGAAAAGAATGATAAGACAAGATCGAACAGGAGCAAGGCTCGGTCGAAACCTGGGTGAGGCATATAATACGTGATACAGTAGCCTAGATGATAGATGATATGAGCCGAAAGCTTCTCAGCTTAAGGAACAACTTTCAGAGCAGCTCGAGAAGCAATAGCTTGACAATAATTGATCACTTACTAGCTCATCTGCAAAAAGAAGTTTGCTAGAGACAATTCGGAAGGAAACGGAGGTTTGGGAGATCTGTATTCGATATTAGCGTCTTGGCGCGCTAGCCCCGAGCTTGCTTCGCCAGAATTTTCTGAATCCGCGCAACCTACGGTCTCTCTTCCACGACTTCTAACATCAATCCAAAGACCCACGTCACGAACACTCCACTCAATCATTGTCCTAGAAGCTCATTGAGCTTATTGCAAAAAAGATCTTACTGATCAACCCATCTCAATTCCTTATCCTAAACCCCCAGGGTCGATCCCTCAGATACCAGAAACACCATCGCAATGCCCGAGGGAGATGTCGTCCAGGCAAAGAAGTCCTTCATGGGCATGCCAGGTTTCGTCGTCGATTTTCTAAGTGAGTACAGCTCTCGGTTACAAGCATACGCAGATATCCATGGCACTTAAGCTAGCTGGGTGGGATTTCTCTGTTCAGTGGTGCTACTATGATCAGAAAACTATGTCTCAAGCTTCATATTCGATTCGAGATTCAAGAGATTGGTCGCAAGAGATTGGTCGCTGGTTTCGGTCTGAGACTCAGGATCAAATGGCACTAATCAATGACTCTAGTGGGTGGTGTCTCCGCTGCCGTATCCAAAACAGCCGCTGCTCCTATTGAGCGCGTCAAGCTCCTCATCCAAAATCAGGTATGATCTCAACTTTCAGAATCAAGTTATCGCTCGACACTCATCATATGCTCGATGATAGGATGAGATGTTGAAGACCGGTCGCCTCGAACGCAAATACGATGGCATTATCGAGTGCTTTACCCGTACTGCCAAGAACGAAGGGATAGCTTCGCTATGGCGTGGTAATACGGCCAACGTCATTCGATACTTCCCTACCCAAGCTCTCAACTTCGCATTCCGTGATACATACAAGTCTATGTTTGCCTACAAGAAAGAGCGTGATGGCTACGCCAAGTGGATGATGGGTAATTTGGCTTCTGGAGGTGTAAGCATCAGTGACTATCGTTTGAAGAGCTCCTTCCTGATTGTTGCAGGCTGCTGGTGCTACTTCCCTCCTCTTCGTGTACTCTCTCGACTATGCCCGTACCCGTCTAGCCAATGATGCCAAGAACTCCAAGACTGGCGGCGATCGTCAATTCAATGGTCTGGTTGATGTCTACAAGAAGACTTTGGCATCGGACGGTATCCTTGGTCTCTACCGTGGTTTCGGTCCCTCAGTCCTTGGCATAGTTGTCTATCGTGGATTGTACTTCGGAATGTACGACTCGATCAAGCCTGTACTCCTCGTTGGCTCTCTCGAAGGTAACTTCTTAGCCTCATTCTTGTTGGGCTGGACTGTCACCACTGGTGCTGGTATCGCTTCGTACCCTCTCGACACCGTTCGTAGGCGTATGATGATGACCTCGGGTGAAGTAAGTCCCCTCAGCAAGCCATTGACTGCATCTGGACCTTGCTAAACCAAGTCAATAGGCTGTTAAATACAAGTCGTCGATGGACGCTGCTCGTCAAATTATCGCTGCCGAGGGCGTTCGATCTTTGTTCAAGGGTGCTGGTGCTAATATCCTTCGTGGCGTCGCGGGTGCTGGTGTACTCTCCATCTACGACCAGGCTCAATTGCTCATGTTCGGTAAGGCCTTCAAGTGATTTGTCAAGCGCACCGCCGTCTGCAAAGATTCGCAAGAAAACAAATACACCTGTCTAGGGTTCTGTCATATGTTTTGGCGAAGAATCGCACTGGTCGGTAGTGTTTGGTGATGCTAGAGGTGGGAGGGGTGGAACATTTGGTGCAGCTGATGCTCCTGATGCTGTACTATTCAAGCTTGCAACTTTCATACACATGTATTCCTGTATTATGAGGTGTTTCACTTCGCTTGACCCAACTTTTTTACTGCCCTGAACTTGATACATAGAGAAGGGTTGTGTAGTGAGATTTAGACTGATCGGTTAAAACAACAAGGCAAGCCAAGCGGAATGCTGCGCTGAATTCATTAATCTTCAATGGCGAGGTGTGCCGGCCTTACAATAAACTACTGCTAAATGTGTGCAATGCAGAATGACGTAGGCACGATCATTAAGGCTCCCCTTGCTTTATCCTCGCTTTGTTCGTCGTCACAAAGTTCTGCCCATTCGCCTTCACACATTACCAACGGCGCTTGACAGCTACGAAGACATCAACTATATACCTCCAATGTCAGCGTCATCAACATGTCTGGCATACAAATTCATGCAGAAGACCCCATAAGCCCGATAGCAGCTGGCGGCATCAATCCTAAAACGATACACAATGCGGGTATCAATACATCTTCAGCAACCACTACCACTGCGGCCTTCTACCCTCCAGCTCGACCAGGGGCAGCAGCACCTACACCTACGAAAACGGTAGCTTCCGCCTCAAGCAGTGGCCCACCACCTCCTCAACCTGGAGCGGTGCCAGCCACTCAGCCACCCAGGACCACAGCAAGGCCGAGTTTACCGCCTCCTCCCAAAACTGGTGAGAGACCCCATTTACCGGAGTGCTACGCTCCAATAAGGTCTGTGACAGCGCAGCCCAAACCGTATCCTTCTTATTTATCACAACACTCCCCCGTACCGGGACCTAAGGAGCTTTCATCTGGATCTACGAAATCCACCACTACAGATTCTACCGTTCCTACTTCGACGCATTCTACGAGCCTCCCTACATCTGCGCAGGCCTCTGCACGAGCGAGTCTGGAGCATCCTCCGGGTTACTGTCAAAACCCGTATGCCTCAGACTTGACACCCGACCAACGATTTGCAACGGAGCTACTGGAGGAAGAGAATCGATCTGACAGTCTTCCTTCGCTGGGCTACAACGACACTGCGAGACTAAGGGCCAACAGCGTCGTGGACGATGACGAGAGCGTGTGGAATGCAGCAAGAAAATGGGGAACGGAAGGCATAAACTGGGGAAAGGAAAAAGGGAAACAACTCGGTGATTTGCATGAACAGGTTTGGGGCAGCATTGGGCGTAAATGAGGCATTGGTCGTTAAACATCAGGTGATTTGAGCCCTTCAGCCTTTCTAGGCATTCGGCAGGCAATGACCCCAAGGTTTGCATAAAATGGGGGAGGTATGGCGGTTTCGCACGATTTGTCTTAGTGGGGACCTCGATGAGTCTACAGTGCTACAGTCTGCTCAGCGGCGCTGCGGTCAAACAACCCGCATATGTGCTCTGGCTTAGCTGGCGTCAGTACTTGCTTGTTTTAGCCACAGAGGTATGAAGCTATAGCTAATAGCCGGAACTACACAAATTCTTATATCATGCCATACTTTACGGAGTAGATCCAGCGATTTCTATATTCTTCGTACGGAATACTCATTAAGGGGTGCCCGGTGTAGGCTAGCCTCCGTTCGTACCTCGCTACGGATGCATAAGGTACCTTATGCATGAAGTATTCAGAGACTCGGTACGCGATTGTTGAGGTTATGAGCGCGTAGAATAAGTTTATAAGTTCCTCGGAGCCGTTAGAATAGTACCTACGTCATAATTCTAGCGGTCTCGACGACGATCCCTGTCCATCCGCAATTGTTCGAGGATTCCCCCACAACATCACGGCCGTGGGAGGCATGCCACCTTCTACTGCCCCGGACTGGTCCGCGATAGATGCTCAACAGTTTGCTGCTGCGGAGAGCATGTTGCAGCACTCTCGCTCGGCTCGAAGCAATTCCCGACTTCCCAATGGCTTCCTATTGCCCGACGTACAGAGATACTCCCACGACGCAATTCAGGGCCCGCCTCCCCCACATCCACTAACACCAGCGGCTTTCTCGAATTATCGGCATCCTTTTCAAACTAAAAGCGTGCAAGAACATGCGTCGAGCTTTGGCGCACCGTTCGAAGGGAAACTACCATCCCCTCTTGGTCTGCAGAGTAACCACAACCGACAGAAAAGGGATTCTTTCTCAGAGTTATCTCGAGGTAGGAGTTCCGATACTTCAGTGAGAAGTCACATGGGAAGTCTCCCAGACAGTGGATCGAACGCGCAGGATACTAGGAACGGCGGCGATATCGATGACTCTGAGCCTACAAGTCCTGTCAGCACCCGAGGATATAACAGACGTCACTTGGACAAGTCAGGGAACTGGATGCATCGCTCCGCCACTGATTTTGCGCGACAGCAAGAGATTAAAGACGAGTCGGACATAAAACCCTCGTGGAGCGAATTGAAGACTAAAGCAGGCAAAGAGCGCAAGAGGCTACCATTAGCGTGTATAGCCTGTCGACGGAAGAAGATAAGGTGCTCCGGAGAGAAACCTGCATGTAAGCATTGCATGCGCTCACGAATACCATGTGTCTACAAGGTCACCCAACGGAAAGCAGCACCCAGGACCGATTACATGGCTATGCTGGATAAGCGGCTCAAGAGGATGGAGGAGAGGATCATCAAAATCATCCCAAAAGATGAAAGGGCGGGGTCTTCCACAATTCCAAGGGCGATCATAAGACCTTTGCCAATAGCGCACCCCAGCAATGGGAAGAAAAGAGCTGCTGGAGAAGCCTTCGGATCGCCATTGGATGAATGGGCGGGATCAAAGGCCCGTCCAGCATCTGTCCAAGGTCAGGAAGGTGATGAAAGTAAAGTCAACACTGAGGGTGCAGAGTTCCTCCCGTCCGCAGAGATCCAAGACCATTTATCGGAGGTCTTCTTTGACCATTTATATGGGCAATCGTATCATCTTCTACACAAGCCAAGCTACATGAAGAAACTACGGTACAGAAACCATTCTTTGATCGATGCATGACGATTAGCTAAAAATTGGACAGAGCTGGTACGGTGCCTCCCGTCCTCATCCTTGCAGTATGTGCCATATCTGCCCGCTTTTCCACGCACCCTCAAGTCGCTGGGGAGCCTGCTTTTCTGCGAGGAGAGTGTTGGGCAGGCCCAGCACGAACTATTGCCCTGCGTCGGTATGATGAGCCAAATATTACGACTCTCACTGTTCTAGTACTACTTGGTCTTCATGAGTTCGGTACTTGCCAGGGTGGACGGAGCTGGATGTTTGCCGGTATGGCTACAAGAATGGCATACGCCCTACAGCTGCATCGCGAGTTGGATCATGACCCCCTGGGACGGAATCCGGAGAAGCCCTCCTCCGAGCTTAGTTTTACTGATCGGGAAATCAGAAGACGAACTATGTGGGCTTGTTTTCTTATGGACCGCTTCAATTCTTCGGGTACGGAACGACCAATGTTTGCCGATGAAGAGACCATAAAGATTCAGCTTCCAATCCGAGAATCCAACTTTCAGATGGAAATACCCGGTCCTACGGAGACCTTAGACGGTCGAGTTCCGAACCCATCAACGAGCGATAACGGGCAGCTGCTAGACCCAAGAGAGAATATGGGAGTCGCTGCATACATGGTCCGCATAGTCGCACTTTGGGGTCGAGTTATCAAGTACTTGAACATGGGTGGGAAGGAGCGCGACCCGTATCCTATTTGGGACTCGGAGTCTGGCTTCGCCAAGCTTCGACAAGAAGCGAATACTTTTAGGACATCATTGCCATCTAATCTTGATAATACCCCGGAGAATCTGAAGATTCACGCCGCCGAAAAGCTTGGTAACCAGTTCCTTTTCCTGCACATAGCCTCCTATCAAACGGTTCTATTCCTGAACCGCTTCGCTATACCTACCGCACCAGGTACACGAAACCCTAAAGACATGCCAGCATCTTTCCTCAACGAAGCTGGACCAGCGGCTGTCGATGCCGCCCAACAAATATCATCGCTGATCAGCGAAGCTTGGGATCATCACGCCGTCGCCCCATTTCTCGGTTATTGCGCTTTTCTTTCAAGTACGATAAATGTGTGGGCCATCTTTTCCCGTAAAGAGCCGAGGATAGCAGAATTGTCTAAAAAGCATCTTGCTACGAACGTTAAGTATTTGGGTAAAATGAAGAAGTATTGGGGCATGTTCCATTTCATGCTCGAAAACCTCAAAGATATCTATCGCCAGCACGCAGATGCATCGGCGAGAGGCTCGCGCGAGGCGACTGGTCAAGGTGACACAATCTTTCAATATGGGGACTGGTTTCAAAAATACCCTCATGGCGTTTCGGGTACAGATTATCAAGACCCTGTAGTCCGAATTAAGAGGGACCCGGACGAAGACGTGACTTTGAGTCATAACTACGATCTCCAAAGCGTGGAGGAGTTTTTTCATACGAAGTCCCCACCATCACGCACTAGAGATCTCAAAAAATCTGCAAAGACGGGTGCCAATACTCCCACTCGGTCTGATACTCTTCAACCTCCGACGCAGCAGCCAGATTGCTCGAAGGTCACAGCGCAGCAAGGCATGCTGCCTTTGCACGTGAATGACTCCCAGAGCGCTGTAGATCAATCACCTTTCGTGGCTCAGCAATCAACACAGCTCTATCCGCAACCCTGTGTCAACTCCTTTCCCCAAGCCTATGATCTGTTGCCCTTGTCGTCTCCCATCAACACCGGACTTCTGCCTCAACTAGATCGTTATCTCGTCTATGGCGCCTACGCAGGCCAAGACCCCACAGGATCGTCCTCAGCCTCTGTCCTGAGCGCTATGACCAACAGTCAGCAAGATGCTAGTAGCGCGCTGAGTGATCCCAGTAATCAAATGTGGGACAATTCCTTGGATCTCACGCCTCAGCGGCAGCAGCAGCAGCAGTTTTGGAATACAGGAGATTATATGGGCGATATGCAAACCAGTGCATGGTTTATGCCATTTAACTTGGATCCGCATCAAAAAACAGCAACAGAGATGTTTCCCGAAGGTTCAGAGGTTTTGGAGGCGCGAGCGGCTAGCGGATGGAAGTCATCAGACATCGGATGCCAACCATGCGGGCGTTTAAGTCAAGGGTTCGTATCGAGCGAAGCGCAAGAATAAGAAACTGTTCCATGTGCGGTTTAGGATCATATGGATATACCCGAAGGAAAGACATCTGGATTAAAGCATGGGATTGGAACTCCCGAACCTGATTCCAACAATAGCATGGACGATGCGATCATCTATCTTCCAAATGCTCAGAATTCTCGCATTGAAGGAGATCTCGGTGAAGAAATGAAAGGTAGCAGTCACCATTTCGTACAGCATATGGTTGAATGCCAAGTCTGGCTTGGGAATTAGATCCCAGGACCCGTCGCCGAAGCGTTGATCGAGGCCTGTGCCCACTATTGCCGATTATCCCCCTCAACGACATCTTTTAGACGCCAGCTGAGTGATGGCTGTGGATCCAAGCACTTGATCTACATTCTGAAAGTGAATGTTATGCCTTCCATGGTTGTTTGGTATGCTCGGGCCAGAATACCCCGCGAAGACTCAACCGTGACACACTCAGACAACCTCTTTGAATATTGGACTGTTCGCATGCATGAATGACATGATCGGGGCTTCCGCACAGATTGTCACAACGGAGATCATTCCACATCACTGAGGACGGCACCCTTCACCTGTGGTGCCCATCTCGAGAAAGAAGCGGTCTCGAAATAGAGAACTTCAACCTGTACCCCTGCCACCTTCAGCGTCTTCTCGGCCTCTCGCCTCCAGGTTGCAGACCTCCTAAGCAGTAAGTCACGATAAAGATGTGTAAGTTCCCTTTCCTTCGGCCCGTACCACAGTCTTAGTGAACTTTTCCACAGGCTTCCTCCGCATCAATACAGCAACAGCCCCCCTCACTCCCCCGGGCGCTGCGCCGACCCTCACAACTATCTACGATAAAGCCGACAGCATGCCTCCCCTCGAGTCCGCCTCTCCTCGCGAATCCCTCCCCAACGAATCCCCCGCCCCTACAGCGAAGCGGAACTCAAGACTGAAACGTCGCTTAGGTATGTCTGGTAAGCCGCTGGTCGCTGGTGCTGTAGTAGAGGGAACGGAAAAGGAGAAGAAGAGGGTTCAAGGAATTGCCGATAGCCTCGATTTGGGCGCCGATGTGAGAGCGGACCAAGGTCCCCCTACTTTGGACGCGCTGGAAAGCAGGGTTGAAAGGAGGAGAGGGACAGTCATTGGAGTTGCACAGCCGAATCGGGTTATTAGTGACGGGGACGGTAGGTTGGGAATTGAGGCAGGGAGGAGGGGGGTTGCATAGCGGGAGACGAAGATGTAGTGCCCGATGATAACATGACTCACTCGTTTATCGACCACATTGTTGGCAAGATGTGTTAGCCCCTGAGATTGCCTTGCGGTAAAGTGACGAAGACCACTGAGTGTGAACCAGGTACCTTTCTGAGCTCTCATCTCAACGTCCTTTCACACTTCTGAATGTCGCTGATCACCGAACAAGCCAGATGGAGAAGGTTAGATGTTACATGGGCTTAGCATTGGACAATACACCGAGTTGCGTTGAGTGTAGGTCTTCATATTGCAAGAAATTAGCATTTCTCGGTATCAAGCCTGCAAAGCAGTACGTTCGCAATTTGTTCGATACGACGACGACGCTGTCTCTGGTAGAATTTATTGCGTAAGTGAATTCGACAGGCGTTGGATCAAGTACGGTGTTGCGCCTCGTATAGGTACACGACCTCCAACCTACTTGTCTTTGGCAGCCCTTTTGTCAATTGATTGCCAGTACACGCCTTGACGCGAATTGGGTATGCTCGAGAATATGTTCCTACTGTCCAAATAACTAATGTTGGCGTCTGCCTCCCTATCCCCAGCTCAAGTGCTAATAAAAATCGGCAACATTCCAAGGCAACGGATCACTCTCCTTACTCACATCATGCACACCAGCCCGTCTACTCTTACGGTCCCTCACAATCCCATAAGCTGTCGTGTCGAGCATCACTGGAGCACAGACTTGCCCTTCGATCCACGCACAGGCCACACCAAGGCGGGATAAACCACATATGCTCTATCCCACTAACGTTAGGATACCCCCGTGAAAATAGCAGATCTCGATGGGCCGAAGACACCTGGTTCTAGACTTGGCATTCATCTGACTGAACTTCCGACCATCAGTCGGCTCGAACCTGGCCACTTCGTCGTCGGTCTTCGTTGAATGTTTCCAACATGGCTAGAAGAACACCGGGGTTCTATCGCTGCATGGCATTCTTCACAGCATGGAGGTGTCAGTCTGAAGGAATGCCTGACCCGGATCACCTCTATAGCAGCAACAGCAGCCAGATCGACGAAGGCATCGCTCGATGGGGGTGCGCACCAAATCAACACCAACTTGACGTTAGCCATAGGCACGATGACCGATCCATGAGACCTGCATCTCGGATATCTTGGCAATACAAGGGAGTGGAGGTTCTCGATGACAACGTCTTCATAGCCATCATAAACGCTCAGGCCTCCGTTGCGCCGCACATCAGAGCGTACGAGTGTGACCAGGTCATCGCACAAAGTGTATCGACCAAGACTATGCTCCACATCACACAGTTCAACGGCCTCAGAGCGTTGGCTCCGATGGGTAATGTCATCTTAGCCAATTCCAAATATGCCAGGATGAGCTTTGTGTTCAAAGATTGTGGCGTGGATATTGGGAAGGATGTGTTGTATCGCACAAGGCCTCTCCCTTTGGGCTAGGGTGATGGGCATGATTTCCAGGTGACTCTGTCTATTACCAACTTTCTGGTGAGCTGCTATTGTAGTAAGTTGGACTATCCCAACCTGCCCAACGAGTCGAGCTTCATGACAGCCGGCTTACCAGATAATGCCGAGAATACCAAGTCAAAGGAGCTAATTGATGACATCACTAGGGATGCGATTGATTCTTTGGGGCAAAGCCAATATAATACGGGGCCTTATTTGAAAATTGGTCCGTCTGGTCCAAGGATGACCTTGAATGGTAGTGTTGGCGGTAAGAGCGGCTACGACTGCGTCTGACTTTGCAGATTTTCCCATGGACAAACGCTGACATGCTTATCATGATTTACAACCCAAGAATAACACTCTTCAGCAAGTGGTATCGACTCGGACGACTCGATGACACGTTCTTTGAATCAAGCACATATGACATCTTCGCGCCAAACTTTACTCTTGAACACAAACCCAACTTTCATTGAGTAGATTCTGTCGTTCATAACCCCTCTACCAACACACTTGAACTACTTTTCAAATCTGTCCGACTTTATTGGAAGCCATTTCTTGATTGTGCCAAATATCTGGTGTTTCGAACTCTAGATCCGTTCGAGAAGTCGACCTCACCGCAATTCATCCATTCATCTCATGCCTAGTATGGAGGAGAGGATCCAGTACGCCGGCTACGATGCCGTCAGTGCATATTACATCCTGCCCCGTCCGAGGGAAGAAGCTCAACATGTGCCAATAAAACCACCTCACATTCCCTACGTCTTTCCTCATCTACGGAGACTCAGACCAAGTAGGCTTTCTCTCACTCCTACCCGCTAGACTCGTGCACCCGAGACTAACGGAGTGTGTTAGAACAGGAAAGCTCTTTCAGATTTTTAGATCTTTCTGGCGAGATTCGAAATGATATATACCGCTATGCGTTGACGGCGAGTCACAACAATCCACAGAAACACGTATGGTCAGGTTTGGATCCACATGAAGGCCAGACATACATATTAGCGACGGGTCTACTTCGCGTTAATCGGCAAGTCTACCGCGAAGCCTCAAGCATCTTCTACGGCGAGAATGGCTTTGTCCTCGTGCGATACCCCCACAACGATGGCCTCCATGACGACGCCCTCGCCCTACTCCTGGAGCGAAGCGTCCCTGCAATAGCCCTGACACGCAAGGTCTCCGAATGCAACCGGACGATTATGATCTACCAATTTGGTGAATGTGAGATCGAGCCCTCCAACTACCTCGGGGTGAATATTGTTCTCGCTGCGAAAGATTTCGAGTTGTTTGTTCTGATTGCCCTCGAGATGTCATTATCTGAGCTACTACCACTAGGCATCAAATATGCTGTACGGAGGACCGACGGCTTATATGCTTCGTTCCAGGCTATCATGAAGGCGTTCTCAATGGGCTGGGACGTCTTTGCGGGCCTGACGATGGCGTTGACGGACAATGTGATCGGGCAACATCACCGGCACCTACGGCGTGGCCCGCATTTCAGGGATTTCGAGAGGATCGTTTGCAAGTTTTTGTCCGAAAGAGTGGAGTGCAAGGTTGCGGATGGAAGTTATGCATCGGCCGTTTTCTACTACCAAAAAATGGAAGAGTTTTGGGTCCGAGTGCTTAATAAAGATGGAATCCGGCACTGGCATCATGCCATACACGTCATCGAATGGAAACAAAGGCACGCCGAGGCCTTACGAAAGGCGGGGAACGACAGAAAGGCATATGAAGTGATCAAGTCTGCGATCGCCATGTGGAACGAAGAGTTTGTCCCCGGAATGACTCCAGGGTTTCTTTCCGAACTGTGTTGCCAGCGAGCGCGGCTTGACGAAGTCGATGGATCACTGTCCAGAATGCGTGATGCGAAGTTTTGGTTTGAAGAGGCATTGTGTGTCGATCCAACCAATACTGCCCTGAGCGAGGACATCGAACGTGTCGATATGGAAATTTACGTACTCGATGACTCGAATTGGTGAGACCAACATTCAGGCATGGTCGAGTGGCCTATTCCTGTGGTAGACGGCAGGGTGGGACTGTCCAAGTGCAAGGTTACACTGTAGTCCTCGGCCCTGTTCGGAGTTCGTTCCATTGCAGATTACCAAGCGACTCTTCTCACTCATCCAACGGACATCAAAATCCGATATTCAGCAAAGAACTGTGACAGTGAACATTTCCATTGCGGCACTGGACTGCAGCTCCTTCTGGACCCCATTTAGCTACCGACTATCGAACGACTCCTCTCTCGTCTCGTGGACCGCATTCGAATTGGAGGGATGAAATCGCGAAAGATGGTTATTTCTATTTTAGTACTGGTCCTCCTTCCTGCCCGGGTCCAATCAGTCGCAGTTTACCAAAGCACTCTTCTCTCATCTAAAGGACATCGACTTTCCATAGACAGGATTGGACTATGGATGTGGATGTTTCCATTTGCGATTCCTTCTAAACTCCATTCGATTGCAGATTACCAAGCGACTCTTCTCTTCCATCCAACGGACATCAAAATCCGGTATTCAGGAAAGCACTGTGGCAATGGATACGTCCGTTGCGGCACCGGTCCTCGTCCCCTTCCAGACCCCATCCAACCGTAGGCTCCAAAGGGCCCTCCTTCATATAATAAAAAATTGCCTTTCGACAGACAGGATGGGACATGTGAAAGTGTTGCTTCCATTCGCGGTCCCTTCCAGCCTTCATTAATTCGATGAAGGGTTTTCAAGGACCGCTTCCCCCATCTCATCGACAGCGAATTTTCTCTTTCTTTGGCGCTATCTCTCTGCCCTGTCACGAATCACGAGACTAAGTATGTAGTTCCTGGTTTGAACCTTCATCCCCGTGCACATCACGGAATGACGGAATGGATGAATAGGTATACAAACCGCTTTTAATTCTAGAGGCACCCAGCAGCGTCAGTAATAGTTCCTCACAAAGGTCTGTGAAGAAATCCGACACGGTCGAAAAAGTAACGAGCTAGGGAAATGCGATCATCTTCACGAATGGAATAATATACATGACAAGCAGCCGCTTCCCATTCAGATCCAGAAACGTAGACACATTCGAAGATTCCATAACCTAGGTATATCTCCCAAAGCACGATGCGCTAAACCGCTACCTACCTAAACACCACCCCCAAAGAACAAAATCCCCTCCCTACCCCCTCCCCCTCCCCCTCTTCCCCCCAAAATGCCCATCCAGCGTCCCCTGCCCCACGCCCTTCCTCTTCTTCTTCCCCCCCACCCCCTCCCCAACAAAATCTCCATCCCCACCCCTACCCTCCCCCCCCACCTCCCCCGCCTCCCCCTCATCCTCATCCACCCCCAACTCCCCACTCGCCTCCTCCCCCTTCTTGATCCTCTTCCTCTTCCCCCCCCTCCCCGCATCCTCATCCCCCACCCTCTTCCCCTCCGTAGGACCCTCCCCCTCATCCGGAAACAGCCCCCGCCAAGTGCCATCCTTGACCTTCGGATCATCGCCATAGAGATGGACATGATATGCAGATTTCATACCATCGATGCAGATGGTGCGGCGGGCGTCGAAATCAAACATCGGTTTCGGATAGGTCTTCGTTCCTCCCTCCATCTCTACTTCATTTTCAGACACCCCATCGCCTTTAATCAAACACCCCGCCTTCCTCTGATCCGCCACCGGCGCCTTCCACGGCTCATAAATATACTTGTCCGGAAAACTCTTCAACTCAGGACAGTAACGCCTTACAAACGCCCCCTTCGGATCCGTCTTCTTCGGAAACGCCACGGGCGAATAACAACGGTAGAACTGCGAGTAAAAGGCCGTGCACGACAGCCACTGCCAGTTGCCCGCATTGCACGCGACCTCGTGATCGATGAGCCACTCCTCGAAAACCTCGGCGCCGCGCTCCCAATCGATGTAGCAGCCGCCGCGCGTGAGGAAGCAGGCCACGGCGTGTCGGCCCAGGTGGTGGATCCAGCCTTCCTGCCGCAGCTGGCGCATCAGGGCGTCGATCCAGGGGAAGCCGGTGCGGCCCTGCTTGTAGCGCTGGAACCAGGTTTCGGCTTCGGGAGCGTCGACGTGGTGATCGCCCGTGATGAGGCCGGTGGCCGGGTCGATTTTGGAGGGGAGGTGCCAGGGTATGAATCGTACGGCGGGGTTGCCGTGGGTTTGGGCGAAGGAGTAGCCGAGGGCGGCTTGGGCGCCAAAATACATGTCGCGGAAGAGGAGTTGGCCGATGAGGTTTGTGGGGATGGTGCTTTGTTTGGCTTTGGGGTAGGTGCTCAGGACGTCCATGACGCGCCAATAGAAGAGGCGGACGCTCAGGGAGCCGAAGTGATGGTGGGGGGAGAGGAGGGTGGTGGATTGCGGGGAGAACGCTGTGGGTGCCGTGGCCGGTTTGGAGAATGTGGCTGTGTATTCGGTGTTGGCGATGATTTCGTCGAGGGCTTTGAGAGCGATTGTTTCGCCGCCTCGATGCGGGGTTGTGGCTGGTTTGAGACCCAGTTCCAGCAGGGTGGGGACGGCGAAGTCGCCATTGGGGCCGGCGAGGTGGTTGTATGAAGTTTCGTGGGAGTCGCGCTGTATGTCGTTGATATCGGGCGTGGGGGACGGCTGGTCGTGCCCGAAATCAAGGGGAGTGTTGCCAGGATCGGGGAGGGATTCTGGAGGCGGTAAGGGTTTTGCGACTGCTCCGAGCTTTTCTGCCGCACGCTGGACCTGGGTGATACTCATGGTCGGTTTTTTCCCGTTCGCTTCTACTAGCTTGTCTGGATCGTACAATGTCCTTCCCATTCTGGTAATGACCTCTACACCCGCCTCCTTTGCCTGCTTCATGACATCCTCATCCCTGTCTCTCGCGTATGCGTCTGTGTCCTTCTCGAATACCAGATGCGTAATCTTCCACGCCTTGAACAATTTCACCAGAATCGTCTGTGGAGCTTCTCGAACGACAAACAGCTTTGACTTCTTATTCAGTCTTGTGATGGAAGCCGAGAGATCAGATTGGCAGTCGAGTCTGTAAAAAGCGCAAGTACATTAGCCAATAACTTCGCCATGAGACAGCAAGTGGGAAAGTCTTACAGATACTGCCATCGGTTGGGACCGACTCTGGCGCGGTAGACATAATGTGGATCCCAGCACCAGATAGGGTAGAGACATTCGGGCTTCAGGTCCAACGCTGCTTTGAGCGCAGGCGAGTCATGTAATCGCAGGTCGGTCCGGAACCAGTAGAGAACTCTAGGTGCGACAGGAGCCATCGCTGAGATGTAGTATCGGCCAAAGATCGATGCTACCGTGACTGTTGCGCGACGAGTGAGACTTGAGAAGAAGAAAGCTGTGGGAAGAAGCAGGCCACAGAATGGATAAAACCGTGTAGCTGCTCGTATGAATCAGAGCAACTTGTCCCGCACAGATAGTCTCAGTTAGATTGTAGGGCGTGGGCAGTCCAACAGGATGGGATCGTAAAGCGCAGTGTTTCATTCCTCTTTCGTTCCTGCATCTATCTCGAAGGTGATGATGAATTCAATCTCGGAGATCGGGATCTATGCGTTAGTGCCCGTCTTGGCAAGATCCACAAGATCTCACAAGATCTCATCCACCAAGCAGCGCAAGATAAGTCATGATGCTAGCTTTGCACTGGCTCAGCCCCATCTCAACACCGGTTCGTACTTTAACACCGTATATGCAAGATGCTTGTCTCGTCCGTATCTTGCACAGATGGAAAGTTAAGATAGCCATCCGCATGGGGCGCAATAGTGCAGCACCTACCGAGGTATACCTAGTCGTTCCCTGGCAGCCTAGGAATCAAACAACGTTTTTCCTATCCGTGATGGTTTCCGCGTCTCACTATGTAGTGTATAGGAGTCCATACTTGGTATACGAGGTATGTCTTTGGGGCGATCAGTCTATTAAGCATGTCCACAACATGCCGGCACAGGCCATCAGGCGATCGAGCGTCTGTGCTGCTTTCGTAAACTAGAAAACCTGTTGGTGCGAATGTTGGCGGCATCCGGCCTCACTGGTTCCATGCTGAGTGCGTATTCATTCGAGTCGTAATCCTCCCAGAGACCTGAGCATCGTCTCTGCTGCTTTGGTCGTCGATGTGCCGGTCAAGTCAGTATCACCTGTTGTGTTTCTTGATATCTTCTTTATCTGGGTTGGCATCAAAGACTAGGTGAAAATGTGCAATCTTCGGGCCAGGCTTACTCAGACTTCACATCATAAATGACAGCATATGGAGGTCTTCGGCCGAGTCTGGATCGAAACACCTCCATTTTCTGACAGCATGTTTCAGCCGTTCAATATCAAATAACCGGTTCCCACATAACGTCTCTGCATGGTTCCTGATCACATCGGATTAAGTGAGATTTCCGTTCTATCAGCCGCTAGAATCAAAGGTGACCATGGATGGCATGATCAATCACTCCGATGCCCTCGGTAGTGCACAAGCTGGAAAATGGATCTTGTAGTTGCAGCTGTCATACCCGCGTGGTCTCGGGGGAATTATGATAGGCATTTTCACCCGGGTAGATGCTTCGATATTTTCCGACATTCTCAGCCTCGAATGTAACATGGAGAGTGCTCTGGGAATGCACCTCAACTTCAGTCCACTTGGTAGCTGAGACTCGTATACGTGAGTTCCTGTAATTAGCTTTGTAGAGTGATTAGCCGGGACGAGGTTTTCCGAATCCAGAGTTGATATTGTCTGTGGGTAGCCGCTGCCTTGAAAGTTCCACTGAAGCTGGTGGAAGAGTCAATATAAGGGGAGTCGCCAACCCTCTCAGAGGTATTCGATCTTCAAGTACGCTCTGGTCGTTACCCCTGATTGAAACATAGCTTGAAGCACGCATTCCCGACAGGTGCTTTCACAATGCACGCCCACTTCATCACCATAATCGTCACCTTCTGCATTACACTCATCCGTGCAGCTACCATAGCCCAAATCGCCACTGACAACGAGGTATTGACCAAACTTGCCATTACTGTCGATGCCGCGGTTGTGGAGATCACAGTCAAAAGCGGTATACATGCAGCCCAGGTATGCCTACCTTGCCATTCAGCATGCATCTTGATCCCCAGAACAGTTCCATCGCTTCCACAAGGGCTGACAAACCATACCAGCAAATTCCCCACGACCTGTATAGTCTCACCAAGGCGCTAGCCATGACGGGTTATAACGACACATGCAATGGCACCCAAACGACTTCAGACCCAGATCTTGAAGACGTCGTGACTCAGTCTTACGGCCTGTTCACCAACACAATTGAAGAGCTGATGTTCGATCTTTCCGATAAGGAGTCGACCTTAGCATGTTATAACCAGCGAGACGTCACCTACAAACAGATCTTATATTTCAACAGCACATTCGTGGTAAGCTAGTTCCAATACTCCGCCTTGTCATGAGACTCTCATCCCATTGGCCATATGTAACATGGCTCTTACACTCGTCACAGAAGTATTCCACGCTCATGCAAGGAGTCGTTGGCGACGTACTGCACCAAAATTGGACCAGAAAAGCCACAGCGAATGCGATGATTGGTATTGTGAATGCGACGGGTAAATATGCGCCAGGTCGGGTGGCTTTGCTTCTTGAAGCATGAGAATCAAAGGCACGATGGCCAGGCGGACAGCAGGACGTGAACCATTACTGAACATGAGATTGGTCGGATTGTAAATCATGATCAATAGTAGTCTTTCTCGAGGATTAGCTTCAGATCCACATTACGACCTAATGTCCGAGCCTGTTCCCGGATTTTTTGGATTGCTGGCCACCAAAAATCGGCGTCAACGGCTGTACTCTTCTCATCTACATGCATGGTGATGGTTTTAAACGTCCAGGGTTGTTGCGCCTCTACCACTAGCCATTTTACTAGCACGCCAATGAGCATACTGGTAAACAGACTTGGCCAATAGAGCTTGAAGTTCTGTAATTTTGGCGGTAGCAATTCGTTTAGGTCAGCCATAAAGATCTCGCCATTGTCATTTCCCATAAAGCCAGACACTTGCATCGACAGAGCCTTTAGGTTGTGAAAGTGTCGCAGACTGCCGATGGTCCAGCCATCGCTTTTCCTCTCGCTGGTAATATCTTTACCTGCTACGTAGACTGTGAGACTCCGCAATGTGCCACTCAACGGCGACAGGGCCTGAGCCAATGGGGCGAAAGAAAAGCTTTCCGGCCAATGCTGACCGTTCTTGCCGCGATATTCGAAGTGCAGATGAGTGAGATAGGGCAGAAAAGAGAGAATCTTGCAAAAGGCAATTTGTAATTCATTCCCTTCGTTGTCGGCTTCAATTTTGATTGTGAGCGCATGAATGCGGTGCGGAAAGACACCATGGCTTTGATAGCGCGACGAAAGTTTGTTGGTAAGACGCACGAAATTTGAGCACGGTGGTCCTGGAGCGAGGGCTTGAAGGGTTTTGGGGCTCGGAGCTCGGTGCTTGCTGACTCGGGTTTTTGGAGTTCGTGGGCTAGGATATTCTGCGGAGTCGAATATGATGTGTTGGTATACAAATGGTATGATCCTTTCGCAAGACTGCTTGTTGAGAAGAGCGAAGTGGAGCTTGTCCGAGGGTTTCGTAATGTGATTGACGATCGTGACGAGTAGCTCGTTCGAGAGGTCGAGAAGTCCAGTCATTGTGGTGAGATGTGCAGTTTGATGTACTAGAAAATTTGACCTTACCATGGTTGATTGGCTGTCCTATGACGCCAAGGCTTATATCACGTGATCAATAGAATATACCTTGTCTTCGCCTTTGTACCTCCTCATTCCATTACATTATCATAACAACACAAACAAATAATAGAGAGATCCCTCCAGCTTCTTACAGATCCAGCCATATACTCGTCCACATCGGAGATACTCATCCTTGCGCCGTGTCCCATATCATCATGATGGGTCTTAGGATAGCGGGTAGGTGCGCTTCGTTGTCTGGGAAGAACTGTACGGAGGATTTCTAGGGTTAATGCTATATCATTTTACTCGGTACGGAGTAGTCACAGTATGTTAGCCCGTATTCTAAATATATGTGGAGTCAGAATCATCGCAACTCCTGTCTCTAGTAACGTTGATAGGAAAGGAAGTGCTCGAAACGCATCGAATGAACATGGAGGCTAAATTTTACAGCGCCATACCCCATTTCACATCGTAGATACATCCCATATTTACAGTCATAATCATGCCTTCATCCCTCAACCAATCTCACTTCATCGCCTCCAGCCCCTCCTGCTTTTCTCCGCCAAGAATGGTAGCCTCCTTCCCCTTCTCCGGCGTACCCTTTCCCCTCAAACTCGAACTTCGACTCCGATTCCCGTCGAGTTCCGACTTCACCTCCTTCAGCAATTTCTTTCCCTCCTCAATTTTCCCCAGCCTCACAACAAGGGAGGTGTTTTCACGCTGCAAGGCGCCCACCTGGTCTTGCAGGATATCGCGCTCTTTACTCACAACTTCCAGTTCCTGCTTCATGTCATCTCTTTCTCTCGTCAGACGGCTTTTCTCGTCCTTATCTTCGGCTTTCTTTTTCTGTTCTGCGAGCTTAGCGGCTTCCTTTTGGCGTTTAGCTTCCAGCTTCGCAATCTCTTTCTTGTACCTTTCCTCTTGCTTCTGCACCTCTTTCTGGTGCTTTTCTTCGGCTTTCTTGATAGCCGCTTCTTCCTTCGAGGTAAGTTCCTCCTTATCCTTCGCCTGCTTCTCGCGCGCTTTGGTCAGCTTTTCATTGAGTTGGCGTTTCCGATCGTGAAGTTTCGCTAATTCTTTATCACGTGGAGACATCCCTGCGGTATCTTTTGAGTGTGAGGATCTTGAATTTGAGGTTGTGGATTTGGTTGATAGCGTTTCATCTTGGCCGTCGAAGTGATCTTCGGCGCTGGCGAAGGAGATTATGCTGGAGGCAGAGCTTGCTGTTGGGGAGGGAGACGCGTCGTTGGTGCCTTTGGTATCACTGGGTAGAATGGATGCTGTGAAATTAGATTCCGATAGGCCAGCAGTACTAGAGGTCATTGATGACGCTTGTTGGTGGCGAGGTAGACGGTCGATCACTGCTTGCGGTGCATAAGTCCTGAGGCCAGCATATGACGCACCAACTACAGACGAAAATAGGCCTCCATGCTGTGGTTCTTGATTTGTATGTAGTGATGTCTCCAGACTTGCTGACTTTGGAGCTACAGTCGCAGAGGATTCCCCAACCTCGAGTGAGCCGTCTGTTCCCGCTAGGTGGCTGTTGGTCTCACAAGCTTCGAGCTGCTTTTGCTTCTTATCTTTGATATGCTCCATGCCCCCCTCTGCCAAAGCCTCCGCGTCATCCTCTGGATGCTCCTTCTTACAAGCCCAATCTAGGAATTTGCTGGCGTCCGCTACGATACTGCCCGGTGTACCTCGCTCGACCATGAAGCGTGGTACGCTCCCACCTGGATCGCTTCGAGTGATCATGATCCATTCTACTGGATTGGTGTCTTCGTCGTCTTGAGCCTGTTGGTCGTCCATCCCTTCGCCCTTCGCACTGGAGCCTCTCGGTTGAGTAAAAGATATCGTCTTCCCTCGTTTTCGGCCTTCGCGCACGATGTCTTCTGCTGCACCTGCTGATAGATTGTCCCCATTTTGTAAGTGCGCCCCATCCCCACTCCCTACCTGAGCCGCTTTTCGTAGTATCGCTTTCTCCTCAAGCGATCTATCTCTGGTGTGGGCACTTCTTGGTAGATCTGTCATAGACGATGACATCTTCTTAGGCTTTCTAGGTATTTCTCGTATGAACTCGACGGACTCATATTGTCCTCTTATAAAACCATCCCTGGGCGGGCAATCTGGATGTATGCAAGGTCTCGAGATAACCATAAAATGACGCGGGGTTTCGCTAAACCTTGAAGATTGAGGTTGTGTACCAGCTGATGTTGGAGGAGAAGGTCTTTCGGGCGCAGGTTCGGTCAACGCAGTGGAGGATGTAAGCAGTAGAGTGACGAAGTCTCTCGGCGTAGTTGGACCTGGAAACTGTGCAGATAGATGATATACTGCCAAAGAGTCAATCATTAGTTCGCCTACACAGGCTCCACCTCACTGATACATACCCTCAACAACGCCCACCCCATTAACCTCCCTCCTCTCCACTCTCCTTTCACCTCCAATCCCACGAATATTCCCCTCACCTGGCCCACCCTGTACCTCCAGAGTCTCCGGAAACTCCTTCTGCAGCCCGAGCTTCCATTTCCTAAACCCCAGCCCCTCGTGCACGCTCCGTCTCGCAAACCAAGCCCCGTTCCCATCCTTACCGGAACACTTGTAAACAGCCATCCCCAACGGATTGTCCTTAGCATTCAGCTTAATCGGCTTGCCCCATTCTTTTTGTAGCCCTACGTTTGAGGGATCCAGAGGCTCTGAGCGAGCAGAGGAGGACGATATTTCGGACACATTGGAGGCAGTGGATGCTGAAGTGGAGGAACGCGGGCGGCCTGCGACGAGAGGGTCTGTCGGTGGCGGGAGTGGGACGGAGTCAATTATTGTATGCGCCTTTCGGAAGGCTGTTTGGAGATAAATTATAGCGTCTGATTCGGGAGTTGGGACTGAGGAGAAGGGAGTGGGACTGAGGGATTCCAGCGCTTGGTGAAGGGCGGCCATCTTGAGACTTTGTTGCTGTAGGTGGAGAGGGTTGCTAGATTGCTAGAGGATGCATGCGAGAAGTACGATGGTTATGCTGAGGTTCCAAGTGCAATCATGGGAGGGACACGTGTAACGCACTGTTCGGACAGCATGGGACAATCAGGAGAAAATTATGAACTTCATGGCCTCTTCATAGAGGAATCATGAAATAGTATGTCATGGCACCATTCATACATAGATGTTGACTATGCGTCCTACAACAATTACCTCAGTTAACATTCACGGAGCGCAAAACCCTCCGAGTCGGGTTGAAACATGGATGCGGGGAGTTTCATGGTCCTCGTTCCGCTTGACCCTGTCGCCTAAACTGCAGAGATTGATCAATGTAGCCTGTGTGATAATGGTTTGTATTTCACATCTTGAATACATTTGTACAGAGTCCAGCTCAGTAGATATTGCCTAGCATCCGTTTCCGCCCATTCAATGGGCAGCTTCCCGAAACACAGTTCCAGGCATAGGAGATGACCCTATCAACACCACGCATTGCCAGCTCCACCAGTCCAAGCTCCAGTGTCCACAAAGAAGACCACCGGTCTTCCCTCGACGTCTGCCACGGACATTCGTCGATGCGTGACCCACCTTCACTCTTCTGCTGTCTGCCGGCAACGCTCGCAACATCCCAGATGCCGCCCCTTCCTATTAGGTTGTGTCGTCGTCTGCCACCACGCCAGCCAGTACACAGTACCGGAAGTGAACAGAAACAAGGGTGCGACCGCTCTTGGGACGGGGCATGCCCCAGACCTCCCTCAAGCCGGTACGCTCCCTATGAGACGACGAATTAAATAACAAATACAGAGAGGTCGGAAACCTTAAGACGTATTCCACCCAGTCTCTTGCCGTGAGGCCATCGATCTTGTATAAATGCTGGATTTTTCAAACCTCCCAAAATATTTTCGACCGTGAAGAAGCGAAGGTAGTGGGATCGGGTCCGGCCGATGTCGTATCCATGCTGAAAGTTCAGAAAAATCAACGCTCGCTAAAACATGCAGGACAAACAAAAATAGCAAATATGATTCGGCTCTGGTCCGCGTCGACGAAGTCTGTTGTAATGCCTGCAGGTGAGGAGAACGCGTGTTCCGAGTCGTAGAATTCATAGCAAGTCGATCCCTCCTGCCATAATACGATCTGCGCAATGTCTCACTGTAGCTGCTGTAGATATGGCCGCCACCTGAAAGATAGTTTACATTGCGTAGGGGATGGGCGCGAAGTTCTGGTAGCTATCCCAGCCGAAGCCACCGAAGCCACCGAAGCCAGCATTAATGCCACACGTTGGCGACATCAGCGTACTTGGTAGAGGTAGCTGAGAGGTCTGAGCCGATGTGACGGGAAGGCTGTAATACTGTGGTGGGCTCGGGCTTCCAGTGTATGGATCGCTGTAAGATGAGGTTGATGGTGAGTTCATTCCGGGCATTTCGTCCAAGAACAAGCCTCCATCCATGCCTACATCCATCCCCGCACCCATACCGACATCCATGCTCGTCCACATGTTGGAATTGGAGTCTGCCGATGTGTAGACGGCGTTTGACGGAGCATATCTGAATGTCTCTGGAGCTGTTGAGTATGACGACGGAAGCGTTGGTTGCCACCAATTCTCGGCACCTGTCGAGCTGGGAAGGACTGGAGTTGGATGGACCACATCGACAGGCCGCGGTGGTGGCGGGAGCAGCGGGAGGAACAAGCCCATGATGGCGGTCTTGACCTCTTCGCTTCTCCCACAGAGCAGCTCGCCGGCACCGTCCTCCTCTAGTCCTTCCAAAGCCATGGCACTCGTGCGATAGACGTACTTGTTCGCGGCCTGAACGAAGTCTTCTTGCAGTTTCTTAAGCTGGACTTCTTTCTCGGACCAATTCCATGTGCTGGCCGAGGTATCCTTCGAGTGGACCTCTTTGTGATACTCTACCAGAGCCTCTATCGTTTCCGGAGTGAGCTTGAATGCGACCTCATTCTGTGAAACCATATCGACATGAACGATGTATGCCTCAACAGGAACCATCTTATAGTTGAAGACGGCTTCAATTAATGGATTTGAGTCCTTGATAAGTTCTGAGTCTGGAGCTTTTGGGAGCATGATGGAGCACAGAGTCCATATCGCTGATGGAGATGAGAGCGTCTCTGTTAAGCACCGAAAGTGTTGTGGTACACTGTTCAGCGGCCTCTTGATGCGGTTTATCCTCTTCAACGTAGCAGTCAACCAGGGATCTACCTTGGTATTGAGCACTATGTTAGGGGCCGTCCGGGTCGCAAACGCAGCAGCGGAGGCGGGAAGAAGTTGAGCAGGCATTTCGGCAATGGTATGGATAGCAGTGTTGTATGCGATAGGACGTAGAGCGGGTTGAGTAGGTTGAGAGAGGAAGGGTACAGTCAGGTCATGAAATTGAAAACAGGGAGGAATTAATCGGCGGTCCCAAGACAAGGGAAATAGTGTGCACGCCTTAGGTAAAGAGGAAGGAAAATTATAGATAAAAGAGATCGGTGGTGGCACCGAGAGAAGGGTGAGGAAGAAGGGTATGAGTAAGTGGGGGAACGTAGGATATTATATTTGGCGGAGCGATTCAAAGTGGTAAGCGCAGCCAAAATCACCAGAGACATACTCCGTAAGACTTAGCCATATGCACGTTTCAAGTAGAACTTATGCAGCTTGTGCGCGCAGCCAAAGCCAAAAGACCTGTTTTGCAAGAGACGATTGCGTTAGTTGCGCGCGCTGCCTTCGCCCTTGTGCTCGCCTCGGCAAGAAGGCCGCGCCAGGCTAGACCTTCACAGCCCCAGTGCCCCAGTAGAACTCCGGCGCGATGAGTCCGTATGCAACTAGAAACAATGGCTGTTCCGTGCTAAGCTGGGAATACATCATATTCGCCTCCTCAATGATCGACCATTGATGGGATGCACTGTGGTTCGTGATTATGGAGATTGGAAGTAGATGGTCGCATCTCCCCTCCAAATTGCGTTTGCGATAAGAGACTGACGGCGACAACTTAGCAAAAGTCACATGTAACTTACTCTCAAGAACATAAATAGAACCTTGCGTATTGATGATCCTTCCTAGGCATCCTGGCCTGAAATTGTTGCGTCCGGCCTCCGGGTAGATCCTGCGGCGGAGTGGCCATCACGCCTGGTGCAGGAAGCGCGGGCTCTTCCATTGTACATTACTGGGTTGATGCGTGTCTTGCATATACATTGCAGATACGTGGACCACCATTTGAGTCTGCGTCATATATCGCCTCTATTCAAAACGTATGGGAAGACCTCCTGTCACGAGGTGGATGCCGGCGGCAGCAGCAGACCAAGTGTGGGGGAGTCCGCTAGACCGAATCTTATGGCCAGTAGGACTATTATCATCTTGTTTCCAGCTCCACGTGAAAGGTACCAGCGGCCTTGATACTCCTTTGAGAAAGGCGGACCACGATGCAGCTTGGAAGGGAAGCAACGCGCGAGGCCCTCGAGCTGTCAAATTTCGATGTTGGGATGGTGGGATGGAATCCAAGCCAGTCGATGACCTCTGTTGAGAGGCAAGTCGATGGTGTGTCTGTGCTTGGGCCATGATTTTGAGGGGATTCGCTGACGACGTTGCGGACTTGCGGTTGAAAGGTGAGCTTGATGTTCATATCCCTGCTGTAGATACTGATTGGCTCAGCCATTTGCGCTAGCTACTTAAAGTGTAGTTTCTACATTTCTACTTTCCTTGAAGTCTTCTTTCTTCATGATATGGTCCCCAAATAACAAGTTCATTCATCTTACGTGGTTCCCCTCATTGCACACAACTTGTGTACAATGAGTCGTCCGAGGTCCTACTGGTGGCGGTGAAGCTAAGGTCGGCGTGGCTGATGGCTGTGCTGCGGAAGATCGGCCATTAGCTGGTCGTTCTAAATAAAGAGGCCCGGAAACAGTCGTCGCATGATGCGTCATGCAAAGCAGCGCTGTACCGATGCGGCCGCTGTAATATCATGGTTGAAGCGCCGATGTCGCCGATGAGACAAAATCACCTTGATATACTTAACCTCTGACGCAGCGTAAATAGCATAGAATAGCTTCAGATCCACCTTTTCTTGATATCTTCGACATCCGAAGCTACTCGTCGATCTTCAAGCTATCGCCGTGACTAGCCGCCACGTTTGGTCACGAGGTTTAGATCCAGAAGGTACGGTGTATCGTCAATGACGTTTGGAGATGCTTCAACAATGCTAAAACATACCATGAATCCGATGCAGCTTTGGTGGATGTTTCAGACGTCGAACAACGCGATGCACATAAGACTCATGCGTGCATAATGGACTGTTGTTCGACGCCACAAGATATGACTCACAAAGGTAGCGTGTCGAAGAAAAACGCGAACACGCCCATACCTTGTGGTGGAATCGATGCCCGTCGCAAGATCGCGCCTTCACAGTACTCCACAGCTCTTTCTTGGATATAACTCACGCGTCGACCTCTCGCCTAGTACACGCCAGGCAGGATCCTCCATGGAACCTTCTTGCGGTATACCTCCCAGTCTTTGCCGTATTTTCTCATACATTTCTCTTCGTCCCTCATCTCTCGATGTATGAGCAAGATTGCAAAGTACAGGACGTAAAAGTACGTAAACACCATTCCCCAACCTCTGGCGTCGCCCTGCTCGATCTGAGGGCCTCCGGGTGTCCCACCAAATATTCCACCATCAGCCGGATGAGCGGAATTTTTCTTAACTACATACCCTGCGATGCCTGTTGGTAGACAGTACGACCATGCCATAATCCAGTCACCCAAGTAGTTGATATGTCTTGCGGTTCCCCACCAGCCAGATATTAGCAGCTTGCTACCGGACTTTGTCTCCATGTGCTTCAAATGCGCAATTTTGGGATCCTTGGGATTCGTCCTGAACCGATTCTTCTCGTTATTGGAGGCGCGGAAGATGTAATAGCCAAGACCTTGTACAGCAAGCGCGCCAGCAACACCAGTCCAACCAAGATGTACTGGATGTACTGCGAGATAACGAGCTTGCAGCGAATAGATGCACGGCAGCCATGCAAGGTCACCGAACGCGAGCATGAAGCCGAAGCCATCGGTAGTGATGTCCATGGTTGTCAAGATAGCCGGCTCCATGTACAATGCATCGAAGACATAGACTGCCTGGCATACAGTGGTGAATATCATACTGTCACTGACGTATCCATAAAGCTTGTATTGGTGTGCAACAAAGGCCAGGTTGAACAGAACCCAACCAAGCATGCCTGGTCTGAGCTCGCAGAAGGCTTTGATATCAATGGTACCAAAGACTGGTAGAGTAATCCTAGGATTCAGTTCTCGGCCAATGAACCAATCATAGATCAAGTTGCCCGAGTGACCACCAGCCGCCAGTTCTCGTTGCTCTTTGTTGGATTTCTTCACCGAGAAACTTCGATAGTAAACGAAGCATGCAAGGGTGAAGGCGATACCCAAGTTCGCGGTGAGGATCTGGGGGTATTTGTCCCAGATGAAGGTCCAAAGAGGAAAGTCCGGCCCTTGCAGGAACGTACCGACGCCCGCGCCACCAACAACAACAAGGGCAGAACTAAATGCTGTCGTTCATTAGCGATATAATGAGTATCATAAGATCGAGTGTTCTACCATTGAATTTGTATAGCAATCTTCCACCTGACTGTAGCTCTACCCCCTCAGTCTCTACCCCAGGAAGCACAGCTTGTAGCACCAGACTCAGGAAATAGTACCCCAAAACCCATGCTGTAACCTGCGTGCTCGCCAAGTTTGCCAGCCCAGGCCAACCAGTCTCTTCTTCCAATGTGGCTATCGTGAGACTTCCAGGGTGGAGAGTTGAGGGAACAGGACAGCCAGAAACATCATTGCATAAGAAGGTCGCAAGATAACAGACCAATGGAAGGCCAAAGGAGGTTGCGAAAGCCCCAAGTCTAAGCTGCGGTTAGCATTGATCTAGGATCTGACATAGATCTTTAGGAAGCTCACGGTCCTCCAAACTCGTAGCCATGAGCGTGTTCTGCGGACATCACAGACTTCCGTTCGCTTTTTGACATATTGGCGCAATATGTCAAGCGAGGCGGAAAGTATGCGTGGGGAGGTGAAGGAGAAGAAGAATATGGTCGACTGTTTATCCCAGTACATTTAGCGTATGCAAGACACCCGTGCTTCTTGGCACAAATTTCCTGATGAAAGTCTGCGCAGCAGTAACCGTTTCAGGTAAGATTATACCTACAAGTCCGTTACGACTTCATTCGTCAAGTTAGAGCGACAGGTGAAATGTTTAGATTCCATAGATTGTTCATACATTTGATTGCCAGGCAGACTTCATTTATTCAGTGCCAAGAAGGTGCAAGAGTCCTGCATACGCTAGGAAATATCTGGTGCTTGGCATGTTAGTTCTCGGGCTGAGTGAACCCTGAGTTCCGTCAGGTACTAACTCAACCGTTGTCAACGTGGTCAACTACTCCCTAGCAGCCTAGATATTGCCTACCACTTACCATCACTGACAAGATCAATGCAGCGTCAGAGACATACTGCATTGCCGATACTTTCTCCTTTCCCCAGGTGACCATGCGCCATCAACTCCCCGCCGCCCTCCTCTACTTCCTCACCCACACGGCCTTCGCGGCAGACTCGAAACAGATCAAGCCATGCCAGATAAACAACCCCATCAACGGGAACTTCTACGACCTCAACCCTATCAGAGTCCGACCTTTGCATGAACATAAGACAGAGCACAAGGATGACCGGGCTGAAAGCTGGCACGCACGAGGTTACGACTATGACATGAATTTTACAATCAACTTCTGCGCGCCAGTGATTGAGAAATTAGAAAATGTGGTGGATGTCGAGAAGCATCTATGGGGGAATGTCAGTGCGTACTATGAGTATGACAATAAAACCTATTCGATAGGGTATGTTTGTGGAATATTGGCTCGAACAATGGATCGCCCTCAAATGCATCAACGCTAATAAACATGCCACATAGACAAGCATCAGCAGAGCCTGTATTCAGAGGCCGAAGACTCATCCTCAACTACACCGACGGCTCCCCCTGCGGCGACACAACCACCCACCTCCTCCCCAGAAAAATCACCAACGACGATGACGGCAAAAACAACAAAAAAGACGACAAACACCACAAAACCAAACCCCTCCCCCGCCGAAAATCAACCATAATCTCCCTCCTCTGCGACCGCGATTCCCTCGCCCCCAAAGCCCACCTCTCCTTCCTAGGCGCCAGCCCCGACGAATGCGCCTACTTCTTCGAAGCCCGCTCCATCGCCGCCTGCGGCGGCGTCAGCGAAGCCCAGCAATCCCTCGGCCCGGCCGGCGTCTTCGCCGTCATCGCGCTGATCGCCGCGGCCGTGTACGTGCTCGGCGGCATCGCGTACCAACGTACCGTCATGCACCAGCGCCGGTGGAGGCAGCTGCCGAATTACAATCTGTGGGCGGGGATATTCGGATTCGTTCATGTAAGCTTGGATTGAATGTTGTGTTCGCCCCCCCCCCCCCACGCGCCTATACTTTTTGTTTCGATAGTCTTGCATGCTAAGTATAATTCCTTCATTCCAGGACATCCTCATCATCCTCACCTCCTCCTGTGCCCGCCTGATCCCGCAACGAAGAGGCTATAACCAGCTATCCACCACCAGCCGAGGACGCAGTTCTCGCGAGGAGGAAAATGGACTCATCGATCAGTATGACGATGAGATGTGATTGTACTATAACTCATATTGATTTTGAGATCTTTCCCACGGTTTTCGATGGCTGGAGGGAGGTGCCTTGCTTTAGTGTGCAAAACGGCGCGAATCATTTAGGGCATCTGGCGATTTGGGGAAGCATCGGCTTCGGAGTTAGGTGCGGATAAAGGTGACTTAGACTATATGTACCAATATTGCATCACTGATCTGCCAGACCCGGTATATAGAAAGCATTCGCGATTTGCTCTTGTTTCTGCAATCAGTACCCAAGTATGCCATGTTCTCAATTGACAGTTTGCTATATCGATACTCTGAGCCCCAGGACCCCAAATCGGTCTTCGTCATCAAACCTTAATAGCTCCCAACGATCACCACCAAAAGAGATTACTTACCTCCTCCGCCCTCAAATCAGCCCACCTCTTCCTCCTTACCTAACCGTCCCTTCTCTCTGCCACAATATCTTCCCCCAACCGCCACCCCATACCCCCATCCCCAAAACCCCATCAACATCTCAGCACCCCCGGCGCCCTATCAACCCTCCACCCCCGCTCCCCACCCCCCATCCCATAATCATACCCAACAACCGGGCGATCAATCTTTCTCGGCGGCGGATGTACGTTATGCCCACACCCCACACCACTTCCCAGCTCATCATGAGATATACGCCATTCGTCAATCTTGCCACCCAAATCATTGACAGCGTCGGTATTCGAAGCTAGCATCTGTTGCAGCTGCTCTGTATGCGTCGCTTGTGTCTCTTCCAAGGATTGTAAATGTGAATTATGGTTCGCTTCTAGTTTTTGGAAGTGTTGGAGGAGGTGAGTTTGGTTTTGGATAAGGAGGTTGATCTGCGAGGCTGTTTCTTGACATAGCGTTTCGGTACGTAGGAGGTGGTCTTCGGTTCGCGACTGGGCGTCGGCGAGCGAAGCGATTTGCGAGGAAATTTCTGCGAGGGTTTCTTGGAGGTGTTGGGAGGTGTTGTCGATTGTGTTCGCAGCTTCGATTGTTGGCGTGTCTTCGGTTGTGGGTATGTGGCTGGAAGCATTGATGAGGAGTTTTTCGTCAGAATGTGCGTCGTGGGGAGCACTATGGGGATTAGGGTTAGCTACTGTTCTGAGGAAGAATATGGGATGGCAGACTCTGCGAATTCGTAGCCGCTTCGGATCATGATATAACATGCTGGGGCGTAGGCGGTCGCTTTAGGTGGTGTGATTTCGGTCATGGTATAGACGCTGTAATGGTCGCTATGCTATGCTTTGAGATAACTTGAACCGTTTCCTAGCTTTGCTAATAGTGATTTATTGTGGCATGCTGGAATAGTAAACAACAACCGCGTCCCTTGCGTGGTGTGGAAGAGATGAGGACGCCATACCTCATCTGAAACATGAGAATGTAGACGCAAGTGTACGAAGGTCCCTATTCCCACTGCCCGCCCCTTATTACCGGTCTCGCAGGATCCCAAGGTCCAATGACCACATTCTTATACCGTTGAAGGCCTATCAACCACCAACTGCATCCCCCCATGCCTACAGCACTACCAGCTCCCCAAATGATAGCGCCAGCGATTGCTCTCTTCCAACCCCCTTCCCATAAGGCCTTCTTGCTTAGTGCCGTGCCCAGACTAGCACCTGCTCCAACCATCAATGCGAGAGTCAAGATGAGATGACCACGCCAGCTGATGTGTCTCAGGTGTCTCCTAAAGACAGGGAAGAGCCCGAATACCTCGATACTAAAGAGGGTCAAGCTGAAGACGTGCGTTGTACTTGGTAGCCTAGATGCTAGCACTGTGCTAGCCATCAAGGCGGCATTGGTCGATAAGGAGGCGGGAAATTTGACGCCCACACCGCCACTGTAGTCGAAGAAAAATAGGTTTATGCACATGAGCCAGAATGTCATCGCCCAAATAGAATCGGAAGTGGTAGATTCAGTCAGAGATTTAAGGATCGGAGAAAGGCCAAGAAGCGCGATGTATATCAGAACCGCAGATTTGGCGGTTGCGAGCCGGGAGTGAGTATGAGGTGTGGTACTCGGCGCTGCAACATGTGTATGGAAGTGGGGGTTGGAAGGGTGATGTGAAAGGATGGGAGAGGGTCCAGAGGATATCGAGGTCTGAGAGTGTGAATGTGAGTGCCCCTTGTTGGAAGAGAGATTAGAGGTGGTGAGGTTCAAACCAAGACCGATAGTAGAGGATTCACTGTTGTTAGTAGAGGGCGTAGGGGCCAAGGTGCCGATGGGAGAGCTAGCCCCACTATGGGCTGAACCATTGATGAAGTCTCCATGGTGATTGGACTCTGCGTGTATCCTTGAAATCGTATCTTGCCCGACCCAGAAATCCCACATTATCCATCCGAGCACCGTGCCTGCGCTGCCCCAGCTGACAACCGAAACAGGAGATACGCGCTGTTGGTAGATTCCGACGAAGGAGCAGACGAAAATTGCAACGGAGCTTATATGCTGGACTATGACGGTGGAGTCTGCTACAAGAGGCCAGAAGTCGTAGGGGCGAAGGCGCGGGTTAAACTGGAGGTGAGAGAGGAATGTTGGGGGGTCCGTATAGTTGTCCGGGTCTGCATTGACCCATATTAGCCTGAAGGTCAAACAATGTGAGGATGGATCAGTGTTAGCACACAGTCTGTCTGCTTCACCCATAGTAGCTTCTTCCAGACGCCCCTTCCCCTTCGACTTGCACTGCGCAGTCTATCTTTCCCACGCCTCCTTCGAGTCGAGAGTCCAGCTCCCGTGCCGGTGCTATCAACAGAGGTAGAGCCAGCATCCAGGCTTAAGTACTGCTCTACCTGCCTTTGACGTGAAGGAGAATGGGCGTAGAAAGCATCTTCTGGGGCTAGGTGGTTGGGATCTGAGAAGGGTCGGTGGGGAACTGGAGGCTTCTTGAGAGAGCCATAGTTGATGTTGGGAGATGCTGGCAATGGTTGGGACGGTGTCATTGATCAAGAAGAGCCTCCCGAAGCTCCATTGTATTATGATCCCACCGTGAGTGGGCAGTAGGCATTGGGTTTAATATAGAATTAATGGAAGTAAAGACCATCAAGCGCCAAGAGACTGCCAAGGCCATCTTTTTATCGACTAGTTCTACTTGTAAAGTAGAGTAATTTACTCGCAAGGCACAACATATCTCAACCTGCATTCCCACCAGACAGAGCTAGAATTGTTTCAGATTAATTCTCTACCATTCTGATGCATTAAAGACCCAGGTTGCCATAAGCCTACAGGTTTCGGAAGTTCTATAAGGTTCAATCACCTCAGACGTAGGAAAACGATGGTATCATTTGCAATGGCTGGGAAATGCAAGGCTCACATAGTCTAGTCATACCTACAAGGGTGTGGAGATTCTATATCACCTTCCTTCCAATAGCACGCTATCTCAACATTTGAACGGTGTAGTAACCTGTCCGCTGGCATAAACATCCACGATCTGTTTGACCGTCACATACATTCCTGCGACGCAAATGAACGCTCCGGCCGCGAGTGTGGCTATACTCAACCCAGTCATCGGCCAATTCCGCTTCAATCCTTCCGCCCCTCCCTGGTATACCCAGGCGTCGTAGATCCAAAAAGCTCCCGCTATTCCGTATGTATACCAGCTGGCAAACAGGCTCGCAGCGATGCCGATTAAATAATTAAATATGGGAACTCCAATGGCTAAGACAAAGGCCGCTGCGTTCATTAGAAAGATCAGGCCGATCCAGACACTCCACCCTAGGACGGTATTGCTGTACAGATGCCTACTCTTCCTAAAGAAGCGTACGAATAGTAGCTTGGCCGCTGTATGGGAGTACAGACTGCCAGCAATCAAGAAATTTGGCACCGCAATGCCGTAAGCCGCTTTCTCCCACTTAGGTGGTAGCGAAGAAAAAGCAGGTGAGGCGACAGTGGGGCCGACGTACACGTATAAGACTATCGCAAAGACGACATAGAAGATCGTTGCGAAGATTTGCAGAACGTAAGCTGCGCGCATAGCATGCTGCAGTGGCTTGCCGTTAGCGTTGCAACATGAAGTATAGGAGATATATTCGAAGACTCAAGATATGTATATGCTCATGACTGATATGATGCCAGGAAAATCGGTACCGAATATGGCAGAATACTCTAAGAGAACTTACTGTTGGATGTTTCATCTCCGAGATGAGTATGAAGAACATGAAATGTCCCGCATAAGAGAACACAGGATTCGTGACTGAGATGAAAGCGGTCACGAAATCAGTGGAAACGGCGTTACTGATATTTGCCACTGGAAAATTCACTCCGGCGCCGACCATTCCAACGATACCAGCAATGATAATGCTGATCACGCTCGGTACGCTTAGCCAGCTCAATCGATCAAGGGTGCGTGGCAAGGCACAGATGAGGGTGGGGATGGCGAATATTCCTGTGTATAACATAAGGCAAAGCTTGCCGTTCGAGAGGGCGCCGAGGGCTATCTGGCCAGCGAGTAATTGGCCACCAGTCGCGAATACTGCAAAGATGATCGTGCCCAAGGATAGAACTTCACGGCCGATCGGCCCAAATAGGATCATGCCGGCGTCTCCCATGTTGTGAACTGAGCGACGAGTCAGCACACGAAGAGGCAATGGCGAACGATCAGGCGGACATGCAGAGCCAAGTCTTTGTCTGTGGGTTGAAAAAAAGGAAGGTCCTCTCACCTTCTGGGTGCCTCAATTTGAATTGTATGAGGATCCAGCTCGTGAAGAGTCCAAAGGCGCCCAAAAATACGATTATGATTACACCAGGGACTAGGCCTACGACTGCGAGCGAAGATGGTAAGGAGAGCATGCCATTGCTAACAATCTCAGCGATCATCAGCACCGCGACAAGTTCCCATGATAGAGTCTTGTAATGGATCTAATCACAAAGGTCAGTCAATGCCACGACAAGACAATGGTCTCAACGAAACAGATCTCTGGAGGCGGCTGAGAACGAACATCATGATCCTCCTCGTGCCCAAATACATCTGTATCATGATACGCTGCCTCCCTGGGAAACCCTTCATGCAGGTCCTCCCCTGCCAAGGAAGGGGACGACACCGATAGCTCCTTGGTCTCCAACATCGAGCATGCAGCCAAAATTACACGCTGCCACACAGCTGCAGATGAGAAAGGAAGGAGACGTTGCGACTGGGGGCTTGACAGATATGTACAGGAGGGGTTGGGAACAGTATGCAGCGGATCTACCCGTTACCAGTGCTAGTACTCCCCGAAGAGGAAGGTGGACAGTAAGGTATTACTACTAAGCGATCATCAAGCCTCGTCTCCCTGAAGAGCCGCTTGTCCACAGCAATGTGCTGTTTTTCGTCGTCACCAATGGTGTTTACCATGTTCGATTCTCCAACTTCCGAGGCTCGCCGGTCCACGCTGAGACAGATAACGAGCCAGAAATTCTGTGATGTTACATAATCAGCAAAGTGTACACAGTCACGCGCCCAATTACCACACTTTGACTTTTGAAACGGTAAGTCGAAGTTGGGTTTCAATTAGTAAAAATTTCCAATGGACGATGCAGGCTAGCAAATTGTGGAAAGGCAGCATTACGCCGTGGCTTCTTCCAATTGTATCCGTGGTCTAGCGTTCCCATAAGGCTTTCCACATTATTGGCACCACAAGTAGAATGCTATATTTTCCTCAGTCTCATCTCTAAGTGTGATAGCTATCAGGCAGGAAAGCACAAGGAAGAGGTTCTACACATGACTAAGGACGTAAACAACATTCACTTAGCTTGGCCTCGACTCCAATGATGGTACAAAGGTCTGCCATTCATAAGGCTTGGATGGTCTTAAGGAGGAGTACTTCGGTTAATTGAATGTGGTACCGTGAGCATGTCTGCTCTGCACGCGGCCTCTCGGAATACACTTCGATGTCGAAGGCCGAGAGTATCAAGCAGCGATCAAGTATAACTTAAGTTGAGAGGGTAATAAGACCACAAATAGGGGGGTTAAGGTCAGGCCATCACGATGATGTTAATATTACAGGTAATCGGATTATCCAATCATCAAGACGGACGGAGCTGCTTCATGGCAATAAGCATAAGCTTTGTAGGTTACACAAAAGCGCCTTCTTCGTTGATCGATCCAAAAAATCTTCATGCATATCGCCTTCGACCTATACCATTTTCAGGATCGTAAGTTTGATACATTGCCGGTTAAGCTGCAGGGGCGACCTGTTTACTGTGAGGGACTACAATTGGGAATACATAATCTTCTCAATGCGCTTATTGTCATCTCATAATTTTCATATCATAAGAGAGCCCCTTTTGACGACGGGCATATACTTGAACCACTCATGGAAGTCCAAAGCAGATACTGGAGCCTCAGATCACAAACAGAACAACGTCTTCCATTATCAAGCTAAGTGTAGGTCGTACACAGGAACTTGGTGGGGAGTATCAAAAATCATAAACTCTCCATGTCGATCTGGGGTAGAGGCCCAACATCCTCAACGACGACCATAAACCAGCATTGGCCTTTAGCCGTGGAAGTGTGTTTCCATCGTATATCGAGCTCTAATTCAATGAAGAGGCAGAGAATATGTTCGCATTCAAGGAACGTTGTCTGACAGCAGTCTCCGAATGAGGCTTGTATCTATTTCATAGCATTCTTTCACGCATGGCATCCTGCTCTCCTACAAATGGCTATAAGTCCAGTTTCCGAACTACGACAAAACGTTGCGCACATTGTATAGTCGGCTTTTGGAAATACCAACAAAACGAGGACGATCTGACATCCTCATCTCATACCCAAGCGATGTTTTAAATTCTAGATCAATTAGTTGAGTACCAAGCTGTCATGGAGTATTGCATACATACAAGTAAGGTTTTAGGAGGGAAAACGCCAGATACCACAGCCAACTAGTAACTCCATGAAGAGACTCATCAGGTGCTCCAAAAAGCCCTTCCTGCAAGTAACGCCAATCATCTGCAAGCATACAAACCACCAAGATCATACATCTCAGCACCAGACCAGCGCCAGAAACCCCTCTCGACACCACCGCCCTTCGCGCGAACCATCACAACCAAATCACCACCTCCCATCCACCCATCCTCATTCGACCCTTTCCCTACGCTCTCGCTCCACCATACCACTCTCCATACACCACCTCCTTGCCCGCCCCTCTACCCTTCCCACATCCATCCTATCCCCAACTCTTTACACAAACATACCACCTCAAAACCAAATACCATCCACCCACCAAAGCACCTCACCTCTACAGAAAGCAGACGTATGCACCATCTTCTATCTAGCGGGGTTTTTAACATAACCGAAAGGCTTTTCAAGAAACCATCACCATCGCTGTCGCACGGCCGACTCCTTCTGAAACACGGCTTTGCCTCAGAGTCTGCAGTGAACATCGGATGACGGTGTTGGCAGTCGATGGCGCATCTAGATGGCTTGCGATCTAGGCATGGAGTTTACCGGGCTTAGGTGACAACGTACGGTCGCGATCTATTTGAGTACGGCTGCTACGGCTCACAAACCAATACCAAACGTTCTTGCGATAACCAAAGCTGTCGATATATTCTTCTTTCCACACTTAATAAGGCCCGTATCATCAGCAAGGACCGTAGCGCGGGGTTCTCGCCGTTCCATTTGAAGGAGCTATGCGATCGCGATAATCTGCCAAGGCATAACCACCAGGTCAGACTGTCTTCCAACCTCCTCGGCCACTCGGTCCTCATCACTCAGCCTCGCGAGATCGACGGGAAGGGTGAAGACGCCCAGGAGGAGTCCGAGGTAATAAGGATCCGCTCCCAGATACTCGACAGCCTGCTTAAAGGTAGGGGCTAGGTAGGACACATCGTTCATTGCTCGTAAATTCGCCCAAAAGTCCTGTACCCGTTACTCTTCGGCGTTGGAGCCTAAGATTTCTGCGGCGACGGCCTCGTGACCCTGCCGGAGCACTATAGACTCCACCGGAGAGGCAGGTGTGTCCGCTGGGGGCTAGAAGTCGGTATCTGCAGGTGGCCACAGCTAGCGTACTGGTTTTGCGACGGCCTTGCACAGGCCTACTTACATCTTTAAGGGTTAGTACGGCTCGGACGGCGTCTGGCTTTGGCAAACGCCCGGCGCCGATACCCCTGTTTTGGAACAGATCGGAGATCTGTACAACGCTGTCTTCCTTAGGTCTAAGGGATGGTGCGGCGTTGTCTTTCCTAGATCCCTCGTTAGATATGTTATAAAGCCGAAGCTAATCGACTTTGACGCCTTCGAGGATCTGGGTGGATTGGGTTCCGCGGCCTTGGAGGAAATCCTTGCTTAGGAAGCGTGGGGGAATAGTAGGATTATTTTGGCGTCGATCACTGGCCTTGGAGGCCTTCGAGGCACCGGCGTCGCTCTTAGAACGATGATAATACCTAGATGTAAGTCACGGAGGATTAGCTAATAGTTAATTGTAGTTGACTTAAACGTGACACTAACCTTAAAGTCTTATAGGTATGATTCTAGTTCTCGATTGTGATGCCTGCCAGCAAAGGCGTGGTGTTGCCATCGCCGTCGTTGGCGAAGTACGACTTTGTGGTGGATTCTATATTTAGGAAAATGAAGTGTGATTGGCATTTGACTATTCATCTCTGTAAGTCTGCTGTGTGGAAAGAGCAAGGGCGATGAGCTCACTAGGCGCATCAACGTTGGCTTTGTCAGCCGTTCAATGAGATGCCTCGGACAGCAAATCGAGGGCTGACTAGATTGATTCTGGCAGCGAATAGGTGCTGCAGTTTCTGTGTTAGGTTGCGGTGGATTTGAGATCCATTGAGGGCGAATGTGACAGCCTGTCTGTGTTTTCATTGCCGGTGGTGAGGGGAGATATGTTGATATATAAGATACATAAGATGAAGAGATTAGGGTGAGACATGAAGTGCGTTTGTGCAGGACGGAATGTCAAGTTGTAATACATAGAGCAGAATGAGGTAGAATGAAGGGGAAAGTGGGAAGTATATATAGTAGGGTTCAACTAATCGAACAAGTGAAATCCTATATTATCAATGGAAGGTGATGTGAAGAACGAATTGATATAAAGAGAAGAAGTGGAGTGAATGTGAAGCTGCAGCTCTTTATAGAAGCGTTTACTCAATCTAACGTGTGATAGACACTCAGGATGCAATTGTTGTCGATTCAGGGGTGATTCTGCTTGGCCATTTCCCTCAGATTTACGTCAAGGAAGTAAAGATACCATTTTAGATTATAAGGCTACCATAAAGGCGCCCGAAATTCCAAGTATTATCCGCAGCGATTGGTGTTGAATGATATTGTGGGAAAGTGACGATTTTATCCACTTAGTAAGATCACTCTAGCTCTAGATGGATAAGAGTCCCAATCTTGAATAGATATGTAGCGTAAGTATCCACCTTACATATTGGCGGTCACCTCTTCGACGTCACCCAGAACAAATATAGTGTATCTTCTGTCTCCTAGCTTAATCTCTTGGTTAGTGTCTTTACCCTTCTTTTTCAACAACGTATGCCACTCCTGAGGTGACTTCAATTTATGCTGACCAAGATACACCTTACGGCTCAATAGTATCGTAGCGTTCAAGCTCTTACGGGTCTCCGATGGACTCTGTACATTGTCGAGGTACTCGTTGATGGTAGTCTCGCATAGATTGGTAATATTTTGCGCTAAGAGCCCCGAGTAAGAGAATACATTTTGCACGCATAGAACGATACTGAGAATCAAGAATGAAATTACAACGGCTCAGAAATTCCATCTGTGATGCAAACCACCAGACTTTTCGCCTCAAGCTCCATAATCATCATTTCAATAGTACGTAGATACTGACATGGAACATTCAATGATTCTGTTTTATCCAAGGCGCTTGAGCTAAGATCCCTGTTCGGTAGAAGAGCTGTCTGTTCAGAGCTAAGGTACCCGTAGAGTGTACCAATTGGACCGGATCCATCGACGATGGTGTTCGATATGTCTCATACCTACTGAATTGCGTCATTGTCACGTCTGTATGATGTTCAGCGTGTAAAGTAAATATTCAAGAGTTTTGGAACGTACCCAAATTGGGATCGAGGTCAATACTTGGGAGTTCGTTAAAGCTATACCCATCGAGGTCCAGATATGAATAGATATTGAGGCCTTGTAAGTCGCTTACTGGGAGGAATCCTAATATGAAGTCATCTGGAATAGCGAAGTCGTCTCCAAGCCCGATCGCTGGTAGGTCCATAGTATTGGAATCCTCTAAGGTCTCATCCCGGTTACCAGTAGGCTGCATGGAAAACTTCCTAGAGGAATCTTCCTGCCCAGAACGTATATGAATCTTGTAGAGTAGCTCAGTCTCCGGTCTAAATGCAATCGATGAAGTCAGGGTACTCGTCATTAGTGTTATATCGTGCTGTCTTGACTGCACATCCTGACGTCTCTTGGCTCGTCTGGAGCCTTCCCGTTTGCTAACGAACGAAGATAGACATAACTGGTATACCAGTCGGCATCGCTCATAGCCCTCTCTTCGACCGGTACAGGGTTCCTGTTGTGCTTCGTTCGCCTCATCTGCGATGTACAAAAGTCAGAAAGCGAGCAGCTTCCCTAGAGCGGCATCGCTAGCATGTTGAACTACGTTCTTGTTAACGCCCAGTATCGTGCTAAGTAACCTCATCATCATCATGAGCATCATAATGGAACGCTTTGGAGGTTGTGGTCCTCGAGATCTTCGAGCTGTTCTAGCCTGTTTCGGCTAGATCGCGGCCTTGGCAACTGGACTTCCATCTCGAATATTTCGACTAAGATTTTAACCTGGTGTCAACGCGTTCGATACAATGGAAGTGCTCACGCTCTATGATCGAAACATGGAACGTGTTCGTTCATTGATAAACATCTCGTGGTCAAAAGGCTGACGCAAAGACACACAATCGTTTATGCTGGCCAGAGAGAACCCCACTTGGCTCCAACGGCGCAGCTGGCGACCTCGTCCACGAATATCACATCTTGCGTGGAAGGAATGACTTGGCTCTACGTCGGTCTTTCTGCTACCAATCGATATACAAAATGGAAGACATTGCGAAAAGGTGTAGTAAAGCTATATTTGGAGAGCGCTCGAACACGCAACTTGAAAATATCGAGAGACTCGAACTTCAAGTAGAGGTCTTGCCGTTAGCATAGTCAGTATGCTGAAGGACTGTTTGCTTGAAATTAGGATCTCGATAATGTGATACGAAGATACATTATGTCGGGCAGTCTGGATCATGATGCTAAATTGAGCTAGTTGCTGTTGGCCATAACGAGTACTACGTTGTGTTGACAACACCTAACACTAGTGAAGCAAATTCCAAGCAAGAACCTTTGCGTCAACATTCTACTTCGAAAACATACTCAAAGCCATGCGAACATGCTCCACTTTCTGCTAGCTATCAAAGAGCGAAACACTCTGAATTTCACCAGTGCATTCTTCTACGACAATGCCGCCTGAACTCACGGAAACGTGGCAAGGGTCTCCCAACGAACAACTCAACACCAATGGAAAGCGGGCATATGACGAGTATCATGAAAAGCAACCAGCGAAACGTCTTGCCAAGGATAATCGCAATTTAGCTGGGCAGTCCACCGATCCGGTAGGTCATTGCCCACCACAACGTGTCTGGATGGAATGTCGCTAATGCTTCCTGTCCTAGCTACCAAACGTATCAATCGAACAAGACGACGCATCATCAGCAAATGAAAGCGAGAACGATGACTCAGTCGATAACGCCACTGAGCAAGCAAGTGATCAGAACCATAACGATGATGGCACGTTGACTGCGCAGTCCATCAAGCCAGTAGGTCACTGCCCACCTCGACGAGTCTGGACAAAGTTCCGCTAACACTCCCTATCCTAGCTAGTAGTCGTTCCACTCGAAGAAGACGACGAATCGTCATCCAGCCAAAGCGAGAGCAACGACTCAGTCGACAATGCCGCCAAGCAAGCAGTCGATCAGCCCCACAACGATATTCTCACCTTGACTTGGCAGTCCGTCAAGCCGGTAGGTCACTTCCACCTTGACGAGTCCGGATGGAATTCGCTAACACTCTCTATCCTAGCCACCCGTCGTGTTGATCGAAAAAGACGACGCATTGTCATTCAGCGAGGGCCAGAGTGAGAGCGAAGACTCGGTCCACCAAACCATCGAGCAGCCCCACACATGCTATACAGATTACATGGCCCAAAACTTTCCACGAGTAAACTTCACCCCGGAGATGCTAAGACGCACATGGTTCCACATCGCCGTCGCCAAAAACCCAGCCGGCCACTCCTATCAGATGAACCTAAAGGAGGCGATAGATGCGACAACCTTCAGCAATGGCGTACGGCGAAGACTCGAGCTGCTTGGGTGCGACATCGGGTCGGGGGTCATGGTGGCCGACCTCCACTGGATCCCGACGAGATCGTGTTTGACGGAGTATTCAGATCACGATGCTTTGATGTGGCAGGTCTGGGACTGGCCGGGGTGGAGAAGCGAGGGCGAGATGCCGTTTCTGAATATCTATCTGGTGCTTGAAGATCGGATGATGGAAGGGGAGGTCTGAATCCCATCATTGATTTGTTGTTCGTAAGTATGGAAGTTATGACACCGATCTTGGTGCCTCAGGTCACGGTATACTCTTATATTTTTGAAGATATCGAGGGCCTCAGGATGAATAGCCATCTCGTCCCAAACCTCGAAGCGAACTATGCACCGTAACAATTACTCATCCAGTTATCGAACAGAACTTGACGACTGCGTCAAGTGTTCCAACACTCAAGCATACCCGTAGCTGTACAAACCACGATCCGTTCTACGAAGCGTCGGTTGTTACGGGATTAGCGAAACCTTTCCCTTCGCATAAATATTCCCTGCCATACCTTACCTTATGAAAGTTGGACTAGCGGAATCCCTATACTACCAAGGCAAAAAGATTCCACAACAAACAACGGTCCATCACAATTCCCAAGTAGGACAAGCAAAATCTCTTAAGAACGTTTCCATTCCTGACCCTCGATTTGTAAAGACAGTTGCAATATTGTTGCCAACGAAGACTCATGCCGCTATGCTGTACCAACCACAACAAGCGTGACATTGAGAGCAATCACACCAGTCATTGTTCATTGTAGGCGTGCATGAGTACACGATGGGGCTTATAAGAGGGATGACGGGTGTTGATGATAGTGATGGGGTTAAGAGTGATGGTGGTGGGGTCTGGGTAAAGGAAATCACAAAATACTGGAGACCAACCCCGTCCAAAATGGGAAACCTAGCGGGAGATTGTATCGTTGCAAGTACTATGAACCATCCAAAGGATTCGGGAAGGAAAATGGACCCTACTTCACCTATCCCACTCACCTTTTTTGAATATTTATAATAAGTAGTTAACATCCTGATTCATGTCACCATTTCATTCTCGCCAGTTCGATGTGGGAAGATATAATTCTCTTTTCCTGCAGACGAGCAACTACCAGTTGCACATCACGGTGGCGCTGACTGAAGTCAAAACAACATTTTGTAGCATGTCGGCCCAACTCAGATCCAGTGTGAATACCAAAGATGAGTCTTCATAGTTCTAGCCATACTGAATACATTTCAGCTTCTTGTACGACGAGATGGTAACACTATCGTATGCGTTGTTCGTGACGATGGGGAAAGCTTCGATTTCCACGAATGGTAATGTCAGAAGTCACTTTCGGTGGCCAATCTATCGACGTCCAGGGGATATTTTCGCTAGGAGGACAATACCAAGAGCTATTGAAGCTTTCTCTCCCTCATCTCTAAACTGACGGACTCCTGGATTTCTTTTGTTCGCCGACACTCTGGCCTAATATCAAACAGCCTTAAGGTATTGCAGTATCAGCCACGAAGAAAAGTACTGTCCCAGAACTGAAATACTCAAAACGCAAAACCCAAGGGTTCCCCTTTCGACAAAGTGAATTTTCCATATATTCCCCTCTCAGAGGCTAACGCTTTGTATATTACGGCGGAGGCTTTCCAACTTGGAGGCTTGCAACAAGCGCATTTCACGTGTTGGTGGAGATATACCTACGAATATGAAGAGGACGATCTGAACGGGTCAATCGTAGCTTGGGAGCTGATCCTCGTAATAGCAGTCTGTGGATGGTACGCTCAAGATGAGATGAGGCAAGGGTAATACAAAACAAAAGCTCGGTCACAAAGCATGCATGAGTGGGATGTTGATGACGGGGGTTCATTTCTATGTTTAGTGCGTTGGTTTTTGGGATAGTACTTAGCCTTCTCAGTGTCGTTAGCCACGGGTGGATTCGTGCATCGGTAGTTCTCGATGTGCGCGGTGACGCGTCTTTTCAACGGGTTTAGGCAGGGGAAGAATCGACGTTACGCATCGTGTCGTGTAACGCGTCTTCAGCGCCGGTTTGAACGGGATGTGCGGACGCTGAGTGGGTGAAAGGGGGTCTTAGGTGGAAGGGGGACCGGGATTCGGGACATTGGCGAATCGGATAAGACTGGTGTTGGTTGCACGTGTTGGTGGCGTTCAGGTATAGAATATCTGTTCTGTACTCCGTAGAGAGGCGAGGATTGAAATGAATGATGGTACACGCTTTGGGGGCCTCGACGGGCCTGATTACTCCCGACTAGAGTAAACCATGATATGAGCGTGCGTCGGCAAACAATGTCGATGGAAATCTCCGTCAAGGAAAGTATATCACATCCCACTACCTCTTAGTCCTAGCCCCTACCTTAAGCCCATCGGAGAAAATGAAAGGCCTATCAGGCGTCCAAGGCGTGCCACATGCCAAAAGTAGAGTTTCGCTCGCGGAGGCTTGGCAGGGTTTTTTTTTTGTTACATGTGGAGGTGGAGCGGAGTTGTGAGCGGTTGGTGTGGCATTGAGGTCGTGCTTGTTGGTTTTGTTTTGAGATGGGTATGTGTGTGTGGTTGTTTTTTGGCTGGAGAGATTTGTTAGGCTATGGAGATGAGAATTAGAGATGATTCGGCCGAGGGGCACGTGGGAGGCTAGGATTGGCGTCTTGCTTCATTCGGATGGCGGGCTTGGCGTGGTGGGGAAGGGAGGAGCGGACTTGCGGAATTGTTACTCTATATATAATAGAGGTTTAATAGAGGTCCTTTAGGACAAGAGCGATTGCTAAAAGGTGGTGAGCAATTCCGTCTATACACCTAACGACCATTGCCATTCTCATAGACTATTTTTCCAACGAAATTGCCTACGATGATATTTGCTGTACTAGTACATAGTAAAAACTAAAAAACACATCCACCATCCCCCTACCCCATCTCCTACCCACACCCATACCCACACCCCATACTCCATCCACCATAACCACATCCACAACCCAAAACCCAGCATCTTCCCAACCCAACCCAACCAGAAAACCCATATGCCTGGTAACAGCCACCATAAATAAATAAAAAGGGCAAGACAGCATGATGTTCTGAACTTCTTATTGTAGAGCGTAGAATACAATACTTACCTTACATATAACTGCCTTATCAGGCCTAGCGTCACCCCATAAGAAACTTATCAGGTTAATTAGGATAGCCCAGTGCGAGAGACATTTTCAATGCTAGACTCGTTGTAAATTTACGACGAACCTCCGATTCATCAATACCTTATTGTAACAGACTACCTTATTTACATGTAGGCAGTGGGGTATATAGAGACTGACGCCGTCATGCGACAAAATTGCCAATGCCAACGCCGCCGCTATGCCGCCAAACTATCCCAAGACACCAAACACCTGCGCTCAGACATTTGCGAGATCCAAGTCCAATTCCGCGTTCAAATCCAAAGATGTATAAGGGGTATCATCAAGGCATCAATCAGTAGACCAAAACCAAGTCCCAAAACCCACACCTACAAGACCACCTCACTGCCGAATCCCCACCCCCCACGCCAACAACTGCTTACACCTCTCCCTCCCCCCCGCATCCACAGCCTCCATAACCGTAGTCCTAAGATCCCCATTCGGACCCGGATTCTGCACCAACAACCTCTTCCCGCCACTCGCATCGTCCTTCCCCCACTCCTCCCACGCCACCGCGCCCTTGACGCGATAGATATTGGGATCGTAGATCCTGATGAAGGAAATCCAATAGGCCTGCATGAGCGCCACAATGGGCGCATTGGGGCCCTTGTTGCTCGTCGGGACGGGGCTCGCCCAGATGGCCGACTGTTCCGCCACGTGGGGGACGCCGAGGCCCGCCGCCACCTGCCCCGGGTCCGCGACGTTGTAGTGGTAGTTCCAATTGCCGTAGGTGGGCGGGTCCGTGGCCGCGTACTCGGCGGTGCGGTTGTTGAGGTCGAAGCCGGGGCAGACGTAGCGGAGGTCGCCGTAGGCGGCCACGGTGGAGCGCCAGTATTTGCCGGCGCTGGAGAGTTGAGAGGACTTTTCGGGTTCGGGCGGGTAGAGGGTTTGGATGGTGGCGAGTTGTTTTTGCGTGAGTTCGGGGAACTGCGCTTGCAGCCAGGCGTTGCTGGCGTCGATGGATTTTCCGGCGGTGTGCGGGACGAAGACGGTGCCTTCGTCACTGACGTCGCCGTAGATGGCGGGGAGTTTGACGAAGTGGCCGTTGCGGTAGAGGGAGAGGGTGTAGTCAGCGATGAAGTCGTGGTCTAGGGTGGGGTTGTAGGGGAAGAGCGGTCGCATGGTGGCGTCGGTATTGGGGAAGCGGTCGATGATATTCTGCATTTGGAGCGTTGCGGTGTTGAGACCTCGCAAGCAGGCGAGCGTGTCCTTGTCATTGGCGCAGTTGGTACGCTTCACGAGAGCGTCATATTGATATTGCGATTCGTCGACTGTTCGCAGGGCGCCAAAGGACTGAGACTCCGCGATGGAACCATGAAAGAGGTTGTCGTTCCGGCCATCGTAGGCTGCGAGTTGAAGCGTTACGCTTCCGGCACCTGCTGAGTCTCCCCCAATTACCACGTGGCCAGGATCTCCACCGAAGCTGGCAATGTGGTCATGCACCCAGTGCAATGCCATACGCTGATCTTTCAGCCCGTTATTGAGGCTGCCCCCCCTCTTTACTTCGGAGCTGGCGAGAAAACCGTAAGCACTGACTCGGTAGTTGATTGACACGACGATGATCTTGCCGCCCGAGGCCTGCACAAGACTGCTGCCATTTTGGGAGGGGAAAGCTGTGTTAAATCCTCCGCCCGGAATGAAAAAGAAGACTGGAAGCTTTGATTCTGTCGTTACGTCGTAGGGCGCATATACATCCAGATTCAGACAGTCTTCGCTCTCGCCTCCCGAACTGGGAGGATCGTTGGGAGAGTTCCGCGTGCCTATACAATAATGACCCCGCTGTACAACACGTTAGCAAACAATCATCGGTATTAGCTGAGATGAACTTACCTGGACGGCCATCTGGGTGGTGGAATTTTCCAGTACATTCTGAGGCTCCGCGAACCTCAATATTCCAAGTGGTGGTTGGGCGTACCTAATTCCCAACCACTGGCTGATGCCATTAGGATAGCTGAGACCCTGAACTTTTGTGTAACCCAAGTCGATTTCCGGACCTAATAATTGTGCTGGTGCCGGCGGCAGAGGACCAGGTACAGTAGGATGTGATGGAGAGTGTGCCGGTTGCTGCTTGGCTTGTGTGAGTGCTAAAGCGAGACCAAGGACCAGTCCGAGAATTAAGATAGCCATGACACCGAGAAAGCAGAAGAGCTTGGAAGACAGTACTCTCCGCCATTGCGGCCGTATATCATTATTCGCTGCATTGTTCGCGCCTTCTTTGTGGTCCACGAAGGATGTGGTTGAGCCATTTTGGGAGGCATTGCCCTCGTCCCACTGGTGTAACATGGAGGAATTTGGCGGGGCGTTGTCTTCGATCCCATTCCATTGTTGGGCCATTGCGTCCGTAACAAAGCAAGGGAGTCAGGTGGGCTATGAGAATAGCAACATTCAATCTTGGCGCGGTGGGAATTGCACCCTTGATATAAGCGGGAGGCTTAGAGAAGGAACAATATTTTACAAAGGTGTCACGAACAAAGGAATGGACCAAGGAAGTGGCTTTGTACAATCATCATTCGCGTGAATTTAGGGAGGTACAGGAATTTAACATAGAAGTCTGAGTATTTTCTCGATGCAATCGGCAATACTTTAGTTGGCGGTTAAGGCAGTGTAGTAACAGAGTAGAGACGGTATGATGTTTAGGATAGATATTAGAAAGAAGGCAGTGTTGCGGAATTCAAAGCAAGTCTTTAGTGGTGACAGGGGTAGAATACCTGACGAATAAACGAGAGTGGAGCTGAAGCATAAGTAAGGTAGATGTATAGATGTATAGGTAATCATGAAGGGTTCAAGGCGGCCCAAGGCTGAAGAAAGATGTGTCCAGCAGCATAAAGTAAGAAGGGCGAAATGTGACAGGGGGTATTGACAGGGGTATTGGAGTCGGAGCTTCTGTTTCGCGCCAAGTAAGCTCCCGCTGTTCCGACGAATCATGAGAGGCGCAGCTCAGCTTACCATGTGTGATCGCTAAGCCTGTTTCAGATGGCCCCCCGCCTTCCAGGTGGCCAGCCAATGACAGCTTGACAATAAAGTGGTTGAGTCTCACATCCAGAGAGAGAGGCTATTTTGACGCTGATGGAATTTGACCCCTTGCGCAGTAGAATAGGCTGAGCTCGCACACAGCCGAAGAAAACTACTTTCCTTCTAAGCAAGGGATCGCACAGTACGGAGAAATGAATACGTATGCTTTTCCTTTCCAATAAGGATTAACCTGTGGAACGAACTCATGAAACTTCTTCCACTCACTGTTCCCCAACATCAGTCTGCGCTGTCCCGGCTGAATACACTCCCTGCGCTGGATGGCAGGGGTGTTCTTCCGAACTCCCGGATCTCCGCATTTCCAAAGGTGACTGTTTTCTTGACTCCGCCCTTCGTTGGTTTGGTAACGTCTGTCTTGGACTGTCCGTCTTCAATGCCGAGCATTCCTTGCACAGTTTCCATGAATCCTTTCCGCGCAGGACGCTTCAGTATTGATATGGGTTGCGCCACTTCACCACTTGCCTCTCCTGTCTGCCTTGCATGAGACACAGGTATCCTGGTCGCGGGTAAAGCTCCCCACGCGTCTGTTCCGAACCGAACATTGGCGGCACTGCGATGACGGTCTGGTATCCGGTCATTGCTTTTTATAGACTCTGCGCTGTTCGACAGGGAGCCTTCGGCAGAAGATATATTGCTTGCGTCGAAATTCTCATAATCCGTCTCCACCTCTTGAGAAGCCTTCCAAGATGAGGCAACTTCATTCGTTGGCAGTGTGGGTTTCACTCCCTGAGTTGTCTTGGTTTCGTCAAAGAACTTCTCGACCCCATTGGAAGATGTTGATGAGTCACTTCCCGCAGAGTCTTCCGAGATTGATAGACCACCTTGAGCTCGAAGTCGCTGTCTCAGAGCCCGCCTCCGGAGGAGGCACAGGGTCGTGGCCATGATGACCACACCCAACACCACCCCAACAGCGGCCAACGCAATGATGGTATTTGAACTACCTGATTTCGCATGCGAATCTGTAGAAATTGGACTTGAGGTTGGCGCCGATGGAGCGACCCCAGCATGCACAGGTGTGAACGGCACCGGTTGAAGAGACACTCCTCTTGTCGGTCGATCAGTCTGCGCTATCATCGCGGTCGTGTGTCCTGCTTGGTCGATGAGGTAAGTGGTTTCCTGAAGCCATTGCTGTGTCGGTGGGACACCTCCGATGTCGATAACAATCTGGTAAGGGTCCGTGTATATTGTTTTGGTGACCATGTCTGCACTGCGAACTTCTTGAATGTAGAATCGTTTTGCCGTCCGATCAAGAAAGTCTAAACGCCAACAAAACTCATACAGGTGGAGCCGTTATGTCCAAGGTGGAACATCAAGTGTCACTCGCGCTTGAATGTCATTGCGTCCGTAACGGCCATCCGCCTGGCAGGCAAATGTAGTAGCTTGACAGATTGTAAGTCAACGACATAGGTGACTTAAGTGCGTCTCCGTTCAACTCCTCCGACCCTCGAACGTTCCTCGTGTCCTCACTGTCGCAAATTTCAAGTTGATCAAGCACGACTCGATGATGGAAACCAATAAGCGATGTTCAGGGTCGTTGGGATCATCATCCGGAGAACGACGTCAGTACCGCCATGCTGCAACATGATCGAGCTGTGAGCTTCCTCGATGGTAACCAAGAACAGTGACACAACGCCTCATGGAATGAATCTCGCACGCAGCTGCCGAAAGTGAAGCATCTCAACGAGGCACACAGGGCTGAGACGTATCCCAGAATAGGCGGTTAAAGCGGTCGGAACCCGAGCCTCAGGGACCATGTGCAAAGTGGCAGAAAGGCGACCAGTACGGAGGTCGCTACGATGAATAGTGGCGGGTATAAATCATTCTCGATCCAGGCGTAGATGTGAAACAGAGACTCTCTGTGTATGGATGGTTGAAGGGAGTCTCCTATGTTTCGGCCGCAGCAAAGCGGTCCACGGATGATAAGCTGCACAAAAGAGAGAACTTGATCAGTCTTACCCAAGACCCCTTGAAGATGCTATGTAAATCGAGTTTGTGTATGCTTGAGATTGGATGGCGGTGTATGTTATTGTACATGAGCCTACTTAGTTGATTCTGCGGGGAGATCTTGGCGTGGGAGATCTTGGCGACTTGGTCATTTAGTGGTCCTCGGGTTGTTTCTAACCACTCACCCACTTAGCTGCTATATTTACACCGAAACTCGTGACTATTCCATCATGGATCGGAACAGCTCCTGTGCGTAGGATCATCGAGGGAAGTTGTTCATAAGACATGGGAACCTTGTGTGCATTGCGCCTGCCAACACTGGGCGCAATATGGCACAAAGAACCATGGATACAGCGGTCATGCTCCATCGAAAGCAGAAGCTTGCTTTGACTTCCTCAACGTCGAATGACTACATCCTTACCTTTACGAACTACCTATGACTCAACCCTCATTTGACCTATTGTTACCGCCCTACAGATTTTGATCCTACAAATTTCTTTTTCTTTCTCTTCCTTGATTGCTTCTAGACTGCACCGCGCATTGCACAGAAATCTTAGCCTGGTCCGGCAGACCAACGCGCGGAGAACGAGCCTGCAAGAATCTCAGTACTAGAACGCACCTTTTCCACCCTACACCATGGCGACTGATGGGAAATCTGACCTTCTTTCCCCCGAACAAAATGAACAGCCTCAGCGGTCAGCTCATACAATTCGCACAACGACAAAGGTGCCAAAATGGAGGCAACTACTGGGAATAAAACAGACTCCGCCCGATGTATCCAGCAGGGGCGATGATTCTTCAATAGATGAATATGATGAGGCCAAGGTGCGTCCGGAAAGATGGAGCATGGGCGTTCTCAATGACAAGCAAACCGAAGAAGTGCCAGGTAAGTTAGAAGTGCTGCCATTTCGTACTGCAGCATCGCCGCTCAAGACGAAAAGAACACTTAACACGTGATATTAGTCTTCTGCGGGGCTGGCAATAGACTGACAGATTCCCCGTTCAGGCTCGATCCTCCTCATGTCCAATACAGACCGCAACGAACCCCTCGGTCTACGGAATGCGCCTGCAAGAGTCTCGGTCTCCTCCCTACCTTCCCCGTTCCCCCCAGCTTCCAAGCCCTCGAGTCAGAGGGCAGCAAAGCAAAGGCTGGCAAATGGGCAACTGGAAAAAGAACAGAAAAAGACCGCGGATGGGAAGATCATACTTCATCCTCAGCCGGACGACTCAATGAACGATCCCTTGAATTGGCCAACTTGGAGGCGCGATGTCGCTCTACTTTCGCTTGGCTTCTACTGCTGCCTTGGTGGTGGCATGACACCTGTGCTCGCTGCTGGATTTCCAGAAGTTGCCGCCCAATATCATGTCTCGACCCCACAGGTGGCCCTTACGACCGGACTATACATGATGGGCCTTGGCTTGGGCTCCGTGGTTGCATCGCCCACCGCAATTCTTTTCGGGAAGCGGCCTGTGTATCTTGTCGGTATATTACTCTTCATTGTGAGCTCTATATGGTGCGCTGTATCATCCAACTATGCGTCGTTGGTCATTGCTAGAATATTCATGGGCTTTGGTGTCAGCCCGGTTGAATGTCTACCGTCAGCAACAATCGCAGAGATTTTCTATCTGCATGAGCGGGCTTATCGACTCGGCATATACACTCTGCTACTTCTGAGTGGGAAAAACCTGATCCCACTGGTCAGTGCAGCTATCATTCAGGGATTGGACTGGCAATGGGTCTTTTGGTAGGTGTACATGGACACGAGTGCATCGAGGCACGGCGCTGATGGTTTTCAGGATTGTCGCTATAGTAGTTGGATTGTGCTTTGTGCTAATGTTCTTCTTCGTTCCTGAGACCTTTTGGGACCGCACACCTCGACCGCATGCGAAACCCCGACGAACGGGGGTGATGAATCTATCCAAAATCTTATCCCACGGTCAGCTTGACGAGAAGCCTGAAGTCTCCACAGGGGGCGATGGCGCCATGGACATGAGGAAGCTCGCCATCGGCAATGCGGTTTCGGGAACCGGTCACGCAACCATCGCTGAAAGACGGCAACAGAGAAATGGTCAACATGTAGGATTTGCCGAACCAGCTCGAGACCATAGTGAATCGGCGATTGAAGCTGGAAAAGGCTTGGAGATGGGACCATACGTGAGTGGTACTGATATGGTGTTATGGTCAATCACTGATAGCCCCCACGTCAGAATCCAGCAATTTTAGGACCCACAAATACAGAGGTCTCTAAGCCCATGACGCCCGCAAATCACAGAGACGCAGCAAGGGTTAACCCAAGTAGCGAAGCTCCTGAAACACCGGGTCTACACAACTTCAATTCGCCATTCTACACGACCAGTGAGAAGCCAGGCACCGATTACATGGAGAACAAGCATGAACCAGCCCCCGAGACGCCTGGCTCTACCAGATCAGATCCCTCCGAGCCCGCAACTCCTTTACCTGAAGGCCCACGCTACACCCATTATCTTCGAACGCAGCCACCAAAGACCTACATGCAGACTCTCAAACCTTGGAACGGACTTCTTCGCCGCGAGAACTGGTTCCTGGTCGCGCTTCGTCCCTTCATCCTATTCGCATACCCGTCCATCCTGTGGAGCACACTAGTCTACTCTCTGAGCATCGGCTGGTTGATCGTCCTTTCCGAATCCGTCGCTTCCGTCTACGAAGCCCGCGCAACGCCTGGGAAAGCCGGCTACAATTTCACCGCCCTCCAGACCGGCCTCGTCTACGTCTCCCCTTTCATAGGCGGCATACTGGGCACAGCGGTCGCAGGCAAAGTTAGCGACATCATCGTCCGCTTCATGAGTCGGCGGAACGGCGGCATCTACGAGCCCGAATTCAGGTTGGTCATGGCGATCCCGGTGACCCTGACGACCGTCATCGGCTTGATGGGTTTTGGGTGGAGCGCGCAGGAGAGGGACAATTGGATCGTGCCGACGTTGTTTTTTGGCATCATCAGTTTTGGCTGTGCGTTGGGAAGCACGACGTCCATCACTTTTGCCGTGGATAGCTATCGTCAGTATGCGGGGGAGGCGCTGGTCACGTTGAATTTTTCCAAGAGTAAACCTCATCTCCTCTACTTCGTTTTCATATGTGCTGATCATGAGTCGTCTAGACATATTCCATGGCCTGGTCTTCTCCCTCTTCTTCAACAAATGGTTGGCGGCCGACGGGTCGAAGAAGACTTTTGTGGCTATCGGAGGGATCCAGCTGGCTTGTATGGCGACGACGGTGCCGATGTATATCTATGGCAAGAGGGCGCGGATGTGGACGGTCAGAAAGAATCTGATGGAGAGGTTCTAGCGGTCGCAAACCATGGTCGACGGACTATGTTTGATAGCTGTAAATACGTGAGTTGAGAGCGAGGCGTTGGCGGCGCCTATCTATGTTGTACGACGGCTTGCATATTGGCATGTATGCTTCCGTATCCATTCGGGAAGTGGACGAATGTGGTACCATCAAATAACGATTTTTCTAACCCATCCACACCACACTTGCATCCATTACCAGTATTCCATCTTCTGCACCACTCGACGACATCTATGCCGCAATCCTTGACGGAATATAGAGGACAATCAGATGTCGTATGCGTATCTTCATCCCCTCTTTCCCCCCCCCCCGGCCCAATTTCGCGGAAAAAACCCTGCCACACCGCTCGAAAATTCAAAGTGTAGGTAGGTAAGTGATACGATCTTCACACAACCACCTTGTCCCCATTCTTTTCGAAAGGGTAGTTGGATGAGATGGCGGGGGAGATGTGGTATTTGTTTGAGATGCGACTTCTTGGGTAGTTACTTATGATGTATAGATGAGGCTTGTTGGGTACGTAATGTTTTCTGGTATGTCGATGATGTTTGAGGGATGAGCGGGGTTTTTTGAAGATGGGATAGTTGTGGTAGAGGGATGGATGGATGGATGGCGAGGTTTTGGTGGAGGTTTGTGGGGATGGGAGGGGGGGTGGGAGGCGGGAGTGTGGGTTTTGTTGAGAGAAGGGGGGGTAATGGGATAGTTAGATATAGCTACTGATCGTGTTTCTGGTTCGTTATGGGATTTAAACATGCTGTTATGTTAGGGGAAGAGGGGGGGGAGGGAGGTGGAGGTGAGGGTGAGAATTGAATGTGTTTACCTAGATGGATTCCAATTTTGCTTTTGGAAACATGCAATTGCGTACGGTGTGGATCATGTAGTTTGGGTAGGTGGCCGCAGATCGGACTTGTGTGATGGGGGACGGAGGTAGGGGACTGTGGGGCTCTATGGAGTTGTTGGGGATGGATCTTTGTGGTTTTGGGGGGGGTGGAGTGGCGGTTGTGAAATGTGGAGTGTGTCTTTGCGTGGGGTTGGTGGAAAGATATATTGTGTGGAGGTGGGTTGTAGAGTGCGTTGAAAGGTGATTGATGATACGCTGTGTATCTCTGAATGCTTCGATTCTTTCTCTATTTTGTTCACGTGTGAATGCGGTAGTTTATGATTCATCGATGTCCTGTTATCGTTTGGTGGAATTGAAAATGAATAGGATAACTAATTCCTTGGTGGAGCATAGTTCAATGCTGTCTCTCGAAACCCTTGGGCAGTATGGGAAATAGATAAGCCGCGGCTTATTCGGTCATTTGCATGAAATTGATAAGTATTGCGGCTATCGGCATTGGTGTGATGAATCTTCTAAGGAGGTACTCAGGGGGCTGGCAGATTTGAACTGGATCCTTCGGATAGGATAGGTCATTTGTGATCTGATGCAGGTACCCGAGATATATGCCTGGACTTCTGCTATCCTGTTTTTTTTGCTGTGATCAGGACGTCGTCAAGGGACAGCAGTGTGTGCGACGATCCAAGAAATTGAACTTGGTCTCAGCCTTTCTCTGGAACATATAGGGTAAGGAAAACTATGCTGGAGATTGCCTTCCAAGGCGGATATTCGGCCTCAATCCTTCAGCTTGGAATGGTTTTTATCAATCTTGCTCCTGGGTTCGCCCGAGAATTTCCATTGTTCCACCTCGACTGTCTGTCTATGTTTTTCTAATGGAGAAGTGCGGTCTCTAGCATCCATGATTCCACGATTATGTTCCTGGCCGTACGGATGTTGGCAGGTTTCACTGGTGTAAGGCATATATGTTCGCACCGGTTCGCTCAATGGTGAACCGTCAGGAATTATTCTGGCATAGATCGGTTCTTCACGGTGTGAAGTTCTTTCGCTTCATTATTACAAGATACGTCTTCTTTCTTTGTCTTTATAGGCGTTGATCCTGAGCCGCTGGGCCCAGATTCCATGTCTTTCGGGGTGAGAATTCGAATGACACCACCATCGATCATGCGTTGCGTTGTTGTTCTCCTTGTGACGGTGGCAGTATCGCTCGCAGCGCTCCCAGTACTTCCGGTGTACCGCCAAAAGAGTAAGTGGTTCAACTGTAAGGAGTACTGTGTCCTGAGCTGACGATCATAGCTCTTCAATTGCCTGGACGAGACATTACTCCGTCATCATGTGATGGAGGTTCCAATTGTCAACGATGGCTGAATCGCCGCCTTGATTGGTTCTGGTCGCAGCAACAGAACCATATATTCGCTGGTGAGACGCCAAAGCGTTGTGTCAAAGGTCAGCTATTGGATACGTCCGCTTCTGATAAGGTGATGGATGCTAATATGTGTTTCGCTTAGAGAACGCGCAATGTAACGTCTATAATGGAGACTTGTGCTGCGAATCCCTGTATTGTCATGAAGTACCGAACTTCAATGGTGTGTGCAAAGTTATGGGCCGTTGAAGAAAGAGGGTAGTTGGTCCATGTGAATAAGGAATGGGGCCTGGTGTGTGATGAATGGCTCTGCTGGTGTAGAGTCGTCTCGAAATTTCTCATCAGTGAGTGATGATGTCTTTGGAGATCCCCTGCCGTATATAATTGCATTGGTAGGCTCATCCTCAGGGACATACAGGATGATCTCGATATCATTCTCGCCAATTATTGATGCTTGAATAACGCTTTCCTCGATTGACATATGGATTGCAGCTGCAATGCAAAGAGCTTGATGTGCATGCTTTGTGAACCATATTGCGGATTCGTCAGAGCTCCATGATTGTATATGCTGTTGGGGGCACACGTACGGTCGATGCGATCTGGCGAAAATCGCCCAATGTTCAGAAAAGGCTCAAATGCACGCTCGATGTCGTGGGAGGTCAGCAACCCATGAAAATTTGCATTCTCATCAAACCTTGGGTACACGATAGACACAGCAGACCCGGGCTTCCAAAGGATAACAAATTCATCCAACTACCACGTGAATCGCGGAACACTCGGATCCAACAATCCGGCATGATCAAGTACCTTAGTGACAGCATTTATCAACCCTGTAGCCACAACGGTCGACGCGAACAGAATTATGAACGGAAAAGTAAGGTCTCCTCCTCCCAGGTTACTATCGATTGGAAATAACCTATACACGGAAAAGACGATTGCGATGCTGATCGAGAATTGCTCGAAGTAGCCTATCAGACTCTTTTGCGAGACTACCTCGGTGGTTGGAGATAAGAACTGTTTCGGAAGACCGCTCCTTGGAAGAGGAGGATACGGAACGGAGGGATCTGTTGATTTTCCCACAATTGAGGGTAGGGCTCTGTTGAAGTTAGACATGATTTCGTTACAACTGTCCGTGTTGATGCTCTGTTCATGGTCAACAACGTGTCGGCTACTTCGACAAGAGGCTATTGCCGGGTTCTCTCACGCCATTGTTTCCCAGGCAAAGCGAGACCAGAGCGATCTGATTCGCTAGGTGGGCCTGGTTCAAACTCAGGTTTGCAAGATCGTTCGCCGTTTGGGCCGCTTTGTAAGACTTGATGCCCCACGTTAAGGCGAGGGACCCTACTATGAAGCCAAGGAGACTGTTAAGTGGCGTTAAATAGGACTTGAATGTTTGAGTTGTCATTTCCATAGTTGAATCGAATTGTCGTGCGTCTGTTTCTGATTCTGACTTGGCGAATTTAGAGCGAATCTACTGATCGTCGGTGGTTTGAGAAGGAGAAGAAGCTCCTTGTGGTTTTCAAATATAATTGCGAACGACGCTAGGTTGTGATATGCCGAGCTCAGAAAGCTGACGGCTAAGCCTCTTCGAGTTAGCCGATCAGTCTGACTTGCTCGGCATGGCACACCTGAGGCTGCAACTACTAGTACTCCGTAGCATCTCAACCTACCTTCGTACATCTCTTAGAGCAAGAAGTCCCTACCACAATCGACAGTTCGGTTCCATAAGCTCTTAGTCCAGTCGCATGCAATGATTGGACAGTGCAACCCATTCTGAACAGCTTACCTGCAGCTTCATGTGTGGCTCTCTTTGTAGAGTGCAGATCGAACGAGCAAGACAAGCTGAGCTAGACCCTTTGGAAAAGATTATTGTATACTGGCGACAGAATCGCAAATAATCATGATACTGATTGAATATGGTAACCTGAAAGGAAGCACCGCAACACCTCTCTGCGCCATTGACGGCCCGTCGGGCATGCAATTGAACAAACTTCGACAAAGCAGAACGGCTGCATTGTCTACACAATCCTGGAGGCCCTTTCTACCATGGCATTGTACGATCGACAACCGCACAAAGGACATTGTGTGCATTGTCCACCTTCACGGCATCAAATACGCAGGTTGTACTTATACCACGTTCATTCCGTACTCACTTTTCATTATAATTATCCAAGGTATATCTGGAAAGCAACGCGATACATATCACAGAAAGTCAAACAAGGTACCACTTATTCAACTTACCACCTCCGGAATGTGTCTAATGGACTTTATCACCTTTCCCCGCTGCGGGCATACCGAGTACAGATTCCCTGAATCAGGCCATGTAAGTCATATTTTTCTTTCCATCCCCCCCCGTTTCGACCTCAGTGTGTCCCGTGAGACATGCCTCAGGGGCGTATACTCCCGAACCTATATCAATTCGTACATTGATGAAGCCACGCTAACGTTATGAGTATCTAGTGTAGCTATGGATTTGATGCCAAGAAGGAGTCATGCTCGAGAGGTGCTAACGAGCTCAGATCCGTTCATATAGGTAGATCCGTACAGGCAGTCTGCCCTCCCTGCTACGAGGAAAAGCTCACCAAGATTCGTGTCGAGCATATGGATCGCTATAGTAAATGTGCAAATGAGGCGGGCAAGCGTGGTTTGGGGAAGCATGAGGTGAAAGCGGAACTGGATAGGATCATGAAGGAGATGATGAAGGAGGCGACGGAGTGGAAGATAATATGTGAGTTGAAAGGAACGAAGCTTCCTCCGCTGACAGATAGTTCTTACCCCCTCCAGATGTAAGTTGTAGCGCGAGTTGTTTCGACGGCGTGTCATGAGATTGCAGATACTTAATACACATATATTGTGGCGATCAGTTGCTCGTGTCCTTACCTTTTTGTAACGTCGATACCTGTACTCAACTGATTCTCGTCCTGTTTCTAGATCCCTATAACGCCAACTTCCCTTCGTGAGCGTCACCATCCCACCAATTCACTGAAGGATCACAATCCATTGTGTTGAAAGCCAATCGCATTCCGGATGGAAGGTCAAGTAACTTATCTTGTTTCACTGATGAGTGGGACAGGATGATGTTCAACAGATCCATGAACACATAAGTGGAAATCTATGCTCTCCGTCGGACTATGCCTGGAGACATTTCTGCCCCTTTCCGATCCTTGCAATACCGGACTTCAGTTGCTGGTCGTCCGCAAAAGAGAGCTAGTTTATTCTCTGTTGGAGTGCGCTACAATTCCGATACAGCCGTATTTTATCTTCTAAGCACAGAGATCAGCTTTGTCAGAATCCATGGCCTTGTCCTGTTCAGACAGCTGGTCTGGTGGAAATCCCCCAATGTTATACGACCCTGGCTGGAGCGGGGTTCTCTTCAATCTCTCATCATCAGTGAGCAAATAGCAGCGTCATCATCTACCGATTGAACGGTAGCTTGGGAGTACGATGAGCCGCATGGACCCCAAAGTGCGGGGTGCATACCTAGGGCTTATATTCGTACTTGAGCAGCCAATCGGGAATATGATCAAGAGGCTGAAATCCTTCATCTGGTTACCCGGGCTTAGATCCCGTGATGTGACGAGTTTATTGACTCGTGTGCCGATCTTCAATTGATCCTGATTCAGTGGTCCACCCGGTGATTCTGAAGCTCTTGGAGAAGGAGCTAACGAGGTAAACAACCCTTTTCAACGGAGTATGCACAGACGGTATGATGGAGCAATCATTTGTAAGACATGCGGTAGGGATACTTTAGCGTACACCACAGCTTGTTGTGATATGCTTGGTCACATGGCTACCCACTAGAATACCTAGTTGACGAAAGTCGCAGGGCTCAGGCTGTAGAATACGTTGGCCGGACAAAGATTCGAATAAGAATAGAACTAGGATTGATTGCGACGTCACTGCCAAAACCTTGCGCTGAAGAAACTTTCGCGCAGGAACGGCATCTGATACATCGAAATACTTCAAGTACTTCATCTTTATACATATTAATATTGATCGGACGAATGCTCATTCACTTGCTGCATTCTCTATCAATTGTTGCATCACCCTTCTATTAATTCTTGCTGTGGCTGCAGATCATGATGTGGCTTGCGCCGGCATTGCTCTTAGCCACGAGCCTTGTTCATCCTTCACTGCAGCAATCAGGCAATTCCACGGCGCCTTTTCCCGCAGCCACCTATCCACAAGCCACTTCCCCAAATCCAGCCGCGCAACAAAAAGCTGAATTTTCACCACCATTCTATCCTTCCCCATGGGGATCCGGAGCTGGAGAATGGGCGAGTGCCTATGCCAAGGCAAAGACCTTTGTGAGCTCGCTCACCCTGGTTGAAAAAGTCAACTTGACGACCGGTGTCGGGTATGTGAATTACTATCTGGTTGTATCGAGGCGACAGCTGACCTTGAGCAGGTGGCAGGGAGAGCGTTGTGTTGGACAAAATGGAGCTATCCCACGATTGGGCTTCCGAAGCCTATGCATGCAAGACTCGCCTGTGGGTGTCAGAGACACCGACTATAATTCCGTCTTTCCTGCGGGCGTCAATGTCGCTGCGACCTTTGACCGGGGCCTTGCCTTTGCGAGAGGCCAGGCAATGGGCGCCGAACATCAGATGAAAGGGTCAGATGTGCAATTAGGACCTGTGGCTGGACCTCTAGGACGTTCCCCAGAGGGTGGCCGAAATTGGGAGGGCTTCAGGTGAGCTTGCACATCAAACATCCTTTTATCCTGTTGCCGATAGTAATTCGCACACTTAGTCCGGACCCAGTCTTGACCGGGGTCCTCATCGCACAGACTGTTCAAGGCATCCAGAGTGCTGGCGTGATTGCGTGCGCCAAACACTACATCGGTAATGAACAAGAGCACTTTCGTCAAGCTCCTGAGGCCACGGGGTACGGCTACAAGATCAACGAAGCTAGCAGTTCAAATATTGACGATGCTACCATGCATGAGCTTTACTTGTGGTATGTATGGTCTTCAATCCCTCAATCCCATCGCGCTGACACTTTCGAGGCCATTTGCAGATGCCGTCAGAGCAGGTGTCGGTTCAATCATGTGCTCATACAATCAGATCAACAATAGCTATGGTTGTCAAAACAGCCATATGCTCAACTACCTTCTGAAAGGCGAGCTAGACTTCCAAGGTTTTGTCATGAGCGATTGGCAGGCGCAGCATTCTGGCGTTAGCAGTGCGCTAGCTGGCCTGGATATGACAATGCCTGGCGATGTACTGTTCGATTCTGGCTCATCTTATTGGGGTGCCAACCTCACAATTGCTATATTGAACGGCACAGTACCTCAATGGCGCTTGGACGACATGGCTGTCCGTATAATCGCTGCTTGGTATTACGTTGGTCGTGACAATGCTTCGGTCCCTATCAATTTCGATTCTTGGACAACAGATACCTTTGGCAATCAGCACTACTTCGCTAAGAAGGGATACTCGTTGATTAACGAACACGTCGACGTGCGTCAAGAGCATGGCAATCTCATCCGCCAAATTGGTGCCGCTAGCACCGTTCTACTCAAGAACACCAACAAAAGTCTGCCATTGACTGGCAAAGAAAAGTTTACTGCGGTGTTCGGAGATGATGCGGGAGACAATCCGTTGGGTCCAAACGGCTGTCCCGATAGAGGTTGCGACAACGGAACCCTTGGTATGGCCTGGGGTTCAGGTAGCGCGAACTTTGCCTATCTGGTTACGCCGGAGACCGCAATTCAGAATGAGGTTCTCTCAAATAACGGGGTTTTCCAGTCCATTACCAACAACTATGCAGGAACACAAATCCTTGCTCTTGCGAGCCAAACGTCCGTTGCAATAGTGTTTGTCAATGCAGACAGCGGCGAAGGATACATCAATTGGGACGGAAACGAGGGTGATCGTAATAATCTCACTCTTTGGGATGGTGGTGACACGTTGATCACGAACGTCTCAGCTACATGTAACAACACCATTCTGGTCATCCATTCGACGGGGCCAGTGCTGTTAGGCAACTACTCGGACAACCCAAATATCACGGCCATTCTATGGGCTGGCATACCTGGCGAGCAGTCTGGGAACTCAATCGCTGATGTCCTTTATGGACGAGTCAACCCAGGCGCCAAGCTTCCATTCACACTTGCAAGGACCCGGGAGGACTATGGAACCGATCTCCTTTACATTCCCAACAACGGTGAAGCTGCGCCTCAGATTGCGTTTACCGAAGGTGTGTTCATTGACTATCGATCTCTTGATAAGGCGAACATTACCCCAGTCTATGAATTCGGATATGGTCTAAGCTACACAACCTTCTCCTACTCAAATCTGCAAGTCACTCGTATCCTTGGCATGAACGGTACATACACGCCGACAACAGGATCCACAGCAGCTGCACCAACGTATGGCACTGTTTCTAATAGCTCGTCTGACTACCAATTTCCGTCGAATATGACTACGATCCCCTTCTATATTTATCCGTACCTCAATGGCACCGACCTTGCAAAGGCAGCAAATTCGAGCGGTGTCTACGGAAACAATGACTTTGTCCCTCCCAACTCTCAGAATAGCTCTGCCCAAAGTCTACTCCCGGCTGGTGGCGCGCCAGGGGGGAACCCAGAGCTGTATGACGTTCTATACCAGGTCAGAGCAACCATCACCAATACCGGCACCATAGCAGGCGAAGAAGTGCCTCAGCTTTATATCTCGCTCGGTGGACCTTACGATCCTAAGATTGTGCTACGAAACTTTGAGCGCCTTTCAATTCAACCCAATTCAGCCGCGACGTTCGAAGCTGACATTACCCGACGAGATATCTCCAATTGGGATACTGTGGCCCAAAACTGGGTTATATCGAGTCACCCCAAGACTGTTTATGTTGGGACCTCGTCGAGAAAGCTGCCTTTGTCCGCAACATTAACCTAGTATAGTACGATGAAACGAAGAAGACGTCTCTCCAAAAGCGTAAGAATAATGTCACCAGAAAAATTACCTAATGAAGCCACTGCGTAGAATGCACCTAGTAGTGGGTACTCTCGGAGAATTAGCCACTCCTCAAGGTGGATCGAGTTCACAAGGAGCAAAGACTGAAACCGAGTTATGATTATAACGCAGCTTTATATATACACTCCAACGCAAACAGACTACCCTTTGAGCATATTGGCACCCCGTCTCCAATCTACGATGAATTTCACCTCCATCCACTTCGCTCGAGCTTCATAAACCCCCTTCAAGAAAGTATATATACTTGAAACGAAGTTGAGTAAGAAAATGTAGTATATATATAGATACAGTTTCTCATCTCGAAACCCGGCCCCTATCACGCCTTCCACATACACACACACACACACCTACAGAAAACTCAACACCCAGTTACGCCATAAGTTCCCCCCCTTTCATCCAGCCGCGTTTTCCGTCTCCCACCTCCCACCTCCTACCGTATGATAACCTATCATAATATCACGACATGTGAATGATGAAACAGATGTAAAATCTGTGTAAGCGTAGACGCATGTTTAATTGGGAGATATTACGGTTGCACCCCTTTTGCCTACAATTACACCCCCCAACTGCCTACGATTACACCCCCTGATTAGCGCTGTGAGGGGTTTTAGATGGGGCTTTGAATGGGGTTTTGATGGGGATTTAGGTGGTTAGAGGGGGCGGTTGGAGGGGAACAGGGAGGGGGATTTTGGTGTTTAGAGGGGGATGATGGGGGAGGGGGGGGCGGGGGGGGAGAACTGGGATGGGTTGTGTATGATGGTGGTGATTGAGGGTTGAGGGAAGTGCATTCTTCCGGATACTGCTGTTTAGTGTGACTAGTTCTATTAGAGTAAGCTTGAATAATTGGCATGATTTTGGGCTGGAGCGGTGAAGGCCCAAAAGAATACGTGCGTGGACCTGTGTGTCAGGGTGAGGGCTGAGGAAAGTGCACTTCTTGGCTGCTGCGCAGTTGGAGGAGTTTTTGGTGTGTTTGGATGTCTTGTAGTTGAGGTTGTTAGTTGCTTCTGCCTGAAAGGTGAGGGCTGAGGGAAGTCCCCTGTCTCGATTGCTGCGCGGTTGGAGGGGTTGTTTTAGTATGCTTAAATGTTGTGCATTGTGGAGGTAGGGGTGAGGAGATGGTTGAGGATGGGTTCTGCCATGGGGTATGTGGTATGTGGGACTTGTGGTATGTGACGGGTTGGATTAGTGGGATTTGGATGGTTGGTGGCATGGCGTACCGTTGTGGATTATAAGTATAGAGATGATAATATATGAGTAACTTTTGATATCGGAACGGCGGAAGCTTTGCTGAGTGTCAGATATATCGTAGAGAGGTAATAAAAGCGTAGAGATGATGTTTTTCATATCGACCAGTAGCATAGATTGAAGGGTATGAAGAGTTGCAATGCTGTTGATTAGAGTATGGACATCTTAGAGGGGAAATATCGTAATCCTCGTAGAGCTAGACACCTGGCATGCCAATATAATCCCTCATGGCCGGTAAAGCTCGGGGTAGGAAGTAGACCACAAAGAGGCCCGCAAATGCGGTCAGGAGTCCGGTAAACTACACAATGTCAGCTTCTTACAACACCATATGACACCAATTGGAAAACATACCTTCTCAAACCACGTATGGAAATACGCCGCCGTCATCAACAACATCCACAGACTCAACCCCACCACCACCAACGGCGCACTCAACCCCCCCTTCGCAACCCCCTCCTCACCATCATCATCCCCCATAACCTCCCCCTCCGCCCTCCCCACCCCCCCGTCCCTCCCCACCATCCTCCTCTCCTCCCTCAACCCCCTCGCCCCCACAACAGCAGGCAACACCTCCAACCCCAAAAACGCACTGCCAAGCACCAATATAAAAACATGCCCGCTAATATCATGCCCACCCTTCCACACCCCCCCCACAGCCTTACAGGCCTGCCCCGAGAAAAACTCCTTCCTTCCCCCAGTCCCCTCATACACACTCGCCAACTCGCACGCGCCCCCCGTGATGCGAAAACCGCGATCGATCAGCGCCGGTCCGAAGAACCACTGCGTCACGACGCCCCAATATGCCGTCACGATCACCCATCGTAGCATGCCCCGCAGTCGTTTCGCCGTCAGCACCAGTCCGCTAGGTCCGGTGCTCGGATGCAGGAAGAGGAAAAGGTAGTAGGCGAGCGTGACCCAGAACCAGGCTATTTTTACGAAGAAGACGTTGAAGAGGTTCTTTTTTTGGGCGAAGTAGCTGGGGGCTTCGGAGGGGGGGTGGGATTGCGTGATGGGGTTGTAGGGGGCGTGGCGGGCGGAGGGGTCGAGGAGGGAGAAGAGGGAGCCGATGACGAGGGTTGTGGGATAGATTGCCAGCAGGAGGGTTTCGAGCGAGGTGGGGAGGAGGGCGGTCGCGGCGCTGGTGGGGTTGGGTGCCATGTTGGTGCTGCGATCTTGCTGCGGCGCGAAGCTTGTTGTGGGTTTGACGCTTCCACCATTGCGGCGAATGGGCGCTGAGGAGGACATGCCTCTGAAAGGGCCTGGAGGGTTTATTGTGTTTGACAGAGCCTCGAGAAGAGCCTCGAAGATGAGGATCTAAACTAGATGAGGCATAGGAAGTGTATTGAGGATTGACGTCGAGTCGAAAGAAATTGAGAAGACAATCAGATATGTATTCGAGAGGGCCAAGGCAGCTCAGATTGACGTGGTTCCTGGCACTAGTCCTCATCCGTCAACGTGTTTCCAATCTTTCCACAACGTGTTCCTGTGATATTGATGGCGATGTCCTTCTATAGAGGTGGAAGAATATGATAGACTTCTGTTCTGTCGAGGGATGATGATGGAAAATGGGGTAAATTCCTTATGATGCCTCCAGATACAGATTCCCAAGTCTGGTATCAACGTATCCCTTCTATTGCATAGATCATAAGCGTTATGTCGCATAACACGTACCGCATCCATACAATCGCAGCATAAGACCCAAGAAATGGTAACACTCAAGTCCCCTTCAATCGGCCCCACTCTGGCTCCGTTTCAATACCGTCCTCACCAACGACCTTCCCTCTATCCCATTCCCTCCCTTCCCCTCTCCCTCTCCACTTGACATCCTCCTCTCTCTTCTCACCGCCTTTCGCCCACTTTTGGACCTCCTCTTCTGTAAAGCCAGCAGCCTTGAGTCGTTCAGCACCTTGCCTCTGCCATTTTTGTCGGTCCCGAAGCGCCTCAAGCGCCATGTCCCAATCGTCATCCGTTTCCGGATCAGGTTGGACGTCTACTGTTGGATCATAGTTTGACGAGAAGTGGGAATCCATAGCGGATGCGGATGCAAAGGTGCCCCGCCCACGAGCCTTGACTTTTGGCTTGGGTGAAGGTGGATGAGGACCGATGATGGCTTCTAGGGGGTCAGAATCTGAAGTTGGCGAGGGAGCGCGTTTTACTTCTGTAGAGGAGGGGCTATGTTTGGTACTGGGGTTTTTGTGACGTCCATTGGGTTTGCTTTTGGATTCACGCATCTCATCCTCTTCACGGGAACTCAGAGTCTTTTGCTCGCTTCCGTGGGGCGACCGCCGACGGTGGTGCTTTCTTTCCGAGCGAGGCGAGCGGGATCTTGATAGAGAAGGTGATCTAGAGCTTCTCTGACAGTCCCGGCTTCCGCGATAGCGAGCGGGTGATCTGCTTCTGCTGCGTAGGCGACGGCTTCCGTGGTGATGATGGCTATGATAATGACGCGATTGCCCGTTTCCTTCAGCGCTGCTGTCATAGTGGTCATCACGAACTCTGCGGTCGCTGCGATGGCTTCGAGAATCACTCTTCCTGTCTCGTTCGGACGCGGACTTCCGGTAGCCGCGGGACTGATTTTGACTTGGCTCTTCACCTTCGTCGACCCGCCGCCGCTTCGAACGGTGATCTTTTCTTCTGCTCAGCTTTACATCCTCTTCCTTCGGACTTGATGTCCTGCTTCTCCCGTGTAGCTTTCTCAAGCGTGATCGGGAATCTGCAAGCCCCTTGGCACGTAGAGCTGCATTATGGTTGTCGGTCTCCCTGATGATATTCTTCAAGAATCTAGTGTTGGCTTTGGGCGCATTGTATGTAGGCCTATGACAGTTAGGTACGGACAAGGAATGGTTGCAGAATAATAGGATGTACCTCCTCGGTAACAGCTCTTGCAAGCCATAGGATGAGTACTTTGCGTTACTGGCCTTTGCATCCTTTGCTAAAAGGCTTGCTATAAAATCGTCTGAGAGATGCTCTTTTAGGGGCATGCTTGCTTCGGCAGAGGACTGACGATGTTAGGAGGAGAGTCTAGAAGCATGACGACGAAAGAGCTCCTTTTATACCACAGAGTGATTGCGGATTATTCCATTTGGCGCTGTGAATTTGTTCATAAGGTGTTTGAGGCAGTGAAGCCAAGAGATCTAATCTAAGATAACGATAGAAGTGAAGCTAACCCAGTGAAGTCTATATGTAAACAAACGCCAAAGCCATTCCATTGTCCGTGTGTTGTCAGTGGTAGATCACCATGGCAGACTCGCAACACGTGCAGAACGTCATACAAGGCCTGCGAGCCTTACAAGCCGAGCCCCTCTCCATTATCAAGCTTAGTGAGCCCATATCAGCTACTGCAACCTCTCGCCGCACATCCGATGTCTCGACCTCTGCCTTCGATAACCCCTCACCTGCCTCTTTGGAGGCCGATCTAAGTCATTACAAGGTGGGTAACATTGGGTTTCGTGACAAATAAGCCGTCTAACTCGACCAGGAACTCTTCTCCAAACTTCGCTTCTCCTACCTCGAACAAGTTACCAAAGAGAAATTTCTCCGTGCCATCGTCGGCGATCCACCCCTCATAGTCGAACACACCGAAAACACCGAGTTGGAATCGCAACTAGCAGAGATCAAAGCGGTCTTGAAAGCGCAAAAAGAATATGTCGCCCAGATGGTAGCCGAGCTGGGTGCTCGAGGGAGAGATCTAAGTCGACGCTATGAGACTATCTCGTTACAAACAATACTTCTGTCATCGCTACCACCGCAAATCAAGGAGCTAGATCAAAGCCTTGCGAAGCTGAGGAAGGAAAATCAATCGGCGAATACGGACGAGACGATCAGTCCGGAAATGGCTATGCCTCTGGGAGCGACTTTGGAGCTTGTTGATCAGCGCCGTTCGGAGCTCGATGAAGTCAACGCGCAGCTGAGATCGCTGCAGCAGGCTTTGCCGAGGCAGACAAGGACGCTGGAGATGGAGGAGAGGGAATTGAGAAGGTTGGAAGGGGATAGAGAGAGGGCTGTTGGTGCTGCGAGGGAGGCGGTGGATAGGAAGAGAGAGGGTGGTGGGGCTGATGAGTTAGAGATGAAGGGGAGGTGGTTAAGGGGTGTAGAGGGTGGTTTGAGAGGGATGTTAGAAGTTGAGGGTTGAATTGGTGAGAGCTTGGCGTATTCTACGGCGCAATGCATTCGGTCCTGGCGTCTGGAGTTTCAGGTACTAGATGATATCCGAAGACTGGCTATGAATCTTCACTGCAGCACTTTCAGTCGTCCCCAAAACCACCAGCCTCTTGTCCATCGTGTCGAATGTCCTTGTACAATAGTGGATATATGCTCACACAATCATCTCACATCTCGATCCCATGCCTCTCAGCTACCGAACCCATCCGCATGCGATGTCATTTGGCCGGTCATGTCTCGATACACCTGACCTTGACCTCCAGATTGCCTATCCTATCAGTCTTGGCAATGACCATTGTTTCCATCAATCTTTGGAAAGCTGTGGCATTACCCCAAGGCAGCACAATAGGCCATTGGAATCCATCAATTGTGACGCTGACCGCTGCCATGGTCCCAGCATGATCCCCAGCACCCAAAAGATTCCAAGCAGACAATGCTTGGGTGAAGAAAGTGTCTACCGTGTCGCATTCGTTCATCGTAGCGGGGACGGCGCCCAGACTTTCATGTGACAGGAAGAAGTGTACTTTGATGTCCTTCATTGCAAGGGTTTCCTGATTCGACGATCGCACAGCGGTGGCAACTGGCTCCGCTATGTCGGATCTCTTCGTCGTTGTCCTTGTCTTCTTCGGAGATCTTGGTGGAGAAAGGATCGGAGATTTGCCGGCAGATTGGCCTTGAGTAGAGCGGCGGCGACCTTGTGGTGCGGTCACAGGACTCTCTGATACAAACTCAGGGCTTGATGTGCGTGAACGATCTCCATTGGGAAGCAACCCGCCAAGGTTTCGCCGCTTATAGTGTTTGGTGTCGCTGGCTAAGCGTTTTTTAGGCTGCGGAGTGGTTAGAGGCGATACATACTGCGGTGGCCATTGACGTTTCTTGATTATGCTCATAGAGGAGAGGGGAGGTGTTTGGGACCTCCAGCGTCGCCCTTGGGTTTGGCGCTCCGCTCGATCACGCCTAGACGTTGCTTGGTGGACCTCTGCAAGGTTGATTTCGACATCGCTGGAATGACTTTGTGTCCTCAGATGTGCCTGCATTGTGTTGTTGTCCTCGTGATCGAATGGAGATGTGTTTGACTCTGATTAGCCACAACAGTCGATTTCTCGGTACGGTTCGACACGGTGTTGCTGGCTGGGTCTCGAGATCTACACCAGTTGCAATTCGCAATAGGCTTCAAAGTGAATCCAAGGTCGCCCCAAAGCCAGCCAAGGTATCCTCTCTTATACCTAGCATTACCTGCTACCGGTATCACTATCATGCTGGAGCCATCACTATCCGTCAAGACGTATATCATATGAGACGGACCTATCTTGCGTACACAGATATGGACTTCCTCTGAGGTCGTAGCAAGGAAGATCGCAAATGAATAGCCATGACGGGGACCAAGCCTTCCGTGATTGAGAGAACGTAAACATGCAGGGCTTCTACCTGGATGCTGGCCCATCCAATCGTTGAGCCATTGCACAAGCTCCGCTTCGGATGGAGCAGTTACTGGGAACGGCTCTTCAAATCCGGCTCTCAGGAGGTTTGCTACTAGAGTAGGTTCTCTCAGAGCAAGCCTGCGTAAGTTAGGACTCCTCGTCGATCACAAGACTGCCAGACACGCGAAGAAAGGAGTGACTGACCTTGTAATCGGGCCAGCGTCGCGGCTTGTACCATGAGCCACAAGATCTTTCATTTCATCTTGTAGTCCAATGCCATCTTCGGCATCGTGAGACCCCAGAGTCATTATTGGCGCATGCTCTTTAACGACATGGGTGGTATGGATTTCTCTCATCATAGATTCAGGGTTCTCGCCCTGAAGTTTCCTCACTTCATGATGCGGTGCAATTTGCTCTGATTCGTGTGCATAGGGCTCCCTAAAGTTTGCGATTGAAGCCAGAGGAGTAGTTGCTTTGTCTGCCGAGATGGGCGATTCGAGATCAATGACCTGATCCTGCATAGCTCGGCTTTGCACGATCATGCTGAAGAGTTGCGAGATCACCTCCTTGACCCTGTAACTGATTAGCACTGACAAATGTCGGGATTGAGGTTCCAAACTGACGTATAACCGTCAGAAGTCCAAGAATACGGATACCTAAATATTCTGGCTGGGGAGGAGAGATAACATTGAGCCATTATGTCAGGATCGTTGTCCGCTGGCTCATTGTCGACAAAGGCTTTCAGATCATCAAGCAACACCTTGGCCAAGCCCGAAGACTCGTTAGAGACAGCGTCTGGATAGCCCACCTTTGTGCAAAGATCTAACACCGTAGGCATTATCTTGTAGGCTGCTCCCTTATAATGTCCGAAACAGACTTGTAGTGTGAAGCTTGTTCAGCTCAGTAGTGATACAATCAGAGGGCGGATATCACGAGGGATGTAAGGTTAATAAGAAAGTTGGAGCTTGACGATGACAAGTGTGGTAGAACAGTAAAAGCGTCAATCCGAAAGACGATAGATACTAAGCTTTGAGCAACTAATTGCATCAAGATCAGTTCACATATTGTGCAGATGTTCCGAAAATGATGGTAGTTGAGAGCTGGATGACGACAATGAGCGAAGATGACAGTCGGGATATTATAAGTGAGCGATATCAGTGGTGATCTTGGCCAAGTGAGAAAAACGACAAATCATCGACATCCGTTTTTTCAATTCGACGAGGGATAAGAAGAAATTGAACCCCTGGCCTTTCGTGTGTATCAAGGCATATGTGAAATGTTCTTCAATCACTTGCGGGGTTTCTTGAATACCACTTTTTGGTATGCTACCCAAAAACTCATGACAGCCTTGAGATATCGAAAACCACCTTGCGAGATTGGGTATCATGAAGCCATCGCATATCGAAGATCGGCACCTGCCCTACCAATATCCGGCTCTAGCTCAGCATCTTGAGTCCGGTCATTCATCGTCACTGACGACAAAACCATCCACCCGCCGACCAGTCTCCTGATCATATTGAATGCCCAGACCTGTGAGTATATCCATCTGTATCTTACTGATGGGGATGCGGTCGAAGTTCACGGGTAACATAGTACTCGATCTGTTTTATCCAATCAGGTTCCAAAGATAACTCACACGAACTTCAACTTACTTCAGATAGTCCATTTTCATGTTTCGAGCTTTATCCTTTAGTGCAACTTGGCCCCGTGACTGTAGAATCATTCCTTCACTTTTATCCTCCGCCAATAGCAGAGACCAACTTGTGCCATGCTGCTCGATCAAGGCCAGAAGTGTTTCGGTTTCTTCCTCTGACCATGGTTTGCGAATCTGTGGTGGTTTCGGCTGGAAGGCTTTCATGGTCTTGGCGCTGGAGTTCGCTGCCCTATATTCATCCATTGGCGATGGAGAAGGTTCGATATTCATTTGGTCTCGTATGATATCTGGCCTACTGGTTCGGCTAACCTCCTGGGTACGAGCCTTTTTGGGTGATGAGCGTTCGGGCATCAGTGGCTGTGGTGCCGAACGCTTAGGTGCTGGCTTCGATTTACGTCGTTGGACAATGTCTGCGGGCACATGTTGGGTCTGAAAGCCTTCGTCTTGGCTAGGATCGACCATCTGGCTCGGCTGGAAATTTCGATTGAGTTCTTGCGACTCGTTGAACTCGTCGAGTCGCTGTGCATTCACTTGTCGATCTATAAGACGAGGTTTCCGAGCCACCCCTGGCAGGTTTTCTTGTTGCGACATCGAGACTCCAATGTTTTCCTTGTTGCTTTCGGCCTGTCGCTGGGCGCGCATGGCAAAAGCTTGACCCGTGGTTTGCCTTAGATTTTCCTCAGGATCTGGCTGTAATGGCTCATCGTTTCCGTCCTGCGGCTGCCAGTCATCATCCGGCTGAGTTTCACTTAAGGTCGGAAGCTTGGCTGGGACCATGTAAGGCATGAGTGATTCGTCAGTACTGCCCTCAGAAGTGTCTAATTCTTGTGTGGGCCCTGCTGTGGCCGTTACCTGAATATCGGAGGTAGATGGCTGGTTTTGCTGCGCGGAAAAATCTGCAGATGCCCAGCTAGCCTTTAGAGTTGCTTCCAGTCTCTTCACATAATCAGCTGCAGCTACAGCTTTCGGAGAATCTGCACTACGATACAGTGTTAGCAGATTACGGCACACTGATGATTGGGAGCTACAATGGCGAACATAGAAGAAGCCATAGAACACCCACCTAAATTGCCCCAGCTTCAAGGTCTTGGCTCTTGTCACTTTCCTTGAGACATCCTCTGGCTCAATGACTCTTTCAATTGCTTCAGGTGGTAAGTCATACTCTAATATCACCCGCGGACTACCACTATCATTTGCGTCGTCATCATCATCTATTGAGGACTTTGCCAGCCTCGCCCTTTGAACCTCTTCTTCGAGAGCTCTGAAGATCCGATCAGCACCGTGGTGCTCGGAAATCTGGCGATTTAATTCAACTAGCCGCAGACTGATCCATCGCACCATTTGCAGTACCAGAGTGGTCCAAGGAAAATCTGACTGGATGGGGGCTTGAACATGTGTAGCAATATCCTTCTCGGATCTCGCAATAGCCTCACGCAATTTCGAAACTCTCAGTAAGATAGTATCTCGGAATTCGCGAGTCAGATCTCCCGCTTGTAAACCCAAAATACCCCAGCCGCGTAGAGTCTTACCGTCTTCATAGAATAGTTGCAGTAGTTCGGCGTAGGGGTCAACATTTGGCTGTCCTGCATGACGAGCTAACAGCACGATGGCGCATTGCGTCCGTATTTCGAGCGCAAGCTCGAAAGTTTCATTCGCTAACTCGCTGTACCCGATCAATAGGGTTTCAGGAGCCAGAAGACCCTCTGTGAAAGGCATGGGAAAAAGTTGTTCAAGTTCTTCTATGAGTTGAGCGTCACCAGTCCCCCATGGCTGCGAGAAGATGCTTGAAGCGAGGACAGCAAGGTTCGCTTTCTGTAGTAGTGCATCTGGTCGCCATGGTCGGGCATTGTCGCTCGATCCTAGACCTTTTCCCACCAGCGTGCTTAGAACCTCTTTGGGAGCAATGTAAGTGTCGCTACCATACATGTCTCTGCTTGCTGACATCATCTCAGATAAGCGAGTCAAGTTCTTGCTCGCCAAGGAATTCTTATTCTGTAGCTGGGTCATATGCGCCGTGATAGAAGCTTCCGAGATCTCCTTGGGTATCAAAAACATCAACATTCTATCCGACGCACTTTGAAAGTCTGCCAAAGCTTCCAACATGATCTTTATGTTCAGGTAAGACAGATCCTGGGTTGATGTAGATGCCCGGGCAGTGGTCCCAGAGAAAGCAGAGATCCCTCCGGGTGATTTTGAATGTATATTCGCTTCCTGATCGTTCACCTCGACCTCGATCGGCTGATCTGCCTCATCGTCGTCATCCTTCTTCACCTGAATCTCTGGATATGCGATGCTCGAATCTTCGGCAACCACGGACAGATCTGGAAAGGGTCCCGATTGATTTAGCTTCTCCTCTCAATTGAATCGATTCCCTTGTCTTCTAACATTGCGGGGTCCGATTACCTTGCAAGACCCTAGGATGATTGAGTAATCTCCCTTTCCTTTCCTTTGGCATGCCCTGGCCGGAATGATGCTCCCTATTGTTGGAGAATATCTGCTTTCCACCACGCCGCGCCTTGATGCCGATCCTCTGCTCTTCGCCGTCACTTACATCGCGGCTTTGGCTTCTAGTCTTCCGCGTAGTCAGAGCAGGTCGGGCCGTGGGTTGAGGTGTAGAGCGCTGACTAGCGGTTCGAGTAGATGTACGCTCCGCCATTGCGCCGGCTTGACTGGTGGTGAATTGTTGTCAATGAACGCTTTACAAAGCCAGCCACCCAGCAGTCAAATTTCGTAAGGTATGCGCGCTGTAATTGTGACAAGGTCTGAGCCACAATATGATAGTGGTATCAACAATCTCCTTTCTGCGTAAACAGCAAGGGTTTCAGGAGCTAAACTGCTTTGAGACAGCGCCCTTTCCCGTCGCCAAGACTGTTCTATTCTTACCTTTTCTACCTGAGTACCTGAGCTGAGGTTCCCTCATTACTTCTTGAGTCTCACAGCTAATGATTCAATACGTCTTGCCTCCTTGACTAGCTCTATAATAAATCTATATGCTAGCAGGACTGATGCAAAATCGTGGTTTGCGCCCCCAACAAATTCGATCCACTTTGGGACAGCCTCAGCGGCGAAGGAGATACAGAGCCTGAGCAACGTCCTTTGGGCACTGCCTGGCTCTTGCAATCACACGACAATTATGAAAATACGATCAACCTCATGGGCTCCAGTCCTGCTGCTAGCATACATCGCCTCCGCCCTCTTGACTACAGAAGAGGTAGTTGCCCTTGCAGATGGTAAGAAAATTGGCCTTCCGGCGGATGGACCAGCAGTCCCGGCATCAAAGGCTGGGGTTGACGGCGTTGGAACCAAGGATGCGCCTGTGGATGGTAAGGACGGAAGACCACACCTAGGACCTTTCGTTGAAACAGGGGCGGAAAGAGATCGGAAGAAGGCCAAAGAAAGCGGCGACGAGGTGACAGTATCCAAGTCGGTACCATCATCAATAGCTAGTGGAGTACTGAGCGATGACGGATCGAAGATGCCCGAAACTAACGACGGTGTGATGGACGACCCTAACCGGACTGGTCCAAAGGAGGGTACAAGGGGTACGGAGGGTGGCATAACTGAGAAAAGCAAGGACAGAAAAGAAGGTCAATCGGATGGTGCGAAGTCAGAGAAAAAACCAGACCCGCCAAAAGAGATTCCTCCATTGCCACACGGCGAAAAGGAAAGCGTTGTGCAAAAATCTGGAAAGGATGATGGCAAGAAAGGCAAAGAAGCAGGTACATCAGACGAAACCAAGGACAAGCAAAAAGTGGCACAGAAAGAGATTGGCGGTCTCGAGGTAATTGCACCAATTGTTGAACTGTTACAGCGGAGCCCCTTGCTGATTGCTGGACTGCCAGAAACCAGCCGATCTTCCTAACAAGCCTCACGATATCCCACATCCTGTCCCTGACTCGGCCTCCAAGAGTGATCCTCTTGCAATACTCAAGCCATTCACGCCCTCCTTTCCTGCTCTCACCGCTGCCCCTGCCTCCATCATACAGCCTCTACATTCCTTTGTTCTCTCATTGGCCATGATCATCTTCTCGGAGATTGGTGACAAGACATTCCTCATCGCTGCGCTCATGGCCATGAAGCATCCTCGATTGGTAGTCTTCTCCGCCGCCTTCAGTGCCTTGATCGCCATGACCATACTCTCGGCAGTGCTTGGTCACGCTGTCCCAGCGCTCATCCCAAAGAGGTTTACAAATTTCCTCGCGGCCCTACTATTTCTCGTCTTTGGCGCCAAGATGCTGAGAGAAGGCTACTCCATTTCGCGGGACCAAGGCGTTAGCGAAGAGATGAAGGAGGTGGAGATGGAAATGGAAGAGAAAGAGGAGCTCTCACGCAAGATGGGACGTCGACGATCATCAATATCTCCATACATACTCGAGTCTGGGCGGGTCAACCCGCGGAAGACGCGCTCAAACACACGTCTGCCTGCTCCTCCAGACTCGCCCCCGTCATCGCCGGACAGTTCGCGGAGTCCGTCACCCAGCAGAGGATCGGCCATCTTGGGTGTGTTTTCGGGGGTGAACAATTTATTTTCGTTGCTGTTGAGCCCCGCATGGGTGCAGACATTCATAATGACGTTTTTGGGAGAATGGGGAGACCGGAGTCAGATCGCCACGATTGCTATGGCAGCCGGCCAGGATTATTGGTGGGTCACTGGGGGTGCAGTGACTGGGCATGCCTTTTGTACAGCAATTGCTGTCATAGGAGGTAGTGCTATTGCGGGCAGAGTCAGCTTAAGAATTGGTAGGTCATTCATACTCCACTCTAACATTCGAACAAGAAAACTGACATCTTTTCCACAGTGACATTAGGCGGTGGATTTGCCTTCTTAGTCTTTGGCATCATCTACCTGGTCGAGGCTATGTACATCGTATAACGGACTTGGGTTTCACAGGACTTTCGGAAAGCATTTGGATGGGAGTTCGTTGCCTGTAGCGATATGTATCAGATGGAGTAGAGACTGTCTTCGCAAAGCATTAGATACGGTCATTTTTCACGATTCGTCGTGAGTTTTGAGAAATAACTCTGATGGGTGCTGCGTAGCTGAGTTGTGTATTCTGCCGTTGTGTGCACGTCCAAGAGGCTACCAATGGATTGGATACTTCTTGTTCGATAATGTGACGAATAAGATGAAAGTTTGCCGCTTGCTTCATTGGTTTCCTTCCGGAAGAGGTGATACTATGCTACCTATACTGTACGCCGTGATTATAACAGAGGCAGAAAGATCATGTCCGACGCTGACGGAGCCATTGGGCTCTTAGTTCTAAATCGGAGCGAGGAAATGCAATTTCAATTGTCGAATACCAGAGTTGATGCCTGGTGCAAAGTAGGTGCATTCTGAGTATTCTCCCTTTGGTCTCGAGAGTGCTTATTATTGATATGTTCGGTGAAGTATGGATTGATCAAGTCTAGTCCACTTGACCTTCTCAACGAGTCTGTTTCGGTAGTCGTCTACTTAGAAGTATGTCTTCCTTCGCTGCTTGCAGTAGCAGAAGCTGACTTCTTGTGGCCTGAAAGAGTTAACCATGGATCCACAATTCATTTGTTTGCTATTCTTAGCCTTTTATAACTTGATTCGGGTCAGTTTTGAGGAGAAGTGGAAGCTTACATGGTGGCCATTTGTAACGATTACGGGAATTATTGGTACTTTCCACGGTTAAATCGACAGTTGTTTGTGAAAGATATGACCGGCCTGGTCAAAGTCTACATGACGAACGCGGTGGTCACCCGGTTAAGCTTGTTTGGCTAGCTAGACGCTGGCTTGATCAAATCCTGTATTTGCCGAGAATATGGTACGATATATAATAGGTTCATGGAAAGGCCAGAAAGTTGCCCCTACTCACGCGCTTCAATACCGCCCATTATGTGACAACTTCCAACCCCTTTTTAATAAGCCCCGCGCTTTCACAAACTTATCACCACTTCATACCATGACCTCCTGTTGCCATTATGAGACTCCTTGTGACATGCCTAACCCTCTATAGTCTTTAGTCGTTATAGCAAATCTTTCTGTATCTGTAGTGTCAAAGAAACGCTACCAGCGATAAACATACAGTACAGCGACTTCGGCTCCGCAATCCATCCGGATCGTATCTTGTACAGCGTATATACATAGTGTTGCAACGGGTGAGATGAATAAGGCCGGCCTAATGAAATGGCGAATTCGCTTGAACACTAGTCTAACCCTCAAATTTTGACAACCCATTTTCTCGCTTCATATTCTTCCCCAACGCAGATCAGCTTACTTGTTTCGGATCCACATGCATGTCCCTACCGTGACAGACGCTCTTCTCGCCCTTCTGAGTGTCCTTCTTCTCTGCAACCGAGCAATATGTCCCGTGTCTTAGTCTTTGATGTGCTTGTCAAGCTGTGAACTTGTTATCTTGGTTAGCGTTCTTATAGACCATCAGTCAGAGAGTAGCTCAACCAGATCTTCTACCACCACGATGTTGTGGCAGGCGAATGGAATATAAGATAACTGACTCGAAGATGCAATTTTCCTTAGTCGAGATTAAGATGTTATACACTGATTGAACGTGGCCAACGACAAGAAGTGACGAAATTAACGAAGACTGAAAATACACACTTAGCCTGGAAAACGAAAAGTTCCAACACCTCGATCATGACCTGTTGAATTGACCTAACCTCCTCAAGTGACGCCCTATGGAGCGTGCAGCGTATTAGTTCATCCCATTGCTTTGCTACCGTTAGTCGACGCACTGGCTTTGTGGGAAGAAGCTAGTCGCCTGGTTCTGCACTTAGGGGTTTTCCCTTTCTGTTAACGTCTGCGAGAATTCCGTCTTCTATCCTGTCAGCAAACGCCAACAGAGCTTCCACAAGATAAGAAAGGGCTAATAGATTACGCGATGGCTTGCAAGTGCTGGCACAATGGTCTCTGATACAGTTACCGTACGCGTATTTCTCGCCCTCTATCAACAATTGTATGGTCAATACAAGGTATTGGTCCCTCGGAGTTAATCGTGCTGGATATACTAGAGAAGTAACCGACTAAAAAGAATTGAATTTTGAATTTGTAGATAGCCTGCTCACAATGAAGCGTATTCAAAGGTCACTTGTAATTAATAGATCTTGTTTTAGCTGGGCAAAACTGCAGATGAGCTGAACATGTCCGATCTTTCTCCATGTCTTCTCGTCGCACCTTCGGATCTGTCTGCTCCTGAACATTTTGTCTGAGTATTCACTATTTCATAGCCTCTATCGACCTTACGAAGGACTACAGTCCGCTTCACATGTCACCAACGCCCATTCTGAAACTGCTGATGATGACTGGGCACTCTTTCCAGAGCTCACTATTAGTATAGCCTTTGGCAAAATCATGTTTCTCCTTGCTGTTATGCTCTCTGGCAACGTCGTCGACGTTGAAACTGGAAGGTAGTTTGCTTCAATACACTTTGCTTCATTAATATTTGCGTTGGCTAATAGAACATATTCTCCTAGGTATAGGCGAGATCATCAGAGGGAAGCCGCACGAAGCTTGTTGTAGTTCCAATCAGCGACCGAAAAGTGCCTACCTCAGTACCTACTCTGATCATTCATTGCTACGACGCCTCTTCACCTTCAACCACGAATCCACTTGCTGCCAAGATCGTGAATGTTCCCATCTGGACTGCAGCTTGCAACACATGAGCGTGCCATTAAGACTAGGATATGGACATAGATGCAAAAATTCTCACTTCGTTGTACATTTTTCACGTCCACTCTGCAATCGTGGACGTTAACGTGTTGAATTTAAACGTACAAATTGCCGTGCTTGCAATGAAATCTTCACAAGATGCGCCAAGCCACAGGACTTGGCAGCTTAGCTGAAGTGATGGATTAGTCATGGGGTATTCTACGCTAGACTGCGATCCTATCAGACCGCTTGGGATGTAGTCCCGTACACGAATTGAATTATTTTCCTAGATTATATTACAGCTCCATATGAAGGTTTTCAGCTCCGAGCCGACTGCACATAGCTGATCCGAGCCGCAGAGAATCCGCAATGAATGACGTTGGTACCTGCAGGGCCTTCCATTCGTGGACCGAGGTCCGCTATCAAACGGGACATCCAGCGGTTTCCATTATCATTGTCCGAGATTTTCGATTACAAATACGTATCCTTGGTACTTAAGCAGCCTCCTCCTCAATCGTGCTTCACATGACGAATGAACGCCTCCAAAATCTTTCACAGCAACTGAACCCAACATACACTACCATGTCTCTCCCCACGCAAACCCGCCAATGGATTCTCACCAATAAGCCTACCGATCTCCCTGAGCTGACGGGCCCCAATGCCACCTTCACACTTGAAACAAATCCTCTTCCCGCCCTCAAAGACGATCAAGTCCTGGTCAAGACCATTCATCTCTCCAATGATCCGGCTCAGCGAGGATGGATAACGAAAGGCGTCGATCCAGATCGTCTCTACACTGCTCCCGTCGATCAAGGCGCCGTCATGCGCGCTGGTGCCATTGGAGAAATTCTAGAGTCCAAGTCCGCAAAATACAAGAAGGGGGATATGGTAATAGCCACTGCAGGTTGGGCAGAATATTCCGTTCAGGAAGCCAAAGAGTGCCGGGCCATCGAACAGATACCTGGATTAAACATCACGCACTATCTCGGAGCAATGGGCATGCCCGGCCTGACGGCGTATTACGGTACCAAAATCATAGCCAGAGCAGGCCCGGAAGATACGGTCGTCGTTTCTGGAGCCGGCGGAGCAACGGGCAGTATGGTCGTGCAGATTGCAAAGAAGATACTCGGCTGCAAGAAGGTCATCGGCATGGCCGGCACGGACGAGAAATGCAAATGGGTGGAAAGTCTTGGCGCGGACGTCTGCTTGAACTACAAAGCGTCAGACTTCCGGAAACAGCTCATCGCCGCTACGGAGGGCTATGTGGAAGTTTACTATGACAACGTTGGCGGGTCCATACTCGATTTGATGCTCACACGGATGAAAAAGGAGGGTCGAGTCGCTGCATGTGGCGCTGTGGCCGAGTACAACAAGTCAGACCCAACGGGGCTGAAGAACTGGTACGAGGTCATCAGCAACAGGATCGAAATCAAAGGGTTCATCATCTTTGACTTTGTGGCCGCGGGAAAGGGGCCGCAGGCTGTGGGGGAGCTGGTGCAGGCGTGGAAAGAGGGCAAGATACAGGTTGGGGAGGGGAATGAGACCGTTGTTGAGACGAAGTTTGAGGACGTACCGAAGACGTGGATGAGGCTTTTTGACGGGGGTAATACGGGTAAGCTGGTTACCAAGTTGGTTTGACCACTGTGGTATCGCAGACCGGGTAGCACGATTCACCGTACCATAATAGTATCAATTCTTCAACTTCGAGTAAATTGATTGACCGAGATTACTAGTGAACCTGCTCCAGTAAGTGACCTCTCTTTACATTCTGTAATAATACTTTTGTCTGCTACGTTCCAATTGTCAACATAGCCTCTGGCTAGACGGATCAAACTGTTCGACCGGGGAGTACCTGACATGGCAGGTTTGGCCTCGGCTTTGATCCTTTGTGCCTAGCGCGGTTCGAAACGACCTTCATGATCGTACAATCATGCCTTCTGATATTACTAGTATTGGAACTGGGTATCATCCATCTAGTGTATATCCGGCGTCGGCGTGTTTGCTCGGTCTGCAGAGATCGATAGGCTAATAACAATACCAACAATGCTTGAACAAATCCCAATGCTTGACTGATGGGGAGAATATCTCCTTGGGATGTTTCTGGATTATGTTAGTGTACCCACGCTTGTTCCGGGCAGCGTTTTCCGAGATCAGTATTCTATAACTTTGAACATCGAAAGGAATGACTATAGTTATCAGGTACCGTGGAGCAGATATCCGTGGCGATTCGTGCGTTTCAACATCCGAATAGAATACTTAGTGGCAGTATCTTCCCGACTGGCATAGACAATGATAGGTAGGGTGTATGGATACATGAGCGAGTGGGAGGATGAAGGGCCGACCCAGCGACTGTCATTTCTTTTATCACACTCTTATCTTTCGCGTCTTTGTACTTTATGGGAGAAAGCCTAATGAAATGCTGTATAATGGCAGTAATGGAACGTGGTTGGCATCACACAACCAACTGCCAAATCAAGACTAGCCTCAAAACAGACCCCATCCCATTCCTCGACACCATCTCCCGCTCCTCACACTCCCACATGAACGCCATCACCTGAAAATCTCGCCGCCCTCCTTCGCGCCAACCCCAAAATCATGGTCTCCACCCGCTCCCACCCCACCACCTTCCCCACCCCCTCCCCCTCTCCCTCCCCCTCCCTCACCAAACCCACCCCCCCAAAAACATGGACCCACACCCCCTCCCGCCTCACAATCGCCTGGCTCCTCCTCTCCCTCCCCCTCGTATTCTGGGACACCCTCTACGTCCTGCTGCGCCCACACACCATGCCCGGCGGCGCTTTGCACGCGCCGATCTGGACCCCCTACGCCCTCTACGGCACCATCGACTACATCTACGGCGAAAAAGCGTGGAATGAGAAGAACGGCTTCACGGCCGCGCAGGCGAGTCTGAATGTGCTGGAGACGGGGGGGTATGGGGCGTATTTGTGGGTGGTGTGGAGGAAGGGGGTGGGGGAGGGGAGGAGGCTGCCGAGTGCGTGGGGGGGCGTGGCGTGCGTGGTTGGGTTTGCGTTGAGCGTTATGACTGTTAGTAAGACGTTGCTTTATGGTGAGGCTTTTTTTTTTCCGTTGTGCTGGGGTGGTGGTGTTGGAGGGTGGAGTGAGTGTGGGCTGACTGGTGGGTGCTAGCGCTCAATGAGGTGTTTTCGGGGTTCGAGAATATCGGACATAATGATCTAGGTTCTTTGGTTTTTCTGTGGATCATTCCTAAGTATGTTTACGCTATATTATGACACCCGAGTGTTGAGTGTTGCGTTGTGGCTAATGGATTCTGTAGCGGTGCTTGGCTGGTACTTCCGAGCTACATGACCTACGCTTTCGCAACGGATATTCTTGATGGTCTGGCAAAAGCTAGTGGCGACACAAGCAGTACGCCAGCGAGGGCGGCGGCGTCAATCAAGCATGAATGAGGGTACCGAACGGAACGATGTATGAGTAATGAAGCGCTGTATGGAGTTACGTGGGTTATGTGGTTCTAATACTTGTCAAAGAGCCTGATTACAAGATAGGTTGGCATCAAACTTTACTTATGGATGAACCCAATGGTCTACGAACAGCTTGTTCTGCATCCATTGGAGTGTCGGAGTACATTACTGGCAGACGTACAGCTTTTGCTTCTCACTCCGTCTTGCCTAGCACTGATCGTTTAGGAGCGTGCGTTGTAGTGCCGAGTGCGGTGCGGAAGTAGACATGTGAATTCCCGGGTCAGGATAGCGCTCATGGTATCTCGTAAAGAGTTGATGGAAGTCAAGGAACTCAGGAAAACAGATCTGGTATGAAAGTCAAGCTTGGCCGGCACGGTAGGCTTTCGGACTTTTGAAGCGCAAAATTTGACCGTCGCGTATCTACTAGCTTCTAACTTACATGGGCTTGATCGAGCGGGAAATCATGAGGTTCACAGATCGCACCACCGCGGTTGGAGGGACGTTATTCGAGGGTTGTGTGGGCTCTTGCATGTCCTAAATGGATTTGCTGGCGATGAAAGAGCTCGAAGAATGAGCGTGACAGAAAATCGTCGGATATTCATTGCGAATAGCCTCATACACTCACGACCGTGCAGCCTGGGAACGTGAAGTCGTACTCGAACGAAAATTCGTTCAAGAGTTGGTGACGCTCTCAACGCCCAGAGGGTAACCCAGAGCCCGATAATAATTCAATAGATCCCCGGAAGTGGTCACATTCATAACCTTTTTGCTCGGCAGATCAATGGTCAGCAAATCCGTTCCCTTGAACTCGATGGCTTTCCCGGCAGGGACAGTGCTAGGCAAATTTAAGCGTGAGTGCGAAGACAGAGGCAATTCTTCGATAATAACCTACCTTCCATAGCCGATATTGGCGGTGGTGATTACATTCTGCTGCCACCTCAAGGCTATACGATCGCACGTATGGAACGTGAACAGAACGTCGTAAGTAACGTTCGTGACGCCGCCGCCTCCGTATGAGGATGCGCTGACTGTCGTTTCCAATTGAGGGGCGCCTTGGACGTAGGCTGCTGTGGAGCCGTTTGTAGCGCCTTCGTCGTAGATCGTGATCTGTTCATCAGTGTCGGCACTACAGCTGCAGGGAACACTCTTGGAACAAGAATCAACGTACATTACCCGTGACTGCGTCGGCTAATCCTCCACTTCCTCCTGAGGCGAAGATATTCAACCAGCGTTGGGCGATGCCTTGCACTTCATTCTCACGGATGCACTTCCTAGCAGAGGCGAACGTCGCGAGGGTGCAGAGGAGGAAGGTCTGCGTATAGGTCTTCATGTTTCCGGTGAGTTGAGTATGAATGGTGTCAAAGAATGCTTGTCAGTTGGGGGATAGTGTGGATTTTGAGATAAACATCGACTGGACGTAACAACGAGTAGGATTCAGGAGCCGCGAGCATGTGTTGCCCTTTTGATGCGCAGTGACGACAAGTGGAAGTGGGTAGGTGCAGCCCAGCGAATCCTTAGATTGAAATCAGTCCAAGAAAAGATTAGGCGGATTCCCTCCAGATCGTTCTTCGACCTAGCCCTGTTGGATTTGGCGGAGACGTCCGGAAAGAAGGAGATTTCGCAGTGGAGGGACATAGCTCGAGGCAAAGGACAGGAGCTCTTCAAAATAGAGAAGGTTTATGCATGTTGAGAGATGAGGTTCTGCGGATGTAGGATATATGAGAAACCCAAGATCAAACACGGGTGCCGCGCTTGACACAAAAGCCTTCCTGCGCATAGAGGGCAGCCGTCGGCTCTTAAGATAGCCAGACACGGCTGAAAGGCAAACAAATATGCAATCTCCGACACAAAAAGAGCGTGGATGATGCTGGAGGAAGGTTGTTCAAAATATAGAACGATCTGATCGTATTAAACGGTGCGGCTGCAGGGCCCAACGACCGAGCCTTCAATTGCAACATGAGCTACGCATGCTTGAGGCTATCGATAGCATTACCCGTCCTTTGGTACTCATCGGTCAGGGATCCTTGTAGAAAAGACGCTGGTTCAGTGAGTTGTCGAATTGTCAAATGGTTTCGTTGAATCTGAGAATGTTATACAACGGTTGGAGACACGGAGGTACGAGGGCAAGAGGCGCCGAGGGTAGATGCGCTCGGGTATTCTATCACGTGATCAGACATGATGGTCTTGGCACATTGAGCTGACAAACAACATACAAGCATACTTACAGCGACATCGCACGCGAGTGCAGAGTATAGCTCAATATCCTCATGGAGCTGAACAAATCGAACGCCAGGACAGGCCTTGGCTACCTTCTCTCCGCCTTCATCTGCGCAATGGGCGCTCGCTCCATCGTAGACCCGATCAACCAGTCTCAAGCCTACGGTGTCCCTATGACTGCCGCCACGGACAAGTGGCAGTACGTGCCTGTCATGGGCGTTCGTAGCCTTGCGCTCGGGATTGCCGCAGGCACGCTTATGTTGCGCGGAGACAGGAAGGCTGCGGGCGTGGTGCTCTCGACCGCTGCGCTCATTGGGCCGGTTGATGTGTGGGCCTGCTGGAGTGCGGCCGGAAGGATGTCTTCTGAAGCTTGGGGCCATGTCTTTGGAGATGGATTGTTCGCTGTTGCTGGCTTGTGGTTGGCGATGGAATAAGACATCTACGACGTTCGAGACAGCATCATCTCATCAACTTGCTCGCAGTATTGCATCAGCTCAGCAAATGCTTGTCTTGCCTGGTGCAGTCGACGTGTAGTGGGGTGTCCAGATTTGGACATCTATGGATCGCTTTCTGTGGACTGCAGTATCAAAATTGACAAACTCCACGTTTTACGTTACAGAGGTAACGAGATACCAGCACAGCGCCCACACTTCGTGTACTTCGGTGATCTCGATTGGCAAGCCGCTCATCCGTCTTTTCCACCTTCATCATCCTCGCCATCGGTGCTGACCCATTCGCCCTGCTCGATGAGATACTCTCGTAACTCGGGTCCTTTAATCTCTAATGCTTCGTGAATGAGATATTCTTGGATCTCGATTTGCTCCCGATCCTCCTCCAGACACCGTGCCAAACACTCCTTGCAATCTTTCTCCGCCTCGCGCAAGTGATGGAAGGCTTCGATGACATTCATGCACGCGCAGCCCGCCATCAGATGACACTTCATGCGGATGAAGAGTGGTAGGTCTGGCATCTCAAGGAGCTCGTCGCAAACTCTCTTTGTCTCTGAGGCCTCATCTGTACGAAGCTACCATGTGCCATGAGTACAACACCTTTCACTGGATGAATACTAAGGCTACTAACCACTCGACTAAATGCAGGTCCCCACGTCTCATTGATCTTGCTAATAAGTTCAAGCTTCTCGGGGGGTTCGGCCATCTTGTTGTAGGTTGACAGTGGAGTCTGGTCCTTCTTTGATGTAAGGAGTAGAGACACTCTGTGAAAGTTCACGATTTTCAAAAGTGAATGCAGCTCATTGGAGCCGGTCATGTGCATGCTCCCGGGCATGCTCTGATATGGCATGAGCTATAAGCCTTCGTGATGAACCCCATGCCTGTTGGCTTCTTTTGAAAGATGCCAATCCTCAAGTCCATTTCCAACTTATATTCTTCATTCCTCTGTCACTGCCGGAACCCCCATCATTGGGTCCTTCGCTATTCATTTTCGGCCTCATCACACATGCTCCCACACGGACGATATGAGTCTTAATGTAACGTCTATTAGTAACTCATTCATACATACCATGACGAAGTGAAATCACCACAAAGACCCAAATCACCTCGTTTCCCGGCAGCCTTCGCGCAATAACGAACCGGCGCACCTCCACCAAGAAGTTCTTTCAAGCAGAACACGGCTCCAGCTACAGTCCACCATTCCCTTCGACTGACTACCAGAAACACTATCAGCTAGCTTTCCTTTGCATGGCGAGCAAGATACACACTCTCGAGAATAGTCACTTCCTGGGCTCGTCAACAGTGGCATCTATAACCTCCAATCTACTTAAAACTGGGACAATGCCCAATGTGTTGTAACCCAAAAAGCGACGCTGCTCTCATGCACACTTTCTCGAATTCATACATCTTCAAAGAAGTCGAAAGAGCAGTTACGATAAAAATACACACCTGTAAAACTTAGTATATCGCATGCAGATTGACAAACTTTTCTCCTGACAGGTTGCTGGACTTCTGAATTTCCCCTCAGGATCCAAGACTACCTTGTTGAAACTTTATGGGTAGTCACAGAATTCAGGAATAATCTCAATGATTGTTCAAGATTGGATTGCTTTTTTAACAGCTACTTACTTACTTACGTCTTTATGAAGGCTGGAAAGGAATCATCATGATCTCGTACTGTGTTACCGGAATGATCAGCGCATGTCCCCAAACCATCAGATCTGCTACAGCTATCAGTATCAGAGGAGCACCTCTCGTCGGACCCCCCCGGCCCCAAAAGTTCGTAGATCGTATCAACTACAGCGCCCCGAACCGCCGGTATTCACAACTCAACTTTACACAGCGCGACGCAAAAGTCGCCAAAGTCGCCTTTCGTCCCCTGATCGACGGCCGATTCCAGTCGTTCGCCATACTTTTGCTTATAAGCCACTTTGATCCTCTCCATATGTTTCGGCTCCCAGTGGAAGCGTACGAGACGGCTGACCAGGAGATCGCTTCGGTCTTTGGAGGTCTCGTCGAGCGCTTGGTGTAGGAGTAAAGCGTCGCGGACGGGCTTGTTGAGGACGCCGTTGAGGATGTGAGCGAGGGTTTCGCCCTGGGCGGAAGGGGTTAGCTTTTGGGGGACGAGGTGGATTGCAGAGTTATAGAACTTACGACTAGATTCTGAGACTTTTTGATCATCTCTCTTGGGAAATTTTTATGGTACTGCGCTTGGAATATCCGCAGCACCTCTGCGAGATGCTTGTCGCTTCGCACCACGATGATGTTTATCATTGCGGTTTCGCCGCCTTCTTTGGCCGTCAATGCTCGGTACAGATCTTGAGCGTCCTGGCGCACGAGGTCGATACGAAGCTTATCATTTTCAGACATGCGCTTCTCCTCCAACGCGAGCAGAATGGCAGTTCTGAACTTGTCTTTCTTGAGCTCCGTCTGCATGCACTTTTCCAGGCTGTTGTTGTATCTTTGATCACTGAAAGCGTCTTTGATCTTGACGATCTCGCTATTGGTACGGCCCATAAGACTCTCGATCAAGAGTTCTCGCCGCGAGGTATTGGATTGGTACCAGAAATTCGCCCAATGGGCTTCGCTTTCCCACCTCCCAAGAGCCGTTGCGTAAGCGACTTTGCCCAAGTTTCCGGTGAGCTTCATTTTGATGTGTTTGGCTATGTTGACGCCTTTACCTTGGGCTTTCATGTGCTTTTTGTATTCCGTCCTCAACATCAGCACATGGTCATCCGAGAGACGAGGCAGGATCTTTATCAAGGGCTTGGTGTCTGGTGTCGAATGCTTCAAAGCTGCTGCAAGTGCGAGCGCGTCGGGTTCCGGATCATAGATTGACACTGTCTTGACATTTTTCCTCTTCAATGTGGTGATCTGACGCCCGGAGTCATCGGAAAATTCACCGTCGAGGGGTTCGAGGTCGGAGAGCCCATCGTCCATATGTGACGGAAGCATCATGGGCGAGGGCATAGGCGAGATAGATTGATACGTGCCGCGATATGCCTCAAGTAATGGACTTCCTGGAGGTAAACCACCTTGCATGACCATAGGTTGGCCAGGCGCCGTTAATCCTAGCATCCCGCCAGGAGCACCACCGGACACGGAGAGACGATGCAGCGGAGGTATTTCATTATTATGAGGCTTAGCTTCGACAAACTGAGGCTGAGAGCTCATCGTGTACGACGGTTTCCGACCGTTCGCCGCATACTTGCTACCTCGATCTGCGTACTGGTATTCGGGATACTCGGGGCCACGTGAGCTTATGGACCCTCTGTGACCTCCTGGTCGTATTACAGCTTGCGGTTGAGCATACCTACAGCGAAATTAGCCATCAAATGATCCAGTGATACGGTCCAAAGTATATGTACTGCGGATGTGGCGAATGGCCACCAGTGAATCCCCCAGGCATCGAAAGCTGCCGGTACTTCTCTCCTCCTTCCATGCTGCTATTGCTGAGATGTCTTTTGTACTCAATTGGTCTGTCACGATGTGCCTCATAGCTACCGTGTTCGCTACGCTCGTACTTCGGTTTCGCAACCTCCACATACTCGCTTTTGGCAGTGCGGACTAATGCCGGCTTCGAATGGGTGTCCGGGGATGAGGACCGGCGATGGGAAGAGCTCTTGTGCTTGCTCTTTCTTTCCTCCTCGCTGGATGAACTCGAAGAGCTTTCGCTGTACTTTTTTTTCGAAGACTTTTTCTTCTTCTTACCATTAGAATCACTGTCGCTGTAGTGTTTCCTTGAGGATTTTTTCCTGTACTTGGTCTCTAGATCACTTTCATCGTGATGTCGCCTTGATGATATCCTCTTAGACCTTGGATCCGAATCGCTATCATCACTATCGTATCGCTTCCTCGGCGTTTTCTTTTTAGATTTCGGGTCCGAGTCGCTGTCCGAGTCACTATAGTGCTTTTTCGAGCTCTTCTTCCTCGATCTGGAGTCCGAGTCGCTGTCGTCACTGTAGTATTTCTTCGAAGATTTTCTCGTATCCTTCGCGTGAATTACAGCTGCTGGTGAAGGTGCCCTTACGTCCCGTGATCTGGACCGTTCATCCCGACGGCCTGGTGACTTGGAACGGGCTCTTGAACGGCCGTCATCGACCCTGAGAGACATTACGAGGGATACACCATGCAAGGATTGCTCAATGGCTTCAACCGATGCGAAGGGAAGGGCATGTTTATCGGCTTTTCAGCTCGAAGGTGGGGCCGAATCAGGCGCTCTGCCAAGGAACGTGATGCCGCATCCCGGCATTAGCGATAGAACTATAAGCTTAATTCCTACACTAGAATAGGTTGAATAAAAAATCATATACTAAAGTTATAAAAGTAATATTATAAAACGTTTATAGAACTTAGCTCTTTCATGAAATACGAAGATATTCTGAGTACTCCTCCCGTTTGATGCATGCCATATATACACTACTCGCGCCAACGATAAATGTTGCAAGTCCCGAGGCTAAAATATGTATCTAGCATTGACCCTCGCTAGGAGAGATCAGATCAGGAGTGAGAGATTGAACGGATTCATTAAACGCAGTCGACATATCAACGATTCGTGCATTGGGACTGCAGTCTCCTTCGCTACTCAACACAATCGTCTGTCACATGCCTCCATTTGACATCACAATTGTAACCCACCTCAGAGACAAATCGATGCTGTTCCAGCCGCATCGTGCGAGATATTGATTGAGTCCCGCAATAGAACATTACATCGTACCAAAACATCATTGCAGAGGCGATTGTTGTAGCTGCGATGCGGGCTGGCTTCGACAAAGGGAGGCGCCATCATCACTTGCTCGTGGTCCTGTTGACGCTCCGCCATCTGCTATCGCTAATTTATAAGAGACTATGTCGCAAGCTACTAAGAGAAAGGCTCCTCCTTCTTCAGCATTCGCGCTAGCTGATAGCTTCCTAGTCCTCATCTTTGATCGGCTCTGTGCTTGCGTTCTTCTTGTCTGAACTCCAGCCATGCCTAGCTGTGGGTCTAGAAATATTCTTCTTCTTCTTTTGCTGCTTTCGGCATGGAAAGTTTCATTCCTCTCGGGTAGCCACTCTGGCCTTCCATACTCCTTATCCTACGCAAATTGCTGGTCCTCGGCGTCCTTTGACCAATCATCGCCTTATTGGATTACATCTCGTTCCGCTCCTTTTCCGCGGCGAAGATCTTCTTTATGTAGAGCTTCAACTTTCCCTAGACATATCTCGTATCTTTGACTAGTCGTTTGTGATTTCCTTCCTCTACTACATATTGATCGACTCACTGAAATTATTGGCTGTAAAGACCTACTCGCCAAATCAGCGGAAGAATTACCGACAAGCATGCAACATAACATTGCACAAGGACCGGTCTGACTGTATGCACATGGAAGTTCCATATCTGTATTGATTATTTCTGGTCAATCAGCGCAATAAAGGACCATTACGACCTGCGCGGTCGTGACACAGCTATCATCTTGACGATTAATGGATATATCCCGAGCTGTCAGGCAAACAAGCTGTGGAAAATATCGGAAATGCGAGCGACGTTGCTCAAGCTTATGCAAGTCGACATGGTGTATGGATGGCTTATCCTATAATACGGTCATTCCTTTCCGCAGGCGTTTCTGAAATTGCTCCTGTGGCATGTCTCCGTCAGTAAACGTGGGTATGCGCTCTTTCACGACTATGTCGGTGGCCTCGGTGCAACACTGAGGTTCTATTCTGTTGAGAAACTGACTTTGCGAAATGGTACGACACTCTAAGGAAGGTTCCGACATCTTGCGAATAGTATCTGGTCGAGATATCACAATGAATAAGTAAGAAGGGGTTTTCAATCACAGGGTTATGTTCGCAAGGCACCACGTGGGCAGTATCGTATGCGGTGAACGCATATTCACCATCTCGAGTATTGAAAATATCAATGAAATTTCCCCCTCTCTCTCTTCCTTATCGGTTGATCACCAACTTGTAGCAGGAGTGGAGCTCAAAGGGCTACGTTTTTCCTTGAAACGGCCGAGCCTCTGCCCTCCCGTGAGCACAATAACAGCTTCTTGGGCCTCTCTCTCTAATTCATATAGGAGGTAAGGGGCATATTTCCACTAGCAACTTCAGGTCTGTTGGAACAGTATACGGGTAAGTCGGTGAGATTAGACAGGATCAAGACTGGCGAGGAAGAGTCCGTAAAGCGTGATGCCGCTAGTGTCCAATTGATACTAGTTGGTTATCGGCGTCACCTTAGACTAAAGAGAGCGTTTACTTCTTGACGACTTACTTCGCTCCTTGCCTTCCGATCATCGTATACCAGCGAATCTCGGGCGGTGTCGATTGTCGATACGGTACATTACCAGGGGGTGTCGCACAAGAGAGCGTCTCTCTGCTCACAAAGGATAGTTGCACACCATTCTATTCTCAGTCACGGGAAGACAGCGGCCTTGAAGCCTAAGAAGCAAATCGTCCGGTGCCTGTCGCCACGGCGGCGGGTGACCTGCATTAGGTGATGTTCATAAAAGGCAGGCGCCACTAGGATCGTTCCTGCAGATCAAGGGTCGCCTCTCTTCCCGCCAATCCTTGATCCGCTTGAGACCCACGTTCTCCTGGTATCCTCACCACACACTAATTATACTTCCCCACACTTCGGACGAATAACATCATCGGGCGTATGATTCGAATGACCTCTCTCATGATCATGGCCGTGATTACCATGATAATTGGAGATGGTTGACGGACCTCGAGCTCGTGTCCGGAATGGCATATTGGGACCTCTCCGACTTCTCCAGCTGATGGCCAATGAGCATAGTCGCCTCCAACCCGTGTCTAGAAGGGTTCTCATGAGCTCCGAGCTGTTCAAGGTAGTCAGGAGTATAAGATGTACATACTTTGGCCCAAACATTCTTCGGAATCAGGACGTGATTGCTTGCATCGTAGATGGCTTAGGTTTTCAGCTGATCATCCAAGAAGGTGCGTTGCAGCAAGCAGGCCTTTATATGACGTTGCCAAACCATCCGCTGACATGGCAGAGATAGACAAAGTCCAGAGTCCTATATCCTACATACCTTCTTTTCACTATGATTCCATCAGCTCTTATATCACTAGGCTCCCTAGCAGTCGCATCAGCATTTCCCGCACTGGATTTCCGCTCAATCGTGCCTCTGATTGAACGTCAGGCTTCTGAAGTACCACCCTACGTGTTAACCTATGGCAAGCAAGACAACGATCTACGAATCCGTGTTTGGATCCTAACGACTGCTAGCTCCTGTCGTCTGGTTGTATTCCGACGAAACCTACTTTCCCGGTGACATTGGAGCCCAACTCGTACATACCAAACCCGAAGTCAATTTTACCGTCGTGAACGGCTTCCCAACACCTCTGACCCTCAACAATCTCGATGCTTTGAACCAGGAAGGCGGGAAAAGCGTTTACCTGACGTCCAACGATGATATTACCACGCATCCAGCCTGGCTCAATGGAGTCAAACCCGACAGTACCGGGAACACGACCGGAGTCAAAAGCCTTGCTTTGATTGTCAACGATCGTGGCAACGGCCAAGTGGATGCGTTCTATATGTACTTCTACCCATATAACTGGGGGGGTGTTTATTTTGGGCAGAACGTAGATGACCATGTGGGCGTGAGTATCTCTTCTAGAAGAATTGAATTCACGGAAGCTGACACACCGCTCCGTAGGATTGGGAGCACAACATGATTCGTTTCCAGGATGGAGTACCTTCCCAAGTATGGTACAGCCAGCATGGCTTTGGTGAAGCTTTCACCTATAGCTGCTTGGAAAAGCAAGGCCTGCGACCGGTCACATACTCCGGCAACGGTTCTCACGCTAACTACGCAGTCAGCGGTCCTCATGACCACACAATACCTAACGTGAACCTTCCGGGTGTCGGGCTACTTACCGACTATACCGATAAAGGGACCCTTTGGGATCCGCTGTCGAGTGCCTACATCTACAGCTTCAACGCAAATGCCAACAGCTACGCGGCGTACGACCCTTCATACCCTACAGCATGGCTACAGTACTTGGGAAAATGGGGTGATGAACAATATCCCAATTCCGACCCGAGGCAGCATGAGATATTTGGCATTGGGGCGACAGCAGAATTCGCTGGTGGTCCCACAGGACCAGAGGACAAGCAGCTCAACCGGGCCGAGGTGTGCCCCACGGCAAAGGGGTATGTGTGCAATGTCAGGACGCAGCTCACTTCCTAGAAGACATTGTTGTTCGGCATTTTCATTGGATTGGTAGCGTCTTCGTAGCTATACCTCGGTAAAGCCCCCTGAAACGAGTGCCCTGTCAGGATATGGGATAGTCAGATTGAATCAATCAAAACCTCAATTGTGATCAGGTCGTATCATGGCATGATGTCTCCCATATAACAAGGTGAGTCTATAAACAGGTCCTGCACAGACCCCTGAAGCTAGTAAAAGCAGCTTGGCGGGGAAAGTTGAAACCTAAAGCAGAGATAGGTTCGATATTACGGGAGATCGACAGGCTAGGAACAGTTCATATGCAAGTCCCGAAGCGCTTTCCCTCATTGATATCATCTTGATGCTTTGATGGACATCTTACCGGATAGAATACTGGCACGCACGCTCGTTTCCTGGCAGTCACGGAGCCATAGTGCTATTTTTACAGAGACTACTAAGAGCAACTTGTGCGGATCATCATTCGATCAAATGTGCTGATTCGTCAGAAGAAACGGTCTGTCTGGGGTTGGTTGACAAGAGTCAGCGTACTCGGTGGTTGTAGGATCTCATATCAAATCCGTGGTTGGCCCGTAGAGGTGGACCCACGAGAAAGTCGCTGCTATCCGCTCAGAGTGACTGCCGTTCCTGGCACGAATATTCGTGAATTTCACCAATCGCTTCTCTCCAGGACACAAAATTAATAAACACTCCGGACCTCGCGCCTTCCTCCCATACAACACATGCGCCGAGCGCTAGCAAAAAACATCCTACATCATGTTACGCTCAGTCACTCCACAGCAGCATCGCGCTGTAAGCCAACCTTACTCCCCCGAGTCAGACGACCCAAACCGCAGCACTGCCGAGTCCATCGAAGCCGGCAACGGATCATTACGTCGCAAAGGCTCCTTCAGCTTCCTTCGACGTAGCAAGTCCCGGGAAAGATCGGTATCAGGAAGCAGTACATCCCAGCGTAAGCTGAGCAAGAAGGAGCGATTCAGGATGCGGGAACAAGAAATGATGCAAGAGCAGATACCCTCTCATCCGCCCATGATACCTATCGTCCCTCCTTTACCAAACTTGCAAACATTTGGTGGTGAAGACGAGAGATCAGGAAGCTTATCTGCCATGTCGAATCGAGCAAATGGTTCATTCCAGCACAGGCTAGCCCAAAATGCTTCACAGGAGGCCATCGGATCGGAGATGTACCGAGGAATGCCAATTCCTCCTGTCCCACCAATACCACACATCATACCTATCAACAGGAGTCCATACGTTGATGCGTTTCCAGCGTCCGAGAGCATGACACATCGTGGACGTTACAGCTACGCTAGTAGTGCGATAAGTACCATCAACAGCCCGAGGAAGATAAGGAGGAGGAAAGACCCGACCCCATTCAAGTATGTCCTGATGCTCAGTCGCTGCTCTACTACTTGAGAATGCTAATTAATGCCGCAGTATTCTTGTCATTGGCGCCCGGAGTTCTGGCAAGACATGTTTCCTCAACTTCCTCCGTACTTCACTAGCTATGCCAGCATGGAAGCAGCGACAGCAATCTCGTATTGACGATGACTTCATGCGCGCCCCATCTGCCTCGGCCGGTGCTTTCCCCACTTTCACTTCCGAGTACGTAGAAACCGAGATAGAGAGCGAACGGGTCGGAGTGACTCTATGGGACTCGGAAGGACTGAAGGCAGACGTGGTGGATATTCAGACACAAAAGATCACGAGCTTCATCGAGAGCAAATTTGAAGATACTTTCAACGAGGAAAACCAAGTAGCCCGTGCTCCTGGATTCAAAGATTCCCACATTCATTGCGTCTTTCTTATCCTGGACCCTGTGCGACTAGATGCCAATCTGGCTGCTAGCCAGAAGGTCAGAGAGATCAATGGTGTGAGAGCAAAGGCGAACTCGTTTGCCAAGGGCCACCCCGAACCATCGCCCAACGGCCTGGATGAGAACCTTGACTTGAACGTCTTGCGTGGTTTGAAGGGCAAAACCACCGTGGTTCCGGTCATCGCTAAAGCCGATACTATCACCTCAGCACACATGTCGCACTTGAAACGTGCCGTCTGGGATTCCCTGCAGAAGAATGGTCTCGAGACACTAGAAGCAATCAGCCAAGATGACGATGACTCCGACAGCAGCTCAGAATATGGTGAGACCAACGGCTTTGATGAGATAGACGAAGATCGGGCCAATGTCGGTAAAGGGAACGACAACCTCCCCGATAATTCCGGCATCCACTCCGGTTCAGATTCAAGCTCCACATTTTCGGCCTCTGATTTCGATCTAGCCAAGCCCGGCAAACCATCCAAAGTACAAACCACACGTACTCCTTCGTCGCCTACTATTCCTCTGCCTGCGTCAGCCAGACCTTCCGTCCTTCCCTTGTCAATCATTTCGCCCGATCCGTACGAGCCAGAGGTGGTGGGCAGGAAATTCCCTTGGGGGTTTGCGGATCCAATGAACGCCGAGCACTGCGACTTTGTGAAACTCAAGCACACCGTGTTTACGGAGTGGAGGGGCGATCTGAGGGAAGCGAGTCGAGAGCTCTGGTACGAACGCTGGAGAACCAGTCGTCTGAAGAAGAAGGCGAGGAGGGATGGCGGTGTCACGGGTGACTACAGGACGCAGATGTGAGCGCGACAATGGGCCACCCAGATGTTTGCAATGTTCGCACCGGCGGTAAGGCGAAGCTGGAGTTTGTCCGTTCATAATCCTTTTATCTTCCATTCTCATACCCCTTACTTCGATGTTTTTCTATCCTCGGCAGCTGTCATCTGGTATCGATGGCTAAATTTATGGAGGTGGCGTGATGACATATTTAGTTCGCGCTGAGCGTGGACTCTTTGTGGAATTACTGTTATTCCGGATCACGATCACGATCACTTTCGATGTCTTGTATATCACTGATGTATAGGTACTCTAGCAGACATTTCGTAGCTTTGATGGCTCTTGGTCTTGCGGTATGTTACCCTTTAAAGTGTGGAATACCCTACCTACCTTATGACTTGATTCCGTACGGACTTTCTTGATGTTGATCTTGTGATATTTGTTGTGTTGGTTGGTTTTCGAAGAAACTTACTATTTGAGGATTTCCCCTGCCGAGTGTTCCCTTGATAGATGAGAACGTCGCTACCGTGCACTGTGTCATAGCTTCTACTCCTTGGAGTATATGTTGTATAGACTCTCTCTCCTCTTGGTACATAGTCAGCGGCATCATCGAATCTACACTTTACATCTTTCGGTCTGTTTCCATCTTTTATTATCTTCATCTTCATCTTCATCTTCTTCATAAGTAAGCTATACATCTGGTACGTTGGATGAGGATATTATATCTATATCTATATTTATATCAATATCTCATTTACTCGATTATTCATTTACAGGTGGATTGGGTATGGTGGTCTTTGTATGTATGAAATGGACTACAGGTTGTCTAGATTTTTTGGTTTTATTTTCTTCTGTTCGGTTTTGGTTGTTTGGTGTGTCTGGTGTGTTTGTGAAGTATGCTTGGGAGGCTGGGAGGCTGGGAGGCTGGGAGGATGGGAGGATGGGAGGTGGAAGGGAGAGGGGAAAGGGGAGGGAGGGGGTAAAAGGGGGAGTGGAGGGGATGGGGATGGGGATGGGGATGGGGATGGGGATGGGGATGGGGATGGGGATGGGGATGGGGATGGGGATGGGGATGGGGATGGGGATGGGGATGGGGATTGGGGGAGAGGGAAGGGAGGAGGGTGGAGTGGAATGGAGTGGAGTGGAGTGGAGTGGTGATGATGATAATAACAACAATTTACATTTCACGCCACCATCCCAGCTATTCAGTCACCGGGAGGAAGGTGTAGACGGGGACTGGAATCGGAGTTGGTGAGCGATAGGTATCGAGCAACTATTCGATCCTGCCCATGAACGTTGAAGGGCGATACTAGGTGGGGAAGTGGAATCTTGGTTGGGACATTAATTATAATACTCGTTCTTTGTTGTATCTCGCTGTGGTTTTGGGAATGGGGGGAACGGGGGGAGGGGGACGTTGGTAATTGGGATGATAGATCTGTCGTTTCTTGTATTTCATGCACGTATGTTGTAGATTCGATCGTATTGTTCATCATATTGTCAGATATCGATATTTATCCAATATCGATATCCAATATGTTGTATCCCAAGGCCCCAGATCCAGACTGCTAAACACACCAGCATTCTTACTTGCCACAGCACGCACGGGGGCATGCCGCTATCCTCCGATCAATAAGGATCCGATCTGACCTTCCTCAGCGCCAGCGGCAGGGGCCTCGGCGTCAAGGAGTCTTCATTGTCATCTCCCTCTACTGCACGACCGCTCCCCCTTTCATTTCCCGTCCTGACCGTAACATCGGATCTAGTCCAGGCTCTGTCTCCACCAACATGTCTTTCTTTCCTCGAATGATCCAAATCAGCATGACCATAACCCAAACTATCCCCCTCACCCCTCGCCAACAACGCAGCATACCTCGCACTCCCCCCCTCCCCACCACCCGCATCCGTAGTCCCCTCATCACTCCCAATCAACATCGCAGCCGTGGGATCACTATCCTGTGGGCGCCTGCGAGCGATCCAGTCGGCATACCCGCGGTTCATGACTTCCCTGCCTGGTGCGTCGAAGCCGGTGTCATCGGTCGTGTCGCTCGTTAGGGGCATAGTGGCTAGTCGTGCCATTAGGGCGTCTCGACGGAGGGCGTCGGGGCTGGAGGAGGTGGGTAGGGTGGCGGGTGGGATGTTGGGGGTGTAGGGGCGGAGGGTGTGCGTGGGTGCTGAGGGGGGATAGGCGGGAGTAGGGTGGGTGGGGAGTGGTGCGGTGTGCGTGGTGTCGTAGGGAGAGGGCGATGTGGGGGCGTTGGATGGTCGTCGTGGTTGAAGTGTTACGTGCTGTGGAGAAGCTCCATTGTTGCGAGAAAAGGCTCTGGAGTTGTTGGGGGTGAGGGGTAGATTGATACTTTCCGGTCGATGGATGTAGCGAAGGAAGGTGATGATGAATGCTACCAGGGCGGCAAGGAGGAGGATGAGCAGGATGGTCGTGGTTGCTATGAATGTTGTTTCTGGGATCGATGAGGCGCGGCGGGTAAGAGGCTTCATTTGACCGGATTTCAAGGATTGTTGAAACAGAGATGGAAGTCTTGGGTCTTGTTGGGTTTCAGTATCATTGCATGAATGGTGCTGGGGCACCGGTACGTGCGTAGAGATCAGGGGAATTGTTATCCCCTGGAGACGAAATTGGACGCTCTGGTGACAGTTTCACTGATAGATTTCCCAGGTGGTGACCAACATGGAGAAGGGGTGGTGAGAATGTACAGCTCGATGAGTCCATCGCAAAGACGGCGATTGCTGGTCGAGTGACTATAGAACGGAGACGGTGATATGGCTTCTAACCCGTTATGAGCGTCTCGGAACCAAGTTCTCCTTTCGGACTGAAGTGACAGTCCGATATTTGCCTCGCGTTATTGCCCGATTTCTGGGATGCCTATTCGGCCTGATCTTGAATTGTAGAAGACAAGAATGCAAAGACGACAACAATTCCCAAGAGGGGTATTTCAAACGGTGCATAGTATGACCGAGTATTACTTAGACTGCTTATCCAAGATTGCGTGGCTTCTGGTTGTAACACCCTGCTTGCCATCCTCAAAGGTATACTCGCTCCCTTCACTGGAACTCACCTGTTTCGTCGCACGATCATTAGTATCGCTCCTGTTTTCTTGCTCACCTCCCTTGGCCTTGGCCTTAGCCTCGCTTTGCTTTTTCAACTCCTTCTCTAATGTCAACGATAATCTCTCAAGCACCCACTCGGCTTCCTCCGTCTCTCCCATCAATGGACTTCTATTTCCTAGCCAACTCCATTGGCGAATAGTCCCTTCTGCGTCATCAGTCTGGCCCTGCTGCATGTCTGGCTCTTTATCTGGACTTGAGTTGTTGACCTTGACGGGCGGTGCACGATGAGACTTGTGATTTGCTTCATCCTCGCCCATGAGCTTGAGGAACCATGCCCATTCATCGTAACTGTATCTGCGTGGCGGAGATTCATTGAGGTGCTTCATGACATTGCGAAACTCTTGAATGAGCATGAAGTGGTATTCATGAATATCTGCTTTCAGATTATCGCCACGATCTCTCGCTTCTCGGACCTCCTTGCGCTCCTCGTCTTCCACCTTGGACGCCAAGAAGTCTGTGCCTGCTGCACGGGGACCGCCTATGTCCGCCTTCTCTGGATCCTGATCTTTGCCGCCACTAAGTAGCCCTGGCGCTTGGTCGACGTCTGATGCACCTCGAAAAACCTTGCCTCCAGTGGCTTGCACAGCGATGGTCTTCAGTCTGTACCTGGCGCCAGCTTCACCTGGTAGTACTGTGAATTCTCCCAGCCACAGTGTCAGATCCCGGATGCCCTTGACAACGGTATCGCCCATATTGCTGATAAGAATCGTAAGTGTTGGCACGGCGAGGAGAGACCATAACACGAAAAATGCTTTTCCAGAGTTGCTAAAGGGCTTGTAGTCGCCGTAGCCAATGGTCAACAGAGTCGTATAAGCAAAATACAGTGATTCAAAATACGACCATCCCTGCTCGTGCTCGGCAAACTTGAAGATCAATGCACCAATGAACCACAAGAAGAACCACGCGCTCCCAGATATGAGAAGCGCATTCCACTTCTGTCTTGTGGATGCTTGCTCCTGTATTTTGCGCATGAAATGGAATTCTTCCTCTCGCCTTTCGCGCTCTGAGAAACCAACCTCTTCGGCGTGTTGTTTGCTCATCACGGGTTTCAATTTATGCTCGTTGCCCTTGCTGATCATTTTCTGAAGCTGGATTTGACGCTTCTTTTCGACCATGCGACTACCTAGCTTTTTCTTCCCGCGTTCCAGGACGAGCGAGCGGATGGAGCCAATAACAAGACCTAAGATCACGATTCCGCCAATGGCATACGGAAAGAGCAAACCTCTGCCAAGGTGCGTTTGAGGTGCATAGTCGCCAATTCCTACCGTCAGTAATGTATAGTTTGTGAAATATAGCGCATCAAGAAACATCCAGCCCTCGATTTTGGCATAAACCCCCGCGCCGCCCACCATATATATCATGAAACTGATAGTCTGCAACATTAGTGTTCGCTGGCTCATGCTGAGTTTAAATTCTTTCGAATAATGCCCCTTCCAAGCCCCATATACGGTAAACACCAGCAGCGAAGCAATGATGAAGTACAAGGCAGCGGCGAAAATCGCATAGTAGAATGCCTGAGTTAGAGCACGTCTCTCACCAGGTACTTTGACGATGTGTATTACGGCCGCAAGGTCCCCGATAAGAAGGAAGGATGAGAGGTACCAGCCGATGATCGTGATAGGTTGTGCGATCGGGAATGGGAGGCGGCGGGCCATATTGAGGAGAAGGGAGAAGTTGGAGATGAGGGCGAAGCCCAGTGAGACACCGTTGACTGCCAGCAGCCTTTGCCTTCATCAGCACTTGAAGGAAAACAGCAAGAGGATCAAGGCCCCCATGTATTTTCCTCTACAGCCCAAGCCCTCCAAGCCGAAGCCTTAACCTCATCAATAGAGACTGATGACGTACCATTTCGGGTCTCTAACATCGTCGCCATGTGATTCGTTGGCTCCGAATCCAGGAGGGATCGAGACCCGCCAATGCTCGATCAAAGCACAGATGCTGAATGCGCTGGCCATTGGTCCGAACGTGCCCTTTGTAATCCTCAGTCATTTTCTATGTTCTTGGGTCATTGTGTACACGTACTGCAAGCAAAGGAAAGGCCGTTGAGGCGAACCACCATCGACTGTTTCAGAGGTGTCAGTATGCATCACGGTTCACCAATGGTTTCGTGGGTTTACGAACCTAGGGTTGAGAAAGGCCTGCTCATCTTCTCTCTCCACGTCCTCCTCTTCCTTTCTCTCGCCTTCAATCTTCTTATCGCTTTCATTGATGGGGTCATCCAGGCCAGGATCATTCATTGTGGCAGCTGATTTTGTACAAGACGAATATGGACGCTTGGAATGCAACAAGCGCTATTACCAAGGTAATTGCATAGTCCTCTTGTGAATTACAAGGAGAGGAAAGAAGGAGGGGAGTAGGAAAGCATTTGAGAAGCAGGGAAAGAGACAGAGGTAAGGTCTGGTATTGGAACTGTCGGATGGAAATAAAACACAAAACCGCTAACACCATTTTACTAATGCCATGAAAAACCGAAATTAATGCACATATAAACCTTGACGAGACGACCAGCACACCTATACCAATTCTTGCCCGCTCAAGGATGGACAAAACCAGCCGGCCGTTATATTCGTGTCAGACCAAGCTCCACCTGGGCTCCAAGCCCCGGACTCTGGGGAAATATCGAGCACATGCTGGTGGTAACAGCTTTCTGCTAAGAATAAAACATGAAATCTAACACCATGATACGAGCGCTACTAGGGATCAATCCCAGTAGAATACATAACCACTCTTTGACCACAAGGATTACGGGACGATCTCCCTTCTTGACCATCAGCAGGTCGACCTCCTCGCCCAATCACAACAAACGAGCTTCAGGTGTAAGCTTTTGACCTCTGGAGCCAGTAGCCCTATCTATGCCCAATATAGCTAGTGTTTCGCCATGCTTTACCTAGCGTACTAGCCACGTGACGGTCGACACTAAACCGGATGGAAGGTTCAACTAATGAAGTCTTAGGAGTGGTTCAATGCCTCTTACCAATACTACATAGTATGTATGAATCTCGTTGAACAACCTCGGTGGAACCAAAAGTATACAGTTGGAACCACCTGAATGGTCAACGAATCTTGGTGGGGTGATCCGTTGGCTTAAACATCCGAATCCTTTCCAGCATGTGCTAGCACATGCTAGAATAGCATCAATCTCGACAATATCGAAGGTTAGCAAAGATCATATTTCCTCATATTCCTATCAAAGACATCATTGAATTGTCCATGAGAACCGAATCAGCGTTCTCCCACCTGTGCAGCGGTCCCAGAGACAAGAATCCATCGCCATCAGCGCTAGGGTTGGTGCTGTTCTAAGCTCCTGGAGCTTTAGCGACTTCGGTAGATATCCACAATTCTATCATACCTATATTTCTTTCCTCAGAGAAGTTAGCTTTTGAAACAACAGCAGATATCCATGAGCCCTCCCTTACTGTTCCACTGCATCGTGTATATATGACGAGCTTACGCCGCGGAATCCCATATGTTTCAGTAGCTAAGACACACTTCTCGAGTATACAGTTGCTGTGTCCCAGGTATCAAGGCCGCGGCCGTACACGGTTGTTAGAAGTGGTAAAGCGTCTTTTCCCTTACATACCCAACTTTGCCAGCCGAGGGTGATGGCTTCGAGGATCACGTTGGAACTAGGGTAGATTGAGAATGCGAGAAGTTCCATCCCACTTTGTTACATGTTATTATCGTCAGTACCACCACATGTGGACATATGCTTCCGCTTTCATCTACAAGATATGCGTGGTTGGGCTAGAACGCCCTTAAATACAGTTTCTCCAATCTCGTCGTCACACTGCCTTAAGGGACGGAGAAATCTTTGCATTAAATGCAACCTATAATATGTCATTGGTAATCCCACTGTCAACGTGGTTTCCAGCGTAGTTGATGTTGGCCTAAATCTTGTGTGACTCTCCATTGGGTCGACCAATACTAATAGTACCAATCGCAATCTTCTTGTATTGACCACGAACCTGTGAGTCTCCTCGCAGAACTGACCGTCGTTCTTGATTGAGACACCCATTAGCAAGCAATCTTCCATCCCTACCAAAAATCCGCCTCAATGGCTTGATGAGCCATGCAAGGAAATAAGCGAAGGCGGTGGACCCCTCGTCGTTGCATGCTAGCGATAGGAATAGCGCTGGCTGAAGAGATCGAGAAGGTAGGATCCCGGTGGGAGGTCTGCCGATTGCAGTTCTGTCATCGAGAAGAGGCCTTATTCTTGTCTTGTTCGTTTTGCGCCATGGGGGTTCCAGCTCGCATCACCGCCGATTTGCTGTCCTTGGGGGAAGAAAGCAGGGTTGAAGTGGGCTTGGTTTCCTGTCATTGATGATTCATGATTTAGTGATGTGCTCTGTAATGGGGTAAATGAGTTGCCTGGAGCAGTGGCTTGAGATGTGAACTCTGCAGGGGGATCGGTCGACGGCGACGAATACTGGGTATAGCTCGCCCACGCAGTTCCAGGGCTGCTGCTTGGTCTTGGGACAGACCCGCCCAGCGTCACAGGAGGAGGAAAGCCCACAGAGCCAGAAGGTGAGTACTGCGTTGTGACGGGGGTAATGTACGCAGAATGACCTGGGGGAACGGCAGACAAGCCGTATTGTGCGGTTGGCTTGACGTGGGGTTGATTATAAGATCCGGGCATACCTTGCATTGCCATAGCTCCACCCATCTGTGGCATGTTCATACCCATAGCACCCATGCCGATCCCGGCCATTGGCATACCCATCATGCCAGTGTTCATGCCCCCTCTTCCGCCTCGCATGCCCATTGCACTGCCCGGCATAGCCCCAGCCACCCCTCCTCTGCCTTGAAAACCTCCATATGGCTGCATACCGCCCATGGCTGATCCTTGGAAGCCCATGCTAGGTCCTGGAAACCCACCGGTCATGGGTTGTTGAAAGCCACCTCTGTTGAAACCAGACATGTTATTCATACCTCCCCTGTTGTAACCGCCTCCACGATTACCTCGGTAGCCTCCTGTGTTGTTGTAACCCATGTTCTGATTCTGGCTCCCAGCCCCAGCACCGCCATATCCGCCACGATTGCTGTTCGAAGTATTATTGTTGCGCATTGGACCGTCCTTGGGTAGAGTCTTGAAGGGGTTTGTATAAGGGTTGGTATAGCTGATCGTGAACTTTTTCGAAGAATGCTGGCCGTCACCAAGTGTTTCTATTTTCTGCTTTGTGGCAGTTGCGGCTTGTGGTGACTTGAACAGGACATATGCTTGACTAAAGTCAGACCAACGTTAGCAACTCCCTCAAATCCATTTCCCGAATGGTTCATTACCCCTTGCTCTTTCCATTCACTTTGTGTTCGCTGAACGTAATCTCCTCGAGCTCATCTTCGCATTGGCTCTGGTTCGCCCAACCACGAATGTCATCGTCGTTGATCCACCAATGCAGTTCCGACACGAACAGCGCGGTGGTCGCGCCTTGATCCACGAATCGGTCGTCAGCCCCGTCTTTCCGCTTTATGCCTTGGGCTTGTGGAGCCTTTTTAGGTAGATGGACGGGATCGTGGGCTGATTGGTCAGTGCTAGCAATCTTCTGTGCCACATCACTCCCCTCATGTGTGGTCTCCTGCCTCACGCCAGATTCTTCTGTTTGCCCGTTCGGCGGTAAATCGCTTGATGTAATAGGTATGGTCTCCATGGCTACTGGAGCTTCATCTGGGGTCTCGTCGGCTTTCACTTCTTCTTGGGCCACCTGTTGTCCGTAATCTTCACCTCCATCACCATATATGTCAATGTCGAAATTATCCTCTTCAGAGGCCATCGTGAAGATTTTGAGATCAATTGATTAGGTAGATACCTTTGCTGTAATATTGAATTATGAACAAAGGTCTTGAGGATTGAAGGTAGAAGTACAGGTCTGCAAAGAAGCAACAATGGAATTAGCTTTCGACAAGATACAGGATAAGGAAATGCTTGAAGCTCGCTCATCGCTCATCGCTGCTCGTAGACTTGCTGGCTGAAAACTGCAGCAGCTTCAGAGCGTAGAGTAATGCCTTTGGAAAAGCTAACCAGGCATACGTACAAATGAAGTCAATCCACAAGAGAATTGTGTCTGATGTGAAACAATTTGTGTGCGTACAACAGATTCTCTAGCCCAATTGGCCTGCTAATGAAGGCTCGGAGTTGAGGGAGCACAACAGCAATACACGTCACGGTATGGTTGATAAAGAATAGAACCCAGCACCCAGCACCTTGATATACCGAGCCAAGAGACGAGAAAGCAATAGCTGCGGTCAGTAAAGAGTCCTTTGGTGATGGTGTAGCATAGATCTCAACCTAGATGGCGGCCCTAGGCCTCGTCGCTACAGCGCGTTCTCGAGACGGAAGGAGAAGGAAGCTGGCCTTGGGTAAGCTGTCGTTACGTGTGTCAGGGCTAGCGGCGAGTGAAAGGTTGTAAGCAGTGACCGTAATACACGGCTTTGGTATAAGTCGGTTGAGCGATGGAGTATTCAGCCTTGCTGCTAGCGCTCATTAGCGGTAAATTATCCACGTGATCGGCAGGTACAGTTAGGTCAAAGTCCGAGGTGTCCTTTCCTATTCAATTCGCCCTACACAAGCAGCTTCAGCCTTTTGAAATCTCTCAGTACCGTCCGATCGCACATTCCAAACTGAACAAGCCTCATAGCCTAGCAAACATCTCCCCTTGAATCCGACATGGCAGATCAGTTCAAAGGCAAGCATCTCTTCTTCGTATGAGCTTGGGCTTGTACTGACTTGCAGCAAGAGCTTCTCGATATTCCACGAGATTTCCTTCACGACGGTACTCAGTTCATGAACAGGTTAGCTTACCCTCACCCTATAAGTTCTCCAACGACATTCCACTAATCAGACATAGGTGTACAAAGCGTAAGCTATTCTCAGCATTCGTGTACCTTTGACTTACGGCTTCGCTAACGATCATGGCAGCGGATAAGCGCGAGTTCCTTAAAATATCTCAGGCAGTGGGCGTTGGATTTGTGGTGATGGGGGCTATCGGATACGTGGTCAAGCTGATACATATTCCGGTCAATCAAGTGCTAGTAGGGTAGCACGAGACACGTTGACCGATTTCCGGGGACTGTGTTCGCTGGCTACCTATGTCTTATATCCTACGGGATTTGCTTGCATAATGCATATGACAAAGGACGCAACATTTCGCTATACCCTTCTTCTGCTATGGAGTCTGACCAGTACCTTGACCCTCCAACTTGCCAGGTTCAGACACAGGGATTGAAGCCACCAGAGACAGCTACGTTTCGAGACATAACATCGTCTCCGCATCCGGTCGATTCTTCAACTAGCGCTAGGATAATGACAATGTGGTAACAGCACCTGGTCGCATGGCAGCGAGACGTCCCTTCACACAGGTATGGGTATCCTCAGAGAATGGACATGCGCCTTTGGGATTGGTGTCAACTGCCCACCTCAGTCCCCAAGTTTCTGGAACTCATGAGCATGTTGTACTAGCAACAGCTAGGATTACGGCGTAGAGTAATGACATTACCCAGAATCCTTCAACTTGCGGATCTAGAATAATCAATACCCTCAACCATCGCATCTTCTGATTCTGTCATATACTCTACGTCTCCGCACCCATAAATACCAATGTCAACCATCCTCCCCCCAATCCCCCGCTTCGTCTTCACGATCTTTGAGCCTGTCGCCCTTGTCGCCGGCTGGCTAAGCCCCACCTTCTTCCCCGAGCATTTCGTGAACTCTCAACTCCCCAACAGCACCTCCGCATGGGCAACATCCGCCTGGCCCACCACCCATGTCCTAGCGCTACAACTCGGTAACGTCTACGGTCTGCTGGCTATGATCGGTGTCGGCATACTCTATCAGACGACGGAGCCGAAGGTGGTGCGGAACTTTCTGGTTGCGTGTGCAGTTGCCGATGTTGGGCATTTGTATGTTACGTATGCTGTGATGGGTGGGAAGGAATACTTCGATGTAGGACACTGGAATGCGATGGGTTGGGGGAATATTGGGGTTACGGCTGGTCTTCTGATTACAAGGCTTCTGTATTTTGTGGGGGCGTTTGGGGATGATTTGGTGGTGGATAGTATGAAGGATGCTTTGAAAAAGAATGCGTAGTCAAAGGGGATCAAATGAACGAGGCTGCAAGGTCTGTACTGAGCTGTCGATCTGACGAAGCCTCTACAAGGATAATATGTCGGAGGGACCTTCGCAAACCACAAAAGTCTCCCAAATCGAATCTCTGGTACAAGCGACGAGAGTTGCATTGTCCAGTACGTCGAGCCGTGACTCTGCGAAAGGCATGAGACGTTTGTGACGACATTTGGTTCTCTATCGTTGATAACCACATGCTGGGTTCTAAAGCCCTGGGCTTTTCCCAACCGCGGCACCATACTGAAGCGCGGACAACGATCCTTAGTGACCTGCAATGGCTTGGGCACGACGACGATCCCTCTCTTCCGCGATCGAGAGCTATTCAGATTTAGCGGTTTGCAATCTAGAATCATATCGCATAGCTTACCTTTACACCCTTGCCCTTCGGCAGACTGACCCATGGTTTCTCATTACCAATAACGAAGACGTTAATTTCCCGTGTAGCGAATGAGTTGTCAATAGCGTCCTTGATGTGTACAATATTGAAGCCTCCATCGTGACGCTCACGATGCGTAATCACACCCACACGACCCATGTTTCGACCACCGGTTGCCATTGCAATCACACCAGTATCGAAGCGAATGGAATCGCTGATCTTACCAGTCGACAGATCAATCTTAACGGTATCGTTGACTTTAATTGCTGGATCAGGATAACGCACACTAGATGTGAAAGGATCATCAGTACTCAATCCTGGGATCTGACAAGTCTTGCCGGATAAGTCCCACAAATCCTTTCGGTACTTAAACCTGGAATCTACCAAGACTTGATCCAACGACTGAATGATTGCAACAAACTTACGTTCGCGCATCGTGCGTAACCAAGTATCTAGAAGGCATAAGTCAGGTTGTACAACAACACACAAACATTTGTGACTCACGGGATTCCACCTCTACCTAATTGCACCCTCTTAACCTTAGCCAACTTATATTCTGCCTCCTCAGCTGAGATACGATGCACGGTAAAACGGCCCTTGGTGTCGTAGACAAGGCGGAAATTCTCCCCTGTCTTTTCTATCGAGATCACGTCCATGAAGCCGGCTGGATATGTTGTATCGGTGCGGACTTTACCGTCGACCTTGATAAGGCGCTGCATTACGATGGCTTTGGTTTCGCGGGCATTGAGAGCATACTTTAGACTGTACGAGAGCAAACAGAATTAGCAACCTTCTACTCCGCTTGCTCTCATGCGGCATATGCAACCACTTACCGATTGCGGATGAAAACTATGAGTGGCATGCAGTCTCGAAGCTTGTGGGGACCTGGTGATGGGCGAGGCGCATAGGCACCAGACAGTTTGTCCAGCAGCCAATGCGAAGGGGCACTGAGCCTCTTTTGGTGCTTCTTTGGTCCCCGGCCCATTGTGACTCCAGCCAAATGGCTCCTTCAGAGGTATAGACGAGAGTTTGGTTTGATCCTGGAGGTTGCCTGTGGGTTTCCTGGATGGGCTGTAGTTGTAAAAACGTACAGTAGAAAGAGGTTATGTCCAATCCTTAGCGTGGTGGGCTGCATGGCAGTCTTAGCGAAAGCCTTGGCGCCAAGACGTAGTCGGTAATATTTGAGGCATACCGAGTAGAAAGGAATGATCTGGGGAACTAGAACATCGTCGATCCCAGATAGCTGGATTCACGAAGGCTACAAAGGTTACATGCAGTTTTCATTGATGCTAAAGTAACCCTCGAAGAATATCAAGAAGGAGACTCGTAAATGGGTATTCATGATGAAGAATATAGGCATTTCAGGATTCGCCAGAGAGTCATATGTATGATACATGATTCGGTCCAAATCACTGACGCCCACCCATTGCACCAACCGCTGGAAGTGCTGGAAGAAGAAGCAAATCGCTCTCATGTACCCGTCGCAAATTCGAACCTTCATCGCGACCTTCTATGTCTTGCAATCACCACGAATTCCTGTCCCAATTTGGATCTATTCTCTGTCAATCCATTATTCTGACACAATGCATCCTTTCCGGAGTGCCTCGTCGCTCACCTTGCACAAAGCTTGCCAGCACTTTGCTTCCCGTTTGCAGTAACGGATGGCCGACCACAATTTGCAAGAACCTCTGTAACCCTTCTCTCCTGTGTTCAATCACATCATCGCTGAATCTATTCGTGAAAACCTTCCCTGGCAGCGGCGGTATTGTGACTCTTGCACTCTCGCGCTCCAGTATATCTCGGAAGTACTCGAAGTCGGAGTACCGTCGCCGTACCGTACTGTGTTTGAGCTTGAAAGCTGGTATATTGGTACGACAGACAATCTCGTAGTCGGTGTACATGTTCCGCGAGGTGCCATGAGTCTGTGGGTTCTTCACCTATAGGAAAGACGCAATTCTAGTCAGACCGCTATTCTAGCACAATTGGAAGGATAGAAGGCAGAGGCTTACTTCTATCTCTAGAAAGTTCTCTGGCGGGCCATATATCTCTTCGAAGCTTTGCTGGCGGGCGTCAGGCATCGCCTGCATGTTGATTGTTTGCGGTGAGATGAGGCGTCTGCTGCGCAAATCAAGAACAATATTTGGAGGCGGGCTTCCGAGTTTGGAGGATATCGTTCGAGTACAGCAACTTGTGAAGAGTGTATGAGACGTTAGTAACTATGAGGTTTCAGGGACACTGGAGTTTGTTTGTAGCGGGCATGGCGGGGAACTTCTTGCAGCGGGGGCTAAAATAGCGGCAGTGGAACCTGTTCCGCTCACTACTCTGTAATAGCTATTCGATTGCAACCTTCGTAGTCCAGAGGAGTAGAAGTCTAGGATGTTAATCCTTCGAATGCGATCTTTCACACCCTGTCAATTGATGTCACACGAATCTGGACCATACCAGCCCTAATACTGTTAAGTATTTAGTCACGTGTACCTCTTTACAACCAACTTTCCTACCAGCAAGCGTGATTGGCACATGAGCATTGGTCTTCGAGCTTTTATGTCAAGGGACAATCGGGCAATTTTCGAGCCTTGCCCGAAGTGCCTACATTATCGCCCTCTACCTCCGTGAGCGACGTTAGAACTCAAGTCCTCCGTACAGGGGAATTTGTCGTCTTCTGGCATTCTACGCGATCTCTATGGCTGGGAAGCCCCACAGATCTCTCCTGATTGACTCTCCTGATGGCGATACCCTTGTTTAATGATTTCTACTCCGATGTACCCACACGTATCTCCCTACGAATCGCCCCACTTCAGGATCCATTCTGCGCGCATTCGGGTACCTCTATAAGACCCTCTCCTCTGGAACCTAATGCCCACGTGGACTTCGACAGTAAGGCCAACAAGCTCACTGGAAGGAGGAAGGCACTTGCACAAGCAAAATCTCTTGATGATGTCGACCCGAACGAGTGGGGAACAGATACGACCAAATCCGATATCTTTCTCGAAGTCCATGAAGTCAACGTTCCGGCAGGGCCTCCCCAGAAAAAGCAAAAACTCTACGATCAGGAACAAAATGTAGACTTTGTTCAATTGCCAAAGCCCCCTACGATAGCACGAGAGGACAAATCCCGTCCTTTCCGCCCAGTTTCAGTTCTTAATGAACTACACGAGCCGCCGCCGAGCGCTGCACTGTTCCCTCCAATAACACCCAATGCAAGCCAGGAGCAGCACAACAGCAGTACCCAAAGTGGGCAAGCCACGGAAATACCGACTGAAAGGCCTCAGGAACGAACGAGAAAAAAGAAAGCAAAAGACCGGCTCAGGAGTTCTAGTCCAGTGGTGCGGAAGTACAATCGAGGGAGGACAAAATGGACAGAAGAAGAGATTGAGCAACTGGTGAAGGGCGTGACCATCTATGGCACCGGACGATGGAAGAACATACTTGAACACCCAGGCCTGCAGTTCAACAAGACCAGAACACCCACGGACCTTAAAGACCGGTAAGTGAGGTTTCAGCAATGGGTAGTTTGCATCATGGTCTGATTAAATCTTGCAAGGTTTCGTGTCTGCTTTCCACCAGACAAGCCTCACAGATGGGTCAGGTCGAAGCCAGAGAAATCAAAGGACCCTGGTAAATATGCAGCTAGCACCGATTGAATTACCGCTGACACTAAGCGCAGATATTCCAATAGTATCCGCGGAATCTCCACAAGCAGGGAAACGATTCAAAAAAAGAGCGCGTAAACGCCACTGGACGGACGAGGAAGACGAAGCGCTCAAGAAAGGCTTCCATCAATACGGCTACGATTGGGCCCGGATAGTCAAAGATCCAGACCTGCATTTTGAGAACAGGTCAAGTGGGCAAGTCCGAGATCGCTTTCGCCTGAAATTCAAGGAGGTTTATGCGAACGAGGCGGTGGCTCGTACGCTAAACGTAGCCGATAATCAAGCTACAACACAGGTGAACGAACAACACGTTGCGAAGCAGGGAGAACAATCAGCTGAACTCTTCACGCAAGCAAAATACAGTGAGGATGCAGCAGCAGCGCAAGATATGACAGCGTCTAAATCCCTAGCGCCCTCTTTACCGAGCGGTCTCTTCAACGGCGAGGACGAAGACGTTCGGCTGTCCAATTCCATCCTGCATACGGGTTTGTACTTGGCGGACGAAAATGTCACCCTGGCTCCGGTGATATGGGAAGACCTGGCTCAAAAACCGCTGTTTGCGTTCGACTAGGTAGATACTAGTTAGTATGCATTAGACATAAGCCTATATGCATCATCATGAACTGGAGAACCAGAATGCAAAGCGTTGAGTGCATGCCTTGTGGTCCATGGTGGTTCTCAAAGTTCGAGACACTTTAGCGACGTCGATTCTAACCGCATGGTTCTCACTGTAGCATAAGATATATAGTCCTCTATGACTCTTGCTCTACGGACCCTAGGGATATATTTGATTACTTGTTATGTGTTCCAATAGCTGCAATTCGCCACGCATGTATTTGCTAGTACAACTTATATCTTCGATACCAAATTTACCTCACTACCCTCATCGTAAGCCCCACCACCATCACATCGTCGAATACCATCAGAACTCCGTCGTCGTCTCATCGAAGCCATCATTCCGTACTAGCGGCGTCTTCGGCGGTTTCCGCAACGCAGAAAGCTGCTGCTGATCGGTACTTGTGAAAATATCCCTTCCGCCAAAAGACTCCTCGTCAGAGATCCAACCCGGGACTTCGTGATTCTCGCGTGGAAGATCGAAGTCGATGATCTTATTGGGTGACTTTTCCCACGAGATGCGTTGAGTGGGGCTGAAAGGGCCTTGGGTGGCCGTTGGTCCCAGATCCGCAAGTGGCGTCCTACCACTTCTCATTGTGTGCCGTCGATTAGGCTTCGCAGTCAATGAAGGCTTGAAGTCTGTCGGGCCCTGCGTCCTGCGGGCTTGTGGGGTGCGGCGTGTTTTGGTCCGCTTTGGCGTAGGTCCGTTGAGGCTTGTTGTACCGGAGCCTATAGGAGAAGTAGGATTTGGTCTAGTCGCTCGCTTCTCTCGATTACTATCATCATAGGAAATAACATCGTCCGTCCCGAATTCTGATGACCGCGACTTGCCTTGGGGGGACGCTTGGACGTTGGTATTGCTCATAACAGCCATGAATCTATTGCCAAGCTCCTGGGCTTCAGCGAGCTTCTTGCCTTGCTCTTCCCTTTCTTTACGAAGTCTTTTGACCTTGCTCTGTAGACCAAGCATTTGCGAGACAGTCTCCTCATGGGCGATAGCAGCGTTATTCCGTATCTTCTCCGAATCCGCTTGCAGGCTCTCGTACGAAGTTTTGTGGGATTCTTGCAGGCGTAAGATCACCGATTCCTTGGTACTTATGTACTCATTGTACTCGTGCTGGATTGATTCTATCCTAGCTTGAGCTTCTGTAAGCTGTTTTCTCAAGTCTGATATCGTCGAGTCCTTTTGGTCAGACACTTGCTGTGCATTAGAAGCCGCTTCCTCCTTACTTGCAATTACCATTGCCTCTGACTCGGTCAAGCGGTCAATCTCGAGTTGCTTCGTGGTAATTAAGCCCTTGGCGATGGCGATTCCCTCATTCAGCTCCTGGATCGTTCTATTATCGCTGCTTATATACTCAGCGTCCTCAGCTCCTTTTATGATTAGCTCGGCTATCTGATTTTCAAGCTCGTTGATGCGACGCTCCGATGAGGTGAGCTTGAAAGCTTGCTCTTCAAGAATCTCGTCCTTCCCTGTCAAAGTCGCTAGGTAGGCGAGGTCCTGATCTCTGGAGGCTTCAATAGCACCTTGCGCGGCCCTTTCTGAGGCGTCCTCGGCTTGAAAAAATTCGTGCCGAAGTTTTTGAATCTCTTCAGCCTGATCTTCAAGCCTGTTCTCGGATTTCATGAGTTTTTTTGACAGAGCATCCTTTGCGCTTTGAAGTTCGTCAAATTTTGATCCCTGGGCTCGCAATTTCATCTCGAGCTCCGCGACTTGCGCTCGAAATACATCTATACTCACTTCCAGACTACGTGACTTGGTTTGTTCTTCTTGGTATGGTCGCTCAGCTTCGTCACAACGAAGCTCGAGGTCTCGACATATTTCACCAACCAACCTCGTAACGGACTCATACTCTCGATTCGCGTCCCTTGACAATTCGCGGACCAGGTTTTCTCTCCAGTTGTGACTGATCGTATCTGTTCGTGGAGTTCTCCCAGCCTCGAACAAAGACATGCTGAACTTATTGTCGGTCATTCTGCCTCCAGCGCATCCAGGACAAGAAGTTGCAGCTACGGAAAGTTGGGTCTGCTTCTCAACTAAGATCATTGGCAGATCGTGAAATCCTTCTTCGATCAATGGGGAGCGCAAGTACATGCTCAAAAGTGTGATTACCAGCCTCTGCTGTAGTCGTGTCATAGTCTCAAGATATATTGAAGGGCAGACATCATTCTGACAAAGTCCACTGTGCAAGTTCAGTCTTGGTGGTGACTGAGTAGCAAATTGATAAAGGAGACCTGAAGATGTGGCATCGGAAATAGCATGTCTTATGTGCTCGCGTGTGCATGTTGTCGCGGTCATAGCGGAGACTGTCCGCAAAGCATTGTCGAGCCTTGTCAACCCTTCACTACTGGGACTTCTATCTTCGCAGGCAAGGCTTAATAGCCCATTTAAATTCTCACTGAAGGTGGTGGGACAGAACGTTGCCTATGCCCATCAGCTATGTGTCCCGTTCGTCAATTAGATGAAACTCACGATGCAAAGAGCCAACGCCTGAGCAGAAAGAGTAGAATACATTGGTACCAAAAAGGCCTTCTCGTAAGTAGACTTTAGCTCTCCGGGGAGCACTTGTCCACCGCACAGCGTTATAACGAAGTCTAGAGCCTAGAGGTACGTCAGTAACCGTACAGATGAGTGGAGAGTCTCACATATATACCGCGCATCGTAGGCTCGGATCAATGTCAGGCCGGAGTATTTTCTCATACAGTTTCTTAGCTCGGCCAATGTTACTGGCCAACCAGGCTTTCTTGTCGTCACTGCCGAGAGCGTTGATTATACTCTCTGAAAGCCTCAGGGTTTCCAACCCTCCATCGAGACCTAGATCGCTATTGGCAGAACAAGCACTAATGACTCTGAACACGGCTAGATTGAAGGTCGTAAGAGCTCTCTTGCCAACAAAGTACTTTCGAGCGAAGGAGAAATCGTCCGTTAGCTCCATAAGCACAGCGCTGCTGGCAGAGGGTAAATTGTTCGCGGGGTTTTCCTTCCCAGTGCGCCCATCGGATCTTGAGGCAAACATTGCTAGCACAGCCAGACATAACAGGGTCCCAAAGGGATCGTTTGGATCAAATGATTTGAGCACCTCATCCAATTGACCTTGGAAGCGGGCGAGAACATCAGATGCTAGATCGTTGAGATAGCTCGGACCAACCCCAGACAGGACCTGATATACTGGCCTAATGGTCTCTGCAGACAGTGATCCAACGGCCCTCTCCAGCAACTTCTTAAGAAATCCTTGAATATCTGAAGGTACGGCTACTTTCAGAGGCGTAGAAAGTAAAGACACACAAGCAGGAGCAAACTAGGCTGCTGTAAGCGGAGAATCATGGTGGAGATCATGCTATGCACCTTATCGAAGCCCGAGTCTGACTCCATGGCCTTGGTAAGAAGGGTATGTAGAAGTATTGGTTTCTGCCGCAACACAGCATCCCGGAAAGCGGGAATCCATGCTGAAGAGATTGTAAGCACAACAAGAACCAATCTAGATACTGTAGCCAAATATATGGATTGATATTCGATTTTTCACTTCACAATATCATCGCCGGAATAGAACTTACTCAACATGTGTAGTAAGTCCAGAGCGAAAGGCCATAATTCGAGACCCCCGATTATTGACGCAGCCAAGGAGTCAATCTGGCATGGATTGTTTCGAGCCCAGCGGTGCAGGAGAGGAAGATTTGCGACTTTCAGAACTTCATGTAGTCTCTTGATCAACTATTAGCTCCGATCCATTTCGACAAAAGTCTTGGACAAGTTGTCGATACGTAGCATTTCTATCCGGAGATATCCACGTACTTTGAGGCTTGGTGTATATGGACATTCAGCTATGCGTCGGATTTCCGAGGACAATTGGTGCAAGCCCTCTATCTTTCGCACATGAATCATTGGTATGGTCTAGAACACATGCGTGTTTGTGCATTGTTTGGTTTTCCACCATTGGTAGAAGCGTGCCTCCCCTCGTTGCCTGCGCGACCCTTCCGTGCCAGTGACTACCCAACCCACCACCAAGCACATCCTCGGTCAAATCCATCTTGCCAGTGTTAGACCATTTTGTGACTCTTGACGTCTTCCCTACCAAGCGAGAGGACATGCCTATTCAGCAAGTTTTCCCATGCCCTGGTTTGATATTATAATATGATTAGTCTTTGGGGAAGCCTGAGACAAAAACATCGTTAGAGGGCAAAAGCGGGAACTACTGATTGGGGAAACCGGCCGAGAGCAATTCACTCTGCATGTATCAGAGATCAGCCTCCAACATAGCAACCATGGCTTGACTATTCGTACCGCGCCTGGTTGCCTTTCTTGCTCCGCCGCTATGAGTCCACGCTGCCGACTTGTATGGAGCACCATTCCACGTCGTACCAAACCGTTACGCCGCTCCTCTTCCCCTACAACATAGTACCAGAGGAATTGGCAAAGCCACCTGTCACCAGCCTTTTTGACAGGATCCCATGGACCACTGGTCGACTGCCACTGTTCACTGCCTTCGCAAGCTTCCTGACCTATCTCTACGGCATCACCCATAATTAGGTTAAGGCTCGAGACACAATCCTATGTGAAAAGGAGCAAGGAGCTACTGCATGGTGTAATGGAAGACCTCAAAAATATTCGCCGCTCTCAAGCGCTCCAATCAAGACCAGTCTCAATTTGGAATACTATAGGCTATTGCAGAGATTCGCGTTCTCTATAGGGATAATTCTGTCTGCCCAGACGACAATGATATCGTTGCCCGCGGCCTTTTTGAGTGGTCTTCCATCAATATCACCCAGCTTCCTGTCGTGGTGGCCTATTCTAGATCGACCGCTGAAGCGTTCAAGATGGCTCAAGTTTGCCACAAAAATCGCATGCCCATGGTACCCTATCCATGAGGGTTAACGATGGGAACTTCTCCAAGAGCGTGCTCTATGACAAGATAACCCCAGATGACCTTCAAGGTTGAAACAAGTGTACATAGCATACCAGTCGCTAGAGCCCCCAAAACGGGAGGTATATGCTCCGAAGAGCATATCATCGGTCTGGGCAACAAGGCCCCACTTCTACGAGAGCTGGAAATCTCAATGATTGATGATATGCGTAGTATCAAGAAGGCTTTGGGCTGACGAAATAGGGCAAGATCTTTGACGATTTAGATAGAGGGACGATCGATGACCACATAGCAAGTGCAGGTAGCTCAATAGCGAGACCGGAATGGCTTAATCCTAGGATAGCTACAATATTTCAAAGGGCGTCTTTCTTCGAGCAATTCGACTCAAGGTCAAACTAAGGGGAATTACCAAGGTTTAGCAGAAGCCCGCTGGTTATGAAGTGATTTACCTCTGGTTTCTGCATGTATGATTCTAGTGAGCTTCCTTAATATTCTTTCTAATTCATTATTGAACAGCTAATGCATCAGTGAACTTTGCCAAAAACGCACAAGAAAATCGATAAATCGCCAAGTGCTGCGAGCAGACCAATTGAGTGCCTAAATTCGAAGAGGGTAGTTTGCGCTGCTTGACTAGGCGTCATATGCATGCTGCGATCTTCTGGAATTCTTCCGTCACGCCGTAACATGCAACAAAGCTTCCAATCTTGCCAAGTTTGCTGATTCCCAAAACAAATTGTGGCAAACTTCAAAATAATCCGATCGACCTTCATCCAATGACTAGAGAGTATGGTTTCTTACTTTCCAAGTTTGCTGATCCAGGGACCTACTTGCAATACGTCCAATTGCCCTATTCCATCATTGTGTCAGGTTTTCGGAGTATTATCTTTACTTGTCAACATCTCCAAAGACGTATCCTAGAAGCCGTTTTGCTATTCACTACATACGTGCTTAAGCAGGGACCACAATTTACTCTTCACCACTACTAATGTGACTTATTTTAGCTGGTGGCACTCGATATCTCGATAGCCAAATGCAAGTACCCTTCATTATATCCGTCTCGCTTACGGGGCTTTACACTCGCATATCTCCAACCATTCTAGCAACAAGATCTGGTCCTCCAACATCTCCAGAAAAAGGGGACTAGACGGTGTTCATGACCTCCGTGTCAAACACCCTCAATGCTCGTGCAAGGGTCCTTTTGACACGAATATCCACCATCGTTAGGGCTCGTGAAGACTGCCACTTCGTGTTCAATCCTTTCGCTTCACACTTGCTCTAACCGGGCTCCATTCTCATCTTCACAAGTCTATTTTGGTATCAGCCAACGCTTCTTCCATTTCTATACCATCATCGACTCGTCAGTGCCGAGGTCAAAACGACGATCACCTCTATCTCATTCATTACCCCTTCAATCATCTAAGAGAACAATACACCCCTCATTGTTGGTGTCTCTCAATGACCCTTCTGTAAGAGCTCATCCTAGATCGTCGTAGGACGGTATAATCATGGGATCGCCAGAGCCTCATTCTGAAGATGCCGGAGCTGGAGAAGTCGTCCATGATGCCTTCATCCCAGCAATGACATCCACTGATGATGTATTTGCTTTGGATCAAGAGGTAGTGGAGGTGCGACTTCCAGTTGTAGACGAGAGACGTCCAGGGAAAGACGCTAGCGTGGCGGAGCTTTTGCTTCCGGATCCCAATCAACACTCCTCATCCTTACAGCTCTCGTCTTCGTCATCATCCTCCTTACGAGCCTCGCCGGCAGTCTCGTTCTCCTCAGATCAGCCAGGTTATGCAGATAACATCTCATTATCATCGAATGAGGTCAATCATCAAGACGTCAACTCATCGTCATCTGAGGAGGCTCACCCAAAAAAGAGCGCATTATGCAGCAAAGCCCCTCATGGGGTAACACAAGATTCCGAAGCCCAAAGTCAAAGAAGCCCGCGCCGTCGGGGACCTGAAGACCATCGAAACGAAGGCCTTAAACTTGCTAGGCGGAGATACCAACCGGGAAAAGCTACGAGGCCGCAAGAGCCGCAAAAAATCCAAGGGATTCACGATCCATCCGAAGCAAAACAAAGAGAAGATACCTTACCTATAGCTCTCACTCCTCGTCAACCGAAGCCCATAAGTAGCGTCGAAATTCTGCCATTCCCACTACACAAGCCAGTGGTAAAATTACCAGGTCAACCATCCGTGATGTCTTATTTCATGCAGTCATCTGCCAAAAGTGGTAGCGCACGAGGCTCACCTATACCATTCCGTTCGGGTGGCGGTAATTACCAGCGTCCTATCTCTCGACCCGTCAATGGCCGGCCATACTCCACGGCCCATCATAATGCTCCAGACTGGACTACCTGGCAAGATCTTACTGTTAGGATTCACGGTCTTCCAGCGACTACCACCACACGCGACCTATATCGATGCTTTAGCCGACAGGGGACTATCGTACGAATTGAGCTTTTTGAGAATACGCGGGGCGAGCGAGATGGCAATGCGTCTGTTAAATTTAGGTAATGTAACCTAGACGTAGCCCCCATGTCATTCATATGTTGATCACAGTACAGCCCGCCCCCAGCCATGGCCTTCTGGAAGCATGGAACGTACTCAATACCTATCACTGTTGAAGGCACGGTAAATGCTCGACTGTCTCTCGACACTCGATACCGCAACTTCCGAAATCCAATTCCGGTTGATGCAGGAAAAACCTACGAGGAGCTTATGGTACGATAAACGCCTCGTGAAATATATTTATCATGATTAATTTGTGTGCTAGGTAATGAAAGCTAGCTCCTTGGACTTTGGCATGATGCTTGACTCCACCACAATGGCAATAATGTGTAGGGTACTGCCCTCAGATGGCCACGATATTCAGTTCCGCTTGAATGTGTATCACCGTGAGATTACAGTGGAATTCTTGCTCGATATTCGGGATCAGCGTATTAGTCGCGGCACTCCGAAGACCGCTCGTTATGGCAAAGACAATAGGCAAGAACACATGCGCTTTCGGATTCCGCTCTCTCAGCTGGAGGCTATCCAACGCGTTGAGACCTCAGAAGATAAGATAATTCTTCTTATGTCACTGGACACCCCTCCAAAATTCTTCAAGAAGCTTGACGCAGGACAGACTCATGATGATAGTTCCAAGCATTGGAGCGAGAACGATACATGGTACCGTCAGACAGATGTCGTCTATGCGCACGGTCTCCTCCAGACGACCCCATTGACTCTAAAAAAAACGAGACCAGTACTTGACCTTGGTAGATCATATCCTTCACCTTGAAAGGCAAATGTGCTAATACTTTTAGGGCGGTGGACCACTTATCGCTTGGTGTTTGACAATTCAAAGAATACCGCAGACCTCTTTGGCCCGATTCGCCAGGCCTTACAAAGTTACAATATAAGTATCCTGCCTCTTGATCATCTGGATCTTCCTGAACAGCTAACGCCTCCTGTTTGGGAATTCCTTGATAAGCCTTTCGTCAGACAGCATGGATCTAGGCCTGATATGTTTGAATTGAATGACGGGGAATCACCTTTGACTTTCCATGTCCGATATCAACTGGAAGTTTGTATCTCGAATGGCTACCTCAACGAATACACGCTCAGCAAAGACTTTGTTTCCCGCTTGAAGAACATGAACGCTAGCGAGGCTCAGGATCTTCTCGAGTATGTGGCTAATCAAGGGAAACGTGTCTTCGATCCTATGTCGTTATTTAACATTCGAACTACGGACGGTGCACCTCTAAGGGCTAAGGTGCCGCACTATTGTGTCTACATTCGCTCAGCCACAGTCACGCCAACCACTGTTTATTTCCAAACCCCGATAGCCGAAACCTCTAATCGTGTAATACGCAAGTATTCTCATTACGCTGATCGCTTCCTCCGAGTCCGTTTCACAGAGGAAAAGACAGATGTATGAATACCCCTGCGTTCGGTGATAGAAACTCAGGCTGACTGCAGAAGGGAGGAATCTACGCTACTGACAAAGAGACGATGAACGAAGTCTTCACCCGTGTCAAACGAGTAATGGCTAACGGCATTGTTGTTGGAGATCGCACGTACGAGTTCCTAGCTTGCGGCAACTCCCAATTCAGAGAGCATGGTGCTTATTTCTTCGCCCCGCTTCCCCATCTCTCGACTGAGAGAATCCGGAGTTGGATGGGTATGTTCAAGGAAATCAAAACAGTACCCTTGTACCTTGCTCGTCTTGGTCAATGTTTCTCAACCACGCGGGCCATCCATGGTGCGACGACTGAGGTTAAAGAGATGGAGGACATCACACGCAATGGATATAATTTCTCTGATGGTGTTGGTAAGATAACTCCGCTCCTCGCACATGTAGCTGCATCGGAATTAGGTCTCTTGCAGCATTCTCAAGAACCACCAAGCGTATTTCAGATCCGTGCAGGCGGGTGCAAAGGAGTACTTGCCGTTTGGCCTATGCCCGGTCATAGGGAAGTGTACATTCGAAGGAGCCAGTACAAATTCCCAGCCCACCATGATGGGCTGGAGATCATCCGCTGGTCGCAATACGCTTGCGCAAATCTAAACCAGCAGCTGATCCTAATTCTCTCCGCTTTGGGGGTACCTGACGATGTCTTCAGGCAAAAACTGCGGTTACAACTCTTGAACCTTGAACAGGCTATGACCGATGAGAAGTTAGCCTTGGCTATCTTACAGAAAGACATCGATCACAATCAGATGACTCTAGTCCTTGCTAGCATGATACTGGACGGTTTTCAGAAGAGTGAGGAGCCTTTCTTGACATCTCTGTTGCAGCTATGGCGGGCGTGGTCCATCAAATATCTGAAAGAGAAGGCAAGGATCACCATCGGCGGCGGCGGGCTTTTCTTCGGTTGTGTAGACGAGAAAGCGATCTTGAAGGGCCATTACAATGACGTTCCCAGCCATCCACACGATGCCCCTATTGAAGAGAAGGCTAAGGATGTGCCAGAGGTCTTTGTGCAGCTATCAAGTAATGCCGAAGGCAAGCCCGAGGTGATCTTGGGACCAATGCTACTAGCCCGCAATCCGTCTCTGCACCCTGGAGATATTCGAGTTGTTCGTGGTGTGGATGTTGTTGAACTACATCATCTCAAGGACGTTGTGGTCCTGCCCCAGACAGGGGATCGAGACATTGCTAGTATGTGTTCCGGTGGCGATCTTGATGGCGATGACTTCCTCGTCATCTGGGACAAAGACTTGTTGCCCAGGGAGTGGAACGTCGAACCGATGGACTACTCTCGGCCTCCAGTGATGGTTCATGGGCGCGATATCGGCATAGATGATCTTACGACCTTCTTTGTGACGTACATGAAGAATGACACATTGTCTCGAATCGCTAAAGCTCATCTCGCAAATGCTGATTACTTAGAGGAAGGCGTGAGAGACGAGAAATGTATATATCGTTATCAAGCCTTTTCTATACTGCCACTGATGATATGGTAGGCCTCAGGCTTGCGAATCTGCATTCCCAGGCCGTCGATTACGTTAAAACAGGGCATGCAGCTCAGATGTCTCGAGACCTGAAACCCCCGAAGCGTCCTCATTTCATGGATAATACTTATCAGAAGAAAGAAAATACGTATATTTCTCGTAAGGTCCTAGGCCAGCTCTACGACCAGGTTGAGCGCGTCAATTTCGTCCCCGCATTCGCTGCTCCTTTTGATGACCGTATCTTGAAGGCTTATGAGCACCAAGTTGATGAACTTCTTCCAAGTGCGCGTGAGATCAAAAAGGAATATGACGCACACATGCGTCGCATCATGGCCCAGCATGAGATCAAGACGGAATTTGAGGTATGGTCGACCTTTGTCCTCGAACATTCGAAAACCACGAGCGATTTCAAATTCCACGAGCAGATCGGCCAGATTTCCACAGCTTTAAAGGAGCAGTTCAGGGGCGTTTGCTACGAGCGTGCTGGTGGTAAGACCTTTCAACAGATCGGTCCTTATGCCGCCGCGATGTACAAGGTTACCGCAATCGAAATGGCCGAAGCTATCCAAGAATGTCACCAGACACGCATCGTTGGTGGTCAAGTAAAGCCTCTTCGGAAGATGGTTTCGACGGATATGCCGTTCATGAGCTTCCCCTGGCTATTCCAAGATATACTCGGGAGAATAGCCATCAATAGCGAAATTGCGACGAAAGGAAGGAATGCGGACGATGGATCTGATGGAGGCGCAGCCCGAAATGTTCTCAAATCCACTACCCAGGCTAGGAAGGCTGGTGGAACCGTCAACTTGGGTGCAGTGAGTGATCTCGAGACGGCTCAACGTACTACACATGTTGGCGATTTGCTTGAACTATTCGAAGACTCTCATGTCTAGCTTTTTCCAGCTGCGATCAGCGAGTCACTGGGCGGACTCACAGGAAGTTGCAATGAAGATTGCAAAGGTAGGTAGCCCGCATGCATTTCGAATAGCATGCAAACACTCACCATTTTTTCAATTGAAAGCCATGTTCAAGGTTCATCGCAACGCACCGTGAGCGCACGAAATCTTCCACCTACATTGTGGATATATCATTGCCTTGCGGATCTTTGTCCATCCGCTGATTGGTCGCCTGAAAGCTTTCAAGCTCCCCGCTCAAACACTCTGACATCACCATCAGCCTCCATAAAATACAAGCACTCTTTCTCCTCCATCTCATCTCCTTCAAAGTCAGCACCGCCTCCTCTGCTTATCCTTAGGACGCCGCTGATATCTTTTGCGACCCCAGTATCTAACCCTCGTACGCTCATGATCGTCCGTGCCTGGTGTGCCATGTTCATCAGAAAGGCAGTGTGAGAGATCTCAAGAGGTGTGGTGGGGACTTGGGTTAGGGCAAAGTCGGCGCAGGATGTAATGAGTATCGAGTCCACGTGCTGACGAAACGGTTAGGATTCTAATTTGACGCTTCAAAGAAATTGGTGAATGGACGAGAGCCATACCTCTCGTATTTCGCCAACCATGTCTATAATATCCAACACCGGGCACGCCGTAGCTGCGATCAAGAAGTCCAAACCATCCAATACCAGCAAGACCCTTCCCTCTCCATTCATAGCTTCTTTGGGGCCCTCGACGGCTTTCATGACTTCTTTCTCCAATTCTACAAGACCTCCAGCGCCTAGGCCCAGGCTATTGCTAAGAGCGTCGACGAAATTTAGTTTCTGAGAGTTGATGCCGAGTTTCCTTCCTCCATCTCTCCAGAAGTTGGAATCGCGCAGCCAGCTCACCAGCACTACTGTTGTGTTTTCGGAGACGACTTTGGGTTCATCGTGGCTTGAATTCTTCGGAGCTGCGTGTATGAAGCGGAGGAGAAGCCAATTCGTGGTGGCGCCGAGGGTTGAGGTGAGGAGAGTGAGAGAGCCGGAGGGGATATCGGAGATGTACTGATGTAGCAGTGGTGGGATTGGTGGGTGTGAGGGCATCTAGCGAGTGTGTGTGGGTAGTTTTAAGCTCCTCATACCTTAAAAGGAGCATATCGACTCTCCAAATTATCGTACCATGTCGTCGCCCGGAGGCCCCATGGTCTCGCGATGTAGATGCCAAGACTTTTCTTAGCGCTAAGAACTTCCGCACAAGCCCTTAGCGAGACCTCAACCCCGCGCTTGAAGATCCATTGCCAGCAACACTGCACCACCATACGAGCGCTGCGAGGGTAAGTCAAGAGACCTGTCTTTGCCATTCGAGAGACACTGATGCTCACTACTAGAAATCTTACCCAAGATGAGTGCGTTTGACAGCAGAATCTCTAGACCACGGACGGGCAGCGACTGACTTCCTCGACAGCAAAGGGTACCTCGTCCTTCGGCAAGCGCCACAATAAGACGCACACACTATGCAGACGTTGCGGTAAGCACGGGGTCTTCATCTCGATTTAGATGCGGTCAAAAGCTCGCGGAAATGGAATGGAGGCTGATCACACATTGGAATTCAGGACGTCGCTCCCTCCACATCCAGAAACACACCTGCTCGTCTTGTGGCTATCCAGCTGCTAAAATTCGTCAATGTACGCCTCAATCTCTACATCCTTGCCCTACATCATGAGTCCATCTAGGATCCTAAAAATTCTGCACGCCTTTTGATCCCTGAGAGCTGAAATTTAACTTGACAACATAGACAATTGGGGCATGAAGGCCAAGAGAAGAAAGACTACCGGAACCGGCCGCATGCGATATATGAAGGAGATCCCTCGCAAGTTCAAGAATGGCTTCCAGACTGGTGCGCCGAAGGGGGCTAGGGGGGTGACTGCGAAAGAATGATTGGAGATTTGCGGCGACGAGGAGATGAGGGGGAAGGTGCCTGGTCATTTGCGACAGCTGTAACTACAATCAGCGAACAGCAAGACCTTTGTCCGCTATCATTGAATCATGATATGAAACCGTATCTTGTTTGACACGACCTCGAAGTGATAAGGGAGCAGTTGGGACTGCTCAGCACTTGGCTGGTGTGCTGACAGCTCAACAAAAATAGGTATTCAAGAGATGCGCTGACAGTCACAGATCATGGATGGATTCATGATCTCCAAACTGAATTTGATGTGGTTCATGCTGATGTTCGCCGTCATTCCCATGAACAACATTTATCCGACTAACCACAGGAGCCCTTCTTCAGGTGCTCTCGCCAAGAGAAAGCTTCATATCCGACTCCCCCACTCCCATCAACTACGTCTGCCTTTCAGCGACAGGATGCACCAAGACACGTGTATTGTCCGCCTTCTTAGCCAAAGTCATCGCCGCACGGAAAGTATCAATTGACGAGTCTGAGTCTGAGTCGCAGGGAAGCCGAAATTCCACCCTGTTAAATCCATGCTCTGCTTCGACTGTCATGACGGCGACGTTCCAACCATTAATTATGCTGCGACGTGCCACGAGCTCCATTACTTCCGAGAGCTTGAGCTCCTTCCATGACTGGGGATATATGTCATTGGGCTCCCCTACCACGTCCCCTTGCGGCGCTTGTGGGAGAATGACGAGCTCGCCGGTGTATGACGGGTTGGCGAGTTGCACTTCGTTCGGAGCGAGCAAGAAGGTCATGATGGCGGTTTTTGTTCGTGAAGGCGCTGATGGCAGGCGTTGTGTTTGGGACTGTTGTTATTGTCAGCCGTGGCTTTGTACGATTTTGCCTACTGTACGCTTGCTAATTTCTCTGGACTGCTGGCAGAATTATTTCGCTGGCTGGGCTCTTTGCCTACTGTGCGATCTTGTAAGTCGACTATCTCTTCACCCAGTGCTGTACCACTCACTGAGTCTTAGCCTCATGTACTGTTGACCGTTGTGTCAATCGGGTTTTTGTTTTTCTAAGATAGATATTCGAAGTATTATGTCGGTGGATGTTGACCTTGATGATCAGGAATGATGAACAGTCCTCACGTGGTTTATATATGGATGAAGTTCTCCCCTTACGGCCATACACCCTACTTCACCGATCATATCCCACTGGTTCGGAGACCTGCATCCGTGGTCTATTAATACCGACTCTACGCACGAGTCAGCGAACAAGCATACGCAGCTTTGGCGCTGTGCCTAGCTTTCGTGCATGGCCAGATGATCATTTCTTTCTCCGAACGGGGCGAATCAGGACACTAGTATGCTCTCCGATCTTGTATTACTGGGACATGCTAGCTGCTCGGATTATTGTGGTTATTGGTTCCGGTCATTAGCTCCACATATATGATTGGTTTTATTGGCATCATAGAAATTCTCCACAATGTCGGATTTCTTTGCTAAATTATTGGTGCACTCATTCAATTTTCACCCGACTACTAAAAGCCACAAATCATGTGCAACCCCAAAATAACCAGCGACCGACATGTGGACAAAGAAACCACAAGCATGGGGCAAACCACCCATCGCTTACTCCGACAACCCGGCTCTTGTCGGAAACCATGCGACATGGCCGTCTTACCACATCCTTGGAACACTCAGAGCGCACTACTGAGTGGATACATGGCTTGCAAGAACGGTCTACCCACTCACCCATCACAAGTATCAACCGGATTCTTCCCAATTTGACTCCATCCGTCCTCTGGCCCAAACTTCCAATTCCACATACTATGTACTTGAGTCCAGTAGGTCTAAGACAGAGGAAAAAGGCTTGTACTTTTCATACTCACGGTTGAGAATACATACGAGAGTTGAAGAATATTGCTGGGAAATAGCTGGGGTTGGAGAGTTGCAACATAGGTATCGAATCCCTACCATGCAGAGGCTTCCAAGCAGCGCTCTCCTCTATCCGTGGATATCCTCAAGAAAAAGATGTCATTGAGTCATTCACCAGGATTTTACTCGGATATCTTACGCTAGCCTTCCCAATAGAGTACTCAAAATAAGCATACCAGACCCTTCAGCAACTGAGTCTACATAGCCTGTCTTCGCACGAGCGGCAAGTATCAATCACTCCCACTTCCTTTCTTTCTTTCTTTCCTCCTCTATCAGCTATAATCGAGCCATACCAGCCATATTAATACGCGGTTGTTGGAAAAAGAAATTCACCATGTGCTTTTTCACTCTCCCATCGCTCGCACTTCTTCTTTCTAGTCAAAAGACGATGATGCAGGGACTTCTCTATGTTGACGACAGAAGGTTGACGAAGACATAAGAAGGTAGAGATAGTGTTGAGAATATTAAGGAGCTGAGATTGGATTATGATATTGACAAATTGGCTCAGATCTACGCTTTCATGCAGGTCCTTGCGGAGTCTCCTCGTGTAGTGACTACAGAGTCACTTTAAAGATCCCTACCCTACTGAAGGATAGGTAAGCAATACAATATAGCTATTCGAGGGATCCGATCGTTAATAATGTGTTTTGGGCAAAGATAGGTCAGAAGAGAGACAAAAGAAAGGCACGCAGTGCCTCGGCGATTGAAATTTGCAGATCTCTTAGCCATTGGCAGAGTTACATCTAAGTAAAACTACATTGGTAGACTATGCGTTGTGCATGAGCACAGAAGAATGGAGAAAGCTCCTGAGCGTGGACTCAGAAAGGACTTTGTGGCACCTAGGGACCAAGACTTGACCATTCCACAGCTTTCGACATTCAGCATTCCCCATTCTCGACACGGAAACGTCTTGGACCACGTACATGCCTCCATCTTGTAGCGCCCCAGGCTGGCAAGTGATTCCTTCCCACGTTCGGGAAAGTTTGGCGCCACGGCGTGCTTGACTCATTCGCTCCGATGAGTCAATGCTGCCTACGTCAGGCTCTCATTTCGGCGAATTTACTATCACAAACACATTTGCATATCGCACGCATCTTAATAAAGACCACATAGCGGGAAATCATTACATTCGTTATCGCTTTGAATGGTTACTACAGCCCACTGAATCACGTCTAATATACTATCAACGCCCAATTGGTCTTTCCACAAGAAAACACCCACCGAAGCAATGGATATGCCTGCTATCGAAAAGTTGTCTGTAGACGTCAATGAGCCTGCCCAAGAGCCTATCGTTCCCTGTTCAGAGCCCTCGGTTGCGGAGCGGACGACGCTGTATCCGAAGATCAAGAAACTGACAGATTTCATCTATGCGGCAAAAGGACTGAGACCCCATCCCTCAATTCACCTCACTGGAAGTGTGAAGCTTCACGGGACACACGCAGATATCGTCTTCGTAGACAATACCGATGAGATCCGCTTGCAGTCAAGAAATCAACTAGCATTGGGCGTCAAGGATGACAACTACGGCTTTGCCGCTTTCTTTGCGGCGACTAACAAAATGAAAATTCTTGCTTTGCGAGACCGAATACTGGAGAGATATCACAAGCTGAATCCTGACATAAAGGTCACCGGAGATGTGGTAATAGCGGGTGAATGGGGCGGTACAGGGGTCCAGAAGAAAGTTGCCCTCGCTACAATACCCAAATTCTTCGCCATCATATCAATAAACATCAATGATGCGTGGGTGCCTGACTGGGAGTACGGAGATATCTGCGACGAAGATGCAAGATTCTTCCACATCAGCAAAGGAGGCTTCTTCACCCAGGAGCTACATTTCAACAACGTCACCCAAACAGAAGAGACAATACGGAAATTGACGGATGCAGTAGAAGACGAATGCCCCTTTGCCAAGGCTTTGGGTGTGTCAGGACGTGGGGAGGGTATAGTGTGGAAAGCAACAAACCACTGCAGCGACCCAGAATTTTGGTTCAAATCGAAGGGCGATCTTTTGGCAGTAAGCCAAAGCGACAAGCTACCTGCGAGTGCTGTCGCCATGGAAAACCGAGAGCGCGTTGACAACTTCGCGAAAGCTATCGTAACGGAGAACAGGCTTGAGCAAGGTTGGGAGTATCTGAGCAAGAAAGAGGCTGCTGGAATGGGCGAATTCCTGAAATGGATATTGAATGATTGCTTGGTCGAGGAGAAGATGAAAATGGAAGAGCTTAAAATTAGCAAGGGAAAGTTGAGTCCGGCGATTGCAGCTATCACGAAACCGTGGTTTTGGGCGAGACTCGAACAAGCAGGGAGAGAGGCGAGCGAACGATGATGTGGCCAAACATACCTGTCTGTTTCAACGTCGTTGACTTGAAGTGCTGGCTTGGATAAGGTAAGCGTGGCGAAAAGAATGAGCATTTTGGGTCTTCATTGGTTGCGATAATGCATAGGGTCACTTCTCACAACTATTCCGTCGACCCCAGTTCCGTGGCTGACGCTTAAGGAATGCTCCGACGGAACCCAGATAGCCCTCATGCCGTAGGAAGTAAGCTTTCTTTTCACCTGCAGACCAAAACTTGATGGCATACGACAACGTATTCATGGTCTGACGATGGCCGCGTATGAATGAACCCCCAAAGTATATGTGCTCGAGATTGTGCTTCTCGCACTGCAGGTATGCAATCTGGCCGATATTATTACTGACGGCATAGAGTAAGCTGCGGCTGATGTCCTCTGGTGCAAACGAACGCTTCGGTGACATTGATCCATTCTGTGGTTGCTCGTCCCCATTCGACAGCCCAGTGCCATCTTCTGCTTCATGTTCGCCCTGCCTCTTCATCTTGAACACTTTGCCAAAGCTGCTAGCGATGGTGCTGGACTTCAATCCTATCTTCCCGTAGTCAGTACCATAGATATCCCCAACCAACATATCGACCAAGGTATTATCGCCTCTATCAGCCATTGCCAGCATAGCATCAAATGTCGTCGCGCCGGTGAGTAAGGACAATAGTCCCCATAAGGTTCCACCGCCGAGGGAAGTGCCCCCAACGCGCTCGTATTGTCTGGGACCCGAAACTTTCACCATTGACACTCCTGATCCAATGTTGACAAGGAGATAGGGATAAATATCTGCACGAGGTTCTTCGAAGTGCATTGGATTGGTCTCGCTGAACGCAAAGACCTCACAGGGAATCTCGGTGATGAAGAAATCAAGACCAATAATCAGGCACTCCATTTCGTCTTCCCGCAAGATCTCTATACCAAGAAGCTTCTTCATTTGGTCGTAGTATTTGTAGGCGCCTCCGCCAGTGGCCATCACACATAGCTCTCCCGGTTCACAGCCATTGAGGGCTTGCTGCTTCGTCTTCAGCTCGTGCACGAACTTGAAGCATTGATCTATTCTATCTGTCTCGAACTTGAGGAATGTAAGTCTTCCTCCTAGCTCCTTCGAGCTGAGCTCTCGAGAGAAGTAAACCAGTTTCGCGAGCGAGCCACCGATATCGAGAGCAACGTGGCTGACAACAGCTTTATGATTGGGAAGCCGTATGTCTCTAGTGTCACGCTGGGCTCCATCCTCACTCAAATCTTCCTCTTGACCTTCCTCATCGTCCACAATGAATGCTCCTTGGACATTGATTTTCACAGTGCCTGGAGCAAGAATAGTCTCATCGAGTAGAGAGTTTCTTCGATCTTGTAAAGCTGGACGGACAGAGTCGGGAGACGAGGCTGACATGGTGCAAGCTGGTGGATGTCACAAAGGATTGGCAGAGTGCCGGTTGCCCGAGCATGAGAGCAGATGACCTCCTTGCTCGTGGCTTTCAAGTCAATTATCCAGAGATGAGTCGATGACTTCCGTTACCGCAAGGTAAAGGCGAATTTGGGCCAGGATATGGGACATAAATCGCAGCTGTAGCTGAGCCACAGCTTACTAGTGAGAACATATCGAACACCAAGATACTGGGATTGCCCATGATATCCGTACGGGACGTCGGGATTTAGGCCCTGTACAATTGTAACCCCGCCCGGAAGCGGCTAATTTGACGCGCATTGCAGGCGTTAAATGATCGAGGAGCGGCAATCCTTCACTATAACACTTTCCGCTAGCGTGTCTCTCGTATTGTCGACATTTCCTAGTCTTTGGGAAATTATTTATCACGAATCCAATGAGATCGAGGCGTAAGTATGCTTCTCAACAAGTGTCGGCTTTTTCTGGGCACATGAATCTGTGCTACCATTAATGACCGTATCTACCAGCGACAGAAGAAGACTAACAACAGCGACATAACCCGCCAAGAAGATGCCTCCCAAATTCTCCGCTCTGTGGATGGTCTCTGGTAGTTTCCTTGGTCTAACCAGCCTCTTCATCTATGGCTGGAGTGCTCAAAAGCACACCATTTGGGTAGTACCTGGTATTGGTGCAGCCATGTTTGCACCTAACGTCATCAATAATCTTCAGTGCGTTCGAGTTCACTTCGTTGATTCTTAATTGTGATTTGCTACATCCGCTATCAGGAGTGCGTACGCAGACGAAGTTCTCATCAGCTGGAGCGCTAAACCCAATTAGAGCACGTGCAGCCGTGAAGAGCGTCATCCGAGCGGGATCTCGGAAGACCTTGCCAATTTCTTTAAAATATGCAATCCTTTATGAAGTAGACCCCCCAGCTTTCCTCCACCATCATGGCCATCTGAGCCACGTTAGAACCCTTGTACCAAACTCACGACCTTTCATGACCTCCCCTTCCACGGCAAGAAAATTTGCGCCGCTGCCGATAAAAGAAGACCTGTCAAACACCAATGCAGCGACTCTGACCCAGCCCAGTGAGACCGGAGACTTGATACCAAACCCACATCTCGGAGATGCATCAACCGCAAATCGAGCAGCACCCGAGGCGAAAGCATGGGCGCATTTCGTTGCAGGGGGGTGGGTAATTCAAGCATACCGCGCTTCCACACCACTGACTATTCCCAGGATTGGGGGTATGACTTCGGCCACCCTCACATCTCCTCTTGACGTGCTCAAAACACGCCTTCAGTCCGACTTTTACCAATCTCAGATCCTTGCCTCGCGAAACGCGCGCGGCATTCCTCCGCCCTCCTCCCTCTCTTTGCCTCGCAGCGCGGCCCTACACTTTCGTGAGACATTCCAGATTTTGTTCTCTATCCACCGAATTGAGGGCTGGCGAGCACTCTTTAAAGGTTTAGGACCGAACCTCACTGGCGTAGTACCCGCAAGAGCCATCAACTTCTACGCTTATGGCAATGGCAAGAGGATCATAAGTCAGAATTTCAACAACGGCAATGAAGCCGCCTGGGTGCACCTTTGTGCTGCTGTTAATTCAGGAATCATCACGGGAACACTCACCAATCCCATTTGGCTCGTCAAGACACGGTTGCAGCTCGACAAGAGCCACGCAGAAAAGACGGGGACGCTGTCAAATCGACAATATAAAAATTCGTTGGACTGCGTCAGGCAGACGCTGCGTGCAGAGGGCATCAGGGGGCTCTACCGCGGCCTGAGTGCTAGCTATCTTGGCGTCACCGAGAGTACCTTACAGTGGGTACTGTATGAGCAAATGAAACTGTACCTCCGAAACAGGGACGAGCGACTGGCAGCATCAGGCAAGGCACGGTCGTATTGGGACAACACCTTGAGCTGGGGCGGCAAAGTTGCAGGGGCCGGGATTGCAAAATTTTGTGCGGCGATCGTTACATATCCGCATGAAGTCGTGAGGACTAGGTTACGGCAGGCGCCTATGAAGGATGGTCGTATGAAGTACACGGGGATTGTGCAGTGCTTTAGGACCATTTGGAAAGAGGAGGGTATGGTCTCTTTGTATGGCGGGCTCACGCCGCATATGCTGAGAGTTGTACCGAGCGCTGCCATCATGTTTGGGATGTAAGCATCCCTCTGTATTCGCGGATCTGATCTAAGCTAATGGTGTGTAGGTACGAGTTCATCTTACCACTACTGGGAGCGAAGGCTTAATGTCGTAGTCAATTCCGATCTGCACAAACTTAGAGGATGGGGGACAACGGATGTATAGTGTGTTTACCATTAGAGCTCCTCTCCCTTTCGCATATAAAGAAATTGATAGATTTTGGGGCAAGGCATTTGGGTTTATTGAATGCCTATCTCTATAGAGACGAAAGGGCTGGGGCGTTGTAAGAATCAACGATTGACAGCTAGGTAGCATAGATAGTTCTCGTTAAGCTGTCGAGACTGAGTATCCTTGGAAATGCTAGACTGCCACCGAGCCTATGAAATTCTAGCACCAAGAGCACATCGTCTGGCATGTTGAAGATGCATCTGTTTCTCACTCCTTACTCCTCTTCCTCCTCACCTCCGTCGCCTTCATCCTTCTTCTCAGCAGCCTTTGCCTTCTTCCTCCTGACGCGACCAGGACGTCCGCCTCCAAACGGCGATGTCAGAGCAAAATCGATGTGCTTCTGCGAATCTAGACGAACGATGAAGGAGGGGACGTTGACGATTTGCTTTCCAACACTGATATGAAATTAGTATTAGACTTTCCAATCGTAAGCAGAGTGAGACGTTGCGTACCGGATGTGCCTCTGCCTAATCAAGACCCTAGCATGATGGATGCTCTTGGCCAAGCCCAACTTGTACACACAAGTCTGCAGTCTCCGCTCCAAGAAATCCTCCACCTTGAGCGCGAGCACGTAATCGAGCTTCATGCGGGATTCATCAAGCACACCCACACGAACGAGACGGCGAATCAAGGCGTTTCCTTCGAAGAGACGCTTGGGGTCCTTTTCCTCCATGGTGAGCAATTGACTGCATCCCGTAGCTCCAGGTTAGCTGGTGCGTGAAGGGTAGAGAGGTTATGATGGGGGCGTACCGGGCTGCACGACGGATTTTGGAGAGGGTGAGCATGACGCGCCACACTTCGCGCTTGTTGCGGAGTCCATATTCGCCAACGATTTTAAGCTCGGAATCGCTGTGATGGGAGGGTCAGTGGGTTTCCATCGACGTTGGCAGAGACAAGCTCATGCTCAAGTGGCCGGGATCAAACTCACAGACGAGCCGCCTCGAACGCTATTCAGATGGGTTAGCGAATTTTTTTTATGGAACGGATGGGGGTTTGGGGCGAATGTTGGATGTAGAAGTAAGGTATAGAAGAACTGGAGGTAGATAACGGGGGCAGGTAGTGCTGACAGGAGAAGGGACGGAGGGCTCTGATATCTCTGAGACTACTTACGACGACGGGGTACCTTGTAGGTCTTGCTGTACGAGCGTGGCGCCATGATTGCTGTTGTCGATTGGGTCAGAGAGTCTTCGTTGTGGTTTTGAGATCGCAAGCGTAGCGATGTGCGCCAAGCCGCGCTAGAGATCTTAGCGAGGGCGCGCACGGCGATATCTTGACGACCCAGCAAAGACGAATTCTTGATCCAAGTCGTGAATACGCTCATACAGTCGCGATGGGACACTCAGCAGGTCTGCGGGCCGGCACTCGGGTATGTTATATCTTTAATTCCTCCAAATGTAGTCCAAGACAGAGCTTGAGGATCGACAAAGGCAACGCCGAATGACAGATGCTCACATGTTATAGTATGCCTTCTCCCGGGATTTCAAGAAGAAGGGTATGATCAAGCTCTCGACGTACCTAAGGCAGTACAAGTGAGTTTCCCCTCGAAAAAAAAGCAGAGCCCCAAATCACAGAGCTGGTGTACTAACCACCAAACAGAGTCGGAGATATCGTCGATATCAAAGCCAACGGAGCAGTCCAGAAAGGGTTCGTACCTCCCTCCAGCTCAACTCGAAAGCTCATCGAGCGGCCAATGCCCGTACACAAGAGAGACTGACAAGTTTCACAGCATGCCCCACAAAGTCTACCACGGAAAAACAGGCGTCATCTACAACGTAACCAAATCCGCCGTCGGCGTCATCATCTACAAGCGCGTCGGGAACCGTTACATCGAAAAACGAGTCAACGTCCGTATCGAGCATGTCTCCCTGTCCCGCTCGAGAGAGGAATTCATCAACCGGGTAAAGGACAATGCCGGCAAGAAGCAGAAGGCGAAGACGGAGGGCACGCACATGTTCTTGAAGAGGCAGCCGCTGGGCCCACGGTTGGCGAGGACGGTGGATGCGAAGGTGGGGGTGGAGACTGTGGTGCCGATTGCGTATGAGACGACGATTTAGATGATAAGACAGCGGAATTCTAGGGCGAACGGTACGCCGCTCGTAAAAATCAAAGGGAATATCTTCATCAGGCCTCGTATTGAGAGATCAGAGTGCGAACGCTTGTCTTATTATGTTGAACGACCAAAGTGCAAGGCTCGTGAGTTAATCATCAGAAAAAAGCCGTGTAAAGTCCAGATCCATGCACTCTGCCCTGCCATAAATGCCTACGAAAACGCCATTGATGCATAGATTCTTGGGCTAAAGTTTGTCCAAACAATGTTCCCTTTACCAAATCGACGGCCCTCCACCGGCCTCACCTGCAGCAGGAACGTGTCGGCTTCTTAATCTCGTCCTGTGTTGTCCGGATGATCGTACATCTTGTGAGCTTATATCGTCGTACAAGTCGTCATCTGGCACCAGCCGCTGATCGACTCTCAAGCCCATCTTCGGCTCACCTTCATCATCTTCTGCGCCATCGTTCCAACTGTGAGTGGTGCAAGTACCTGTTGACATACCCCAACCGTTCCAAGACGTTGCTGCAACAAGTTAGCAGGCGGAAACTCTATAAGCAGCGCGGCCGAAGGCAGGAATAGACTGACCAGCAACGATAGGTGCGTTCGGATGCCAGCTTGCATCTCGAACGCAAGTCTTCCAGTCTCCCCTATTTCTACTGTCATCTACATAAGAATTCATGTACAGGTCAGGATCCCTTGGTCGTGAGTTACGTGTCGCTTGATTGACATCGATCCTGCCTGCTAATGTTGCATCCAGGTTGTAAATGTAAACGCTGCCATCTTCACTTCCAGAGTAGACATATCTAGAGTTTGTGCTGCCGGGTGGTGAGAAATGGCACCGTATCAGCGTCTTGAGGACCCGGTGGCCTCGGAATGTAACAAGCGAGCAGTCATGAGGATGCGGCTTTAGTACCTTCTCATCATACGCCATGAAGCGATAATCGAACGATGTGGTGTAGCGACTCGGGTCGAGCCTACAAAATTTCTCCGTGGGCATCATCTTGCGCAGATCCCAAAGCTTCATCGTCTGATCTTTTCCATTGCTAAGGACATATCTGCCGTCCCCTTTGCTGTCCACATACGTTAATCCCTCAGTGTGCCCCATAAAAACACCAGCTTCTCGGCTGTCGCCCATACTTCGCCGATCCCAGACTTTGATGGTCGTATCGTCGGAGCCAGAATATAAAATATGTGGTGATGATTGGTCCCCAAAACAGACAGCATTGACGTCGTCACTGTGGCCCGGAATACTCAAAATAGATTGGCGGGTCTCAAGATCATAGACATAAACAGAATGATCTGAAGTCCCAGCTACTATTTCCCGACCATCTCCAGAGAATCTAATTGACCAGATCTATAATGTGGTCAGCCATGCCATATCTCCTTCATGTCAAATAGTTGAATACTTGCGCCAAATTGACTGAATCCTCCACGAAACCCTCGAGCTCTTCTACTACCTCTTCCGCCCATGTCGGAGAAATCGCAGAGGTACGGCTCGCCACTCGCGCCGGGGTCGGTTGGAGCAAGGCAAACGATGCTTCGGATCGAACTGTATGCTAACCATTTATTGTCTGGACTCAGGGAAGCATCTGTAATAGTCCATTGCCCATACGGATAATCGACGGTCTTGTAATACTTCCATTTGTACGGATTTGACGTGTCATACATTCGGACCTTGAAGTCTTGTGCGCAGGAAAAGAAGAAATTCCCATCCTCTGAGAATTGGCCAGAATAGCATCGAGAATTATAATGGATGATCATATCGGCATTCGACGAAGGTAGCATGCCCTATACAAGTTTCGGTCAATTCAGAACGAATTCATGGCACGATCATGTTAACGATTCATACCTGAGATACAGCACTGGTCATCTGTGTCGAATGATACCGATCGGTGCCCAATTCTCGACTCATCAATCTCCTCGCTAGCCTAGTCTTCCTCTGCATGCGATTATCTCTATAGTATCCGCTACTACCAAAGTTGCCTCCGTCCATTAACTTTGTTCCTTCTTCACTGGGCACAGGGGGAAATTTCTTATTTGACCCCCTCGCCCTCCGGTTTCTCGGCGTTCCCAAACCATTGTCTCCATCCTCAAGACCATCCTGGTCTTCCTCATCCAGCTCTAAAGTAATACCGGAGCCAAGTGCCCGATGGCGGGTAAGAAGTCTGCGGAGGCCAGCATGCCCCAGTAATTGCATTAACTGGGCTGGAACTGCTATCAGTTATTAGCGAGAACCCCTGACGTTGCACACATCTTTGACCTTGAATACGTGAAGCTCGCCCCGTCGTGACTGTTGGGAGGGCCAGATAATCTCCAGTCACTGTCTCCAACCCTGCCTCTCCGTCTCCTCCCAGCGTACCATTCTCTACATCACCCGCCGAAAACTCGACATCGACTCCACTCGCCCCTTCTTCGGCATCTACATAAGGGACATTCGACGATTAGTCGATTGCTTCTCTCAAACAATCATCAATGATCCAGCGCCCAATGAGAATGGTCGAAAGGCTACAAACCATGAAAATCGGCCTCAGGATCCTCAGTAGGGTCGAAGAACTCCAGGTCCTCATTCTCATCTACCGTGGGTTCGAAATCCATGTCGTCATCATCGGTCTCATCTTGCCACTCACCTTCAGTACCGGAGCCATCGTAGACATTGACAGCATGGCTAGCTGGATCTGGAGACTGCGTACGAGATAGCTCTGGCCTTCCTGGAGTAGCCATGGTGGTAACGAGAGAACAGAATCGGGCAATTCATCGTGATCCTTCAATCGGGATATATAAATTGCTAGTGTCGGACTTTGGAGATAAGATCTTGCTAAGAGATTCGACAAGATCGATACCACTAGTAGGGCCTGTTCTAGGACTAGCTCAAAGCCGAATAGCGTCAAACTTCGCCAAGAGAGCCCAAATCGAGTGTGCTACCCCAGCCTTCTCGTTTCTGTTGTTGAAAGTACCTTGTTGCACGAAATGGGCAAGGTAGCCGAAAGATTCCGTTCGAAGTCAACAAGGCTGACGATCAATATTCTAATGCTCCATGCCAATTTGAACAATATTCAACTTCAAAAGGTCAGATTCGTTTCAAGCTACGAGTTGGTCTTTGCCTAGGAATTGTGCCATCGGATCATCTGCCACCGTCCTTGATCTTTTGTAAGCCTCGACTTCCTCCTCGCTGATCCCCCCTTTCATCTCTGCTAGAGTCCTCTTCTTCCTGACTTCTGGCTCATCATCCACTTTCAACGTCTGTTTGGGGTCTACCTGTTCTTCTGCCCTTTCAAGATGGTCACCAATGAGCTGTATTGATTTCACAGACGGAAGGTCCTCAAGCTCTCCCCCAGTCTGCCGCTGATTTGCCTCCTCAAATGCCAGCTTCCCTGCTTCTCCTGTGCAGTAGCTGTTCTTTATCGTGGAATGACAGCACGCATAGCCCCATTGAAAATTTGACCACCAGCTTCCCCAGATCGAGGTGTGGTTCTGGATGAGAATATCCTCCGGGTACTTCGACTTCGCCTCTGCTTTCGGTGCGCCTTTGACAGCCCCAGTCTCATCATACTCAATATAGCGGTCATTTTCAACTACTGCCATATCCCGCAGTTTCGAAGGTTGTATATGCTGTTCGCCACCATACTTCTCTAAGAGCTTGCTTTGTTTCGCTTCCCTCCTGGCCTCGTTTCCTTCCTTTTCTTTTCGCAAAAAGTATTCACCCGAGGTCGGGTTAGCCTGTACGTGAATCTTGTTCTTGTCGCCTCGCTCTTGTGATTCCCAAGCATACTTCTGTGCTTTCTCAAATTGAGCAGCATCTCCAGAGGCTCGCATGAAGTTATCTTCAGCCACCAGAGCAGAAGCTTCGTCGGCTTGAGCACCCATGTCCACCATCGATCTTGTTTTAGGGTCGTATTTGGCGGAGTCGAGGTCCAGGTTGAGCAGATACTTGGCAGTGTCCTCTCGTAATCGTAGATTTCTTGTAGAAGTAGCTTGTTGTCTACCCATATCAGACTCTTCGGCATACTTGGCCTCCTCCACCTCATCCTCACGACCCTCCTGCCCATCCTCTGTCGACGGCTTCTGCTCACCGGCATCTCTTCCGCCTTTCATTTTCTTCTTCAAGCTATCTAGCTCTTCATACTCCTCGATGACGTTCCGATATTCCTGCGCATCATACCCATTCCATCGATCCCTCTTAGCATCCCAACCCAATCTTACTTCCTGAACCACCTCATCTGCTTGGATATCTCGTCCTGTCCACTTGGCACCCTTTGCTCGCGGCCGATGCAAACACTCTTTTGTCTTGTGTGATATTGATCCACAGTTCTCACAAGCTCCCTTACGGAATTTCGTAGCAGCTGAGCCAAGTCGTTTGCCTCGGTCGTACCATTTCGACTGGTCTGGAGTTAAGGTTTGAAGACGTTGATGTTCAAGATAATCATTTTCACTATCGGCAGATTCTAGATAGAACGGCTTCTTCGAGATGAAGGTGGGGATATATTCATTCTGCTCTTTCTTCGCTGGCTCTGCAGGTTTCCGAGACATGGTGGGAATGTAGAAGGCAAACAAGGATGAAAAATATTTTCCAAGTTGTGATTGAGAAGCAAGATCCTCAAGGCGGGGGCACGGCAGGGATGCGTAAAAGAAGTACTTACGGAGACTACCTAGACAGACTCTTACTCCGTATGATACCTTATCTTTGCGGAGAAAAAGCTTGGCGGTCGCATCCCGCAGCATCGCCATCTTCACTCAATTGCTTCGATCGCGCTGGTCTGCACTTAGCTCAAACTTCAATATCTTCTAGGTCCCTTCACCATGCACCTTGAGTCTCTTTGCTCTGTGAGCTCGTTTGCTACGCCCCGCCAATGGACCTCTTCCGCGTCAGACTTAACTGTATTGATCACTACCAAGCTGAACCGACGGTCTTCGATCCTAACTTACCCAGTGGTACCGGTATCGTGCAGCAAAAGCTCAAGCCTAAAGTCCCCGTTATCAGGATATTCGGAGCCACGGAGACGGGCCAGAAAGTTTGTGCTCATATTCATGGCGCATTTCCGTACATGTACATCGAATATAATGGCAGCCCGGTGTCAGATGATGGTCAGATCCTTGTAATGGCTTTGTCTAATCACCACCTAATTGGTATACAGCGGATGCTTATATCCACCAACTCCACCTCTCAATCGACCATGCCCTAGCCGTCAGCTACCGCCGTAACATGTACGATGGTAAAACCGCATTCGTCGCACACATCAGCCTCGTTAAGGGTGTCCCGTTCTACGGCTATCATGTCGGCTATAGATCCTTTCTCAAGATATACATATTGAATCCGTTGCACATGACCCGTCTGGCGGACCTTTTACGGCAGGGCACAATTATGAAGAAGGTCCTCCAACCCTACGAAAGTCATATGCAGTATTTAGCGCAATGGATGTGCGACTATAACCTGTACGGGTGCTCATACATCGATTGTAGCGAAGTCAAGTTCCGGAGTCCAGTGCCGGACTATCAAGACATGAATAGTACCGCTCATCGCTGGCATGATCGGACAATCCCTTCTTCGTGCATCTCCGATGGAGATCAGGTACCACGTCAGAGCCATTGCCCCATCGAGGTCGATGTCTGCGTACAGCACATTATGAATAGACTTGACATCAAGGCACGAACAATACATCATGACTTCATTGAGCGCAAAAATCCTGCTGCACCCGATGAAAAGCTCGTCCAGAGTATGGCGGGGCTGTGGCGGGATGAGACCAAAAGAAGAAAGGCCAGAATGGGAGAATTGGCGCCTGGCAGTAGTCCGTTTCCGCCTGAAGTACTAGTGTCTATGTCTGCTGAGTCACGTAAATCTGAGCCAGGTGGATGGATACACGAGGAGGAGTACGCAGATACAATCAAGTCGATCATTGAGGACGAGGCAGCCGACAATGCTGATAAGGAAGTTAGTTTTGACGATTTCGTTACTAAAGCCCCTGTGGAGCACCAGATCAAGACAGCATTGGAAAGCGTTGAAGATCTGTTTCCTCAAAATCTTGCGCGTCTCCCATTATCTCAGCGCGCATCCCGTGCGCCCAATGCTGAGATTGACGGTTCTGCCAGCGAGGCTCCAGATATAGATGAGGGCCGGCTGCTATCCTATGAAGAAGACGAGTTTGCATGCCAATCGGACGAAGAGCTGGCACGAGAGCTGAAAAATTCGCGGAATACGCGCGACGATCACGTAGACGAACCAGTTTACGACAACGATGAGAGGTTGTCTGATAATAAGGGCACAGGTATCAATACTAACAAGTCACCTGGGGGAGCGAAGGGACCGAATATCTCAAATGAGCTTCCTGCCTGGGGAATCAGAAGTCTTGGTGATTACACCCATATTGATGAGGATGAATTCGAAATCCCTTTGGCATTCACAAGCTGTATCAGCGCTGGAGAGGCGAAAGAGCCGGCAGCTTTAGAGCCAAGTCGCAAGAAGAGAAAGATTGATCACGTCGAAGAATCAGAATCAGACGATCCTCTTGCCGGCCCTCTCAGAGATGGCAATCTAAATCTGCAGAACGGCTCTAATCTTATTATGTCGAAGCCATCGATGGTCGGGGATGATGAATTTCAGGGACCGCGGATAATGTACTCAAATGGGATAAGCCAGCGGTATGGTGGCAGTCAGGGCATCTATAAATCACTTTCATCATCGCAAGAAGGGGCTCGTGGGAACAGAACTCTTACTTTTCCTATCGTCAAAGACCCGCAAGATTCGAATACTATCCTGAAGCTCAGTCAAAACAGCAATTCGCATACAAGGGGCTCCCAGAAGGACAGATCTAAGCCCGTATCGTTCGCATCCTCCAGTCAGCCCAGCTCTTATGCGTTCAAACCCCCAATGGTTGGATCGTTGGCCTCCACCATGTCACCAAAGAAAATCTCTTCTCAGCTGTCGGTGTGCTCTTCGCATATACATCAAGCTTTCGATATTCCCACAACGACCCGGTTGCTCTGTATTCAAGAAGCTCCTCCGCTCGCGTCTAACGCAATGTTGGGTTTAGGGTCTATCAGGCTTCCATCAGTGATCTACACAGACGCCCATTACAGTAATGAGAAAGATGTGCCGGACCGCGCGAGAGAATACGCTGGGAAAGAATTCAAGATTGAAAGTATAAAAGTACCGTTTCTACCTGATTTTGATCCAACTGGCACATCGCCTGCCAGCTTGGGAGAGAAGCTTAGGATTGTTGCTGACAAGGCTGCCATTGATGTTGCGACCAGAAGGAGAGGAGAGGCTTGCGGGCTACGACTCTGGGAGATAGGGGAATCGCCCCCAACGAAAGCAGAAGTCCGTGCATGGCTGGACGGAGAACTTACGGTAAGCACAGATTCCGCGGACCAAGAAGCAGGCGATAGACTTCCCAGCGGCAAGGCCAAGTTGTCTCAGATCGATGGGCCCACGCAAAAGAACCGGCACGGGTTCAAGTACTCGCAAAAGCAGAGATCTACAAGCGTTCAGCACGAGACACAGTACATGAGCACTATGAGCCTCGAAATCCATGCGAACACTCGAGGCAATCTGGTGCCCAATCCTGAACAAGACGAGATCGAATGCATATTTTGGTGCCTACAATCCGACGACGATGATCTCGAGGTCAACGGCATCAATGAAGGCACACACGTTGGCATTCTAGCGCTTTCAGAAGGAGGTGGTCTCGCTCGCAGGATTTCCCAGCATACCGCTGTAGAAGTTGAGGAGGAGACAACAGAATTGGATCTAGTCATTCGCATGGTTGACATAGTTCGAGACTACGACCCGGATATTCTGACAGGTTATGAGGTCCATGGTGGATCATGGGGCTACATGATAGAACGAGCAAGATGTCGATTCGACTATAATTTGTGTGACGAATTCTCGAGGATGAAGTCTCAGTCGCACGGCCGCTTTGGTAAAGAGGACGACCGATGGGGCTTCAACCACACCTCGACTATCAGAGTGACAGGTAGACATATGATAAATATATGGCGGGCGATGCGAGGAGAACTTAACCTCTTGCAATACACCATGGAAAACGTCGTCTTTCAGCTCTGCCATCGCCGCATACCGCATTATTCGTATCACGACTTGACTGCTTGGTACAGGAGTGCTAAGCCCAAAGATCTGGCGAAAGTGATAGATTACTATGTTTCACGGGTTCAGCTTGATCTTGAGATACTGGAGCAAAATGAGCTGGTGCCCAGAACCAGTGAGCAAGCCCGTCTGCTGGGGGTAGACTTTTTCTCCGTATTTTCCCGTGGATCCCAATTCAAAGTCGAGTCGCTCATGTTTCGCATTGCAAAGCCGGAGAATTTCTTACTTCCCTCACCAAGCCGAAAGCAGGTTGGCCAGCAGAACGCTCTAGAGTGTCTACCTTTGGTCATGGAGCCACAAAGCGCTTTTTACAACAGTCCGCTGCTGGTGCTAGACTTCCAGTCTTTGTATCCCAGCGTGATGATTGCATATAATTATTGCTATTCTACGTTCCTTGGCAGGGTTGTCAATTGGCGTGGTCAGAACAAGATGGGCTTCTCCAACTACAAAAGAGAAGATAGGTTGCTTGAACTCTTCAAGGACCAAATTAATATAGCACCCAATGGGATCATGTATGCGAAACCTGGAATCCGTAAATCCCTTCTGGCGAAAATGTTGGGCGAGATTCTGGAGACTCGAGTCATGGTCAAAAGCGGGATGAAGGTCGACAAAGATGACAAGACACTGCAGCGGCTGCTGAATAATAGACAGCTGGCACTGAAGCTTATTGCAAATGTTACTTACGGTTATACCTCTGCATCTTTTTCAGGCCGCATGCCTTGTTCAGAAATCGCAGATAGCATTGTCCAGACGGGTCGTGAGACGTTAGAGAAGGCTATTGCATTGATCCATTCTGTTGAAAAATGGGGAGCCGAGGTAGTCTACGGAGACACAGACAGCTTGTTTGTATATCTCAAAGGGCGTTCAAAGGATGAGGCCTTCGACATTGGTCAAGAAATTGCCGAAACAATCACCAAAATGAACCCAAGACCAGTAAAACTAAAATTTGAGAAGGTGTACTTCCCCTGCGTGCTACTCGCCAAGAAGAGATATGTAGGCTTCAAGTATGAAAGTAAGGGTCAGAAGGAGCCAGAATTTGATGCCAAAGGTATCGAAACTGTACGCCGCGATGGTACACCAGCTGAACAGAAAATTGAGGAGAAAGCCTTGAAGATTCTCTTCCGCTCGGCAGATCTCAGCCAGGTCAAGAGATACTTCCAGAGACAGTGTTCCAAGATCATGAAGGGGAAGGTATCCATTCAGGACTTCTGCTTTGCAAAAGAGGTAAAGCTTGGTACGTACAGCGACAAAGGCCCTCCGCCACCTGGTGCCCTCATCAGCACCCGGAGAATGCTTGAAGATCCACGGGCAGAGCCACAATATGGCGAGCGCGTGCCTTATGTCGTGATCACCGGAGCTCCAGGGGCCAGGTTGATAGACCGATGCGTGGCTCCTGACGAGCTGTTGGGCAATGACAACAATGATTTGGATGCGGAGTATTACATCTCTAAGAACCTCATTCCGCCATTGGAGCGTATCTTCAATCTCGTCGGAGCGAACGTCCGGCAATGGTATGACGAAATGCCTAAACACCAGCGCATACGTCGCGTGGAGGCCAATCCTCTTCCTGGAGGCAAGGACTTGGTTGTCTCCAAGAAAACCTTGGAGTCATACATGCGATCATCCACCTGTCTCGTGTGTTATGAGAAATTGGAGGAGGAAACAGCCATCTGTGCCCGGTGCATGCAGCACGTCGATGGCTCCCTACTGATGTTGCGTGCAAGACTCAACAAAGCCGAGAAGAAAGCTCTCAAGCTTGAAAGGGTCTGTCGCTCTTGTGCGGGACTACCTTGGGGAGAGGATGTCAGATGTGACAGCAAAGACTGTCCGGTCTTATACACCAGGACGAGGCACATGGCAGAGCTGAGAAGCTCAAGGATGATAGCGGAACCCGTCATGAGCGTCCTGATGGAGCTAGAGACAGGTGGATTGGAGTGGTGAATCTTATATGGCGTTAAGGTTCCGCACTGCAAGGCGCTTCCAGGATATATACCCCTAAGGCGTGCATGGAAATGGAAGGGAGTCCACGGGTTTTTACTAGGAGGGTTTTTGTGTTCGTAGTTTTGCGCGAGGGGAATCTGTGCTGAGAGCTGATATTCACCGCATGAAGAGCTTTCTGGGTTTCCTTGGTACTGGCTATTTGGGGCACTGTGATTACTTTTAGTAGCCAGACCGATCCATATAGCTTCTAACACTTTATGATCGTATAAGTCTCTCTGCATGTATTCACTTTGCTTGTGATCATGCTGGTAGCAGATTCGTAAATATAGCGACATCATAGTCGTTAAAGGACATTGCAAAGTTCATTGGGCTCCCTTATATGTTGTAGTAAAGGTAGTTGCGAATGACGCCAAGATATGATCCGAAGAGTTCTGGATATGAGAACTACATATCTATGTAAGCCAATAATTATCCTTGGACAACGTCAATAAATACGCCCATCTGCAACACGTTGAAGCAATAATAAGTGCGCCATCACTAAAGCCCGGACTTAGAGCTGCGTTGCGGGCCCTTGTGTCAAGTGAGTGCGCGGAGCACCTTGCATAGTGTTGTACGATTCATCATGAGCTTGCTCGTCTCACACAGATCAAAACCCCCCCAACCGTGATGGGCATTCCCATCGCATTTCTTACCGTCTACTTACTGGGTGGCATAACGTTTCTTCCCAGTCTCCTAATCCTGGTTCTTGTGCATGCCTACCTCACATTTCCCGTATACGATTCGCCCTCCAACTCCGACGGACTCTTTCCAAACTCTCTCTGTGATCCTCAAGATGATGGGCAGAGTCTCAGATCTCGCTCAAGTGCCACGAGTCTTGCAGAGAAGTTCCATCGGAGACACGAGCCCGACGTCGCCGCTGGATACTTTGCAGTATGTCGAGAATACGTGCCGGGTGGAGTCAACGGGAAGCCGCCTGAGCGGACAACGCCTGCAGGGGCGATAGTAACTACAGAAAGTCCGAGTGTCTATCAGAGCATGTACAGGAGTATCTTCGATCGCAGACAGGGCCCAAGTTTAGATTCTGGCAAAGGCAATGGCAAGACAACGAAGAGGGCAAGGAATGTATTTTTTGTGGTATTGAGGCATGGGCATTTGATGCTGTACGAGGATTCAGAGCAGATGGAGGTCAAGCACGTCATATCACTCGAGCTTCACGATGTCGGCATATATGGTGGGCAGGAGATAATACCAGAAGGCGAGCTATGGATTAAGAGGAATGCTATACAGCTGTCAAGGAAAGAAAGCGTTGAGGGTCACTCGTCTACTTCCAAGCCTTTTTTCTTCTTTTCTGAGAATTGCTCAGATAAGGAAGACTTTTACTTCGCTTTGCTGCAAAATCAAGATGTCAAGCCAGATGCGGTAAACAACCCACCGAGACCTCAGCAGTACGAGACGAAGCACATCGTTAGCTTAGTACAAAAGCTTCATTCATCTGAGGAGCATTTGCAGACTCGATGGATCAATGGGCTTGTAGGTAGACTTTTTCTTGCCCTCTACAAGACTCAATTGAGCGAGGACTTCATCCGCAAGAAGATAACGAAGAAAATTGCGCGGGTTAAGAAACCCGCGTTCCTCTCCGACATCGTACTACAGAAGATTGATATGGGCCAGAGCGCGCCTCACCTCACCAACCCAAGACTCAAGGATCTTACGATTGACGGCGACTGCTGCGCCGAAGCAGATATCAAGTATAATGGGAATTTCAGGCTGGAGATTGCAGCTACCGCTCGGATCGATCTTGGTACGCGTTTCAAGGCCCGAGAAGTCAATCTAGTGCTCGCAGTAGTTGTCAAGAAGCTGAATGGTCACGCTCTTGTCAAATTTAAGCCGCCCCCGAGTAATCGTGTGTGGATCTCCTTCGAGTCAATGCCAGATTTGGAAATGACAATCGAGCCAATCGTCAGCTCGAGACAGATCACATATGGTATCATCATACGCGCAATTGAAAGTAGGATCAGGGAGGTTATCGCAGAGACTGTAGTACTACCACATTGGGACGATAGCCCATTCACAGACACAACCCAACAATCGTATCGAGGTGGTATTTGGGCTGATGAAAATTTGCAAGATCAATCGCTGTCCGAGCATACGAAAATACCGGATGAAGCGCCAGAAGATGAAACCGAAGTTGATGTCGATACTGCGTCTATAACTCATGAATCGGCGCGGACAAGGGACGAAAGGACTTTGAGTATGCCTGCTTTATTTGATCAATCACCCTCGAACTTGACCTCGAAAGCAGCCGGGAGCCCGACGCAAACGCTCCTGGATTCTGCAGGGGACGGTGTCTCTTCTAGCGCACAGAAGCGTACTGAGCCTCCGAAGGCCCTGCGATCTCGCTCATTTGCATCAGCTGCGAATCCCCTACTGAGTATGGATAATGCTAATGTTGACTCTGTTTCCACGGAGCAGACACGCAAGCAGCAGTCGGACGCTACTAGTGCAATGATAGCAATTTCCAACCGCACCCAATCTACCTCGCCTTCTGACGCACCCAATGGACTACCAATAGAGACGCCTACGTTGTGGGAAAATAGCAAAACTACCAGTAGCAAGTCATCCATCAATACCGAATCCAACGAGCGGACCATACACAAACCGCGAGGACAGCCTATGGATGATCCCGGTCAGGCTTCCTTGCCTCCGATTCCGCAAGGTACGAGCTCACGCTCTACAACGTCCGCTTCCGGTTCTGAAGGATCACAGCCGAGATCGTTGCAGGCAGATAACCGTAATCCAACGACCACACCAGAGAAGCGACAGTCAATGGTGGCCCTGGGCGCAGCTACTGCGGCAGCTAAGAATTGGGGATGGGGAGTGATCAGCCGTAATGCGAACCCAAAGGTTCCCCACGGCCCGAATCAAGATCGCCCTGGCACACCCAATAGGCCGATGGGGCGAGGGCGTCCTTTGCCTCCGCCTGGCCAGCCACTACCCTTCCCAGAAGGAACTCGCACGAAAACAAGCAATTCTTCTCCCCCCAAGAGGAAGCCTGTCGCCCCACCCGCTCTGCCTCAAAGGAAACACGAAGATGTCAATGCTCCTCTACCTCCGCTCCCAGCCCGCAAAAGGCAAGCATTGACACCCGTGGGAAGTTCTGGTGAGGAAGTTGTGCTGGTGGTTCAAGCACCACCTGACTCGGAATCTTCGAGTTTTAAAGACGATCCGCGTGAGGATGTTAGCAGAAGTGGAGTAACAAGGCCCGAGAAGGAGTTGACAGCTTCCTCGCCCAGTGTGTCCGAAGCTGTAACGCGTAAAGACGGATCCTCGATGCCAGAGGAGCGAGATATGGATCGACCTCAGAGCTCGCATGAGGACGATGAGAGAGCGCCGCCTGATAAGATGCCAGCGACAGAACAGGAAATAATTTAGAGATGAACGGTTCGCTAGTAATCAGCATTCGTGATGACAAGCATTAGCGGGTGTTGGACGCTTTTGCGCATTGTAGACGGTCATAACGTAGTTTAAAGCTAGAATCTTACTTCATTACTTCAACATCTGATATGCACAATGATGTACAAAAGGCTGGCCGCTATTGCGTGGAGTTGTATCTATTGCGGTGAAAGCCACCCTGATCCCTCTTTAGGGTCTCCTTCTAAGATGCGACTCGGTCATATACATCTCATAACGGACTTCACATCATCCTGCGATTGACCTGCTCCTGCTAATATAGTGTCTTGCACAATGTAAGAACGCTGGTGGAGAAGCCGCTGTCTGGAGCATGGAGAAGTTCTATGGGGCCAGGGCGTTTTTCTACGCATGGAACGAAACAACATGGAAGTGCGACGTGTGTGACAATGGTGATACATGCGGGACAAGTTGTAATAGATCAGGCCTCGAGGGTCATGCTCAAAGATAGAATACCGACAAACTTCAGACGACGTGCCAAGGATGGTTCGTGCCGTACCTTGAAATAGATACCATAGTCTAAGCTGACGACGACTTGGTGAAGAAGCACAAACGCTTCTGCCTCAGATGATTACGTTCATAGACCATATGCGCCTCCTATAATCAACACTCCCTAGAATCAATATCCGTCTCTCGTTCTCTCGTTCTGAACTTAGATCGCCATTTTCCTTGATGCCGTATCAATCAGCGTATTGAAGCTACAAACGCTCTGTCCCATCTAGCATGTCTTACGGGGGATCAAGTTCGCGCAATATCGACCTAGGCAAGTAAGTAGCTGGAGGTCTCCCGTTACTCGTATTCAGCATCAAGCATATCCTCATGTATGCAGTAACGAGAGCTGAAATTAGTCCTAGGTCCGAGACTGAGCTTGCTATCAATATTCGCAAAGCTACGAGCATCGAGGAGACAGCACCTAAACGCAAACATGTCAGAGCATGTATCGTCTACACATGGGACCATAAATCCTCACAATCCTTCTGGGCAGGTATGAAAGTGCAGCCCATCCTCGCCGATGAAGTACAGACATTCAAAGCTTTGATTACCGTCCACAAGGTGCTGCAGGAAGGGCATCCAATCGCAGTGAAAGAAGCGCAGGCGAATATCAATTGGTTGGAGAGTCTGACGAGGGGCGTGTCTGGGGAGGGTCTCCGAGGTTACGGACCTCTGCTGCGGGACTACGTCTACTTTCTCTTAGCCAAGTTAGCATTCCACAGGCAGCATCCTGAATTCAACGGACTCTTTGAATACGAGGAATACATAAGTCTGAAGTCGATCAATGACCCCAACGAAGGATATGAGACAATAACAGATCTCATGACCCTTCAAGACCAGATCGATACCTTCCAAAAGCTCATCTTTGCCCATTTCCGTGGAGGTGCAAATAATGAATGTCGAATATCAGCGCTGGTTCCTCTGGTGCAAGAGAGCTATGGCATTTACAAATTTGTTACGAGCATGCTTCGTGCAATGCACACCACCACCGGAGATGATGATGCTTTAGAGCCTCTGCGAGGGAGATATGATACACAGCACTATCGCCTTCTCAAGTTCTACTATGAATGTTCGAATCTTCGATATCTGACCAGCTTGATCCAAGTCCCAAAACTACCACAGGAACCGCCGAGCCTCTTAGGCGAAGACGAGGACCGACCAGCTTTGCCCCGTCGGCCGGCTAGAGAGATCGAAAAGAAAGAAGAGCCTGCTCCCCCTCCTCCGAGATCTCCTCCACCAGGGAATGCTCCAGATCCCGAACCGATCAATGAATTCTGGAAGAATGAACAGCGACGGCAACAAGAGGAGTACGATGCGGAGCAACGAAGATTGCAAGATCAATGGAACCAACAACAGTACCAACAGCAATTGGCACAGCAGCAGGCAGAGCGGGATTTTGAGGAGCAGCGGAGACTACAGGCCGAACAGCAACGCCTCGCCCAAGAGCAGCTCATGCGAGAGCAATACCAAGCTCAGACGCATGGCCGGATGGCTGAGTTAGAGCGAGAGAACCTTAATGCTCGCGCACAGTATGAACAAGATCAACTGATGTTGGAACAATACGATCGCAGGATGAAGGATCTCGAGAGCCAGCTGAATCAGCTGAACAACAACTATACCCAACAGACGTCTTCCAAGGACGATCAAATACGAGCATTACAAGAACAAGTCAACACTTGGCGGACAAAGTATGAAGCACTCGCCAAACTCTACTCCCAGCTGCGGCATGAACATCTCGAATTATTGCAAAAGTTCAAAGGCGTGCAGCTGAAAGCGGCATCAGCACAAGAAGCCATCGATAAGCGCGAAAAGCTTGAACGGGAGATCAAGACTAAAAACTTGGAGCTTGCTGATATGATCCGGGAACGAGATAGAGCTCTGCACGCGAAGGATCGTATGACTGGTGGCAATAGGGAAGAAGTGGAGAAGCTGAAACGCGAGCTTCGGTTTGCTCTTGAAAAGGCTGACAATGCGGATCGGGCCAAAGGCTCGGAGCTCTCGTCGATGTTGGCAAAATACAATAGAGAGATGGCAGACCTTGAGGAAGCTTTGCGAAACAAAACTCGATCTCTTGACGACATTCATTCCAAATATGGGGAACGCGACGGTGATCTCGAGCAATCTCTACGGGAGAAGGAGGAGGAGCTGGAAATTTACAAATCTGGCATGGATCAGACTCTTCTCGAGCTGAACGAGCTGAGGATGAACGGTGGAGACACAGACAAGGCTCTCGATGATCAGATTGATCAAGTGCTCTTGGACAACATCCAGAAGATCAACGACATCATTGACTCTGTACTACAAAGTGGTGTTCAGCGGGTGGACGATGCTCTCTACGAGCTCGACTCCTCAATGCAAGCTGGGAACCAGAACGCGTCTGCTCCCTACGTTCTTTCACAAATCGAAAAGGCTTCTGCCAGCGCAACAGAATTTTCAACAGCCTTCAACAACTTCATTGCCGACGGTCCAAACAGTCCCCACGCTGACATCATCCGTACCGTGAACGTTTTTGCTGGGTCGATAGCTGATGTCCTTAGCAACACAAAGGGGCTTATGCGGTTCGCCACAGAAGAGAAGAAAGCCGACCAGCTGATCAATGCAAGCCGCCAGTCGGCCCAGGCCACTGTTAAATTTTTCAGTGCTCTCCAGTCATTCCGGCTTGAACCGCTGGAAGCCACGCATAGGACGGATGTAGTAATCAACAACAACCACGAGGTTTTGATGAACCTTCAAAGACTTTCCAAGCTTGCAGATGCCTTTGCCCCTAACTCTGGGAAGCTCGCAAACGCAAAGGGCGACCTTGGTGATCTTGTTGATAACGAATTAACAAAAGCAGCAAACGCTATCGACGCTGCTGCGGAACGTCTAAACAAACTGATGAACAAATCCAAAGAAGGCTATAGCACCTACGAGATACGCATCCACGATAGCATACTCCAAGCCGCCATTGCAGTCACGAACGCCATCGCACAGCTCATCAAGGCTGCTACAGCATCTCAGCAAGAGATTGTCAAAGAAGGGCGGGGCTCCTCCTCTCGAACTGCTTTCTACAAAAAGAATAACCGCTGGACTGAGGGTCTCATCAGTGCCGCAAAGGCCGTTGCTTCCTCGACCAACAGGCTCATAGAGACGGCCGATGGAGTCATCAGCAATCGAAATAGCCCTGAGCAACTTATCGTCGCGAGTAACGACGTCACCGCGTCGACGGCACAGCTCGTAGCTGCCAGCAGGGTTAAAGCGAATTTTGGGAGCAGGACGCAGGATCGGCTCGAGGAGGCTAGCAAGGCTGTAGGGAAGGCATGTAGAAGTCTGGTTAAGCAGGTGCAGGACATCATTAGCCAGAAGAACAAGGAGGAGGGAGAGGAGGTAGATTACGGAGCGTTGAGTGGGCATGAGTTCAAGGTTCGCGAGATGGAGCAGCAGGTTTGTGATCCTTCTTACGGTCATGCAGTTTTTTGGATGGGTCCTGGTTGGACTTCAAAAACGCTGCTGACGGTTTTGGTGTACAGGTCGAGATTCTGCAGCTTGAGAACAATCTTTCGCAGGCTAGGATACGATTGGGCGAGATGCGAAAGATCTCGTATTTGGAGGAGTAAGTGGTATGCGATCGGTCCACGGTAGCATGGTTGCGATCGCATACTTGAACCTAGATGTCCTTGAGCCACTGCCTATGGGGCGCCCCTCTTGTACATTATGTACAGGTCTGAGACACGCTATGGCAATGTAAGATACGCCTACCTAGTCTTTTCTCCTTTCATGAAGGTACTTGATCTCATACGCGATTGCTTCACCATATACGTTTGTGTGCTATGTATGAATCCCAATGAAACGTAGGTCGCGACGCTACTTTCTTTGCTCAACTAATGATGCACATGCTCGATGAGAGCATCGAATCGAATCGGTCAACAATAGTTGTCCGTGCTTGCGCGTAGTGAAAATAGAACCAACGATAGGGAAAGAATAGACTGCCGAGGGAGCGACACCGATCCTCCATCAGCAAGCTCAAATCGTTGCTTCCCAGATCATCGTCCGTTGGGAATGGCTTCGGAGAAGGTAGATCAAGACTGTCGTTGCAACCAACCTGATATCGAAGACTCAGACACCACCTCCCACAAAAATCGACCGTTCTGCGATCGTAGGTGAGGGACGGTGCACTTTGGGCTTCTGGTAGAGATGAGGAACGTACGGCTCTGAATCTCGCCAGCGTTTGCGTTATGGAGATCTCAGCCGTCTGTCCGGTCTTGCGCTCGTCGACCACGTTCCTGTGCTGATGTAGGTGAGTGCGTTTTGGTTTTGTGTTCGAGCGGTAGATCTTGGCTTGGAAGTCGTGGACGGGGTTGTTGGTGGGAGAGATGATGTTTGGAGGACGAGAAGGGTCGGATTGGAAGGACTGGCTGGGATTTTCTTTCGATGATGGTGGTGGAGGGTGGTGGTGTTATGTTTGTGGCATTGGATCGGGGTTCGGGGGTGGAGTTGTTGGTTCTGAGGTGGTGGAAGATGGTGGTGTAAATCCATGAAGACGGGTTCGAGGGGTTTGCTGAATTGGCGGTTTAGTGTGGATAGAGAGCCGTAGTGGGACATTTGATGGAAGGAGATGGTGTAAGCGATGGGATGAGGATCCGGTTGTGTGCTGCGGGTCTTATGTTTGTGTGTGCATGAAGTACCGGCTTGAAGTCTCGCATTCCGAGGTTCGGCTCCATGACGCTTCACTGATTGATGATGGCGGGAGTCGAGCCTCATGACGGAATTGCAGAGCACAAAAGATTTCTTCGTGAGCCTGTGGAGCTCGGGCGTAAAGAAAGGTACAGGTACAGGACTGTGGTGGTCTTGACGAAAGTCTTTGAAAGATCTTGCTGATCATGAAAGGGTTTTTAAGGACGTGAAACCTGACTTGATAGTAGAGAAATCCACATGGCATGACTTAGCAGACAGCATTCGCAACATGGCTCTGAATTTGAACCAGAGGGGATGAACAAGCAAATTTGCCCAAAACGAATAGAGAAAAGATAGTCTCAGGTCCAACAACCGTCGTTATGTCTTTGCAGACCTACAGAACACAACCCCCCATTCTTTCGAATCTCAATAGAAGACACTCTGCTTTTCAAACCTATTCAGCAACCGGTCTTGCACCCTACTGCTGACCGTTGCCGTATCTATGGTATCCACGAGATCCATGATATATCTGCAAAAAGAGCTACCAAGTGATCAGGACCGTAAAGCTCTATATCAAACCTCTGTGTATGCAAGGTATATAGAGGTGTCAGAATGTCCTCAAGCGTAGGCCCATGATGAAGTGCTCATCAAAGTATTAGAATAGCATCGCTGGAAGAGAAGACGTGACGAATAAGAATGTTCTGATACAATAGAGAACATACGAACGCAATAAGTGACACCTCATCTCTCGTTCATGATATCAATGAGTATATTTGGTACGCCCATAGTTGTACAACGTACATAACAAACATGCTAAGGTTTCGATGTGTGGGATGTTTTTGCTAGGCTCAGTTGTACGTATGCACTGCCGTACTCCAGCCAAGAGTAATTTAACTGACCAAAGCAAGCCAAGGTAGAATACTCTAATGCCACCTAGGGCCATGTCACTCACACACTCGATGCACTGCAATGGTGTCGAAGGAGCTTCGATCTATATACTGGCTATGTACTGCCATAGGGCCCTCGGCCCTCAGCACTCCGCAGCATCGCGCTCGTAGAACTATGTATGTCCCGCCTCCTCCACTCACTATTCACCGATATTCGCAATCCGCAGTATCAATGCCCAAATCGGGCCTGCGAGCCATTTATAGGCCCTGAGTATCTGGCATTGATATCAGCGTTCTCCTGTGCCCGGAAATGAGAAGCCTACTTACAAGGGTTTCGAGGACTTTAGTTAAAGTCCATGAGCTCATTCCATGCTATGTCGCTCATCTCGAAGGCGTCGAATTGGCTGCCGATGAATGGGTCGAAGACGAAGGCGGACGCATCTGGGTCAAACTCCGCGTTAAATGGGTACTGGGAGGCCACCTGAAAGTTTGCAGCTGACAAGCTTGAAGCTGGGTTCAAGTCATCAGAAGTGAGTCTGGGTTGTCCCACATCTTCTTCGACTTCAGTGATTGCGGGCAGAGTTCCGGAGCCAAGGTTCTCATGACCAGAATATGGAGTATCCATACTTGGGCTGCCGGCGAAGGAGAGAGGAGCGATCATTGTAGCGCCCGTGCCCTCGGTGACTGTTAGGGCACTGGAGAGATTGTGGGCTTCGCCCAAGTTCGTGAGTCCTCCAGTACCTTCTGTGGCATTGTTCTCAGGATTGCATTCACCTGCCGGCTGAGCAGTAACGTCATCCGTACTCATGGATGGACCTTCTATGCTCAAGTCGCCTGTCTCAACATCATCCGCAGAATTGGCGTCGATCATCTGGGGATTGTTGGGCAAAGAAGTTTGAAAAACGATGGTAGACTGGACTGAACTCGCCATTGCCATGACTGCTTCGTTGTCCAACGACAGCACTTCGGAAATCTTGCCGGAAAAAAACCCCTGATTAGAACAGTGACGGATCAAGTCATTAACTGAGAGATTGGTCAAGAAGAGACGCTCATCGAGGAAACAGTCACCACGACGCATAACGGTCTGGCCGTCTTTATTGATGGTGATCTCCCAACCCATGTCATGGAGATAGTAACCAGGCATAATGATACCGATGAATGGACAAGTGATCGCCAAAAACTGATCCAATGGAGCGGCGTCCTTGCCTTGGCTGTCGCGGATCAATGAGTACGCTTTTGCGAGAATGCTCCACTTGGCTTTGAAAGGATCTAACTGCCACATGCAGGTAAGGAAACCAGAGATCTCCTTTTGCTGATATCCTTGGAAGGCCGTAGAATAGTAGCCTTTGTTCAAATCAGTAAGGATCTTGGATTGGGAGGTTGTGATACCCACTACGAAAGGCCATCCAGGAGTTGAGAGGTCGAGTGGTCTTGCTGATGGACGCAGTAGCGCGACCAAGCTTCTTCTTGCCTTTGCCACGCGGGTGAGTCTTAGGAAAGTCCATGGTCAGACGAGGCTGGCTTGCAGTTTGGAACATAGCTTCAATCTGCACTTGCGTCATGTTGCGCAACATCTGCTTCATGGCAGGTGTGAGCGACATGTTGGATGAGATGGAGAACCTGGATGCAAGATACGATGAATGCGACGAGAGCCTAGTGAGAGGCTGATGAGGTAGGAATTTGCGATCTTGGTAAAAATGTTTGAGTGATTGGGATGATGTTGTAGAATGGTGAGATTTTCCAGTTGTGTTTATGTGGGTTGAAAGTGAGATAGCAACCGAGCTAAAATCGAGGAGGTTGGTTGTCTTTCCCTTTTCGGATTCACTACACAAAGAAGTGAACAAAAGAGTCACTTTCTTTTCTCGAGCTTTGATTGGCAGGTAAAAGTATGGACATCTCAGTGCTGTGATCCTTGCTAATGATGTATTGAATGTATGCTATTATACTATCTAAGTCTGTTTGGGTTGAGCAGCCACAATAGTTTGTGGACGATCTCGGATGATCACACCGATGCAATTCCACATCCGTGGACGCAGAGGGTCTCTACGTCCTGTCAAAGCAGCTATGATCCTGCTCAGCATTGGCTCATGGAATACAGATTCTTAGTCATACCAAAGTCTTGATTCAGCGTCTCCAAGCTGTCCAAGTCAAGAGTTCTAGTAGCACTTATCGATCCCTATCGGCCATCAGTCCTAGAGCTCGTGATCAGAACAAAAGAGTGACCCACGGCAAGAATTGGTTTAAGGAGTCCTGCTGTCTAAAGTACATCAGTATATGGATGTGAGAGTAGTTTGGTACTAATCGAGCCTCACAGTATGATGAGAGCGTAGTGTACCGTCGGCAAGCAGCTTCTCTCGCCTGGGATACAATCCAGGTACCTACGACATTAGCGTGGTTCTCAATTGGGAGCGACATCGCCTACCGGATTATCTTGGTATGGAGTCCCATCTTCACGTTGCTTCATCAAGGCACAGTCAGCCTTTACCAATATTCAAGCCCAGGTTCTCGCTCAAGCAACGCTCAAACTAGACTCACACTCTCGATATCGGAGATGATAGCTTTGGTCTCTTCGACCATCCCCATTACGATTCTGACTGCGGCCATCGGAAAAACTTGTATACTACCTTCGTCACCATGGGCCGAGAGATTGATTTTCACACCAGGTGCCTTATGGTGCAAATACTGTTCCCATGGTTTGCGTTGCAGATCCCGGACTGGCGCATAGGTGTCGTGCTCATTCTCCACACCGAGGGTCTCTACATAGTTGGTATCCTCGTCACGACTTTGGAGACTTGGTATGATGTGTTCAACGATACCATCGCACAAGTCGTAGACCTCCTGCCAAAAGTCCTCCTCAATTTCCTTGGTGGGGAAGTCTGAGGAGTGATGCAGTAAGTAAGACATTTTGTCTTTGTTGGCCATCATGCAGTCTTTCAGCACCACCCACTCGTCTTCCTCCATATCCTCGAAGTCGCACGTGAAAGCAACTCCGAGCGCGGCAATGTTGTGCGTAATGGCTCGGAGTAGAAGTGGGGGGCCAAGAATTCCATTGATCGATTCACCTAGACACAATCAAATCATGTCCGGAGCTGCAAAGTCGCAATCACTTACATTCGAGAACGCCCTCTTCCATTTCCCAGAATCCATAGAGTTCTTGCTCACACTCAACGTCTGCAGAAATCAATTCCTCAATATCGCCAAAGTCGTCGAAGTCGTATCCCGTATCATCATCAACGGACCCCTCATAATTGTGGTCGTTTGCATAAACGATTTGATGCGTTGGGAAGCGAGGCGTGTCATCCATGTCAATATCCTCAGGATTAAGGACTTCATCGTCCGTTGACGAGACTCCACCTTCGTCATCCATAGCATCAAATTGCTGAGACATGATAGATGATTGCGGTTGTAAGAAAATGATGGAGGGTGAGCTTCAATGCTGGTTTATTTCTAAGGCTTTGAAGAATACAAGTGTTAAGTACGAAAGGTTAGTGAGTCAAGATTGAGGTCCGGAGGAAGTGAATTCACCAAAGTGTTAACCTTTCTGATGTCACTAGTTACAGGTAAGATCTTTATGTATCGCCCTTTGATTAATAATAGTGTTAATCCTTTCTGATGTCCATCGAGCAATCATCTGCAGACATTTCGTCCGCGTTAGGAGGTGAGTTGTGTTGTATTCCACAGCATGTGCAAAGTAACAGTTAAAACGGAGCGACGACTTCGACGAAGAAAGAGATCAAAGATCATACGGAGAACGAAGTCAACGAACTCCTAGCTCCATTTAATGCAGATTATTATTGTAGCGGTCAGTAAAGATGATGTTCGCTGAGTTCACTTCAAATAACATCCTAATATCTCAGTCCTCATGCAAGCTGCAAATGAGGCTTGGTATTCGTATGATCTCGTCTTAACCCATCAGCTTTGCTCTCGTCTTACTGGTTAAAGCTGGCCTGATTTCGTACTACAATAGCTTATACTAGTGGCGCGAGTAACGCTTTGCAATTTTGGGTGCATCGGCTTTTAAACCTCGAGAGAACCTTCCACCAAGACGCGCTTTTAACAAGGCCTTCTTGATTATCTGTTTGAACTTCAAGTAGGCACGGAGGCGAAAAACTTTCAAGGTGACTGGATTGCTTGGATCAGCTATTGGATCCTCTGTGTTTATGGAAAGGCTTACACCAAGCATCAACGACTGCAAATTCAACATATCCAACTGCTTGAAGAAGTGCTGCTTCGGCGTCGTTTGGGATACCGTGGGCTAGGAAGAATTGCTCAAAGAGTTGCTGCGTCGGCCTGGTGAGTTCTTGATCGGGTGGGAAAAGACCAGTGAGTTGGGCTGTAGCCTTCAGATGCCTGCATATCTTGGTCAGTACTCTGACGCAAGAGAGACTCATGTCTTACTCTTCAAATGAGTTACGGATTGCACAAAAGAAAGCGCTATTGCGACGTCTCGTTGGCTCTCCCTTCATGTTGAGAGACAGAAGTTTGCTGGCTCTGATTTGATCATTTTTGATCAACCTGTGGAACGCAACCAATTGCTTCACTGGCACTTGGCCTTGGGATCGGAAGACAATGCGTTGCCCTAATTTTAAAGGCTCAACATCCTGGATGGGGCGTCGCAGAGCTTTTCTTGTTTTGTTGAGTCTGGATTTACGAAGACCATATGCTGAGGTCTTTCGCATACTTCTGAAGATAGATTTGATGTGTTTTCTGCGCTCCTTTACTGACGATGCTGTCTGTCCGCTCGACACGACAGTAGTAAAGCTAGTATCCATAATTAACGAGATGATTCACGAGTCGGTGATTCAGTGTTGTCTTTGGGGAGCCTAGTTGTGGACCCTTGAAACCTTCGGAGGTGGAAAGAAGTGAAGTATACACAAAGGAAATAAAACCAACCTCCTCCTTTTCCGGCTAGCGTCTATCACCATGGCAAAGGTCTCATCACAAACAATTGTCAAAGTTTTCATCCATCCTTAACACTTTACACTTTCAACTTGCACATTCATAATCGCTCTTCCACGTTCATCATCTCAGTTCTCTTCATAACTTTCATCTCCTCAATTGTTAGAACCCACTTTCATCTCACTCTCAGTATCTACAAGACCACGCTTTACTGTCTGCAAGATTCACTGGCAAAATGAATGCCAATACTGCAGGACCAGCACAGGCTCAGGGTGTTCCAAACATTAATTTGCTCGAGACTGTTTGGCAGATCTATGCCCAGAATCTCAATTCGGGCGCAAGCTCTTACATTGAGATGCCATTCCACCTCAAGGGTGCTTTCGGTGAGAGAGGACTTGAGATCCTCGCATTCCGCTTCAGGTAGTTCATTCGCATTCGTCTTTCGTCTTTCGTCTCCCCCCTGTAATGCTAATACCTACCTAGCAACCTCATTCAAACTCCCGTGACAACCTTCGAAGACCCTGAACGTGGGGCGATTCAGATCGTGCCTTCACATAGTGAACAGGGACATGATTCCACTGTTCCAGGAGCTCGTGATCCCAAAGTTAAGATAGCGAAGACCGCTAAGATCGCCCGACCAGCCAATGCATTCATTCTTTACCGTCAGCACTACCACCCAGTCCTCAAGGCTCAGCAACCAGGTATTCATAACAATACAATTTGTATGTATTGATTTGCAGATGAAGGATCCGTTTCTGACTTGTCTCAGCGATCAAACTTGGGGAGAAGTGGAGGGCTGAGAGCCCCGACAAGAAAGCTCATTTCATGAATCTGGCCATGCAACTGAAGGCAAAGCATCTCCTTGAGCATCCGGAGTACCAGTATCAGCCTCGCAAGCCCAGCGAGAAAAAGCGACGAATGACTCGGCGCAAGAAGGCGGCCCTTGCGGAGGCGTCTCGCCCAAAGCCAAGCTCATCCACCACACCTGCTATAGTAACATTTGACGAGCCAACTGTTGTCAATGAGATTACAGCTCCTGTGCCTGAGCTTCCGAAAACACCCGGTGGCAATGCAATGCTGGAGATTGGTGATGAAGATTTAGATGAGGGAACGCTCACGGCTATGCTTGAGGAATACAACAACAGCCGTCCTCAATCTAACAATCAGATCGCCGCCCTCGTCGCTGAATTCTCACCTCCAGTGATATATGGCGAGCCGACCGAAGAAGCACAGATGCAGAAGAACTTCTACTCCAATCTCCACGACTTCGACCCCTTCGAGTCCAATGACAACTTATCTGCAGACATGAACGATACATCCGAGGGCGATGAGAGTTACGAAGCATTCAGACTCCAGCAGCAAGCCACGTTTGATGAGCAGCATGAGCCGCTCTTCGATGCCGAGCTCAACCGCATGTGCCGTTGGGATCAAGAGCCCTACTACCACCAAGAGTGAGCTCCAACTCGTCCAGCTCACCAACACAATCGCTGCCTCGCCATCGCCGTCGCCGTCGATCGAACGAAATCGCAGCAAAGAAACGCACTCCACTCATTATGTACACACACACACTCACTTGTTCTCCTTACCGATGCGCCTGGCGCGCATCTCATCAGTACTTCAAGAGGCCCGCCCGAACTCGAAGACACTTTCAGTCCGAATGCCGCAAGTCGGCGTTCGAACTTCTTCTGTTCGGGCAATGTCGCCTCTCAACATCCTTTCCTAATGTTCCTATACGCCACACCATCACATAACCCGATCCCCTACTGATTCTACAGCACATTTTCCAGCACACACGTTTATACTGCACACTTTTCATATGGACATTATCAGAGACAGCGACGTGGATATGGATATGGACGGAGGAGGAGGATGCAAGTCTTGTAACTAGAAACTAGATAGCAGCAAAGTCCATAGCGCAAATGAAAAATCAAATCCCACTGCTTTGATTCTCCACATTCCTGAGCTGAGGGCATCACATTCCACCTTTCTTAGACATGGGCTGAGACTTTTTTCCCTCTGACTCTGTCGCTTTTGCCTCGCTTTTGCCTCGTTTGCCTCGCTTTTGCCGAAAACGGAAGGAGTTCCCAACCCCCTCTCAAAGCGGAAAGAGCGCCAAACCCTTCCCAAAACGGAAAGAGCACCAACCTCCTCAATTTCGCAGCTTCATGGGGGCTGAACAAGACAACGGATATGTCTTACCATGATTGGAGAGGATCTTTTGCCTCAATCGCCACTCGCATTGAGACGGACCTCTCATGCCGGCTAGCCGCTGTCGCCATGCTGTGTTGGCTCTTGACCTGTGCGGATCATATGACGCAGAAGGGCAAAGGTGCGCTTTCTATTCCTGGTCCTATAATTCAATGTCATGAGTGACCCATGTGAGTCATCCCCCATTGGCAGCGTTAGGGTTCCAATCGCTGCACCAAATGAAAGTTTGACACCGCCACTGCGTATTTTTCTCCTTTGCCCCTGACGGACCCAAAGGACGTGAACACATCCAGAACGACCTTCCAAGATTCATGCCAGGCTTCTTCGTGAGGAGAGTGATGCATGGTTCTTCGTGACCTTCGCACCGTGGCGCCGCCGGTTTCGCAAAAAGCCTCGACCATGTCTCTTTGGTCTCGATGGGGTCGTGCACGCTGTCGTAGTTCATGCTGTCCATTCGATGGAGAGATGATGGGAAATCCTCTGTCGATCCGACACCATTCGTAGGGTTTCGAATGCTCTCCCCACTCGGTGTACTGTTCATAGAATTTGACACACTCAAAATCTCCCCTTGCGCCTCCGCAGCCGTATCAGATCCTTCAACTGCCGACTGGAAGCTGGAGCTAAGGCAGGTGCCACGATTGACGGCTTCTGATGTCTCTGACTCCTTACTGAGACTGGCAGAGTTTGTTGAGTGAGCAGCTTTAGGTTTGAAGAAGCCTGCAAGACTTTGTTGACCCTTGCCGGTTGCGGGAGACGCTGCGAGTACAGAACCAGATTTTGAGCGTTTTGAAGTTTTGGTGATTTGGGCGTCCGTTACGGACCGCTTCTTGCCTGCAGCAGCTGGAGAACCTATCAATGTCGCAGGTTGGCGGGTAGATGGCGCTTGTGCGAGGTTTGGTATCTTTGGAAGAGATTCTCTTGTTGCGAGTTGCTCTGAACTTGGCTTTGCTTGAACGCTGTCGGCATTCTGACTTGCTGTAAAGCTGTCATCTGACGGCTGAAGAGACGGCCTGCAGGCAAACATATCACGTATATATCTACGTCCAAAGAATTCTGGGATGAGTTTACCGGACATGGGTAGCAAGTCGTTGCTTGTGGAGTATTCTCTCTGACGGACGCCACCACAGTACATCCCAGACGGATTCATTACATCTCGTACATGTCGTTCTTCACCATCCATATGAATCTGATCCTTCATCACTGCATATACAGGGCAATGATCGGAGCCCTACCCTAGAGTCAGTTTTGAGATGAAAGCAAGAAGAGCAATACCATACCATCAGTCCCTCCTGAATGTTTGAGTCCGAGACCCAGCCCTTCATCGCGAGGGAACAAAGCACATAGTCAATCCTAGCACCACAGTTGCCAGGCCTTGCATTAACCTTCTGCTCCCAACACGTGAACATGCCCTTGCGATTTGGATGGTATGCTCGACAAATATCCCACAGGATGGATTCCTCTCTACCCACATCCCTTTCCCCGAAGACCTTGCCACCTTCCAACATATGATTGAAAAGGCGTCTAGCAGGAGTCGAGACGAATTCCAAGCCTGTCAGGCCCTGTTTTCGCATGGAAGCCTCGGCATTGGCAGCATCAAGCTCGTCTCTAGATATGTTCAGATCCCCTGTTAGGAACACCCTTTTGCCCATTCCAATTAGGTTCCGAATACGAGAGTCGAGTACATTGAGAAATCCGAGTCGGAAATCGTCTCTCGTCTCGTCGCGATTTGCAGGACTGTAGACGCCTAGGAGTACAAAGGCCGGAAACTCTAGAATCACGCATCGACCTTCGGAGTCAAGGGTTGTGGCGTCCACGACAGAGGCTGCCAATTGAGTTGGTTTAGGGTAGCCACCAATCTGCTGATCATCTGGTAGGTTGGAGAAGCTCGTAGACGAGTTTGGTGGGCAAAGGGTTCCAGTAATGCCGTCCTCAGCGCGGATTGGCGCACAGACTGACTGCCGGGTATAAATGACCACACCAGAGTAGCCTATGTAGGGCTATTAGCAAGCTAACAGGGACGTAGAGCTGGTGAACTACCCTTCTTGTGCCGCGGAAGGCTGAAGTAGCAATCCCAGCCGGGTACCAATACCATATCATCGGAAAGGTCCTTGCGCTGGATCTTGGTCTCTTGAAACACAACAATATCGGCTTCGAGAATGTCAAACATAGCCTGCAGAACTCAGCATCTGGGCTCCACGTTGATCGCTTGAGGACCACCGACAGCAAAGGATCGCTTGTCTCTCCATGGTTGGTACCCAAATGGATTCCTGCGTGACGTGGTTCAGTTCTGCCGGTCCACCATGTCGAAAGAAGAAACCAGAGACCATCTTTGGGGAAAGGGATTTCCTCCGGGGCACATACCGTATGCCGTTGACTACAATATAATTAGTTTTGTGCCATTATTCATCCTTCATTCTGGTAATACTGCACCATTCCATGTGGTTATACGTAGCCCCATGATGCTTCTGTCTCTTTCCGACGTTTCATGGCTCTAAAAGCCCGACTCGTACACTTATTGAAGTTCACGTCCACCCGATATGTCAAAGCCTCGATCTAGATAAGTCCTTGAGAGTCCTAATGGTTCGACAGTCACGCTGTCACGTGACATGAATGTGATATCTCCAGTTTGGAGCTAATCCGCATTAGATCTCCGCCTGCATCCGTGCAATCGACAAGGTTCCACAGCTCTAAGGTACTATCGATCGTTCATTTGAGCAACTCAGCCAGATTCCAAGAAGCAGAGATGCTTTCACGAATATCTATCCCACGAGTATCGCAGCTCGCCAGCAGGCAGCTGCACGTCCCAGTCCTCCGCAATACCTTTCAGCGACGCTTCGCCAGCACAGAACCTACCAAGCTTGTGGGTGCCATGGATAATGCCTTCAATCGAGAGAGATTAGCCGTCAAGGCACATGCTGCACAATCAGCAGGTATGCCCGCGCTTCGAGGCTGCTTGAGCTCCTACCGTTTGCTGACCTATCACTCTAGACCTTTGGCGGAAGCTCTGCATCTAGTATGTTTCAGCGATACCAATTGAATAGACCAGATGCTTACGAACGGTAGCGTCGTAATTCCGGCTCTCATCCTCGCATCGCTGAATGCTAAGAATCTGTGGGACGAGCACTGGGAACATTGGGAGCATTTGCCGCCGCTGGAGGAACGGATAGAATATCCCTACATGAATATCCGATCAAAGGCATTCCCCTGGGGCGATGGAGATAAAGTCAGTTCCATAGGTCGAAACTATCTGTTCCGAGCAATAGCTAATCATCATGTGCAGACACTCTTGTAAGTTGCCCCTTCTTTGTAATAACAGAGAACACATGAGGGCTTCAAGGATATGTGGACTATAGAGTGGGCTCGAACTCGAGAACGTTGGGACGCTTCACGTGTCTGTGGGGTAGATGATATATGGAACTCCATGGGATACTAAAGTGCAACCACTGACCAAATGGCTTTAGCTGGAACGACAAAGTCAATTACCACCACAAGGACTAGACAATGCGAGATGTCAGGACGAAAAGTGAAGATGACGGAGAGACGGGAGATACGGCAGTAGCATCGGTAGGCAAGACCTAGACGTCAGGTTGTCTTCTTGAAGCCAGCGAGTAGCAGACTCCTGTATTACGCGAAACCATAGTCTTCAAGGCTCGCTATCATTCGTATACATTACGCCCGCGTCCATGTTTGGTGATGCTGCATTCCTTTGGTGTCAGCCCGGAATCAAACAAGAGCATCATCGTAACAAGATGTTATGGGTATCTCTTGGTCACTTATACTAATTATGAAGCCATACCGAAGATCAGAGCTAATCCTTGGCAGCTGCCCTGATATCTAGATACTTCGCTGCACAATCGTTAGCCAATACTGCATCTCCATTGAGATGCATAATGGTAGCTTTCTTCGCCAGCATCTTGCACTGCCCCTTGACGTCCTCGATTCTTGAATACTCGTCGAACGATCGATCAATGTTCTCCAAACTCTTGGTGAGTTGCTCCTTGCGCTGGATTGTCTCCGGTTTTTCTTGGCCCGCCATGCCAACATGAGCATCGGCAAGAAGCGAGAAAGTCTGGGCCGAAAGGCTGCAGTCTTCGCATTCTAGTACCTGTGGCATGATACCCTCCAAAAGCTTCGTAGCTGCCCCAAACTCTTTCAGACTATTCAGAACAGCACATACTGCGCCAACGGCTTCCCAAAGAGCTGGAAGCAATCTTGCACGATGAGCAAGGCTTGCAGCACGTAAGGCCACTGAGAAGCCCTTCTGAGGAATCCCTGCCTCATCATATATTCGTGCTTTCAGCGTCATCAACTTAATCCGCTGATAAATATCCGCTTCGTCGTCGTTGAGCTTTGTGGCGAGACTTTCGACGAGCTCCATTGCTCTTGAGTAGTCTCCGCGCCGGATCTGGAGTTCCATCTCAAGGATTGATATACTGAATTGGAGTTCCTCACTCAGGTTTGGGGGGGCTCGCAGCTGGACGAGCACGCGTTCTGCGGCAATAAGATTGTCGCTACACCTCTATTAGCCTTGTATCACTTGCGCTAGGATAGACTAACCGGTGGAGATGTCTATGTAACTTGATAAGACCAAGATGTGCTGTCCAGTATTGCGAGTTTCGGAGAGTCCGTAATGCCTCCTCCTCAGTCTTCTCCATACGAGCAAGAGCATCCTCATATCGACCCTTCTGGGAAAGCTGACTCTACAATCAGCTAAAGGGACACTTCCTAATTGATACCAGTCCCACCAGAAAGGCATTCCTACAGATGCAATGCACAATGTCTTCAACGGGAGATTGTTCCGCGTAGCACTCCAAGAAAAGCTCTCCTAGAAGCCACGCTTGGCAGCTGACCCCTACCTATGTCAGGTACATTGGCCAGTCTTCAGATAGAGACAACATACCAAGTCTGCCAAATACAGAAGACTGCATAGACATCTGACTGCCTATGACACCCGGCAGGGGTTTTGTGACATTCAAGTGCGACGACTTCATTATGCCTTCCATAGCTTGCGCTACGCTTTCGCCCTAAGCACATCATATATCAGGAAATGCTCGTTGCAAGTTCGCTATTGTCATGTCTTACGTTATTGAGCGCAAGCTTCGCTTCACTGAGCAATGTGGTGCTCAGAAGACTCCACATACTAGTTTCCTTGGCTTTCGCCTTGAGGAAAGATAGAGCCTCTTTCTCCGTCCCAAGGATGCCCTTTTCTTGTACTTCGTCCATTTGCTGGGGATGCGATTTACCAAAATGGTATAGCCAGCTGAGGCTGTAATTCAGGCATCCCATGTCGTTGTTCTCCCTCGCTGTTGATATAGTTTCTTGCATGGCGATTACTGCCTCCGAATAACACCCGAAGTCGGCATGAAGAATAGCAAGATTCAGTAGAGCGTACTGGTAAAAAGTCCGATCTCGGTTGTGCATAGTATAGTCAAAATAACGGTGCAAGTTGTCGAAAGAGGACGGGTAGTCCCCAGCTTTCCATGAATCAATGAACCTGCACAGCTTTTAGCAAGCTAATGACAGTAAGAGATCGGCCACAAACGCAACATAATGAGATAGGCGCGGTACGGTAACGCCTGCCTCCAACATGCTGCGATATATAGCCTTCATGTGGTGTGGAAGCCGGTTGCCCATTCCTGTGAACAGTTTAGCACATTTTTGAATCCAGTAGATCGAGGAGTAAATTTACTCTGCATGTGATCGACCTGAAATTCCAGAAGCCTCTCAACATCTTCGGTGCTAGTGCTTCCTTCATGTCGTCTTCCTTGCTTGGGATCTCCATAAATCACTGTCACAAGAGGATTTGCCCCGGCCAGATCGTCCTCAAGTAGATTGGAGTCGAAGCTGGTATCGCCAGCACTCGGATTCCTCTTCTTCCACTGCATCAGAGTTGGGGCTCGATAAGCAACAAAGGCCTTCCAAAGTGCAACACCATCGTGGAATGGAAGTCGCGTAAACTCGACCTGAGCCCTTCTTACGAATGATCCCAACGGCGAGACTCGGGAGAGTAACATACGGTTGGGGTTTGGATCCACTCTGTCCTCATTTGCGTCCTGCTCTATTTCTGGTGACTTTTGGAGTAATAGGACAAGATTATCAAAGAAAAGGTGCAATGCATTGATTGAATCAATTTTCCATAGCTTGTGCAACAATAGATCCCAAACATTTCGCCCAGGTATGCCCGAAGCGTGGACAATGGTCGTCCTCTGGATATCTCCGATAGCGAGGGGCACACTGCGAGGTTGCGCTTCTGCTTCGCTGCGGGACGGTATGCAGATGGATGGAAGAAGATGAGATACGAGAAAAGACAAAATTGGAACGGTCGCAGGGGATGGAATCACAGACTCCGTATAGAGTGATATCAGGGCAAGAAGCCCAATCTTCGAAGGAGTCAAATACCGCGACATATTACAGCGAAGGTGAGGAGACACATGATGGTGTAACATAACTTTACTCAATAGTTGAGTCCATCTATTGCATTGAAGTTATCAAGGAACGCTTAGGTATTTAGGGTAGATATGTTTGTATGATCTAGCGGGTTTGGCTCTAAAAGCCTTCGGCGTGGTTATCTACTTCCCCGCACGCCTCAGTTTGGTGACTATCGCTTCACTCGATCATCAATGAAACATCCTCACAGCTTGATGAGTCCACAACCTTGTCGCTGGTAATGGTGTAAGTCAAGTGTTTCCTATCACTATACGATAACCCGACACTGAATTGCTCCTGCGCGGGAGAGGATCTTGTACGACTTTAGGCACTTTAGGGACGGGAGAATGGATATCATATGAAGAGGAAGAGCAGCCAAATCCATTCTCATTCTTTGGCGACCTCGGGAAGTCGCAAGCAGAAGCGAGTACTCTGTATGGTTAGATCCTCGATGGGTAGCAGACGGTCCTTTGAATTATCTCATAGCGTTGCTTTCTCTGGCCTCCCTGCTAAAGTGACGTCTTCTCTATCCTCGGCTTCGAAAGGATTCGTATCGTCCAACCCATTCAAAGCCCATATGCTACTGATAGACAGATCGAATGGGCCGGGGACCCGATCTGTAAGGCTGACGCCCACAGTGCGAACCTTTTGCCTCATCATCTCGGCCTGAGGCTCTACGACCTCTCCGTGGTTTGTCCTTACGAAAGCATGAAAGTTGATTAATACTATTTCCCACTCGCCTGGGTTGCGAGTGTGCAGTCGGTGTTGATGTAGATCTGTGTAGACAATCGATTCCGTTTGAATGTTCACAAAGTACTTTCTCCCATCGGACTTGACTCGTAGCGCTAGGTATGTATACGGATCAACATCCCAAAGACTCCTCCCGAATATTGTGGCCCTCCGATCCTTATTGCGCCAGCCAGCGTACCCTGTCCGCGCAACCTGGGGCCTATTGCGGGGTAGGTCTGTAGATATTGAGCCATGAAAACGAGCATGTGCTGGCTCCGTAGAACTTCTGGGTACATGATCAAGCAAGGCGCTTGAAAAGCCGCCAATTTCGGAGTCGGCCATTGTCTTGCATTCAGAAAGTGTTTCACGATCGGAGAAGTTGATAAGATTGTATGGTGTCATTGGTGATCGGATGCCTTCTAAGTTGATGGCTTTGGAAGCGGGACTATCAGTGATAGACACGTAACATTAGGCAATTACTATCTGGATAGGGAGGCGTAAATTTCGTTATACTCACCTATTCTCGCAAATCGTTTGAATTCGTCCACGCTGCGTTTTGCAAAGCCTGGAGCGAGTAAGCGGGTTGAGGCCTGCATGATTTCAACTCTGGACTTCCGCTCGTTTGATAAATGTTTAACACTACTAGACTATGTCATATATTGGAGAAGAACGGTAACACGGACTTTACGAGGTCGTCTAGGTTGCCGCCTGACGCGCGACTGCCGTCAGCCCGACTTGCGGTGACACAAGAGTCCGTCCATGCCAAGGCGCAGAGAGCCGCTAATTCTGGTGGACTACTTTACTTTAAGCCAGGTGCTCGTACGGATTCTTATGCCACCCGCGCCTAACTATTTCCAGCGCACAAGACTTATGTGTACTGTCAAAAAGCTCCTCTTTGTCCCAGTAGGAGCCTATTACCATGGACAGCAAAGCTTGCTAGCATCAGAGTATTAGCGACTATGGATTTGCGAGTTCTTGTTGTAAGATTCTTGTATATGCCAAGTCTGCCTTGGCCGTTGGAATGTACGACTCTGAGGTGAAGTGTGTAGCTAGGAATCATTAGAGGAGTCTGCAGTAAATATCCATTCTCATATTCGGCGCCTGACGGCTGATACACTATTTCTATACTGCCACAATAACATATCTTTGGCCTGAACATTGGGATGAAACAGAGAAGACCATTCGACTGAAGAGCATCCCGTGCAAGTCTCTCACTATGGCCGACCGTTGCACATATATGAGTCTGAAAGAAACCCACAGTGTCAATTGGGAGCCAATGATCTGTCCTAAAGTCATCTTAGAATGGATTCCTGGAGATATATCACTAGTCAGACACCTATCTTCATGAATCTCTGGGCCAAGACCTCAGCGTCTCTTCGTCATCATCCAGAGCTTCTTTACAGTCTCTCCGTTTCTCTGTCCTTGATTCTGTGCTCCTTTCAGGATGTTGACAGACGATGCGCCAGATACGCCTACTAAGCTGGCCTGCAGAAAGCTGGATTGAGCTTCTCGTGAACTACTAAGACAGAGCGCCAGCTTTGATACAGAATTACAGCCAATCACTTGCTCTAAAAGTAACCGTGTTCAGCTTTGGAAGCGTAGTATCCATTATGGGCCGCTCCTAATTTCGATCAGTGTTCGATAGGAGCTACTTCCCCTACCACCTGGTACTTTAGACAATGGAAATTGCCACTAAGTATCAGAATACTCTGAGAATCATCAGAGTTTACAGAGTTCGCCGTTAACTGAACCACTACATTGAAGGTGAGCAAGCACGACAGCAAATAAGAGCTGGGCAAATGCCTAGATCCTTTACACCAGCCTTACGATAGAAGTCGGAATATTGGGATACTATGGTAGAAGAAGAAGTCCTTGAACGCCCCCAAGTCGCAAAGGGCAATGGTCTAAGAAGCATGGAAAATAGAGTCTTACACACTCTCATACCATAGTCCTGCCCTCTAGCCTCAAGAGGTAGAGCTTCAGAATATGCGGACATACGAGCCGTTACCAATGCAAATAATGATGCAACGGTGTGCAATCTAGCCCCATACTAAGGTACCGAAAGGTACTAAAGAAAGGGCCCTTCACAAATGTTTTCTTCCTTCTCATCTCCACACACTCTTTCTTACTCATCCCATTTCCATACATCGCTGCTTCAGGCAAGCAAGCATAGACATCGTCTGATGGTAGAGAGACGGAGATTGAATCACCTACACAGAGTAGTCGTCAATAGTTTCCACGCTTACTCACAGAGCTTGACGCAGCGTTGTGCGCTCTTTCACTCTCATTATCTATACATCGCCTCAATACCTTCGACACTCTGAACGTCGCACTTGTGCACATAGCACGATGTCTCATTTCCCTGCTACCCCGAGTAACGCTGGCAAGCATGTCATTGAGGCTTCACCCGAGTCAGCCATGCCGCGTATAGAAAAGTCAACCTCAACCTCCAAGAACGCGCAAGGCTCTCTTTACGAACCTTCTCCAGCCAGCACTTATGGCGACACAGCTGGTAGCAGTGCACCTGCCACGCCATTGACTCCAGAGGACCTAGGTAACAAGAAACGTACGTACTATACGTGTACTTGTATACTCTTCCCAGCACTTTTGCTTAAACCTTTCACAATGTTCTGGCTGTGTGCTGTCTTTCCTCTCAAAACATTGCGCATGATACCAGAACGCACGATGTCTCCTTTCATCGTACCATACTAGGGCAGTGCTTGTCACCATTGCACCTCTCCGAGATCCTTTCTGGGAAAATTCAGGCAAGACGCTCAGCTGATGGTCTTGTTCCTATAGTCACTTACGCCGACCATGTTGCTGCCATGCTAGGACGTACGCATCTCGATGGATCAGACGGTATTCTCCTCGTCGCATGTTCGAGTCCATCCCGCAATCGCACCAGTGCTGCCGTCGCTTGTGATACGTCCACGAACTCCTCACCAAGCTCTGATCGCGTCAAGGCTATCCGTGAGAGCCCGAACTGGCGTCCAACGGAGGCATCCTTCGCAAATCAGTCGGATCATCGCGAGACGACATTCGTGCATCGTTCTGGTCGCGAAGCCGACGACGTTTTCGGCTCTCCAAATCATGCTCAGGTTACTCAATCATCAGGTGAAGGTAGGCCATCTCTGCATAAAACCGCATTTCCGTCACATTGACCCCCGCAGGGAATGATGCTTCATTCAATCCTGGCCAAGACCAGGCAGGAGAGCCCATCTCCAATGACAATGCACAAGCTCTACTACCACCTAGCGCTTGTGTTTTCGTTGCCAAGTAAGCTCGTTGCCACTATGCATACACAGACAGGTTACTGACTTTGTAAAGCCTCATGCAAACTCAGACAGATGACCAGCTTGAGCATCATGTATCCAATGGCTTTTCCCAATTCGGCGTATGCTACGTCAAGATTCGTCGCGACGCTAACGGCATGCCTTTCGCTTTCGTCCAATACGAAGTAAGTAATGTTCTCGGGCAGCTCAAACCGCGGTTTAACGCTGTCAGACTGCCGAAGATGCTCAGCGCGCTATCACGCAAGGCAGAGGAATGCCTATCAACGGTCGTGCATGTCGTACAGAAGTTGCCAAAGTCAATCGTAAGCTGGCTCAAAAGTCAACTCACTGTCACAGATCACCCAGTCCTGACGCTATTGCGCACATAGGCTCGCTGTACCTTTCAAGGGTTACCGGCGGTCCCATCTCGGAGGCTGAAGCCCGTACCGTGTTGTCACGCTTCGGTGAGATCGAGAAGGTTTGGTACTCTACGCCTACGGAGGGCGAGATATTCCGTCTTCCAAAGGGCATCTGGGTGATGTACAAGTTATTCCAGCCAAGTCGCGATGCGCAAGCGGTAGGCTTGATGGCCCCTTTCTCCAAGCTTCGCTGACTCAACTCAGGGATTCCGCGATCACCCACATTATCGACTTGAGCAGCCACCAACAGCTGACAACTTTCGTTCTGCAGTTCGTAGCCGCCAGTTCCAGTCCCTCTCCCCGATGCGGCTTCGACAGAGCCCAGGTCAGATCTCGACTTCTCCAATGAGACTAGCAACGACAACAGACCTGCGCACAATTTTCGTCGGTAATTTGCCAGCCACTATCACTGAAGAGCAGCTCTTCCATATGTTCGACATTTATGGGGGCATTCAGCACATCGAAATCGTGCGAAAGCCAACTACGAACGGTGAGCAATAATGATGTCTGTTGCAAGCTTCAAATGTGCTGAAACTGGCTAGTCACAGGGGTCAATACCTTCGCGTTCGTTGAATACCTCATTCCTGAGGGCGCTGCCACTGCCATCCAGGCGAGCCCTAGACTTTATGGCGATGTTCATCTTCGTGTTGAACGTAAGGAATCCATCAATCCTTCTCCTCGTCGTAATGGTTTCATGGGTCCTGGGAGTCCACGTGGTCCATACTTGGCAGGCTCGCCTGATCAGTTGGCAATTTACCAGCGCGGCTGGAATGCTGGTTTGACCCAAGCCCAGGCGATGCCGCCTCCCGTATGGGCTCCAGTCTCATACTACCAGCCTTATGATCCATCACACTATGGTACCTTTGCTGGTGTACCGACTATATCGGCCGAAAACAACGCTGCAGCCGGCCTGCAGACTCCTGCCAATGGCTACGGGACTCAAGCGATGGACCAGTTTCAAGTCCATCAGGCACCAGGTCATTACTTTCATTACCCCCAGCAACCTACCCGTGCTACCTACCAATGGCCTCCCACAGGTTTCGCCGGCGACAATACCCACGCCTCCACTCATATGGGTTCTCAGGAGGCCCAGTGAGTTCGATCGCAGTATCTTTTTGCATTGATCTGGTCTGATCGTCACATTTGTCTAACTCTGCCGACACTGTTTACCACAACATCAGACAACATCAATAACGGATTTCATGGCGCATGATATCTCAAGAGTGATCAATCCTCACTTACTTCAATTTCCGAGTTCACCTCATGTACTATAGTGTTCGCCCTGGATATGCAAGCTCATCATGAGCTTGACCATCATAGAGGCTTTGCATGTACTGGCTAGAGACTGAGCACCAGGGCACAACCTTTCATGTATTGAGGTGAGCATTCCGCATCCTAACCCTGGCAAGATTGGTTTGAGTAACATGATGCCTGTACAATAGATTTGTTTTCTTTTCTTCGACGGCATCTAATTACCGGTTCAATTTCATCCACTTCTATGGAATTTTTTAATAATCGCAGCCCCCTTTGCAACGCGGGAACAAAAGACAGGAATTCGATAAGCGTTCTTTTGATCATAGCGATTGCTCTTCCGCTTGTTCTTTATCACATATACTACACTCGAGCTATAGCCATCATCGTCATAGCAACACTAGCAGCTCACACGCGTCAGCGTTACCAAGATTTCGGACATAATAAGAAGAGGCAATCAATCGCAAGTATCTAGCATAAGCTCGAGATCGATAGGAGAAAATTACAACTCACTGCAATCATGACCCAGACACGTGATTGGTAGAACAATTCGGACAATTGGCCTGACGTAGAACCCCGATCAATATCCCTTCAAAAGATGCAGGATGCTAACCGTGCAAGCCACTTGCCTCTCTTAGTCTTTGTGACATGTTTGAATGGAAACTTTCATAGACGAATTCCCTGCAATGAGGTAGATATGTCGGAAGCGCATGTGAGTTTCTGGTGGGGTTTTCTTCCCGCCTTTGACAATGTTTAATGATGGCGCGTAGATGGCTGAGCTTTGTTCAATCCACACTGTATCCGCTTGTGTACTTGTGTACCCAATCATCGTCGGTCTCAGGAAAGAGCCGAGATAAGATTAGAATATTAGCTTATGCACAAGACTCCGGAATACTTGGCGTAAAAAAAATCGCGCTCCCTCACCCATAATATAACTAAAGTGCTCTATACTAGGTATCAGTAAGCAAAATTGATATAGTAGTAGCCGTATAGTTACGCGACCATATCGCCGTTCTGTTACTAAAATTCCATAAGGACTTGGTTGAGATATAAGGGGCTTAAGATCTAAGGCATTTCCCCGCATTTTCTCATGAAATCCGTCGATTTCTTGAACCCCTTATATCTCAACCAATTTCTTATGGAATTTTAGTAATAGAACGGCGATAGAGACGTATCAATAAGAGTATCATTCCTATGTTATAACACTATACTAAAATACCATGGATTACTGTCATATGCTGGCGGAGCGCAATTCTTACACGCCAAGTATTCCGGAGTCTTGTGCATAAGCTAATAACACGGAATCGGAAGACGGCGTGGGAAATACTAGGATATTCTCAGAGGTACAACAGTAATTCTAACTGAAGGATTTTTTAGAAGAGCAACTACGCTACGACGATATCCCATTGCACCAGACAACAATCGTGATGGGCCAATTATCTTTCCAAGCATCGAATACCATCATCTATCTGACTTATGGAGCTTTTTTGTGCGCTCAATCCCACTTCCTTCCCTTCGATCTGCGAGTGTGTGGGTGCGGAATCCAGCTAATAGTCCACTCCTCCGAATTTCAGGATCTCGGGCATGTATGTGGCTTGGTACTGGAGACATCAGTCGAAGTCGGAATTCTTGGCTGCCATTCGAACTCAGAAGGGTCAGACAAAGCCCGAGCTAGAAAAGGAGTTTGCATATGCTGCTGCCCGCTTCTATCTACTGCGCTCAGCAAGCCCCAATACAATCTGCAAAGGAGGTTGGCTGACCACAGAGCAGCATTTCCCCTTGCCCTGAACTTTATAGCTTCGGGTGAGTTTACCGGCATCGCATGCGCCTTGACCACATGAAGCGGCAGCGATGCTCCCAACGCACGGACAGCATTGCTCGCGCCTATCGGCCACGGCGCCTACATTAGCAGACTTGAGTAAAGGATCATGAAAGGGACACCCTAACCAGGTTCGTGTTTACAGAATCAACGCAGACCAATGCCCTGGGTTCGCCTACTCGTGTCAATACTCTACTTGAAGCTGATACTGGGAGGATGTGGCCTGGGGCAAAGGTACTGTGCGGCTTCACTACGGGTGCGGATTGTGCGTGGACTGTACAGATCCAACTCTGCGCTGTGTGTGTGGAGAGATCTTTACCGCTCTACGTACATGAAGCTGAGAACGTACCGTAAATACTCGATCAAGTTAATGCTTGCGTGGGGAACGTGCTGCCGCTTTCCCGCTACCCCTTCAAATGTGGGAATAAAAAGCTGACGATAGGTTTTCTTATTACTGGTAGCCCTTGGATCTGGTATCCTTTTTTCCTACCCAGAAATATCAACAATCGCTGGACTACAGGGTCTAATCGTCTACACGCTATCATCATCCCTACCACTGTTGGTTTTTGGCTTTCTTGGGCCCATCATCAGAAAGAAATGCCCTGAAGGATTCGTCCTCACCGAGTGGACAAGGCAGAGATATGGAATTGTGACGGCTCTGTATTTGAGTCTCTTGACGTAAGCAAAACCTTCACAGCTACATCACTCAATGTTTGTTGACCAGTCTTTTGCAGACTAATAACGCTGTTCTTGTACATGGTTGCTGAGCTCTCCGCTCTTCAGCAAATAGTAAACGCTCTCACAGGTCTCAATGGGCTTCCTGCTGTTATTGTTGAATGTGCGGTAACTACCATCTACACCTGTAAACACAATCCTCCTAGCCTCTCGTCATGGAAAAGTATCACTGACAACATGCATAGCTATTGGCGGCTTTCGAATTTCATTCATAACCGACAATATCCAAGGTGCTATGGTCATTGGTCTCGTCATCTTGGGTGTCATCTGCGTCGGTGTAGAGACCCACATAGAGCAAAGCTTGGTTGAGTCCTCCGGGCTCCTCAAGTCGAGCCTGCTCGGGTGGCAGCTCATGTACATTCTTCCTGTGGCGATCTTGACCAACGACTTTTTTATCTCTGGGTTTTGGATGCGCACATTTGCCAGCAAGACAGACAAAGATTTGATCATCGGAACGTCAATCGCAACGGTAGCCGTCACATTCATCTTGGGTCTTGTCGGTGCAACAGGCCTCTTGGCTGCATTCACAGGGGCTTGGCCGGGAAACCCGCCGCAGAGCGGCGCTATCGCTTTCTTCCTCTTGCTCGAGCAACTTCCTGCGTGGGTTGTCGGCATCATCCTCGTGATGGTAGTGTCGCTGAGTACTGCCGCGTTCGACAGCTTCCAGTCTGCCATGGTTTCGACAGCTAGCAATGACCTCTTCCGTAATAAGCTCAGCCTCTGGTGGATAAGAGGCGCGGTCATTTTGATCATCTTCCCAGTTGTGGTGGTGGCTTTGAAGAGTCCTGACATCCTTCAGGTATACTTGATTTCTGACCTGGTCAGCGCAAGCTCGATCCCGGTCCTTGTCATTGGCTTGAGTGATGCTTGCTACTGGTGGCGCGGATTCGAGGTAGTTGTTGGTGGCTTGGGTGGCCTCTTCACCGTGTTTATCTTTGGCACCATCTATTTCGGCAATGCGCACGAAGGCGCATATCTCCTGCTGCTGGAGAACGGACTTTATGCAAATGATTGGAGTGCTTTCGGTAAGTCACTTTCTTCGACAGACTTCGAAGCATAAGCGGCAGTTACTGACATTTTATACAGGGGCATTTGTAGCGGCACCTGTCGGTGGTCTCCTCTGGGCTGCTGGAGCCTTCGCCCTTCGCGTGGGATTTCAATGGATCCAAGCAAAACGCAAGGGAACCCATTTTGATGCTTTTGATCGTCCGCCACCCTCAAGTCCAGTTCTATATACCGGGCGGCATGGTTCTACGAGGCAGCAAGCATCGTCCGAAGGAGGTTCCCCGGAGAACGAGACTACCACCACTGCACTCGATGTGACGCCTCAGAAAGGGAAGTTCTTCTGATCTTCCAGTGTATACTTCCTTACGGACATACGTAAAATGATCCAAAGCCTTTGGTTTAGTACACCGGTCATTTTGGGAAACGATTCCACGCAGAGGGAGAGTGGCTGCGATGTATCTTCCTTTGTATACGTCTAGTCCGCGACCGTTGGTACAGTAATATTGTTGAGATCAAATTCTGATGCTATGCCAATGTCAGGGTTTTCCAATTGCAGGTGATCCAAGTGAATTCTCCTCTCCAAGCACATCCTCGACCTTGCTCTCCTGCGTCGTCCCCCAAATCATCCAGTCATTCAACTTCCCTTCTATCATCATCCTCTGCAGCACTACGTATTCCACCATAGTTTTGGGTTGGTCCCCAGGTCCCTGTATGATTGATTCCTCTCTTTGACCTACGCCCCGCCTGAACTTCTGCAGACTCTGTGTTGACTTCACCTTGACCACCACCTGCATTATCATCGATTCGTCCGTCGGTAACTTGGACATGCGCGTACTCACGATCCGCGGGGTTAGTGAGTAGACACTGTCGAAATATTTGTGCAGTGTCCAACGATTGATCTCACCCGCTGGACGGGTATTGATGCGGATTCGGAAGGATGCCAAGATGCCCTCTGTGCATATTCCACGCAATTGCGCGAGATCGCCCCTAAGTAGGAGAGGGGACAGTCAGTCTGTAGTATGCGTCACGCATGTGTTTAGGTAGTTGGTTACTTACTCGGCGAGGGCGGTATACATTTGTCTGTGCAGCCGTTGTGCGATAATCCCCAACTTCCCACGCTCGAGCTTCAGCCTGGGCTTACGCTTCTTGACGAAAAATTTGTAGGAGAACAACCTTCATGTAGCGTCAGGCATATGGGTTCAAACGTACTTGGTAGATCAAGGGGCATTACATGAAAAGACTCTCAAACTTTTTCCTCGCCCAATGCCATTCGATACGTATGCGCCGTCTCGGTTCAGTGAACAACGAAGGCATTCTCGGCCCGGTGGGTCTAATGAATGCTCCTGAAGATCGTCAGCCCTGAGCATTCATTCCAGGGAGTTGACCATGTGGTTGAGGAGGATGGTCACCGTCGATGAGCCCTAAATCAGACCTGAACTGGGACTCGGTGGAGGCTTTCTTCTCTAGGCACCTTCGCTCACTCGGCTGGAAATGAAGAAGGCGTACGGACTGTCTACATCGAGGCGGGAACAGCAAGAAGCCCAAAGGTCGCATTTGGGCTTGGAGGGCAGGCATCTCGGTTCCTGGTTCGATTGACAGGATAATTAGCAAAGGGACTCTCGAGAGCCGTCACGGTCTGCCCGTCGGTGGTGCAGTGAGAGAAAAGCCCTAGCGAATATATTGGACGGCAGAGCCCGCTGGCTCCCGCCTAGAACTAGCGCCCTCAGGGTCCAACGATCTGGGGAAGTGGAGCCCTCATGCAGGACATCCTCGAGAACGTCCACCAAGCGGGAGCGCAGACTATTGTCTCTGGCTTCATACTCCTCGAAATCTCCAGCCCGTGCAGAGACGGCAGCATATGCCGTGCACGCCATCCACCTGGCGTACTCCCCAGATCCCCCCAGCTATGCAACCATCATCTCTTCCCCGCCGGTGAATGCGACTGCCAAAGCCTCAGATGTGCTGCATCCTCGAATCGCTGTGCTCCTAGGCGTCAACGCTCGCTGGCATGTTCCTTTGTTGATATGCCGGGCGCTTAGTACCGCTCCTGCTGCCTGGTGGGGTTTGCGTTGTGCCTTTACTTTTCTTGGAGAATTATTGCGTAATGATGGGATTCATATACAAGGGGAGGCTTGGACCGTGGAGAAGAGATTCAGGGTCACCGAAGTGTTTCTGGCTATCTCATGGGTACGAGCTTATTTGCCCCGAAAAGTTTTTGATTGTCAATGGAGCAGGACAGGCGCTCACGCAGGCAGTGTTCTGCGGCGGCATATCTTTCTTATTTCTTTACCGATTGCCTGATGTCGAGATGGTAGTCTCCTTAAAACTGGAGGATCTCGAATGTCGATCGCTGATGAGTCGCAGGCTTCTCTTCTATACCCCTTCCGCGACCGTCGTTCGACTACTCACGACTAATTTCTTGATCGCTTATATTACGTCCTGGGTTTTATACCTTTCTGGTGCCTCGGAGGATCCGCGAATGCTTCTTCCAGCTTGGGTGTCAATTGCTACAGTATGCTTCGAACCTAGCGGTCAAGTAGTGATATCAGCAACTGACCATGTTATAGACACTCACCATGCTTTATCATCTTACACACCGCAGTATCAATATCAGAAAGGAAACCTCGGCGTCGATTGGAGTATTCTTTGTTGTTAGTTTCATCAGTCTTTGCACATTACTTTTGCAGCTGCATTTGACCAGGGAGAACGATCCGGTGGTGCCGCTATTCTCAAGGCTGCGAACTGTCTGGCACTATCTTTCCGCTTTGTCGAACACTGCTTAGCACAGGTCGGCGTTGCTACATCATGATGTGCACTCGGTTGCACCTGATTTCTTGGCGAACGATTTTTAGCTACCACAGTAAAGAACGAAAGGAGTCGCCGAGCAAATCCAGCAACTTCCGCTGTCTTGCACACATCCCTCATAATGAAACACAGCCGCCCTTTGTTCCTCATCAAAACATGACCATTTGGGTATCTACCAACGCCCCAACGCACGCTTTCGCCAGACCCACACCGCACCAGCGGAGATAATAACGAGTAGGAAGAAACCTGCTGCGGAGGGAACTTCTACGGGTCCGCTATAGGAGGGCGTCCGCGTCCGCTGGGACTTGGGGGGCCAGATTTAAAACCCATGGACCTGGTTCAAGCTGTCAGCCATCGATTCCTGGCTTCTTTTCGAATCAATAGCTAACCTTGATTGTTTTGGCATCAAGCTCCAACCCCTCCTTCTTGTCGACCAAAAATTCCTGGACGTCTTTGCGCTGGTCGCCTTGAAGTTGTATCACCTCGCCCATCTCGGTATCGTTGACGATGGTGCCATTGCAGGCTATGAAAGTAAGTGTCGGTACAAACATCATAGAGTGCGTGATGAACCAATGACGCACCAAATTTCTTCTTGATGACCTTGAGAATCTTCTTTTGGTCGAACTTCTTAGGCAAACCCTGGACAGTAGTCAAGGTCTTACGACCATTGCGCTCTGTACCATAAGCATGTTAGCTTTCTGTGCTGCGATGTCTCCATGGTCGAGGTTTCCATATAGATAAAGGGTAGCGTACGCTGGATTCGGATGTGGATGTAGTTCTGAGACTGCTTTGTCTCACCAGTGTCCTCATCGGCTTCGGCGAAGGGATCTGCGCGGGAAGGACAGCTGTCAGCCAGATTACGATCATGAAGTCAGTAGTGGAATCGAGGAGGTAAGTGGCAATCGCTTTGAGCGGAATACAAGGAGTTCCAGGATTTTTGAGCGCGATAGCTATAGGTAGTACAATCTCACGCAATATACTGACCGAAGGTACGGAGGTTTTCGATGGACATAAACTCGTGTTGGTCTGGTGATTGCTGGGTATGTGTTTTTACGATATTGTCGATGTTAGCTGCGAGGCAGTAGATTAGAGTATGAAGGGCTTGGATTGAATATTTTGGAGTGGAGAGTTGGTGTGATGTGTAAAAGCTAGAAAATGGGAGATGCGATATGAGGAGGGGTTTCTCGGAAGTGACAAGGCTGAGACGCTAGTCCCCATCGGCATGGCCTATCATTCCATTTCGGAGTAGCAAAATAGGGTCCGGAAACAATACAACGCCACAAGTGGAGGACAAAGATTGATTTCGGTGAATATACAACTATGGACAGAAAGCGCCTTCGTATGTGGCAAGACACACAATTTTCACCATGATCCAACAGTCAAACCCTTATTGTAAACGAATATTCAAGCTGGCGATGCAACAGGAGGCGCAACCGTTTCAGACGCCCTTCCAGGGTGTGGTGGAGGCATAAACAGAGGCAGATATGTCTGCCTAGACATTAGTCCCATCGATACAATGGCCACTTATCACCGAGCTTACCGTTCCGACCCCCAGCACTGGAAGAGATGAAGTATTAGAGTGACGATACGGACGGATGTATGGAGCGGAAGTACTAACGAGCCATTCCAGCAGCGAGGTAGGCCGGCGTTCCGGCGTGCTTTGCTTGTTCGGGAGTTTGGGCGAGCCAGGTTTGCACGGCAAAGACGAAAGAAGCCCTGAGAATAGTCAATGTCAATCCCACTGCAGCAGGATGATACCATGGCACACCAGCCAATCATTCTACACGCAGGGGATGTTAGACATATGATCTAGAAGTAGTATGCTGGGTTTGCCTATGCCTACCTATTCCGTGTGAACATCTGTCCATTATCAGCCAAAAGAAGGAGTGCAGTCATCAGATAGGCCACTTACAGCAATCATAGGTAAGGTGGTGGCCATTGTGCTAGCAATATCATTGTCTTCCTTTTTTGTCGAAGGATCCTTGTATGGAATAACTGGAGGGTCTTTAGAACTTGATGGAGGTTTCCAGTAGGGATGCTCACTCAGATCTTCTCTCCGCATGTCCTTTTTGGATGACATTATCGGTGGTGAAGTTGAGATAGAATACGTGATTCCGGTACCAATAAAGCGCTCGTCTTTGCGCTCCTCTGTATTTGTGTCTCAGTATTTCATTCTCCGTGAGTGTCACGCTCCAAGTAGATGTTCTAGGACCCGAGGCCCTGCCCAGACTTACCTAGAGTAGTCCCGAAAAGCCGCGCCGAGCCAGTTAAACCCAGCTGGTGGACCATGCGCCGACCCTCCCGCCCTCGGCCTGTTATTTACACTCTTCGCCGCAGATTGCTCGAAGCGCATCTTTCTCCCAGTATTAATATACTCCAGATAGCAGGTTCTACTAGTAGTCGACACGTTTGACGGTATATTATCGATGTATGTTATCGATAGTCTAGATCAGGTCCCCATTCTGACGAAGCCCAACGACACCAATGAATCCCTCGAGAAGCCCTAACCTTCCCCCCCCAGACAGCATGACCGAACGATGACCACCAACCTGAAGGGCATTGAACCCCCGTTGCCCACGAATACTCGAACCTTCCCACTCCCTCCTAGTCGGGCGTCTTCACAGAACTTCCAGCAACCTCGGATACCGTGGCCATGCCAGATATCCACGCCTGTTGACAATGCGCCGGCTGGGACCCTTACCCGGAAAGCTCTGGAGCCGCCCCTTAAGAGACAGAAGCTGGATGATGTTTCAGGGACTCTATCGAGTAGCATTGCGGTCGAAAGCAGTGCAGGGCACAATGCGTTCGAAATTGCGGCAAACGGCGCTCTTCAACCTGACAAGCAATTCCAAGCTCATGAACAACCACTATTTCCACTTCGGCCAGGGGTTCACCCGCTTGGTAGCACCCAGCATCGCCGACCATTGGCCATCGAACGAGCTGCCAGAAAAGATGTTGTTCCCGTCAAAGCCTACATCCCTGAAGCTTCATCGTGCGCACCTCGATACTTTGAAGATGGTGTGTATCAATGATCCCCCACAAGACGAAAGTATGCTGACCTGTGAACTTCAGGACCGGCAGACTTCTTCCCCTGGACCGGGCACCATCCGGAGGATTTACTCAATGATTTAACTACTAAACAAGGCTACCTTGACGAAAACTCGCATGCCCATAGTGAAACAAATACTGCCAGACCTTCTGTGTGGTCGAGCTTGAAGCATAAATCAGGCTTGCAAATTTTATCTTCGCTCTTCGTATCAGCCCTCGATCAGCGACAAGCCTATGGAACAATCACCGCAAGCAGTACTTTCAAGCCCCCACCCAGGGTCACTTTGACAGACACCAAGCGAGAAGCCTGGCTTCGTGACCTTGCTAATCCCTTGATCCCTCTGCGCCGTCTCAGTCGCACTATCCCGCACGGTATCCGAGGCAAAATTCTCCTCGATCACTGCTTGAGTAAAGATATTCCCACATCCAGGGCGCTCTGGCTCGCGAAATGCGTGGGTGCCAACGAGATTCGTGCTTTCAAGCGCAAAGGTGCCGGCGGTATCTTCACCGTTGGCGGGGAGGCCAAGTGGATTAAAGATTGGACTGCGAATATTGAGCAATTTCTCGATTCTATTATTGCGACATGTGGAGCACCCGATTGGAAGGCAAAGATGAATTACGGGTAAACGCTCTTCCTGCCTTTGCATTGATAAATTGACTGACTAAACGTATCAGTCTGCGATTGGCGGAGCACCTTTTTTCAGAACACCTTCTCGATCAAGATCATTACCTTGACTGGCTGATAAGGTCTATTGAAGCCAGTGATCTGGACAATATCCCCATATGGCTGCTGGTACAGCAAGTACACCAGCAAGAACTCCTTCAGCATAGGCAAAGTGGGCGGCGCTTGGCCGGTGCGATTGTAAAACAATTACATAATGTGAGCACTCTTGATCTAGGCCTAGATCATGATCAAACTCTTACCCGATTAGTCATACCTACCTAGCAGCAGAGATTTGTGCGGCTCAGTCTTACACCAACTAATCAAGGTCTCGAGAAACATCATGACCGCTGCTCCAGCCTGCTTTTTACTGCTCGACATCTGGGATCAATGTGAGAATACTATTGAGAATTGCTTGGTCGGTCAGGATGATAAGCATTTACGTCTTTGCTTCGAGAACCTTTCCAGAAGGAACTCGTACCTAGCGAGCCATTTCTTACGGCGCAATAGGCAGCTGAGCGATTTACTGGGGCAGAGAATTATCGGCCTTTTGGACACGCTGCCCCTTAAGCCCAATTTCGGCAAGGTCGCAAGCGCCTGCCTCCGTTTGACTGATGATAGTAACCGGCTCGTCAGGACTTGCATTGAATGGTCGGCTAGCATCTACAGGCATGGTCACTTTAGGATATATGCAGCAGCACGCCTGCTGCAATTGTGGAACAATCATGGTGTGGAGCTACAACGTCCAATCTTTGACCTGTTGGCGTCAAACCCAAACGCTGAAGGCTTGAGTAGAAAAGACCTTTACAGATTGCTTGCAGGGCTGATTTCATCAAAGAACTTGTCTGTTGGTAAATATCTTCAGTGGCTAATGGCACGGGGAAGCCTGCATGGCCGACATAAACCTGGCAAAGTAGGTCTCCTGCTTCGACTGTCTCGACATAGCTGATATCTGCAGGACTGTCCTTGTGATGTCGCTCTCCTCTTCGAACTACCCTTGCATGGGCTACCGGTTCATATAATCAATCTCCGACAAACACTGATTTCTTCTGCGCTTGAGGGTTCTTCCGACCAGGAGAGTCGGATCATCGCCGCAATGAAAGCTGGGATAGTAGAGCAGCTCCCAGGCCTCTTCCAAGCTATCAGCCCTTCGAATAGTCCGCAAGAGCTTACTGATCATTCAGTATACCTAAGCCAGAGCGCCAAGTCTGATATTGCCCGATGGATAAGACATAACTTGACCTCGCGACACAGAGCTCCTATCAAGAGCAACGCAGGCGATGATAACAAACAACAGATGAACCAATCAAGCAGCAGAAATGGTAGTTTTGTGACCTTAGCAGAATTCTGTACTATTCGTCGTGTCCTTGAAGACGTTGAGGACTTTGCTATCCTCGCAGATGTCCTCAACTTGCTCTCTAACCAGGTCGAAGGCCAAACACTAACTGCCGTGACGGACACAGTCAACCATTATTTTGATGTCTTTAATGCTATTGGCGCCGCGGGCAAATTGTTCCATAAGTTGTTCCACAATCTGGAGGTTGATGGTCAGGAACTCGAAGAGGAATCCCTCGAGTCACTCATGGACCTAGGTAGCCGCCTTTCAAATACAGATCAGGCAATGCGAAAACTCCGGAAAGGATCTTCCGCTTATACGTCGAAGCGCTCTGCAGCTGTCTGTTCACCCATTTCAGATACCATGGTGGAAACGCTGCAACTGACCGAACTCACGTTCGCCGATGAGATGGAACAAATGCTAACAAGCGGTAATACTATGGATAAACAAAATCTGACCCGAGTGTTTGGGACTATCACAGGACATTTGGAAAAGTTGTTCGATGAATCCAGCCATCTGATCATTCGATTTTCACAGTTACTGGCTCGTCTGCGAGGGTTTAGTCAAAAGGTATTCGACTCGCTACTCGACGATTGGCTTCGAGTGTGGTTGGAAGCAGAGCGATCGAGGGATTTTTCAGTCTCCATAGCACCAATGATCTGCTCCAAAGTAACTTCACTCAGCGCCATCTTGGCGGCGGTCAAACGGACCATAGCCAGCACTGAAGGTGGTCAGTGCTACAAGGCCAACTTGGCACTTGATACTCTGGCTCTGATCCTTGGCGCCAGATCTGAGAAGATGACCGTTGTCGGCTATCGAGGTTACAGAGTACCTGATCAACTGCAAAGCCTCATTCGGACGTCACCAATCTCTATTTTGACGATGGTCATGTACGCTGTTGATGCATGTGATTCGAAAGACAAATCTACGCGAAATCGGGCTCGAAACCTCGTTCAAAGTGTTGTCGTCAAAGATCTAGTAGACACGCTTCTGCTACGCCAACCCAAGCTGGCTACACAGAGCAGTGACAACATGGTCGACTCCTATATGAACCCTGCAACGCAAGAAGCTCTTAGTCGTGTTCTTCACCTTGCTAGACCAGGAGAGACTCTTCCCCTAGAAATACGAGATAAAATAATAAGTATCCTCGACAATCTCAGCGACTTCAATATATCTCTGGTACACCTAGAGCTCAAGGCAATTTTAGCTTCCAGCACGAGCACACCAGAAGAATCCAGCATATGCCTGTCAGAACTCTTGATTGAGCGGGCCAGCACCTCAGCCGATGGCCACGTTGACTTATTGGCAAACATAGTCTCCGAACTTTCAGCCGATAAAGCAATCCCAGTCCGAGATAGAGCCGAGCGTGAGGTACTCGCCCGGGCTGTGAGGAACGGCAAAGCGACCACTCTTGGATGCAACGATCCCACATCGGCCCTCATGGCAATCGTTGAAGCATCTGCATTCCGTGTACCGACCGAAGAACCGTGGCCACTTTTCGAAAATGTAGTCGAAGCGCTTGCAGAATTTCTGCCATCCTTACAGGCTGACAACGACCTTACAAATCCAGGAGCTGCGTCGGAACAAGGGCTACAACGTATTGAAGTGCTCCTCCGGCTGCTGGTCATTCATCACTCGGGGATACAGCATCCCACATCATCTCAAACTCTGCTATTTAATCTACTTATGTCACTCAGCCTCCTACTTATTCATCCCCTACTTGCCTCTTCTCCCACCCTCCCTCACTATATCTTCGACGTCCTGACCCTACTCTCCGACTCCCTCTCCGACGAAACGCGATCTCGCTGCATTCGTAGCCTTCGCGACCACCACCGCGTTCGGGATCCTCGGTTACGATTCATTTTCGGCTACTCCGATACCGTTGAGAGCGAATGGCTACAGCTCTCAACAAAGCTTCCCACAGTGGCCGAGTCAAGGCTAGAGGGAGCGACAACGATTCACTCCAAACCATACCCATTGAGGAAGTGGGAAATGATGCAAGATGCAACGCCTGTGGCGGCAGAAAATGATACAAGTCTAAGCCTGACGCTTTTTGGTGCCAGAAAATCTGTTTTGTAGCGTTTCCTCTACTTTTGAGCCTTGGTCTTATTTTTTGGATATGTTTGAACGATATACGATTGGATGAAATGATTGATACCATGGCATGATTGGTTGGGCTTGAGCGATTGGCCGTATCTGCATTGAGCGGAGGTGTCGGGCGTTTTGGACACTAGCGTGATAGCAGCGCATTTGTCGCTGCCCATATCTAGACGGGGATCTATTCATAAGCGTCGGCATAGCGATGAGATCGGCATTAGATAGCGTATTCCAAATATTTGACAGATATCAAGCATGTAGGCCGCTTAAAAGGTATCCCCGTGCCGTTATCCACGCTATACTCCCAACACAAATCGCAACACATGATTGCTGATGAACGCGCTGGCTCACCATCAAGGCTCTGATTTGGGAAGGAAGAGATACACAAAGTGACAAGAGTAGAAAAATCACGAGTAAATTGCAATCCCGACTAGATTGGGCTAGTCGTCGTCAAAGATCTGATAGGTGTTTTGCAAGATGGTGTCGATGACTCGAACTTGCCAGCCAGCATCTGCCACGTTCGGTCCTGTTCCCATCAGGGTTGGTCTGCAAAGTTTGTCAGTGCATTACTAAATTACGAGGCACTGTGTCTCGTTTCTTACCCAAAGATTATGGCCAGATTGCCCGCATTCATCCTATTGGCGGCCGAACGTTCCTGTACTCGATTCAAGTGCTACAGAGAATCAGCGTACATAATGTAGAGTCTATAGGAATGAGCGGCTTACAAAGGTGAGTGCTCGCAACGTGGCATAATTCGGATCTGGCAGACTATTGATGGTCGCGTGCATCTGGTCGCGACGAGTGATATCATCGTCAATGCCTGTCATGAAAGTCAATTATGGTCTGACCTTGGATGAGAGGGGAGAGCTGGACTTACGTGCGGCTTCGATAAAACCATCGTAATGCTCTTGAGTGAGTAGGGGATCCGGCAAGTCTCTGAAGAATTGTTTTAACAAACCCGCGACACTATTGACATCGTGATAGAATGCCTCGGGGTTGCGAAAGTCTAACTGGCTGGAATCTAAGAAGGTTTAAGCCTGTGTTCACTGAACGGTCGAGTTGCTTGACGAACCGTTGTCGAAAATTGACTTGAGCTTGGACACATGAGTTGTTGAGCCAGAAAGGCGATATATACCCTCCACTTCCATTCCGTACAGCTCAACAGCTTGTATACACTGATATACTACCAAAGGAATAGCCGAGCCGTCCCTTTTCAGCAGCTCTTCGAGCGACAGTCCGAAGACTGGCCTGAGAGCAGGCAGACTGGAATTGGAGCTGTTGTTCTGGTGTGTCTGCAAACCCATCGGCGTTGGCGGCTGAGAGTATAGTGGAGTAGACATCTGAGCAGGTGGTAGTTGTGGGGGTCCGCCAGCACCCATTGATGAGAAAGTCCGGTTCTGCGGCGAGCCACTGTGAACATGTTGAGGCGCGGGATTAGGAGTAAACCCTGATGATGGTGCTGAGCTAGGTGGAAAGCCCTGAGGCCCTATAGGCACTGGTGGACCAGCTTGAACAACTGGCACGCTGAAGCCAGAAGACTGTTGGCTAAGTAGGGGTTCGGTACGAGTATTGGATGCAGGTGGAATCTGCTGCGACGATGCGAGAGTCTGTAGCAAGTCAGCTACGGTCCTGCAAGTTTAATTGTATTGATCAGTCCGTACCGGATGTCGCTCATATTTAATGTCTCCAGCACTCCCAACTTTCGAAGCGAAGCCAGAAATGTAATTGTTGAGGTCCCTAGAATTGTCAATCTGAAACACAACGTCTCGCAAACTCCGGGTGCCTTGATCGCCCCCTGGGCCTTTGAGAGGGCTGACACAGAGGCCGTTGCCCAGAAGCAAGCGCTCGTTGAAGGAGGCTGAAAAAGTCAACATGGGGGACTTCTAGCATTTTCTCATGAACATACCAAATTTCTGCATCTGAAGCGTAAGGCCAGAGTCACATTCAAGTATTAGTTCCTGTAGCGCTTTGATCGCTTGTGGCCGCAGAGTAATGACAAGCTCCTGTCGCTGGCTCTTTGCTGACTGTACTTTTGCAGCATAATCGGAATCGGCCTGGCCAACCTTTCTGTGCAAATCCTCCTCATGCTGAGCCGCGGACTTTGGCCCTTTCAACCCAAACACTCGCCCAGATTGCTTGTCACCAGTTCTAGCACGGTCATAGTCCTCAGCCAAAGAATCATATTTGGATTTTGCTTTCTCCATCATCGACTCCGAATCTTGAACCCGCTTCTCTGCGCTTAACCCATTCTGCTTCCAATGCTTGCGTCCCCGCTCCATATTGGCGGCAAGATCATGAAGATCCTCGTGCATTTGATGAAGGGACAGCGCAAATTGCACTCCATTGTCTGCCATGCGATCATGGATATGGATGATTTCATCGTAGTTCTGGGCGAAGGAACCTTGTCTATTATCTGGTCGCCGAGCTGACTCGTGGCTACTTCTGCAAAGCTTCTTAAGACCTTGTGCTTGCTCCTCCTCCAACGTTGATCTTTTCTTCAAGAAAGCTGCGAATTCCCTGGTCGAGGCAATGCTTTGCTTTAGGCGGGTGAGAAGTGTGTTCACACCGATCTATCCATATATCAGTTGGGTGTCAAGGATAGCATGGCAATTTTAACAACGAACATCGGATCGCAGGACGCTATCAACGACTGGCGAGCTATCGTTTGCTATTGTAGCAGAATCGGAAGGATTTGGCATCTGTCCACTGGCTTGCGGAATACTGCCCCCATTAAATTGGGCTCCGTGGGGGGCAACGGCAGGAGCCTCGGATGACGAACGATCAAGCGAATCTCTTTGTTCCATTTCAATCTGCAAGTACAATGCTATTGTTTACGGGGAGGTGATTCTATAACCTTAAAGTCTAAAACCGAAGTTCCACTCCCTACTGCGGTTACAGCGGCTATTCTACAGCGCTAGTGAGATACAGAACTGTCCACGCGGGTCGCAAAAAAGCTGGAACATTCAGAATTAGGCCTTGGCGGGAACCCCACCAAAATCCTTGGCTGAACGTTCCAGCTTTTTTGCAACCCGCGTGCTGTCCTATTCGGAAGGTTATACGATCATCTTCGGGAAAGCCTGCAGATCCTTTCATCTCTTTTGAACAGCCTATCTCAACCTTTCCGCTCGGCGAGTAACAAACAGACAAGCTGTAAATCGAGCTCTTCGGTATAGCTTTTACGAGGTTACCAAGGTCTACGCCGCAAAGAGTAATACACTGATACACCCATCGCAGCGACGTTCTCGCGTCGTGATTATTTTATCCAGTTTCATCTTGATTTCTTCCTCCCTCCCCTAACCACGATCCTAAGACTAATAAGAATGATCTTGAGGGCGAAAGGAGATAAGTGAATAATTTTGAAGCCGAATCTGCTCTATTCTAAATTGAATCGCGAGACCAAAGCCGGCATTTGGCTTATATAGCCTTACCGAATAGCAGATGTTAGCATCCTCTTACATGCTCTCACATTGCGGAGTGCGTGGGCCAAATATGTACCCACTTTATACCATATTTTCAGAGCGTTCATACAGTCGTGCTTCCCTTCCAGCTTCCGTAGCTATTAGTACTATTATTCCACAATTATTAGAGCTATTCGCGAATTTCGCGAATTCACCGCATCATCAAGCTTAACCCAGCAGTCTCGAACACCGTCCAATCACGATAAATCAGATACGATCGACGGATGAACAGTTTAAACAAGTTTAGTTCCGGCAGTCTCGGATGGTTATGGTGACAATCTTGCCATCCAATGGACGGTATATTCTTTCGGAGTCCTACGCCAAGTTGCTTCGCTACATTGTCTAGATCTATATCATCAGATACTTTGCTCTTACCCTCAAATTGGTACGGTGGCAATTACTGGTGGTAGTTCAGAGAGTGAACGGGAATTCCTCATGACTACGAGAACGACCAGGGAAAGTAGACAGTCTCAAGGCTCGAGTGGCGGTGGATTTTGGTACCAAGTCTCCCACGCATAGGAAGGTAATTACACACCCCCCTCCCCTTATCGATCGACAGCAACGCTCGAGATCAGAATTTTCATGGGATTTTCTTGAGTTTGCTGTATGGAACCAAGCAACTATGAAACAAGACAATGTGAAGGTATCGAGACACCACGCTTGAAAGCCCGACCGGTAGAAACCATCGTCAATCCACTTTTGAGTCCAGGGCCCCAGTACGTGGCGCGAGCGGTAAGATATTGAAAACACCGATGGCGCCGGAACAACGATCAGTGATAGCTATTGCTCAGGGTATTACACTCAAGCAGTGAAGGAGGGTCATCTTCATGACGCTGGCGATCAATAGGAAGTCGCTTTCGTCCCTCCTGACATGTTTCAAAACGGATGGCGGGTATCATGATCGAGTTCTCTGCGAGACGAATACAGGATAGTGGCAGTTGAGAAAACAAAAATAGACGAAAGGTCCTACCCTGCAATTAGATACACTTAGGTGCACAACACCTGCGAATGGTAACATTACGGAACATATACAAAGCGGCTCAGGGTCGTCAAGCAAGGGGTGGTCATGCTCGAATCAAATACACAATCGCAGAACGTGATCAAGGCCAAGGAAAGGGCAATTGCTCGGCACATCTCCATCTGTTTGTCTTGATACTTGGCATTGCCGAGTTCTCGGTTAGAACTAGCCGCACTAAAGTTCCAGAGTAAAGTAGAAAGTCCGAACCTTCGAAAGTGTAAGCTCAGCGTTCGCGTAATAATGATGAGCTGCGCCTCACGGAAGACCCCGTCAGACCTGGCACACAATCTGCTCAAATATATGGAGATCTTTGAAGGTTACGGCTCAAGTCGGAGCATATGGAATTTTGTTAGTGCATAGAGCAATGAGACAGCCACATTGCAGTATCTTGAATGCAATGTAGGAGATCTTATTCTGGCCAAGGGAGCAACGATCCATATATATCATTGTATATCTTACCGTGGACATATTATGTTCATTATCGAGAAGTCATGGTCATCAAGCCCAAAGGCCCACGTATGCAACCAGCTGCGGCAACCTTCAGGAAATCCTCCACACCTACATGTTATAGATGCTCGTTGGTGGTGCGTACCCAACTAAGCGATCATTCTGGCCTGGAGCGAATTTGGGCTCTTTGTAGAATTTGTGAGCGTCCTTTGACATCTCCTCCACTTCGGAAAACTCGAAATGCTTTTTGGGCAGAAGATCGTATATGGCTTTAGAGTACTCTGGAGCGATGTTGTAGATCTGTGCCAGGTACTTCTTCTGAACTGGGATTTAGTTGCCGAAATCAGTATAACTAGAGGCTCGGGACGGATTACCTGAATGATTGGTTCTTTGACATGACGCATCATTTTTGCAGTGTTTTGATGCGTATGTTCTCTAGCCTCATCGCTCATCACCCGCTTGTATAGTTCCGTAGCCTGCGTGTACTCTGTTTGCTTCCCCTCGTGAGCATAGTGCGATTTGCGCGACACGATGTTATCAGAAACGGCGTACGGTGCCTCTGCCGTATCTGGTCTGAACTTGTTAGAAAAACTATTTGGGGCGTACTGCTTATTGCCTGCATGATTGGCATCGACGCGCATTGGACCGTCGAAGTTGAGACTACTGTAGTTGCCGGCCATAAAAGGGCAGTTGACGGGAATCTGGTGAAGGTTGACGCCAATGCGATGGTATTGAGCGTCGCGATAGAAGAACATACGGAATTGGAGCAGCGGGTCTGGAGAGTCTTCGATTCCAGGGACCATGCTTCCCGGGGAGAAAGCGGCTTGTTCAACATCCCGATGATAGTTTTCGGGATTTCTGTTCAAGACGAGGCGACCAAACTCATGCATCTGGAATTGTTAGCAGGATGAAACAAACACCAACCATTGTGGTGGTTGACAGGTTTCGTACTGGATACTGATCTCGAGGCCAAACTATACACAATGTTGTCAGTAACGAGTATCAGGGTTCTCTTTGATGTTGTGAAGTTTACCCTTGGTGACATCAAAGGGATCGAAACCCAGCTTGTTGGCATCAGCGTCCTCGGGCTGCATGATCTGCACATTTGCCTTCCATATTACTTCGTTACCCTCTTCGATAGTGTCCCAAAGCTGTCTCTTCGAATAGTCAGGGTCTACGCCAGACATCTCGATGGCTTCAGGTTCAGTCATTTGCTTTTGACCGTGCTCGGCAAGGAAATGGTATTTGATATACACAAATTTCCCTTCCTTGTTTACCCTGTACTGTGGTCAGATAAAGGGTTTGAGCTACGAGAAGTTTGGTGAGATATACCACTTGAACGTATGGCATCCGTAACCATGATTGTGAATCCAGCCGTTGGGAGTACCGTGATCGCTGAAGAACATCAATCCAGCATGATTACTTGAGTACGATGTCAGTATGGCTGTGGGTAACAGGGGAGCGTACTTTTACCCTTCCGGTGTACAGGCCAGCAAGTCGAATGTTGCATCGTAGTCGAGAAGGAAATTCTTCGGATTACGATGCTGGGAACGAATAACATCAGGTCCTTGTATAGGATCACGGCAGAAGAAGATAGGCTGCATATGAGTTAATCCAGTTTCGGTATGAAGGAGCGACTGCATACCCAGTTCAAGCCGACAATATCGTAATTGCCTTCGCCGGTATAGAACTTGATGGCAAAGCCACGAGGGTTACGCGCGGAGTCTGGGAACTCTCTGCCGAGCGTGACAGTAGAAAATCGAATGAAGATGGGCGTCTTTTGACCAGCACTTTGAAGAAAGTTCGCCTTGCTGAGTATTGCAGTATCATTATGGGGAATGAGTTGTGTAGTGGAGAGAGAAGAGAAAGACACATATGAGAAGGCTTACGTCAAATCACCCATGCCCTTGGTAGTCTCGAAGTAACCAAATGCTCCTGATCCACTGAGCTTGTCAGTCGCGTCCGTACACATGTCATCTGCGAAGTAAATTCAAAAAAGATACAGACCAGGGATGCACCATGCCTAATAACGTTAGCGGCCATCATGAGCGCCTATCCACAACGACATCATCTCGAAGATCATGACGGAGACAACTCACGTTCTAGATTTTTGGACCGATTAAAGGTCTGCTGCTTCTGGAGCAGGAATGTATCGCTGACAACCGGTATTCCGCCAACTGTCTTGCTGTGCTCTCTACATAGCTAATCAGCAGAAGACAATAGACACAATGATTACACACTTACGGATCAGGCCAAGGAATACCTTCGTTATTAGTGAAGTAGGCAGAGTCATCCTCTCGCTTTCCCCCCAGATTCACCCCAGAGATCTTCGCTGCTATATCCGCTGGACCCTCGTTGGCTCCCATGAAAAGCGATGCTCGGTTAGGACGTGGATCGCCTCCAGCTGCGCCGATGGCCGAAGCTGCGGCTTGCAAAGGGTGCTGCACCGGGTTGCTGCCTCCTAGGCTGGCCATCTTCTTGTAGGTGATGGAGAATTGACTGAGTAAAGTCAAGGTGAAGATGAAGAACTAGCTGGTACTTATTAGGCGTAAAGTCTCCATGCCAAAGGTATTTACATCGCTCCAAGTGGAGAGAAATGCAGACGCCCGAACCAAATTCGGTTAGAGCAGCTTACGAAGATGAGTACAATGATGCAATAAGACTATTGTCACAACGTCATAACATGCCCAAATGTTAACACGTTTCGTGCAATGTTTACCCCTCCGCTCCTTTCCGTGATCGCGGAGGAGCCTACTTTCATATATGAGGACATACTCAGGCATCTTGAGAGCCATGGAATTGAAAGTCATCAAGCGTTGCATAGTTCCGTTCGGATGGCTCCGCAGTCCATCGATTCGGTATAGCTAGGTTGTCACTATTCTGTATAAAGTACTATATAATCGTTCCAACAAGTGAATCCGCTCGCTCCCCGGGGGGGACTCATCGACTGATAGGTCTCTTCCTAGTACCGACAGTAGCGTCTTACTATCGGCTACCTGAGATTAATTATAATACCTTACTATAGTATCTCTAGGGGTTTAGTACCTATAAATTCTATTATAACCTTCTAGCTTTTTCCTTAACTAGAACGCCTCTAAGCCCGTAATAGATACTTATAATAAATAAAAAACTATATATAAATAAAATCTATTACCTACCTTATTAAGATAGCTACTACTATTAGGGTATAACCTTATCCCCTACTATTAAAGTAGCTTACTACTAGAGTAGTAAACTATTCTAGTAACTTTTTATTAAGATAAAAACGTCCTAATAGCTAATAGGATAGGAATAGGACCTAAGGGTTAAAGGTCTTATTAAGAAGTATAATCTAAAAAACTTAAATTATCTTATAATTTAATAGTTATAATATATATATATTTTTTAAACTAGTAATATTACTTATAAATAATTATATCTAAGTTAAATAATATTAAGCTACTAGAGTTTACTACCCTTAATATATAACTTAATACTACTAATAAATAGGAAACTAAGAATTAACTAAGTTATAACCCTTAAGATAAAAGTATATATATATTAAAATCTACTCTATTATATAAGGTATAATTTAATATTAAGATAGTTATATAAGTAGTAAAAAAGATAAAGAAGAAAGCTTATAAATTTAATATATCCTTTAAATAGAGTATAAAACTCTCTAACCTTAATTAATCTAATAGATAGTCTATTAATATAGAATATCTAGAGGAAATAGTCTAAGAAAAAGTAGATAAAAAGGCTAGAAAGGTAGAAAAGAAGACTTTAAATTATAAAGAAAATATATAAAAGGTAGTAGAAGTTAGAAAGTATAAAAGTCCCCCTTTATAACTTTATAAATAGTACTAAGGTCTTTACTAAACTTAAGACTATTAAACCCCCCCTTTAAAGAAGTAGTAATAGCTTAAAAAAGGAAAGGTACTAATTATAAAGTCTATTAAAACCCCTTTAAAATAGTTATAAAAGAAGAAGTTAAAGATATTTATATTAATAAAATAGGAATATAACTAGGGAACCTCCTTAGGTAATAACTCTACTAGGGCTACTTTAATTAATAGGGGGATATAATACTTTATTAGAAGGAAGAAATCTATCTTATAATTTATAAATAAAGGAAAGGTAATTTAAATAAAGAGGAGTAAAAAGAATAGGGGATAAACCCTAATAAAGGTACTATTTATAATAGATAAGAGGAGGCTCTACCTTAAGTTACTTATAAAATTAAGGGATAAAGAGAGCTCTCTAACTAATAAAGAAATACTTAATAAGATAGAGTTAATTATTAACTTAAAGAATATCTCTTATATAATATTATATAACTTAAAGGGATAGATAGTATATTATTAAACTATTAAGGTCTCTATTAAACTATCTAAATAAGGCTTTAAAGTTAGGGGGTATTAAGTAGTAATAAAGAAATATTATATAATAGGGTTATAAATATTTATAATTTATAAAAGTATATTTAACTCCCTAGTAAATTAATATCTTTTTATTAAAAAGATTATAAATCTTATAAAGTTTTATAAATAAAAATTCTAATATAACTTTAAAGAATTAAGGGGGGTTAATTTTAAGAAGATAGTAATAGTATTTAAAATAAATTTTATTACTTAGTCCTTTAAGGTCCTTTATAAGATCCTAGGGCCTAGGTATTGAAAATTATTTATAACTAGGTTTAAGCTAGTAAGCCTAGTTAGAAGGTATAAGATTTATAAGGAAGAGGGGGTACTTAATTATTAAATACCCTAGCCTAATAATTCTTAAGGCTTTAAACTTAAGATAAGAGATATACTTATTATAAGATAGGCTTATAATCTCTAATTAAAATAATTATATATAAGATTAAAATAATCTTATTAAATATCTATTTAATCTTAGACTTAGCCTATTTTAAGAAATTATATAATATAATATAAAGTTATAATATAAATATCCTATTCTTATAAGAGGCTAACCTTATATTAAAATAAGTAGAATTCTTTAAGAGCTACTACCCTTAAATATTAATCTCTATAAATTATAGGAATTATATAAGGGTAGTAGTAATTATTAATTTAAAAATAATAATATAAATAGTAGAAGAGGATTATAATATAAATTAAGACTTTTATTAATACCTTAATAGTTATATTTTAATTTATAAGACTAGATATAAAGGTTATATTATAATTATAACTTTAATCTATATACTTATAAAGGGAGAAGAATATTAATTATAAATAGATAATAAGATTATTAACCTTTATAATAACCTACTTAATATAATATATAATATAATAAGGGGTAATTAAAATATAATTCTAACTTTAAGAGATAAGGCCTCCCTTTTACTATTAAGCCTAATATATCTTAAAGGGTTAGTAGAAGTTATTACCTTATTAGGGGGTAATAAAATAGTTAACCTATTAGATAAATAGAGGATATATAATTTTAACTTAATCTATTATTTATACTACTAGGGCTTACTAGGGGTCTTAAGAATAGATAGGCTATATATTTAGAAAGATTAACTAGATAAGTTAGAGGGTTAGGGAATAATTTTATTAAGCCTAATTATAAATTATAAAGCTATTATAATTACCCTTAATAAAACCTCTAATATAATTTAAAGACCTAGGTGCTAATAACTTATACCCCCTTTATTATAAAGGAGTAGGATATAATTAGAATATCTTTAAGTATTAAAACTACTTCCTAGGGAAAACCTAATAAAGGAATAGATAAAATATAAAGCTAGGGTTATATATTATATAAAGGGGCTTATAAAAAAGGATTAAAAGGCTAAGAAGAAGCTTTAATTTAACTTAAAAAGAAGGTAGCTAAAATATTATAAAAAAAGGTAATACTAGTAGATAAACCTTAAGTTAAAGGTAAAGATAATAGTAGTAGAGATAAAAGAGGAATACCTTATTAATATCTTTAATTAAAATTATATTTATAATATTATAATTAAATATTAAATATTAAATAAAAAACTAATAAAGTAGTTTTATTAAAGAGTAAAGTAAAGGAATTATAATTCTATTAATACTTTAATAGATAATTATAATAAATTATATAAAGACCTTATAAGTATCTTAGGTATAATTAAAGGATATTATAAGTCCCTTTATAATATTAAATACTTAGACCTAATAGCTAGGAAAGGGATCTTATAATATATAATAGAAAAGATATCCTTATAAGCTACTATTAAATTAAGGAAGCTTATAATACTATATAAGGTAGAGGCTATTATTTAATAAATATTACTAGGAATATTACTTAGTAATAATAGCCTCTCTAGCGAGTTTTATAAGGTAATTTTAAACTATTAAAGGAAAGGAAGAAAATCTAATACTCTAATCCTAGTAAAGAGGCTAGTAGTATTCTACTAGACTATTTAATTAATAAATATAATATTAGAATACTAGATTAATAGCCTCCTTATACTACTTTTTAAGAATAAGGGTAAATAAATAAATATTAAAAACTACTACCCCCTATTAATTATAAATATAAATTATAATTTTTTTATTAATATCCTAATATAATAACTAGTTTAAGTACTTAGTAGAGTTATTACTCCCTAGTAGTTAGCCTTTTTACCTAGCTAACTAATAGATAATAATATTAGGATAATTTAGAATTTAATTATAAAGTATAAGTATCTAAGTAAGTAGTCCTAGTAATAGCTAAGGCTTATAATCCTATTTCTTAACTAAGAAAAAGCTTATAATAGAGTTAATTATAATTTCTTATAAGTAATCTTAAAGAGATTTAAGCTACTTATAAAGTTTATTACCTAGGTATACCTCCTTTATAATAATACTTAAGTAAAGGTTTATATTAATTATTATACTAAAGACCTATTATAAATATATAATAGGGTATATTAAGGGGACCCCTTAAGCTACCTACTATTTATAGTAGTAATTAAAGGATTAGCTTAAGTTATTATTTAAAGCCCTAAACTCCTAGGGATTTAAATTAATAATAAAATACTTAAAATAATAATATATACTAATAATATAATAGTAATTATATAAACTTAATAAGAAGTAGATATATTAATAGAGGTCCTCTCTTTATATAATCTAATAATAGAGGTAAGGATTAATTAGGGGAAATTATTAGTACTACTTATTAATAATATTCCTAGAATTTAAATCCTTAAGGTAAAGGAAGTCTCTCCTTAGAACCCTTACTTATACCTTAAGATCCTAGTAGGTATAAATATTAACTACTAGCTTTATAAGTTCTAGATAGCTATTATTAAGAAAGTAAAGGTATTAATAAGATTATAAACCTACTTTTACCTCTTACTTAAGAGTAGAGTATTAATTATAAATATATTTATATTATTACTCTTAAGATATACTATTAGATTCCTTAATATACCTACCTTAATTAAAAATAAGCTAGATATAAAGTATTATAAGCTAATATAAGATAATAAAGTAAGGGGGATAGTTAAAAAGTTATACTTATATTACCTAATAAAAAAAGGGGGAGTAAGGGCCCTAGACTTATAATCTACTATTAATACTAATATAATTACTTTAATTATAAGGGTAACCTAAAACCTAGGAGCTTTATAAGTTATACTAGCCTAGGATATTATAATAATAAGTAAGATAGTTATACTATTAAATAAGGATACTATTATTAACTTATAATTTTAATATTTCTTTAATTAACTAGACTACCTCCCTAAGCCTATTTAGGCCTTATAAATATAATAGAAATATATTTAAAGGTAAGTTATATAATTCTAATACCCTTAAATAATAATATAGCTACTAAGTACCCTAATTTTCTACTATTAATTCCTTAGTAAATAGAAGGGCTCTAGTAATACTAAGAAATTTAACTTAGATACCTAATAATAACTTTTTATAATAGGGGTTAAAGTCTTTAATAATATATAAGATCCTATTATAAGGTCCCTTATTATCTCTTTAACCTTATAAATACCTTCTAAATATAAATTAGCTATCTACTACCTTCTTTAAAGTAATATTCTAGATAAATAGGTTAGCCTACTCTTAATAGATTAATATAAATAGACCCTTTAAATAATATTATAATAAGGCTACTATATCTAGTCTAGTAATAGGAAGACCTTTTTTACTAAGATTAACTTTAAGATAGCCTACTAAGTAGTACTTAAGGGAAGGATAGATATATCTACCCTATTTTAAGATAGAATTAAAGGGCTAATCCTCGCTTATATAAATAGATATAAAGGGGAACGCCCCTCTATTAAAAGAATATAAGTAGTAGCGAGGAATAAGTTTAATATATTAAGAATAGGGGACCTCTTTTAATAGCTATTCTATTAAAAGGTATAAATAAGTATTAACTTAAATTAGGTCCTTAAATATTAATAGTTATACTTAATATATAGGATTAACTAATCTATTTAGTATATCTAAGTAGAATACTCTATCCTTATAATAGTATAAGAAGAATTTCACTTAATATAAGATTATTTATCCTTAGAACTACTACTAGAACTAAGGTTTATAAATAAAAGTATTATATTTATAACCCTAAGTCTTAAACTAGTAGGGATAAAGTATTATAAGTAGGATATCCTATTCTAAATAGCTATCTAAGTATTATAAAAGTATTATCTATCTTATAACTTCTAGGAGCTAATAGTTTATTAATATCTAGCTACTATTATAACCTACTATTATTAAATAGTAAGGAAGTATATCCTAGTAGATTAAATCCTCTATCTTTATAAGAAATATAGAGGGAAGGATTATAATAAAGCTATCTTTTATAAATTATAAGGTAAATCCCCCTCCCTCTTAAAAGTCTAGAAAGGACTAATATACTTAATTAGTAGTTATAACTATAAAAAGATAGGACCTAATAATAAATAAGTACTTATAAATAATAAGAATAGAGGAGCTATCCTAATAAAGTAATAGGATAGAGAGGAGTTCTTCCTACGGAGTTATTTTAGTTACTAAGGTTCTAATATAGCGCTAATTTTTAAGGGGTAGTACTTAAAATACTATATAGAGGGGAGTAGTTTAGTCGGTTTTTATATATAGATTTTAGCTAGATACCTCCCTCCTAGTTATATATACCTAACTAATAAAATAAATAACACTAAATTAAAAGATTTAGATATTCCTACAAGTAAATCCGCTCGCTTAGTAGTAGTAGGAGAAGCCTCTAATTACTTAATGAAAATCTAGTCTCCCTTTTACTCTTTGTAAAGTTAATGCTAAATACTTAGTCTTAGGAGTTATAGGAGGTTTATACAAGTAAGTATACTTTGTAAGGTACTCCCTAACATACTATATAAAGTAGCTTACGGTACTTACTAGTAAGTAGTAGAACTAGATATGCCAAGCCGGTAGCTAAGGTAGTTACCGCCTGCTTAAAGTACTTTTAAGGCGCCTAGGGGGTCGAATAAATTATACTAGGTAGATATCTATAGATATTCTTAACTAATAGATTTCCTTAAATAAAGTACCCCGGGGTATATATATATATTATCCGGGCTATAAGATTAACTTTTAAGGATCTAGGCATATACTTTTCTTACTAAAAATCTCGTGAGGAGGAAATCTTATAAGGAGGAAATCTCGCCGTAAATCTCGCCGTATTAAGGATAGCGCTAATAGTACTACGCTAATAACTAGGCGTACCGTGTACGCCGTGCCCTTCCCCTTCCCCGTAGTAGGTACCGACCGCTACTACCGTGCGCACAGTATTTTAGAAGTCACCTCCGCGAGAAAATTACCTAAATCGACTAAATCTAACCTTAGAAAATTATAGGTATTAGTAGGTAACGATATATACGCTACCTAAAAAGGGCTTAGCGCGCCTAGAATTAAGGTTTATATTATAATACTCGTTCCGTAACGATATCCTTAGCCCTAAAATATCTATAATCGCTGATAGTACTAGAATCCTCCTGACGTAGTGATATTATATGTAGAAGAGTATTACCTAGAGTATAGTTCATAGATAAGCTAGTATCCTAGTAGGATACCTGGTAGGATAAGGTCGTTGGACCCTTTCTACTAGAACGACCGTCCTGGTATCATTTGTTCGACCCCCCCAGCGCCCTAAAAGTATGCCGTTAGAAGCGCTAGCCTGGAGAGACTTAGTGTGTGTTTCCTTAGCTATCAGCTATACTTGCCAAGTTCAGATCGGAGCATGGTCCGCCAGCAAGGCTACTGGCGACAGGCGAACCAAGAACCATTCGGCGCTTTGTCCCGCTCCATGACGTTGCTGTTACGGGGATTGGCACGGGAAGTCTTGCAGGCGCTCCTCTGAAATAAGGGGAAAAGTAACAGGTTTCGAAGAGTCGCCCAGAAACCGCACCGTCATATATTGCTGCGGGTGCACAGTGCCAGCTCAGGACGATTTGGAGTCCGCTTCCGGAGATGGCCTCTCATCATCGGCTTCATATGAGTGACTCAATTGGGTACTGCGAGGCCTGGGTCAAGTCCAGTCTATTCGGGACGGAACGGTCCATTGCAGGAAGCCAATACTCGTAGTATTCAATTGGATCACGGAAGATCAATCCGTTTGTACAAAACCCATCTATCAACCTAGCCAGGACAAGACATTGGGTGCGAAACCCTATGTCATTTGAACAATAACGGAACAACAATCCGTGCGGCAAAACTTGATTTTTCCGTACTCGGTTACAACGGACATCCAGGTAGGCAGAGAACTCCTCCTAGCTAAAATTACACGGATTCGTAATGGGATCAAGCCTTCCAGATCGACACGGAATATCGTATCCAGCCGAGGAAGTACTGGCCAAATCAATTTTCCAATTGCTTGGAGATACATGTCGAGCCAATTGAGCCAGTCATAGGACGATGTTGTCATAAGTGTTCAGTCCAAAGTCTGGCAACCGACAGTCTGTAGCTTTCAGGAGCTCGGGACTCGTCAGAATGTCATCGCTGATATCAATAGAATACCTTATGTATAGTTGGATATTACAGTGGTCACCGTTGTAGCCTTGCCGTAGGACTGAAAGTGTTACTGCACGACAGTCTAGACGTGATGTCAGTGTAGGGGCCCAATATTTGTCGGAAGCTATAGGGGCAACTTTCAGGTTTTTCTGGTCATCTCGAGTCGACGTATTCGCTCCTCGCTTTAGTGCCACAGTGTTTCGGATCATCGATCCGTTGCCTCCTTGACGACTTCTGTTGAATTTTGCGTGACTGTTGACCCTGCGGCCATTGCTGCTCTTATTGCGATACTTTGATGGGCGGATCCAATACGACTATCCTTGTATGCCCGGAGCAAATTGACTAGAAAGGACAGCCGTATCATTATTGCCTCGCGGTGATGTTGATCTCTTCAGAGCGTTGCTACTTATACCCAATAGACATGTTACAATATCAAAACCACTAGGTATCAGCTTCGCCTCTTTCAGATCTGCCTTCAGCACAGAACATATTTAGGTCCATATACACGCACTGTAGCTGCTTGTCCTTTGTCGTATCGCTGTGACCTCCACTGACACGTCCACATCCATTGATCTGTTCACCATGCCTCTTGACCAATACCTATACTTCCGCAAGATGACCCTAGCCGTACCCCCCAACGTTCTCATCATTTCCACCCTGCCTGTTCTAAATTTGGGATTCCTTCATATTCCGGGGACACCGTCCGGCATGAAGATAAGGTGTATAAAGCGGCATGTAGGTGACAGAGGTCTCCGGATCAATGGTGTAGTCGCGATCGAGCAAACACTGAACGGACATTTTCCATTGGCTCGATATAGTGTTCCTGCTGTAGAGGAATTGCATTTATAGTCACTCTTTGCTCCTTCCATGACCTTCATGGCCTGTTTCAGCGAGGCGAATATGGAGTCAAGTGGACCGAGGGACCACCGTGGCAATTCCAGGCTTGGTGGAGCCTTGCAGATTTGCCACTCCGAAAGACTATCTTGCTTCTAACTTCCGTTGCCAAAACAATTCAATGGTTGAAGGAACGGTCTGTGCCATGACTGTGACGCATTACTTTCTGGACATCCCCATCTTTATGAAATGCACGTCGCTCGAATGGAAGAAATCTTACCTTCCATCACAGAGCTCGCAGGACAGCACGATGACAGCAAAGGCATTTGCCAGCGACCGCTACCGTCTTTATCAGATTGCGCTGTAGCCAACCAGATAACCAAGCCCGGACTGTCGATGCTGGACAGCTCGCCCGAACTGATTGAGGACACGTCGTACCGCACTCTGGTCCCAGCACGACGATCACGTAAAAGAAGGGCTGGAAGTTCCGTGTGGCAAAGCGTGCCATCGACATCTCACTCGTTCGGCAATACCCTCCGTTACCCTGCAGTCATCTCGTCGAGACTTAAAACACCTACCACTCAGGGATTGAGCATCGAGCCGATCTTCATCTTCTTCGGATCCCCCATCTCCTTACCGCTTCCATCATTCTCCCCTAACACGTCTTTTGATGCTTCGACTTCTAACAAGACGTGCTGCCAGCTTTTGACGAATTCTGTTGCCAAATTGGAGTCCATATGGGGTCTTATCTGCGCTATTGGTTGCCGATAGGTTAGCCTCGTGAAAGCGTCCAGCAGCTCCTCAGGACTGATACGTGCGGACGCCCCAATCAGACTCTCAAGCTCATCCGGCACAGCGAGGTTGTACTCGGATAAAGAGTCACGAAACATCTTCTGCAGAGGGCCAGCAACTGGGTAGCCGCGTTTGGCATCTTGCAGGAACGTGAGGCAGAAATAGATCACCTGAGGTGTCGCTTCACCAACGGCATCATAGTGTACCGCGGTATCGCAGAGTAATACCATACAGACGAGCTGGAATGGTGAGAGGTAGGAACAACTGTATGCACTCCTATATTGCTGGAGGAGGCGAAGACCTGCGTGTGCATGCTTTACGATGAGGTCCTGAAGCAAATCGTACGAATCCATACCCATATTGTCTGCATAAAGAATTGGCTGGAGCAGTTGCACTAGTTCGGTGTGGTATTGGATGCTGGGACCAAATCCGCGTAAGCCGTCACCATACCTCTGTGAGAAACGCAGAAAGCTGACTTACTGTAGGAACAGAACATGAGGAAGAGGATCATTGTCAATCTTACGAAGTGCAAATGGTAGTTCATCTTTCCATGCCATGTACCGCTCGTATATGTCCAGCAGATGTTGAGCACTGATCTTACCACGGCTCCCACAATATACGAGAATGCTTTCATGTACAGTCCGAAAGAGTTTAGCGTGCTCTGAGGCCGTCACCACCGCCAGGCTGTCATGGTCTGGAAGATCGCTATCACCTGGTTGCTTATATAGGCGCCATGTATTGTTACCCTCCCCATCGTCAAAGATGTCGCCAGGAAACGGATGGGCTTGTGGCGGCATGGAGCCCTGCGGTTTCTGATATATGAATCCTGACCAAGCACTAATACTCATCAGTGTCTCGTCTTTAAAGATACCAGGGGCCAGACACACGTGTGAAGAGTCAGTATTCCCCAAGTTCCCACGTTAACGGCTTCCCGGGACTGATCAGAGCTCTGCATTTCCATCAATACTTCCACCGCGAGTCTCAGATGGGAAGTGGCAATAAGCCCGTGGCCAGAGCCAAATTCTACTAGAAACATTATAACGTATGTCTGCACTGTGGCCATCCTATGGTAGTCAACGTTCCTTATCAGGCTCCGCGACTCATCTACAAATCGATTTCGTAGGGAGTCGACTGCATCTTTCGTCTGATCATCATCTGCGTCGATATCATGGAGGAGATGACACGACATAGCGCAAATGATACTTACGAGGGCATGGGAGCAGTACAGATCTAAGCAATTCCTGAAGCTAGACATGAATTGTCTTTCGTCCAGGATCATATGCACCGGATGTATCCAAGTGAAGTATAAGTTGATAAGGTGTTCGATAAGCTGTGGGTCTCGAGTGACATTTGTCCAATAGCGAGGATCGTGGTTGTCAACCAGATCTCTATGGTATCGACCGATCGCTTGGCTAATCTTGTGCTCGGTGGCTGGAGACACTGGTGCATTGCTCTTCCCAACCAATGGTCGACCCAACGATTCCGCAATCGCCTGATGAGACTCGCCACGCTTCAGTCGATTAATAATCTCATCGCCTTGCCCGTCGTCCTGAAGAGAACGTATTATTTGCTCTATCCAACTATTCTTCTTCCCCAGCAAGTCTGTTTCCTGTTCGAGGTGTTCATTCCGCTCGCCTAGCGTGTCCATTTCTTGCTCAAGATGTTCATTCCTGCGCTGTAGGCGTTGGATCTCACGGATTATCTGTTCCTTCGCCGTCTTGGCATGCATCTCATAACTACAAGAGTCTCGAATGTGTCGGTGCTCACATCGTCTGCAGGCCGGCCTACCTCCGTCGCACTATGTAGACATCAGCAACTGGTAGAGCCCGAGTACCATGTTCGCCCCGTACCTTGGCACGTGCTTTCTTGCAATTGGTGCACGCATTGGGAGTGACTGAATCAGGGACTTTTCTTCTTCTGCCTGTTCCGCTAGAAATTCCAGGCCTGACTTGGCCAGCTAATTTGGAATCAGGGCTTGCGATTTTAGATGATAGCGATAGCAAGGGCTGAGATGGTTCCCGCGGCTCCTCCATTTTGGCTCTGAAATCTACAGCGACAGCATGGTCAACTGTTGATTGATGAATGTCGACGACGATCAATGGTGTGCGTCGGATACCAACGACGGTATTTGCGGGAGAATGGGATGATGTTCAGGAATGCTCAGATCTAAGTAATTTGGCAATCAGCTAAATCTATGCTGCATGGTATGAAAGTATGGGGCAGGTTGAACTCAATTCAAATGTCTGGGGGCGGATGCTGTTCACTATTTATTCCACTAATATATCGACGATCATCTGGGCTGTGGACGTTGCAGCCGGAATGACGTTTGACATGATGGAATACTAGGACAACTCTCCGGATGCACTGGAGGGGGAACATGCACATAAGAACATCAATGTTCCTCTTCACACCAGACATCTGGGATGACGTTGAAACCACGGGACTACGGTCCAGGATCCTAGCGATGTTCAGCTCCATGCTCCGAACCTATGGTTGTATTCTGATTCTGTGACGGAGACACCTCCTGCTCGCTAATTACACGGGCATCTTCCCGTTGTCACATCAGACCAGAATGCTTAAATGCGCATGTCACTTCTCAATATACAGAATGGGTGTTTACTGCTCAGAATCTCGATGCATCAGGAGGCAAGTCCTTTCGCACGCTGTCTAGTAGGAACCGAAGACCCTGAAGCCAGCAATGAATACTCTTACCATTCATTGGGGAGGTAGCGACGGGTTCTACCGCAAAGCTTTACGGAGAGAGCTCCGTGGTAGATAGGATTGCAAATATCTATCGATTTCTATTGGTCTGATTCAATCAAAGTATACATACCTACTTATTAATAGGGGAGTTGTACTACCTAGCCTTGGTGGAGCGGATATAATTCTTGTAGACATATACAGATAGTTGAACTCCTTGGAATGAGACGCAATTCTTTGCATATTCAAGTTTATGATTATATGCGTTCCTTGTCAATTGGTCACGATGTAAAGAAATATCGGGGATCTAATGTTCGCTGTCCACAGACATGATGACACATGAACTTGGCGGACTAACTCATAGAAGTAGTCATATCTTTTGCGTATTTGAACCGATTTTCGCATTACAGTCATAGTCATTGACTATGGACTATGTATGATGCGAAGAACTGTAAGAGTTCTAATAATCGCCCCTAGAAAACAGAGTATAGGATAGTCCGGAATAGGAACTCATCATATTTCCGTACCGGGAGGAATTGCATCAAGAGATAGCATGGGAGCCGACACCAAGAGAAGAGAAGCTCGAAAGCGCAAATTCGGCGCAGACACTACCCAGAACCCACAGACTACGGCTCTTCAAGTTGAGGTAGATGAAAGCGTCGCTGATGAGCAACCAAAGAAACAAAGCAAGCAAGATTTGCCAACACCAGCAAGCCCACAGGCCTCTGCGACAGAGAACGAGAGAACAGGCTCTACACCAATCGGTGCTGATGTAGTCGCTGAGAATGAAGATATAGCACCGGTCAAAGTCCAGAGGTTCATCGTGTTCATAGGTCTACTTTTCTCCTTCATTGAAGGTTCATATTCTAACGCATCTTATTGTAGGTAATCTGCCATACACAGCCACAAATGGCTCTATCAGCCAACACTTTGCGAAGGTCCAGCCAAAATCGATCCGCCACCGCACAGAAAAGGAGGGTAAGAAGTCCAAGGGATATGCCTTTCTGGAGTTTGAAGGCTACGACCGCATGAAGACTTGTTTGAAAGTTTTCCATGGCTCGGACTTCGATGATGGGATTTCGCCGGCGAGGAAGCTCAATGTCGAACTTACGTGAGTCCTACTAGGTTGCATACGCGTTGGCGAAACTAATGGCAAAAGTGTTGGTGGCGGGGGAAGTAAGAGTAAGGATAGGAAGAGGAAACTGTCGGACAAGAATGAGAGACTCAACGAGCAGCGAAAGCGTAGAGCTCTAGAGGAGGAGAAGCAGTGCAAGGAGGAAGAGGAGAAGAAGTTCAAGAAAGAAGGCCAAATGGGGCCGCGAAAGGGAAAGAAGGAGGCCGTAAACAACACGAAGGGATCCAAGCCTGACAATTCTGTGGACAATGGCGAAATCCATCCTAGCAGACGGAGCAGGATGGCTGTGTAATGCGCACACTCTCAGCAATTTGTTGTCGTGTGTTTGAAATGCAAACAAACCACCATGGACACTATTCGGAAATTGCGGACAAATTCGAGAGGCTAAAAAGACCTTAAGCTCGGTTTTTGTGTCGCTGTCGTCAATTACACGCCAGACCCACCATACCCTGCCATCCCACCGAACAACTTCCCAAGTCCAGGTCGTTGGGTACTACGGTAGAAGATTACGTTCGATGAAACGGCGCCATCTTCACATGCATACTAGGGAGCCAAGCATAGAACCAGGCGCAAAGCCGCTTCAATTCATGACAATTCGGATATGAGCCAAGTGCGGCGTTCAGACATAAGATATTGGTACTATATGGCTCTTACAAGATCATGCATTTGGTCTTCTTCCTCTCGGGTTTTCCGACAGGTCTAGGATTGAGTACAGCTCTAGTGAAGATCAGCGACGCGCATCACATGCCTGTCCAAAGCCCTCAGACTTACCGAATAGCCTCGTCAAAGACGCTCTTCAAGTTCCGTTGGGTCAATGCGGAACATTCGAGATACTTGTGTGCTCGAATTTCTTTTGACGCTTGCAACGCTTGCTCGTATGATACAGGCTCCATCTTCTTCGACCTCAACCCATCCATTGTCCCTCTGTCTTCTCTCAGATCAAGCTTCGTGCCGACTAGTATTATCGGTACGTTCGGGGCGTGATGCTCAATTTCCGGAAACCACTTCGCTTTAACATTATCAAATGATGGCGGACTGACGATGGAGAAGCATATAAGGAAAACGTCGGTCTGGGGGTATGAAAGAGGTCGCAGACGATCGTAATCTTCCTGGCCCGCTGTATCCCATAGTCCCAGACTTATAGGTTTCCCATCTACCATCACGCTCGCTGAATAGTTATCAAACCTGTTGCGATATCAGCGACGAGCATTGGACGGCGTCTATCGGACGAGTTTTACACTGTGGGTATATATTCTCCGGGAAATGCATTCGTAGTATATGATATGAGTAGACATGTCTGGAGGCATCGAATCAGCTGAGAACATGCGCCGTTTCAGGCTCCGTTGATCCCGACCTTTCCTACAGCTCCATCTCCAGTTACAACGCACTATAGGGACAACCTACGTCAGCATATGATATCCAAGGACTCAGTCTAAGCAAGTACCTTTAGTGACTGTGTGCTCGGGACCGAAGCCATACTAGGCAAAAAAGTACCGCTGTAAGTGTAGGCTCTCGGCGAGCGGTAAATCGCAGTGGTCAGTCTACATTCCACTCAGTACAGGACCTCAACGTCTTGACGGTGACGACCGCACCGCTGGTCGAGGCTCTCACATCTACTCAAATATCTCAAAAAAGCTCCAGTCTTGTAAGGCACGTACGATACTGTTGGCCAGTGGAGCTGCTGCCACAGCGATAAGAGTCGAGGACAACGGCCCCCAAACGGTGTGCCCCCCGCCCCGTCGGTTGTTCACAGGACAGGAATTAGCCCCTTCGAGTGCCGCAAGGAGCTGATAGTCTACAACGATCCCAACTCCGCCTTGCAGGATGGCCGCGTGAGCTATAGTGCCAAAGCTATGCGAGGAGGGACACGGCAGATTGACATGGGTAAGGACGGTTTAAGCCTTATCCTTGAACAGTATTTCTGACCAAGAAGCATTGCAGGCGCGGTTTCTTCCCGCCGCTTGTTGCGCCTAGAAGGGTTCACCTCGTAAATTCCGTCCAGCCTTATAGGGCTCACACCCTAGACTTCCAGGGGTTTCCCGGTGTTAAACAACGTGATTATAAGCTATATAAACAATACTCTAAGGAAGTAAGAATACAGGTATTATAGAATAATTTAGTATTTCTATTACTAAGCTATTAGTATAGTAGGGCTAACTACCTTAATTTCTAATACTCCTCTTTAAATAGATCTATCTTATTCTATAGTAATAGTAACCTTAAATAGGATTATATAATAATTCCTATTAGTAGTTAGTATTATTCTAAAGATATACTAGAGTATATACTAATATAAATTAAATAGGTATCTATTATATATTACTATTATAAGTAAATTTTAAATTAGAACTATTAGAAACTTATATATATTATAGCTACGGTAATATTAGGTAAGTATAACTAACCTAGATAGCTATATTTAGCCTTAGGTCTAAGGATATAAGAAAGATAAGCCTTTATAACCTACTTATTTATATAGGTTCTAGCTAGTAATATAATAGCTTATAGTAATACTAGAAGATCCTAAATAGATATACTAAGTTATCTATTTAAATTAGGTCTATTTATTAGTAATTAACTATTCTTAAGGGGGTTATAAGGTATAAAAGTTACTTCTACTCTATTCTATTCTATTACTCTATTAAAAGATTTCTATTTAGCCTTATTAATTCTATTTATCTTTATTCTATTCCCTATTCTTCTTCTAAAACTAGAGCTTAGAGTAAGAAGGCCCTCTATATTATTTAACCTAACTTAAGCTACTAGTATAACTAATTATAATACTCTTATTTTTACCTTCTACTTATATAATTTCCTCTTTATAGAACTTAAATAAATAGACTTATTTAATTATCTTAATTAATACCTTATTAAGTATTTTACTAAAAATAGTCTTAGACTAGCTTAGTATAACTTAAGAGTAGTAGTAGATCTTAAAAGATTAGCTTAGCCGGAATCTTAGTAGTCTAGACTAGAGCTAGAGATATTTCTAGCTACTCTATAAGATTTTAAGTATAGTACTAAGGCTACCTAGTATTTATTAAGAGCCTCTCTATCTACTAAAATAACCCTAATAAGGATAGCTAACTAAATTAAATTAAAGAGGAATAATTTAGGCCTTAATAATCCTATTAACCTACCTAAATCTATAGAGGTAGCCTAGTATAAATCTTTAATAGTAGTTAGGAAATAAGCTATATCTTATCTAGGTATAATAGAATATATTTCTAGGTAGATTAAAGAAGTTATAAGAATCTAGAAGAATTTAGGTAATATAAGGTATTTAAAAATACTATATTAATAAGACTATATTATAGTACTAATAATTATAAGATAATTAACTAAGAGAACCCTAGGATATAAAGCCCTATTCCTTTAAGAACTAACTAGTAATATTAATATAAGGGCTACTTAGACTATTTACTAACTCTTATTAAAATCTAAGAAGAAGTCTTTTTAAATAGAAGCTAAGTAATAACTCCTTAGCTACTTATACTCTATTACTAAGAATAAAGAAATATTCTAGGAGTAGCTAAATAAACTATATAATAGGCCTAGTAAATTAGGTAATTTTAATCTTTCTTAATAAGTAATTAAAGAGGTTACCTCTAGCTATTACCTATTACCTATATAGTATAAGCTAGCTTACCCTCTAAAAAGAAGACTATAAGCTAATAGAATCTAGTATTTAATATAAGATAGAATCTATTAGGAATAAAAAGACCCTTTTAATTAAGAAGTTAAAGAAGATCTAATAAAAGTATTATATAATTAGACTAACCGTCAAGTTAGGATTTAGTACTAAGAATTAGTACTAACTGAATACTCGGTACTAGCTCCGGGTACCGACCCGAATACTTGGTACCTACTTCCGGTACTAACTCGCCAAGGTATCGCCAAGACACCAAGCCCCTAATAAAATAGTAAGGGACACTAATTTTTTTCTAGAATTACCCTTATACTAAAAATAGAATTTTAATACCCCCTTTAGTTCCCTAGGGATATATATTACCTTTTTATATTACCTTAAAGAATTATATAGGTTAGGCTAGGTAATAATAATAATACTTAGTAATATAGTAGTAAACTATAGATATAATAGTAAATACTATTATAAATTGAAAATATTAGTAATATTATAGTTACTATTATTATAGGAATAGCTAATTAGCTATTACCTTTTTATATTACTTTATTTACTATTAAGAATTACCTAGTTAGTAATAATAATAATACTTAGTAATCTATTAGTAAGTCTTATATAAAGTATGAAATATTAATATAAAGAAAAAATATTCCTGATATAATAGTCTTAGTAAAATAATATAAGTAGAACTAGAGTCTTAGCGATTTAAGTTAATACTTTAGTACTAATACTTAGTACTAACTATTAGTACCGACTTAAATACTCGGTACCAGATTTTAGTATCGAATCGCCAAGACTCGAGTCGGGTACTCGACTCGAGTTCGAAGTACTAACTCGACGCGATTAGTCTAAATATAATAGGTCTCTACTTACTCTTAGCTTTAAATTAATTATAGTTAGTTTATAGGTTTAAAATACCTTAGTACTATTATATTAGGATATCTAACTAAAGACTTTTATTCTTTATTAACCTTTTATAAAGGATTAGCTTAAAGTATTTTAGCTTAAATAGTTTTAATAAAATTATTATTAATAAAAATTTAATCTATAATATCCTTTAATAGAGTAAAATAAATTAGTATAAATATATATAAAGGTTACCTAATAAGAAGCTAAACTTTATTATAATTAAAATTAAAACCTTAATTTAAAACCTAGGTTTATACCCTAAGAAAACTATTATTTAGAGTTAATATTAGAATATTATAATTATAAACCCTAGGAATATAAATCCTAGAACCCTTTTTATAACTTTTTATAAAAAAAAATACTAGATTATAGTTATAAAGACTTTAATAAATATCTACCTTAACTAAGGGAGTATAAGGAGTAAAACCTTTAACTCTAAGAAATTATAATATTTAATTTTAAGAAATACTCTATTACCTTCTTTATTTACTACTTCTAATATATAGTAGAACTAGAAGGTAGTAGTTTAATTATTAAGGTACCCTTAATATACTTAGAAGGGGATATTTTAAAATAGTATAATAGCCTTTTTATAAGGGTCTACTAAAAAAATTAACTATAATTTAGCTATTTAAAAAGATAAACTCCTTTAGAAATATTAACCTAATTAATTTAAATTAATAAAGGAAGCTAAGAAGATAAAGTTTTATTTTAATTAGCTCTTAACTACCCTTAGCTAATATTTAACTTAAAAGACTAATTACTTATATAATATAAGTATAATTAATAAGGATATAATTATTAGGTATTTATAATAAGGCTTTAAGCTAAACCTAGTACTTATAACCCTAATATAAAAAGAGGGAGATATTATAAAAAAAATTAATAGGTAAGTCTAGAATAATAAGGTAGTAGTAAAGTATATTTATAATATAAATAAACTCTATTAAAAACTTATAGTAACTTAAATATTTTAAGTACTATCCCTAGCTAGAGTCTAGTAAATATTTAGTAATTTAGTAGCTAAGGGAATTATTTAGTCTAAACCTAAGCTTATAAAGATAAAAAGATACCCCTTAGAAAAATTACTAATAATTAATAACTTAAAAGGTCTCTACCTTATCTTTACTAGTATTATAGTAGGAATTATTAGGATAAGTAGTAACTATTATAGTTTTATAGTATAAACTAATACGTACTCCTAATTAGACCTAATATATATATTAAGATATAAATGCTATATTCGTATATAATATAATATATAGAATAGTATATTTAATATTCTTATATAAACTTAATATTAATATTATTTAAGTTTATATTAAGTCCCTAATATAATATTAACTATCCTTCTTACTTATAATATTCTACTTCTAAAGTATAAAGGGTAGTAGTAATTAAAAGATCTAGTACTATATTAATACCCTTATAAAGATTTTTTTTAAGTAATAACTTTAAATTAAAGCTATACTACTAGTAAGTAGGAGATTCCTATTTACTAGAAAGGAATACCTCTCTTATACTAGGTAAGTATTATAGTTATTATAACTAAACTTAATAAAGCTATTATAATAGAACCCTAGTAGCTAGGACCTTTTATACCTTATAACCTAGGTAGCTTATAATAATAAATACCCGCTAAGGAGCTATATAGTATAATCCTAAAGATAATATAATTAATAAGATTCCCTTTAAAGTTTACTTAGAGTTAGACTATCCTTAATAATCTAGAAGAATAGGATTCTAATAATAAGATAGATAATAAGGGCGCGCCCTTAAACTCTAATTAAGAAGACTATTATAAGACTCTTTACTATTATAAGAAGTAGCTTAAAGCTACTAATCTTCTTAATTAATAATAATATAAGAGAGCTTCCTAAGAAAGAAGGATAACTATTAAGCTAGGAGAATTTAAAGATAAATTAATCCTTAAAGATATTAACTTATAAAATAAGGTTAAAGGTATCTTAGTAAAAGTATAAATAAATAAGGAATTTCTTATAAATTATAATAAAATACTAGTAGTATAATAGAATAGTATTTAAAATTTAGTATTTATTATAATTATACTACGCGAAGATACTAAGATAATAAGTAAAGATATAATAGAGTTAAGGTCTAAGGCTAATATATATATTAGTTAGCTTAAGGAATATTAGAAATAGATATTTAATAAGAAGAAAGAGATTATATAATTAAAAGGCTTAAGAGATATCTACTATTAAAAGTCTAAGTTACTAGTAAAGGAGTTAAAAGTCTTAAAAGCTAAGCTATTATTAAATAAACCTCTCCCTTTTATTAACTTAGATAAGGAAGAAGTATAACTAGGAATCTAAGACGCGCGTTATAGTTAATATTAAATATTAAATATAATTAACTTATATAATATATCTACTAGAGTAGGTACTAATAAGAGGTATCTTAATATACCTAACTTTAATAGGACTATTAATAAAGATAAATAGGAGTCTTAGAAGATATATTTATACTTTAAGTTCTAATAAAGTACTATCCTATTCTTAGTAGAATAGAATAAGATAGATTATATATATAATTATTATAAGTTAGATATATTTAATATAATTAATACTTATACTAATCTAATAACTATAAACTTATATAAGTTAGTAAAAGAGATAATTAAGGAGTTATATATTATATTTAATATATTTAATAAAATAGTTAAAGTAGATAGTAATATTTATAATCCTAGCTTTAAAATAGGTATTTATAATAAGAAGGAAACCTTTAAGATATTCTATATATACTTTTTATTAACTATTACCCTACTCTAGTTAAATAATACCCTTAAAACTTATAACCTAAAATAACTTATTTCTAGTTAACTAAGATACTAGGTATTAAGTATAATATTTCTTATATTCTAAGCTTATATAAATTATCTTTAATAGATAAACCTTAATTTATAATAAGTAAATAATTAGTTAAACCTATTAAAGGAGGATAATAATATAAAGATTATAGGTACTTAAGGAGCTAATACTACTAATAGTATTAAGCTTATAAGTAGTAAGGATACTAGGGTAAATAAGACCCTATTATTAATAAAATATTATAAGTTTCTAGTATATATCTAGGCCCGAATTTATAAGGATAGCCTTTACTAGAAATATCTTAAGCTAGATTATATCTTAAGAGATTTAAATACTCCTTATAAGAATATATTAAACCTAATAAAGGAATAAGTAGACGCTAGACTAGCCTTTATAAGTATAGAACTTAAAGGTAATACTCCTTTTAATAGTTCTAAACAGGAAAAAGAGTAATCCCTAGTAAAGTTATTACTAGGGATAAATTAGCTTATACGCGTAAATATATTAAATAGCTAGAAGAGATAGAAAGTATAAATCTTATTATAATCTACCTCTCTTTAATATATTATATAGAGTTATAATATAGAAGATAGTTAGATTTTCTAGGAATTATCTTCTTAAAGGAAGGAATTATAAAAATAAGACTATTAATTAATATAAGTACCTTAATAAAGTATTTTATAAATAAGAAATTTATTAAACTTTATTAATTACCCCTTATAATATTAACTAAGCCTTATTAATTAAAGCTAGCTAATAATAACCTTATAATAAATATTACTTAAGCTACTTAAGTTAAATTTATAATTAGAAATTATATTAAAGAATATTAATATCTAGTAACCTCTCTAAAGAAATTTAATATAATATTAAGTATACCCTAGCTAAAGTAATATAATCTTTATATTCCCTTTAAGGAGTAATTTATTATATTTAACTCTAATTATTATATAATATACTATCTTACTTATAATAAACTAAGTTAAGTCTTTAACTCCTTAAAGAAAGAGAAGGAATCTAGATTAATATATAAGTATAAAGATATATTTAAAGTATCTACTTATATATTTATAAAGATAGCTAAGAGGGATAAGAATTAAACTATATCTTTATAATTAAAAGACTTTAAATATTTAGTAAAGAGACTAGTTAAAGAGATATATAGACTAGGGTTTATAATAAATATTATAGCTATTATTATAAAAGATTATAAGAAGTTTTTTAAAAAGATGTTTTTTAAAAAGATAAAGAGGGATCTAATTATAATAGATAAGTTAAAAAAGAAGGTCCTTAAAGAATATTATTAGTAGATTAATATATAGAACCTTATAAAAGCTAATAAGCTTCCTCTTTATTACCTTATTAACTATATTATTAACCTTTAACCTAGATTAATTCCCCCTATTAAATAAGTATATAAGATATTAAGAGAATAAGTAATAATTATAAAGGAATATATTAATAAAATACTTAGTAAGAAATTTATTTAACTAAGTATATTACCTTATACTACTCCTATCCTAATTATTAAGAAATTAGATAGTAGGTTATAAATTTATATTAATTATAAGGTATTAAATATATTAATTATTTATAATAGGAATATACTACTATTAATAAGAGAGACTTTAATAAAATTATATATTATATAAGTATATAATAAATTTAACATTATTATAATATCTAATAGTATTAGAATTAAAGAAGGTAATAAGGAAAAGATTATATTCCTTATATAATATAGACTTTTTAAGTATATTATTATACCCTTTAAATTATATAATACTCTAGGAATATTTTAAGTATTTATTAATAATATCTTATAAGAATATTTAGATATATTCTACTTTATATACTTAGATAATATCCTTATTTATAATAATAGTATAAATAAGTATATTAAATATATTAACTTTATACTAGAAAAGTTATAGTAAGTAGGCTTATACTTAGATATTAATAAATATAAATTTTATATAATAGAAATTAAGTACCTTAGTCTTATTATTATAATTAAAGGATTAAAGATAGATTTAAAAAAGATTAAGATTATTCTTAATTAGAAAGTACCTAGATATATTAAAGATATCTAGGTATTCCTAGGGTTTACTAACTTCTATTAGAGGTTTATAAACTAATACTTATTAATAGTAGTACTATTATCTAATCTAACTTAGATTATAAATTAATAAGAATTTATATTTCTATAAGTAGTAGATAGTAAAGAATAGAAAGTATTTAACTTATTAAAGTAAGTATTTATTAATATACCTATCCTAGTATATTTTAACCTTAAGTTAGAAACCTAGTTAGAATTTAATATATTAGACTTTATAATAGCTATAATATTATCTTAAAAGAATAGTAAAGGAGTATTATAACTTATAACCTTTATATTAAAGAAGATATTATTATAAGAATATAATTATAAGATATATAATAAGGAACTATTAGCTATTATTTAAATATTTAAAGAATAGTATCTTAAACTTATAAGAATATTTATTAAAGAATTAATTTAAGTTTTTATAAATTATAAGAACTTAGAGTATTTTATAATAACTAAATAATTAAATAAAAGATAAGCTTAATAGGTAGAGTTTCTTTTTAAATTTAACTTTAAGATAAAATATTAGCCTAGTAAATAAGGAATAAAGCTAGATAGCCTTATTAGAAGAGTAGAAGATCTACTTAAATTAGAAGATAATAATAGGTTAAAATATTAATAATAAATCTTATTAAAAGACTACTACTTTCACCTAGGAGTAAAGAAGGCTATTACCCTTATAATTATATTAATTAATAAAATTAAGGAGTTAATCCTTAATATAATAGTTATAATATATAATTTAAGTAAATATGATAGTACTAGTAGTAATAAGTTAATAGAGTATTTACTATTAGAAGTCTTAAAAGTTCTTAATATTAATACTTTTATTAAAGATTTAATAAAGGACTTTATTACTAAATTAGAAATTATAAAGCTTATTAAGGATTATTATAAAGATAATATATTAGTATAATATATTATTAATACTAAAGTATCTAACTAGAGAAAGATCCTTTAAGATTTAGTTAAATTAAGATTATATTTAGAACTAGGAGATTATATAATTATAAATAATCTACTTTATATAAGCTATTAACTCTATATATTAAATATAATAATACTTAAGATAAAGATAATTAAAGATATTTATAAAATACCCCTAGGAGGATATACTAAATAGGTATTAACTTATAAATATATTAGTACTTACTATTTCTAGCCTTAAATAATAGATATAATTACTTATTATATAAAGAGTTATTATACTTACAAGAGGTCTAAGACTATTTATAAGGGAAAGTATAAGTTACTTAGACTATTACTAATTCTAGATTACTACTAATAAGATATTTTAGTTAATTTTATTATACCTCTCCTAATATATAAATAATATAGAAGAAGGTTTTAATATATAATAATAGTAGTAAACTAGTTATTTAAAAAGAAGAAATTTATAATACTAGACTTAATAGAGGTTAAAGTTATAATATAAGCTTTTATAAAATAGATATAAAGGGAGGAAGGATACCCCTCTACTATTATCTTAAATAAGGGGATATAATTTACTTCCTACTTCTAGTAATAATTATATTAATAAATTAGGATAAAATTAAAGCTATTAATAGTATTTTACCTAGAAATAGATAGTTAGATTAAGAGTATAAATACTACCCTAAAATAGTACCTCTATATATATATTAATTATAATTAAGATAACTAGGTTAACTTCCTATTAATAGTAGAGTTTAAAGCTAACTTAGATATTAATATATTATTAGGTATTACTCTATTTATAATAACTAAGGGATATATATATAGATTAGGATATAAGCCTAAAATATTATAAGATTAAGATATAATATAAAGATTTAAGAGAGAGATAAGGTTTATAAATATATTTATTTAAGATATAAAGAATTTATAAGAATACTTATAAGACTAATTAAGATAGATATAAGCCTTATAAATAGAATAAGCTAATAGATATTATTACCTTATATTAGAATTTAGAGTCAGGGACTTTATAATACTAAATATAAAGAATATTAAGATAACTTATTTAAATAAGTTATTAAACTATAAAAACCTAGGTCTTTATAAGATAATTAGGGTTATTAATAATAGAGCTTATAAGCTAGATTTACTAATATTAATAAGAGGTATATTCCTAGTATTTTATCCGTCACTATTATACCTTAATAAAAGCGATCTACTCCCTAGATAAGTAATACTACTACCTCTACTAATAAATATTAACGATAAAGGCGTAGATTATAAGGCTAAAGAAATACTAGATTTAACTATTAATAGAAGAAGGAAAGACCTTGTAATAGGTAAGAAAGGATACCTAATATATAAGATTAAGTATATAAGTTATAAGAATAATATTCTAGAATAGTAACTATTTACTAATATAATAAGGTATTCTAATTTAGTAGCTAATTTTTATTATAAGTATACTATAAAAGACGGATTATATAAGTTATTTAAAATACTAGAAAGATAGAAACTACTATTAGCTCTACTTATATATACGCCTAATACTATTATATTATAAGATGAGACTTATTATTAATATACTAAGTTATAATAACTAAGGAAGTATTAGCCTAATATAAATATAGATACTACTAATACTAGTAGGTAAAGGGCTAACTATAATAAGCTAGTAGTAGAGGATATAAAGTTAGGTAATATTTATTATTAAATAAAAAGAATATATTTTTAAATAATTTAGATATTTACTAGAGCTTTAAATTAAAAAAAAGGGGGGGTAATATTATAATTTTATAGTATAAACTAATATATACTCCTAATTAGGCCTAGTATATATACTAAGATATAAATACTATATTTATATATAATATAATATATAGAATAGTATAATTAATATTCTTATATAAACTTAATATTAATACTATTTAGATTTATATTAAGTCCCTAATAGTAACTATAATAATAAAAAGAAAAAGGCCTTAATTAATTAATTAATAAGTTATACTTATATCTATCTAAACTATTAAAAGATAATTATAAGGGTTTATAAGTATATTATAATTACTATTATAATAGCTAACTTATAAGGGAAATTATATACCTTTATCTTATAAAGCTTTAGGTAAAAACCCTTACTATTCTTATTTTTTTATAACTTCCTATTTATTTCTCTTTATATTATATTTAGCTCTTTATACCTAGTATTTATATTTATTACCTTATTATCCTAGCTCCCTAGGGCTAGATTATATATTATAGTAATAGGTATTATTCTATTAATAGAGACTTATACCTTAGCTTAGTTCTAATATAACTATATTATTATAAGTAAGAACTAGCCTAGTATTCTAGTTTAAATTATTAATTTTATTATCTACTTTACCCCCTTTATATTTATAAGTATCTTATAAGTATTTAATATACCTAAGGTATTCCTTAGCTTTTAATAGTAGTTATAAAACCTAGGGTAGTTAATAAGGATATATCTTATATCCTATTTATATTAATTATACTTATAACTTATAAATATATAACTAGGGACCTTATACTAGTATAAAAAGGTAGTTAACCCTATCTTCCTTATTTTTATTTATATAAAGGCGGAGCTCTTAGCCTTCTTAAAGCCCTTATAAAGGGCCCTCCTACTAGTTTATAAATCTCTAAACTAGGTAGGAGGATAATCCCTAGCCCTTAGTCCTACTTAATATTCCCCTTATATTACTTCTTAAAAGGACTTTTATTAATAGTATATCTCCTTCTTAATTCTTTAGGGGTAGTAGGTTACCTCCCTAGTTATAATTATATCCTAGTTATTTAGGTATAAGGAGTATAAAGCCTACCTATTCTTCTCCTTTATAAAGGACTCTACTACCTCCCTCCTCTTCCCTCTCTTAACCTTAAGCTTCCTCTAGATATATCTATTCCTTATTACTATTACTAGGTAAATTCCTTTTAATATATACTAGTAAAGAACTAAGTAGTCTAGTATTAATTATATAAAGGCTATCCCTATCTCTACTTTTAATACTTATATTAAAGTAGCTTTATATACCCCTAATATATATTTTAAGTAGTTATTTTAAATAATTTTAAGCTTCTTTATATATATCTTCTTTACTTCCCTTAAGCTTTATAATATATATTATATAATAGATATATAAATTATTATTAGCCTTATTATTATATTATATACCCTCTTAGCCTTATTTAAGGTAGCCCCTTATATTAATATTAAGGTTATAAAAAGGGCTAGGCTTTAAGTAGTAAGCTTTACTTATACCCTCTTTAAATATAAGCCCTATTATAATTTACTATTAATATATAATTTTAAGACTTAGATCTCTATTTAAGGTTTTATTATTATATATCCTAGATTAATTACCGCGCTTATATTAAAGTAATAGGGGTAGTAGGTAAAGTAGACTAACTTATACTTTTAAGGGGTAAAGCTTACCTTATTTATTAAAGCCTATTTAAAGTAGATCTTATATATTAATTCTAAGGTTTTATAATTTCCTTTTATAATTTTCTTATATACTAGTAGGTAGATATTATTTATAAACCCTTTAACTTATATTTAAAGTTTAATAATTATATACTTCTTAATAAGTAGTATATTAAAAAATAAAAAGAGGATAAAGGAGATTAATAACTCCTAAGGAATCCTTATCTTTACTAGCTCTATTCTACTTATTATCTTTTTAATAGTAATAAATAAAGACCTCCCCTTTAAGAAGCTTTCTATCTAGCTTATAATATAACGGGGGATTACCCTTCCTTTAAGGTTATAAATAAGTCTTTAATAGGAGATATTATTAAAAGCTCTTATAATATCTAGTAAAAGAAGGCTAATTATATTAACTTTATTATAATTTTATATTATATATACTACTTTTATAATAGTTTTTAATACTATTTTAATTAATCTCTTCCTTCTTATCCTTATTTATTTTTAAAGGAGGAGGCCTTAGCTCTTAATATAATTATTAAGTTACTTTATAACTATTAATTCTAAGGCCTTATTAAGGGTACTTAGTAGTAGTATTAGATAATATACTTTAAGTATTATATAATCTTCCTTTTTTAAATTTTTTAAGATAATTATATTAGCTTTCTTAAACTCCCTTAAGTAATAGCTAAGGGAGAAGTATATATTAAATAAATAGGTAAGCTCCTTAAAGAGCCTATTTATTATAAGCCTAAAAAATTAATTTAAGATTCTATTAATCCCTAGGGCTTTATCCTACTTTAATTTATAAATAGCTTAATAAACCTCCTTATATATTACCTTATTACTAGGGTTTATAAGTAATAATAGGTACTCTACCCTCTTAATATTATCTAGATTAGCTTATAAGGGGGGTAGGAAGAATATTACTTATAAGACCTCTACCTTCTCTTTAAAGGTCTTAGCTACCCCGTCTCTATTCTCCCTTTTTAAAGGGGGAAACTTAGGGAGGGGTTATAATAATAAGCTATTATTTCTTATCTATTTAATAAGGCTTTATATATCTTTTTATAATTTAATAATATTATAAACTTTTTTTTTAAAGTTAATTACCTTTTTTATTTATAATATCCTATCTTTCTCTTTAATAATTATATTCTTAGCTCCCTTTATAATAATATCTCTACTTTATTAGAATATTTTTATATTTTTTATAATATTTTTTATAATAAGCTAGTACTTTAAGTTCTAAAAGATTCTCCCTTTACCCTTAGGCTTTACTTAGGGGATTATCTCCTCTATTATCCCCTTTAAACCCTATTAGAGTTATAAGAGGTAGTTATCTATTTAATTTATAATCTTTAATAGCTTAAGGCCTAGCTTTTAATTTAATATATAAGCCTTATTTTTAACCTCCCTTAAATCTACTATTTTTTATAATCTTTTAAGTATATATTATTATTCCTCTACCCTTAGATTAAGTTCTATATATATAAAGAGGTAGTTAAAGCTAAATTATAACTTAAAGTATACTTAATAAGCCTATATTATATTAAAGAGCCTAGGTATAATAAAGACTAGGTTAATTATACTTTTAAACCCTCTTACCCTTTAAGTAATTATCCTATCTAGTAGAACTAAGTCTATTTTATTATTAAATATAATTCCTATTAATTAGTCTACTTTAAGGTAGTATAAAAACTATCTTAAGTTATTTTAATTAAGGTAATAGAGGTTAAAATCCCCTATTATAATATATTCCTTAAGGTAATTAACTCTTTCCTCTACTACTTAAAAGCTTAATAAGTTCTTACTTATTATTAATAATAAGCTTAGGTTATATATATTATATATTTAAAGGCGTACTAGGTATTCCCCCTCCTTCTAGGTATAAAGTTAAAGTTTAAAGGTACTAATATCTTTTATAAGGAATTTTATATCTTAGCTATCTACTTAGAGTCTTTTATTAATATAAAAATATATTTATATACCCTACTCTACTTTATATACTAAAAAGAATACCCTAGAGCTAGGGTTATATAATAAGTAGTTCCTAGTATTATAATATAATTCCTAGATTACTAAGCTATTTATATTTTAAATAACCCTATCTTTTAATAAAGCTATTATTATATCTATTTCCCCCTTAATATTATATTATAATATCTTTAAGGTTAATATACTAGATATTTAAGCTTAAGGTACTACTACCTTCCTCTTATATATCTATTTCTCTTAGGGTAGCCTACTTACCTTCCCTAGCTAAGTAGGTAAGGCTACTTATTACTACTTTTATAAGTAACTTATTAATACTATCTAATAGCTCTCTATTATTACTTATTATTACCTTTAATATTTTCTAGCCTAACTTCTTTACTAGGAGCCTCCTAGAGATAGGTAGTCTCCCTAGCTTATATCTAGGTCTTTATAATCTTAATTACTCCCTATTACCTAGTATATTATATATTACTTAATTAATTATAACCTTCCTCTTTTTCTTTACTCTTATAATTATAAATCCTTTAATATTTATTATTATTACTACCCGCTCCTATTTAATCTTATAAAATAGGGTCTTATTCGCGACTTATTATTTAATATATTACCTCTCCCTAGCCCTTATTAAATATTTATTAAATTAGAAGGAGTAGCCTTATTATTTATACGCGGTATACTCTTATAAAGTACTTATAACCTTTACCTTATATTTTATTATATTATAACCCTATTTATAATTAATATATTATATATTATTAAAGTAGTTATAATATATATACTTATATAACTAGTATTTAAAGTATTATATTAATTTAATCTTTTATTTATATTACTTTATAAGTTTTATCTCTTCTACTTTTATTAAACCTTTTTTAATTAATTTATCTATTATTATTAATAATATAATATTTATTATAAAAGAGGAGTAGGCTTTTTTAAATATATATATACCTATTAGCTACCTCCCTTCTATTATATTTAAATTAAGGTAGAGGGCTTTATTCTCTTATTAAATCTTCTCCTTAATTACCTATTAATTTTTTATATTAAAGATAGATATTTATATCCTATATATTATTATATTAAATAATTTCCTAACTATTATTATAAAGTAGTATATTATATTTACTTATAACTACTCTCTCTCTAGTACTTCTCTTACCTCTATTAAGGTAATTTATAATAGTATATCCCTACTCTTTATTTAATTTACTATTATAATTTCTAACGCGTATTTATAATTAGAGGCTTAGAATATTATATCTAGCCTTTTACCTACTATTTTTATTACTACTTCCCTCTCCTTTTTATCTTTTAATACTACTAATATCTACTAGGCCCTCCTAGCCTTAGCCGCCTTTAATATTTATATATATAACCCTTATAAAGGGGGCGGTAATATACTCCTTATAAAGGGGTTTCCTTAGCCCTATTAGCCTTATAAAGAGCTTTATCTTATTAGAGTACTAGCCTAACTAATAATCCTAGGCCTATTAAGGTCTTATACTCTCTCTTTATATTCTCCCTCTTTTTATTAGAGTTTTTTAATATATATTTATACTAAGTTAATACCTACTATTAAAATCTTTTATTTAAATATATTTAAGTCTTTAAATTATATATTCTTAATAGCTTTAAGGGCTATTATTATTATAATAGCTTAGCTACTTAATTTATTTATAATTTTTATAATATATATGTATTATAATCTAAGTATTATTATATTTATTAAGCTTATAAATAGAGTAAAAGCCCTTATAACTCTAACCCTAATATATAACTCTCTATACTCTCCTCCCTCTCTAGCTCTACTACCTCTATCCCTAATAGTCCCTTAATTAGGGCTAGGGCGCCCTATTACTCCTCTACTCCCCTCTTATACGCGTTTCTTAAATACTTTACTACTTAATACTTACGCGTTTAAGCTATTCTCCGCTATTTTCCCTTAGAAAAAGGCCTTAAAGATTAAATTAAAAGATAAAATAGATATTAAATTAAAGGATAGTAATAGTAATAATAATAGTAATAGTAATAATAATAATAATAATAATAATAATAATAATAATAATAATAATAATAATAATAATAATAATAATAATAATAATAATAATAATAATAATAATAATAATAATAATAATAATAATAATAATAATAATAATAGTAT